>BNJU01000870.1_pt1 | contig 397181 bp, 468 predicted proteins | sample 8539281 | NCBI WGS metagenome assembly BNJU01 (sample SAMD00202456, study PRJDB9452) | human saliva metagenome | isolation source: human saliva | place: Japan
TCACTTGAAGAAAAAAAGTTAATGCAGAAGTGCGCTAATATGTAGATCAAAACAGTTGAGACATGCTCTTAGCTGTTTTTGTTTTGTATTTAAAAAATTACAATCTTTTTACAAGCTTGTGAAAGGATTTACAAAGATCGTAGAATCGTTTATAATAGAAAAATAAACATTAGTAGATTTACTGAAAAAAGGAAGGAGAATGGGGATGTTAAATATGAGAAAACCTATCTTGTCACTTGTTGGTTTATTGGCAGTGGCTAGCCTGGTCGGATGTCAGCAGGCAAGTGGAAAGAAGGGAGATTCAAAGGAACTAAGTCAAGAACAAATTATCGACAAGGGGTTAGAAGCCTTTGAACACTTGAAAAATGGCGAAATCAAACTGGAGAGTAAGATTGAGAGAAAGTTTAGTGAACCAACAAGTGATGGGGATACACACGCAGTATATACTCTGACTTTTGAAGGATCCTTTGAATTAAAACCAGTGAGGGTACGTGGACTATATACGAACAACGGTACGAGTCAAGAAGAGTATTACGATGCCTTTCATGAGTATTCTAGACCAAAAGACTCATCAGAGTGGGAAATGTTTTCTTATTCTCAAGAGAATAAACAACCTGTGGGGGTAAATCAAGAAGCCATACGCTTCTTTCAGACACAGAAAGACAAGTTTGAAGTGACCAAGAAAAAGGACCAGTATGTCTTAACCTATAAGAGTAAGGATGTCAATCATTTACTAGAACCAAATAACGCCGTGTTACAAGGCCCTGTTCCCATAGGAGTTAGTTATTTTGAAAATTCAGAAGGGAGCTACCAGATAGACCTCATCGTTTCTAAGGAGAACTTGACACCTTTTAGGTGTTACTTTATGCTTTGTACTTCTAATTCATCTTTTGCGAAAGAAAAAAATTAACGTGTAAAATTACCTATTCAAAACAAAATACTGGTGTCCAAGTAGAAGTACCAGAGGCTGTTGAAAAAAATTAGGTGGTATTTAGTTCAAAAGGAGTGAAGATATGAAACATAAAAGAAAATTATTAGTGTTTTTCTTATCTCTTCTTGCTTGTCTATTCCTTTCAGCTTGTAAATCGGCTAAAACCCCTTCAAAGGATACGACACAAGATAGTGGGAGTAAAGATGTGAAAACGTATATCCAAGCCATGAGAGATGCAAAAAACATGGAATATGTCAGTAAAATTTATCGAAAGAATCTACTTGAGGTAAAAGGTTCACAATCACTAATGTATGAAACAACCTTACGACATGGGAAAATTCAGTTTGACCCTCAAGTATATAATGAATTTTATACGAAAGATGGAGGAAATGGATCTACGACAGACAGTGATTCAGACCATTTTCGAAGTCTTGCCAATAAAATAGGTTCTACAGGATATGGGGATACCATTTTGAGACTATATTCTCCTGAAAAAGGGGTTCTGTATAAAAAAATAAAGAAGGGAGACGATAGTTGGACTTGGGATAGAGTGGAAGAAGTTACAGAACCAGCCCTGAAATATCAAAATATAAAAGATCCAGAAGTGGGACGTCATGAACTCATTTTGAAACTTTATGAAAAATATGCGGATCGATTTAAAAAAACTATCGATGGTCAGTATATCTATCTTGAATTTAAGGGAGATGTTAAGAAAGATATTGATCAAATTGGAGAATTTCAAAGTACTTTGTTAGATAGTGAGCTTTACACCAAAGCGAAAAATGAGATTCAGTCCGTTAAGTTGCACATTTATTTGTCTATGAAGAAAGACTCCTCAAATAAAGAAGAAAAATTAGTTCCTAGCGAGGCTAGGATTCAACTAGATACCAAATTGAAAAATGATAAAGGGCGAACGGTGAACAATGAAGACCATTTTGAATTTACTTATCGAGATATTAACCAGATAAAAGAAGTCAAAGCTCCCCAAGATTTTAATATCGTAGAGAATTAAATAGGAGGATAGAAAAACCATTGGTTCAATTGACCAATGGTTTTTTACGTTTCTGATTTCTGGTACACACCTATTCTTTACTGATGGCGATGCGATTGGTGCATTTCGTCTTTGATAGGGCAGGAACACTCGCAGTCTCCGCAGGATCCTTTTCCCTTGAGGTAGGAGCGAAGACCTTGTCCAGCTAAAAAAATAAGGACGGTAATAAGAATAGTTGACATGGTAACCTCCTAGATATGAGTGGTAGATAAGTTTTTTAAGTTGATGAGTTGATCATTACTTTGCTGTAGCTTGTGGAAGATGCAGGGAACAAGGATGATGAAAATGATCAGAGCTAGCCTAGTCCTACTAGTTTAGACTTCATCGAGGTTAAACACGTGTAAGATTATCTTGTAGCGACCAAAGTCATATTTCTTACTATGGAAGTCTTTTCAGATTCATAGCAGGGAGAAAAGAATCTTTAAAAGGTGCGCAAATACGGGCCTTTTATTTCTTACCTCAAAATATCCATGTCAACCATCCTTCTATTTTTGACAAATATTTTTATTTTTTTGACAAATATACTTGTCAAAAAGAAAAAGAAGTGTTACAATGTTTTTAGTTGAAAGAAGAGGAGATATTCTTATGGGAGCTATATGGATTCTATTTATCCCTTTTTTGGTTATCATTTATGCAAGCTCGGAAAAGAAGATAAAAAAGTTGAACAAACGTATTAAAAGATTAGAAAAACAAGTGAAAGGAAATCAAGAAATGTCTAGACTTTTAGAAGAATTAAAAGGCCAAACGGTCAAGGTGACAGTAAATGGATTTGGAACTACGTGGGAAATTGTTGATTTTGATGAAGATTGGGTCAAATTGAGTCGTGAGACCAATAAACAACAAAGAGAAACTAAATTAGTCCGTATCGAAGATATTCAGGATATTCAACTATAAGGGGGCGAAAGCCATGATTTTAAAAATCGACTGAAAGAGCTGAGGGCGCGTGATGGTCTCAACCAATCTGAGCTAGCCAAGCTAGCTGGAGTCTCGCGCCAGTCTATCAGTCTCTTGGAGCGGGGTGAATACACCCCTTCGGTTATCATTGCCATCACCATCGCCCATATTTTCAAGGAACCGGTGGAAAATGTTTTTAGTCTAGTAGAGGAAGAGGAATGATTATGAAAAAGAAATATAAAGAAAGGTCAGCGCATTACCGTTTTTGGAGAAATATAGCTATGATCCTATTAGGAGGAATCATTGGATTTTTGACAGGATTGGTTGGTTCAGATCATCCCATAGAATTTCAAAAACTTTTTGATCGAGAAATGCTCTATATAGGGTCTGCCATTTTATATCTAATCATCTTCGGAATTGCATCTACCTTCCTATTCTTGTCACGCCAGTCTCATCGGAAGATGGATGAGACAGAGGATGATGAGGAGGCCTACCATTATGAAAGTCAAACGAGAAGAATCTATGACTTGGCTACGATTTTCAAAGGCGTTATGATTGTCCCATATCTCTTAGTGATTTTCTTTTCTTGTCAAATACTAGTGTATGAAGAAAAACTATCAGGTGTTTTGGGAAAATACACCATCCCAATTGTTATCCTTGGCTTGATCGTTCTCACTTTTGGACTGGAACATCAGTTTCGAAAAACGTTTAAACAGATTTATGGAAAGGCGATTCCACGTAATGCTAGTGGTGCAGAAGCCCGTGAATTAATGATGAGTATGATGGATGAGGCAGAAAAACAAATTTGCTATGAAGAGAACTTCGAGATTGTTTTTAAGTTAAGCAATTATGTCTTTCCAATATCCTTGATGGTGATATTCTTAGTTGGAATTATTTTCCAGACAGATATCTTATTAGCCTTAGTAGTTGTATCACTGATTTATATCTATATCTTGGTCTCACAATACAAGATTACCAAACGTTATTATAAAGATTAGAGGAGTCATCCATGTTAGAAATTAGACATTTAGAAAAAAGCTTTGGAAATAAGCAGGTTCTCTTCGGAGTAGATCTGACAGCTCAACAAGGGCATATCCTTGGCTTAGTTGGGAAAAATGGGGCCGGAAAAACAACTATTTTCCACAGTATCTTGCGCTTTTTGGACTACAGTGGTGAGATTCGTCTAGGTGGCAAAGCGATTACCCAAGAAACCTACAAGGAAATTGGCTATTTGCCAGAAGAACGTAGTCTCATGCCTAAACTCACGATTTTTGAGCAGGTCCGCTATTTGGCTGCATTAAAAGGAATGAGCACTGCTGAGGTCAAGGAAAAATTACCGACCTGGATGGAAAAACTCCAAGTAAAAGGGAAATTGACCGATAAAATCAAGAGTCTCTCAAAAGGGAACCAACAGAAGGTTCAACTGATCATCACCTTGATCCATGAGCCTAAATTGATCATTTTAGATGAACCCTTTAGCGGCTTGGATCCGGTCAATACAGAAGTGCTCAAGCAGGTCATCTTTGAAGAAAAAGAGCGTGGGGCAACCATTATCTTTTCTGACCACGTCATGACCAATGTCGAAGAGTTGTGTGATGATATCCTAATGATCCGTGATGGTTCGGTTGTCCTTTCAGGGCCTGTCCAAGAGGTCCGGAATAGCTATGGCAAGACTCGCCTCTTTGTCTCAAACGACTTTAGCAAAGAAGAGTTAGAAGCTCTGCCACACGTGACCAAGGTCAGCATGACCAAGCAAGGGACTTGGAAGCTGATCTTGGATGATGCATCAGCTGGTCCAGAATTATTTGACCGCTTGACCAAGGGCCACTACCTAGCAACCTTTGACCACCAAGCCCCAACTATTGATGAGATCTTTAAACTTGAATCAGGAGTAGAAGTATGAAACAGATGTTTGTCGTAATGAAAGAAACCTATATCAGACAAGTGAAATCATGGAGTTTCCTCTTCATGGTCTTCGGTCCCTTCCTCTTTTTAGGATTGAGCATTGGAATCGGTTATCTGACAGGTTCTTCTACAGATGCCAAAAACCAAGTGGCCTTGGTGACAGAAGTGCCAGCTGTCAAAGAAAGCCTCAAAGGAACCGATGGCTTGACCTTGGACTACAAAGATGAAGCAGCAGCTAAAAAAGCTATCAAGGATGAGAAAGCGCAGCTTACCTAACGGTAGATGAAAAAAAGATGGGCGACTAGAAGCCACTTATGTGGGCGACCAAGCCATGAAAACAGATTTGAAATCGCTTGTCGCTGCGAAATTAAGCCAAGTCCAACAAGGAATCAATCTAGCGCGTGCCAATCTAAGCAAAGAGCAACTGACAGCCTTGTCTCAACAGGTTTCTCTCAAAGAAAAAATTGATGAGAAAAAAGAAGGCTTGAAAATGGTGCAAACCATGGTTGCAGGTGGTTTGGGAATGTTGCTTTATATGATTTTGATCTTCTACTCTAGTATCACAGCCCAAGAAGTAGCCAGTGAAAAGGGAACTAAGATCATGGAAGTGGTCTTCTCTAGTATCAAAGCAACCGACTATTTCTTCGCACGCATGCTCGGACTCTTCGGAGTGATTTTTACCCATATTTTTGTCTATGTCGTTGGGCTAGTAGCTGTTTGGATCTTTAGAGCAGATATCCCAGTTGTCAAGGATATTCTTGCTCCAAACTCTCCAATTACCCAACACCTAGCAGAAGCGATCTCGCTTAATACCGTCTTCTTCATTATCCTTGGGATCTTTATGTATGTGGTGCTCTCTGCCTTCTTAGGCTCCACAGTTGCACGACCTGAAGATTCAGGAAAAGCGATTTCACCACTGATGATGTTAGTTATCTTTAGCTTCCTTGGGGTAACCACCTGGGAAGTGCCGGTGACGTCTTCTTATTAAAGATTGGTTCCTACATTCCTTTCTTCTCAACCTTCTTCATGCCTTTCCGTACCATTAATGGCTATGCGACTGGTCTTGAATCTTGGGGTTCTTTAGGAATTGCGGTTCTCTTTACCATCGTGGGAACAGTGCTCATTGCCCGTATCTATGCGAGCCTGATCCTTCAGACCGATGACCTCGGACCATGGAAGACCATCAAACGTGCTCTTAGCTATCGCTAATCAAACAAGCCCTCAGATATCGCTGGGGGCTTTTTGATTGCAAATTGACTTTTGCAAGCCTTTTCACTACAATAGAACTACAGAAAAGGAGGCGGACATGAACTATATTGAGTTTGCTGAAAATGAGCGTCTGTCCACGATTGTCCTTGGGATGATGCGGATCAGCCAGATGAGTGAAGATGAGGTGGAGGCCTTAGTGGAAGCAGCCTTGTCGATTGGAATTAACACCTTTGACCTAGCGGATATCTATGGCGATGGCCAGTGTGAGGTCCTGCTGGGGAAGGTTCTCAAGCGTCGTCCGGATCTACGGAACCAGATGTGGATCCAGTCCAAGTGTGGGATTCGCAAAGATGGCTTTACCTATTTTGATTTTTCTAAGGACTATATTTTGGATTCCGTCGATGGCATCCTCGAGCGTCTGCAGATCGAGCGCTTGGATAGTCTCCTCCTTCACCGACCGGATGCCCTCATGGAACCTGAAGAGGTGGCGGAAGCTTTTGATCACTTGGAGCAAGCGGGCAAGGTTCGTCATTTTGGGGTGTCCAATCAAAATCCCATGATGATGGAATTGCTTAAGACGGCTGTCAAACAACCTCTCAAGGTCAACCAGTTGCAGTTGAGTGCCGCCTTTACACCGAGCTTTGAAGCTGGTTTTCATGTCAACATGGAAGGACCAAAAGCAGCCGTGCGAGATGGCAGTGTCTTTGAGTATTGTCGCTTAACTGATACGGTGATTCAGGCCTGGTCTGTCCTCCAGCATGGTTATTTCAAGGGGAATTTTGTCGGCAAGGAAGAGTTTGAGGCCCTCAATCACGTCCTCAATGACTTGGCGAAAAAATACCAGGTCACTCCGACAGCTATCGCCCTTGCCTGGGTCCTCCGCTATCCTGGTAAGATGCAGGCCGTCATCGGAACGACCAAGCCCCAGCATGTCCTTGAAGCAGGAAAAGCAGCAACAGTTACTTTGACTCGCAAGGAATGGTACCAAATCTACTTGGCTGCAGGGAATGATTTGCCTTAGAATCTTGTTAGTAAACCAGATTCCACTCTTATCGGTGGTCTGGTTTTTTGTTTGGTAGTTTTCAGATTTTTCTTGACAAGTCTTTCTTTTTTATGATATTCTTTATGCAACTAGTGTTGCGCAACGGAAGTTGCGCGAAAGGAGTCTTATGCCACCCAAGGTTAAATTTAGTAAAGAGGCTATCATTGGGACCGCTTTACAATTGGTGAGAGAAGAGGGGATGGCTAGCTTGACAGCTCGAGCATTAGCGGAGAAGCTGGGAGCCACACCGAGAGTCATTTTTGGGCAATTTGCCAATATGGCTGAGTTGCAAGCAGAGGTTATTGTCAGCATGGAGATGGTCGTGGTGGAGTATATTCGCAAGGCCTTAGAAGATGAAAAGCCTTTCCGATCTGTCGGGGTTGCTTATATCCTTTTCGCCTCAAAAGAGCCCCCAACTCTTTCAATTGCTTTTTCCAAAAATCCTAGCAAAGATCCGATTCGTCGCTTTCAAGATTTTCTTCCCATGAAGGATCATAGTTACCAATTGGTTCTGGATTCGATCGTCGCAGACTATCCTTTGACTGTAGAGGAGGCTGGTCGCTTGTACCAGCATCTATTTATCTACTCACACGGGATGGCCTCTATGGTTGCTTCTGGTATTTATCAGTTCAGCATGGAAGAAGTGATTGGATTACTGACAGAGGTTTGTCAATCTCTCATCAAAGAAATGGTAGGAAAGAAATGATTCAACTAGAAAATGTACACAAAAGTTACGGCCAAACCAAGGTTTTAAAGGGGATTGGTTTGCAGATTCAGGACCAGGATGATGTGGTTATCCTCGGTCCTTCTGGATCGGGGAAATCAACTCTCTTAAATGTGTTATCAGGCTTAGAAAAGGTGGACGAGGGGCATATCCTCATTCAAGGACAAGATTTATCACAACTCACGGATGCTCAATTGACGGACTTTAGACGTGAGAAGATTGCTTTTATTTTCCAGCAGTATTATCTATTGCCGAATCTAACGGTTAGACAAAATGTAAAGATGGGAGCTGACCTGGCAAACAATCATGATTTTTTGCAGATCATAGAAGATTTGGGACTTGGCGATAAGCTAGACAAGTATCCAAGTGAATTGTCGGGTGGGGAACAGCAGAGAGTCTCTATTGCCCGGGCCTTGGCCAAAAAGCCCGAGATTCTTTTCTTAGATGAGCCGACGGGAGCTCTCGATGAAGAAACAGGGCGCAAGATTCTGGACTATATCTGGAAACTGAAGGAAAAGCTGGGCTTTACCCTCATCATGGTGACGCACAACCAAAATATTGCGGATATGGCCAGAACCATCATTCGCGTCAATAGTGGCAAGATTACCGAAGTTGTGACCAATGATCAGCCTCAGACTGCTTATGAGATTGGATGGTAAGCCATGTTTTCAGTAAAAGATATTCGAAAATTAGTTGTCGTCAGTATCATTGGGGCTTGTGCGGTCTTTGTGGCCAATCTCTTCTTAAATTTTTACTTGGACATCGAGCAGTTGGAGATTTCGAAAACCAATCCCATGATTCAGACCTACTATGATGCCCAGGTTTCGCTTTCTTGGATGGTGGCCATGGTCAGTGGGGTCGTCTTGTCCTTGACGTCGGTCCTTCTCATGTGTTTTTATATCAAACAATTTGTCGATGACCACAAGGAACAATTAGGGATTTTAAAGGCTTTGGGCTACAGCAATGGCCAGTTGGCGAAACGATTTTGGGCCTTTGGACTCAGTTTTGGAGTTGGAGCGTTTCTTGGCTATTTTGCTTCATTTCTCATGATGGGACATTTTTATGACTTCCGTAATGAGAAGGGGATCCTGCCAGAAATCACCATTCATTTTCATTGGCAGCTCTTGCTTGCTTTGGTGATCCTACCAACGATCTTCTTTATGCTTCTCGCGATTGGGTATGCTAGAAGACTACTACAAACGCCGGCACTTCGCTTATTGAAAAAGTCCCCAAGTCCGATCAAGGTCCAAAGGAGAAAGAGGGCTCCTAAGAAAGAGAAAGACTTCCTAAAAGAGCTATCCTCGTCACTGATATGGGGGAGAAAATCGATCTTGTTTTTTGTGGTCTTTGGCTCCATGTGTTTTGAGGCCATGGTTCAATTGTCCTTTGGCCTCAGGGATTACACAGATGATATCATCCAAACTATGATGATCATGATTGGCTTGATCCTTTCTTTCTCGATACTCTTTTTGTCATTGGGGATTGTTGTCTCAGAAAGTCGTGAAACCTTGGCTCTTATGAAGGCTTTTGGCTACACCGATCGTGAATGCCAAAGTCATATTCTCGCTCCCTATCGTTTCTGGGCTTATTTAGGATTTGTTCTTGGGACAGCTTATCAATATGGCATCATGGAAATCTTGATCGGTGTGATCAAAGATACGGTTCCTGAAAAGATTGAGCATCACTTTGATGGGAATGTGTGCTTTTGGACCTTGCTTGGTTTTGCGGTGGTTTACGAAAGTCTCTTTTATCTATCCAACAGAAAACTCCAAAAACAAACGATTAAAGAAGTGCTCTTAGCTGAATAAATAGAAAAGAGAGTGGGACAGAAATTGGTAATTCGTTAGAATTCGATTTCGTCGTCCCACCTCCGCACAGTTGAGTAGGGCTGTAAAAGCTGATGAAATCAGCGTAGTAGAGCCCACTCAACTACTGCGTCTTGCTCGACAATCTAAAGACAATTGAGAGGCCAGGACTTTTGTCCCAGCCTCTTTTGCACTGAATAAACAGAAAAAATGACACTGTCTAAAAATCTTGCATTTTTTTGTAATTTAGGTTACAATGAAGACTATAAAAAATGCGTAATCCCTAGGGTCTTTCCCTCAGGGAATTTTGTGTGTTTTGACCTATTTTCGGTGGAAAGAAGCTTTGCTTCTACCACAGGAAAAAGTATGAATAACATTGGAGGTAATAATGATTCGATCCTTAATTTCCGAGATCAAAGAATTCAAGAAGCCCTCGATTTTGGCTTCCTTGTTCATGGTCTTTGAAGTCATGTTTGAGATTTCGATTCCCTTTGTCATGGCGAGTCTTTTGGACCAGGGTGTTCAACAAAGAAACATGAACAATATTTTGTTTTACGGTGGGCTCATGCTGGTCTGTGCCTTTCTCTCCCTCTTTTGTGGGATGCAGTCTGCCCGTTATGGCGCCTATGCATCGGCTGGTTTTTGCCAAAAAAACCTTCGTCGGGCCATTTTCAAAAAGGTTCAAACCTTCTCATTTGAGAATATTGATCAGTTCTCATCAGGTGGGTTAGTCACTCGGATGATGACGGACGTAACCAATGTGCAAAATGCCTATCAAATGGTCATTCGGATCTGTGTTCGGGCACCGCTTAATTTGATCTTTGCCATTGTAGCTTGTTTCATGATTAATGCGGAAATGGCCATGATCTTTGTCTATGTGACCATCTTTTTGGCAGCTGTCTTAAGCATCATCATGAAGATTGTGTATCCGCTCTTCACAGAAGTATTTGAAGCTTATGACAATCTCAACAACAGTATACAAGAAAACATCACCAATATGCGGGTGGTGAAGTCCTACGTTAAGGAAGCAGATGAAACCGTTAAATTCAAGAAGGCTTCACGTTTGATTTATAACATGTTTATGAAGGCTATCCGTGTCGTTGTCTTGAGTAGCCCAGCTATGATGCTTTCCATGTATGCTTCTTTCCTTTTGATCTCTTGGATCGGGGCTCATCTGATCGTTGGTGGTCAACTCTCTACTGGGAATTTGACTTCTATGTTTAGCTACACCATGACCATTCTCATGTCGCTCATGATGTTCATGATGATCTTTGTCATGTTGTCAATTTCCATGGCCTCTGTCGAGCGGATCAATGAAGTCTTAACGACCAAAACGACGATTGACTCTCCAGAAAATGGGATCAAAGAAGTCGCTGATGGTTCGATCAACTTTGAGGATGTGACCTTTGCTTATACCGATGAAAATGGCGACAAGACCCATGTCTTACAAGGGATTAATCTTTCCATTCGTTCAGGGGAAGTGATTGGTATATTAGGAGGAACAGGATCAGGGAAATCAAGCTTGGTTCAGTTGATTCCTCGTCTCTATGATGTTGAGTCTGGTCGGGTGACAGTGGCAGGCCACGATGTCAAAGAATACGATCTTGATTCCCTTCGTAAGCAAGTGGCCATGGTTCTTCAGACCAATGTCCTTTTCTCTGGTACGATTAAAGAAAATATGCGCTGGGGAAATAAGGATGCGACGGATGAAGAGATCATCGCAGCTTGTAAGATTGCCCAAGCCGATGAATTTATCCAAGATTTCAAAGAGGGCTATGACACCATGATTGAGCGTGGGGGATCCAACGTCTCCGGTGGTCAGCGCCAGCGTCTTTGTATCGCGCGTGCCCTTCTCATGAATCCCAAGATCTTGATCTTGGATGATTCGACTTCAGCGGTCGATACCAAGACGGATAGTTTGATCCGTCAAGGATTGGCAACCAGCTTGAAAGAGACCACCAAAATCATCATTGGTCAACGGATTTCCTCTATTCAAGATGCAGATCGTATTATCGTGATGAATGATGGTCAGATTGATGCCATCGGTCGTCACGAGGAATTGCTTGCGACCAATGCCATCTACCAAGAAGTATATGAAATGCAAACACAAGGGAAAGGAGAAGCAGATGAAAACTAAGAAAAAAGCAAATCTAGGCTCTATCCTTCGCCTGCTCGACTTCCTTTGGAAAAACTACAAGGTATCCTTGATTGTTTCCTTTATCTTAATCATTCTATCGTCACTTGCGACGGTCAATGTAACAGCTTCGATTCAGTCCTTGGTTGACGTCTATGTGGAGCCCATGTTGACAAGCAATAGCCATGATTTTGGACCGCTCTTGTCCTTCTTGACACGAGTTGGTTTGATCTGTTTGATCGGGGTCCTTGCCAACTATGGCTTTACCTTGATTATGGCGACTGTTTCACAAGACTCACTTAGAAGTCTTCGAAATCAGTTGTTTGCTCGCATGCAAAAACTGCCAGTTCGTTACTTTGATACCCACCAACACGGGGACATCATGTCTATCTATACCAATGATATTGATGCTCTTCGCCAAGCGATTGAACAATCCATTCCTCAACTCTTATCCTCAGCGATTACCATCCTTGGGGTAACGATTACCATGCTGACGGTTAGTCCGCTCTTGTTCTTGATTGTTCTTTTCATGGTCATCGTTATGGTCTTTATCATCAAGGATGTCTCTGGCAAGTCAGGTCGTTACTTTGGCGCCCAACAAAAGAACTTGGGGATTGAGAACGGCTTTATTGAAGAAATGATGTCTGGTCAAAAAGTGGTCAAGGCCTTTGTGCATGAAAGAGAAAGCATTGAGGATTTTGACCGGATCAATGACCAACTCTTTGAGTCTTCCTACCAAGCCAACCGCTATGCCAATGTCCTCATGCCGATTCTTGGGAACTTGGGAAATGTTTCCTTTGTTCTAACAGCCTTGATCGGGGGCCTCTTTGCGCTAAACGGCGTCGGTGGTTTAACCATTGGTGGTCTTATGGCCTTTCTGCAATTGAACCGTTCCTTCACAGGTCCGATTGCCCAGGTCTCTCAACAATTGAACTTGTCCTCATGGCCTTGGCTGGTGGAGATCGTGTCTTTGATCTTTTAGACGAAGAAGAAGAAGTAGACCAAGGAAAAGTGACGCTGGTCAATTATGAACTGGTCGATGGAGAAATGGTCGAAACTGATCAGAAAACCAACAAATGGGCTTGGAAACACCCTCGTCCAAATGGGGATTACCAGCTTGTGAAGATGGTCGGAAATGTGGTCTTTGATGATGTTGATTTCTCTTATGATGGGAAGAAACAAATCCTTCATGGTATCAACTTGTACGCGGATAAGGGGCAAAAAGTGGCCTTTGTCGGAGCGACTGGTGCAGGAAAGACAACTATCACCAACTTGATCAACCGCTTTTATGACATCCAGTCAGGAATGATTACTTATGATGGAATCGATATTAAATTGATCGAGAAAGATTCTCTGCGTCGTTCTCTCGGAATCGTTCTTCAAGATACCCACTTATTCACTGGTACGATTGCGGAAAACATCGCTTATGGCCGTGCTGATGCAACACGGGAAGAAATCCTTGAAGCAGCTCGGATTGCCAATGTGGATTCCTTTGTCAAGCACTTGGATCAGGGCTATGAGACAGTCTTGACGGATGATGGGGCTGGTCTATCAAATGGTCAACGACAATTGATCGCCATTGCCCGTGCAGCCCTTGCCAATGCGCCAGTCTTGATTCTGGATGAAGCGACGTCTTCGATTGACTCGCGGACAGAGAAGATGGTGCAAGAAGGGATGGATCGCCTGATGGAAGGTCGGACAGTCTTTGTTATCGCCCACCGTCTATCGACGATTGTCAATTCCGATGTGATTATGGTAATGGACCACGGACGTATTATTGAGCGAGGCAACCATGCTTCCTTGATGGCAGAACGTGGCACCTATTACCGCCTGTACACCGGTGGACTTGAAATTGATTAATAATAAAAAAGCTTGAGCGTTAGCTCAGGCTTTTTTGGCTTATTTCTCAAGTAATTCTTGGATCAAGTCTTCCATGGCAGCTGGCTCTGTTTTGGAGGAGAAGCGTTGGGCGACTTGGCCTTGTCGGTCGATGACAAATTTTGCGAAGTTCCATTCGATGCGTTTGCCCAGTGGTCCGGCAGCTTGGCTTTTGAGCCAGTCATAGAGAGGAAGGGCTTCTTTGCCATTGACTTTGGCTTTAGCGAATCGTGGGAAGGTGGTCTGGTAGTTGAGGCTACAGAAGCTATTGATTTCTTCTGCAGTTCCTGGTGCCTGCCCCATGAATTGGTTACAGGGGATGTCTAGGATTTCAAGCCCCTTTTCCTGGTAGCGCAGGTAGAGATCTTGCAGTCCTTGGTATTGCGGGGTCAAGCCACAGCCTGTTGCTGTATTGACCACAATGAGAACCTTACCTTGGTAGTGAGAAAGGGGAATCTCCTCCCCATTCTGGTTTTCTAAAGAAAAATCATAAATGCTGCTCATAGGTGGTATCCTTTCTGTCTCTTCAACTTTTATTGTAGCACAAATCTCCTAAAATTGGGCCAGGAGGAGCATGACTTCTTGCTTTAGTCCCTCCTGTGAAAATGATATAATAAGAAGATAACAAGCTCTCAAGAAAATGCCAAAAGGAGAACGGATCGGATGAAATTACTCTATACGGATGTTCGGACCCCCTTGACCCAGGTCCTGACACAAGAAGCCGTAGGGATAGTAGAACAGGGCAAGCGTGTGTTTTACATTGCGCCCAACTCTCTTTCCTTTGAAAAAGAAGCCAAGGTCTTGTCCTATTTAGAAGGTCAGGCTTCTTTTGCCATTACCGTCACGCGCTTTGCCCAAATGGCTCGTTATTTCATCCTGAATCAGGTTTTTGAGGAGCAACCCTTGGATGATATCGGTCTCGGCATGTTATTTTTTAAAGCTCTTTCCCACATGAAAGAGCAGGATCTCAAAGTTTACGGGGCCCTGCGTAAGGATCCTCAGTTTATCCAGCAACTGGTCCAGCTCTATCATGAATTGCAGACGGCCCAGATGGATTTTACAGATTTGGAATTGCTCGAGGAAGCTGAAAAAAGAGAAGACCTCTTGGCGATTTTTGAAGCGGTCTCTGAGATGTTGGTCAAGCACAGGTATGAATCTCAGTCCAAGATGGCCTTTTTCCTCAATCAGGTTGAAGAAGGGCACTTGGAAGAGCAATTACAGGATGTGGCGATCGTTGTCGATGGCTTCACGCGTTTTTCTGCGGAAGAAGAGGCTTTGATTAGTCTCCTTCATCGAAAAGGAGTGGAGATTGTCATCGGGGTCTATGCCAGTGAAAAAGCCTATCGGGCAAGTTTTAGAGAGGGCAATCTTTACCAGGCCAGTGTTGACTTTCTCCTCCAGCTGGCAAAGACTTTTGAGGTACAGCCTCAGTATTGTGGGCAAGCACTCGAAGACTCTTTTAGTCGCATTACCCGCATGCTAGAAGCGCGCTACGATTTTTCACAAGTGGAAGATGAGTTAGGGGACCAAGATCGAACAGCGGTTCAACTCTGGCAGACCAATACGCAAAAAGAAGAGTTGGAATTTGTCGCCAAATCTATCCGTCAGCGTCTTCATGATGGGGCCCGCTATCGGGATATTCGGGTCTTGTTAGGCGATGTAGAAGCTTATCAATTGCAGCTCAAGACCATTTTTGACCAGTATCAAATTCCCTTTTACTTGGGACGAAGTGAGGCCATGGTCCACCATCCCTTGATTCAGGTCATTGAATCGCTAGGGCGGATCAAGCAGTTCAATTACCAGACAGAAGATATCATCAATCTATTGAAAACGGGTCTGTATAGTGATCTGACGCAAGAAGAAGTCGATGCTTTTGAGCAATACCTTCGTTTTGCGGAAATTAAAGGTGCTACAAAATTTCACAAGCCTTTTACTAGCAATCGTCAGGGCAAGTTTAATTTGGAAAAGCTTAATACTCTCCGAGAACGCGTCGTAGAACCTCTAGCTCCCTTCTTTTCACAGCGCAAACAAAAGGTGACCCATCTCTTAACCGCCTTTACAGAGTTTCTGCAAGAGGTTCAACTTTCTCAGAATCTACAAGCTTTGATCAAGGATCTAGCCTTGGAGGAGCAGGAGCGCTATGACCAGGTCTGGAAGGCCTTCCTCCATGTCTTAGAGGAGTTGAACGTGGTCTTTGAGGACCAAGAACTGACCGTGGATGACTTTCTAGCCCTCCTCTTATCGGGGATGCAATTGTCTCAATACCGGACAGTTCCTGCTACTGTCGATGTGGTGACGGTTCAGTCTTATGACTTGATTGAACCCTTGACAGCGCCTTATGTCTACGCGATCGGGCTGACCCAGGAGCGTTTTCCAAAGATTGCTCAGAATACTTCTCTGCTCAGTGAAGAAGAGCGTCAGCAACTGAATGAGGCCACCCAAGAAGGAGCAGAGCTCCAGGTGGTGACCAGCGAAAATCTCAAGAAGAATCGCTTTGTGGCAGTTTCGCTCCTCAATGCGACGACCAACCAACTGGTCCTATCGGCCCCCAGCTTGGTCAATGAAATTGAAGATAGTGTCTCTCCTTACCTTGTCGAATTGACCAAGGAGCCTATTGCCATCGAGTGGACGACCAAACAAGTCCAAGCCTCGAGTGATGATATTGGTACCTACCGAGCCCTCTTAGCGCGCGTGATCGAACTCCACCAAGAAGAAATTACGAGTGAGCTGTCTGCTGAAGAAGCCAGCTTTGGGGTGTGGCCGTACGGGTCTTGCGCAAGAAATTAGCCGCTGAAGGCATCCAGATTCCTCAAATTTCAACGGAATTAAAGAGCCGTCAGCTTCGGTCGGATACGCTTCAAGCACTCTATCCAGAGGGCAAAGCCTTGACCTTATCCGCTTCTGCCTTGAATGAATACTACAAGCACCAGTATGCTTTTTATCTGCGCTATGTCTTGGGCTTACAAGAGGATGAAACCATCCGGCCAGATGCTCGCAGTCATGGGAATTTCTTGCACCGGATCTTTGAAAGAGTTTTAAAAGACAGCTCCGATCAAGCCTTTGATCGGCGTTTAAACGAGGCGATTCGAGAAACCAGCCAAGAAGCAGAGTTCCAGCAATTGTATGGAGAAAGTGGAGAGACCGAGTTTATTCGCAACTTGCTTCTTGATACCGCGAAAACAACGGGGCGTGTCCTCGCCCAGCAAAATGGCATCGAGACCATCGGTGAGGAGACCCTCTTTGGTAGAAGCACCCACACCTCTTATCCATTGTCCGATGGCCGTCTCCTGCAGCTACGAGGCAAGGTGGACCGTATTGATCAATTGAGGGATCGGGGAGCCCTCGGAGTCGTGGACTACAAGTCCAGTCTGACGCAGTTCCACTATGACAAGTTCTTTAATGGACTAAATTCTCAATTGCCGACCTATCTTTCTGCGATTCAGGATTTGAAGGAGTACCAAGAAGAGCAAGGGATATTCGGAGCCATGTATTTGGAAATGGGAGATCCTGTAGTGGATCTGAAAAAGACCAAGACAGTAGAGGATGCCATCAATCAAACCATGAAAAGTCAACAGTACAAGGGGCTCTTTATGGAAGATCAGGCGCCTTATCTGGGCGAGGCCTATGATAAAAACAAGGCTATGATGCTGAGTAAGGAGGAACTGGACTTGCTCCTCTTGTACAACGCTTATCTCTATAAAACAGCAGCAGAAGGGATCCTCAAGGGACAATTTGCCATCAATCCCTATAGTGAAAATGGGCGCAATATCGCACCATTCGTGGAGCAGTTTAAATCCATCACAGGCTTTGAAGCGGATCGTCACTAGGTCAGGCACGGTTCTTGACCAAACTAGATCAAAAAGGAATACGCGGTGAAAAGGTGAAAGCCGCTTGGATCGAGAAGATGAAGGAGGTCTTGAACAAATGATCAAACAAGCATTTTTGACAAGAGAAGAAATCAAGGCCCTTCAGGCCCAAGAGGCAGCTTCTACCAAAGAGCAAAAGCGGACACCAGAACAGATCGATGCCATCTATAGTTCGGGGACCAATATCCTGGTGTCAGCCTCTGCTGGATCAGGAAAGACCTTTGTCATGGTGCAGCGGATACTGGATCAGATCCAGCGTGGCATTTCGATTAAGGAACTCTTTATCTCGACCTTTACGGTCAAGGCAGCAGGGGAGCTCAAGGAGCGTTTGGAAAGTGAACTTGGAAAAGCCCTGCAAGCGAGCGATGACCCAGAGCTCAAGCAACACCTGGCCCGTCAAATCGCAGATGTCGCCACCAGCGATATCGGAACCATGGACTCTTTTACCCAAAAGGTCCTAACGCGCTATGGCTATTTGCTTGGGTTGGCGCCTCAGTTTCGCATTTTACAAAATGCCAGTGAGCAACGCCTCCTACAAAATGAAGTCTTTCAGGCTGTTTTTGACCGCTATTACCAAGGAGAAAACCAAGAAGCCTTTGTCCAGATGGTCAAGAATTTCACCGGCCAGCGCAAAAATTTGACCTTGTTTAAAGAACAGGTCTACCAGATCTATGACTTTCTTCAGTCGACCAGTGATCCGGAAAAATGGCTGGAGGAGCATTTCCTAAAAGGCTATGAGGAGACCGATTTTGACCAGGTGGAAGGCGATCTGATGGAGAGCATCCAGCAGGCCCTCTATGAGGCAGAAAGCTTTTTTGCCTTTCATTTGTCCAATGAAGGCCAAGCATTTGGCAAGGCCAAATATTTGGAAGCTGTAGAAGAGGTGCTCGATCAGATTGGAAGCCTGACAGGTCGCACCAATAAAGAACAACTGACCTCTGTCCTAAAGGCAGTCGTGGCGATTAGCCGGGCTTCAAATGGGGGAGCCTTGACCAATAGAGCCCGAAAAGAAGAGCTGAAAGACCTAGTTACGGCCTATAACCAGGATAAAACCATACATATCAATCGCCTCAGAGACTTGGGAAATCAGCTCTATCAGCTGGAATTTCAACAAACCTTCCACCAAGAAGAAGGCCCCATGCTCTCCTTGCTCCGGGACTTTATCAGAGACTTTGCTCGCGCTTATCTGGAGCGAAAAATCCAAGAAAAAGCTTATGAATTTGGGGATATTAGTCATTTTGCGATTCAAATTTTAGAGCAATTCCCAGAGGTGAGGCAAGCCTTTCAAGAGCGTTATCATGAGGTCATGGTCGATGAGTACCAGGATACCAACCACACCCAAGAACGGATGTTGGACTTGCTGTCAAATGGCCACAATCGCTTCATGGTGGGGGATATCAAGCAATCCATTTATCGCTTCCGTCAGGCAGATCCACAGATTTTCAATGATAAATTTAAAGCCTACCAAGAAGAAGGGGCGAAAGGGCGGTTGATCCTCCTCAAGGAGAATTTCCGGAGTCATGTGGAGGTATTGGACGCGACCAATGATGTCTTTCGTCATTTGATGGACGAAGAGGTGGGCGAGATTGACTACAATCAAACCCATTATCTGGTTGCAGGAAGCGACAAGCAGCGGATGGCCTTGCCACAACATCGGGCAGAATTTTTGCTCTATGATGGCAGCCAAGACCAGGAAGAAAAGGCCGAAGACGAGGAAGCTGCTTCTGGACTCGAGACGTTTTCCAAGGGAGAAATTCTCCTAGTGATCAAAGAAATTTTACGCCTCCATCGGGTGGAAAAAGTGCCCTTTAAAGAGATCACGCTCTTAACGGCGACTCGAACGCGAAATGATGCGATTCTGGAAGCTTTTGACCAATACCATATTCCGATTGTGGCAGATAGCGGACAGGCGCATTATCTTGAGTCACTGGAAGTGATGGTCATGTTGGATACCTTGCGGACCATTAACAATCCCTTGCATGATTATCCCTTAGTAGCACTTATGAAATCCCCCATGTTTGACTTTGATGAAGATGAGCTGGCACGGATTTCCTTGCAGACCCTTCCAGAGCAAAAGCAAGTGGCCTTCTACCACAAGGCCCAGTTAGCCCTTGAAAAGACTGCAGAGCATGCAAATCTGATTGATGCCAAGCTCCTAGCTAAAATCGAGAACTTCCTCAAGGTTTTATCTACTTGGCGGGTTGCTGCCAAGACCCATTCGCTCTATGATTTGCTTTGGAAAATCTATGAGGATCGCTATTACTATGACTATGTCGGCGCCCTTCCAAATGGGGCCCAGCGCCAGGCCAATCTCTACGCTTTGACGCTTCGGGCCAATGATTATGAAAAAGCCAGCTTTAAGGGCTTGTCGCGCTTCATTGCCATGATCGACAAGGTGATCGAAAATGAACACGATTTGGCCAGCGTCCCTCTTGCAGCACCAAAAGATGCCGTCCAGCTCATGACCGTCCATAAGAGTAAGGGGCTGGAATTCAAGTATGTCTTTATCCTCAATATGGACAAGGCTTTTAACCGTAAGGATCAATCGGGACCAATTATTCTCAGTCGTCAAAAAGGGCTTGGCTTTAAATATGTTGCGAACCTGCCGGTTGAGACAGAGAATCCTGCTGCTCCAGAATCCATTCGCCTGCAGATCGAAACGCCTTGCTACCAACGCAATGTGGAAGAAACAAAATTGGCCACAATTTCTGAGCAGATGCGTCTTCTTTATGTCGCCATGACACGGGCTGAGCTCAAGCTCTACCTGGTCGGAAAAGGCCGTGAGGACAAACTGCGTGATACCGATTGGGGAACTAGTCGCAATGGCAAATTGGATCCGGGAAAACGAAAAGAATGGACCTCTTATCAGGACTGGCTTTTTGCCATTCAAGATGTGTTTACCAAGAATACCCTGGCTTATGACACACGTTTTGTGACAGACGAAGACCTGACACCAGATCAGCTGGAACCACTAGAGAAGGAGAAGGATTCCCGGCTTGATCAGCTCAAGGATATCCGTCAGTCAGAGGATATTCGTCGGGCCTTGGATATCTTGGAAAATGTTGATCGGCTCAATCAGCTCTATGCTCCGGCCATTCATTTACCAAGTGTCCGTACTCCTAGTCAGATCAAGAAATTCTACGAGCCGGTCATGGATGCCAATGGCGTCCAGATTATGGATGCAAAGACTGTGACGCCTGAGTTTGAGCTGCCAACTTTTGGTCAAGAAAAAGCCGTGACAGGAGCCCAGGTCGGTAGTGCTGTCCATGAACTCATGCAGCGCGTGCCTCTTGAAGAAGAAATCACGCTAGATACACTGCGTCAAGCCTTGGAGCAAGTTCAAGCAGAGCCAGCGGTCAAAGCCCGTATCAAGCTAGAGGCCATCCTTGCTTTCTATGAGACGCCTTTGGGGACCTTGCTTCAAAAAGAAGCCTCTCGAGTCCGTCGCGAAGCTCCCTTTGCCATGCTGAAGAAAGATCCAGCTAGTGGTGAGGACTTTGTCGTGCGGGGGATCTTGGATGGTTACTTGGTGCTAGAAGACCGGATCTTGCTCTTTGATTATAAGACGGATCACTACAAGGTTCCTAGCCAATTGGTCGAACGCTACCGGGATCAGCTCGATCTCTATGCAGAAGCTCTTCGTCGTTCTTATGGCAAAAAGCAAGTAGAAAAATATCTCGTGCTTCTAGGTGGCCCCCATCTAGAAGTGGTGAAAGTGGAGTAAATCATGGCAATTGCACAGGAAAACATCGAACGGATCCAAAGAATGGAAGGTTATTTGAATGACTATGCCAAGACTTTGGAAGAAACCAAAAAAGCAGTGGAACAGCTAAAAGAGCATCAAGAAAGCTATATCCAACTGCGCGATTATTATAGTAGTCAGACCTATTTTGATGACTTGGACCTATCCAATCAAGCTGACTTTCCAGCAGATCTTCCTTGTGGTGTCTTGTCCGAAGATGCTGTTTATGATTTGTTAGACGAGCATTTTCAGATGGGAGTGGAACTCTTGGAGATCGCAACGAAGATGATCAAAGAACGGTGAAATTTCAATCTAAAAGCTCCGGGAAACCGGAGCTTTTAGATTGAAGACTAACGTCATCATAGAAACTTTCCTTAGGTGAGTACGGACGTCAGCGAACTTCGAAGAAGTTCCATGACTTAGTTTTGAACCTAAAGTTTCAAAACTCCCGAGTGCTAGAAACAAAAGTGTTTCTAGCACTTTTCTCACGGCGGAAAGTTTCAGTATATGTTTGAATCAAACATAATATATATCATTCTAATTTTTTTAGCATTACTTGTGTTAGCATATCGTGTCAAACCCTACCAGTAAAAGAAAATTTTCCAAAATGGACTTTTGCTTCAGCAAAAAAAGCTCCGGTTGCCCGGAGCTTTTTGAATGATTAGTGTGAGACACGGCGACGTCGCTTTTTTTTTGCGGTTTTCTTCGATGAAAAGTCGCTTTTTGTTCTTCTGGTTCGATTACTTTTTTTCTTGAATGTGTAAACTGCACCTGCGACAGCAAACGAACTGTACCAGCAACACCAGTAACAAAACCTTTACCAAATCCTTTAGCCATGAGAATTTCTCCTTTTCTGAACTTTAAATATTTATGTTATAATATATGGTAACGAAAAAACGTGAATTTTGCAAGGAAAAACGATGAAAACCAAGATAATTGTGATTGTGGGACCGACTGCTGTTGGAAAGACAGCTCTTGCGATCGATTTGGCGCAAGCCCTCAATGGTGAAATTATCAGTGGCGATAGCCAGCAAGTCTATCGCAAGCTAGATATTGGAACAGCCAAGGCGACACCAGAAGAGCAAGCTGCAGCTCCCCATCATTTGATCGATGTGCGGGAGGTGACCGAGTCTTACTCGGCTTTTGATTTTGTGAGAGAAGCCAAGACTGCCATTGAAGATATCACAGCTCGAGGCAAGCTTCCTATCATTGCAGGTGGGACGGGTCTTTACATCCAAAGTTTGCTCGAAGGTTATCATTTAGGTGGTGAAGTTCCTCATGAAGAGATTCTGGCCTATCGCGCTCAATTGGACTTGTTGTCGGACGAAGACTTGTACCAAAGAGTGGCGGAGCAAGGACTTGTGATTCCTCAGCTCAATCGCCGTCGGGCCATGCGGGCTCTTGAAATTGCGCATTTTGGGCAGGACCTTGCAAACGAAGAGACCGATTATGAACCCTATCTCATCTGTCTAGATGATGAACGGTCCTTGATCTATGAGCGCATCAATCGCCGAGTAGATCGCATGCTAGAGGAAGGCTTGCTGGATGAAGCCCGTTGGCTCTATGATGACCATCCGGAGGTTCAGGCAGCTAAAGGCATTGGGTACAAGGAACTCTTTCCTTACTTTAAGGGAGAGCAGAGCCTTGAGGAAGCCAGTGAGATCCTCAAGCGCAATACGCGGCGGTTTGCCAAACGGCAGTTGACTTGGTTTCGAAATCGAATGGAAGTGACCTTTTACGCCATTTCTGCACCTCACTTCAAGGAGCAGGTTCTTGCAGATGTAAAGGAGTTTTTGCAACATGATTGAAACAGAAAAGAAACAAGAACGCATCCTTTTGATTGGTGTGGAACTTCAAGGCATGGACAATTTTGACATGTCTATGGAGGAGTTGGCGAGCCTGGCTAAAACAGCTGGTGGAGATGTCCGGGGTTCCTATACACAAAGCGGGAAAAATACGATACCAAGACCTTTGTCGGCTCAGGAAAACTAGAAGAAATCGCGCAAATGGTCGAAGCAGATGAGATTACGACCGTAGTGGTCAATAATCGCCTGACCCCCCGTCAAAATGTCAACTTAGAAGAAATCCTTGGGGTCAAGGTCATTGACCGGATGCAGTTGATTTTAGATATCTTTGCCATGCGGGCTAGGAGTCATGAAGGGGAAGTTGCAGGTGCACTTGGCCCAGCTCAAATACCTTTTGCCACGCCTTGTCGGTCAAGGGATCATGCTTAGCCGTCAGGCTGGGGGAATTGGTTCTCGTGGTCCAGGGGAAAGTCAGCTGGAGTTGAACCGCCGGAGCGTTCGCAATCAAATTACCGATATCGAGCGCCAGCTCAAAGCAGTTGAAAAGAACAGGGAAACCCTTCGTGAAAAGCGCTTGGAATCACCTGTCTTCAAGATTGGTTTGATCGGCTATACCAATGCAGGAAAGTCGACCATTATGAATCAGTTGACCAGTAAGAGCCAGTATGAAGCAGACGAACTCTTTGCGACCTTGGATGCCACAACCAAGAGCATCCATCTAACAGGCAATCTGCAAGTGACGCTGACCGATACGGTTGGCTTTATCCAAGATCTACCAACAGAGCTGGTATCGAGCTTTAAGTCGACCTTGGAAGAAAGTAAGAATGTGGACCTCCTGGTCCATGTCATCGATGCGTCTGATCCCAATCATGAAGAGCATGAAAAGACGGTACTTTCGATCATGAAGGACCTGGATATGCTGGAGATCCCTCGCTTGACGCTTTACAACAAAGCAGATAAGGTAGCAGACTTTACACCAACCCAGACACCTTTTAGCTTGATTTCAGCACGCTCTGAGACAGCTCGAGAGGACCTTCAGGCTTTGCTTCTAGAAAAACTGAGAGAACTCTTTGTTCCCTTCACCATTCGCATTCCTTTTTCAAAATCTTATCGGACACATGATCTAGAGACGGTCGCGATCATTGACAAACGTGAATTTGAAGAGGATGTCGAGGTCATTCAAGGCTATATCGCAGAGAAAAATAAGTGGAAGTTGGAAGAATTTTATGACGGATTACGTTGATTTAGCAATAAAATATGGAGGCTATACCAGCCTCGATCGGGTCTATCTGACCAATCTTTTAAGCACGATCCCTGAGGAATTGCGTCTCCGTGTGATTACGCCTCCGCCAAGTGTGATCAACGCCTATTTCGCTGAGCTCTACCAAAAGAAGAGTCCCAAGGAGGCCATGGATTATTTCTTGGACTTGAGTCGGGTATTTGACTTATTCACAGATCAGCAAAGCTTTGATGAACGAAAGCCCTTTATCCGCCTCAATTTATCAGGGAAGTCTTATGGCTTGGCTTACGTAAATGAAGTGCTAACCTGTGTCTTTGCTGAACATCCAGCAGAAGATATCACTCCTGCCATTTTATTTGAAGTCGCAGAGATCTTTCCACATTGTTTGGTCTTTGAAAAAGATGGTAAGATCTGCTTGCAAGATGCCGGCCCAGAAGTGGTCACTAAAATAGAAGCCCTCTCAGCCTTGACTGACTTGATGAGCTTGGAAGATGGACGCTTGAAACTGTCAGGATATAACCAAGAGGAGCTTCTTGAGCTAGCACAAGCCTACCCAGGCAACCTTTCTTTCCGTTCAGAGAACCGGACGGCCATGATTTATATAGATAGAAAGTAGACAATGGACATTCAATTTTTAGGAACGGGAGCTGGGCAACCCTCAAAAGCCCGAAATGTATCGAGCTTGGCGCTCAAATTGCTAGATGAGATCAATGAAGTCTGGCTCTTTGATTGTGGTGAAGCGACACAGAATCAAATTTTAGAAACGACCATTCGTCCACGAAAGGTTAGCAAGATCTTTATTACTCACCTACACGGAGACCATATTTTTGGTTTGCCAGGTTTCCTATCTAGTCGGGCCTTTCAGGCCAATGAAGAGCAGACAGATCTGGATATATATGGACCAGTAGGGATCAAATCCTTTGTGATGACTAGTCTTCGCGTATCAGGCTCTCGCCTGCCTTACCGCATCCATTTTCATGAATTCGATGAACATTCTCTGGGCAAGATTTTAGAAACTGATAAATTCACAGTTTATGCGGAAGCTTGGACCACACCATTTTCTGTGTGGGTTACCGGATCATGCAGAAGGACCTTGAAGGGACGCTCGATGCAGACAAACTCAAGGCAGCAGGGGTTCCTTTTGGTCCACTCTTTGGTCAGGTCAAAAATGGACAAGATGTCACCCTGGAAGATGGGACTAAGATCATTGCAGCGGATTATATTTCAGCCCCTCGGCCTGGTAAGATTATCACGATCCTTGGAGATACCAGAAAGACGGATGCCAGCGTCCGCCTTGGAGTCAATGCGGATGTCTTGGTCCATGAGTCCACCTATGGCAAGGGCGATGAGAAGATTGCTAAGAAACACGGCCACTCGACCAATATGCAGGCGGCAGAAGTAGCGCGTGAAGCTGGAGCCAAGCGCCTTCTTCTCAACCACATCAGTGCTCGCTTCTTATCAAAAGACATCAGCCAATTGCGCAAGGATGCATCTAGCATTTTTGAAAATGTCTATGTGGTCAAAGATTTGGAAGAAGTGGAGATCTAAGATGCGAACCATTCTCATAACAGGAGCAAGTGGAGGTTTGGCCCAAGAAATGGTCAAGCTCCTCCCTGAAGACCGGCTGATTCTCCTAGGCAGAAATCAAGAAAAACTGGAAAAGCTCTATGCCAGTCATCTTCAAGCTGAATGCATCGGGATCGATATCACGGATTCCTCAGCCGTCCAATATTTGGTAGAAGAGCTCTATCAGCGCTATGGACAGATCGATATCTTGGTCAATAATGCAGGCTATGGCATATTTGAGGCCTTTGATCGTATTTCTGACCAGCAGGTGCAGGAGATGTTTGAGGTCAATACCTTTGCCCTCATGCAGTTTTCACGCTTGATGGGTGCGCACATGAAGGAAGCGGGTAAGGGGCACATTGTCAACATCGTCAGCATGGCGGGGCTCGTTGCAACAGCCAAATCCAGCCTTTATTCGGCCACTAAGTTTGCAGCCATTGGCTTCTCCAATGCCCTGCGGCTAGAACTGATGCCCTTTGGTGTCCATGTGACGACGGTCAATCCAGGCCCCATTCGGACCACTTTCTTTGATCAGGCAGACCCAGACGGAAGCTATGTCAAAGCTGTGGATCGCTATATTTTGGAACCTGACTTTGTAGCCAAGAAGATCGTGAAGAACTTTGGAAAAGCAAAACGCGAGCTCAATCTTCCTTGGCTTTTGAACCTGACCCACAAGCTCTATACCCTTTTCCCACGTATCTCGGACAAGCTAGCCAGTAAGATGTTCAATTTCAAATAGGAGGAGATAGATGGCAGCCAATATTCAAGCTTATTTAGAGAACCTCCGGCAACCCTGGGGACAGATCTATTATGATATCCTTTTCGAACAATTACAGGACATCAAGGGGAAGCGAGTGCTTGATTTTGGCAGTGGCTTTGGACTGGTGGCCAACCACCTAGCGAAAGACAATGAGGTCCTTGCTGTGGAACCTAATGAGGAAATGGTGGCTTTGCGGGCTCAGGACCATCCCTACCAGCAACTCGTTGGGAGTCTGGACCAAATAAAGAGCTTTGAAGAGGCCAGTTTTGATATCATCCTCTGCCACAATGTCTTGGAGTATGTAGAAGATCGCAAGGTGGTTCTCAAGGAATTCACCCGTCTCTTGAAACCAGGTGGCCTGCTCTCTATCGTCAAGCACAATGAGGTTGGCCGCGTCCTGCAGACCGTCGTTTTTGAAAATGATACTCAGAAGGCTCTCGATTTGCTAGCAGGCCAAGATCTGGAAACCCACTCCATGGGCTTGGCTCAGGCCTATGATCTCGATCTAGCTGTTGAAGATCTAGCCCTTGAAGTTCAGGACTACCAAGGAATTCGAGTCTTTTATGCCTTACAGGACAATCGCTTCAAGGGCCAAGAAAGCTGGCGAGAGTCTATGCTTGAGATGGAGCTGGCCGTTTGCCAAGAGTCCCCTTATCGGGATATCGCCTTCTTCCAGCACTATAGGTTAAAAAGGAGTTAAGATGTTAAGTTATAAAAAAGAAATTCCAGCGATGACAGATCTACTCGCACTATACAGCTCAGTCGGTTGGACCAATTATACCAACAACCCAACTATGCTAGAAGAAGCTGTCAAAGCCAGTCTCTGGCAGTTAGCAGTCTATGATGAGGACGAGCTCGTCGCCTACATTCGCTTGGTAGGAGATGGCCACTCTGTCATTTTTGTGCAGGACCTTTTGGTACGACCAGATTACCAGCGCCAAGGCATTGGAAAGAAACTCTTAGAAGAGGCTTTAGGGACTTTCCCAAATGTCTACCAACGGCTTCTTGCCACTGAACGTAGCGAGAAGAATCTAGCCTTTTACCAGTCAATCGGCTTTGTTGAACTTTCCGAGCAAGCCTGTACAGGGATGATTTATATGAAGTAAAGAGGCTGGACAACAACTGTTCAGCCTTTGATGTTTGATAGAAATAACTATATGATGCAGTGGTTGATTGCTCAATGCATTGCTTTGAGGTGGCGGATTAAACTTGCGAAGCAAGTTTCCTAAGAAGTTGTTCACTTTAAAGCTCCAAAGATGACCTAATGAGAGAAACAAAGTTTCCTTTATTCACAACCTTTAACAGTCTCCCAGACTGTTAAGCTATGCGGGGTGGGAAGATTGAAAAGGTTCGGGGAACCTTTTCAACCTTTTTTATTTGTTGGAGTTCTTTCCCACTCCCTTATCTATTTGACTGATAAAAGGGCGACAGGGATAGAGTTAAGTAATACGATAGCAACTATTTTTAAATATTTTGGATTTTCAAATATTCCAACTTTTGCCTGACCCTTTATTTCCCGCCATTTTCGGCTTTCATGATATAATAATCAGATAAGAAAAAGAGGAGACCAAAAGCTAGATGATCACTTCAAAATACGATTGGCAGTTAGCTTCGCCAAGTGCAGATGAGGCCTTTTTATCCCTTGCTAAAAAAGCAGGGCTAGAAGCATCCGTAGCAACCTTGTTGTATGAGCGTGGCATTCAGACCAAAGAGGATTTAGAAGACTTTTTAGAACCCAAGCTGGAGAAGCTACACGACCCTTATTTGCTCCATGATATGGACAAGGCAGTGGAGCGCATCCGACGGGCCATCGAAGATTATGAGCAGATCCTCGTCTACGGAGACTATGATGCGGATGGGATGACTTCGGCCTCCATTATGAAGGAAACCTTGGAGCAGATGGGGGCAGAGGTGCAAGTCTACCTACCCAACCGATTCACAGACGGCTACGGTCCCAATGAGAGCGTCTACAAATACTTTATCGAGCAGCAAGGCATTTCCCTGATTGTCACGGTGGACAATGGGGTTGCGGGAAATCAAGCCATTGCCATGGCCCAAGCGATGGGAGTCGATGTCATCGTGACGGACCACCACTCTATGCCAGAGGTTTTACCGGATGCATATGCGATCATTCATCCGGAGCATCCAGATGCGGATTATCCCTTCCATTATCTAGCAGGATGTGGTGTGGCCTTTAAGTTGGCCTGTGCCCTCCTAGAGGAAGTACCAGTCGATCTCTTAGACTTGGTAGCGATTGGGACCATTGCTGACATGGTCAGCCTGACAGATGAGAATCGGATTCTGGTCAAATATGGTCTGGGTGTTCTCCAACATACCCAGCGCATGGGCTTGCAGGAGCTCTTGGAGATCGCAGGGATTCGTCCGGAGGATGTCAATGAAGAAACGGTTGGTTTTCAGATTGCTCCTCGTCTCAATGCCCTTGGCCGCCTCGATGATCCCAATCCGGCCATTGAACTCCTGACAGGATTTGACGATGAAGAGGCACACGAGATTGCTCTCATGATTCATCAGAAGAATGAAGAACGAAAAGAGATTGTCCAAGCTATCTATGACGAAGCTAAAACCATGGTGGATCCAAGTTTGTCCGCCCAGGTCTTGGCCAAAGAAGGTTGGAATCCAGGGGTCCTTGGTATTGTAGCCGGCCGTCTATTAGAAGAGCTTCATCAGCCAGTTGTTGTTTTAAGCATCGAAGATGGGCGGGCTAAAGGAAGCGCTCGGAGTCCTGAGTCGGTCAATATCTTTGAGGCCCTCGATCCCCACCGGTCGCTCTTGTCGCCTTTGGAGGGCATGCCGGTGCAGCAGGGATGACCTTAGATGTAGACCAACTTCCTGCCTTGTCTCAGGCTCTTACGGATTACATTGCAGAACAAGAGATTGATCTCAGCAGCAAGTCTAACTTAGCCATCGACGAGGAACTGCATCTAACAGAACTAACGCTTGAGACCTTGAAAAGCTTTGATCGCTTAAGTCCTTTTGGCATGGACAATAAAAAGCCGGTCTTTCTAGTCCGTAACTTTAAGGTAGAAGGGGCACGCTCGATGGGAGCTGGCAATACCCACTTGAAACTCAAAATTTCTCAAGAAGATGCGACCTTTGAGGTGGTGGGTTTTGGCTTGGGGATCCTAGAGGCAGAGTTTGCACAAGCGCAAGACCTAGAGTTAGCTGTGCAGTTGTCGGTCAACCAATGGAATGGTCAAACAACCCTCCAGCTCATGCTGGTTGATGCGCGTGTGGACGGCGTGCAGCTCTTTAATATCCGCTCTAAAAATGCCAGTCTCCCCGCAGGTGTTCCCGTTCTTGATTTTACTAAAGAACTGCCAGATCTATCTGGAGCACCCGCTGTTGTAGTTGGAAATATCCCTGAGGATTTAGAGCAACTACGGCAAATCTTCCAAGAGCATGATTTCCAGGCCGTTTATTTCAAAAATGAGATCGCCAAAGCCTACTATCTGACAGGATACGGTAGCAGGGACCAGTATGCCAAACTCTATAAGACCATCTACCAGTACCCAGAGTTCGATGTCCGTTACAAACTCAAAGACCTAGCGGCCTATCTTAAGATCCAGCAGATCCTCTTGGTCAAAATGATTCAGATCTTCCAAGAGTTGGGCTTTGTGACCATTGAAAATGGCATCATGAAGGTTAATAAAGAAGCAGAAAAACGCGAAATCGCGGAAAGCAGCATCTACCAAAAACTTAAACAAACGGTGAAAGAGCAGGAGTTGATGGCCCTTGGAACGGTTCGCGAAATTTATGACTATCTGACAGGTCAGGAATCATGAAAAAACACCTAAAAAAATTCCTCTGGCTCACTCCCTTCCTGCTTTTTGGACTTTATTGGTTGGGAATCTACCTGAGCTTGAGGAACCCTATGGAAGAAATTAACTACTCTGAAAATGGTGGATGGATGCGCTATGTGATATTTAAGCCCTTTACAGAGACAATCGGTAGTGATCGCATCTGGAAAGAAGATGAAGGATTTCAAATTTACCCTTATTCAAAAGGAATTGTTGGCGTTGATGAGCGACTTTCGGTCTTGATGTTTCGTGATTCAACTGATTGGACTTTTCGATATGAAGTCGATGTGGATAAGGATGTTACGGTTGGTTTTGGATTTATCTATGATTCTAAGAAAAAAATCTTTAGACAGACCGGCTTATTCTTTTCTAGAAAAGGTACTACTTACAAAGGCCAGCAACTTCTTGATCAACTTGCCGCCTATGGCAAAGACCGTACTTGGTTGAAAAAGCAAAGTAAGAAGGTAGCTGAACAATACATTCTTGGCACCTGGTTCAAAAGGGGAAGCTCTCGATATTCTTTAAAAAACCTAGGTGATATGAAAATTAAGTACAATAAATTGATAGAAGAATAGTAAGGATGTTTCCAATTCCAATCCTGCATCTTTTTCAGGTGTGGGATTTTTGCTTTTGACGCAGGAGCTTGGGAAAATGATTTGGCAAAAAATGATGCAAGTTAGTAGAATTCATGATATAATGGAATGTAAAAAATTTTTTATGAAAGAAAGTTAACCATGAATTTAAAAGATTACATTGCAAGCATTGAAAACTATCCACAAGAAGGAATTACCTTCCGTGATATCAGCCCTTTGATGGCAGATGGCAATGCTTATAGTTATGCGATTCGTGAAATCGTTCAATACGCGACGGATAAGAAGATCGACATGATCGTCGGCCCTGAAGCGCGTGGATTCATCGTTGGATGTCCGGTCGCTTTCGAGCTCGGTATTGGTTTTGCGCCTGTTCGTAAACCTGGTAAATTGCCACGTGAAGTCATCTCAGCTGACTACGAAAAAGAATACGGTGTGGATACCTTGACCATGCACGCCGATGCTATCAAACCAGGTCAACGTGTTCTCATCGTTGATGACCTTTTGGCGACTGGTGGTACGGTGAAAGCAACCATCGAAATGATCGAAAAACTCGGTGGAGTTGTTGCAGGTTGTGCCTTCTTGATCGAGTTGGATGATTTGAAAGGTCGCGAAGCGATCGGCGAATACGACTACAAAGTCTTGATGCATTACTAATATAGTCTAATACTATAACTGGCTACAGAAAAACCATAATTGAAAACTATAAGCTCCTATCATATAATGTTAGTTAAGAACTTGTAAGATGGGAGCTTTTTATGCCAATTACTCTAGATAAAAAATTACCAGCAGTCGATATCCTTCGTTCAGAAAATATTTTTGTCATGGATGATGTTCGGGCGACTCACCAGGATATTCGGCCGATGAATGTTCTCATTCTTAATCTGATGCCGACCAAGGTTGCGACAGAAACCCAGCTCTTACGGCTCCTTGCCAATACGCCCTTGCAGATCAATGTAGATTTCCTCTATATGGCGAGCCATGAATCCAAGAATACAGCGGCTGAGCATTTGGAGAGCTTCTACAAGACCTTTGAGGATATCAAGGATAATTACTATGACGGCTTGATTGTGACAGGAGCGCCTGTCGAAAAGATGGACTTTGAGGAAGTAGACTACTGGGAAGAATTAACCCAGGTCTTTGAATGGTCTAAGCGGCATGTCTTTCTACCTTGCACCTTTGTTGGGGAGCGCAGGCTGGACTGTACCACCGTTACGGGATTCAAAAAGTAGAGCTCTGTGACAAGCTATCGGGCATCTATGACCAAGCAGTGGTGCGTCCCGATAGTCTGCTCATGAGAGGATTTGACGATCGCTTCCTTGCCCCTCATTCACGCTATACAGATATTCCTTTGAAGGAAGTCCTTGAAAAGAGCAACCTTCAAGTGATCGCTCAAGGAAATGAAGTTGGGCTTTCCATCATTGCCAGTCCAGACATGCGTGAGGTGTATAGCTTTGGCCATCTGGAGTATGATCGCGATACGCTGGCAAAAGAATACCACCGAGATGTCAAGGCAGGCTTGGATCCGGACGTTCCTAAGAATTATTTTGATGGGGATGACGCTAATACAGAGCCTCGCATTCGTTGGAATCTAGCTGCGACGACCTTCTTTAGTAATTGGATCAACTATGCGGTTTATCAAGAAACACCTTACCGCTTGGAAGAATTGGAAAAAGATATTTCATTTTATGGTTACCTATAAAGGGGAATTATGACATATTCACAAGCATTTAAGTATGGCAACTTGGTTCTTCCAAGTACCTTGCTTTTTCATTATCATGAATTGTTTGACCAAGCAGATGACTACTTGGTTTGGCAGTTTTTCTTCCTTCAAAATACGACTGGCCAAGAGGCTTTGACACCTAATCAGATTGCTAGTCATCTAGGAAAAACGGTGACAGAGGTCAATCGGATTATGTCCAATTTGACCACCAAGGGACTTCTTCAATACCGGACCATTGAGCTCAATGGCGAGATTGAAGCCATCTTTGATGCGACCATTGCCCTGGAGCGCTTGGATGAGATTTTAGAAGCCCAGACACAAGGGAAGGCACAAAGCGCGCCTGCGAAGGGAAATGTCATCAAGGACCTGGTGGAAACCTTCCAACAAGAACTGGGACGACTCTTGACGCCTTTGAGATTGAAGACCTGACCAAAACTGTGCGAGAAGATCAGACAGATCCAGATGTGATCAAGGCAGCATTACGAGAAGCTGTTTTTAACGGCAAGCCTCACTGGAAATATATACAGGCTATTTTACGCAACTGGCGCAGTGAAGGCATCAACAGTCTAGCCCAAGTAGAGGCGAAACTACAAGAACGCGAGCAAGCCAACCCACGCAATGTGACGGTTTCAGACGATTTCTTGAAGGCCATGGATTTGTGGAAGGATTAAAAAAACTAGCACTTATTTGAGTGCTAGCTGCAGAAGGAAGGTAAAGTCTTCCTAGAAACTTTCCTTAGGTGAGTACGGACGTCAGCGAACTTCGAAGAAGTTCCATGACTTATTATTGAGCCCCTTCGCTCTTTAATTTCTGGGCTCAGGCTAAAACAGTTTCCCAAACTGTTTTACTCTCAAAACTCCCGAGTGCCTGAAACAATTACGTTTCAGGCACTTTTCTCACGGCGGAAAATTTTTAGTTTATACTTGAATAATATAAAAATAAGACATCACTTTTACTGAAACAAATAGGTTCTTAATTGAAAAAATATTTTTTAACCATTCAAAAAGCTAGCAGTCATATATTGCTAGCTTTTTTCGTTTATAGATAGTCCGAGTAGGCTTTTTCTAGTTTGCTAAGGAGTGCTTGTTTTTCATCCTCACTAGCAAAGGAAGCCTGGATGGCATCGACATTGTGTTGGTAAAAGTCAGTTTCCTTGGTTTGGAAGTGCTGATGGTAGAGGGCATATTCCTTGGTAAGATCGGTATCAGATACAGTCCGGTTATCGGTATTGATACTGATCCGAGCTCCGGCCGCCTTCATCTTCAAATAAGGAAAATCTTCTATAGTCGGTGCTGCTTTTGTCTGTAGGTTGCTGGTCAAGCAGAGTTCACCAGTGACCCCATTTTCAATAAAGGATTGGAGTAAGGCCGGTTCATGAGATAGAGCTGTCACGTGGCCATTGCGTTTGATGCCAAATGCAATCGATTGGGCAACAAAGTGTGGGCAATGACACTCACCTGCATGAAGCGTCATGGGCCGATGGTAACTCTTGACTTGCTCGATTAGAGGTCGAATATCTTCTGGAGAATAGTTGTGCTCATCTCCGGCAAAGTCAAAACCAACAAAATCCTGATCACTAACTTGGTTGGCTTCTGCAAGAATGCGAGAGGTGACTTCTTGATCTGACTGGCGCATGCCACAGACCAAGGCTTTTGCAACAATGCCAAATTCCTCCTGGGCTTGGCGTAGACCATAGCAGACAGCATCGATAGTTTCTGGGATGGTAAGCCCTTGGTCTATGGACAACTCTGGTGCAAAGCGGACTTCGATGTAGACGACGTTTTCGAGAGCAGCTTGCTTGGCCACATCGTAAGCAGCAAGTGTTAAGGCTTCCTTGGTTTGAAGAAGGGGACGAATGTAGTCAAAAGCCTCCAAATAGTCCAAAAGATTCTCACAGTGGGCAGGCGCAGTGACATGGTGCTTGAGTTCCTCATCGCTAGCAGGTAGGTCAATATTGGCCATAGCTGCCAACTGGTGAATGATTGGAAGCGACAAGGAACCGTCTAAGTGACAGTGAAGTTCTGTCTTTGCCAAACTATGAAAATCGATCGTGGACATGGTTTTCTCCTTAAAATTGTATTTTTTCTATACTATCATTTTGACAAAAAAAGTCAAGTAGCCTTCGCGTAGCAGATCTTTGAAAGGGAGCCCGATATTTGATATGCTAAGAGTAGCGAAATAAAGGAGAAGAAAGATGTCAGACTATCAATTACCAGAAGTATGGGAAGTACCGAACCAAATGGGAGGAGCTTGGGGTGGCTTGAACCAACCAACAGCAGGTGCCCGCTTTGAACAAACCCTTCCAAAAGGCGACCAGCCTTTCCAACTCTATACCCTTCCAACACCCAATGGGATCAAGGCTACCATTATGCTGGAGGAATTGAAAGAGCTGGGAGTGGATGCAGGCTATGACGCTTATCGGATCAAGATTGGTGAGGGAGATCAGTTTGGTAGTGACTTTGTAGCCATCAATCCTAACTCGAAAATTCCGGCCATGTTAGATCAATCAGGCGATCAAGCTATTCGTGTCTTTGAATCGGCCAATATCCTCCTATATCTAGCCGAGAAATTTGGCAAATTAATCCCGACTGATCGTGCTAAACGGACAGAAGTGCTCAACTGGCTCTTCTGGCAGACAGGGGCTGCACCTTTCCTAGGGGGAGGCTTTGGTCATTTCTTCCACTATGCACCTGAGAAAATCGAGTATGCCATCAATCGCTTTGCCATGGAAGCCAAACGCCAATTGGACCTACTGGACAAGAAATTGGCTACCAAACCTTATATTGCAGGAGATGACTATACCATTGCAGATATTGCCATCTGGTCTTGGTATGGCCGTCTAGCCCAAGACAAGGTCTGGGACCGTGCAGGGATTTTCCTAAATGTGAAGGAATACAAGTATTTGCAGGCTTGGACAGAGAAAATCTCCAATCGCCCAGCTGTAAAACGTGGCTTGGAAGTAGAATATAAGGAAATTGACTAAAGTCTAAGCATAGAAAACTCAATACCTAGATTGTTGGCTCCAAAAACAAGAGATTTCTCGACTTATATAGCTAGCTAGAACAATTTAGAAGCAATTTGACAAGGCGCCGTTGCGCCTTTTTTTAATGGTGCAAACATGGTATACTAAAGGATGGAATAAAAGTTTAGAAAGTAGCACATGGAATTTACTAAATTATCAAATCGCTTGGACTTGGTGGCTAGCTTCGTCCCAGCTGGGGCGCGTCTGTTGGATGTGGGGAGTGACCATGCTTATCTGCCAATCGCCCTCTTACAAGAAGGCAAGATTGAGGCTGCCATTGCTGGTGAAGTGGTAGAGGGCCCCTATCAGTCTGCCCTGCAAAATGTCGCCGATAATGGCTTAGAGGACAAGATTGAGGTCCGCCTGGCTGATGGATTGGCTGCCTTTGAACCAGCAGATAGCATTTCCTGTATCACTATTGCCGGCATGGGAGGACGCTTGATTGCAGATATCCTAGCGGCAGGTCTTGAGAAATTAGCTGGTGTCTCTCGCTTGGTCCTCCAGCCCAATAATCGCGAGGATGAACTGCGGGCTTGGTTAGTAGACCATGATTTCCGCATTGTTCAAGAAGCCATTCTAGAAGAAAATGAGAAGTTCTATGAGATCATTGTGGTGGAACACGGTTCTCAAGAGTTGACAGCCAAGGAACTACGCTTTGGTCCCCATTTGATGCGGGAACAAGCTCCAGCCTTTGTCCAAAAGTGGTCCAAGGAAGTAGAGAAATTAAGTTTTGCCTTGGAGCAGGTCCCAGTTGAGAATCAATCTGCCAGAGCATCGCTAGAAGAGCGAGTCGCACACATCAAGGAGGTTCTACATGTTAGCAAGTGAAGTCATCAAACGCTATGAAGCCTACTGTCCTCAGGAACTATCCATGGAGGGAGATGTTCGTGGCTTACAGGTCGGCACTTTGCAAAAAGACATCCATAAGGTCATGGTGGCCTTAGATATCCGCGAGCAGACGGTGGCGGAAGCTATCGCCCATGGGGTGGACTTGATCATCGTCAAGCATGCGCCGATTTTCCGCCCGCTTAAAGATTTGGTAGCTGACCGGGCTCAAAATCAGATCTATATCGACTTGATCAAGCATGATATCGCGGTCTATGTCAGCCATACTAATATTGACATTGTCCCAGATGGTCTCAACGATTGGTTTTGCCAGCTCTTGGAAATTGAAGATACAGAGCCCCTCAGTATGACAGGGGAAGGACTCGGAATCGGTCGCATCGGTCAGGTGTCTGCCCAAACCTATGGACAGTTGGCTGACAAGGTCAAAGAAACCTTTGGCATAGATGCTTTGCGCATAGTCAGTTATGATCAGGCGGATTTGGATCGGGTTATTGAGCGTGTCGCTATCTGTGGAGGAAGTGGCCAGTCCTTTTACAAGGATGCTCTCGCCAAGGGAGCAGAGGTCTATATCACAGGAGATATCTACTACCACACGGCTCAGGACATGCTGAGCGATGGGCTCTTGGCCTTGGATCCAGGACACCATATCGAGGTTCTCTTTGTGTCAAAACTAGTAGAAAAGCTCAATCAGTGGAAGGCTGAAGAAGCGTGGGAAATTGAGGTGATTGGCAGTCAAGCCAGCACCAATCCTTTTACCATATCTAAGGTGTCATGATGAAAGTTGCCATTATCGGTGCAGGGATCGTGGGATCCACTGCAGCCTATTATTTATCCAAAGAAGCACAGGTGGCTGTGACCGTCTACGACCATGGAATGGGCCAAGCAACCATGGCAGCGGCTGGCATTATCAGTCCCTGGTTTTCTAAACGGCGGAATAAGGCCTGGTATCGCCTGGCTCGTCTGGGAGCAGATTTTTACCAAGAATTGGTAGAAGACCTGGCCAAGGACGGAATTAAAACAGATTTTTACCAGCAGACCGGCGTCTATCTCCTCAAGAAAAATGAGGAAAAATTAGACGAACTCTATCAGTTGGCGCTGAGTCGACGGGAAGAATCTCCCTTAATCGGGGACTTGGCAATTTTGACTAAGGAAGAAGTAGCCCAGCAATTTCCTGATCTACAAGGCTTTGAGAAACTCCTTTATGCCTCAGGTGGAGCCCATGTAGAAGGAGCTCTTCTGACGGAAACCCTTCTTCAGGCAAGTGGGGCAAGAGTGATCAAGGAAGAGGTTGCTTTCTCTGTCTCAAGTAATGGCTATCAGATTGCTGGAGAAAGCTATGACCAAGTCATCCTGGCAACAGGAGCCTGGTTGGGGAAAATCCTCGAACCACTTGGCTACCAAGTTGATGTCCGTCCTCAAAAAGGACAGTTGAGGGATTATCAGCTAGACCGAGATACTGATGATTATCCAGTGGTCATGCCTGAAGGAGAGCTGGATATCATTCCATTTCAGCAGGGCAAGATCAGTATGGGAGCCACCCATGAGAATGAGATGGGCTTTGACCTGACGGTGGATCAAGCTCTGCTAAATCAGATGGAAACAGAAGCTTTGGCCTACTATCCAGAACTAGCTCAAGCCGAAGTTGTCGGCGAGCGCGTGGGAACACGGGCCTACACCAGTGACTTTCACCATTTTGGGGAGCCGTTCCCAATCAAGCTGGTCTTTATGTTGCCAGTGGCTTAGGTTCGTCTGGCCTCACAACAGGTCCCCTCATTGGTTGGCACCTGGCCCAACTCGTGGTAGGAGGGAACCTGCGCTTAGATCCAGCGGATTATCCAGTTGAACAATATGTGAAGAAGTAGGCTGGGACAAAAGTCCTAGCTTCTCAATTGTCTTTAGATTGTCGAGCAAGACGCAGTTGTTGAGTGGGCTCTACTACGCTGATTTCATCAGCTTTTACAGCCCTACTCAACTGTGCGGAGGTGGGACGACGAAATCGAATTCTAACGAATTACCGATTTCTGTCCCATTCTCTTTTTTTCGAAAGACCTTCCTTAATTTGGATTTGGCTAAAAATAGTAGAATAGAAGAAGTGAATCATCAAGAAAATGGGAGTTGTTATGAATTGGTTTCAATCGCAATCCGTGGTCATGCAGGCCTTTTTCGCAGGATTGTTTACATGGGGCTGTACCATTGTAGGGTCAGCCATCGTCTTTTTCTTCAAGCATATTAGTCGCAAGTTACTGGACATCATGATGGGCTTTGCGGCAGGGGTCATGATTGCGGCTTCTTTTTGGTCCCTCTTGCAACCCGTCTATTGAGTATGCGGAAAACTCTTATGGGAGCCTGGCTTGGCTGCCAGCGACGATCGGTTTTCTAGCTGGAGGATTTTTCCTTCGCTTGATTGACGCCATCGTCCCTCACCTTCATATGAGTAAGGAGATTGAGGAGGCTGAGAGCATCCATACGCCGCGGGAGAAGAAGTTGTCTAAAACTCTACTCTTTCTCGCCATTACCATCCACAATTTCCCAGAAGGCTTAGCGGTCGGAGTGGCCTTTGGAGCTCTGGCTAGTAATCCAAGTCCAGAAGCCTTTATCGGGGCTGTCGGCCTGGCTATTGGGATTGGCTTGCAAAATATCCCAGAAGGAGCTGCCCTTTCCATTCCAATCCGAACGGATGGAAAATCCCGTCTCAATGCCTTTTATTGGGGTCTATGTCTGCTATCGTCGAGCCCATTGGAGCTCTGCTAGGAGCAGTAGCGGTCTTATCGATGACGGCTATCTTGCCTTATGCCCTCTCCTTTGCGGCAGGTGCGATGATCTTCGTGGTGGTTGAAGAGTTGATCCCAGACTCCCAGACCAATGGCAACACGGACGTTGCGACCCTGGGCCTCATGGTTTGCTTTGTCATTATGATGATCCTAGACGTCGCTTTGGGATAACCTGTCATCACCTTGTAGCATTGAAACAAGGTGACTTTTTTATATAAACATGATAAAATAAGGGTAATGACTACGTAGAAAGGCCTAACATTATGAAAGGTATTATTTTAGCAGGGGGCTCAGGAACTCGCTTGTATCCATTGACACGTGCGGCTTCTAAACAATTGATGCCCATTTATGACAAACCAATGATCTACTATCCGCTATCAACCCTTATGTTGGCTGGGATCAAAGATATCTTGATCATCTCGACTCCTCAAGACCTACCTCGTTTTGAAGAGCTTCTTGGAGATGGTTCTGAGCTCGGAATTTCTCTCTCTTATGCAGAGCAACCAAGTCCAGATGGTTTGGCGCAAGCCTTCATCATCGGGGAAGACTTTATCGGGGACGATCACGTTGCCCTCATCCTTGGGGACAATATCTTCCACGGAAACGGCTTAACCAAGATGTTGCAACGGGCAGAAGCAAAGGAAAAAGGAGCGACTGTCTTTGGTTATCAAGTCAAAGATCCAGAACGCTTTGGTGTGGTAGAGTTTGACGCGGATATGAATGCTATCTCTATCGAAGAAAAGCCAGAACATCCAAAATCGAATTTTGCAGTGACAGGACTTTACTTCTATGACAATGATGTGGTAGAGATTGCCAAAAACATCAAACCAAGTCCTCGTGGAGAGCTTGAAATCACTGATGTTAACAAGGCCTATTTGGAGCGTGGAGATCTTTCTGTTGAGCTCATGGGCCGTGGTTTTGCCTGGTTGGATACAGGAACTCACGAAAGCCTCTTGCAAGCTTCTCAATATATCGAGACTGTTCAACGTTTGCAAAATGTCCAAGTAGCCAATCTTGAGGAAATTGCTTATCGCATGGGTTATATCACCAAGGAACAAGTTCATGAATTAGCGCAATCATTGAAGAAAAACGAATACGGACAATATTTGCTCCGTTTGATTGGAGAAGCATAATGACGGAACAATTTTTTGATAAAGAATTAGCAGCCCGCAAAATTGAAGCCATCCCAGGCTTGATGGAGTTTGATATTCCTGTGCGCGGAGATAACCGTGGTTGGTTTAAAGAAAACTTCCAAAAAGAGAAAATGCTTCCTCTTGGCTTCCCTGAAAGCTTCTTTGCGGAAGGCAAGTTGCAAAACAATATTTCATTCTCTCGCAAAAATGTTTTGCGTGGCTTACATGCAGAGCCTTGGGACAAGTACATCTCTGTAGCAGATGAAGGAAAGGTTCTTGGAACTTGGGTAGACCTTCGTGAAGGCGATAGCTTTGGGAACACCTACCAAACCGTGATCGATGCTTCAAAAGGCATCTTCGTTCCTCGTGGTGTTGCCAATGGGTTCCAAGTTTTGACAGACAAAGTTGCCTATACATACTTAGTCAATGATTACTGGGCACTGGAACTCAAACCAAAATATGCGTTTGTCAACTATGCAGACCCAAGCCTAGACATCCAATGGGAAAACCTAGAAGAAGCAGAAGTCTCAGAAGCAGACAAGAACCACCCATTGCTCAAAGACGTCAAACCCCTAAAGCAGAAGATTTGTAAAAATGAACTTTGCGAAGCAATAGCGCGACTGCAAGGAGCGTTATAAGAGAGTTTCTGCCCTAGTGAAAACAAGATTCCCTCAGGGAATCTTGTAGGAAAATCTGGAGACTTAGGCTTCGGATTTAGCCATGAAACCGAAGGGTTGCTGGCGTCCCTCACTAGCTAAAGGAACAATCAAAACAAAAACTATTTGGAGAAAAAATGTCAGAATATAAACATATCATCGTAACCGGTGGAGCTGGTTTCATCGGTTCAAACTTCGTACACTATGTCTACAACAACCATCCAGACGTGCATGTGACTGTCCTTGACAAACTCACTTACGCTGGTAACCGTGCCAATATCGAAGAAATCCTTGGAGATCGTGTCGAGTTGGTGGTGGGAGACATCGCGGATGCTGAATTAGTTGACAAATTGGCTGCCAAGGCTGATGCTATCGTTCACTATGCGGCTGAAAGCCACAATGACAACTCCCTCAAAGATCCATCTCCATTTATCTACACAAACTTTGTTGGAACTTACACACTCTTGGAAGCGGCTCGTAAATACGACATTCGTTTCCACCACGTGTCAACAGACGAAGTCTATGGGGACCTTCCATTGCGTGAAGATCTTCCTGGACATGGGGAAGGTCCTGGTGAAAAATTCACTGCTGAAACCAAATACAACCCATCATCACCTTATTCATCAACCAAAGCTGCTTCAGACTTGATTGTAAAAGCTTGGGTACGTTCCTTTGGTGTCAAAGCAACGATTTCTAACTGTTCAAACAACTACGGGCCATACCAACACATCGAAAAATTCATCCCACGTCAAATCACCAATATCTTGTCTGGCATCAAGCCAAAACTTTATGGTGAAGGGAAGAACGTCCGTGACTGGATCCACACCAACGACCACTCAACTGGTGTTTGGGCTATCCTCACTAAGGGCCGTATCGGTGAAACTTACCTGATCGGTGCCGATGGTGAAAAGAACAACAAAGAAGTGCTTGAGTTGATCCTTGAAAAAATGGGTCAACCAAAAGACGCCTACGACCGTGTAACAGACCGTGCTGGTCACGATTTGCGTTACGCGATTGATTCAACCAAATTGCGTGAAGAATTAGGTTGGGAACCACAATTCACAAACTTCGAAGCTGGTTTGGAAGACACCATCAAGTGGTACACAGATCACCAAGACTGGTGGAAGGCTGAAAAAGAAGCTGTAGAAGCCAATTACGCGAAAACACAAAAAGTTTTGAAATAATGAAGAAAGTCCAAGTGGAAAATTGCTTGGACTTTTTCTTTTATTTTCATGCAAACCACTAATTAAGAATGAATTTGTGGTATAATATGGTTAGTTTTTAGGATGAATCAATAAGGGGGATGTTATGAATCAAAAAGATTGGGTTGAATACTTTGAAGCGGTCAATGGTCGAAAGCCAAGTATGCAAGAATTTCAAGAAGCGCGTGAAAAAGGGGAGTTTTTCGTAGAGCGAAAAGAAGCGCCAGCTCCAACAACTGAGGAACAGGCTCCTGCTCAGGAAGTACCTGTTGCATCTAGCGCACCTCTTTCACAAGAGCAGAAAGCTTTTGTCCAACCGCAGCCAGCGGCGAAAACCTTACAACCTGTTCCAAGACCGAAAAAATTGACATTTTCTTTCAATAAACAACCCCAAATTGGGGCCGCAGTTGCGGGACTTGTCGCAGTGATTTCCTTTGCTTGGTTCTTTTTCTTTTCAGGTGGACCAAGTCTAGATGGTGTTTGGTTGAGAAATACGGATTCAAGTCCGGTCACTTATGAACTAAGTGGAAAGAAACAAAAAGTCAATGGTGGCGAGACCATCAAAAAGGTTCTCAAGGGCAATGAAGCGAAAAAAGAATTTAATACCGCACTTTCTTTGTTAAATGCGACTGACTTGCATTCACTTGCGGATGTCGATAAGAAATTTAACCTGAAAACGACAGAAATAGTTGTTATTAAATCTGGTGGGAACACACGCTATAATTTGCTCCAAAAAGACGGAAGCAATATTATTTTAAGAAATGATTTATTTGACTTGAAAACTTATAAATCATACGAAGGAAACTTTGAAGAAAATTTGGTCTATCACAAGGTTGAAACACCAAAGGCCATGGTTGGAAAGTGGAAGAATGTGACAGAAGGAGATAATACAACTGTTCAGATTTCAGATCACGGAATTATTAGTGATAAGTATTACGATAGCAAGGCTTACGCATTCTATTCTCTAGCTGATTCAGAAAAATATGATGGAGACACGACTTCTAAAGAAGAGATTGAACACACATTTGAAGTAATTCAAGAAGCGGTGAAATCACAAGGCTATCAAGTGAAGAGCGCTAAGGAAGTCTATATACAAGCTAATTCAAATTATTGTTTCGTACCTGTCAACGGTGGAAAAAATATACTCGTCCTACGTGGTGGTAATGAATTTGCCGCAAAATTAGAAAAAGTAAAATAATCAAAGGACCGCAAGGTCCTTTTTGTTTCCAAACTTCTTACTGAAAAACTATTCATGTCTAGGCAAAAATATGGTAAAATGGATAAGATGTGTCTGAGATGTCTATTTCTTCTCAGGCGACTAGAGGTAATGGAGTAGAAAATGCAAAATAGACCTATTATTATTGGTGTTACTGGTGGTTCTGGTGGTGGAAAGACCAGTGTGTCTCGTGCCATTTTGGCTAATTTTCCGAATGAAAAGATTGCTATGATTGAGCATGATTCTTATTACAAGGACCAGAGTCATTTAACCTTTGAGGAGCGGATCAAGACCAACTATGACCATCCTTTTGCCTTTGATACGGACTTGATGATTGCGCAGATCAATGAACTCTTGGCAGGTCGTCCGGTGGATATCCCAACCTATGACTATGCAGAGCATACGCGCAGTAGTAAGACCTATCGCCAGGAACCTCAGGATGTCTTTATCGTGGAAGGAATCTTAGTCCTTGAAGACAAGCGCCTTCGAGACTTGATGGACATCAAGATTTTCGTTGATACGGATGATGATGTTCGGATCATTCGCCGAATCAAGCGCGATATGGAGGAGCGTGGACGGAGTCTCGATAGCGTTATTGAGCAGTACCTTGGAGTGGTGAAACCCATGTACCATCAGTTCATTGAGCCAACCAAGCGCTATGCGGACGTGATCATTCCTGAAGGAGTGACCAACACGGTAGCGATTGATTTGATCACAACCAAGATTGAAAAAATCCTCAACGAAGCGCGTGAGGGAAAATAGAAAAAGAGAGAAGAAGGGCAACTGGTCACCAAGTGTCTACGGATATGAGGAGTGACGGAATGTCTCAGTAGTTGATGAGACTCTTCATTCGCTAAAAGACTCAGAAGAGTTCTCCATCAATGTTGCGGGGGAGGTACGAAAAACGTTATGTAACGTTCTGTACCACTCCCTCTTTTTCCTAAGGAGAATGGAAATGAAAAGGGAGTTTCATTCGCGGACCAAGGCGTTCGCTTGTTTATTGACCATGTGTGCTGGTTTCAGATGCTTATACCTTTATTTGTCGGGGTGGGACCTTGGCGGCAGGCCAGACGGGAAATGTGGTCTTTCTATCGGTTGGTTTGATCGGCCAGCAGATCTCAGATGTAGAAGTGAAGTTAGCCACGATGCTGGCCTTTATGCTGGGGATCTTTTTAATGACGGTCTTGCGTCGCTTGATTGATAATTCAGTCTGGCGCTTGAGTACCCTAGTGCCCTATATCCTCACAACTTTGGTGACAGGATTTTTACCAGCATCGGTAAAAAATGTCTTCATCGTGCCTTTTTTTGGCCTGAGTTTAGGAATCGTAGCGACCTCATTTGGAGAAGTAGGTAGCTATGCCTACAACCACTCTTTTATGACCGGAAATCTCAAGAAAACCATGGTGGCTTATGGAAATTTTGTCAGAGAAAAGGAGATGAAATTCCTCTGGGAAGCCATCTTTATGACCTGCTTGATCGGGAGTTTCGTCTGTGGGGCCATCTTTTCGACCTACTTGATCCAGTTTTATGGTTTAAAAACTATCTGGCTAGTGGCCATCATCTTGACCATCTTTTTAATCTACCGGGCCATTCAATATTTTGAAGTCTTTCACTTCAATCGGCGACATGAATAGATAAAATAATTTTTAGAAGAATGAGTTAAATGATTCTGCAAAGAAATAAAGATGAGATTTTATTTTTAAAATGAATCAAGAATATATTGAAACTTTCCGCCGTGAGAAAAGTTTTAAGATAACTTTATCTATATTCCAGAGGCTGGGACATAAGTCCTAGCCTCTCAATTATTTTTGGATTGTCGAGCAGGACGCAGTGGTTGAGTGGGATCTACTACGCTGATTTCGTCAGCTTTTACAGCCCTACTCAACTGTGTGGAGGTGGGACGACGAAATCGAATTCTAACGAATTACCGATTTCTGTCCCACTCTCTTTTCTTTCGCTGTTTGAAGCTTAATTTTTGGGCAAAGATTTGGTATAATGGAAGGTATGAAACATTCGGAAAAAGAATCACAATACCAGCTCTTGCTGGCTCAGTTAGACGCTCTCTTAACAGGAGAAACCAATGCCTTGGCTAATCTGTCCAATGCCAGTGCTCTTTTAAATCAAGCCCTGCCTCGTTCGGTCTTTGCAGGTTTTTATTTGTGTGACCAAACGGAATTGATCTTGGGACCTTTTCAGGGAGGTGTTTCTTGTGTCCATATCGCTCTTGGAAAGGGTGTCTGTGGAGAAGCAGCTCAAAAGCAGGAAACCATCATTGTCGATGATGTGCGCCAGCATGCCAACTATATTTCCTGTGATAGTCGGGCTATGAGTGAGATTGTGGTGCCTATGGTCAAGGACGGTCAGCTCCTTGGGGTATTAGACCTGGACTCAGAATGTGTCTCTGACTATGATCAGCTGGATCAGGAGTATTTGGAAGAGTTTGTCGCTCTCTTGATCGATAAGACAAACTGGGACTTTAAGATGTTTGGAGTTAAGAACTAATGTATCAAGCTTTATATCGGAAATACCGTAGCCAGACCTTTGGCCAATTGGTCGGCCAGCAAGTAGTGGCACGGACATTGAGACAGGCCGTTGAGCAGGAGAAGATAAGCCATGCCTATCTCTTTTCGGGTCCTCGTGGTACTGGTAAAACCAGTGTGGCCAAGATCTTTGCTAAGGCTATGAACTGTCCTAATCAAGTCAATGGGGAGCCTTGTAACGACTGCTATATCTGTGAATCCATTACCAATGGGAGCTTAGAAGATGTCATTGAAATCGATGCGGCATCCAACAATGGGGTGGATGAGATTCGGGATATTCGCGACAAATCCACTTATGCTCCGAGTCTAGCCAAGCACAAGGTCTACATTATCGATGAGGTCCACATGCTCTCAACAGGAGCCTTTAATGCCTTGTTGAAGACGCTGGAAGAGCCGACAGAGAACGTGGTCTTTATCCTCGCAACAACGGAGTTACACAAGATTCCCGCTACTATTCTGTCACGGGTGCAACGCTTTGAATTCAAATCCATCAAACTGCCGGATATCGTTCACCATTTGGAAAGCATCCTAGCTACAGAAGGCATTGCCTATGAAGCAGATGCTGTCCATATCATTGCTCGGCGCGCTGAAGGTGGGATGCGGGATGCCTTGTCCATTTTGGACCAAGCCCTTAGTCTGACGGCGGGTAGTGAGTTGACGACAGCAATCGCTGAAGAGATTACAGGCTCCATCAGTCTAGCTGCGCTCGATCAGTATGTGGCTGCCATCCTGGATCATGATGCAACAGCAGCACTGGATCAGCTGGCGATTATCTTTGATAATGGGAAGAATATGGCTCGTTTCGTTACGGACCTACTTCAATATTTGAGAGATCTCTTGATTGTTCAGACAGGCGGAGAAAACACTCATGCTAGTGATTTATTTGCGGCGAATCTTGAAGCCGATCAAGCCCGTCTTTTTGCCCTGATTGACCAAGCGACGACCAGTCTAGCGGATATCAAAAATAGTCTGCAACCGCGTATCTACACTGAAATGATGACCATTAAATTGGCTGAAAGTACGGGCCAAGTTTCTAACTCAGCTGCTGTGGAGGTTCCTTCCAATGTGCTAGCTCAGCTGAAAGACTTGAAAAAGGAAGTCGCTCAACTCAAGCAACAGTTAGCGCAATCAGGTAGCAGTCTTCCTGCTTCAAAACCAGCAGTAACGCGTCCAATCAAGTCTAGCAATGGCTACCGTGCAGATCGAAGCAAGGTCAACGCCATTTTACAAGAGGCGGTTGAAAACCCAGAGTTGGCACGGACCAACTTGATCCGTCTTCAGAATGCTTGGGGGGAAATTATCGAGAGCTTGACAGGTGCGGATAAGGCCCTCTTAATCGGATCTCAGCCGGTCGCTGCCAATGAAAATCACGCTATTTTAGCCTTTGAATCGGCCTTTAATGCTGAACAGACCATGAAGCGGGACAACCTCAATACCATGTTTGGAAATATCCTCAGCAATGCTGCTGGCTTCTCGCCAGAGATTTTAGCGGTTTCGATGGAAGAATGGACCCAAATTCGGGCAGAGTTTTCGGCTAAGGCGCGTGGACAGAAAGCGGAAGTGGTAGAAGAAGAGGAAAGTGTCATCCCTGACGAGTTTCACTTTTTATCCGATAAAATCACCCTGCAAGACGATTAATACATGAATTTTTTACTGAATCATGGTAAAATAATTTTATGAATAGAAAACAATTTGCAGTGATAGCAGTCTTTACTGCTATGGAGACATACTTTTTCAATGAAGCGACCATGGCGGGTCAAATGCTCTTTGCATGTTTTTGGGCCCTCTTGATCTTGCGCAATCTCCAGACGGTCTATATGGTGGAGAAGATTGCTAGTGCCATTGAAAAAGAAATCAGAAAGAAAAGAAAATAAAACCTTTGAAAAGAAATTCTATTTCAAAGGTTTTTTCTATGTCAATAGATAAAGTGACTCTAAACAACTGTTCAGTTTTTCCTAGATTTTTTTCTAGGAAACTTTTTCTATTTCATAAACATTTCACATTTCTTTTCTATAATAACTATAACAAATGATGAAAGCGTCCACATGGCATTGCCGTGGACCTTGAAATGGAGGGTGAGTTCATGCTCTTACAACAGGCGATCGCCTATATTTCTCGAAAAAGAACGAGGAATCTGGTCCTCTTTCTAATTCTCCTCTTGATCCTCTCTTGCTTGTATTTCTGTTTTTCACTGATGCAAGTAGGAGGAAGGCTGGAGGACCATATCAAACAGTCGGCTGGGACCAGCTTTGCCCTGACCAGTAAGCAGGGGGCTACTCCCTTTGCTCTGAAAGAAGCTGAAAAGGTGCAGCAGCTAGCTGGAGTTGGATCTATGGTTCCTCAATATGAAAGTCCCGTTCGCATTCTTGATAAAGAAGCGGTGACGGGACAGCAGTCGGTGGAGCGAGACGATTTGGGGCAGGAAGCCAAGCAAGCGCTAGGCGCTGTCTTTACCCAGAAGACAGACCAGCACTTGGATTTCCGCAGTGGTAGTTTCCAACTGGTGCAAGGCAAGCACTTATCCGACAAGGCTCGAGGCCAGATCTTGATCCACCAAGAGTTGGCTAAGAAGAACAAGCTAAAGGTCGGAGATTCCTTGACCTTATCCAGCTTTCAGATGGGAGAGACTCCTGCCAAAGAGCAAACCTTTAAAATCGTTGGGATCTTTTCGGGTAAGAAACAGGAAAAATTCACAGGGATGACCTCTGATCTGAGTGAGAATCAAGTCTACCTCCCTTATGAGGATGCGACTAAGCTTCTTGGTCTCAGTCAGCAAGAAGTGACCCAGGTCACCTTTGGGGTCAAAGATCCTGAGAAAATCGATGCCCTCTTGAAGCAAGTCAAAAACTTGGATCTGGATTGGCAGTCTCTCCGCGTGGTCGAAGATCGCAAGGCTTTTGACCAGATGAAAGAATCCTCTCAGACCCTAGAAGGCCTGGTACGGATCATGATGATCGTCCTTCTGGTGACGGGAGCCGGTGCCCTATCTCTCTTACTGAGTCTCTGGACACGAGAGCGGATCCATGAAATCGGCGTCCTCTTATCCATTGGGAAGAGCAAGGGCCGGATTTTGGACAGTTCCTCTTAGAAGTGGTGCTGGTATCCTTATTAGCACTGATCCCGGCCTTTCTCATCGGGCGGATGATCAGCCATCGTTTCTTAGAGCAATTTGTCGGACAGACTGGTCAACAGCAGACTCTAGACTTGCTTCATCAAATCCCTCAAGGCCTTTCCTTAGGAATCGCCTATGCTAGCCTCTTGTGCTTGATCCTTCTGTCGCTCGGTGTAACGACCAGCATGATCTGGCGCAAGACCCCAAAAGAAATATTAACAAAAATGAGTTAAGGAGAAATGACATCTATGTTAGAACTCAAACATGTATCCTATAGTTACCAAAGCTACCAAGAAGAGATCTTCTCAGACGTGAACTATCAGTTCAAAAATGGGACTTTTTACAGCATTATCGGTCAGTCTGGAGCAGGAAAATCAACCCTCCTCTCCCTCTTGGCTGGTCTAGACAATCCCAAGAAGGGGCAGGTTCTCTTTGATGGGGAGGACATCCAGACCAAAGGGGCTAGCTACCACCGCAAGCATCATGTTTCCTTGGTCTTTCAGAATTACAATTTGATTGATTATTTGACGCCACTGGAAAATGTCCGTTTGGTCAACAAACAAGCTGGGAAAGAGATTCTCTTGGAATTGGGATTGGACGAAACGCAAATCAAACGCAATGTCCTGCAACTATCCGGAGGGCAGCAACAGCGGGTGGCCATAGCGCGTGCGCTTGTTTCAGAAGCACCTGTCATCTTGGCAGATGAGCCGACAGGAAACCTTGACGAACAGACAGCCGGTGACATCATTGCCATTTTGAAGAAGTTGGCCAAGGAACGTCAAAAATGTGTCATCGTCGTCACCCACAGCAAGGAAGTGGCGGAGGCCTCCGATGTGGTCTTGGAATTGAGTCGCCGTAGCCTCGTTGAGAAGAGCAAGTAAGGAGGGAATGCTATGTTGCGCAATGCTTTTGCTTATATCACACGGAAATGGCCCAAGTCTCTCTTGCTCTTTGCCATCATTCTCCTCATGGGGACCTTGAGCTTGATCGGACTCTCTATGAAGGGGGCGACCCAAAAAGCTTCATCGGAAAGCCTGGGATCCATCACCAATAGCTTCTCCATGCAGATCAATCGCAGGACCAATCCGGGAACCCCTCGGGGAGCTGGGAATCTCAGAGGAGAAGATATCGAAAAAATCAGCCAGGTAGAGGGGATCACCTCCTCCATCAAGCGGATCAATGCCATCGCAGATATCCTAGACCACGAGATCATTGAGACTGAAGAAACCCTGCAAAATCAATCTCCAGAGCGGGCCAAGCACTTCAAGAATACCTTGATGGTGACAGGGGTCAATGACTCTTCAAAAGAAGATAAATTTGTCTCTGGAGCCTACAAACTAGTCCAAGGGGAGCATCTGACAGACAAAGATAAAAACCAAATCCTCATGCACGAAGATTTGGCGAAAAAGAATGGTCTCAAGGTAGGCGATAAGGTGCGTCTCAAGTCCAATCTCTACGACGCTGACAATGAAAAGGGGCCAATGAAACTGTCGAAGTGACCATTAAGGGTCTGTTCTCAGGGAAGAACCAAGCTCCTCTAACTTACGCCCAAGAGTTGTATGAAGATACCCTCATTTCTGACCTAGATACAGCTGCCAAGCTCTATGGCAATACTGTCCAAACAGCTACCTATGAGGATGCGACCTTCTTTGCCAAGGGGGATCAGGACCTCGATCAATTGATCGAAAAAATCAAAGCCTTGGATATCCCATGGAATTACTTTGACTTGGTTAAGAGTTCTTCCAACTACCCAGCCTTGCAAAAATCCATCAGTAGCATGTTCCAAGTGGCGGACTACTTGTTTATCGGTAGCCTTATCTTTGCTAGCTTGCTTCTCACCCTTCTCCTTGTCTTGTGGCTCAATGCGCGTCGCAGAGAAGTAGGAATCTTGCTGGCTCTGGGGCTCTCCAAGGTGCAGATTGCGGGGCAATTCGTGGCAGAATTGATCATGATCTCCATCCCAGCCTTCCTCCTTTCCTATGGAGTCGCAGGTCTTCTTGCTAAAGGAGTGGGAGATACGGTGCTTAAGAACGTAACCAGTGGCATTGCCAAACAAATGGCTCAAGAATCTTCTGCAGCCAACCTTGGTGGAGGAGCTGAGGCCGAAAGCTTCAGTAAGACCTTGACAGACCTCCATATGGACATCCAACCGAGCCAACTGCTGGTGATTGTGTTGGTCGGTGGTCTTCTCTTGATTCTGGTATCTATCCTTTCTTCACAATGGCTCTTGCATAAGAAACCAAAAGAACTCTTGGTGGATGTCGAATAAGAGATTGTTTCCTAAAATAGAAATAGGGTATAATAGGAGGTAGAAGTTTCTTAGATAAAAAGGAAAGTGTATGAAGATACTAATCGTAGAAGATGAAGTCCTGATTCGAGAAGGGATGAGCGACTATCTCATGGAATGTGGCTATGAGGTCTTTGAAGCAGGCGATGGGCAGGAGGCCCTGTACCTCTTTCACAGAGAGACACCAGATCTAGTCTTGCTGGATATCCAGCTTCCCATCCTCAATGGCTTGGAAGTCCTCAAGACCATTCGCAAGACCAGCTCAGTCCCTGTCCTCATGCTGACGGCCTTCCATGACGAGGACTATAAGTTGACAGCCTTTGGAGAGTTGGCAGATGGCTATCTGGAAAAACCCTTCTCCTTGTCCCTCTTGAAGGTCCGTATCGAAGCTATTTTTAAAAAGCTTCAACCTTCCCGGGTCTTCACCTATGGAGAGGCACGGGTGGATTTTGAGAGCTATACAGCCAGCCTAGCTGGGCAAGCCATCTCCATGAATGCTAAGGAGTTGGAAATCTTGGAATACTTGCTCCAGCATGAGGGCAAGGCCCGGACCCGCTCTCAGATCCTCGATGCCGTCTGGAAGGAGACGGAGGAGATACCTTTTGACCGGGTGATCGATGTCTATATCAAGGAACTACGAAAAAAATTGGAGCTGGACTGTATCGTTACGGTACGCAATGTCGGCTATAAATTGGAGAGACCATGACCAAACGGAGTATCTTTGCAAAAATCTTTCTGCTAACCTTTGCCCTTTTTAGTAGCTTAGTCATCCTTCTACACGCTTCGGTTTACTTTATTTTTCCATCGACCTATATCGAGTCCCAGCGCCAGACGATTTTGAAGAAATCGCAAGCCCTGGCCAAGAGTTTCCAGGGCCAGGAAGAAGGGACCATTGAGTCGGTCATCGACCTTTATTCCAAGACCAATGATATCAAGGTCTCAATTAAGGGCAAGGAAAAACAAAATGCCCTAGAGGTCAAGGATGACTTGCTCCTGAACCCTAACAGCCAGAACAATTCCCTGGTCATTGAAGAGCGAAAGATTGAGACCAAAGAGGGGAAGGACTTGACCTTGCAATTCTTAGCAACTGTCGATTCGCAAAAGGAAGCTCGGGACATCAGTTTGGGCTTCCTTCCCTATAGTCTTCTGGCTTCCTTTGTCCTGTCACTGCTTGCCTCTTATCTCTATGCCCGCCTGATTTCTGCTCCGATCCTTGAGATCAAGCAGATGACCAAGCGGATGAAGCGCTTGGATCGGACAGCTAGTCTTTCCATTCATTCGCAGGATGAGATCGGCGTTCTTAAGCAACAGATCAACGACCTCTATCACCATCTTCTAGAAGTGATCGACAATCTAGAGCAGCAAAAACAAGAAAATCTGAAGTTGGAGCAGATGAAGGTCGAATTCCTACGTGGAGCCTCACATGAGCTCAAGACGCCTCTAGCCAGCTTGAAGATTATCCTTGAAAATATGCGGGATAAGATCGGCCGCTACAAGGATCGGGACCGCTACCTGTCGGTCTCCCTCGATATCGTCGATGAGATGAACCAGATCGTCCTAGAAATCCTGTCCCTGTCCTCTGTCCAAGAATTGGCCGGAGACAAGGAATGGATCCAGCTGGATCAAGTTTAGAGCAGATCCTCGACCAGTACAAGGTCTTGGCGCAATCTCGCTCGCTCACGATTGACAATCAGATCCCAGCCAAACAAGTCTATATGGACCCTGCGATTCTGAAATTGGTTCTCTCAAATGTCATCAGTAATGCCGTTAAGCATTCGGATGCCGGTGGAGAGATCCAGCTCCGTCTCGAAGAAGAAGGGACGCACTTGGCGGTTGAAAATACCAGCCAGGAAATGGTAGAGACCGCTGAGCTGCCAATGACCGCTAGCCGTCAGAAGAAGGAAGGCGGCCTGGGACTCTTCGTGGTCCAACACTTGCTAGACCATGAAGAACTGGTCTATCAATTTGACAAAACGGCTATGGGCTTACGCTTCCGTATGGAACTGCCCAAAGATCCTCAAGAATAAAAAAATAGAGAGTGGGACAGAAATCGGTAATTCGTTAGAATTCGATTTCGTCGTCCCACCTCCGCACAGTTGAGTAGGGCTATAAAAGCTGATGAAATCAGTGTAGTAGAGCCCACTCAACCACTGCGTCTTGCTCGACAATGCAAAGACAATTGAGAGGCTAGGACTTTTGTCCCAGCCTCTTTTTGTATTTAATCAACCTTTTCTACCTTTAGCAACTGGCCGTGTTTTAATTCATAAATGGTATCCACATAGGTCAGGATGGAGCGGTCATGCGTCACCATGATGGCGCTCTTGTTTTTGGATTTGACTTCTTTTTGGATCAACTGGGCGATTTCTTGCCCTCGATCTGGGTCTAGGCTAGCCGTTGGTTCATCGGCTAAAATAACCTGCGGATTTCCGATGAAGGCTCGAGCAATGGCTGCCCGTTGCTTTTGCCCACCGGACATCTGATTCGGATATTGGTGGTAACAAGCTTCGATACCCAGATCTGCCAACAAGGCTTTGACTTCCTCTTGGCGTTTTTTCTTGTCCTTTTCCCCCTTCAATTTAGCCACCAGTTCTAACTGGTCACCGATTTTCATATAGGAGAGGAGCTGGTGATCTTGAAAGATGAAGCCAAGCAATTCCAGGCGTTTTTGCGTCCACTGGCCTTGGTTGAGGCCGGTTAAGTCTTGGCCAGCGATAGAAATCCGCCCCTCATCCGCTGACAAAAGCAAGCCAGCGATAGCTAAGAGAGTTGATTTACCAGATCCTGAAGGGCCCAAGATCGCGACAAATTCGTTGGGTTCGACGCTTAAATTCAGCTGGTTGAGGACATGGTGCATCTGGCTGCCATCGGCGTAGGATTTTCTGATATTTTCTAATGCAATAATGGCCATCTTATTCTCCATTTCCACCAATGACTTCGATTGGATCTACTTTTTTGATTTTGACAAGGGACAAGGCACCACACAAAATAGAGGTCAGGATAAAGCTAAGCGAGATGGTGAGATTGTCCTTCAGGGTCATAAAGGAAGGGACGCTATTGGGTAAAAATGGCGCCATCATAGTTGCCAAGCCAAGCCCCAACAGCACTCCGATGAGGGAGATGATGGTGAGTTGGGATAGTTGGACATAGGTGATCTGGCTCATGGACATGCCAATAGCCTTCAAGACACCGAACTGTTTCAACTTCTGCAGGGTGAGGATATAGAAGAAGACCCCAAGGATAGCAGAAGAAGCGAGTAAGAGCACCCAGGTGATCATCCGTAGCGTCAGGTTTTGAGCCTTGTAGCCAGGGATTTTATCGATCACTTGCTTCTTATTCGCCACCATTAAGTTGCTGGCTAGATCGCTAGAAGGGATGTTTTTCTTAGTCACAAGGGTTTGGGCTTGCCATTGATAGCTTGGATCTGTTTTTGCCGCATGCCTGTGTAGGTATCCGAGCTGATAAAGCCAATCTCGCTATAACCGTATTTGGCATTTTTCGCGAAGGCCACGACCTTGAGTTTTTGCTTAGAGGTTTTATCAATCACGTGATCGCCGACTTGGATCCCTTCATCCTCTTTGAAAGAACTATCCAGAATGACCTCGTTTTTCTTTAAGTCAGAGATCTTGAGATCGGTACCTTCCATGATTGGATTGAGGATCTCTTCTTCGTTGTGATCGGTCGCGAAGTAGGTGATATCCAGAGTGTTGGAATCCTCTGTTTTTGAGACAGTTGCCCGCTGGATGGATAAGCCCGAATAGTCCATCCCCTCTACCTTTTGGACCTCATCTAAATCCTTCGCCGTAATAGTTGAAAAGGGGATAATCCCTTCTGAATCCGTCGAAAGGATGTAGTGCAGCGACCCATAGTTATCGATTTGGGCCGATACCGAACGGCCCAGTCCATTTGTCAGCCCGGATAAGAACACCACCATAAACATGAGGATGGTAATGAGGAGTTCAATCAGGATAAACTTCTTGGGCTGGTATTTCATTTCATTCCATGCAATTTTCATATTCGTTCTCCTTTTAGCACGGAGATGCTCGAGTAGCTCGGCACCTAAACATACTCTATCATCATACCATAAGTGGGGGGAGAATAGGGGGATGGTGTTTGGGAATTATAGACGAATGAAACAGTTCAAGTTTTTTTGTGCATATAATAATATGGATCGCCTTGACAATCCCTCTTTACGAACTATCCCTTTGGCCGTGGTCATGAGCGAAAGGTAGCCTATGTGATCTCAGGTGCTTATAAGGACTGGCAATTTAGAGCTTTTCCTATCATTTCGTAGGCAATACCCTGGAGCAAACTGGGCCTGGTGGAGTCTTCAGTGTAGCCATGATTCAGTGTCCTCAGCCACCGCAGGTCCAGCTACCCGAGCAAGTCTTTTATGAGAATGGTGTGTTGTGCGACTACCAGAACGAAAATCTCAATGTAGAAACCCTTCATGATCGGATTGAAAAATTAGGAGAGCTGGCAAAAGGCATGTAGGGATTTGCTGTCAGGAAGAATTCTACATAAAAAAGTCCACTAGAATGATTGAGACAAAAGCCACCTTTTTAAGTGGTTTTCTTGTGCAAAATCAATGTTGCCACCTAGCATTTATGGTATACTAGTTCTATGTAAATTTCTCCGATCCTATGAGTCTAGGGCTGTTTTTACAAGTGAGTGAAAGGGGTCCGAGTTCTTTTGTAGGAGAGGGAAATAATAAAATTTTAGGAGTGTGAAATCATAATGGGTAAAATGAAAAAAATAATGGCTGCGGTTCTTCTGTCTCTTTCTTTGGTTCTGATAGCGGCTTGTGGTACGTCTTCGGCTAAGCTTGAAGGGGAATGGAAAGTCCAAACAGGCGATAAGAAAAATGGTGTGCTGGTCTTTACTAAAGACACTGTGACAGTAGACGGAAAAAGAATATCCCTATAAACAAAAAAATCTATTGAGAAAAAAGGGAATCTTGTATACTACAAAATCGAGCAACATGGTGAGTCTTATTCTGTGATTTTCCCAGATCAGGATAGAAATATTGCCATCATGATCCAACCGAGTTCAGAAAAGGATGATTTGAGCGGACTCTTGCTGTATGCGATGAATAAAAAAGAGCAACCAAGCTACGAAGACTATGGCAAAAAATACTTGAAATAGACTTGGGTGAGAAAGGGACAGATATGTTTTTTAGAAGACGTCGTTTTTATTTGAATCAATATTATGACAAAGCCATTTATTATGATCGTAAGACCCATGAAGTTTTAGAGGCGCCAAAGAGTAAACTATTAGATACAGAGAAGTCAAATAAGATGAATCGACATATTCCTCTATTAGTTGTTCTCTTTATGGCTAGCGGAAGTGGCATTTCTTCCTTCTTTAGTCTATTTTTACAAGGAACTTATAGTATGACTGCTTTTTGGAGTGTTATTCTTATCTGGATAGCAGAATTTGCTTTTGTCACTCTCCTTGTAGAACGAGCCTTGTATAGAAATGTCAATAAAGCTCAAGTGACTACTCAAACGGTTTGTCTGACTACTATGATTTATCCCGATGACGAAAATCAAGACGAAGAGGAAAAGACGGAAAAAAAAGGATTTAGCAAAGGTGCTTTTTTATATTTTAATGCACTCTTATTTACTGCTCCTGCAGTTGGTTTCTACTATGTCTATGATTTTATTTCCCGCTTTAAAGACTTGTTGGGGCAACCGATTGGAGGAGAGATTTTTAAGATTATATTTGCAGGTCTTTTGTTGGGAGTTGCTTTTGTTGTGTTCAATCAAAATAATTTCGTTAGAATCTTGAAATTGTCACAACGGTTTGAGGAGGGGGAAATTAGTGTGATATGTAGAGCTGATGACGATCCAGATGTCTATCTAGAAGTGAGGATGGGAACAGATCAAGAACCTATCATCACCGAACTACAGAAAGATGAAAACCAAGTTTTGAAGTAGAAGGTAGAGAGTGGAAAATAGGTTCCTTGGATAACATCAATCTGACTAGTTAAGGAGAGGGAGTTCATGTCAAAATCTTCAAAGAAAAAGAAAGTAGTGTCCGAAGAACGCTACCACGGCCCTTTGATTACAAATGGGGTTAGTCTAGGTTATATCAAGCTTCTATCTTGGATTAGCTTAGCATTCTCTTTTATGGCTTATTTTGGGACGACCTATATCGATCATATTGGCATTTATAAAATCTTGTTCATTGTTTGCATGGTTATTAGTGGTGTAGCAATCCCACTCTCTTTCTTTGATCGTTTTATTTTGAAATTCAAGAGTTTTATCTATCTTTTTGTTTCCATACTTGTTTTGATTTTAAACGTTGACATGACTTTTATAGGCTTGACTATGCTAATTGGTAATGACGGGATCTATTCAGTCTGGGCACTTATTTATAATCTCATAGCTCTCTGTATCCTGTTTTTTTCTACAGGTCTCTATTCCTGGTATTATCTTCCTAAAAATCAGGGGAAAATCTGGGCTTTCAACCGATGGGAGACTTATGGTGGCGATGACAATGACAAGAAGCAAGAGCGATTGTTTAATGTTGGAGTTGCTTTTGTAGCTGTATTGTTAGCGCCAGCTATTCTCACTGGCTACATTGAGAATATCTTTGGTGTTTTCTTGGGCATCTTGATGAATCTCTTTTTACCAGCTCTCATAGTGGACGGAGTTCAGGCAGCGCGCTATGTACGCAAACACCCAGAATATGAGGAGTAGATTTTTCATTTTGAAGCTTGTTCCTAATGGTTAGGAGATTTTAAGAACTTATTTTCATGATTAGAAAGAGGTCAATATGTTTTTTCTCAGACGGCGTCGTGTCTTTATCGGCGAATGTGATGGACAAGCGGTCTATTATGACCAAAAGACGAGGGAGGCTTTAGCAGCTCCCAAAAGTTTCCTACTTAATACTGAAGGAGCACGTAAGACCAATGCCTATATTCCTGAAATGGTGATTTTTTTCATGGCAGGTGGGCCAGGTTTTTTTGGATTCTTTTCAGCTATGTCCATTGGTGTCTATAACTGGACCAGTTTGACCTATATCCTACTCTTTTGGTTGGCTGAATTTTTGCTTTTGGTTGCTATTCTTGAGCGAGGACTTTATAAAAATGTTCGCAAGGCACAACCAACGACAGAGAAGATTTTTCATTATGCAGCTTCCCATAATTTGATGGTAAGGGATGAACATTTTGACCCAGCTAAGGCATCTGCCACGGTCTACCGAATTGTTCGATGGATTCTTGTGCTTATGAATTTATATTCTATATATGTTATTTATAGTTACATCCGGTTATTTGGTCAGCCTATTGAGACTAACTCTGACTTTTGGGGGACTGGGATAATCTGGTTTACGATTATATTGATGTACAACCAAAACAATCCAATTCGATTAGTGAAAATTATGAAACTGTACAGCCAAGGGAAAGTGCTTTTTAAAGAAGAAGCAGATAGTTGATGAGAGGGAGTTCATGTCAAAAGCTTCAAAGAAAAAGAAAGTAGTGATCGAAGAACGCTACCACGGCCCTTTAATCACAAATGAGGTTAGTCTAGGCTATATTAAATTTTTTCCTTGGATCATGCTACCGATTACGACATTTTTATATTTTGCGGGTGGCTACGAAGATAGGATTGGTATTATCAAGGTTCTATTTCTTTCTTGTATTCTGATTAATGGCTTCAGTATTATCTTTGGCCTTTTTAACTCTTTAGTGAATCGCTTTAAATCTCTGACCTACATCTTAATCGGTTTGGTAGCTTGGACAATAATCGTCAGCTGCACCTTTATTGGTCTATTGATGTTTACCTTGGGCGAGGGTTCTATTAGTGCACGAACGGTCAATGATTCCAGCTTAACCTTCTTTTATCTCATTCCCATCTTGCTCCTATTTGTTGGGATGACCTTGATTTATGCCTGGTATTACCTCCCTCAAAATCAAGGAAAAATTTGGAAGATTAACCAATGGGAGACCTACAAGGTGAATAGTAAGAAAAAAGAATGGCTTTTCAACATTTTGGGAATTATTGGAATTATGCTGCTGTTCATAGCCGTGATGACAGGCTTTATAGAGAGAATCTTCGGTCTTTTCTTGGGGATGTTAATCACATTGACGTTTCCGGCGGTTATCGTGGATGCAGTTTACGCAGCCATCTATATCCGAAAGCATCCAGAATATGAAGAGTTGACTTAAAGAAATTATTTGGAGGATAAGTTTTCACATGGAGAGTGGAAACTGCCCAAGCTGTGGTGATGGATTTTTCTGAGAATTAGAAAAGAGGAGAGATATGTTTTTGGGAAGACGTCGTATGTATTTTAATCAATATGGTGATAAAGCAATTTATTTTGATCGTAAGACTCACGAACTTTTAGAAGCTCCAAAGAGTAAACTATTAGATACAGAGAAATCGAGCAGGATGAATCGGCATATTCCTCAATTAGTTGTTTTCTTTATGTTTAGCGGGGGTGGTCTTACTTCCTTCTTTAGTCTATTTTTACAAGGAACTTATAGTATGACAACTTTTTGGAATGTTATTCTTATCTGGATAGCAGAATTTGCTTTTATCACTATCCTGGTAGAACGAGCCTTGTATAGAAATGTCAACAGGGCTCAAGTGACTACCCAAACGGTTTGTCTGGTGACTATGGAAAAGTCAGACGAAGCCAAGGACATGGAGGCAGAGATGGAGATGAGTGAAAAAGATAGCCGCAATGCTACACGCCTGATAAAAGGATTGATTTTTCTAGTCCCCTTGGTTGGATTCTTCTATGCCTATGATTTTTATTTTTTTAATTATAAAGACTTGCTAGGTAATCCTATTGGAGGAGAAATATTTAAAAATTATTGCAACTGGACTTTTATTAGGTCTTTCTTTTTGTAATATATAATCAAAATAATCTTACCAAGAGTTTTTGATATATTGGATTTATTCTATGCTGGAAAACTGAGTGTAGTATGTAGAGCTGACGATAATCCTGATGTATATTTAGAAATGAGTGTCGGACCGGATGGAGCTATTTTGACAAAAGAATTAGGTAAGTAAAGAAGAAAGTTTTGACCCAGCTAAGGCATCTGCCACAGTCTACCGAATTGTTCGATGGATTCTTGTGCTTATGAATTTATATTCTATATATGTTATTTATAGTTACATCCGGTTATTTGGTCAGCCTATTGAGACTAATGATAATTTTTGGATGGCTGGATTTATGTTCTATATGCTCTTTTTGGTGTACAACCAAAACAACCCAGTTCGTTTTGTGAAGATTATGAAGCTATACAGCCAAGGGAAAGTACGATTTAAAGAAGAAGGCGATTCTATTGCTAATTTCTTTGGAGGTGGGAAGTGATTAAATATGGAGAAGACTTTCGGTCAGAAGCATTAAATAAGGACTATTTTCAAGCGCTGGGTTCCACACGAGCTTCTGTGAGAATGTTAAGTTTGGCTTGGGCTGGTTTATTTGTATTGAGTATCGACCTGACTCATGTATACTTTTTTATCAAGGAGCAATTCACAGTAGATCCCTTTTCGAATGTCCCTTTTCTTTTTCTATGTCTTCTTCTATTGCTCATGCTGGGCTGTCAGATTATGTCATTCAGCAAGACATTCATCTATAAACATCAACTCTTGAGTACTGCGATGCTCTTTGTACTAATCAATGGAATCCATCTCTCATTAGTTTTAATGGATTATATTCTCACTATTTTAACGAATGAGGTTCTAAAAGATTCGCTGATTTACTCACTGATTTATTGGTTGAGTTTCACTGTTTTATTTATCGGTTTGACGGTTTATAATGTCAGCTGGTTAAAAAAGCAACTAGGACGAGGCTTTTCAGAAAAACGAGCTGCAGGAAACTTTATCGCCACTTCCAGTGTCTTTAGCAGATCCTCCCTCTGGCTTATTTTCGGGATCACTGTGTTAGGCGGAGGGCTGGCCAGTTTATCCGGTTATTATGTGCAAACATTTGGGATCGTGAGTAACATAGTGTTTACTTCAGCTTTTTCGAGGTTAATCGTCGAAGTCGGCTATCTCCTTTATCTAAGAAGTAAGGATAAGACCTATTGGGAAGAAGGACCGAAGGAAGACCAGAGTCAGTTCTTCTTGAAAACCATAGATTTCAAAAAGGCCAAGCACCGCTTAACTACAGAAGTTGTCTTATTTTTGACTCTAGCAGTGTCTTTAAAACTATTGAATATAGATGCTGAAAATAGCCCAAGTTGGCTCATAGGAATCATAAGAATTTTCGGTTATTCGATTCTATTGGATGCTACGATTAGTTTTGTTTTTTATCAGATTAAAAAGAAGAGATAGGGAAAAAGAAGAAGTAGAAAGCCTTCTTTGACTATTTGGAAAGAGGTGTTAGATAAAATGAAACAGTTTAAGTGGTTGATAATAGTATCTTTTATCTTATTAGTCATTCCTTTTTATCTCACTTATAAAAATTCTCAACAATCTAGTACTCTAAAAACAGCTTTTGAAAAACAGGATAGAATCGCAGTTCTTCATTATTTAATGAGGTCGGAAAAGTACTCATCTCAATACGTAAAGCGGGTTACATCATTCCATCTGATGGTGCTATTCGTCTAGAAGGAGTTGTTTATCCACTTGAAATAGAAGGAGAAGTACATTTGAAAATCAGCCCTCCTCAAAAAGATGCAAAAGATTTTCAGTTATTTTTTACTACACAAATTAATGAAAAACAAACCTTTGTGGCTTTCGTGTTAGATAAAAAACTTAATTTAATGTAATCGACCTATTCTCAGGGTAACGACAGTGGAGAAAGAGAGGGAGTCTCTATCTCACATTCCGAAGAAGAGCGTCTGTTGAAAATTGTTCGAGGAGAGATTGACGGCTTTATGGAAAATATGTATCGGATCTTATATGCCTAAATAGACAGTTATAGGTGATGCTACAGACATTCGTGATTATTCGAGCCCGTTCTTTACTTTTTGTTTTATTTAAAAATGAACATGTCTTTTGTGTTGCACTTCATTTTACAACAGGGCATGGGGTCTGTTTTCAGAAAAGGTAATTTTCTAGGAAATAGTTGTTGAATAAATAGGACAGGTTCTATTAATGAACCTACCGACCAACTAAAAATTTCTCTCTTTAGGTTGTGAGTTGGCATCTTGTATACTGAAAATGAATAAAAACAATTTAATAAAAAAGAGATAACACTAATCAATGCAACTTGCTTGACAAAAGCTTTACTTAGTGGTTTAATATACCCCATAAGGGTATATTTGGAGGTGCCTATGTTTCACTTATTTACAAAAATTGATAGTATTTCTACTAGCGAATTAGAAGCTAAACTAAAGGAACCTATTCAGCTACTGGACGTTCGAACGCCTACAGAATTCCGTAGAGGCCATATCAAAAACGCAAAAAATGTCCCCCTAACTGAAATCGGTTCTTATAGGCCCACGACAAAAGAAACACTTTATGTCATTTGTCATTCTGGTGTGCGTAGTAAGATGGCTGCTAAAAAGCTAAAGAAAAAAGGCTATGATGTCATTAATGTCCGAGGTGGTATGAGCGCTTGGACAGGTAAGGTCATCTAAAAGTTTAAAGGAGAAAGCCAATGAAAATTATCATTGTCGGAGGAGTTGCAGGCGGTATGTCAGCAGCAACCCGTCTCAGACGTCTCATGGAAGACGCTGAGATCATTATTTTTGAGAAAGGGCCCTTTGTTTCCTTTGCAAACTGCGGACTTCCTTACTATGTTTCAGGAGAAATTGCAAATCGTGACAGCTTATTAGTCCAAACTCCTGAAAGTCTCAAGGCACGGTTTAACCTCGATGTGCGACCATTTCACGAGGTCGTTCAGATTTCTCCAGAAAATCACACTGTCACTGTCCGACATGATGGACAGGAATTCACAGAAAGCTACGATAAGCTGATTCTCTCTCCAGGAGCTAAGCCATTTGTTCCTGCCATTGATGGCTTGGAAGAAGCTAAGAATGCCTACACGCTCCGCAATGTTCCTGATCTCGATGAAATTATGGCAGCCTTGGACAAGCATCCAAAGGAAGCTGTCGTCATCGGTGCAGGTTTTATCGGACTAGAAATGGCTGAAAACCTTGCTAAGCGTGGCTTGCATGTCACCATCGTGGAAAAAGCGCCCCATGTCTTGCCACCATTAGATCAAGAAATGGCAGCCTTTGTCCAAGTAGAATTGGTTACAAACAGCGTTCGTGTTATCACTTCCCAATCTGCGACTCGATTTGAAGAACAAGGAAAAATCATCGTTCTCGAAAATGGTCAAAAGATTACTTCTGACCTCACCATCCTTTCTGTCGGTGTTGAACCTGAAAACGGTCTGGCCAAAGCTGCAGGGATTGAACTGGGACTTCGTGGTGGGATCCTGGTTGATGAACATTACGAAACCAGTCAAAAAGACATTTTTGCAGTTGGGGATGCCATCATCGTTAAACAAGAAATCACAGGGCAAGATGCCCTCATCTCTCTAGCTTCTCCTGCCAATCGGCAAGGACGCCAAGTGGCAGATGTCATCGCTGGAATGGAACGCAAAAACAAGGGAAGTATCGGTACTGCTATCGTTCGCGCCTTTGGTATATCCGCTGCTTCGACAGGTCTTAGCGAGCGCACTCTTCGTGACAATCAACTTCCTTACAAGGCACTTCATGTCAGTGGGAAAGACCACGCTGGTTATTATCCAGGGGCTACTGATATGACCCTGAAGCTCCTCTTTGACCCAACCAGTGGTAAGATTTATGGTGCCCAAGGTGTCGGAGCTAAAGGAGTTGACAAGCGAATCGATATCCTAGCAACTGCTATCAAGGCTAATCTCACCGTCTTTGACTTGCCAGAATTAGAGTTCACCTATGCACCACCATTTGGTTCTGCCAAAGATCCCGTCAATATGCTGGGATACGCAGCTTTGAACCTTATCGAAGGTCTGAGCGACAATATACAGTGGTACCAGCTAGAAGATGAAATAGCTACTGGCAAGAAATTCCTGGATGTACGGACAAGTAGCGAATTCCAGAGTGGTCGACTCAAAGTCGATACCATTCATATTCCCCTAAACGAATTACGGGAACGCTTGGATGAACTAGACAAAAATCAAAACTACATCGTCAGCTGCCACAGTGGTTTACGCAGCTATATCGCAGAGCGTATCCTCAAGCAAGCAGGATTTACCGTCCAAAACCTTGACGGCGCTTATTCACTATACAAAATGGCTAACCCAGAAGGAGTAGAATATGGTAACTAATATCAGCATGGCTGACTTTTATGAAAAATATCAAAATGAAAATCTAGATCTTATCGATGTCCGTGAAGTACATGAATTCCAAGCAGGACATGCACCAGGTGCCAAAAATCTTCCGTTAAGTACCTTGGAGCAAGGCTACAAAGAACTCAAACCTGACCATGAGTACCATGTCATCTGTCAAGGGGGAGTGCGTTCTGCCTCTGCCTGTCAATTTCTCAGCGCCCAAGGCCTCGCCGTTACCAATGTAGAAGGTGGTATGAATGCCTGGCCCGGTGATGTAGAATAAATCAAATACAAAAAGAGCAGTTGGTTTACTCTAAAGAAAACCAACTGCTCTTTTACTATTCTATCAACTTTTCAAGTAAGCCTTTTTTCTGTTACTTCCGTTTAATCAAGTATTTAACTGCCTTTTCCAATCTTTCCTTCTGCGCTTGAGGGTCGCCTAAAGGTTCATTAATACAAGCTGTTAAATTCTCGGTTATCATCAACTCAATAATACGATCAACGCTTGAACGAACTGCTGTTAATTGGGTGATGATATCGACACAATCCCGCTCTTCCTCCATCATTTTTTGGATACCCCGCAATTGACCTTCTGAGCGTTTGAGGCGTGTAATGTACTTTGATTTTGTCATCTATTTATCCTTAAACGATTTTTTTACATTATATCTCTAATAAAGCCCTTTGTCAAAAGTATCACTTCTCTTAAAGATAAAGCCTCCTAGTTCTCTACTCTAACTCGCGTAACAATACCATCTTTGTCAGTCACGCTTAATTCTGCAGACGAAAACCACTTAGTTATCGCCTTGTTAGTTTGAGATTTAGCAAATACTTTCAACAACTCCTCTTTATTCTCAACTTCAACCACATAGTAAGCAAGACCTGCCATGCTATTTTCACGTCGAGCTAAATCTTTACTACCCCATTCATTAACAGCTAAATATCTCGGCAAGCAACAAGCGAATGAAAAAGAGCTTGAACAGTTCAAGGCTATGGAAGCTTTCCAAAGAGAGCATAATGGAAAGTAGATGAAACAATCAAAAAACCACCCTCAGGTGGCTTTTTCTATACTTCATTTCACCATTTCGTCAATGAGATTTCTCCGCTATTGAGCCAGATTTCTTCTTGATTGTCTAAATGGACCAAGAGTTGGCCGGTATCAGAGATGTCTTTGGCGAGGCCCTGATAGGTTTGCTGGTTCTGCTCAAAGGTAACGGTTCGTCCTAAGACCAGGGAGCGCTCTTTGTAGAGGTAGACCAGTTCATCGATATCCGTTTGGAAGAATTCTTTCCAGATCTCACTGATGAGGTCATTGCGGGTGATGGGACAAGGTCCTTCAAATAAGGAACCAGCCTTGCTTTCTAGCTCATCTGGAAAAGTAGGGATGGCTAAATTGAGACCGACTCCGATAATAACATCCGTGACGAGACCAGTCTCAATCGACGTGATAGCTTCGGTGAGGATTCCCCCAATTTTTTTATGGCGGTAGTAAATATCATTGACCCATTTGATATCGATATCGATCAGGGTCAAGTTTTTAATAGCCTTGTAGATAGCTCCAGCGACCATCAAGGTATAAGGAGGGAGCTCCGCAGGTGGCAGTTGAGGCTTGAGATGAAGGGACATGTAGATGCCACCTTGATCAGGGCAGTAGTAGTCACGACCAAAGCGGCCTTTTCCAGCGGATTGCGAATTGGCCAGGTAGAGCGCCTTGCCTTCTTTATGGGTTTCTATGCCTAATTTGGCATCCAATTGGGTGGAGCTACATTGTTCGTTTAAGGAAACGGTCAATTGGGTATTTTTTGCAATCACTGCAGGAAGCAGAATATCGCCTGAGACCAGTTTGTAGCCCTTCTTTTTGAGGGATTCGATGACGACCCCATCTTTTTCCAGACGCTGAATAGCCTTCCAGATAGAGGTGCGGGAGACACCTAGTTCTTTTGCCAGCTGCTCTCCGTTGACATAATCATCTGCCTGAGAAAGGGTTTGAAAGAGGATTTCGTGTGTTTTCATAGTTTTTTATTCTTGGAAAGGATGGAGGATCATCCATTCTTCGTACTTTCTCTAATAGTTAGCTTGGTTCCTAGCATAGTGAGGGTTGGTATTTCTCTCGGAGATAGGACTTGTTTATTTAGTACATCCATTGCGGTTCGTCCCATTTCTTCTGTAAAAACGGTGATGGTCGAGAGGGGAGGAAAGACTTGCTTGGCTAAACTGGTATCATTAAAGGAAATGAGTTGGATATCATCAGGGACCTTAATGCCAGCCTCTTGAAAAGCCCGGAGAGCCCCAATGGCTAAACTATCACTCGCAGCAAAATAGGCATCAGGTAAGGGTAAGCCAGACTGAAGCTTAGAGGAAATGAGGTCATAGCCTGATTGAGCTGTAAAATTTCCAGTGAGGATGAGTTCAGGGTGATAAATACTTCTTTCAATACAATAGTTTCGATAGGCTCGTCGCCGAGGATCGGGAATACTTTCCAATAGGTCAGTTGTTTTTTCCTCACCGCTTAGGAGCCCAATTGTTTGACAGCCTTGTTTTCGTAAATAGGAAAGAGCAGTCTGTACAGCATTTTCAAATTCAGTCGCGACGCAAGGGTGGCCTTGGTTAAGGGTATTACTATCGACAAAAACCAGAGGTTTGTCTAGCCTTTCTAACTCGACAATCTGAACCCTACTAAACTTTCCGATACAAAGGACCCCAATAACTTCCTCACCTAATCGAAAAGGAATATCATTGAAATAGCGGAGAATCCCATAGTCGAGATCCTGTGCTCTTTTTCAATGCCTAAGCGGATGTTGTAATAGTAGAGGTCGTCCAGCTCTCCCTCTTCACTTTTCCATTGGATGATGACAATTTGCTGTTTTTCTTTTTTAAAGTTCCCACTTTTCTGATGTCTGGTGTAGCCTAGTTCGTCAGCAACAGTCAAAATTCTGTGGCGGGTTTCCTCCGTTACAGAAAGACTGGCATCTTGGTTCAGAACACGAGAGACAGTGGCGATGGATACGTCTGCGAGGTTAGCAATATCCTTTAATGTGGCCATTCGTTTTCTCCTTCTTTCTTCTAGTATATCATAGGTTTCGTCATATTAGCGAATTTTACTAAAACTTTAGTAAAATAATTGATTTGTTGCATGAAAGAGGTTACACTAGTGGTAAATAACTATATAAGTGAGGTAATCTCAATGAATACTCAAGAACTTCGGGAAGCTTTTCAAACAGTCTTTGGAGCAGAAGCAGATCATACCTTCTTTTCACCAGGACGGATTAATTTGATCGGTGAACACACAGACTACAACGGAGGGCATGTCTTCCCAGCAGCCATTACGCTTGGTACCTACGGGGCTGCAAGAAAACGTGAGGATAAGGTCTTGCGTTTCTTCTCAGGGAATTTTGAAGACAAAGGGATCATTGAAGTCCCACTGGATCATCTTCGTTTTGAAAAAGAGCACAACTGGACCAACTATCCAAAAGGTGTGCTTCATTTCTTGCAAGAAGCGGGACATGTCATTGATAGAGGCATGGACGTCTATGTCTACGGTAATATTCCTAATGGATCAGGCCTCTCTTCTTCAGCTTCCTTAGAGCTCTTGATTGGCGTCATCGCTGAGAAACTATTTGATCTTCAGTTAGACCGCTTAGATCTGGTTAAGATCGGCAAACAAACCGAAAATCACTTCATCGGGGTTAATTCTGGTATCATGGACCAATTTGCCATCGGTATGGGGGCTGATCAACGGGCTATTTATCTCGATACCAACACCCTAGAATATGATCTGGTACCGCTCGACCTTAAAGACAATGTCGTGGTCATCATGAATACCAACAAACGCCGGGAATTAGCGGATTCCAAATACAATGAACGTCGTGCGGAATGTGAAACCGCCGTCTCTGAACTCCAAGAAAAACTAGACATCCAAACCTTAGGGGAATTGGACCTCTGGACTTTTGATGCCTACAGCTACTTGATTAAGGACGAAAATCGCATCAAACGAGCTCGCCATGCTGTACTTGAAAACCAACGGACCCTCCAAGCACGCAGGGCACTTGAAGCAGGTGATTTGGAAGGTTTTGGCCGTCTCATGAATGCTTCCCACGTATCTTTGGAGCATGACTACCAAGTGACTGGTCAAGAATTGGATACCTTGGTGCATACAGCCTGGGAACAAGAAGGAGTGCTTGGTGCTCGTATGACGGGAGCAGGCTTTGGTGGTTGCGCCATCGCCCTTGTCAACAAAGATAAGGTTGAGGCTTTTGAGGAAGCTGTCGGCAAACGCTATGAGGAAATCGTTGGCTATGCGCCAAGTTTTTATATTGCTGAAGTAGCAGGGGGCAGTCGCGTCTTAGATTAGGAGAAGGATATGGAAGCTGTAATATTTGATTTAGATGGCTTGTTGGCTGATACGGAGATTATTTCTCTAAAAGTTTATCAAGAATTGCTTAGAGATTTTGGAATTCCTTTCACAGAAGAAACTTATTCTAGAGACTACAGTGGACATAGGGAAGAGGAGAATGTTCAACGATTTGGATACCTATGATTTACCCTGGAACTTTGACCAAACCTTGGCTAAAGTTTATGAACTGGAAGCTCAGATCTTAGCTCAAGGTGTAAATTTAAAAAAAGGTGCTAAAAATTTGCTTACTTATTTGCAAAAAGAAGGTATCCCAATCGCTCTAGCAACTTCAAGTGTTGAATCTCGGGCTAGAATGATCTTGGATAGCAATGGGGTTCTGTCCCTATTTGACCATTTAGTTTTTGCAAAAGATGTCAAACGAAGTAAACCTTACCCAGATATATTTTTAAAGGCTTGTAGTGATTTGAATGCTTTACCAGAGAATTGCTTAGTACTAGAGGATAGTGAGGCAGGGATTGAAGCAGCCTATCGGGCTGGAATCCCAGTCATATGTGTTCCAGATTTAAAAGTACCAGCACAGTCTTTCTTAACTAAAGCAGAACAAGTTTTCCAGGATTTGGATGCTGTCAGAGACTATTTAAAACGTAAGAAGGAGAATCAATGAATCAGGGAATTTTGGATGCATTTGTCACAGCCGTCATTGCGGCGAGTGACTACGAAGAGATGGATCGGATTTATCTTAAAAATCGCATCATGAGTCGCGTTGGAGAAGAAGAGCTAGACGCTCCAGCTCATATGGCAGACTTGATTGCACTCAAAGATCAGATGGTAGAGATCGCTGTTGCAAATAGCAGGATCCAAGACAGCATGGCCACAAAAGACAGCCTGGGTGCGGAGTTGATGGATTGGATTACCCCTAGTCCTAGTCAGGTCAACCATCGTTTCTGGGAGACCTACCGTCAGTCCAGGGAAGAAGCGATTGCGGATTTCTATGCCCTCTCCAAGCGCAATGATTACATCAAGGTCAAAGCCATTGCGCAAATATTGCCTTTGAAGCAGAGACTCCCTACGGTTCTCTTGAAATCACCATTAATCTGTCAAAACCTGAAAAAGATCCTAAAGACATTGCAGCGGCCAAGCTTGCCAAAGCCAGTCATTATCCAGCCTGCCAATTGTGCTTTGAAAATGAAGGCTACCAAGGTCGCCTAGACCATCCTGCTCGGGCCAATCACAGGATTATTCGCTTTGATATGGACGGTCATGATTGGGGTTTTCAGTATTCCCCTTATGCCTACTTCAATGAACACTGCATTTTCCTTGATAGCCAACATGTTCCCATGGCCATTAGCCGCAAGACTTTTGAGCGACTCTTGACTATTGTCGGGACTTTTCCAGGCTATTTTGCGGGCTCCAATGCAGATCTGCCTATTGTCGGGGGATCTATCCTGACTCATGACCATTACCAAGGCGGACGCCACACCTTCCCTATGGAGCTAGCTCCTGTTGAGGAAAGTTTTACCATTCCGGGTTTTGAAGCGGTGTCACTAGGAATTGTCAACTGGCCTATGTCCGTGCTTCGTTTGCAATCAGATGACAAGGCGCAATTGATTGCTCTGGCAGACCATATCCTTACAGCCTGGCGTGGCTACTCGGATCCAACCGTTCAAGTCTTAGCGTCATCCGACGGTCAGCCCCACCATACTATTACCCCTATTGCACGGATTCGTGATGGGCATTATGAACTGGACTTGGTGCTCCGTGATAACCAAACCTCACCAGAGCATCCCGATGGCATTTATCACCCACATGCGGATGTGCAACACATCAAAAAAGAAAATATCGGCCTGATCGAAGTAATGGGCTTGGCGATTTTGCCACCTCGCCTCAAAGAAGAGCTCAAGCAGGTTCAAGACTATCTACTTGGACGTGAAAACACTGTAGCGACCTACCATCAGCCTTGGGCAGATGATTTGAAAGCCACTCACCCATCCATCACTGACGAAGCAGAGGCAGAAGCTATTGTTCGTGAATCAGTCGGCCAGATCTTTGCGCGCGTGCTGGAAGATGCCGGAGTCTACAAGCGAACAACTGAAGGGCAAGCAGCCTTTAGACGCTTTGTTGCGACACTTTAAGTGTGGAGAAGAGGCAGAAATTTGGTATAATAAGAGAGAAGATAAAGAAGCGAAGGAAAACAAATGGCAATACTCGTACTCGGAGGAGCTGGCTATATCGGTTCCCATATGGTGGACCGCTTGGTCAATGAAGGACAGGAAAAAGTCGTCGTGGTCGATAGCCTGGTCACAGGCCACCGTGCAGCGGTGCATCCAGATGCCGTCTTTTACCAAGGAGACCTAGCAGATCAAGACTTTATGCGCACTGTTTTTAAGGAACATGCAGATATTGACGCCGTCATCCACTTTGCGGCCTACTCACTGGTCGCTGAGTCTATGGCAGATCCATTGAAATATTTTGACAACAATACAGCTGGCATGGTCAAACTCTTGGAAGTCATGCATGAATGTGGGGTGCACCACATCGTCTTTTCTTCAACCGCTGCCACTTACGGTATTCCAGAAGAAATTCCGATTCTTGAAACCACTCCACAAAAACCGATTAATCCTTATGGCGAAAGCAAGCTTATGATGGAAACCATTATGCGCTGGGCAGATCAAGCCTACGGCATCAAGTATGTGCCCCTTCGTTACTTTAATGTAGCGGGTGCTAAACCTGACGGCTCGATTGGCGAAGACCATGGACCAGAGACACACCTCTTACCAATCGTCTTACAAGTGGCTCAAGGCAAACGCGAGAAGATCTCTATTTTTGGAGATGACTACAAGACACCAGATGGGACCAATGTCCGGGACTATGTCCATCCATTTGACTTGGCAGATGCCCATCTTTTAGCGGTGGAATATCTCCGAAATGGCAACCCATCGACTACCTTTAACCTAGGATCTTCAACCGGATTCTCCAATCTTCAAATCGTAGAAGCAGCCCGTAAGGTGACAGGACATCCGATCCCACTTGAGATTGCTGATCGTAGACCAGGAGATCCAGATACCCTGATCGCATCCTCTGAGAAGGCGCGTGATATCCTTGGTTGGCAACCAAAATTTGACAATATCGAAATCATCATCCAAACGGCCTGGGCTTGGCATTCTAGCCACCCAAATGGCTACAATGATCGATAAGGAGGGACTGCGAACATCATTTTTGAGGCTTTTCTAATAACATCTAAAACGACAGTTGATCTTGCTAAATGACTCATTTCAGACGTCAGTCATTTCCCTAACCATCATAAAAAAGTGAGGTATTCAAAATGAATAAAACCACAAAAATGTTAGCCGTCTTCTTGACAGCAGGTCTTCTTTTAGCTGGTTGCGCACAAAAAGAGACTACAAAATCTACTAGTCCATCGTCCACTAAAGCGACCAATAAAGCAACAACCAAATCGTCCGCTAAAGAGAAGACAAAAGAGTCATCAACTGATGAAAGCAAAAAAGAAGATGCACTAGCAGGTGCACAAAAAACCGTTCTCGAAACGAGTGATGAAGCAGGTAAGTCAACTATCACCTTGTATTACAAGGGAGATACTTTGTTGTTACAAGAAAAAGTTGATGATTACGATGTCTCAAAAGTGCCTGGTGAGAACCCTCTTGAAACTATGAAAGAAGCCGTCGCTAAGAGCCAAGAAAAATTCAAAGATCTGATGGGCCATGGATTTGAACTAACATCAGAATACAAAGACGGAATCTTTTATATCCGCAATACCATTGATTACACAAAAATCGATTTTAATAAATTAAAAGAAATCGTCCCAGGCTTTAATCCCCTAGATGACAAAACAGTCAGTTATTCAGTAACGAAAGACAGTCTTATCAAGGGCGGAATGGTAGAAAAATAAACCAAATGGAGAGCAGCTCAGTTTGCTGCTCTTTTTTTGGTTTGGCATGAATTCATGGGCATATTTTGGTAGAATAGGATTTAAGGAAAAGTAAGATTAAAGAATGATTAGCAATTGTATGAAGAAAATCTTTAGTCGAGTGAATACATGAAAGACGTCCACTGACGAGTAGGAAGTATTGAGAAGATCAATCTAGCTTACTTATACACTGATTAAACGATTCATCCCTTTTGAAATTAGAGATGTAATAGAAGGGGTTGGAAGAAATACAATTAAATATAAAAAAGAGGCTGGGACAAAAGTCCTAGCCTCTCAATTGTTTTTGGATTGTCGAGCAAGACGCAGTGGTTGAGTGGGCTCTACTACGCTGATTTCATCAGCTTTTACAGCCCTACTCAACTGTGCGGAGGTGGGACGACGAAATCGAATTCTAACGAATTACCGATTTCTGTCCCACTCTCTTTTTGAGGTTAAGATGACCTCAATCTATCTGTGCCTGATGATGTATTGAACATGGTAAAACAAATCTTTGTGTGAAGGCAAGTCTACTCATTTTTTTGAATGATTAGTTCTCCAGATCTAATTTCCCAGACTTGGTCAAAGTTCTTCAGTGCTTCACTCTGTCGGTGTAAAGTAATGATGACAGCACACGGTAAGTCTAGTACTTTTTTCAATTCTGCCTCGAACTGATGAGCATCCAAGGCTGAAAAAGGTTCATCCATAATAACTAATGGACTCTGGCGGTTTTTTTCTCGATTGAGGTACATGCGTTGTTGTTGACCACCGGACAGGGATTGAGGAGGTATTACTTCGAACTCCGCATCCTTAAACTCTGCAGGGAAAGTATTGAATAGCGTAACATTATTTTCATAACTAGAGATGAAGCTATGCTCTTGTTGCAAAATCAAGCCAAATCTTCCCCAAAGCTGATTTAGAGGAAGATCATTCAGCAAGATCTCGCCTTGGAAATCCTCATCCGTACCATTTAAAATATTGAGTAGGCTACTCTTACCTGATCCGTTCTCTCCTATGAGGGCAATCTTATCTCCTTTGTGAATGGTGGCAAAAGAAATCTTCAATGTTGATTCCCCAAGTTGTTTAGAAAGATTCTTCAATGTGATCGTTTCAAAGGAAGGCTGTGGTGACTGAATTGAAGATGGATGCTTAACAATAGTTTGAAAGCTTTTAATTACAGGTTTTACCGACTCCAACATTTGCAGATCGTAAAGGATTTCTTGAATTGGTTCTGAGAAGGCTGTAATATAACCAAAACTTGCAACCACCTCAGGGATACCAATTTGATGATGATATAGAGAGTAAGCTAGATAGGAAAAGAGAATAAGGCTAATGAATTCAAAGAAATACCCGTCAAGAGAATACCTGTAATTTTAGTCAAACCATACCCAAGATACTTATCCTGCAAGTTTTTGAGAGAACTTCTTTGTTGCTCTATAAAATGAGGTAGAGTGGTTTTGTTAACTAGGTGATGTCCTCGGAATAGATCCTCCAAGGTCCGATAATAATCACCTTGCTTTTCAAGATAGGTTTGTCTGCGCTTCGCAGTCAATCGACCAACGATCTTTGGAATTTGAATACTGATGGCTGTTGAAATCAGTAGGATCAGTGCCACTATAGGATTGATCGTTCTGGTAATAATGATGGTATAAATCAAAATTCGTAGAATCTGCTTAAAAAAACTCATCAGTGGAGGTAGATAATCTTTTTCCAGTGAATCAAGATCATTAGATTGATAAGAAATGTATTCTGCGACTGTTTTCTGCTTGAAATCATGGTGGGCAAGTCCTAAAAGAGATTGAAACCAATCGTTCTTTAGATTTGTCGAAAAGAGAATGGCCTGTTTCCCAGTCAAGTCGCATTTGGATGTAGTTGCAAGTCAGGTAACCTATAACTGCGATGCAATAACCTGACAAAAGCTATTTGATAGTAGCCACGAATTAACTCTTGTGTAAAGTATGGAAGAAGAGCAGTACAAATATTGGACAGTCCACTAAAGAGAAAAATTAAAGAAAAGATACCAGCGCAGAGGCTTAAGGTATTGAAGCATAGACGAAACTCCTTGATAAAGATATAACATAAAACTGATAATGACATAACAGCCCAGTTACATTAATGAGCAAATAGGGGCATTAGTTAGAAACTTTCATTTTTGTAAAATATAACTAAATTATAGCATATGATGAAGTCAGTTTATTAATTTAGAAGAAGTTTGTCAATGTATTTCTCAAAAAAATTTGATATTAGGATGATTCTGTAGGCGTGTTAATTTAAACAAAAGAATTGCTGGCGACAGGAGATGCTGCTAGTGGAACTTACTTGCCACCAAGTAGTGGAACTGATCTATCGTGGAAGCAAACAATCTCTTTAGGATGGCAAAAACGACAAGCAGTCCTGAACAAAGTGAAGAATCCGAAGGTTGAAACGTTTGAAGACAAACTCTCAAAAATGTCACGTGCAGAACTAGAGGAAGAATACGGAGATGTGATTAAAGCCTATAAAAGGTTTACGAATATGGGGCAAGGTGATACGATCCTTGCAAAATGGGATATGAATGATCTCAAATTGTTATGGAAGCGGTATAATGAAGTGAAGGATGATCACTTAGGATTATTGCCTTCAGAATTAGCCAAGGTGGACCCGAAATTTAAGAAACGTATCGATGCAATGGATCAAGAAGCGTTAGAAGAGGCCTACCCAGAACTTAAAACATTGATCTCCATGGCTTATGTGAATCCCTATGCACAACTATTTAAATCTGAAACAGATCGAGCTAATGATCATTACCTACTAGACCGCTATTTCCTTTTAGATAGTCAAAAAATGCTCAGTTGGCGAGATCCCGCCTTTCAAACTAAATATGATTATTATATAATTGAAGAAGGAATTAATCCTTTTACAGGCAAACCAGCTACACAGGAAGAAATCAATCGGGCAAAAGATATCAAGAAGGTGAGGGCTATTACTGAGAGCTTGCAACTGGCAAGCTCCCTGTATACCTCTTATGTTGGATACAATCAGTATTACAATAAACCCTATACAACGTTCTCGGACGTATTTAGTAAAGTAAAAGGGAAGGTTCCATTCTTCAATAGGAAACCAGTAATTCCTGAGGTAAACCCTAAGGTAGAAGCCAATGTTAAAACTATATCAGAACCAGCAAAAACCTATGATCGTGAACGCATTTTACGAAATATAGAAGAAAGTAAGCTTGCAAGGAAGAGTTCAGGTTTTAAAGATTTTGCAACTCGAGAAAGATATCTAGAGAAAGTCTTTGACAAATTAACTCCTGAAGAAAGGGAATTAATTTTTAATATTTCTAAGGACTCACCGAAGGTTAAGTATAAAAATGGAGTAACACCAAAAGAAATACTTGAAATAAATAAAGGGGATAGACCAAACCCTGAAGATATTTATAATTCAACTTATTTAAAAATGCATAACCAACAATTTAAGAATGGGGCATCCAGATTCCAAAAATTTCAACCAAGCGAAAGTTGGAATGGAGGTATTGTTGGAGGTAAGGATGGAACAAGTTTCTGGTTGAGTAAAGAACATGCAGATATCATTGAAAAGGTTGCCAATGGAGATAATCGTCTTTATGAAATTATATTAGGATTTGATGAAGGTTATTTAGGAGACGGTCCACTTTATCGTTTGGATGTCACTCCAGAAGTAGTAGCGAAAAAAGGGATTTCAATACCAAGCGGGAATGAAGTTGGAGCCAATGACTGGTGGAGACCAACCGGACGAACTTTCCCAGGAGATATTCCAGAAGGTGTTATGGAAGATATTAGTACCAAGAGAGGAGAACATACATGGAACATAGTAAATTAGGCTGGGAAGATGTTATCCAGTTCGAAGAAGTAAAAGGTTATGGTCAGCACATTTGGAGAGATGGCAATACTCTTTATTACGTTACTGAGGAAGGAGGAATCGCCCCTCAGCGTGTTGTTTATGAATTACCAAACGAGTTATTTGCCTTATTAGAAAGTGGGGACAGAACGGAGTTAGAAGTATTAAGTAAACTTCAGAACGATCGTTGGCCACCAACGGAAGAAGAGAGAAGAGAATCTAGAAGAAAATTTATAAGCAAACATCCAGCTTCTTTGATAGATGTCCCTAAAAATAGGAAACTTTTTTCTAAGGAAGAACTTGAAGAGTTGATTCCGATTGCTGAGAAGCAGTGGATTGAATCTGAAGGAGAACTTCCAGATGATTATGTATCACCACTTAAGTAAGGAAGATATAAATGAAACCAACAAAACTAGAATGGGAAGATGTTATTCAATTTGAGGAAATTGAAGGATATGGAAAATCCATTTGGAAAAATGAGGACAAATATTATTTAGTTTTAGAAGAAGGCACCGTAGCTTCTTGGTTAGTAATCTATGAACTCCCACAAGAATTATTTGCTCTATTAGAGAGTGGAGATAGAACGCTCCAAGAAGTTTCCTGGAAAGTTTAGAATGACTGTTGGCCACCGACAGAAGAAGAAAAGAGGGCTAGTGAGAAACGATTTGTATTAAAAGGCTTAACTCCTTTAATAGCTAGTCCTAAGAGTTGGGAATTATTTACTCAGGAAGAGCTTGAAAGATTAATTCCACTTGCTGAACAGAAATGGATTGACTGGAGAGGCAAGCTTCCAGATGATTATGTATCACCATTGAAATAGCCTGCGTGGAACTTGTTTAGACACCGTTAGTTGTGGACAAGTTTCTTTTTTTACTTTAGGTGCACTAGATGAATCTCTCCCAAAATGTGTTGAAAATATAAATAGAACTCTGGCCTTCTCTTAATGCAAGTGTGAGAAGAGTTCAAAAACTCTACCCTGTAAGCTCTCTCCTCTAGCTATTCCACCTATTTCATGCTAGAATAAAGAAAAACACATTTGGAGGCATTATGAATCAGACAGTGACTTATTTGCAGGAATTGACAGCCATTCCTTCACCGACCGGTTTTACACGGGAGATCGCAGACTACTTGGTCAAAACCATTGAAGGCTTTGGGTATGAAGTAACTCGGACTGCTAAGGGTGGGGTAAATGTGACCGTGCCTGGTGTGATCACAGACAAGCAACGTTACGTCACAGCCCATGTGGATACCTTGGGGGCTATTGTCCGCGCTGTGAAAGCAGATGGTCGCCTTAAGCTAGACCGTATCGGTGGTTTCCCTTGGAATATGATTGAAGGGGAAAATTGTACAGTCCATGTAGCCAATACAGGAAAGACCCATTCGGGGACAATTTTGGTCCATCAGACTTCATGTCATGTCTACAAGGATGCGGGAACTGTCGAGCGGACCCAGGACAATATGGAAGTCCGTCTGGATGAAAAAGTGACCAATGAGAAAGAAACCTGTGCACTTGGCATTGAAGTGGGTGATTTTGTCAGCTTTGATCCACGGACCATTGTGACAGATACCGGCTTATCAAATCTCGTCACTTAGATGACAAGGTAAGTGCGGCGATTCTCTTGAATCTTCTGCGCGTCTACAAGGAAGAGAAGATCCAATTGCCAGTAACGACTACTTTTGCTTTTTCGGTCTTTGAAGAAGTGGGGCATGGGGCTAATTCTAGTATCCCAGCTCAAGTGGTCGAATACTTGGCAGTGGACATGGGAGCTATGGGAGATGACCAAGCGACGGATGAATACACGGTATCCATCTGTGTCAAAGACGCTTCTGGACCGTATCACTACGAATTCCGTCAGCATCTAGTAGCCTTGGCAAAAGCCCAAGAAATCCCTTATAAGTTGGATATCTATCCTTTCTATGGATCAGATGCTTCTGCAGCCATGAGCGCAGGAGCAGAAGTCAAGCATGCCCTTCTCGGAGCAGGGATCGAATCTAGCCACTCATATGAGCGGACTCACTTGGATTCTGTAGTCGCAACAGAGCGCATGGTCGATGCCTACCTCAAGAGTGACTTGGTAGAGTAAAAATGGAACTACTCTCCGGAGTAGTTTTTTCATAAACTAAAATTTTCTGAAAATTCCTTTTCTTCTGAAAATCTTTGTGGTATAATCTTAAAATAAACTTAAAATTTCTTAAGGAGTTTTACATGAAAAAAAGAAATGTCATTGCACTTGCGGGAGTTGCCCTCCTTTCAGCAGGTATCCTAGCAGCTTGTTCGGGTGGTTCTAAATCATCTAGCTCAAGCAACGGTCAAAAAAATTCTCATATGTCTATGAGACTGAGCCAGAAAAACCTAAACTATATCACATCTGGTAAAGCAGCAACCCACGATATCACAGGAAACTTGATTGATGGTTTGTTTGAAAATGATAAATACGGGAACTTGATTCCATCTCTTGCAAAAGATTGGACAGTTTCGCAAGATGGCTTGACTTATACTTATAAACTTCGTGATGATGCTAAATGGTATGATTCAGAAGGCGAAGAGTATGCGGATGTAACAGCTAAAGATTTCGTCACAGGGATCAAATATGCGGCTGATAACAAATCAGAAATGCTCTACATCATCCAAGATTCTATCAAAGGCTTGAATGACTACGTCAGTGGTAAAAATAAAGATTTCTCAGCTGTAGGAGTAAAAGCAGTTGATGATCATACCCTTCAAATCACTTTGAACCAACCAGAATCTTACTGGAACTCTAAATTGACTCTTGGGATCACTTTCCCTGTCAACGAAAAATTCGTGAAATCAAAAGGGGATAAATTCGCTCAAGCAAGTGATACTAGCTCCCTTCTTTACAATGGTCCTTACATCTTGAAGAGCTTTACTTCGAAATCTTCTATCGAAATGACCAAGAATGAAAACTACTGGGATAAAGACAAGGTCTACATCTCAGATGTGAAATTGGAATTCTACGATGGACAAGACCAAAAGTAAATTGGGCCAAATCATTCGGAGAAAATGCTCTTAGCTTGGCAAAACTCTTCCCAACTGGATCTGGTTACTCAGAGCAAGCTAAAGAATTCAAAGATGAAATCACCTACACTCCTCAAGACGCTGCTTCTTATGTTATTGGTACCAACATCGATCGTCAATCTTACAAACACACTGCTAAGAAGACCGATGAAGAAAAAAACAATCTACTAAGAAAGCTCTCTTGAACAAGGACTTCCGTCAAGCGATCAGCTTTGCCTTCAACCGTGAAGCGTATCTCGCTCAATTGAACGGAAAAAGACGGAGCAAGCAAGATCATCCGTAACCTCTACATTCCACCAACATTTGTCCAAGCTGATGGCAAGACCTTTGGTGAAATGGTGAAAACTCAATTGGATACCTACGGAGATGAGTGGAAATCTACTAAACTAGACGATGGTCAAAATGGTCTTTTCGATGCTAAGAAAGCGAAGGAAGAGTTTGCAAAAAGCGAAGACTGCCTTGGAAGCAGAAGGTGTGAAATTCCCAATTCACATCGATATGCCTGTAGACCAAACCACACCATCAAGAGTTCAACGGGTACAATCCTTCAAACAATCAGTTGAAGAAGCACTTGGTAAAGAAAATATCGTCATCGATATCCAAATGCTTTCGAAAGAAGACCTTCAAAATGTGACCCTCTTTGCGCCAAATGCGGCTGGCGAAGATTGGGATCTCTCTGATAATGTTGGTTGGAACCCTGACTACCAAGATCCATCAACTTACATGGATATCTTGAAAGCTTCATCTGGTGAAAATACTAAGACTTTCCTTGGATTTGACCCAAGTGAAAACAATGAAGCAGCTAAAAAGTTGGTCTTTACGATTTTGAAAAGATGATCAAAGATGCTGGTGCAGAATCACAAGACGTCAACAAACGCTACGAAAAATATGCGGCAGCGCAAGCTTGGTTGACAGATAGTGCCCTTGTTATCCCAACTTCTTCATCAACTGGACGTCCATTCTTGACACGTATCGAACCATTCTCAGCTCCATTTGCATGGACTGGTGGTAAAGGAAAAGACCAAGTGATCTACAAAGGAATGAAACTCCAAGATAAAGCTGTGACAACTGCTGACTACAACAAAGCCCTTGAAAAATGGCAAAAAGAACAAGCAGAGTCAAACAAAAAAGCACAAGAAGATCTTAAGAAACACGTCAAATAAGGATCGATAACCGAGGCTGATGCCTCGGTTTTTTGTGGGATCATTTGAATATCAACTTGATATAAAAACGCTTACATAGTATAATAGGAGTGTTGATTACAAAAAGTGAGGAGATTGACATGAAAAAGAAAACAATGGTTTCCATTGTCGCATCAAGTTTATTGATCGCACCGATAGTCTTGCATCAAGTAGCGGCAGCAGACGAGCAAACGGAAGAGTTAGCCCCATCGACAGAAGTGGTCCATGCTCCAGCTACTGAAGCAAGACCGACAACAAGTGAAACAAGTACTGCCACTAGTGAAGAAGCTGCAAGCTCGAATGAGGCATCGCTGGATCGGACGGCAGGTGCCAATCAAGCAACCCCTGCAACAGAAGAACACACAAGACAAAGTGAGCCGACTGTCCCAGTAGCAACTCCAGCAGCAACCAACAGGGAAGCTGCACCTCAATCTGCTCCTACTTCAGAAGCTTCGGCAACAAGTCAGGATTTGGCAAAGGTCACAGGTAGCACCCTTGCAGCGGATCAGGCCTCTAATGAGTTGACGGTCCAAGATGCTGTTAATGGCTTGCTTCAATGGGCAGCAACAGATCCTAGCCAATTGGGCCAAAGCCAAGCAGATCGCGAACGCTTTGCCAAGAGTTTAGGCTTGATTGAAAAATCAGAAGATCTGACCCGTAAGGTCAGTCAGCCAGAATTGGCCAAGATGTATGAAACAGCTAAGAAACTCTACGATGCCTACCGGGCTGAAAAGAAAAAGTCCGCTCTTTTTAAATGGTCGTGCCCAGCCTATTTTTTTCCTTATACGACGGGAAAAAAAGAAGACCAAGACTACAAATATGAAGACAGCCAAATTGTACGTTTCCCAGTCTATGTCGAAACGGACTATGACACCGATGCAGATGGCAAGCCAGACTTGGTCAAAGCCATTGTTCAATTACCAAAAGCAGTCGCGCAAGGCGATTTTAAGGCAGCCACTATTCTCGAAGCGCGCCCTTACGTAGCGGGGACACTAGACGAAAACTACGTGACTCTTGAAAGTTTGGGGCTTCCAACAGACGGTAGCTACGATATGAAGAAACTGCACAGTCAACCTGCAAAGAGACAGCCAGTAAGCAGTGAAACAACAGTAGAAGCAGCGAAAAAAGCCAAGGCATCGGATTGGTATTACTACAGTCCCTACGAGTATATCTATGACTACGAAGATCTGAACTGGTACGACTATTTCTTGGTCAGAGGCTATGCCTTTATCTCTAGCGCTGGACTTGGTACCAAGGGATCAGAAGGATTTAACACGACGGGGTCTGATCTCGAAATCAATGCCTTCAAGAATATCATCGAATGGGTCAATGGCAAACGCAAGGCCTACACCGATAAGACTAGCAATGTTGAAATCAAGGCCGACTGGGCTACAGGCAATGTCGCCATGACGGGTCTGTCCTGGGCTGGAACAACGACCTTTGGTGTGGCAGCGACAGGCGTAGAAGGATTGAAGACCATCGTTCCGGCAGCAGGAATTGCCTCTTGGTATGATTATTTCAATAGCCAAGGAACCCAATTTGGCAATGCACCTTATAGTGACCTTTCATGGCTCTCCCTCTACGTTAGCACACGGATGTTGGACCAAGACGACTGGGCAGGGATTTGGCAAAACTATTCTAACTACATCAATCAATTGAACAAGGACCAGTACGCCCATGATCGTAACTACAGTGATGTCTGGAAGGAGCGGGATTATACCCTTCATCCGGAAAATCTCAAGACCAGCGCCCTGATCGTCCATGGCTTGAATGATGACAATGTCAAGACCAAACACTTTGAACTCATGTATGATGCTCTCAAGAAAGCAGGGCAAGATGTCAAGCTCTATCTCCACCAAGGAGATCACGTCTACCCAGCGGCTATGTCACGGGGATACGGCATCACCGCCAATGGTCAGGATTTTTATGACCTGCTCAATACCTGGCTGACCCATTACCTCTACGGTGTGGACAATCACGTCGAAAGCTTACCAGCGGTTCTAGCTCAAAACAACTATGATCCAAGCAAGTGGGCAAGCTATGATAACTGGAAGAGCAATCAACGTCTCTTCTTGAATGCAAGCTCGAAACGTTTAGAAGAAACCATTTCTAGTGATTATGCGGCTGCAGGTGTTGAGATCGCTAACCGTAATGAAACAGTCAGCAAAGCCTCCTCTAAGGCCAATCTGACATTCGTTTCTGATGTTACTGAGGACACTACGATCAAGGGCCACATCCCTGTTCATTTCAAGGCAGCTCTTGCCAAGGGTCAAGGAAAGAATTTCCAAATCAACGCCCTCTTAGTTGATGTGGCAGATGAGGACTTTGACGTGGTAGGAAATGGTAGCGTCAAGCAAGATAAAACAGCAGACGGTTTCTGGATGGGAAGCAATTTAAGCAACCTATCTGTTGCCGAATACGAAACCATCAAGACCAAGTACAAGGTGATCGCAAAAGGCTGGATCAACCTTGCGAATCCTGAGTCTGGCTACGATTCAGCAAGCTCACGCGCAAGCATCGAGCCAAAAGTTGGTGAATACCACGATTACACGGTTTATCTCCAACCAAATCTTTATACAGTTAAGAAAGGTCACAAGTTAGCGCTGGTTTTCAACACCTATGACCCGTCTGATTTAACGGTGGAGCATCCATATGAAGTGACCTTCAAGACAGATTCTATCCAGGCTGCGATTCCAATTGTCGAAAAGACCCGCGTTCAAAAGGCAGCCTATGTACCAAGTGCAACAGATACTGACTATGCGAAATTGCCAGAAATAGAAGGAGCTGCTCTAGTCGCTCCAGAAGTGCACTACAAGGAAGAATATAGGCTTCCAAGCCCAGAACACCTTGTCCAACCAAGTCCAAATACTCCTGACAAGGTAGAGGAGATGAAGACAGGATCAGCTACACAAGAGCAACCTCATCGTGCCCTAGCAGTATCCTATGGCCCTCAATTTGTTTCACAAGGATTGATAGAAGCTCGTAAGGTTGCGACTCCTGCAGTAGAAGGAGAACAAGCAGACCATATGCTTCCACAAACAGGCAGCAAAGACCATGCTCTGGGTCTCTTAGGTGTGATCAGCCTAACAGCTTCAAGCCTTATCTTTTGGCGCAAAAAGAGAGAAGATGCCTAAGGACTCCCCGTAGCAAATATTTCTAAAATGACATCTTTTAGTGTAAAATAAAAGTAGAAATGCAGAATCAGTAGTCACTACTGAAAAAGGAGGAAATATGGCACACGTAATCACAGATGCAACTTTTGAACAAGAAACCAGCCAAGGACTTGTCTTGATTGACTTTTGGGCAACTTGGTGTGGACCATGCCGCATGCAAGCTCCAATCTTGGATCAGTTGGCAGAAGAAGTACATGAAGATGATTTGAAAATCTGTAAGATGGATGTAGATGAAAATCCAAATACAGCACGTCAATTCGGTATTATGTCGATTCCAACTCTTCTCTTTAAAAAAGATGGACAAGTTGTCAAACAAGTAGCTGGAGTTCATACGAAAGCCCAATTGAAAGAAATCATTGCAGAATTGAGCTAAAAAGAAGACTCGTTTTCCAAACTGGGGAACGAGTTTTTTTGATGCTCTTTATTTCTTTTAAATAGACGCGACACCCATTGACAGCGCTTTCTTGTAGTGCTAAAATGAAACTGTATTTCCTATAAAATTTTTACAGGGAAAAAATTCTCCTAGGAAGATGTCGATCCTAGGAGAAAATTACATATAAAAGTTATTGGCCCTCTGTATCTTGGGCTACCCAGACGCTGACGGAGCGTTCTGCCACTGGGAATTCAGCAGTACCGTCTTCTTGAACTTGGACAGTTTCGCTACAATTTTCTAGGACATCATAGTAGGTGAGGCCTGAGTAGGATGAGCCGATCTCCATGACTTTTGTAGCAGCTTGGTTATTCGAAACCAAGCAGGCGATTGGTGCTGATTCTTCTGTACCTGAGCGTGTCCAACCGATGCAATTAGGATCATCGAAGTAGTCCGTTTGTTCCCCGTAGGCCAGATCTTTACGAACCCATAAGAGGCGATCGAGGACCTCTTGGAAACTTTCTTGCGCAAATTGGCCCTCGATACCGTAGTAGTCTCCATAGAAGACACAAGGCAAACCAGCTTCACGAAGTAAGATCAAGGCATAGGCTGCAGGCTTGAACCATTCTTGGATTGTAGATTCCAAGGCTTGCCCTCGTTGGGTATCATGGTTGTCCACAAAGGTTACGGCCTCTTCAGGATGATTGAGCGCTAGTGTTCCGTCAAAAATAGTTCGAAGGTCGAAATTTTCACCCTCTTGACTAGCTCGGAAGAGATTTTGGTGGAGGGCTACATCGATCAAGTCATACAAGTAGTCAATGCTTTCCAAGTACTCATCGTTGGTTTCTGTGTCGCCATTCCAAAATTCACCAAAAACGTAGAAATCTTCTCCATATTTTTTGGTGATATTATGGATGAAATTCTTCATAAAGAAGGAGTCTATGTGTTTGACGGCATCCAGACGGAAGCCCTCAACCCCTGTCGTTTCGATAAACCATTCAGCCCATTGGTCGAGATTTTCAACAACTTCGGGATGTTTGAAATCGATATCGGCATACATGAGGTAATCGTAGTTTCCGTTTTCCTTGTCTACCAGATCTCCATGAGCCCAACCTTTGTTGTCCCCTTGGATTTGGTAGATTCCATTCTTATTACGAGAAGCATCGTAGTCAGTACCGGTGAAGTGGTACCAGTGCCAGTGGAAGTCATTATAGGCGCCATTTCGGCCATCAAAAGTAAATTTGGTCCATCCTTGAATAGTGAAGGGCTCAGTGAGAACCTTGTTTCGATCCATAGGATCGACCTCAACGACCTCGAATTCCTCTAAGCCATCAGCAGCAGCCTTATGGTTGAGAACGACATCGGCCATTGGTTGAATCCCTGCATCTTTGAGGGCTTGAATGGCTTGAAGATAATCGTCTTTGAAACCATATTTGGTACGAACTGTTCCTTTTTGGTCGAACTCGCCCAAATCAAAGAGGTCATAGACTCCGTAACCAACGTCATTGTTAGAAGTAGCTTTAAAGGCAGGTGGCATCCAGACTTTACGAATACCCAAGTCTGCTAAGTGTTGCGCATCTTCAGCAAGACGCGTCCAGTGGTTCCCATCAGCGGGCAAATACCACTCAAAATATTGCATTAAGGTTTGATTTTCCATTTTTATTTCTTCTTTCATGTGAATGTCCCTATTTTACCAAAAATAGTTGGATGCGACAAACGTTTGCGCTGGAAGCAAGCTCTTTCTGGAAAAGAAATCGTATACATGAAAGAAATGAAGTGAGAATGTAAAAAGTAGCATTTTATCAACGTAGAAATATCAGTCTGATACATATATTTCTATCCATTCATTTAGTTTGATTATATCAAAGGAGGATTGGTTTGAAAGTGAAAACGACCAATAGAGAGAGCATCGAAACGATTTTTACCGAAGCCTTGGCGATCCCAAGCTTTACCAACACTGAGACAGAGCAAGGAATCGAAGCCTACCTGGATCAACGGATTGCCCAGATCCCCTATTTCAAGGAACATCCGAACCAGTTTGGGCGCTATATGGTGCCACAGGACCACTTGCATCGGTCGGTCAATTGGGCCTTAGTTGATAAGGGCAAGAAAAAAACAGTTATCCTTTTCCACCACCATGATACAGTTGATTTAGAAGACTATGGAAATTTGGCAGAAATCGCACTCGATTCTGATAAAGTAGCAGAAGCCTTGAAAACACTAGATAGTCGACCAGATATGCAGGAAGACTTAGCTTCTGGGGAGTGGAAATTTGGCAGAGGGTCTTGCGATATGAAAGCAGCCCTAGCCCTTCAATTGGGGGTTCTGGAAGCCTATGCTGCAGACCTCACAGAAGGTCAGGTCAATCTGCTCTATCTCTCTGTTGGAGATGAGGAATCCTATTCACGTGGGATGCGAGGAGCCTTGGGCCTCCTCACAGATTTGCAGGAAAGTTTGATCTGAATTATGTATTAGCAGTGGATTCAGAACCCTTTGAATCAGAAGTAGGAAAAGAAAAGGTCCTTCACATCGGCACAGTCGGCAAACTCATGCCGGTCGTTGTGGCGCAAGGTGTCTTGTCCCATATGAAGGAGCCCCTTAAAGGGATCAATGCCTTGTCCCTCTTAGTAGCCATTGCAAGCCAGTTAGATCTTCATCCCGATCTGGCAGATCATGCCTTGGGAGAAACGTCTCCCCTTCCTTCTTGGTCCTATCTCAGAGATTTGAAGGAGCAGTACGATGTATCGACCGTGTTGTATGCGGCTGGTTATTTCAGTGTGTTGCATTTGAAGAAAACACCCCAAGAGCTCTTGCAACGAATCTATGAGCTTAGTCAGGAGGCCTTGGACGCCTTCTACAAGAAGTATGAGCACTTGCAGGATCAGGCTGGCCAAGAACATATTATTGCAAGGCCAAGAGTCATCACCTATCAAGAACTAGAGGAACGTTGCCAAGCCTTAGAGGGCTACCAAGACTTTAGAGAAGCTTCTAATAAAAAAGCGGAGCAAGATTTTCGTAATGGGACCAGCTACCAGGGCCTTGCGATTCAGCAAATCCAGCGACTCCTTGAGTTTCTCGGAGATAAGGATCCTATGGTGGTTATTGGTTTTGCGCCCCCATATTATCCTTCCATGAACTGCCGCTTTTTAGACAATACCGATTTCAATATCGTGTCCCTCATCACTGATTACCGCCAGTATCTGAACCAAAGAGGCTATAGCTTGAAGGTCGAAGAATATTTTATGGGGATTAACGACACCAGTTATTGTGCCCTGGAAAAGGATGTGGCCTCTTATCAAGTCGTCCTAGATAGTCTCGCCACTCCGGCTCAAATTTATGATCTGGATCTGGATAAAATTGCTCGAATTCAGGTTCCAGCGATCAATCTCGGGCCCTGGGGCAAAGAATTGCATAAGCGAGGAGAGCGGGTTTACCAAGAAGATTTCTTGGCGACCATTCCAACCTATTTACTAGAATTGCTCTACCATTTCGATGATCTCTAATGACAATAGAAAACAAACACGATCCCAATGAGGATCGTAAAGGGAGTTAGCATGATTACATTTCACGGAGTTACCAAAGATTACGATGGGCACATTGCCCTCAACCACTTGGATCTGACCATCGAAGATGGGCAAATTGTCGGACTGATTGGACATAATGGAGCCGGCAAGTCGACAACCATCAAGAGTTTGGTCAGTGTCATCACCCCAAGCACTGGGACGATTGAAGTGGACGGTCAGGACCTTTATAGCCATCGGCTTGCGATCAAAAAGAAGATCGGTTACGTGGCGGATTCGCCGGATCTTTTCTTGCGTCTCACAGCCAATGAATTCTGGGAGTTGGTTGCGACCTCTTATGATATGAGTCAGAAGGACTGTGATCAACGCTTGGAAGAGCTTCTCAGGATCTTTGATTTTCAGAGTCACCGCTATGAAGTGATTGAATCCTTTTCACATGGGATGCGTCAGAAGGTCTTCGTCATTGCAGCCCTCTTGTCAGATCCAGATATCTGGGTCTTGGACGAACCGATGACCGGGTTGGACCCGCAGGCTTCTTACGATTTAAAACAAATGATGCGCCAACATGCGGATCGCGGAAAAACCGTTATTTTCTCTACCCACGTCTTAGAAGTGGCCGAACAACTCTGTGATAAGATTGCTATTCTGAAAAAGGGAAATCTCATTTTCTATGGGACGATCGAGGAATTGAAGGGACAACACCCCGAACAAAGTCTGGAAAGTATCTATCTCAGTCTAGCGGGGCGAAAGGAAGAAGGTGGCGATCATGCGTCTTAAGATCATCCAACAGCTGGTCAATGTCAATATCGTCTATGCCAGTCAGCCCACCCAGATCGCAAAATTACGTGCTAAACAGGCCAAAAAACCGGACGTCAAACTCAATGTTGCCCGCAAATCGGTGCTCAACTATCTCGCTTTAGGTTTTTTCTATTTCGTCATATTCGGCTTGCTCTTTAGTATCTATGATTTTGTCAACCAACCAGCCTTCTTTGTCAATATGGTCGCCCTCTTTTCCTTGATGACCATTTCCCAAGGCTTTATGAGTTTTTACAATGTCTTTTATGAAAGCAAGGACCTGCAGTTTTACCGCCCCTATGCCTTCTCAGATGCAGAAGTCATAGCAGGAAAGAGCATCTCGGTCATCCTGACCCTCCTCATGGCTATCCTTCCCTTGGTCAGCTATTTTCTGATCCTGCCTATCCAAGCAGGCGGCTTCAATCCGTTAGGCATCCTGCTTGGGATCTTTTGTGCCTTGATTCTCTTAGCCGTTCTTTTTTTAGCGACGATCATCCTATCCCATCTGATCACTAAGACACTCTTTTTCAAAAAACACACGACCCTGGTCTCCAACATCATGGTCGGAATCGGCTCCCTCCTCAGTCTAGGCGCCTATCTTTATCTAAATCTAATCCAAACTCACCGGGTAGAGATGTCGGGTGGAGCGGATATTCCTATTCTATTTCAACCTTTTACAGCCTTTCATCGGTTTATCCTCCATCCTTTTGATGGAGAAGCTTTCCTTGGCCTTCTGAGCTGGATCCTGGTCCTTCTGGTCTTGATCGGCCTGGTTCGAAAAATTGTGATTCCGCAGTTCTATGATGCAGCCCTTGCAGTTGCGACCAACCAAACCGTCAAAGAGCGCGTGAAAGTGCTCCATGTTGGTCAGAAAGATTCCTTTAGGCGATTTGTCATTCAGTATCATCGCAGACTCTTGAGCGATGGAACCCTTATGGTGCAAGTCCTCTTGATGATGAGTATTCTGCCATATATTTTCCTCCTCAGTGGAGCAGCAGGAGCGTCTAAAAATATAGGAGGACTCAGTTCTTACTTGACGCCCCAGTATCTGGTGCCACTGACCCTTGTTGCCATCTTGATTGGTGTTTTCAATAGTTTTGGAGGCTTGACTAGTATCGGTATTTCGCTAGAGCGCGAAAACTTTGAGTACTTGAGATCCCTCCCTATTGATTTCAAACGCTATCTCTTTATGAAGTTTTGGTTGCTCTATCTGGTGCAATCCATCCTTCCTGTCATTCTTCTAGTTGGCGTTTGTCTCTATTTTGGCGTCCATCCCTTGGCTATCCTAGCTATGTTATTGATCTGGGTGGTAACCACCATTCCGATCTGCATTCGAGACTATGTCAAAGATTTCAGAACTTTAGCACCAATTGGACCAATATCACAGAGTTGATGACCCGTCATCGTGGGAATGCAGTTCTTCAGTCTATTCTCTTAATTGTCTTTCTCTTTGTGATGTTTCTCTTGATCATTGTCAGCTTCATTTGGACCTATCATTCCGTCAGCACCCTGCTAGCTGCGATCCTTTATAGTGTCCTGTTGCTAATTGGAGCAGGAATCAGCTATACCATCTACCGCAAAAAGATCCGTACTCTCTACCAAGAGATCGGAGAATAAAAAGTGAGAGTGGGACAGAAATCGGTAATTCGTTAGAATTCGATTTCGTCGTCCCACCTCCGCACAGTTGAGTAGGGTTGTAAAGCAGATGAAATCAGCGTAGTAGAGCCCACTCAACCGCTGCGTCTTGCTCGACAATCCAAAAACAATTGAGAGGCTAGGACTTTTGTCCTAGCCTCTTTTTAGTGGTAACTTAAATTTCATAGCCCATGAGGAGGCCGCCTTCTTCAGCGTAGAAACTACAAAGTCCAGAAGTAGGAAGGACTTCAATCATTGCATGGGCAAACTTTTCTCGAACCAATGCAGAGAATTGCTCGATAAATTTTTCATTGTTGCGGTGGGCGATGGTGATATGACCGCCAGCATACCCCGCCTTGATCAGTTCATCAAAAGCAGCCTTGATCGCTTTCTTTTGACCCCGTGCTTTTTGAAGCAACTCAAGGGTACCGGTCTTACTAGCTTCGCCTACCATACGGATATTGAGGAGCCCGACAACAGTCCCGATCAATTTGCTGAGACGCCCATTTTTGACCAGATTATCAACCTTGGCCAAAACAAAGAGCAACTTCGTCTTAGACTGGTAGGTCGTGATCACATCGACCACTTGATCAAAATCGAGGCCTTCAGCGACCAACTGATTAAGCTTGCGAACGATTAGGTCCACCTCACCCCCAGCTGATAAGCTATTGATGACGTGGATATTGGTATTCGGATGCTCTTCTAGATAAATCTTCTTAGCTACCTCCGCACTATTGTAGCTACCAGAAAGGGTTCCAGTGATGGTCACAACGACAATATTTTCAGACCCTTCAAAAGACTTCATGTAGTCATCAGGACTCGGACAGGCAGACTTAGAAGCAGTCGTAGTCGCATACATCTCCTCCATCATCTGATCGATATTGAGGTGGGCATCATCTGTATAGATGGTATCACCCACTTGGATGGTCAATGGGACACTGACAAACTCCGTATCCGGTGCAAGAATGTCCAAAGAGCGGTAGTCACAGCCTGAATCCGCAATAATTTTCCATTTCATCAGTTCATACCTCATAATTGTATAAAAATGTACATTGACAAGTAGTATGTCTTCTTTTACAATTATATCATGAAGAGCAATGCTATCCAAGCAGATATCATCAGGTGAGACAGATAGAAAGTAAATGTTATGGCAGAAAGAAAAATATCCGAGAAATCCTTGGAAAATCTCAAACGATTTAACCGAGAAAACAATGCGATTACACGAGAATCCATCGAAATCTCTCTCCTGCAATTGTTGGAGAAAAAAGATCTGAAAAAGATCACTATCTCTGAGCTGGTTCAGCGTGCAGGTGTCTCTCGAGCAGCTTTTTACCGTAATTATGACTCCAAGGAAGAGATTCTAGAGTCCATCTTTCAATCTAGTATCGCAAAGATTACCAAGTCTTTAGATGGCTACAACCTCAAGACAGACCTCTACCAAGTCTGGGTCTATCTCTTTAAGGAAGTCAAGAAAGAAGCCAAGATCATCAGCCTTGCCATTGATTATAATTTCGAGCGGCTCTTGACCAAGGCAGTCTATGATTTTTTAGAAAAACGAAATGGCAGCTCCTCGAATGGCGCTGGCAGCTACCTCAATTCCTTCTGGAGCTCAGCCATTGTCTCTGTCATCTCCAAATGGATTAAGGATGGCATGAAGATCCCCGCCGAGAAGATCGCGACCCTAGGCCTGCCCCTCTTTCCACAAAAGAAGAAGTAATCACCACCGAGAGGTGGTTTTAAAGTAAACTGCTCTTCTCCATAACGAGCTCATATGAATAGATTAAACTGAGCACAGATTATACAAAGGACAAGAACGATGATTGAAGAACGACTCCAAGCTGCTAAGCAGTATGTTAAAACTTTATTTGCTGATCGAGCGGATGGCCATGATGTGGAGCATACCCTCCGCGTCTATACCAATGCAATGAGAATCGCACAAGCAGAAGGTCCATGTGATCTGGAGATAGTGGCCTTGTCAGCTCTTCTTCACGATGCTGATGATGATAAATTGTTTCAAACTGAGAATAATGCGAATGCTCGCATGTTTCTAGAAGAAATCGGTATTCCTCAAGACCAAATCGACCAGATTTGTCGGGTTATCAATGCTGTTTCTTTCAGCAAAAATCGTGGGAAACATCCAGAAACCATAGAAGGCAAGATTGTCCAGGATGCAGACCGCCTGGATGCGATAGGAGCTGTAGGAATTGCGCGAACTTTTTCCTATGGTGGCCACAAAGGGAGGTCTCTCACTGATACCGTCCAACATTTCCATGACAAGTTGCTTCTCTTAAAAGATGAAATGAACACGGAGACTGCTAAGCAAATAGCAGAAAGTCGCCATCAATTTAATCGCCTTTCTAAAAGAACTAGAGAAGGAACTCTAACAAAAGAGGCTGGGACAAAAGTCCTAGCCTCTCAATTATTTTTGGATTGTCGAGCAAGACGCAGTGGTTGAGTGGGCTATACTACGCTGATTTCATCAGCTTTTACAGCCCTACTCAACTGTGCGGAGGTGGGACGACGAAATCGAATTCTAACGAATTACCGATTTCTGTCCCACTCTCTTTCTTTATTCTTGGATCATGGCTAGGAGATCCTCTCCTGTAGTGGTTGGAAGGATCCGGATTCGTTTGAGGGCATAGAGGCCATCAGCGGAACTGGCTAGTCCATTTTTAGTGGTGAGGCCTAGTTTGTAGTCAGCTTTCTTGGCTTGGTCGATCGTGACCTGGCTGTAGCGACCGGATGGGTAGACGATAACGCTGGTATTTTGATCCAGCACCTTATCCAGCAGGCGTTTAGAAGCGACCAGCTCATTCTTTTGGGTCTCAAGACTGGAATTGGCTAGATCTGGATGATTGACCGTATGGCTTTCAAAGGTCAAGCCAGCATGTTTCATCTCTTTGATTTGGTCAAAGGTTAGGACATTTTCTTTTTCCTTTTGGGTAAAGTCCGTGATGATATTGTTAGTGGCGGTCATCTGATATTTTTTGAGAAGCGGATAGACGATGGTATAGAAATCTTCGACGCCATCATCAAAGGTCAGCCAGACAAATTTCTTTCCTTTTGGTACTTCGTTCTTGACGAGGATGCGATAGGCTTCCTCTGGCGTCAATGTGTAGTAACCCGCTTTTTTCAGGGCCTTTAGTTGGCTTTCAAAGGTTTCTGGATCGACAATCAAATTGGCATTGGCAGCTTCGGACTCGGCCATATTGTGCACGGAGTGGTACATGAGGATGGGCAGTTTGACCGGCTTTTTCACCCGAGTCCACTCGATAGAGGAGCTACCTTCCTCTAGTGAGCGCGTCATGGCAGTGCCTCTTGTATTTCCGTCACTCGGCTGAGTGATCCGTTTGATCAGAAGAAAGCTACAAATAAAGATACAGAGCAGTAGGAGGGCATTGATTCCAAGTAGGACTTTGATTTTTTTAGGTACTCTTCGTTTTCTCATAGTGTCACCGTTTTCATTATTTTCTTTATTGTACCACAAATTCTATGTTCTTTTCCAGAACTTGCTACAAGCAGATCCTGTCATGAAAATTCAGAATTTTTAAGGCAATTGGCTGTCAAACGCTCAAGTTTTTGTTATAATGGAGCTACTATAGAAAATTCAAGGAGTCAATAGGATGTCTGTTAAGATTGCCTTACTAGGATTTGGTACTGTTGCAAGTGGCGTACCATTTTTATTAAAAGAAAACCATGAAAAAATCACCCAGGCAGCTCAAGATGAAATCGAGATCGCTAAGGTCTTGGTTCGAGATGATGCGGAGATGAAAAGCTTGCAAGCGGCGGGTCACGACTACAACTTTGTGACCAATGTCGATGAGATCATTGAAGACAAGGACATTGCCATCGTGGTTGAATTGATGGGTCGTATCGAGCCAGCTAAGACCTTTATCACCCGTGCGCTGGAAGCAGGGAAGCACGTGGTCTCTGCTAACAAAGACCTTCTTGCCGTTCATGGAAGCGAGTTGCTAGAGATTGCTAAAAAACACCAAGTGGCCCTTTATTATGAAGCTGCCGTAGCTGGTGGGATCCCAATCCTTCGGACTTTGGTGAATTCTTTGGCCTCAGACAAGGTGACCAAAGTGCTTGGTGTGGTCAATGGAACCTCTAACTTCATGATGACCAAAATGGTCGAAGAAGGCTGGACTTATGAAGATGCTTTAGCAGAAGCGCAACGTCTTGGTTACGCTGAAAGTGATCCAACTAATGACGTTGAAGGAATCGATGCTGCCTACAAAATGGTGATCTTGAGCCAATTTGCCTTTGGGATGAACATCCAATTTGACCAAGTAGGTCACAAAGGAATCAGCCAGATCACTCCTCAGGATGTCTCTGTTGCCCAAAGCCTTGGATATGTCATCAAGCTTGTCGGCTCTATCGTTGAAACAGAGTCAGGGATCGCAGCAGAAGTGACACCAACCTTCCTTCCAAAACAACATCCACTCGCAGGAGTGAATGATGTCATGAATGCGGTCTATGTGGAATCCATCGGGATTGGTGAGTCTATGTACTACGGACCAGGTGCTGGTCAAAAACCAACTGCGACCAGTGTCGTAGCCGACCTCGTTCGCATTGTCCGTCGACTAAAGAAGGAACGATTGGTAAAGCCTTCAATGAATACAGTCGCCCTCTTCAATTGGCTAAGCCAGAAGACGTGAAGAACAATTATTACTTCTCAATCAAGGCACCAGATGCGACTGGTCAAATCTTGCGTCTTGCGGAGATCTTTAATGCAGAAGGAGTTTCCTTCAAGCAAATCCTCCAAGAAGACTCAGATGGTCACTATGCAAGTGTTGTCATCATTACTCACCAAGTTAACCAAACTCAATTCAAGAACTTGGTTGAAAAATTGGATTCAGAGGCGAATTTCGAACTCTTGAATACCTTTAAAGTCTTGGGAGAATAAGCATGAAAATTATTGTTCCAGCAACCAGTGCCAATGTCGGTCCAGGATTTGATTCGGTTGGGATTGCCGTGACTCGCTATTTGACCATTGAAGTCCTTGAACCAGCTGATGCTTGGTTCATTGAGCATGATCTTGGAGCAGGTATTCCGACAGATGAAAAAAACCTCTTGCTCTCAACAGCTCTTTCTATTTCAACAGACATGCAACCCCATCGGATCAAGATGACTAGTGAAGTGCCTTTGGCGCGTGGTCTTGGATCTTCTAGCTCGGTCATTGTAGCAGGGATTGAATTGGCCAACCAATTAGCCAACCTCCAGCTGTCAGACGATGAAAAATTACGTATTGCGACCAAGATCGAAGGTCATCCGGATAATGTAGCTCCAGCTATTTTTGGGAATATGGTCATTGCGAGCTACATCGGTGAAGATGTCCAATATGTCACGGCTGACTTCCCAAGCTGTGACCTTGTGGCTTTTGTACCGAGCTACCAATTGAAGACCAGTGATAGTCGAAATGTCCTACCGAAAGAATGGTCTTATAAGGAAGCTGTTGCAGCTAGTAGCGTAGCCAATGTCGCTATTGCAGCTCTCCTCAAGGGAGATTTACTGACGGCTGGTCGCTCCATTGAGTCAGATCATTTCCACGAACGCTACCGTCAATCTCTTGTCAAAGAGTTCCCTCAGATCAAAGAAGTAGCGCATGCGCATGGGGCTTACGCCACCTATCTGTCAGGAGCAGGCCCAACGATCATGAACCTCTTAGCCTCAGAGCAAACAGCAGCCTTTGTCGCAGCACTCGAAGAACTCGGGCTAGATGGTCAGATTTCCCAACTTAAAATTGACACATTTGGCGTTCGTGTTGAGAAATAAACCTCGATGTAACACAAATGAAAGAAGGATGTATACGAATGTATATGTTCTTTTTGCTTCTCCTATGGTAGAATGGGAATTGTATGGGGAAAAGCTCAAGCTTTCCCGAAAGTTTAGGGGGAAACATGAAACCAGAATATTTATATAGTATTGCTACCGATCTTGGGCTGCAATTTGATGGCGAAGCCCGTGTGATGTATGGAGAGCGTGAAGGCTTCTTGTTAGTCATTGAAGGCGCTCAAACCAAGAATGTATTTACCATTTCACTCAGTGTGAAACAAGGTTCCGAAGGAGACTTGATCGAAGATAGTGAAATTCTTTGGAATGAATTAAAAGAACAATCAAAAGCCATTAATGCTATCTCTTCTGATGGTTACTTGACCTCGATCGTCGTCAAAGGCGGAATGACCAAAGGCAAGGCCGTCGAAACTTTATGGACAGCCATCCAAGATATTGTTGATTTTTTGCTCAACCACCAATTTGTGCAAGTGAATGCGCAAACGGGTGAAGAAGGACCAATCGGTCTGTATCAAATTGGAGATGCGATCTTCTTAATCGACGATGCAACCTTTAGTGCCTACCAAGCCGAAGTGCAAGATACAGTTGAGGCTTATGAAGCGCGGGAAGAAAACTTCCTTTTAGGGATTGTAGGTGCTGTGATTGGTGTGATCATCGGTGGAGCAGTTGCTCTCTTAGTAGCGCGTCTCGGCTATGTGTCTGTTTTAGCAGGGGCTGCACTCGGTTATTGTACCATCAAAGGTTATGAGATTCTTGGTAAGAAATTGACTAAAAAAGGTGTGGTAGTTTCAGCTATTTTGATGGTCTTGACGGTCTTTTTGGTCAACCAATTAGATTATACATTGGCGCTCATGAGTAAGCTCAATCTTCCATTTGATTTGTCCTGGACGATTGTCAATGAAGCGACATTTCAAGGGGATGTCCCAGACAAATTTTACTTGAATCTAGGAATGTTAGCTGTCTTCACTCTTGGTGGTGCTTGGATTTCAGTCAAATCAGCTCTGGATGGACAAAAGAATCGTGCCATTGCGCGTAAAATTGCATAGGGAATGATAAAAGGAAGGCCTGAATATTATAGGCCTTCTTTTGTTTTTTAGGGTCGAAAAATAGTCAAAAATTTGGTATAATAGTTTGTATTTTATAAAGAGAGAACAGACAGAAAGATGATTGAAAAAATGAATCAAATTCTTGAAGGGATTGATATCCGTTTTCAAGAACCTTTAAAACATTATACCTTCACAAAGGTCGGTGGGAATGCGGAATTTTTAGCCTTTCCTCGCAACCAATACGAATTAAAACGCATCGTCCAATTTGCCAACCAAGAGCAAATTCCATGGATGGTCCTGGGAAATGCCTCTAATATCATTGTCCGAGATGGGGGCATACCGGGATTTGTCATTATGTTTGATCGCTTGCGTGACATCAGTGTGGATGGTTATGTGGTCGAAGCAGAAGCAGGTGCTAAACTCATCGACACCACCCATGTGGCCTTGCACCATAGTTTGAAAGGCTTTGAGTTTGCTAGTGGCATTCCAGGCAGTGTCGGTGGTGCTGTCTTTATGAATGCGGGAGCCTATGGGGGGAGAGATCGCTCATGTCCTAGTATCCTGTAAGATCTTGACCAAAGACGGAGAGATCGAAACTCTGTCAACGAGTGAACTAGCTTTTGGCTACCGTCATTCTAAGATTCAAGAGACAGGGGCTGTCGTCATCTCTGCCAAATTTGCTTTGTCTCCAGGCAATCACGAGCAAATCAAACAGGAGATGGAGCGTTTGACCCATCTACGTCAGTTGAAACAACCCCTTGAATACCCTTCTTGTGGATCTGTCTTTAAGCGTCCTGTCGGTCATTTTGCAGGTCAATTGATCAGTGAAGCAGGTCTAAAAGGCTATCGAATCGGTGGTGTGGAAGTTTCTGAAAAGCATGCTGGCTTTATGGTCAATGTGGACAATGGAACTGCTAAGGACTACGAAGATTTGATCGCCCATGTCATTGAGGCAGTAGAAGCTCACTCAGGCGTTCGTTTAGAACCAGAAGTTCGCATTATCGGCCAAGCCTAAGAGCTTAAGTATTGAAGAACAATTGATTGTGAACCATCGATAGCATTAGTCGGAGAGGGGGTGAGTGCCTATCGATACCGTAAATAGGTGGGGCAGTCTAGTAAGTCCCCGAGAGGTATTGGTGGTCTGACAGGGCTTCCTGTCAGCCGCTGCATTTTCGTTTGAAAAGCAGTTTGGTAATCGCAGTAAAGAAGGAATTTATGTGAATTGAAAAAACCAATTATTGAGTTTAAAAATGTTTCAAAGGTCTTTGAAGATAGCGGAACCGTTGTCCTAAAGGATATCAATTTTGAATTGGAAGAAGGGAAGTTCTATACCCTGCTTGGTGCATCTGGATCAGGAAAATCGACCATCCTTAATATCATTGCCGGTCTTTTGGATGCGACGACTGGAGATGTCTACCTTGATGGGGAACGGATCAATGATGTTCCTACCAACAAACGGGATGTCCACACCGTCTTTCAGTCCTATGCCCTGTTTCCACATATGACAGTCTTTGAAAATGTGGCTTTTCCCCTTCGTTTGAAAAAGGTGGACAAGGCTGAGATCGAACGTCGGGTTTCAGAAGTCTTGAAAATGGTCCAGTTAGCGGGATTTGAAAAACGCTCGATCCAAAAATTATCCGGTGGTCAACGCCAGCGGGTAGCTATTGCACGAGCCATTATCAATGAACCACGAGTGGTCCTTTTAGATGAGCCCTTGTCTGCACTTGACTTGAAACTTCGAACAGACATGCAGTATGAGTTACGGGAATTGCAACAACGCTTGGGCATTACCTTTGTCTTTGTTACCCACGACCAAGAAGAAGCCCTTGCCATGAGTGACTGGATCTTTGTCATGAATGAAGGAGAGATCGTCCAATCTGGTACACCAGTAGATATCTATGATGAACCGATCAACCACTTTGTAGCGACTTTTATCGGGGAGTCTAACATTTTAGATGGTCGCATGATCGAGGACTACTTGGTTGAGTTCAATGGAAAACGCTTTGAAGCCGTCGATGGGGGAATGCGTCCAAACGAACCAGTTGAAGTCGTCATTCGTCCTGAAGACTTGCAAATCACCCTTCCTGAAGAAGGCAAGCTTCAAGTGAAGGTGGACACCCAGCTCTTCCGTGGTGTTCATTATGAGATCATCGCTTATGATGATTTGGGAAATGAGTGGATGATTCACTCCACTCGGAAGGCCATCGTGGGAGAAGTCATCGGGTTAGACTTTGAACCTGAAGATATCCACGTTATGCGTCTCAACGAAACCGAAGAAGAATTCGATGCGCGGATCGAAGAGTACGTTGAAGTGGAAGAGCAAGAAGCTGGTTTGATTAATGCCATTGAGGAGGAAAGAGATGAAGAAAACAACCTCTAATCTATTTATCCTCCCTTATTTCTTGTGGATTTTTCTCTTTGTCTTGGCTCCTGTAGTCATGATCATCTTTCAATCGTTTTTAAAGTTGAAGGGCAGTTTTCACTTGAAAACTACAAAGAGTTCTTTACTTCGCAAAATTTGACCTATTTAAAGATGAGCTTTAATTCGGTCATTTATGCCGGAATCGTCACCCTGGTGACGCTCTTGATCTCCTACCCGACTGCTTACTTTTGACGCTGCTCAAACACCGGCAGTTGTGGTTGATGTTGATCGTCTTGCCAACCTGGGTCAATCTCTTGCTCAAGGCCTATGCCTTTATCGGAATCTTTGGTCAAAACGGCTCCATCAATAGCTTTTTAGGCTTTCTCGGAGTCGCTCCCCAGCAGATTCTCTTTACCGATTTCTCCTTTATCTTTGTAGCCAGCTACATCGAGTTGCCTTTTATGATTTTGCCGATCTTTAATGTCTTAGATGACTTAGATCCAAACTTGATTAATGCCAGCTATGATTTGGGAGCCAATCGTTGGGATACCTTCCGTCATGTGGTCTTCCCCTTGTCCATGAATGGAGTCCGCTCAGGTGTGCAGTCTGTCTTTATTCCTAGTCTGAGTCTCTTCATGTTGACACGGATGATCGGTGGAAATCGCGTCATTACCTTAGGGACTGCGATTGAACAGCACTTCCTGACAACACAAAACTGGGGAATGGGTTCTACCATCGGAGTTGTTCTGATCCTTGCTATGCTCTTAACCATGTGGGCAACGAGAGAAAGGAGAGAACGATGAAAAAAGTATCTCATTTCTATCTAGGTTTCGTCTTTCTGATTCTCTATCTCCCTATCTTCTATTTGATCTTTTATGCTTTCAATAAAGGGGGAGATATGAATGCCTTCACGGGCTTCACGCTTGAGCATTTCAATGAATTGTTCGCAGATAGTCGCCTAATGCTGATCTTATCAGAGACTTTCCTCTTGGCCTTCTTGTCAGCCTTGATTGCGACAGTGATCGGAACCTTTGGAGCCATTTATATTTATCAATCAAAGAAGAAGTTAGAAGGACCTTTGCTCTCCATCAACAACATTCTCATGGTAGCGCCAGACGTTATGATTGGGGCCAGTTTCTTGATTCTCTTTACGACGGTCAAGTACCAGCTAGGTTTCCTATCTGTTCTGGCTAGCCATGTCGCCTTCTCGATTCCCATTGTAGTCTTGATGGTCTTGCCACGACTCAAGGAAATGAACCGGGATATGGTCAATGCGCCTATGACCTAGGAGCTACCCAAGTGCAAATGCTTAAAGAGATCATGTTGCCGTATCTGACACCAGCCATCATTGCGGGCTACTTTATGGCCTTTACCTATTCTCTTGATGACTTCGCCGTGACCTTCTTTGTAACCGGAAATGGATTTACAACCTTGTCTGTAGAGATCTACTCACGTGCGCGTCAAAGGGATTTCCCTCAGTATCAATGCCTTGTCCGCCCTTGTCTTTCTCTTTAGTGTGCTCTTGGTCATCGGTTATTACTTTATTACCCGTGAAAAGGAGGAAGCAGCATGAAAAAACTTTATTCATTCCTAACTGGGATTGTCCTTGTCATTCTGGTCCTCTGGGGAATTAGCCACCAGATCGAAGCGAGCATGAATACCAAGAATAGCGACAAGTTGGTCATCTACAACTGGGGAGATTATATCGATCCGGAATTGCTCAAGGAATTTACCAAAGAAACAGGAATTCAGGTGCAATATGATACCTTTGATTCCAACGAAGCCATGTACACCAAGATCAAGCAAGGGGGAACCACCTACGATATTGCGATTCCTAGTGAATACATGATTGCCAAGATGATGGATGAACATCTGGTTGAAAAGTTGGACCAATCCAAGATCAAAGGGATGGAAAATATCGATCCAAAACTCTTGAACCAATCGTTTGATCCGGGCAACCAATATTCAGTCCCTTATTTCTGGGGGACCTTGGGGATCGTCTACAATACCAAGATGGTCAAAAATGCTCCGGAACATTGGTCAGATCTCTGGCGTGAAGAGTACAGAAATGACATCATGATGTACGATGGTGCGCGTGAGGTCATGGGAATTGGTCTCAATACCTTGGGCTATAGCCTCAATGAAAAGGATCCAAAGAAATTGCAAGAGGCAGTAGATAAACTCTACACCTTGACGCCAAACATCAAAGCTTTGGTTGCTGATGAGATGAAAGGCTATATGATCCAAAACAATGCGGCTATTGGGGTTACCTTCTCAGGAGAAGCCAGCCAAATGCTGGATGCCAATAAGGATCTTCGCTATGTCGTTCCAACTGAAGCCAGCAACCTTTGGTTTGATAACATTGTCATTCCAAAAACCGTGAAAAATAAAGAAGCAGCATATGCCTTTATTAACTTCATGCTTCGTCCTAAGAATGCTTTGAAAAATGCTCTTTATGTCGGCTACTCAACGCCAAATAAAAAAGCCAAAGCCATGTTGCCAAAAGAAATCCAAGATGACCAATCCTTCTATCCAAGCGATGAAACACTGGACCATTTGGAAGTCTATCAACAATTAGGCAAGAAATTGCTTGGAGTCTATAACGATCTTTACCTTCAGGTCAAGATGTATCGAAAATAACACAAAAGGAACCTTCGGGTTCCTTTTTGATTGCTGCATAAAGTCGCTAACTAGTGAGTTAGATTGAGATTCAAATGAAAGATGCTATAATAGTAAGGAAAGTGACTAGCCCATTCAGTCATGAATGGAACGATTGGAGAAGAAGAAATGAAAAGACGACTGGAATTATTTTTGATTATTCTGTTACCTATCCTAGGACTCGTTTTTCTAGGAGGAAAGATCATGCACCTAACCAAAAGACCCGAACAGAAGATAACAACCACTTCTTCAAAGAAAGTCGTACAAAAATCAGAAGAAGAAATAAAAAAAGAACAAGTAGCATACCTCAAAGAACATGAGCAAGAAATCGTTGATTATGTGAGGGCTCAAAATTCAAAAATTGAGTCAGTTCAGATTGATTGGACAGATGTGAGATGGAGTGATGGAGGTTTCTTGTTTCCTGATTATTCTATTGAAGTTTATGGAACAGTGAATCATATTGAAGATTCAGGATGGAGTGCCTCTATGCCGATTAATGATGATGATTCAATCGATTTGAAAAAAATTTCCATATTTAACCATATAACCATTGGTGAAGAAATATTGGAGTAGTAGTTTTTTGATCTATGTTGAAATTTAAGGATAAATTATGAAGAAACATACTAAAATTATTTTGCTAACAGTAACATCGATAATTGCTTTATTTAGTATCGAAGGATACACTATAAAATCAAAAGAGCAAACGAAACAAGCGCAAACTGTCACCTCTTCAACTACAAAAGAGGACAAAGAAACCATTAAACAAAAACAGCTCGCCTATTTGAAAGAACACGAAAAAGAAATTGGTGATTTTGTGAAAGCCCAAAATCCGAAAGTCGAATCCGTTCAGATTGATTGGAACAGTATGCAAATTGAAGAGTCTGGAAATGGAACGCCTCAGGGTGGTGGATACAATTTATCTATTTCTGGTCAGATTAATCAATTAAAAAACACAAAATTCTCCGTTGATTTTTACCTAGAAGATCAAAATAGCATACCAACTATCAAAAAAATGGGCATGCTTAATGATATCTATATCGAGGAAAATGGTGGCTGGAAAATTTTTTCCTAAGTAAATAGAAGTATTAGTTTTAGGAGGAAAATGAAAAATAAAATGAAATGAAATGTACACTTAAGTTATTAGCTTTAATGCTTATTTTCACAAGCATTGGAGGTTGTACTGTAAAACAAAAAGCTCATACGAAACAAGCACAAACTGCCACCCCTTCCTCCACCAAAGAAGATACAGCAACTGTTACTCAAAGGCAAGTCGACTTTTTAAAAAAACACGAGTCCGAAATTACGAACTACATAAAGTCGAATGATCCAGAAGTTGTTCAGGTAAAGTATGACTGGGATAGTGTGAAAGTAGGAGATAGTGGTGCTTTTACGGAATCTGGGTTTGACATTCGTTTAAAGGTCTATGGGGCAAATAATAAGGAACTCAATGGCTATTCATTCTTTATTGTACCAAAACCAAATGTTGAGAATCCAATTTCAATTGATTCAATCTCTGGTTCGAATTTTCCTTAACAAAATCAACAGATCATTCTACTTATTAAGAGGAAAGAATTCCAAAAATACTTGAGCTATGAGTCCATAATAGCTCAGGAAATGACAGGTGGACATTTTAAAGAATAATCTGTACAGAATGATAGGAGGACTTATGAAAAGTCGAAAAATCATGATGATAGTTGCTTCAATTGTAGTGCTTCTAAGTATAGGAGGATGTAGCGTGAAGCATAAAGATGATACAAAACAAGGAAAAACGATTGCTGCTTCATCTACGAAAGACCTAAAGGAAGATAAGGAAGCTATAAAGAAAAAACAACTGGACTACCTAAAAGAACACGAACAGAAGGTCATTGATTTAGTCAAAGCACAAAATTCAAAAGTCGAATCCGTTCAGATTGATTGGGATCAGACACAATGGAGTGATGGTGGGCTTACAACTCCCGAATATTATATGAATGTTTATGGACGTATAAATCATATTGAAGAATCGGGTTGGGGAGTAGATATCCCAATTAATGAGGACAATACATTAAATTTAGATGAGATGTATATAGGATCCGACATTAGAATAGGGGGGAGATTATTTGAGTAATTGGAATTTAAAAAGTTTTGATAATCTATATGCTTCATTAGCAGAATCAGCTTATCGTGATAGTCTCAAAATCTTTTCATATGAATGATTGGATCAAATCCAGGAAGAACGTTCAAATCTCAAATGGGAGTATGATAACGAGATAGATGCTTTCTATAAAAATCAGAAAAAGCTGGAATCGAAAGATAAAAAAATCAGTAAGGTTGCCCTTACTGATTTTTTTAGTTGGTTCCAGATGATGCTGTATCTGCGCCACTGTCTGTTGCTGTGGAGCCTTGGTCTTGTGCGGCAGACGAGCTAGATTCATTAGCAGATGAGCTATCGGTTTCTTTTTGTGAACTAGCATCTGTATTACTTGAATCGGTTTGCGTATTGGTGTTAGTATCTGTATTTGTAGCGCTGGAGTCAGATCCCTTATCGTGAACTACGACAACGCTGGTGCTACTAGATGGTTTGTCTTCTGTTTTTTGATTGTCTTTATTGAGCAGACTCATGATGGTAAAGGAAGTGACGATAATCCCTAAGAGACTGGCAATCGTAGCTACAACGGTTTGAAATACGGACAAACCTTGTTTGACTTTCTCACCGCGAGATGGCCTTGTATCAACTTTTTCCTCAGGTTTTTGGTTTTTGTTACTTCTTGAATATTGTGACATGATCATTCTCTTTCTATCAAAAATTGTTTTTTAACACTTTCCTATTATAAGTCATTTTCTGAAAAATGTCTAAAAAGAACTGAATTTTATAGAGTGATTTTGCCGTGTCTCTCTTTATCAAATTCTTGTCCCAAGCGGTCAGAAATGATAAAATAGAAGTTACGTAAAAAGAAAGTGATGGATGCGTAGGACATGATTTATTTTGACAATTCAGCAACGACTAAACCCTATCCAGAAGCCCTTGCGACTTATACAGAAGTAGCGACTCGGATCTGGGGCAACCCTTCTAGTTTGCACAATCTAGGTAGTCAAGCTACTCGTATTTTGGAAGCTTCTCGGAAACAAATTGCGGAGCTAATTGGCAAGAAAGCTGAGGAAATTTACTTCACGTCTGGTGGTACAGAAGGGGACAACTGGATCCTTAAGGGTGTCGCCTTTGAGAAAGCTCCTTATGGCAAGCATATCATTGTCTCTGACATCGAGCATCCCGCTATCAAAGAGTCAGCTGCTTGGCTCAAAACACAGGGATTCGAAGTGGATTACGCTCCAGTGGATGCGCGTGGCTTTGTCAAGGTGGATGCCTTGGCTAACCTACTCCGTCCGGATACGACCTTGGTCTCTGTCATGGCCGTCAACAATGAGATTGGCTCCATCCAGCCCATCCATGAAATTGCGGCTCTTCTAGAAGATCGCCCAACTATTAGTTTCCATGTCGATGCGGTTCAAGCCTTGGCAAAGGTAGTAACAGAAGTTTATCTACCAGAGCGCGTGGACTTTGCGACCTTCTCTAGTCACAAATTCCATGGACTTCGCGGAATCGGCTTCGTTTACATCAAAGAAGGAAAAAAGATCAGCCCTCTCTTAACAGGTGGGGGTCAAGAAAAAGAAATGCGCTCGACAACCGAGAACGTGGCAGGCATCGCAGCAACAGCAAAAGCCCTACGCTTAGCCATGGAAAACCAAGAAGCTTTTGCCAGCAAGACCCAGCAGATGAAAGAAGTTATCCGCAAAGAGTTGGCTAACTATCCAGATGTCACTATCTTTTCTGGTGAGGATCACTTTGCGCCTCATATCTTGACTTTCGGGATCAAGGGAGTTCGTGGAGAAGTAGTGGTCCATGCCTTTGAAGAGTTTGATATTTACATCTCGACAACCAGTGCTTGCTCGTCCAAAGCTGGTAAGCCAGCTGGAACCTTGATTGCTATGGGAGTGGACAAGAGTATCGCACAGACAGCTGTCCGCTTGAGTCTTGACCTTGAAAATGACATGAGCCAAGTCGAGCAATTCTTGACCAAGTTCAAACTGATATATGAGCAAACACGAAAAGTACGTTAATTTTAGAAGGAAATCAACATGACCTTAACCTATTCAGAAATTATGATTCGCTATGGAGAGCTTTCTACTAAAGGGAAGAACCGTATGCGTTTCATCAATAAACTTCGCAATAATATCCAAGATGTTTTATCTATCTATCCAGCTGTCAAAGTGACAGCCGACCGTGATCGGGCGCATGCTTATCTGCATGGGACGGATTATGAGCCAGTAGCAGAATCCCTCAAGCAGGTTTTTGGGATCCAAAATTTTTCACCCGTTTATAAGATTGAAAAATCTGTTCCGGCCTTAAAAGCAGCGGTGCAAGAGATCATGAAGGAGATTTACAAGGACGGCTTGACCTTTAAAATCTCAAGTAAACGCAGTGACCATACCTTTGAACTCGATAGTCGCGAGCTCAATCAAACCTTGGGAGGTGCTGTCTTTGAAGCGATCCCAACGATTCAAGCTCAGATGAAAAAACCAGATATCAACTTGCAAGTTGAAATTCGAGAAGAAGCAGCTTACATCTCTTATGAAACCATTAAGGGAGCAGGGGGCCTTCCTGTTGGTACGTCTGGCAAGGGCATGCTCATGCTTTCTGGTGGGATCGATTCTCCAGTAGCTGGTTACCTAGCCTTGAAGCGTGGAGTGGATATCGAGGCAGTACACTTTGCTAGCCCACCTTATACCAGCCCAGGTGCTTTGAAAAAAGCCCATGATTTAACACGGAAGTTGACCAAGTTTGGGGGCAATATCCAATTTATCGAGGTGCCCTTCACAGAGATCCAAGAGGAAATCAAGGCAAAAGCGCCAGAAGCTTACCTCATGACTTTGACCCGTCGCTTTATGATGCGCATTACAGACCGTATTCGCGAGGTTCGCGGTGGTTTGGTAATTATCAATGGTGAAAGCTTGGGACAAGTGGCTAGCCAAACCTTAGAGAGTATGCAGGCCATCAATGCAGTGACCAATACGCCGGTTATCCGTCCGGTGGTGACCATGGACAAGTTGGAAATCATCGATATTGCCCAAGCCATTGATACCTTTGAAATTTCTATCCAGCCATTCGAAGATTGTTGTACCATCTTTGCGCCAGACCGTCCAAAGACGAATCCGAAACTCAAAAATGCGAAGCAGTATGAGCAACGGATGGATGTGGAAGCTTTGGTCGAGCGTGCGGTAGCAGGCATTATCGTAACAGAGATCACACCAAAAGCAGAAAAAGATGAGGTCGATGACCTGATCGAGGATTTGCTATAGGAGAGACTGGGAGTATCCAGCCTCTTTTTCTAACCAACTTAAAGGAGACAAAATGAAAAAAATTATCGTTTTAATGACAAGTTTGCTTCTGTTGACAGGCTGCGTCAAGGTATCATTTACTGGTCCGAAAAAAGAAGAAAAGACCAGCCAGTCAACCAGCAGTAAAAAAGAACCCCTCACATTTGTCAGAGCCGACCAGTACAAAGACCAGGACAACGAAGTCTTGGAAGCCTCTGAGAAATTTATCAAGGAACATCCAACGCTTGGAGAACCAGGAAAATTATTTGTCTTTTTCCCAGGCTATACCTTTGGAGATGAGGAAAACCGCTTCGCCTTGTTCTTTATCGTGAATCGTACTACTACAACCATCGATCGTGATGGATCCTTTGTTCTGAATTTGGAATATGATGGGGAGCCACTTTTCAAAGATGTCACAGTTGACTATGAAATCAACGAATCTGGTGTATTGAAACCCAATACGGTTGCAGCCATGCCTATCAAAATCACCAAGGAACAAGAAGAAAAAATGAAGAGCATGAACGATTCGTCTAAAGCCAAAATGAGTTTCAAAGACTTCAAATTTAAGGATAAGTAGATGAAAAAGTCGGACTGACAAGCGATCTTAACATAAAAGATACAAAATCATCCATTTTATAAAAGAAATTCGTTTTCAAAGCGCAAAAATACTTGTCTTTGTCTGATAGAAGTGATATACTAAGAGAGTTGACTATGCACATGCCTGTGCAACCGCTCGAACATCGTCGCTCATTTCCATGAGAGTAAGTGGTTCGTCCCACGATGCTAGGCGAGTCTTCACAAAAATACGGGGAAACCCAAAAATACATAGGAGGTGCATAATGAGCACATACGCAATCATTAAAACTGGCGGAAAACAAGTTAAAGTTGAAGTTGGTCAAGCAGTCTACGTTGAAAAATTGAACGTTGAAGCTGGTCAAGAAGTTACATTTAACGAAGTTGTTCTTGTTGGTGGTGAAAACACTGTTGTCGGAACTCCACTTGTTTCAGGAGCTACTGTTGTTGGAACTGTTGAAAAACAAGGAAAACAAAAGAAAGTTGTTACTTACAAGTACAAACCTAAAAAAGGTAGCCACCGTAAACAAGGTCACCGTCAACCTTACACTAAAGTTGTCATCAACGCATATCAACGCTTAATTTTTTTAGGAGAACACATGATACAAGCAGTCTTTGAACGAGCCGAAGATGGCGAGCTGAGGAGTGCAGAAATCACTGGGCACGCTGGAAGCGGTGAATACGGCTTTGATGTCGTGTGTGCATCGGTTTCGACTCTAGCCATTAACTTTGTCAACTCTGTTGAGAAATTTGCAGGCTACGAACCGGATCTAGAATTAAACGAAGAAGAAGGTGGCTTCCTGCGGGTGACGATCCCGACAGATATTCCACCTCATCAAAGAGAAATGACCCAACTATTCTTTGAATCATTTTTCTTAGGGATGGCAAACTTATCGGAGAACTCATCAGAGTTCGTCCAAACAAGAGTTATCACAGAAAACTAACATGGAGGAAAACAATTATGTTGAAATTGAATCTTGCTAACTTGCAACTTTTCGCCCACAAAAAAGGTGGAGGTTCTACATCAAACGGACGTGATTCACAAGCAAAACGTCTTGGAGCTAAAGCAGCTGATGGACAAACTGTAACAGGTGGATCTATCCTTTACCGTCAACGCGGTACTCACATCTACCCAGGTGTGAACGTTGGACGTGGTGGAGACGATACTTTGTTCGCAAAAGTTGAAGGCGTAGTACGCTTCGAACGTAAAGGTCGCGATAAAAAAACAAGTTTCTGTTTACCCAATCGCAAAAATAAAAAGGTTTCCTAACCTTTTTATCCCTGAGCCTTGATCCAAAGGTGAGGAAGCTAGAAATAGCATAAAATCAAAGCTTTCGGATTGACGGAAGGCTTTTTTTCTTTTATTTATTTAAAAAAATATCATGTTTACTCTTGTTAATATAATGTTTGAATTTGTGTTTTTTTGAAAAATGTAGTATAATAGAGACAAATATAGTAGGAATGGAAGTAGTACCATGAAAGATAGCAGACATGTTGAAATTCTTCAGGAACTGGATCGAAAAAGTGTGGTATCGGTCAAAGAGCTCAAGGAACTCTTTGGGGTGACAGACATGACCATTCGTCGCGATCTGATCGATCTTGAAAAAAACAAGGTCTTTTTAGTTCGTGTACATGGTGGGGCCCACAAAAAAGTCAAAGATAGTTTATTAGAAGCTTCTCACAGTGAGAAAAATCTGATCAATATTGATGAGAAACGATCCATTGCCAAAAAATGTGCAGACTTGATCGAAAATGGGGATACCGTCTTTATTGGCTCTGGTACAACAACAGACTTTATCGGAGATTATTTGGAAGGGAAAGAAATTAGCATCGTCACTAATTCCCTACCCTATTTTTTGAGAAAGCTCAAGGATTTCCCAAATTATGACTTGATCTTAGTTGGTGGTCGCTACCGGGTAAAGACACAAACCTTTGTCGGTCAATTTGCCAATAAACTCTTGAAAGAAATCAAGGTTTCTAAAGCCTTTATCGGGGTCAATGGAATCGATGGCCATAGTGTCTCCACAGCTAATGAAGAAGAAGGAAACGGCAATGCCATTATTCTGAACAATGCGATAGAGAAATATGTGGTAGCTGATAACAGCAAGTTTGATAGTTATTCCTTCTACAGTTTCTATCGCGTGGAAGATCTAAATGCCATTATTACCGATGATAGTATTCCAAAGAAAATCAAAGATAAATACGCCTTGTATACGAAAATCATTTAAGATCAAGAGGCTGGGACAAAAGTCCTAGCCTCTCAATTATTTTTGGATTGTCGAGCAAGACGCAGTGGTTGAGTGGGCTCTACTACGCTGATTTCATCAGCTTTTACAGCCCTACTCAACTGTGCGGAGGTGGGACGACGAAATCGAATTCTAACGAATTACCGATTTCTGTCCCACTCTCTTTTTACTTTTTTAATAATGTTAGAAAATGACGGTTAGGAAGCGCTTTAAAGAGGAATATAAACAAAAATAAACAAAATACGACAAAAAATGATTGACAATCAATCAATATAGTGATATACTCTAACCATAAAATAAATAGTTAGATAAGGAGGTGGCAACAATGGGATTAAATCAACTCTTTAACAAAGATCTTGTATTTTGCCTACATGCCAAGGATCAAACAGATCTCTTTGAGCAGGTAGCAAGCTTATTGGAAGAGCGACAGATTGTGACACCAACCTATCGTTCCGCTTTGATTGAGCGTGAAAAGTCTTTCCCGACTGGATTAGACATGGAATTTCTTGGTAAGGACTTACCAAATGTGGCGATCCCGCACACAGACATTGTCCATAATCTCACTGAGAATGTGGTCGTGGTTCGTTTGGATCAACCCGGTAACCTTCCATAATATGATTGCTCCAGATAAGGAAGTTCAAGTTTCACTTTTATTCTTCATTATCAACAATTCAAGCTCTAGCCAAACCAATATTTTGGCCCAGCTGATGGATTTCTTTACATCCAATGGAAATCTCGAAGCTCTATCAAAATTAGATAGTGAAGATAAGCTTTATCAATACATTACGGAAACTATTTCCTAAAACATTCGTAAATATTTATAATGGAGGACATCCAAATGATTAAAATTTTAGCTGCCTGTGGTGCAGGTGTTAACTCTAGCCACCAAATTAAGAATGCGTTGGAAGAAGAGTTGTCAAACCGTGGTTATGATGTGCGTTATGACGCTGTCATGGTCAAAGACGTCAATGAAGACTTTGATTTCAGGTTATGACATCTTTTACTCCAATTGCTGCAACTGATTTGGGATTCGATCCTGGTATTCCAGTGGTAGAAGCAGGACCAATTTTATTCCGTATTCCAGCGATGAGTGCGCCAGTCTTTGATAACATCGAAGCTGCCATTAAAGAACATGGATTAAGTTAATATTTTTTTAAAACATGTTTGTAAGCGTTATCCAATGATAAAATTGGGAAACACTTTATGCTGTAAATTACAAAAAAATTATAAATCGGGAGGATTTATTATGAATGGCATTATTGATTTTGCCAATAAATTTTTTTCAAACCCATCCTAGACATGGGTGCTCCGATCATCATGTTGATCGTCTTGACTTTATTGGCTCTCTTGTTTGGAGTGAAATTCTCTAAAGCCCTTGAAGGTGGTATTAAACTTGCCATCGCCCTTACTGGTATCGGTGCCATCATCGGTATGTTGAATGGAGCTTTCTCAGCGTCTCTTGCAAAATCGTTGAGAACACTGGTATTCAATTGAATATCACTGACGTTGGTTGGGCACCTCTTGCGACCATTACTTGGGGGTCTGCCTGGACACTTTACTTCTTGTTGATTATGTTGATCGTCAACGTTATCATGCTTGCGATCAAGAAAACAGATACACTTGACGTCGATATCTTCGATATTTGGCACTTGTCTATCACTGGTCTTTTGATCAAATGGTATGCTGATAAAAATGGAGTTAGCGCAGGAGTTTCTCTCTTCGTTGCAACTGTAGCAGTAGTCCTAGTAGGGATTATGAAGATCATCAACTCAGACTTGATGAAACCAACATTTGATGATCTTTTGAATGCACCAAGTTCATCACCTATGACTTCAACTCACATGAACTACATGATGAACCCAATCATCATGGTCTTGGATAAAATCTTTGACAAATTCTTCCCAGGTCTTGATAAATACGACTTCGACGCTGCTAAATTGAACAAGAAGATCGGTTTCTGGGGATCTAAATTCTTTATCGGTTTCCTTCTTGGTATCGTCATCGGTATCATGGGTACTCCACATCCAGTTGCTGGCGTGCAAGATGCTGACAAATGGGAATTGGTTATTAAAGGTTGGTTGAGCCTTGGTTTGACTGCCGGTGTCTGCTTGGAATTGTTCTCATTGATCGGTTCTTGGTTCATCGCAGCGGTAGAACCATTGTCACAAGGTATTACAAACGTTGCTACTAAACGTCTTCAAGGACGTAAATTCAACATCGGTTTGGACTGGCCATTTATCGCTGGTCGTGCTGAAATCTGGGCTTGTGCCAACGTACTTGCACCAATCATGTTGATTGAAGCAGTGCTTCTTTCTAAAGTCGGAAATGGTATCTTGCCACTTGCAGGTATCATCGCTATGGGTGTGACTCCAGCCTTGTTGGTTGTAACACGCGGTAAATTGATCCGTATGATCATCTTCGGAAGCCTTCTCTTGCCACTCTTCCTTCTTTCAGGTACATTGATTGCACCATTTGCAACTCAATTGGCTAAGAGTGTTGATGCCTTCCCTAAAGGGGTAGCTTCTACTCAATTGATCACTCACTCAACTCTTGAAGGACCAGTTGAAAAATTGCTCGGTTGGACAATCGGTAACGCAACAACTGGTGATATCAAAGCTATCCTTGGTGTAGTTGTCTTCTTGGCATTCTATATCGGAATCTTCGCTTGGTACAGAAAACAAATGATCAAACGTAACGAAGAATATGCTGCAAATGCAAAATAATCGTCATATGTAGTTTGAAAACTGACACCATATCTGTTGTGGATATGGTGTTTTTATTTTTTAAAAAAATGTTCGAAAATAAACAATTTAATGTTGACTTTCGTTCAAAATAGGTGTAATATAATATCAAAAAGTAAGAAAATGTTTCTTTGTGAAAAATTTAACAACAGGGATATTTGCTGAAACGAACAAAAGGAGGACAGGACATGTCTATTGTAATTGGTGCAGATGCTGCAGGATTAAGATTAAAAGATCTCGTGAAAGAGTTTCTTGTAAAAGAAAACTTCGATGTTGTGGATGTAACTGCTGAAGGTCAAGATTTTGTAGATGTGACACTTGCAGTTGCGAGTGAAGTGAACAAAAACGATCAAAATCTTGGAATCGTGATTGATGCTTACGGAGCTGGTCCATTTATGGTTGCAACTAAAATCAAAGGAATGGTGGCAGCAGAAGTTTCAGATGAACGTTCTGCTTATATGACACGTGGACACAACAATTCTCGAATGATTACCATGGGTGCTGAAATTGTTGGGGATGAATTGGCCAAGAACATTGCCAAAGGCTTCGTCAATGGTAAATACGACGGTGGTCGTCACCAAATCCGTGTCGATATGTTGAATAAGATGTGCTAATGAGAGGAGAATTCAAATGAGAATTGCAATTGGTTGTGATCACATTGTGACAAATGAAAAATGGCTGTTTCTGATTTTTTGAAATCAAAAGGATATGAAGTGCTCGACTTTGGGACTTATGACCATACACGTACCCACTATCCAATCTTTGGTAAGAAAGTCGGTGAAGCCGTAGCAAGTGGCCAAGCAGATCTTGGTGTTTGTATCTGTGGTACAGGTGTTGGGATCAACAATGCTGTTAACAAAGTACCTGGTATCCGTTCTGCCTTGGTACGCGATATGACAACTGCTCTTTATGCCAAAGAAGAATTGAACGCGAATGTGATCGGCTTTGGTGGTAAGATCACTGGTGAATTGCTCATGTGCGATATCATTGAAGCATTCATCCACGCTGAATACAAACCAACTGAAGAAAATAAAAAATTGATCGCTAAGATCCAACATGTGGAAACCCATAATGCCCATCAAGCGGATGCTGATTTCTTTACAGAATTCCTTGAAAAATGGGACCGTGGTGAATACCACGACTAAGAGGTGACATATGATATTAACGGTCACGATGAACCCTTCGATTGATATCTCTTATCCTTTGGATGTACTCCAGTTGGATACAGTCAATCGAGTAGCTGAGGTGAGTAAGACAGCCGGTGGGAAGGGTCTCAATGTTACCCGTGTACTTTCTGAGATCAAGGATCCAGTAGCAGCGACCGGCCTACTTGGTGGTCGAACGGGTCAATTCATTCTTGATCATTTAGGAGAAGAGATAGAGGAACGTTTCTTTGAGATTGCTGGAGATACACGAAATTGTATCGCCATCCTTCACGAAGGCAAGCAAACAGAAATCTTAGAAAAAGGTCCAACCATTTCTGAGAAAGAAGGGCAAGGTTTCCTCGACCATTACCGTCACTTGATCGATCAAGTGGAAGTTGTTGCCATCTCAGGTAGTCTTCCTGCTGGTTTACCAGTGGATTACTATGCTAGCCTGGTCAAGATTGCAAGGGAAGCTGGAAAACCAGTCGTGCTCGATTGCTCGGGAGCTTCTTTAGAAGCTGCCATTCAAGCAGATGTCAAGCCTAACGGTCATTAAGCCCTAACAATGAAGAGTTGTCTCAATTGTTAGGAAAAGAAGTGAGTAAGAATGTGGAAGACTTAAAAGAAGTTCTTCAGGATGCTCTCTTTGATGGCATCGAATGGGTGATTGTCTCCCTTGGAGCAAATGGCGCTTTTGCGAAGCACGGCGATGTCTTCTATAAGGTAGATATTCCTAAGATTGATGTCGTCAATCCAGTCGGATCTGGTGATTCGACTGTTGCAGGGATTGCATCTGGTCTCTATCATCATGAGAGTGACGCAGACTTGCTCAAGAAAGCAAATGTTCTTGGAATGTTAAATGCGCAAGAAGCACAAACAGGACATGTCAACATGGGGCACTATGATGCCTTGTATCAACAATTAATCGTAAAAGAGGTATAAAATGGTATTAACAGAACAAAAACGCAACTATTTGGAACGTCTTAGTACAAAAGACGGTGTTATTTCAGCTTTGGCCTTCGACCAACGTGGGGCTTTGAAACGCTTGATGGCCAAATACCAAGACACTGAGCCAACTGTAGCACAAATGGAAGAATTGAAAGTTCTTGTAGCAGATGAATTGACAAAATATGCTTCCTCTATGTTGTTGGACCCAGAATATGGTTTGCCTGCTACGAAAGCCTTGGACAAAGATGCTGGGCTCTTGCTTGCATACGAAAAAACAGGTTACGATACATCTAGCACCAAACGTTTGCCTGACTGCTTGAACCTTTGGTCAGCAAAACGCATCAAAGAACAAGGTGCAGATGCTGTGAAATTCTTGCTCTACTATGATGTAGATAGTGCAGAAGAACTCAACCAAGAAAAACAAGCTTATATCGAACGCATCGGTTCAGAATGTGTGGCAGAAGACATTCCATTCTTCCTTGAAATCTTGGCTTATGATGAAGGAATTGCAGATGCAACCTCTGCTGAATATGCAAAAGTGAAACCTCGTAAGGTTATTGAAGCGATGAAAGTCTTCTCAGATCCTCGTTTCAATATCGATGTATTGAAAGTAGAAGTTCCCGTCAATGTCAACTACGTGGAAGGATTTGGAGAAGGTGAAGTTGTCTATAGTCGTGAAGAAGCGGCTGCTTTCTTTAAAGAACAAGAAGAAGCAACCAACCTTCCATACATCTACCTCAGTGCTGGTGTATCCGCAAACTCTTCCAAGAAACTTTGGAATTTGCTCATGCATCAGGTGCTAACTTCAACGGTGTCCTTTGTGGACGTGCGACATGGGCAGGTTCAGTAGAAGCTTACATCAAAGATGGAGAAGCAGCTGCTCGTGAATGGCTTCGTACAGAAGGTCGTCAAAATATTGAAGAATTGAATGCGGTCTTGGCTAAAGTGGCAACACCTTGGACAGAACGCGTGTAAGAAACAAATCGTTATTGCCTCCTAAAGCAACATTTAGAACATTGGAAGGAAGAAATTCCTTCCAATGTTCTTCATTATTTTTAGGCTTTGTTTATTTTTTATAAAAAATGTTTAAAAATTTTCGCTGTAAGGGTTTACAAAATAAAAAACTTATGATAGAATAAGTTCATAAGTTAAATAGCAGTGAGCGTTACTAAGTTAGATTAGGCGTGACCACAAGTAGATTGAATGATTAGCATAGGCTAGTTTTTTCAGTTGCTTCGTGGTCATTTTTATTTGCTTTTAACAAATTTTACAAAGGAGAGCCTCATGTATCGTATTATCCATCCAATGAACAATAATGTTGCTTTGGTTCAAAATGAGCTTCAACAAGAGTTAATTGTTGTTGGGAGTGGGATTGCTTTTGGGAAAAAGAAAAATGATCTAGTGGCTGATGATAAGGTCGAAAAAGTATTTCGTTTAAACACGGATGAGTCAAGAGAAAACTTTATGGCCCTTCTAAAGGATGTTCCTCTTGATTTCATTACAACCACTTATGAAGTGATTGATACCTTGTCTAAGAAATATGCCTATCCTGTTCAAGAATATATCTATGTGACACTAACAGATCACATCTTTTGTTCTTACCAGGCGGTTCAACAGGGAAGATACAAACACAGTGATCTACCTGATGCGTCTGCTATGCATCCGATTCCCTATAAAATCGCAAAGGAAGCGATTGAAATCTTTCGAAATCGGCTCTTGGATCAATTTCCTGATGACGAAGTGAATCGTATCGCCTATCACTTCATCAATGCACAAGGGGAAGTCATTCATGAGCAGGATCCTGATGTCCAAGATCGCCAAGCGATTTTGAAAGCTGTAGAAGAAAAACTAGCTCAAAATGGATTGAAACGAAAAGAAGAGAACAGTCATTTCTACGATCGCTTTATGATCCATCTCAATTATTTCCTTGACTCCCTAGATAAGGGAAGAGAGGATCCTGAAGGCTTGAGCGAGATGGAACAACTGATCCAGCTAAGTTATCCAAAGGCTTATGAGATTAGTCATCAGATCTACCAAACCATCGCTGAACAGACTGGAGCTAAGATATCTCCTAATGAAAAAGTCTATTTAGCCTTGCATATTCAACGTCTATTATAAAAATTTTCAAAAGGTATCATAAGGAGGAACCAACATGAATAAAGAAGAAGTCCAATTACTTGGGTTTGAAATTGTCGCTTATGCCGGTGACGCTCGATCAAAATTAATAGAAGCATTAAAAGCTGCTGAAAATGGTGATTTTGCGAAAGCAGAATCCTTAGTAGAAGAAGCAGGGTCCTGTATCGCTGAGGCTCACAAATCTCAAACGACCATGCTAGCGCAAGAAGCTGCAGGAGAAGAAATCCCCTATAGCATCACCATGATGCATGGTCAAGACCATCTCATGACAACGATCTTATTAAAAGACGTGATTCACCATCTGATTGAACTATATAAAAGAGGAGCAAAATAATGAATAAACTGATTGAACTGATTGAAAAAGGGAAACCTTTCTTTGAAAAGATTTCTCGAAACAAATATTTGCGAGCGATTCGGGATGGTTTCATTGCAGGGATGCCTGTGATCCTCTTCTCATCTATCTTCATCCTAATTGCGTATGTACCAAACGCTTGGGGGTTCCATTGGTCTAAAGATATTGAAACTTTCTTGATGACTCCATATAGCTATTCTATGGGGCATCTTGGCCTTCTTTCGTTGGTGGGTACAACGGCTAAGGCTTTGACCGATTCAATGAACCGTGACCTTCCAGCAACCAACCAAATCAAACTTCATTTCTACAATGTTGGCTTCTATGGTTGGCTTTCTTGCTCATGGCTGCTGAACCTGCTAAAGATGGTGGCATTCTTACAGCCTTCATGGGTACAAAAGGTCTGTTGACAGCCTTCATTGCAGCCTTTGTTACAGTTAATGTTTATAAGGTCTGTGTGAAAAATAATGTGACGATTCGCATGCCAGACGAGGTTCCACCGAATATTTCACAAGTTTTTAAAGACTTGATTCCATTTACAGTTTATCAGTTGTACTCTTGTATGCACTTTGAATTAGTTGTTAAAGCAAGCCTTCATGTAACGGTTGCTGAATCAATCGGTACACTTCTTGCTCCACTATTCTCAGCTGCAGACGGTTATCTTGGAATTACCCTTATCTTTGGTGCTTATGCCTTCTTCTGGTTTGTTGGTATCCATGGTCCTTCAATCGTAGAACCAGCGATTGCAGCGATCACTTATGCAAATATTGATAACAACTTACACTTGCTTCAAGCAAGGCAAATGCACGCAGATAAGAGTCATCACTCTGGGTACTCAAATGTTTATCGTTACTTTGGGTGGTACTGGTGCGACTCTTGTTGTTCCATTTATGTTCATGTGGTTAACGAAATCAAAACGTAACCGTGCAATTGGACGTGCATCTGTAGTCCCAACATTCTTTGGTGTTAACGAACCAATCTTGTTCGGTGCTCCAATTGTATTGAACCCAATCTTCTTCATTCCATTTATCTTTGCTCCAATTGCAAACGTCTGGATCTTTCAAATTCTTTGTTGATACACTTGGGAATGAACTCATTCTACTGCTAACCTTCCATGGACAACACCTGGACCTCTCGGTATTGTCCTTGGTACAAACTTCCAAGTTCTTTCCTTCATCCTTGCTGCACTTCTTGTTGTAGTAGACGTAATCATTTACTACCCATTCGTTAAAGTTTATGATGAACAAATTCTTGAAGAAGAACGTTCTGGTAAATCTAATGATGAATTGAAAGAAAAAGTAGCTGCAAACTTCAATACAGCGAAAGCTGATGCTATTCTTGAAAAAGCTGGTGTTGAAGATGAACCAGCTCAAAACAATATCACAAAAGAAACAAACGTATTGGTTCTTTGTGCAGGTGGTGGAACAAGTGGTCTTCTTGCCAATGCTTTGAATAAAGCTGCTGAAGAATACAATGTTCCTGTAAAGGCCGCTGCTGGTGGTTACGGTGCTCACCGTGAAATGTTGCCAGAATTTGACCTTGTTATCCTTGCTCCTCAAGTAGCTTCAAACTATGAAGATATGAAGGCTGAAACAGATAAACTTGGAATCAAATTGGCTAAGACTGAAGGAGCTCAATACATCAAGTTGACTCGTGATGGTAAAGGTGCTCTTGCATTCGTTCAAGAACAATTTCAATAATAATAAGATTTACTGTTGATCGAAGTGAGATGGAGAAGGATTGCTCACTGACTCCTCTCCATCTTGCTTTGTTTTTATTTTATGATTGATAAGGGGAAACTTATGTCAAAAACATTACCTAAAGATTTTATTTTCGGTGGCGCAACAGCAGCTTATCAGGCAGAAGGTGCGACTCATACAGATGGTAAAGGACCAGTTGCATGGGACAAATATTTAGCAGACAACTATTGGTATACTGCTGAACCAGCAAGTGATTTCTACCATAAATATCCAGTAGACTTACAGTTGGCTGAAGAATATGGTGTAAATGGAATTCGTATTTCTATTGCTTGGTCCCGTATTTTCCCAACTGGCTATGGTGAAGTAAATCCAAAAGGGGTAGAATTCTATCATAAGTTATTTGCAGAATGTCATAAACGTCATGTAGAACCATTCGTAACTCTTCACCACTTTGATACTCCTGAAGCTCTTCACTCAAATGGAGACTTCTTGAATCGTGAAAATATCGAACACTTTGTAGATTATGCTGCTTTCTGTTTTGAAGAATTCCCAGAAGTCAACTACTGGACAACCTTCAATGAAATTGGCCCAATCGGTGATGGTCAATATTTGGTAGGTAAATTCCCACCAGGTATTCAATACGACCTTGCGAAAGTCTTCCAATCTCACCACAATATGATGGTTTCTCATGCCCGTGCTGTGAAATTGTACAAAGACAAAGGTTATAAAGGTGAAATCGGGGTTGTTCACGCCCTTCCAACTAAGTATCCATTAGATCCTAAAAACCCTGCAGACGTTCGTGCTGCTGAGTTGGAAGATATCATTCACAACAAATTTATCTTGGATGCTACTTACCTCGGTCATTATTCAGATGAAACCATGGAAGGTGTAAACCACATTCTTTCAGTAAATGGTGGTAGCTTGGATCTTCGTGACGAAGACTTTGCAGCGCTTGAAGCAGCAAAAGACCTCAACGACTTCCTTGGAATTAACTACTACATGAGTGACTGGATGGAAGCCTTCGATGGTGAAACTGAAATCATCCACAACGGTAAAGGTGAGAAAGGAAGCTCTAAATACCAAATCAAAGGTGTTGGTCGTCGTGTAGCTCCTGATTATGTCCCTCGGACGGATTGGGATTGGATCATCTATCCGCAAGGCTTGTATGACCAAATCATGCGCGTCAAGAAAGATTATCCAAACTACAAGAAGATCTACATCACTGAAAACGGACTGGGATACAAAGATGAATTTGTGGACAACACTGTTTACGATGATGGCCGGATAGATTATGTGAAACAACATTTGGAAGTCTTGTCGGATGCGATTGCTGATGGTGCAAACGTTAAGGGCTACTTCATTTGGTCCCTGATGGATGTCTTCTCATGGTCAAATGGTTATGAAAAACGCTATGGTCTCTTCTATGTAGACTTTGAAACCCAAAAGCGCTATCCGAAGAAATCGGCTCATTGGTACAAGAAAGTAGCTGAAACTCAAGTGATTGAATAAGTATCAACTGGAACTGTTTTAGTTCCAGTTTTTTTAATTTTCACGAGAAGAAGGTCTCTTAAACGCATCTCTTCTTTCAGCCCCTAATTTATGGTATAATAGATCGATACTGTAATAAGGAAAATAGAATGAATATACAACAATTACGATATGTAGTGGCGATTGCCAATAGTGGTACTTTTCGTGAGGCTGCTGAAAAAATGTATGTGAGTCAGCCGAGCTTGTCCATCTCCGTCAGAGATCTGGAAAAAGAATTGGGCTTTAAGATTTTTCGTCGGACCAGTTCTGGGACTTTTTTGACCCGTCGGGGAATGGAATTTTATGAAAAAGCGCAGGATGTGGTCAAAGGGTTTGATATTTTTCAAAATCAATATGCCAGTCCTGAAGAAGAGAAGAAAGAATTCTCTATTTCTAGTCAACACTATGACTTCTTGCCGCCTTTGATGACGGAATTCTCGATCCGCTATCCGGAAAATAAAAACTTCCGCATCTTTGAGTCAACGACGGTCCAAATTTTGGATGAAGTGGCTCAAGGGCATAGTGAGTTGGGGATTATTTATCTCAACCGTCAAAATACCAAGGGATTATGCAACGGGTCGATAAATTAGGGCTTGAAGTGGTGGATTTGATTCCTTTTCAGACTCATATTTACCTTCGCAAGGGACACCCTCTGGCTAAGAAGAAAAACTGGTCATGGAAGATCTAGCTCAGTTGCCAACTGTTCGCTTTACCCAAGAAAAAGATGAGTACCTCTATTATTCAGAGAACTTTGTCGATACCAGCTCGAGCTCACAAATGTTCAATGTGACCGACCGGGCTACCTTGAATGGAATCTTGGAACGGACAGATGCTTATGCGACGGGATCAGGCTTTTTGGATAGCCAGTCAGTGAATGGCATTACCGTGATTCCTTTGGAAGACAACCTGGACAATAAAATGGTCTATGTCAAACGCGAAGAGATGGATCTTTCTCCTGTAGCAGAGAAGTTTGTCGAGGTCATGGTAGAATATTTTGATCAAAAGAGGTAAGAAATGAAGAGAAAAACAATGGTCCCAGTAGCGATCGTCCTATTGGTCCTACTGGATCAGCTGGTCAAATGGTATGTGGTGAAGAACATTCCACTGGGTGTCGTCAAGTCTTTTATTCCCCATGTGGTCAGCCTGACTTATCTTCAAAACACAGGTGCAGCTTTTTCGCTTCTTGAAAATCAGCAATGGTTCTTTACCCTCATCACTCTAGTCGTGATGGTAGGGGCCTTTTACTATCTCTATAAGCATCTCAAGGGGTCGCTTTGGATGGTGACAGGTTTGACCTTAGTCATTGCAGGTGGATTGGGGAATTTTATCGATCGCCTGCGTCAGGGCTTTGTGGTCGATATGTTCCACCTGGATTTTATGAATTTTGCCATTTTTAATGTAGCAGATAGTTATTTGACAGTTGGAGTTTTCTTGCTCCTGATCCTGATGTTGAAAGAGGAAACGCATGGAAATTAAAATCGAAGTAGCCGGTGCGCGACTGGATAAGGCTTTGGCGGATTTGACTCCCTTGTCACGAGCTGTGGCCAATGAGCAGATCAAAGAAGGAAAAGTTCTGGTCAATGGGACTGTGAAAAAAGCCAAGTACACGGTCAAAGAAGGAGACGTCATCCAGTATGAAGTCCCAGAAGTGGAAGAGGTCAGCTATGAAGCAGAAGATCTGCCCTTAGACATCGTTTATGAGGACCAGGATGTTGTGGTGGTCAATAAACCTCAAGGCATGGTTGTTCACCCAAGTGCGGGTCATACCAGTGGGAACCTTGGTCAATGCGCTGTTATACCATGTCAAGGACCTTTCAGGGATCAATGGGGAATTGCGTCCAGGGATCGTTCATCGGATCGACAAAGACACGTCAGGCCTCCTGATGGTCGCAAAAAATGACCAAGCTCACGTCGCCTTAGCAGAGGAACTAAAAGACAAAAAATCTCTACGGAAGTATTGGGCCATTGTCCATGGCAACCTTCCCAACGATCGTGGCATGATTGAAGCACCAATTGGTCGCAGTGAAAAGGACCGGAAAAAACAAGCGGTGACGGCTAAAGGAAAACCTGCAGTGACCCGTTTTCAGGTCTTTGGAACGCTTTGGAAATTACACCTTGGTAGAGTTGCAACTGGAGACTGGTCGGACCCACCAAATTCGGGTGCACATGGCCTATATTGGCCATCCCGTGGCTGGAGATCCTGCTTATGGTCCTAAGAAGACACTTAAAGGACAAGGACAGTTTCTTCATGCGCGGACACTTGGTTTTACCCACCCTCGCACAGGCGAGACCTTGGAATTTACAGCAGAAGTGCCAGCGATCTTTGAAAAAACGCTGGAAGACCTTCGAAAAGGATAGTGAAGATGGCTGAATGGAGATTCAGTCACTTTCATTACATACGAAATAAATAGTATTAGAAAGAATCATAGCGATGAAAGCAAAACGAATCGTCTTTAAAGTAGGGAGCTCGTCTTTGACCAATCCCGATGGGAGTCTCTCCAGACAGAAGGTCAAGGTCATTACGCAGCAGTTGGCTCTCTTACATGAATCAGGTCATGAGTTGATCTTGGTCTCATCAGGGGCAGTTGCTGCTGGGTTTGGTGCCCTTGGTTTTAAGAAACGGCCGACCAAGGTGGCAGACAAGCAAGCTTCTGCGGCAGTTGGACAAGGCTTACTGATGGAAGAATACACAGCTAACCTGCTCTTACGCAACATTGTTTCTGCGCAGATTTTGTTGACCCAGGATGACTTTGCGGATCAGCGCCGCTATAAGAATGCCCACCAGGCCCTATCTGTCTTGCTCAATCGTGGGGCCATTCCGATTATCAATGAAAACGATACGGTTTCGATTGCTGAGTTAAAAGTAGGTGACAATGATACCTTGAGTGCGCAGGTTGCAGCCATGGTTCAAGCTGATCTTTTGGTGCTTTTAACGGATGTCGATGGTCTCTATACAGCCAATCCTTCTCAGGATCCAACAGCTAAGCGCTTGGATCGAATCGAACACATTTCTCGCGAGATGATCGAGATGGCTGGTGGTGCTGGCAGTAGCAATGGAACTGGTGGAATGCTGACCAAACTCAAGGCAGCGACCCTTGCGACCGAGTCAGGGGTTCCTGTCTATATTTGCTCGTCTCTCAAGTCTGATGCCTTGATCGAAGCAGCAGAAGAGCAAGCAGATGGCAGTTACTTCCTTGCAGAGGATAAGGGCTTAAAAACCCAGAAGCAATGGTTAGCCTTTTTATGCAGAAAGCAAAGGTGCTGTTTGGGTGGATGCTGGAGCAGCGAAGCCCTGTTGGATCATGGAAAGAGTCTATTGATTTCTGGTGTGACCAAGGCAGAAGGGGATTTTTCTTATCAAGACATCGTCAGCGTCTATCATCAAGAGACTGGTCAATTACTAGGAAAAAGGCAAGGTCCGTCTCGGTCAATCAGCTGTGCGTGATATGCTCCAATCTAAAAAAAGCTAAGGGAATCCTCATCCACCGGGATGATTGGATCTCGGTAACTCCTGAGATTGACCTACTCTTTACAGAATTCTAGAGGAAAACGTATGGGAACAACACAAGAACAATTAGCCTTAGCCAGATCAGCTAAGAAAAGCATCAATACAGCCAATACAGCTCTTAAAAATCAGGCCTTGGATGCCATGGCTAGCCAGCTTTTGAAAGCGACGGAAGCCATTTTAGTAGCCAATCAGATCGATATGGAAGCGGCACGAGGGAAGATCTCTGAAGTCATGCTGGATCGTCTATTTCTTGATCAAGAGCGGATTGCAGGGATGGCACAAGGAATTCGTGCTTTAATAGACCTGCCAGATCCGATTGGGGAAGTGCTGGATACTGAAGTCTTGGAAAATGGCCTTGAAATTCAGAAAGTTCGAGTCGCCATGGGTGTTATTGGCATCATTTATGAAAGCCGTCCAAATGTGACGTCTGATGCTGCAGCGCTTGCCATCAAGAGTGGAAATGCAGTGGTCCTTCGTACTGGAAAGGATGCCTTTCATTCTGCTCAAGCGATCGTGACAGCCCTCAAGGCTGGATTGGAAGAAGCCGGACTCAATCCAGATCTTCTCCAACTGATCCAAGATACGAGTCGAGCTTCTAGCCTTGCTATGATGAAGGCTAAGGGCTATCTGGACTTGCTCATTCCACGTGGTGGTGCTGGCCTGATTCAAGCGGTGGTTGAAAATGCCATTGTCCCCGTGATTGAGACGGGAACTGGCATTGTCCATGTCTATGTGGACAAGGAGGCTGATTTCCAGAAAGCCCTCGCCATTATCGAAAATGCTAAGACCAGTCGCCCATCCGTCTGCAATGCCATGGAGGTCTTGTTGGTCGATCAAGCGATCGCGTCTGATTTCTTGCCCTTGGTCAAAGAGCGTTTAGTGGATGCACGAGAAAGATCCGTTGAATTGCGCCTAGATGAGCAAGCACAGGCTATCATTTCGGGAACAGCAGCACAGGAACAGGATTTTGATACCGAATTTTTAGATTATATTTTAGCAGTTAAGATCGTTGAAGGAGTGGAGGAAGCGGTGGACCACATTGAAGCTCATAGCACCCATCATTCAGATGCCATTGTCACTGAAAATCCTGAGACAGCCGCTTATTTCACCAAGCAAGTAGATTCAGCAGCGGTTTATGTCAATGCTTCTACACGCTTTACAGACGGGGGACAATTTGGTCTAGGTTGTGAAATGGGGATCTCGACCCAAAAACTCCATGCGCGTGGACCCATGGGACTACGGGAAATGACCAGTTACAAGTATATTGTCAGTGGAAATGGTCAAGTGAGGTAAGAAATGAAAGTAGCATTTATTGGTCTTGGAAACATGGGAGCTAGTTTAGCCAAAGCAGTCGCAAAGGAAGTGGACGCGCAAGACCTGCTCTTGGTCAATCGTTCTCCACAAAAGGTGCAAGAGTTTATCAGCCAGTATGGAGGAACGGCGTCTGATCTTGAACAGGTCTTTAAAGAAGCTGAAGTAATCTTTTTAGGGGTCAAACCCTATCAGATTTGTCCTCTCTTAGAAGAGTATCAAGACATCTTGACTCAACGCTCTAATCTCTTGCTGGTTTCCATGGCTGCAGGCTTGGAACTAGAAAAGTTGGCTGAAGTGATCCAGAACGACCAGCTAGGGCTAATTCGCATCATGCCCAATACGCCTGTGGCCATTGGTCAAGGTGTTATCAGTCTAGCCCGCTCTCAAGCAGTGACAGACCAGCAAGTAGCCCAGGTCAACCAGCTTTTAGCAGGAGCTGGAGCTCTTTATGAGATCGAAGAAAAATTGATGGATCCTGCAACGGCTGTCGCAGGCTGTGGACCAGCCTTTGTCTATCAGATGATCGAAGCCATGGCAGATGCAGGAGTAGACTTAGGACTTACAAGAGAGCAAGCCTTTCAGATGGCTGCCCAGACCTTCCAAGGCGCTAGTCAAATGGTCCTAGAGACAGGCGAGCACCCAGCCCGCTTGCGAGATGCAGTTTGTAGCCCAGGTGGCTCTACCATCGCAGGAGTCAACCGCTTAGAACAAGTCGGCCTACGGGGCGACATCATTTCAGGAGTGGAAGCGACCTATAAACGCACCCAAAGTAGAGGAAAGAAGCGTGAAGGAATAAGAAAAAGATTGGTTTCCTTAATCTTTTTTACGTTAAACGACTCTCAACTACCAAGCCATTTTCGGTCAGACGATAGATTTTTGCAGACTTCATGGGAAAGGTCCGGTCGTGGGAGACGTGACTAGTCCACCTGGGTAGTCTGCAGACAAACGTCAATTTCTGGTTGGAAGTGGGAAAAATTGCGAGTAGGCTCGTCGAAGTAGAAATTAAGGGACTTGTGAGCACTAGTTGAAGGATAGAGAGTTTTCCTTAGCAGCCTGCAGAAAGTTCATAGATCGGATGTTGCATTTCAGAATGCATTAAAGTTGAGGGAGGCTAAATGCAATTGAATGGTGTTGATTTCTTCACCGATCGCCTGAATGCTGTAAGAATTGAACTGGTGTGTCTGTGAGTCAGAGGCCTTCAGTGTAATCTTGAGCCATATAGGCACTACGGATCTTTCATTTCTTCTACATAGACTTTCCATATCATTTTTTAGGAAGGTAGTTTCCCCCACGCCGTTGGACAAATAATCCTAGCTTTATCCTGTCCTGAAAGAGTGAGGGAGTTCTTGACCAGGACTAGGTCCTGGTGAGTTCTTCCTGATCTAATAGGACTCGTTTTGAAGAGACAAGGGGGAGTAAGGAGGAAATGCAGATTGATGACTTCCCTCTGGCATCATGGGTTAAAGGGGTCATGATTGGAATTCTCGCTCGTAGCGCTTTTCTTGTGAGGAGGACTTCATTTTCTTTGCCAAGAGACGTCAGCAGTGCTATCATGAGTGTTTCGTAAGGATGTTTCAACGCTGACGGACGCGACGATGCTTCTCCATTGTTTTCGGTAGGTTCGTTGATCGTTTGCGACATGGGACTCACGCGGTGTGCATCTGTGTTCTGCGTTGACGACCTGTCTTAGATGGATGATCGTATCCGCTGTCAGGTCAAAAATCCTCATGATGGGAAATAAATGAATGGTTTGAAGGCTCTAGTTTGGATCATCTGCTGGAGCCAGTCTAGGGTTTCAAATCCCAGATGTTTGAGGTTCATCTAAAAATAATAGTAATTCATGAGGACGACAAAGTTCGTGAAGCAGTTGGACTTTGAGCCTCCTCAGATAGACTTCCAATAGCGATCGCTCGCAAAGCGGTCGCTATCAAACTACAATTGATCAGCCAGATCTGTGAAATTAGCATAGTCTAGCTCATGTTCTTAAAAATATTCTTCAATGTTTTTCCCTTCAAGGCTTCCGGCAAAGAACTGAGAATAGAGCATGGGAGTAGAAGAGTGGTGATTCATATTCAGTGTCAGATAATCTGGTAGGGATTTTGAGGACATGAGGACATGAAGCAAAGACTTTCCATTTCCTTCTTCGCCAATGGCAACACCCTTCAGATGATTGGGACAGATCGCGAACAGATCGTAAATCTTTTAATGTGGCGGATGGTGAGAATTAGGATAGTTTTAGCATAATTCCTTTCTACTGGGACAAAAAACAGCTCTACCTATTTAGTAGAGAGCTGTATTCAAAATGGACCCAAACGAAAAAAAGACCTAATTAGCCAACAAATAGTTGGAGAAGGGCGAGCACACAAAGAGATGAAACAAGCAGTCCACTAAATAGTATCTTATTTGAAACTTAGTTGTTCATATCCTTACCTCCGAATATAATTAACTTTGTTTATTCCTTTCATTTCTATTCTTGTCAAGGAAAACCTTGCTTCATCACCTTTTCTTCTCGGACTTGGGGAATTTATGGTATAATTAAAGTAGCCATAAAAACCAACTTCCACTTATGTCCACATCCCATTTTGTACCCAGATTTGTTTTTATTGTGATTTTTCGAAGGTCTTTATTAAGAACCAACCGGTCGATGCTTATTTGGATCATTTGATCCAAGAATTTCGTCGGGAAGAAATCACAAATTTACGGACTCTCTATATTGGGGTGGGACACCGACAGCCTTAACTGCGGATCAGCTAGAGTATCTGCTCAAGGAGCTGACCAAGTCACTTGATCTTTCTCAGATGGAAGAGTTGACCATCGAGGCCAATCCTGGTGATTTGGATCCGGATAAGATTGCTGTCTTAAAGGATTCACCGGTTAATCGGGTTTCATTGGGCGTACAGACCTTTGATAATCGCTTGCTCAAAAAGATTGGTCGGAGCCATCAAGAGCAGGATATCTATGACAATATCGATCGTCTGAAGCTGGCTGGTTTTGACAATATTTCGATCGACCTCATCTATGCGCTTCCGACGCAAACCATGGAGCAGGTCAAGGAAAATGTCGCTAAGGCTCTTGCCCTTGACATTCCCCACATGAGTCTCTATAGCTTGATTCTGGAGAATCACACGGTCTTTATGAATCGCATGAGACGGGGCAAGCTTCCTCTACCAAAAGAGGAGTTAGAAGCGGAGATGTTTGAATACATCATTCAGGAGTTGGAGCGTGCGGGCTTTGAGCATTACGAAATTTCCAATTTCTCCAAGCCTGGTTTTGAAAGTCGGCACAATCTCATGTATTGGGACAATGCCGAGTATTATGGTTTGGGAGCTGGTGCATCCGGCTATGTCAATGGGATTCGCTACAAGAATCATGGCCCCATTCGTCACTATATGCAGGCTGTCGAAGAGGGAAATGCGCGTGTCCAAGAAGAGCATCTGACTCAGACAGAAATGATGGAAGAAGAGATGTTTCTAGGACTACGTAAGAAAACAGGCGTTTCCAAGAAGCGTTTTGAAGAAAAGTTTGGTGTGAATTTTGACCAACAATATGGATCAGTGGTTGAGGAATTGACCCAGCAGGGCCTCTTGGTACCTGACAAGGACATTGTACGAATGACCAAGAAAGGTCTCTTTTTAGGAGACACTGTAGCAGAGAAGTTTATTTTGGAGTAGAAAGATGGCAAAAACATTTGAATACAGCATGAAAATTCCGTTTTGATATGAGCGATGTCAATGGTTATATTAAGATTCCCCAATTGATCTTGCTGTCTTTACAGGTATCGGGCATGCAATCGATTGAGCTGGGTATGAGTGATATGTACATTTTAGAGAACTACAATCTAGTCTGGATTATCACGGATTACAATATGAAGATCGAGCGTCTCCCTGTTTTTGATGAGAAAATCACTATCGAAACCTATGCCAAGAGTCACAATCGACTTTTCTGCTACCGGGCCTTTAATATCAAGGATGAAGCAGGAAATACTATCATTGAGATGGTCGCGACCTTTGTCTTGATGGATCGTGATACACGCAAGGTTCATCCTGTTATGAGTGAAATCACGGATGCCTTTGACTCTGAATTTTCAAAAACCATGCTCCGTGGTCCCCGTTTCAAAGAATTAGAAGGCGGCGTGGAACAAGAATACCGGGTTCGGTTTTACGACTTGGATATGAACGGACATGTCAACAATAGCAAGTACTTGGACTGGGTTTTTGAGGTGATGGGAGCAGACTTCTTGACCCATCATGTCCCTAAAAAAGTTCATCTAAAATATGTCAAAGAAGTGCTAGCAGGAGGTCTCATCACCTCTCAATATGAACAAGAGGGCTTGAAAACTCAGCACCAAATTACTTCAGATGGTCAGATCAATGCCCAAGCTGAAATTGAGTGGGAAGAAGTAGAAGAAAAGGGTTGGACTTATGGAAAGTAGAAGATTAAAAAATAAAAAACAGGAACTTGAAAGCTATCAAAAACGGGTTGTGGCCTATGCCAAGCGTCAAAAGAACCCTTTGTACATGTTGGGAGATTGGCTCTTGACTCTTTGTGCTTTGGGCATCATCCTGGTAGAGGAAATTTATAAATTTTTCCGCTATCGCTTGAATTTAGAGAGTTTTAATCGCTTTTTAAGAGAAGATGTACGCTGGTATCGGGTCTGGATCCATTTCACCTTGGCCTTTCTTTTACCGGTCATGATCTTCTCGATTGGGATTACTAGCCAATCAGGATCCTTCTGGTCCAATTTCTATCACCGCTTGTCTCAAGGCGTGCTCTTTAGCACAACAGTCAGCCTCGCTGCGACCTTGGTGACGGATTTTGTGGAGAATTTGCAACCAGAAACTAAGTCTGACGGAAAAAATCGGAGCACCAAACGCACGGTTTATCAAATCAGTGTGGATCAGGCAACCGTGATAGGCTTGTTATTGACCATTGTGATCCTCATGGTAGCATCCTTCTTGTTCACCCAATCAGGAAGTCAAGGGATTAATTTTACAGGTTTGGTTTTACAATTTGTCCTCTATGCTGGAGCCTTGCTCTTATATGGTTCTGGTGGACGAGTCGATGCAGAGAAGTTTCATGAAGAAAGCTGACACAGAAAGGGAAGAATAAATGCACTATAAGGGCTATTTGATTGATTTGGATGGCACTATTTACAAAGGAAAATCACGAATTCCTGCAGGAGAAGCTTTTGTTCATGAACTGCAGGCGCGTGAGATTCCCTATCTCTTTGTGACCAACAATACAACCCGCACACCAGAGACTGTTCGGGATATGCTGGCCACTCATTTCAATATTGAAACCCCAGTTTCGACTATCTATACAGCTACCCTTGCGACCATTGACTACATGAATGACCAAAATTTGGGCAAAAAGGTCTATGTGATCGGAGAAGCGGGGCTCAAAGATGCTATTGAAGAAGCTGGCTATATCATCGATGAAGAAGCACCTGATTATGTGGTGATTGGCCTCGATTGGCAAGTGGATTATGAGAAGTTTGCTATTGCGACCTTGGCGATTCAAAAGGGAGCGCACTTTATTGGGACCAATCCGGACCTGAACATTCCAACAGAGCGTGGCTTGTTGCCAGGTGCAGGATCTCTGATTGCGCTTGTTGAAGCAGCGACACGGGTCGAGCCTGTGATCATTGGCAAACCAAAGGCCATCATCATGGATAAGGCTATTGAACACTTGGGTCTTGAAAGAGAAGAAGTGGTTATGGTCGGGCGACAATTATCTAACAGATATTCGTGCAGGTATTGACAATGGGATTCCAACCCTTTTGGTGACGACAGGTTTTACCAAACCAGAAGAAGTGCCAACCTTACCAATTGCACCGACACATGTTGTTTCCAGTTTAGCGGAGTGGGATTTTGATGCTTAAAAGTTTGAAAATCAATCAACCAATTTTTCTTTATCTTGTCAGCTACAATCCTTCTCACCATTGGCTCTAGCTTGGGTCCTCTATCCCATGGAGATTCATTGGTTGGGAGATTCAAAGCCGAACTGGTTTTTCGGCTTCAGTCATCATGAAGAATTTTAATGTCTTGATGAACTACTTGACCAATCCTTTTCAATGGGTGTTGAAGATGCCTCAATTCCCCTCTTCAAAAAATGGCTTGCACCATTTTGAGGCCGTCAAGTACCTGTTTCATTTGGTGACGGTCGTTTTCTTGGTCACTCTACCTGGTTTTATCCAGTTTTATGCGGACAGTCGTCAAAAAAGGCTACCTGGCCCTGTACCGTAGTCTCTTCTTTTGGATGATGGTTTTACCAGTAGTGCTTGCAGTGATGACTGTTATGATTGGCTTTGATCAATTCTTTACGCTCTTTCATCAGGTCTTATTTGCTGGGGACAATACTTGGCTCTTTGATCCGCGCGTGGATTCGATTATTCTTGCATTACCAGAAGACTACTTTATGCATGCCTTTTTGATTTTCTTTGTCTTATACGAAGGAGTCTGTGCGAGTTTTTATCTATTTTCTAGGAGGAAGAAATGAACCAATATAACCGATTATTAGACCCTAAAAAAGATATAGGAAGGTATTCTGGGACACTTGCCATTTATCTCTTGGTAATGACCTTAGTAACCGTCCTGTGGGAAGTCCTCTTAGGCTGAACCTTAGCAGGCTCTCTCAGAAAAGATCCAAGTCAAGTAACGGAGAAACTCAATGCCCTGAATGTTTGGGCTGGTATTCCCTACCTCATCTCTATTTCCATTGGACTCTTTCTTTTTAATGCCTATCGCAAGAAGGCCCTTTATAAATATGATCTTAAGCATAAGGGACGTAAGATGACACTTTCAGTCTTCTTTATTCTTCTCGCCTTTCTTGGCTTTTCTCAAGTCTTTTCATCTGTGATGACACAAGTGATTGAGCGCATGTTTGAGACCATTGGCCTTCATTCTCCAACACCAGATCTAGGTGATACGATTGAGCGATCATGGACCATGCTCTTGTATGCTGGCTTTTTTGGTCCTATCACAGAGGAATTCTTCTTCCGTGGGGCAGGCTTGCGAGGCTTGGAACGGTATGGCAAAGATCTTTGCCATTGTCATGACGGCTATCTTGTTTGGACTCTTCCATGCCAATTTTGACCAGCTCTTTTTCGCAAGTATCATTGGTCTAGGATTCGGCTACATTGCCTTTGAATACAATATCTGGTGGGCTATTTTCTATCACATTTTCAATAACTTTGTCATTTCCCAAGGCTTGCATTATGTAGCCTATCATGTGGACGAGGGACTAGCGAATTGGCTCCAAATCGGTGTTTTAGCTATTGGTTCCATTGTGATGATAGTGGTTCTTGCGACTAAATGGCCAGCTATCAAGGCTTATATTCAAGCCAATAAACCTCAACCGGGAGTTTTCCAGCGTGCCCTCGCGTCCTTCTGGTTCTGGTTCTTCGTGCTATTCACTATCCTGATGTCTATTGTTCCTTATGTGATTCCGATCTTCCAGATGGCTAATCTCAAAGGATAAAGATTATCGATTGCTAGTAAAGGGGGATCCTTTTAGATCTCTCTTTTTGCTATGAAAAAGGGCAAGTGAAGATAAAGGATTGAGGATGAGGGTCTGATATACTAATTTAATAATTATTTTTTACTTGGTGAAGGTGGATAACAATAATACAAACATACTAGAGAGAGGCTAACCCCTCCCTTTTTTGATATAATAGAGAGTATGAATAACTTGATTAAATCCAAGCTCGAGCTCTTGCCGACGAGTCCGGGCTGTTACATTCACAAAGACAAGAACGGTACCATCATCTATGTGGGGAAGGCCAAGAATCTTCGCAACCGGGTGCGGTCCTATTTCAGAGGGAGCCACGATACCAAGACGGAAGCGCTGGTATCTGAGATTGTGGATTTTGAATTTATCGTCACTGAGTCCAATATTGAGGCCTTGCTTCTTGAGATCAACCTCATCAAGGAGAACAAGCCCAAGTACAATATCATGCTCAAGGACGACAAGTCCTATCCCTTCATTAAGATTACCAATGAGCGCTATCCGCGCCTCATCATCACGCGTCAGGTCAAAAAGGATGGCGGTCTCTATTTCGGCCCCTATCCGGACGTAGGAGCGGCTAATGAGATCAAAAGGCTTTTGGATCGAATTTTCCCATTCCGCAAGTGTACCAATCCGCCTTCCAAGGTCTGCTTTTATTATCATCTAGGGCAATGTATGGCCCACACAGTCTGCCACAAGGACGAGGCCTATTTCAAGGGCATGGCCCAGGAGGTTTCTGATTTCCTCAAGGGGCAGGATGACAAGATTATCGATGAGCTCAAGCTCAAGATGAATACCGCTGCGCAAAACATGGAATTTGAGCGGGCAGCCGAGTACCGCGATCTGATCCAGGCCATCGGGACCCTGCGGACCAAACAGCGGGTCATGGCCAAGGATTTGCAGAACCGGGATGTCTTTGGCTACTATGTGGACAAGGGTTGGATGTGTGTGCAGGTTTTCTTTGTCCGTCAGGGCAAGCTGATCGAGCGCGATGTCAATCTCTTCCCTTACTATAATGATCCAGACGAGGATTTCTTGACCTATGTGGGGCAGTTTTACCAGGAGAAATCTCACCTGATCCCCAATGAAATCCTGATCCCTCAGGATATCGATGAGGAAGCGGTCAAGGCCCTTGTGGATACCAAGGTCCTCAAGCCCCAGCGAGGGGGAGAAGAAGCAGTTGGTCAATCTGGCCATCAAGAATGCGCGTGTCAGTCTGGAGCAGAAGTTCAATCTCCTTGAAAAATCGATGGAAAAGACCCAAGGTGCTATTGAAAATCTTGGAAAACTCCTGCAAATCCCAACTCCTGTGCGCATTGAGTCTTTTGACAACTCCAACATCATGGGGACCAGTCCGGTCTCAGCCATGGTGGTCTTTGTCAATGGGAAGCCAAGCAAAAAGGACTACCGCAAGTACAAGATTAAGACCGTCGTCGGGCCAGATGACTATGCCAGCATGCGGGAAGTCATTCGCAGACGCTACAGCCGGGTCATGCGGGATGGCCTGACGCCACCAGATCTGATCGTCATCGATGGGGGTCAGGGCCAGGTCAATATCGCTAAGCAAGTCATCCAAGACGAGTTGGGGCTGGACATTCCTATCGCAGGCCTGCAAAAGAATGACAAGCACCAGACCCATGAATTGCTCTTCGGTGATCCCCTTCAAGTCATCGAACTCTCTCGAACCTCGCAGGAATTTTTCCTCCTCCAACGGATCCAGGATGAAGTCCACCGTTTCGCCATCACCTTCCACCGACAGCTTCGTTCTAAAAATTCCTTCTCTTCTCAGCTAGATGGCATTGAAGGCTTGGGACCAAAACGCAAGCAGTTGCTGATGAAGCACTTTAAGTCACTGACCAAGATCAAAGAGGCCACTGTAGATGAGATCGTCACAGTCGGCATTCCGCGAGCAGTCGCGGAGGCAGTGCAAGCCAAGCTCCATCAAGGAAAGCAAGAAGAAGCAAGTCCCTTGATGGAAGTTGCGGAGGATTCTGAATCATACCAATCATAAGGAGTTTATAATGAACCATCGAATCGCTATTTTATCTGATATTCACGGAGATACGACAGCCCTGGAGGCAGTGATTGCGGATGCGCGTGCTCTAGGCGCGACGGAATACTGGCTTTTAGGGGACATTTTGCTTCCGGGGCCTGGAAGAGATGACCTTTTTGAGTTGCTGGATGCGATTCCGATTACAGCGGCTGTTCGTGGAAATTGGGACGATTGTGTCCTAGAGGCCTTGGATGGCGAGTACGGACTTGAGGATCCGCAGGAGATCCAACTTCTTCGCCTCACTCAGTACCTCATGGAAGGACTAGATCCTAAGCGGATCGATTGGCTTCGTTCCCTTCCATTGGTAGAGAAGAAGGAGGTCAATGGCATTCGCTTTTCACTGACCCACAACTTGCCAGAAAAGAATTATGGTGGAGACTTGCGTCCAGCAAATGCGACGGAGAACTTTGACCAACTGCTGGATGATCAGACGGATATGGCGATCTACGGTCATGTCCACAAGCAGTTGCTTCGCTATGGCAGTCAGGGCCAGCAGATCCTCAATCCGGGGACTATTGGCATGCCTTATTTCGACTGGGAACCAATTCAAAACCACAGAGCTCAGTATGCTCTGATCGATGTCGAAGAAGATGGAGTGACCAACCTGCAATTTCGTAAGGTGGCCTATGACTATGAAGCAGAGCTCCAAGATGCCAAGGACAAAGGGCCTTCCCTTTTATTGAGATGTACGAAGAATTGAGACGCGAGGATAACTATCGGGGCCATAACATCGAGCTGCTAACTAGCTTAATTGAGAAATACGGTTATGCCAAAGAAGTAGCTGCCTATTTCAATCTTTCCAATGAATCATAGGTGGATCTCTTGTGTATTCAACCTATAACAAAAGAAGCGGATCTTCAAAATGTCCGCTTCTTTTTTCACAATCTTAGGCTGTAAAACCCTGCAAGCTCTTTCATTTTGTGTTAAAATAGAGGTAACAGAAATAGAAAAGGAAGAAGCTTATGAAATTTCTAGAGCTCAATAAAAAACGCCATGCGATCAAGCATTTCACTGACCAACCGGTCGATCCAAAGGATGTACGGACTGCCATTGAGATCGCAACCTTGGCCCCTAGTGCCCACAATAGCCAGCCTTGGAAATTTGTGGTCGTTCGTCAAAAAAATGCGGAATTGGCAAAATTAGCCTATGGTGCAAACTACGATCAAGTCATGGAAGCACCTGTGACCATCGCCCTCTTTACAGATACTGATTTGCAAAAACGGGCTCGCAAGATTGCGCGTGTCGGTGGGGTGAAAAACTTCACAGATGAGCAGTTGCAATACTTTATGCAAAATCTTCCTGCTGAATTTGCACGCTATGATGCCCAACAAACAAGTGATTACTTGGCTTTGAATGCCGGTCTTGTGGCGATGAACTTGGTACTTGCTTTGACGGACCAAGGCATTGGAACCAATATTATCTTGGGATTTGATAAATCAAAAATCAATGAAGTATTGGACATCGAAGAGCGTTTCCGTCCGGAAGTCTTGATTACGGTTGGCTATGCGGCTGAAAAAGTAGAGCCAAGCTATCGCTTACCAGTAGACGAAATCATTGACAAACGCTAAGCCAATTAGCAAATAGAAGATTGAGGAGGAATTCATGACAACAGTTGACTTTAAAGCAGAAGTAGAAAAACGTCGCGATGAGATGATGGCTGACCTATACAGCCTCTTGGAAATCAATTCTGAACGCGATGACAGCAAGGCAGATGCAGAGCATCCTTTTGGACCTGGTCCTGTAAAAGCTCTTGAAAAATTCTTGGAAATTGCCAAACGTGATGGCTATGAAACCAAGAATGTCGACAATTATGCCGGTCACTTTACCTTTGGTGAAGGAGAAGAAGAGCTTGGGTATCTTTGCCCATATGGACGTCGTGCCTGCAGGTAGTGGCTGGAAGACAGATCCCATACAAACCAGAAATTATCGATGGTAAGCTCTATGCGCGTGGTTCGTCTGATGATAAAGGGCCTACAATGGCCTGCTACTATGGTTTGAAGATCATTAAAGACCTAGGACTCCCTGTTTCTAAGCGCGTGCGCTTTGTTGTCGGTACGGATGAAGAATCAGGCTGGGGCGACATGGATTACTATTTCAAACATGTCGGACTTCCTGAGCCAGATTTTGGCTTCTCACCAGATGCGGAATTCCCAATCATCAATGGGGAAAAAGGAAACATCACTGAGTACCTTCATTTTGGAAATGACAACACAGGAAGTGCCCATCTTCATAGCTTTACAGGTGGCCTTCGTGAAAACATGGTACCAGAGTCAGCGACTGCAGTCGTTTCTGGACAACTACCAGATCTTGCTGGCCTCTTAGATGCCTTTGCCAAGGAACACCAGCTCAAGTATGAAATCTCAACTGTCGATGAAGAAACCTATACCGTTACGATTGTTGGGAAATCTGCTCATGGATCAACTCCTGAAGATGGGATCAATGGTGCGACCTACTTGGCTCTCTTGTTGAACCAATTTGATTTTGGTGGTGCTGCTAAGGCTTACCTTCATGTGACAGCTTCACTTCTTCACGAAGATTTTGCTGGTGAAAAATTAGGTATTGCCCATACAGATGCCAAAATGGGACCATTGAGCATGAATGCAGGTGTCTTCCATTTTGATGAAAGCCAAGCAGACAACACTATTGCCCTCAATATCCGTTACCCTCAAGGTACAGATCCTGAAACCATCAAATCCATCCCTTGAAAAGATCGAAGGAGTGGCTACAGTAAGCTTGTCAGCCCATGGTCACACACCTCACTATGTTCCGATGGATGACGAATTGGTATCCACTCTCTTGCGTGTTTACGAAAAACAAACTGGCCTCAAAGGACACGAACAAGTGATCGGTGGTGGTACCTTTGGTCGTCTCTTGAAACGTGGGGTTGCCTTTGGTGCTATGTTCCCAGACTATGTCAATACCATGCACCAAGCTAATGAGTTCGCAGATGTCGAAGATCTCTATCGTGCAGCTGCTATTTACGCAGAAGCCATCTATGAACTAATCAAATAATCCACTACTCGGCCAGTTTTTCTGGCTGAGTTTTTCCATAGAAGGAGGACTTATGTCAAGGATTGAAAGCATTAAACAAGCCATTATGGCAGATCCTCAAAATAAAGCATATACGGATAAAGGGAATCGAGCCACTCTTTGCAGCCCCAAAAGACTGCTCGTATCAATATTATCGGACAGGCACCTGGGACTGAAAACGCAAGAAGCTGGTATTTACTGGAAGGATAAGAGTGGTGACCGCCTGCGCGAATGGTTAGGAGTTGACGAAGACACCTTTTATAATTCTGGTTTGTTTGCGGTCATTCCCTATGGACTTTTATTTCCCAGGGCATGGAAAATCTGGTGACCTTCCACCTCGCAAAGGCTTTGCGGAAAAGTGGCACCCTCAACTCCTCAAGGAGTGTCCGGATATTGAGTTGACCCTCTTAATTGGACAATATGCCCAAGCATACTACCTTCATGAAAAGGTTAGTGGCAAAGTAACCGAACGGGTTCACCATTTTAAAGACTATTTGCCAACCTATTTTCCACTTGTTCACCCTTCCCCTCGCAATCAAATCTGGATGGCTAAAAATCCTTGGTTTGAGGCAGAAGTGGTCCCAGAATTGCAAACCTTAGTACAAGAGATCATTCAAAAATAAAGGAGAGCGAAGATGGATCCTTATCAACAAGTTAAAGAAAAATTAGATGAGTTAGGGAATTTCATTTGATGTGGTGGAACACCCACCTGCATTCACGACTGAGCAGGCGGATTCTTATATTGAAGGCTTAGAAGGTGTCCGGACCAAGACCATGTTTTTGACCAACAAGAAGAAAACTCAATACTATCTGCTCATCATGGATGACCAGAAAGCCATTGGATATGGATGATTTCAAAGAGCAAGTGGAAGCCAACCGGATCCGCATGGCTTCAGCAGATTCTTTAGCTGAAAAAATGCAATTACCGCCAGGAACGGTTTCTCCATTTGGTTTATTGAACAATGAAGAAAAAGATATTCGAGTCTATTTCGATAAAGACATTGTGTCAGAGGAGATCATGACCTTCCATCCCAATACCAATGAAAAAACGATCTTTATTAAAACCCAAGACTTGTTCCGATTTTTAGAGTCAATTGGCTTTAGCTATGAAATTCTAACCCTTCCATAACATACCTATAGGAGAAATCATGAAAGAAATTCCATTTTCAAGCTTTTACCAAGCTTATCAAAAAGGAGACATACACGTTCTTGATGTACGCGAGCAGGAAGAGTATGATGCCCTTCACTTAGATGGGGTTCGTCTTCTTCCCTTATCTGAGTTAGCAGATCGCTACCAGGAATTAGAGAAGGATCATCCCTATTATGTCATCTGCAAGTCTGGTCGACGCTCAGCACGTGCTTGCCAATTTTTGGAAGAGCAAGGCTATGATGTGACCAACGTCCAAGGTGGCATGGATGCATTTGAATCCTAAGAGAGAGTGGGACAGAAATCGGTAATTCATTAGAATTCGATTTCGTCGTCCCACCTCCGCACAGTTGAGTAGGGCTGTAAAAGCTGATGAAATCAGCGTAGTAGAGCCCACTCAACCACTGCGTCTTGCTCGACAATCCAAAAATAATTGAGAGGCTAGGACTTTTGTCCCAGCCTCTTTTCTTTACTAATTTCTAAAAATGAGTAGAATTTGTATGTTTTTCAAAAGATCTTGCAGGGATTTTCCAGTCTTTCATTGAAAATGGTTCAGAAATTTTGTATAATACCCTAGTATAAACAATAGTTAAGGAGATTCATTATGTCAAAACAAGATTGGCTGGATTATTTCGAAGCCGTAAATGGTCGTTCTGCTAGTGCAGAAGAAATTGCTCAAGCACTGGCTGCAGGAGAATTTCAAGAAGAAGTAGTGGTTCCAGAAACCCCACAAGCCCCAGAATTTGTCGCAGCACCAACTGCACCCTGTGGAAGAACCAGTTGCTGCTCCACAAGCCCCAGAGTTTGTTGCAGCGCCAGCAGCGCCCTGCAGCTCCAACAGCTCCAGAGTTTGTCAGCACCAACTGCTCCTGCAGAAGAACCAGTAGCAGCTCCAGTTCAAGAACCGGCCCCTCAAGCTGCTCCAGCGAATGGACCTGCTTTCCAACAAGCTCCACAGCAAGCCTACCAACAACCTACTCAAGCAGCTTATCAACAAGCTCCTTACCAAGGTCAACCAGGACAACCTTATCCTGCCCAACCAAGTCAATTTGGTGTAGCCGTTGGTGGTTACTGGAATTGGTTCCTTTCAGCTTTGAAACGTCCAACTGCTGTAGAAAATTCCAAAAGCTCTTAACGGAATTTTACAGTATGTCTTGACTGCCTTTGTCTTGACCCTATCAACTTTCTTCACAGCTAGTGGAGCTACAGGTGGTTATGGAATGGATTTCCGTGCCTTTATGTTGACATTGATTTCCCTATTCTTTAGCGTTTACGCCTTCCAAGTAGCAGGATTCTTTGTTCGTCGTGTGGTTCTTCAAGATAAGGAATACAGTTATGGTCGTTCATTTGAAGAATTTGGACGTTTGTCTGTTTACACTTTGCCACTTGCCCTTCTTGCTTTCTTAGTAGGTCTTGTAAAAGTTTATGAATTTTATGGCTTTGTAAATTTCCTTATTTTCTTCTTGTTCTTTGTTGGAACATGCTATGTCGTTCATCAAGGATTGAACAAGACAAGCTTTAAAGCAGATAAATTCTTGCTTCTAGTAGCATCATCTGTTGTCTTGCTTCTCATTGCCATCTTTGTCATTTATGTGAATGCTCGTATTTTAGAACAAGTAGCTATTGGATTTATTCCAAGTGCTCCAAATTTCTCTAACTTTGGATTCTAACAATATCACAAAACGGAAGGTGGGGGAACCCACTTTCCCTATTTTATAATGAGGGAGAAGAGATCCATGCAAAAGAAATGGGTTGAATTATTTGAAAAAGTGATCGGTCGCAAACCGTCACCAGAAGAGTTTATGGCTGGGAAAGCTTGTGGATTTGATTTGAAACAAATTCAGTCTATCGCAGGAAATGCCCCAGCAGAGGAAGTCGCTCCTGTTGAGGAACCAGTGGTTGAACCAGTTGAAGAAGTGAAGAATGTCGATCCACTTCTAGCAGCTCGTCAGGCTTGGTTGCAACATTTTGAAGAAACCTATGGCCGCAAGCCAAGTGCAGAAGAATTTACCGCGGCTAAAAGTCAAAACTTTGAGTTTTTTGTAGGACCTGTGCCTGAAGCAGAATTTGCGAACCCAGATTCAACAGAAGTAACACAGGAATATGTACCTCAACAGCCGACTCAAGAGTATACGACTCCACTTGCTGCTGAGCAAACGCAGGTCTTTGCTGGTCCAAATGTCACAGAAGCAGGTCCAGCTCAGAAAAAACAAAAGGCCCCTAAAACGAAGGGTGGAAAGAAACTTTCCAAGAAGAAAATTGGGATTATTTCTGCTATCGCAGTCCTTGTGATCGCTTTGGTAGCAGCCTTCTTTTACTTCCAGTCTACAACACGTGTCGAAGTGACTGCAGATAAATTTATTAAGGCAGTGGACACCAAGGATTATCGCGAAGCAGCAGATCTGCTTTCAACCGATAACGATAAATGGACAAAGGATGAAGCCGAAAGCTTTGATCACCAGCATGGAAGATCAAGGGGTCGATATCGGCACAGAGTTGAACAAGATCATTGATAATGGTGGAGAAGGCAGCTATACGGATAAATCTGGAAACAAGATCTTTGGTTTGGAGAAAAGCGGACAAGAAATTTGGAATCTTCCAAGAATACCGTGTGGCCAGCTATCCAGTACAAGTCAAGGTCAAGACCAATTTGGATCAAGCCAAACTCAAAGTGGCTGCCAATAAAACCGTGACCTTGAAGAAAGATGCAGTGACAGATCTTGGTTCTTTCCATTACAATACAAAAGAAATGGAATTGACTGCTAAAACAGAAGTCGGAAATGTCACTTCTAAGATCCATCTCAATCCTAAAAAAGCAACTAAGAATAACTTAGAATTGCAGTTGAATTCTGAAAAACGCAATTTAGAAGTTGAGTTCCCAGATGAAGTTGAAAACCCAACGGATGTGAAGGTTGTGGTCAACGGCAAAGAAGTCGGAACCAGCACGACCTTTGAAGTAGATAGCATCCCTTATCAAGAAATTGAAGTGCATGCCGTCTTCAACATGAATGGGGAAACCTATACAACTGAAAAGGCTAAGGTGACGATTGAAGAGGGTGAGAACGATCCGATCGAACTCAAACTAGCCAAAGATACCCTAAAACGCATCAAGAGTGCGCAAGATGCTAAGAAAGCGCAAGCAGCCAAAGAAGAACAAAATCGGACCTTGGCAGAAGAATTCTTGAAAGAGTACCGCGACGCAGTCTTTAGCTCAGTTTCAAATCGAAACAACACCTACTCTAAATACTATGACACACAAAGTCAAGCCTACAAGGACATGGTTGAATTCACAACTGGTGATGGTGTTCGAAAGGCAAAAATTGACTACTATACTCCAGGAGCATTGGACATTCAAAGTGTCACTGAAGAAAATGGTGTGGTGACGATCAAGACTTATGAAGACTTTACCGTGCATTATACAGATAGCCATCCAGATTCACAAAACCGCAAGTACAAGACCTACACCTTGAAAAAAAGTAGGTGCAAGTTATGTGATTACGGATATTGTCGTAACAAAAAGAATCATAGGAGATTCCTCATGAAAGCAAGATTTTCCAAATTAACTTTGGTGACAGTTGCCTTGTTAACCCTGACAGCTTGCTCCCAATCTCAATCTACTAGTTCAAAATCTTCTGCAAAAGAAGAAACTAAACAAACGCAAACCAAGTCTTCCAAAGAAATGTCTTCAACAAAGAATCCATCAAAAGAGACTGGCAAAGAAGAGTCGTCAAAAGCTGGTAAGTCAGATGTGAAAGTGGACTCTGGTGTCAGCTACAATGGTTCTTACTATAGTGTCAAAGGGAAATATGGTGAGGTCATGATCGCCAACAAACATTATCCCTTGTCGCCTGACTTTAACCCAGGTGAAGATCCTGAAGCTGTTTCAGCCCTTCATGAATTGATCGCAGCCATGCAGGCAGAAGGATATCCGATCAGTGACCAATATAGTGGTTTTCGTAGCTACGATACCCAAGTTGGCCTCTATCAAAACTATGTCAATCAAGATGGTCAGGAAGCCGCCGATCGTTATTCTGCAAGACCGGGTTATAGTGAACATCAGACAGGTTTGACCTTTGATTTGATCGATACCAGTGGTAATCTGGTGACAGAACCTGGACCAAGTAAGTGGTTGCTCAAGAATGCTGCTAAATATGGCTTTGTGGTTCGTTACCAAGAAGGAAAAGAAAAAGTAACAGGCTACATGCCAGAAAGCTGGCATCTCCGCTATATCGGAAAAGAAGCGCAAGATATCGCTGACTCAGGTTTGAGTCTGGAAGAATACTATGGCTTCACCGGTGGCGATTACGTTGATAAATAAGAAAAGGTTGGGGATTTTAACCCCAACCTCAGATTGAAGACAAAGTCATATAAAAAACTTTCCTTAGGTGAGTACGGACGTCAGCGAACTTCTACGAAGTTCCATGACTAATTATTGAGCCTAAGGTCTCAATAATTCCGAGTGCCTGAATCGTTATTGTTTCAGGCACTTTACTCACAGTGGAAAGTTTTGGTATTTTCTTGATTCATCTAAAAAATGGAACTCAATTATATTTCTTATCAGAATCGCTTAATTTATTTTACTTTAAAATAGTTTGTCTATATTTTAAGGTTGGGATAGATATCCCAACCTTTTTATTGTATGTTTTTTAGAAACTCATCCAGCTCTTTTTGGTTCTTGAGAGAGATAAATTTTTCGGGGTAGGTGGAGTGGATGTTTTGATACCTTTCTCGAGCACTTTTTGTTCGTCCGTCCCAAAGGATCCAACGGATGAATTCCCAGTCAAAGCGTTCGGGGCAACCTGCCGCCATACTCTCACGGACGCGGCCTTTATAACGGCGGTATCGTTTCCAGGCTCTAAAGAGGCAGTTCCAACGAGAGAAGTTGAGAAAGATAATCTGGTCGGCTTGCTCCATTCTTTCCTCATAGCAGCACCAAGAGTAATTGCCATCAATGACCCAGTCTCTATGATCGCTGAGAAACTGTCTCATCTCTTTCTCCATCCAATCCCGATCACTGTCTATCCAACCCGGTTGAAATTGAAGGGTGTCCATATGTAGCTTGGGAATGGAGTAGTGGCGGGATAAGTTTTCAGCCAAGGTGGATTACCTGATCCAGAATAGCCGATAATAACGATTTTCATAAGCACCTCTCAAAATTTTAGGAACAAAAAAAGCTCCGGAGAGCTTGATTTTTATGCTGTTCTTGATTAACCAAGTTTCGCTGCAAGACGTGCTTTATCACGGCTAGCTTTGTTCTTGTGGATCAAACCTTTAGTTTCTGCTTTATCGATAGCTGAGCTAGCAGCGCGGTAAAGTTCTTCAGATGGGTTTGCTTCAAAAGCTTTGATTGCAGTACGCATAGCTGATTTTTGAGCTGAGTTTTTTTCGTTTTGTTTAACGTTCAATTCAGCGCGTTTGATAGCTGATTTAATGTTTGCCAAGTTATTCACCTCCATTGATAATCTAACTATCTCATTATATATGAAAAGTTAAGATTTGACAAGCCTAAAATAGCTTTTCCTTAAAAAAGTACCGTTAACAGGCCATTTTCTCTAGCGTTTGAGATAAATTTCGTCGATTTCATGGTTGGTTGCCTTATGGAGAATCAGATCAGCTCGGTTTCTGGTTGGTTGGATGTAATGTTGCAAGTTGACTAAATTAATGGATTCCCAGACCTGATGGGCCATGCTTAAAACTTCTTCTAGGGGTTGCTCTGTAAATCGATAGTAGTAGTTATTGGGATCATTCTGAGCTAATGCAAGGAGTTTTTGGAAGCGATCGATATACCAAGATTCGATATCGTCGACCGCGGCATCCACATAGATTGAAAAATCAAAGAAATCGGTCATATAGAGACTGTCATTTTGCGGATTTTGAAAGACATTGATTCCTTCGACAATGACAAAATCAGCTGGTAAAATCGTTTGCTTCTCATCTGGGACAATATCGTATATTTCGTGGGAATAGACAGGGATTTCTACGCTCTTGTTGTTTTTGATTTGATTAAGAAAATGAAGGAGTAATTCCATATCATAACTTTCTGGAAATCCCTTTCGATTGAGAAGCTCCTGTTCTTTTAAGACAGCGTTGGGATAAAGAAAGCCATCCGTTGTTACCAATTCCACGCTCGAGCCTTCGAAGGTCCGCGAAAGCAGAATCTGTAGAAGACGGCTGGTGGTCGATTTCCCAACAGCAACACTCCCTGAAACCCCAATGATAAAGGGTTGGCGTTCACTCGTTTTTTGAAGAAAAATACCTTTTGAGAAGGCCAAATCTTCTTTGGAACGCTTGTAGATTCCAATCAGGTTTGTCAAAGGCAGGTAGACGTCACGTACATCCTGGAGGTTGATGCGGTCGTTAAAACTTTTAATAGAATTGAGCTCTGTTTGAGAGAGAGGTGGGGTGGTTTTGCGGTGCAAATTTTGCCACGTTTCTCGATTAATTTTTTCAAAATGTAGAAATTCTTTGTCCATATGTCACTCCTATTGTAGTCTTTAGTATACCAATTTTTAGAGGTCATGTAAACGATTTAAAAAAGGAGTGAATTATGATAAAATAACCTTATGAGTAAAATGTATTTCGATGTAAACCCAGATGCAGCCCATGATATTCATGATCTGGCTGTTGTTTTATTGGGACAAAAGATGAATTTCTATACAGATGCGGGCGTCTTTAGTAAAAAAATGATAGATTATGGAAGTCAGGTGCTCTTATCAACCCTGGATTTCCAAGGAGAGGAAAGCGTTCTTGATGTCGGTTGTGGCTATGGTCCAATTGGCCTCTCTCTAGCTAAAGCACAGGGAGTCGCCGTGACCATGGTGGATGTCAATGAGCGGGCGCTAGACTTGGCTAAGAAAAATGCCAGCCGAAATGGCGTGGAAGCTCAGATCTTTTCTTCGGATGTCTATGAAGCAGTAGAAGGGGTCTTTGACCATGTGATCAGTAATCCGCCGATCCGAGCTGGTAAGAAAGTGGTTCACCAAGTGATCACTGGTAGTTTTGAACATTTGAAACCAGGTGGAGACTTGACCATTGTCATTCAGAAAAAACAAGGGGCTCCGAGCGCTAAGGCCAAGATGGAAGAGACGTTTGGCAATTGTGAAATCGTAAAAAAAGACAAAGGCTATTATATTTTAAGAAGTGAGAAAGAATCATGAGAGCAGTAGATATCATTCAGAAAAAAAGAGATGGTCTTGCCTTAAACAAGGAAGAAATTGAATGGCTGATTGAGGGCTATGTGGCTGGAACAGTACCAGATTACCAAATGTCTGCTTTTGCTATGGCTGTTTATTTTAAAGGGATGACGACGGAAGAAATCTCTCATATGACCATGAAGATGGTCCAAACGGGGCAACAGTTTGATTTGTCAGCTATTCCAGGGATCAAGGTGGACAAACATTCGACTGGTGGTGTGGGAGACAAGGTGACCTTGGTCTTGGTACCTTTGGTTGCAAGTTTCGGAGTGCCAGTTGCTAAAATGAGCGGTCGTGGCTTAGGCCACACAGGTGGAACCATCGATAAGTTGGAATCCATTAAAGGCTTTCCAGATTGAGCGGACCCAAGAGGAATTTATCCAGCAGGTGCAGGAGATCGGCTTATCGGTCATTGGTCAATCCGACCAACTTGTAAAAGCAGACAAACTTTTGTATGCTCTTCGTGACGTGACGGCGACAGTGGATACCATTCCATTGATTGCTAGCTCCGTTATGAGTAAGAAAATTGCTGCTGGTGCTGATGCCATTCTTTTGGACGTGACGGTAGGCGAGGGTGCCTTTATGAAGAATATTGAGGATGCTCGTCGCTTAGCACGTACCATGGTGGATCTTGGAAATGCCGTAGGGCGCAAGACCATCGCTGTCATTACAGATATGAGCCAACCCTTGGGAACCAGTATTGGCAATCGTTTAGAGATCTTGGAAGCCCTGGATATTCTGAAAGGACAGGGGCGCGCTGATGTGACAGAGTTTATTTGTGAATTAGCGCAAATCATGTTGAAATTAGCCAATGTGGACCAAACGATTGAAGCAATCCATGAACACTTGAGCAATGGACAAGCCTTAGCGAAGTTTGAAGAAATGGTGGTGGCTCAAGGTGGAGACTTAGAAGATTTGCATCGTCCTGTCAAAGTGGATCAGGTCCTTGAAGTAACAGCGGATCACGATGGCGTCATTGCTGCTTTACCTGCCATGGAGTTTGGCTTGTTTGCTATGCGCCTGGGTGCTGGTCGTGCCGTCAAATCGGATCCCCTCGATTATGAAACAGGGATTGTGTTTGACAAAAAAGTGGGAGAGCACGTCAAAAAAGGGGAACGTATTGCCCGCATTTTCATGAATGAAAAAAATTCACAAGAAAGCGTTACAGAATTCAAAAAAAATGTTAAAATACTAGAAAGGGCTGAAAGCGTTAAAGAAATTATTGAAATAATATCTTAAGCAACTCAGGAGATTATATGAAGTTAAATAAATATATCGATCACACTTTTTTAAAACCAGACGCGCAACAAGAACAGATCGAAAAGCTGATAGAAGAAGCCAAGGCTTATGGTTTTGCGAGTGTCTGTGTGAACCCGACATGGGTGAATTTTGCGGCTGAGGGCTTGTGCGATTCAGACGTTAAAGTTTGTACCGTTATTGGTTTTCCTTTGGGAGCAAATACACCATTTGTCAAAGCGTGTGAAACAAAAAATGCTATTCAAAATGGTGCCGATGAAATTGACATGGTCATTAATATCGGAGCACTTAAGTCTAAGAATTTAGCACTAGTTGAGGAAGATATCCAAGCTGTAGTCGAAGCGAGCGGGGATAAGCTTGTCAAAGTCATTATTGAGACTTGTCTCTTAACAGACGATGAAAAGGTCGTTGCTTGCCAAATTGCTAAAGAGGCTGGGGCAGACTTTGTGAAGACTTCAACTGGCTTCTCTACTGGAGGAGCAACGGTAGAAGATGTGGCTTTAATGCGTCAAACAGTTGGACCTGACATGGGTGTTAAAGCTTCTGGTGGTGCTCGGTCATATGAAGATGCTCTTGCTTTTATCGATGCTGGTGCGACCCGTATCGGAACTTCTTCTGGTGTAGCAATCATGGAAGGAAAATGGCTCATGGCGACTACTGAATTGATTGACTTAGCAGTTGAAGTGAGTAATCAAGCCTATGTGCCCTATTCTCATTTCCCAATTGGAGCTGTACTGCTAACAAAGGATGGGGAAATCTATACAGGGGTCAATATCGAAAATGCCAGTTTTGGATTAACTAACTGTGGAGAACGGACAGCCATTTTTAAGGCAGTTTCAGAGGGAGCTCGTGAGTTTCAAGAGCTCATTATCTACGGGCAAACAGAAAAGCCCATCTCTCCATGTGGTGCTTGTCGCCAGGTCATGGCTGAATTTTTTGAGCCAGACCTTCCTGTAACCTTAGTATCTAAAGATAAATCGACGGTCGTGATGACGGTCAAGGAATTACTTCCATATTCCTTTACAGACTTGACTTAATGGGTCTGTGGGGCGGTCTTTTGACCCTTTCAATACTTCGCAACAATGTTGCACAATAATTTAGGAGGTTCAGTAATGAACAAGAAACAATGGCTAGGCCTTGGTCTAGTAACTGTCGCTGCTATCGGACTTGCAGCATGTGGAAATCGTGCGTCTAAAAAAGATAGCGCAAACTCAGAATCTAAAACAGATTTGAAAGTTGCTATCGTTACCGATACTGGTGGTGTGGATGACAAATCATTCAACCAATCTGCTTGGGAAGGTTTGCAAGCTTGGGGTAAAGAAAACGGTCTTTCTAAAGGGAACGGATTTGACTACTTCCAATCAACAGATCAATCTCAATATGCGACAAACCTTGATGAAGCTGTTTCTAACGACTACAAATTGATCTTTGGTGTTGGTTTTGCCTTGAGCGACTCTATTAAAAAAGCTGCAAAAGACAACGAAGATGTGAACTATGTCATCATCGATGACCGTATTGAAGGACAAAAGAACGTAGCATCTGCTGTTTATGCCGATAACGAAGCTGGTTACCTTGCTGGTATCGCTGCTGCAAAAACTACAAAAACTAAACAAGTTGGTTTTGTAGGTGGTATGGAAAGTGAAGTTATCACTCGTTTCCGCGCTGGATTTGAAGCTGGTGTTAAATCTGTTGACCCATCTATCAAAGTTCAAGTAGACTACGCTGGTTCATTCGGTGACTCTGCTAAAGGTAAAACAATTGCCGCTGCACAATACGCTGCAGGTGCAGACGTTATCTATCAAGTAGCTGGTGGTACTGGTGCAGGTGTCTTCTCTGAAGCTAAAGACTTGAACGAGAAGAAAAATGAAGACGAAAAAGTTTGGGTTCTTGGGGTTGACCGTGACCAAAAAGCTGAAGGTGAATACACTTCTAAAGATGGCAAAAAATCTAACTTCGTATTGGCTTCAAGCTTGAAGAAAGTCGGAGAATCTGTAAAAGACTTAGCTAAGAAGCTGCTGACGGTAAATTCCCTGGCGGTAAAGTGATTACTTATAGCTTGAAAGATGGTGGAGTTGATTTGACAACCGACAACCTTTCTGCAGATGCTAAAAAAGCTGTCGAAGATGCCAAAGCTAAAATCCTTGATGGGTCTCTTAAAGTTCCTGAAAAATAATATTTGATTGGAGCGGCCCTCCCTTTAAGGGCCGTTTCTTTTAAAGTGAGACATTTTTGTCTCAATAAAATCTGTTAGTCACCTAGCAGATTTTATTGAAATAAAAAAATTTTGAAAGGAAACACCCCATGACACATGAATATGTCATCGAAATGCGTGAGATTACCAAAAAATTTGGTGACTTTGTAGCAAATGATAAGATTAATCTTCAGTTGCGCAAAGGTGAAATCCATGCACTTCTTGGAGAAAATGGTGCAGGGAAATCTACACTGATGAATATGCTGGCTGGTTTATTGGAACCAACAAGCGGAGACATCATGGTAAATGGAAAAACTGTTAACCTAGACTCACCTTCAAAAGCAGCTTCTTTAGGAATTGGAATGGTACACCAACACTTTATGTTGGTTGAAGCTTTTACAGTTGCTGAAAATATCATCCTTGGTTCTGAAACCACTAAACATGGTGTTTTGGACCTTAAAAAAGCCAGTCAAGATATCCTTGACTTGTCTAAAAAATATGGCTTGGCAGTAGATCCAAATGCTAAAGTTGAGGATATTTCCGTTGGTGCGCAGCAACGTGTGGAAATCTTAAAGACGCTTTATCGTGGAGCCGACATCCTGATCTTCGATGAACCAACTGCGGTGTTGACACCAGCTGAAATCGAAGAATTGATGACAATCATGAAGAACTTGGCGAATGAAGGAAAATCTATCATCTTGATTACGCACAAGTTGGATGAAATCCGTGCTGTTTCAGACCGCGTAACGGTTATCCGTCGTGGGAAATCTATTGAAACAGTCGAGATTGGTGGAGCTACTAACCAAGACTTGGCCGAAATGATGGTCGGCCGTTCTGTTTCCTTTAAGACTGAAAAAGGTCCTTCTGAACCGAAAGAAGTCGTCTTGTCGATTGAAAACTTGGTTGTAAACGAAAACCGTGGTGTCCCAGCTGTTAAGAATCTTTCACTGGAACTTCGTGCTGGTGAAGTCGTCGGGATTGCAGGGATTGATGGAAATGGTCAGTCTGAGTTGATCCAAGCGATTACAGGTCTACGGAAGGTAAAATCCGGTTCAATCAAGATTAAAGGCAAGGACGTTGTAGGACTTCGCCCACGTCAAATCACAGAAATGAAGGTAGGGCACGTCCCTGAAGACCGTCATCGTGATGGATTAGTCCTTGATATGATGATCTCTGAAAACATTGCCCTTCAAACCTACTATAAAGAACCTCTTAGCAAGAATGGTATTTTGAATTATCCAAATATTACCTCTTATGCCAAGAAGTTGATGGAAGAGTTTGACGTTCGTGCAGCCAGTGAAGTGGTACCAGCTAAGGCTCTCTCTGGAGGGAACCAGCAAAAAGCCATTATCGCTCGGGAAATTGATCGTGATCCAGATCTCTTGATCGTTAGTCAGCCGACTCGTGGATTGGACGTTGGAGCGATCGAATATATCCACAAACGTTTGATTCAAGAACGGGATAATGGAAAAGCCGTTCTGGTTGTCAGCTTTGAATTAGATGAAATTTTGAATGTTTCTGACCGTATTGCGGTTATTCATGATGGGAAGATCCAAGGGATCGTAACCCCTGAAACAACGAATAAGCAAGAACTTGGAATCCTCATGGCAGGAGGCCAAGTAAAGGAGGGAGCATCAAATGAATAAGAATTTAAAACAAATTGCCGTTCCATTGGTGTCTGTCCTTTTAGGATTGGTCTTGGGTGCCATTATTATGTGGGCCTTCAGCTATGATGCCCTTTGGGGATATGAATTGCTGTTTAAGAAAGCCTTTGGTTCGATTAAGAGTTGGGGAAATATTTCCCGTGCCATGGGGCCACTGATTTTAGTTGCTCTTGGATTTTCAGTAGCTAGCCGAGCCGGCTTCTTTAACGTTGGACTTCCTGGTCAGGCTTTTGCAGGATGGATCATGGCGACTTGGTTTGCCCTTTCTTTCCCAAATATGCCTCGTTTACTAATGATTCCGATGACCGTTTTGATTGCGGCGATCGCAGGTGGATTTATTGGAGCGATTCCTGGTTTCCTTCGTGCCTATCTCGGAACCAGTGAGGTCATCATCACCATTATGATGAACTACATTGTTCTCTATGGTGGGAATGCCTTGATTCATAGCTTCCCAGCTTCCTTGATGGAAAACAAGGACTCAACCATTGATGTGGGAGCCAACGCTGTCTACCAGACGGAGTGGTTGCGTAATTTGACGGACAAATCACAAATGAACATTGGGATCTTCTTTGCCATCATCGCATTGGTGGTCATCTGGTTCTTGATGAAGAAAACTACACTTGGGTTTGAAATCCGTGCCGTTGGTCTCAATGCGAATGCTGCGGAATACGCAGGGATGTCTGCAAAACGGACCATTATCCTTTCTATGATCATTTCTGGTGCTCTTGCTGGTATCGGTGGGGTAGTAGAAGGTCTGGGGATTTACTCAAATGTCTACGTTCAAACCAGCTCAATGAGTGTTGGATTTAACGGTATGGCCGTTGCCCTTCTTGCGATGAATTCACCAATTGGTATTCCATTTGCTGCCTTCTTGTTTGGAGCACTTCAAATTGGGGGAGTTGGTATGAAGCCAGCTGCAATCCCTGAAGAAGTCGTTCAAATTGTGACAGCATCCATTATCTTCTTCGTATGTGCCCACTACATTATCGAAAAAATGATCTCGATGCGTTCAGCTAAAAAAGGAGGAGCAAACTAATGAGTATTGTAACGATTTTAAGTATTCTTGTTTCCTCTATGATTGTGTATGCAGCGCCGCTGATCTTCACAAGTATCGGAGGAGCATACTCAGAACACGCTGGGGTTGTTAACGTTGGTCTGGAAGGAATCATGGTTATGGGAGCCTTCTCAGGTATTATCTTTAACTTGACTTTTGAGCCTGAGTTAGGAAGTTTAACACCATGGTTGTCCTTGATCGTTGCTGCAGGGATTGGAGTACTCTTCTCCTTGATCCACGCGGTGGCAACCATTCATTTCCGTGCTGACCATATCGTTTCAGGTACAGTATTGAACTTGATGGCCCCTCCATTAGCCGTCTTTCTAGTTAAAGCAATGTACAACAAGGGACAAACTGATAATATCAAAGTTGCCTTTGGGAAGACATCTATTCCGGTCTTATCTAAAATTCCGGTGATTGGGGATATTTTCTTCAACAATGCCAGCATCATTGGTTGGGTTGCGATTCTCTTCTCATTCTTTGCTTGGTTTATCATGTTCAAGACGAAATTTGGATTGCGTCTTCGTTCAGTTGGTGAACACCCACAAGCAGCAGATACATTGGGAATCAATGTATATAGAATGCGCTACTTAGGAGTGATGATCTCAGGTGCCCTAGCAGGAATCGGAGGAGCCATTTACGCTCAGTCAGTTTCTGTTAACTTTCGCGGTAACTACTATTGTAGGTCCTGGATTTATCGCCCTTGCGGCTATGATTTTCGGGAAATGGAACCCAATCGGGGCCATGCTGGCTAGTCTCTTCTTTGGAGCTTCACAAAGTTTGGCTGTTATCGGGAATCAATTGCCTTTGCTTAAAGGTATCCCATCCATCTACTTGCAAATTGCGCCTTACGTCTTGACCATGGTTGTCTTGGCAGCCTTCTTCGGACAAGCAGTTGCGCCAAAAGCAGATGGTGTTAACTACATTAAATCGAAATAATGCACAGAGAGATGCGAGGTTTCCTCGGTCTCTTTTGCTTTGTAAAGGCCCCTCTTAGTCGCAATTTCTTTAGATTTAGGGTACAATAAGAATACAACTTTTCACGTATTGGAGGAGCAGATGTTTAAGTGGATGAGACGCCTGATTGGCATGGTGATCGTTTTATTTATTTTATTAGTGATCCTGTTGGTTCCTGGATCTATTCCTGAAGGGGAGCAGCTGAGAAATGTGCAGGCAGGGAGTTCTTTGATTGAACTGGCTCAAAATGCTGTTTCAAATGCCTCTGTGAGCACTGAAGGACTCTCAACTGAGCTGAGTCTCAATTCTGTGCAATTGAGTCAGGTCGTAAAAACAAGTGCTGGTTCTGCCCTTGACAATTCTGACTATCAAAAGATGGCACTAGGAATGGATGGTAATGACCTTCACGTCAAAGTTCCTGTATCATTAGGGCCAGTCGATAGCTATCTAGATTTAACCATGACCGGTCAAGTCGAAAACAATGTCATGAATTTGACTGTGACCGGTGCTAAATTAGGGAAAATGCCCATTCCAAAATTCTTGGTTCTCAACTATTTGAAGGATCAATCCAATCAAAATGGAGGTGGCTTCACGGTTAATGGTGATCAAATCACCCTTGAGATCCCTCAAGCAGGCTATAGTATCTCAAAAAGCGAGAGTGGAAAATGGCAATGCTAAGGTAACCGTTAGTATATCCTTGTTTTAAGTCTTTGTAATTGGAGTTGTCATGCTTGTCTTTGAATTTTTGTGCAGAGAATTTAACTTATATTGATAAGGCGATTGCTGCTGGGGCAGGTCGCATTGAACTGTGCGACAACCTGGCAGTAGGTGGGACCACACCGAGTATAGGTGTGATCAATGAAGCAATCAAACTGACAAGAGAGAAGTCTGTGGATCTATGTGTCATTATTCGGCCCCGTGGTGGCGATTTTGTCTACACTGAGCTGGAAGTCGAAGCTATGCTGACGGATATTCGTGCTGCGAAAGAAATAGGGGTTACTTCTTTTGTGCTGGGTGCGCTGACGAGCGATCGAAAGTTGGACCAGAGGGTCATGCAGCTTTTACTAGCAGCCTGTGGAGAGGCAGAGGTTGTCTTTCATATGGCCTTTGATGAGTTAGCTCATACAGATCAGCTAGAAGCGATTGAGTGGCTTTCTGATCAGGGTGTAGCCCGCATTTTAACACGAGCTGGAAGTCCAGGTGATCCTCTAGAGCAACGTTTTGTACACTATCATCGTTTATTAGATGCCGCTAAGGGAAAGATTCAGATCCTGCCAGGTGGGGGTGTGACTCTTGACAATCGTCAGCTCTTTTTGGAGCAATTGGGCGTTTGTCAACTGCATGGCACGCGCATCGTGTTTTAAAAAAGAAACGATCACTGCTTGAAGTAGTTTTGAAGATCCGTTATCAAGGTTGGGGACGTTGTTTCCAGCCTCTTCTAGTGCAAAAATGAATAAGGGAGAGAAAATGTTTTTAGAGCATTATTTTGACCGCTACACCTTTCAGCCAGAAAAGGGATTGGCTTATGGATTTGAAAAGAGAGAAGCATGCTATACGTACCAGTGCCCAGTCTTATCCGACACTTTTCTCTTAAAGGTCCAGGTCTACGACCATAAGATTTCTTTTCAGGTCTATGATCAGGATACAGGAGACGAGTATATCCAGATCCATCAGGAACAGCTACAAGGAAATTTTGTTGGCCAAGTCAGGGAAGCCTGCCAGGAAAGTCTTGCAAGAATTCGCCAAGCTTGTTTTGAGGTAGAAGAATTTCTCTATCCTCAAGCCAAGCGTCTCATGGCCTATATCTCCCTGCACTATCAGGGAACGATTGAGTATTTGTGGGAGAGATCTCCGGAATCCGGTGCTATTCGACACCGAGACACCCTTAAGTGGTATGGTGTCTTTATGACCATTGATTGGAAAAAACTGGATGCTGGCAAGTCTGGGAAAATAGAAGTTTTGAATGTTAAGTCTGATCAAGTAGCCCATTTCATCCAGCAGAAAGGGATTTATCCAGCTTTTCATATGAATAAAAAATATTGGGTGAGTATCCCCTTAGATGGAACAATTGCTGATGAGGAGTTGTTTGCTCTAGTGGATAGTAGTTGGCAACTCACAAAAAAGGGGAAATAAGATGAATCTGTTGAGGAAATTATCTTGGTTTTTTAATTTAGAGAAGAAGCGATACTTGATCGGGATAGGGTCCTTGATCTTGGTTAGCTTTTTAAATCTCATTCCTCCAAGAATCATGGGCCTTGTGATCGATTTGATCGATAAAAGAAAGCTGACATTGGGGCAGTTAGTTATGGATATTGCCCTTTTGGTCCTCGCAGCTCTAGCCATGTATGGCCTTCGTTTTGTTTGGAGACGCTATATTTTTGGGACGGCCAATAAGTTGGCTCGGATCTTGCGTTACCGTTTGTTTAAGCAATTTACGCTCATGTCTCCGTCTTTTTATCAGCGTTATCGCACAGGGGATCTCATGGCCCATGCCACCAATGATATCAATGCGGTGACTATGTTTGCTGGTGGCGGTGTTATGTCTGCTGTAGATGCTTCTGTGACAGCCTTGGTGACCCTAGTCAGCATGTTTTTCATGATTGATTGGCGCTTAACCCTCATAGCTATTTTGCCCCTACCGGTTATGGTGGTAGTGACTTCAGCCATTGGGCGCAAAAACCACAAAGCCTTCAAAGAGGCCCAAGAAGGATTCTCAGAGCTGAACAACTTTGTTCAGGAATCAGTATCAGGAGTCAAGGTGACCAAATCCTTTGGCTTTCAGGCAGATGAGATTCGGGCTTTTGAAAAGACTAATCAAATGGTCTTTTCAAAGAATATGACTTCAGCCGGTTACAATGCTTTGTTTGATCCGACCACTCTTCTTTTTGTCGGTCTCTCCTATGTCTTGACGCTCTACTTCGGGGGGCTATTTGTTCAGGAAGGGAGCCTGACGGTTGGACAAATCGTAACCTTTATTACCTATCTCAATATGCTCGTCTGGCCCCTTCAAGCTATGGGCTTCTTGTTTAATATTAGTCAGCGTGCTAGCGTCTCCTATGATCGGATTGAGACACTTTTAGCAGAAACACCTGATATTCAAGATCCGAGTCAACCAGTCACAGACATTCAAAACGGCGATCTGGAATATGACATTAAAGAATTCGCCTATGAGAAAGAGCCTGTCCTTAAAAAGGTAGCCTTTCATTTAGAAAAAGGGCAAACCCTTGGGATTGTGGGTCCAACTGGATCTGGAAAGACTACCTTGTTGCGTCTCTTGCTTAGAGAGCATGACTTGGAGCAGGGAGATATCTTACTCAATGGAATCTCTATCAAAGACTATCGTTTAGAAGATCTTCGAAGCTTGATCGGCTATGTCCCTCAAGATCAGATCCTCTTTGCCATGACTATTCGCGAGAATGTTGCTTTTTCGGATCCACAGATCAAGGAAGAAGAGGTGATAAAAGCGCTAAGAACCTGTGGGGTCTATGAGGATGTTTGGCCATGCCAGACCAGATGGAGACAGTGCTTGGAGAGAGAGGGGTCTCTCTTTCTGGCGGGCAAAAGCAACGGATTGCCATGAGTCGTGCTTTGGTCATGAATCCTGAGATCTTGATTTGGATGATTCCCTGTCTGCAGTAGATGCTAAAACGGAGCACCAAATCATTGAAAATATGAAGCAGGAACGCAAGGCGAAAACAACGATCATCACAGCCCATCGCCTATCAGCTATCGTTCATGCGGATTTGATTCTGGTAATGGAGAATGGACAGATCAAGGAGCGAGGAAATCACGAGGAATTAATGGCTCAAAAAGGTTGGTACTATGAAACCTACCAAGCCCAACAATTATCAGAAGAAATGGAGGGAAAGCTGAATGAAAACATCTGAAGCTCATGTGATGAAGCGGCTCTTGACTTACATGTGGCGTTATAAATGGTTAACAGCCCTAGCCTTAGCCTTTACTTTCCTGACTAGTCTTTTATTGACGGTGATCCCTCTTGCAGCTCGCTGGTATATTGACCACCTAGTGGATCCAACAGAAGCAGGCTCTCCAGTACTGACAGCTTTTCAGTTTTTGATTCTCTACTATGGGTTATTCATTGGGCGCGTGCTGGCAACTTACCTGAGCCAGTTAACCTTTGCGCGCGTATCCAATTCTATCGTAAGAGATATCCGCCTAGATATTTTCCAAAATCTTCAAAGGCTGGGTATGTCCTTTTATGACCAGACAGCAGCAGGTTCGATTGTTTCGCGGGTGACCAATGATACACAGGCAGTCGCAGATATGTTTTCTACTGTCTTTTCAAGCCTGGTTTCATCCTTTTTACTCTTTCTAGTCACCCTGGTAACCATGTTTAGCTTGGACTGGCATTTGACTATTTGGATCTTGCCTTTCTTCCCATCATTTGGTTTTCTATTCGTCTCTATCGCAAGTTATCCAATCGCTTGGTTAAGATGACCCGACAAAAATTATCAGATATCAATGTGAAATTATCGGAATCGATCGAAGGCATGCGGATCGTGCAGGCTTTTCGTCAAGAAAAGCGCTTGACGGATGAATTCGAACGGATTAATGGGGAGCATTTGGATTATGCCAACCGATCTGTAGATGTCAATTCCCTCTTTTTGAGGCCAGCTATGACCCTGTTACAGGTCCTGGCTTATGCGGTCATTCTGACCTTTTTCGGCTTAAATTGGCAGTCCTCAGACTTTACAGCTGGTCTTATCTATGCCTTTATCCAGTATGTTAGCCAGCTTTTCCAGCCCTTGATTGATGTCACCCAAAATTTTGCAACCTTGCAGACCTCAACCATTTCTGCAGGGCGTGTTTTTGAAATGATGGATCGAGACGACTATGAACCCAAGCAAGCTGGTAGCCTGAAAGAGATCGAGCGGGGTGATATTCGTTTTGAGCATGTATCTTTTTCTTATGATGGCAAACGGGATGTCCTAAAAGAGATCTCCTTTGAGGTCAAAAACGGACAAACCATCGCTTTTGTTGGTCATACTGGTTCTGGTAAATCTTCTATTATCAATCTCTTCATGCGCTTTTATGAATTTGATCGTGGCCAGATCTTGATTGATGGACAGGATATCAAGGACTACAGCCAGGAAGCCTTGCGCAAATCCATTGGTCTTGTGTTGCAAGAACCCTTCCTCTATCATGGAACCATTGCTTCTAATATCCGGATGTACCATGAAGAACTGACAGATGAGGAAATCCGACAAGCAGCTGCATTTGTGGATGTAGCAGACTTTATTGAGAGTCTACCTGGTGGCTATGATCATCCGGTAACAGAGCGGGGTTCTACCTTATCGACCGGTCAGCGTCAGCTTCTGGCTTTTGCCCGGACCATTGCTGCCCAGCCTAAGATCCTCATTTTGGATGAGGCCACTGCCAATATCGACCAAGAGACGGAAGAGATGATCCAAAATTCTCTGAAGAAGATGCGCCAAGGGCGGACAACCATTGCCATTGCCCATCGCCTTTCTACCATCCAAGATGCCGATTGCATCTATGTTCTCGATAAAGGAAAAATCATCGAATCGGGCAATCACGATCAACTCATTGCTCTAGGAGGAACGTATAAGAAAATGTATGACCTCCAGGCCGGTATGATGAAATAAGGACAAACAAGGTCTAAATACAAATTTAACCTTGTTTTTCTTGCATGAAAGCTGTAAAATAAAGAAAAGAACAGAAAAAGGGAGCATACACCATGTCAAACGATCTGATCCTGATGGGAGTTGTGATTGTCTTATTTGGACTCTATTTCACCCTTCAAGTTGAGCTCAATAAAGTCAGAAATCAATTCACCCACTATCTTCTAAAACCAGGTAGTATTTCCAAGGAACAGAGAGAGAGAAGTACCTCAAAGAACCAGAGATGGAAGCGATTCGCCTGATTCGTCTCGATTATCGGATTGGCCTTCAAAATGCCAAACTTGTTTATGAGCATTTGAAGAAATAAGAAAGACCCTCGTATAGTCTATACGAGGGTTTCTCATTCAAAAAAAGGCGTCAGTTTTGGTAAAACATTGGCCACATCTGCTGATTTGATCTTGGCGAGTTGATAAGGGCAAGAAGTGATATAGGCTACTTCAAAGAAATCAAGCGGGAGCCCACTGTGTTTTAAGGCAGCAAGGGATTGAACTTGGCCAAGTTCTAAAAGGATCCCATCGTGGGTCAGGGTCAGATGAGGTAAAAGAGGAGATTGGGTCATCAAGGTCTTTAGATTGGCTTCTTCCTCTTTTTTTCTGGCTAGGAGTCGCTTTTTATTGGTCAGATACATACCGTTATCAATGTAGAGACTTAAGGCCTTTTGCATGATCAGATTGCTATCATAGTCCAGAATCGTCTTATAGGTCAAGACCGGCTTTAGAAGGGCTTGGGGAAGGATCATGGAAGTGATGCGAAGTGCAGAGAAGAGATTGGTTGAAAAAGATTTGATATAGATGACCCGGTCCTTTTGATCCAAATAATGAAAAGATGGAGCATTGCTGCTATCAAGATCTCCCAAATAGTCATCCTCAACAAGGTAGACATCATATTGGTCAGCTAGTTGCAAGATCGCTTCTTTCTGCTTGGTCGAATAGCTATGACCAAGCGGATAGTGAAAACGAGGGATCGTGTAGAAGAATTTGATATGGCCACTTTTGAAAATCTCTTCGAGTTCTAAGAGATCAATTCCCGTTAAGTTTCGTTGAATGGTCCGGTAGGCAAGTTGCTGTGAATCTAAGAGTTGGTTCATCCGATGATAAGTCGGTTGCTCGATCAAGATCTGAGATTTTTTATTGGGAAAGTCAATCTGGCTGAGGATATTAAGCGCCTGCTGAGTACCAGCTGTCAAAACAATCTGATCCGCAGTCGTATAAATCCCTTCCTCCTTTAATAAGCTTTGAATCGATTGGCGTACTTCGAGTAAGCCTGCTTGGTCCGAAAAGTTGTTGAAGAGATAATTCTCCCGTCCAATCAAGGTTTCATTGATACAAGTCCTGAAGTCCTCGAAAGCCTGGTTGCGGTCTTTCTCTAATTTTAGTGGAAGATCCTCATGTCGATCAGGTACCTGCTCCAAAACATAGTAGCCACTTTGAGGTTTAGCATAGAGGAAATGCTGGTAAGTCAAGTCCAGCAAGGCTCGTTGTACCGTGTCCTTACTACAAGAAAATTGACGAGCTAACTGACGAACAGATGGAATTTTCTGTCCGGTTTCTAGTTCACCATCTTGAATAGCCTTTTTTAAAACATGAATAATTTCTTGGTATTTGCTTGTCTTCATCCTGACTGTCCCCATACAGTTTTTTTCTATTGTACAGAAAAAATCACAAAAAAACCACTCTGAAGAGTGGTAGCAGTATTACATAAAGTAAACGATGGCTAAATACTGAAGAGCAGAAGCTGCAAGGATGAAGAGGTGCCAAATCATGTGGAAGTATGGTTTTTTCTTAGCATAAAAGCCAGCTCCAACCGTGTAGCACAGACCGCCCATGAGCATGAGACCCCAGAAGATCGGATTGGTTTGGCTAATGATTTGGGGAATAATAAAGATGACCAACCAGCCCATGATCAAGTAAAGAGCGAGACTGAACTTTTCATTGACTTTTTTGGCAAAGATTTTGTAGAGAATACCAAAGATGGTGGTCCCCCATTGGATCAAAATAATGCTGTAGCCCATCCAGTTGTTCATCAAGGTAAGGACAACCGGTGTGTAACTACCTGCGATCGCGATGTAGATCATGGAATGGTCGATAATACGAAGCACATACTTTTGAGGTGAATCATAAGACATAGCATGGTAGACGGTCGAAGACAGAAACATCAAAAAGAGACTGATCACAAAGATAGAAGTCCCAAAAGCACTGAGAAGACCGTGTTGCTCAAAAGCTATAGACTGCTGAGATCGGAAGTAAGATCAACATGAGGAGGGCGCCAACAGCATGGGTTACACTATTAGCGATCTCTTCTCCAAAGGATAATTTTTTACTTAGTTTCATGGTGTAATTCATCAGTTTCTTCCTCCGTTTTTACTGGTTGAATATAAGTCAGGGTTTCAAGATAAAGTTGAACCGTCTGACAGGCAGAGCGAATGATAGGAGCGATCGGCTCTTTTTGCTCATTGAGATAAGCGACAAAGCTATTATAGAGAAGATCTGAGCTTGCCTGGTCCTGCAAGAAATTTAAGGTAGAAGCGATCTCCTGAATAGAAAAGACCGTTTTTAAGGTTGTAATAGCGATCAAGCGAGCCACCTGTCTACGCTGGTATTTCTTCTTATCTGGTTTTTCAACATAGCCATGTTTCACGTAATTGTTGATCATGGCAGCTGTCAAGCCCTTGTCTGAAGAAGAGAGAACAGGTGCACAGGTTTTATTGACATAAAGTAGGACCTGATCGAGATAGAGGTCTAGCTCAGGCAGTTGCTCCCACGTTGGATAGGAAAAAGTGGACACTAAATCTTCACCTTTCTTTAATCTAGTTTTCATAACTAGATAATAACATTAATAAAAACTCCTGTCAAGAAAATTTGAAAAATTATGGTACAATAGACCTATGAAACTATTAATTCCATCCGCTAAAGAACTGAACGAACAGGCTCGTATCGTCGAGTCCCAACCCTTGTCAGAGAACACAAAAACCATCCTCCAAGCTTTGAAGGCATTCTCCCTAGAAGAATTAGCGACCTTTTACGGGATCTCAGAGGAAAGAGCTCTAGTAGAAAAAGGAAAGAATTGAGGCTCTGTTAGCTGGGAGTGCTAAAGACCTATCCTGCTTTGGAACTGTTTGATGGCCTCATGTACCGTAGTATCGAGCGTCAAGACTTATCCGAAAAAGAGCAGGCTTATCTGCAGGAGCATTTGTTGATCACGACTGCTTTATACGGTGTACTACCTGCCTATGAAGGGATTGCTCCCCATCGCTTGGATTTTATGATGAAGTTAAAACCAGCTGGAAAATCTCTAAAGGTACTCTGGAAAGAGGGACTATGATCAGGCAGTAGAAGGTGAGGAGCAGATCTTATCTCTTTGTCCTCTGAGTTTGAACAGGTCTTCTCAAAAGCTATTCGTGAGCGAATGATTCGGATCAAATTCATGGAGAATCGTGATGGGACACTAAAGATTCACTCAACGATTTCAAAGAAAGCACGTGGGGCTATGGTGACAGCAATGATGAAGGAAGAAATCACCCATCTAAAAGATTTGAAATCATTAGAAGTAGCAGGTTTCTCTTATCGTGAGGATTTATCGCAAGAGAAAGAATGGGTCTTTGTGAAAGAATAAATAAAAATATTCCTGAGAAGCGTCAGGAATATTTTTTAAATCTGTTAGATAAAGAGAATGCACGATGAAAACTCCAAAATAGAGGATTTTGGAGTCAGAATCGTCTTGAGCAATTGGCTTAGGCAATGTTTTTAAATTTCTTCAACAATTCTTGCAATTCAGCTTGTTCATTACTGTTAAAGACTTGCATCAAGCGTTGAATATTTTTGATATGATCTGGAAGTGCTTCTTCAATTTTTTGACGTCCCGCATCTGTGATGGACACAAGATAGGCACGACGGTCCTCAGGATCGGTTTCACGCGTAATCCAACCATCTCGGACCATATTTCGGATAACCACAGTCATATTTCCAGAGGTCGCAAGAATGCTGTCAATCAAATCTTGAATGCGAAGATCGCCCTTGCTATACAAGGTTTCAAGTACAGAGAATTGAGTCGGTGTCAACTGATGCTTTTTAAAGATATGGGCCTCAGATGCGCGAATCAATCGTTCTGCCTTGTGGAAGACGATCAGGGTTTTTAAATCTACATTTGCTTCTTTAAATAATCTCTTTAAATTTTTCCATACCTATATTTTTATCAATAAATAGTATTTCTGTCATTTAATTTTATTATCAAATTAATTACAAAATTATGACAAAATTATTAATAAATCGACATAGAATGTGCAAAGTGTTGATTTAGCTTTGTTTATCAAATTATTTTATACCATAATATTATACAGCGAGTGTAATAATCGTAACAATTCTTTCTTGAAAATCTATAGAATTATAAGTGGCTTTGGTGTATAATGAGGGAGTGAAACAGAAAAAAAATCATTTTATGTTATGGCAACATGTAATAGGAATCTGTATCTTAGCGATGACGGTACTCTTTTCTAGCCTTTTTCTTGTAGAGAAGACTTCTGATCGATTGCAAGATCAAATGGTAAAGGATAGAAAAACGGCCTTTTCTCACTCTTCGATGGTGACGGTTGACACAGAAACCGTCTTTCATGGACAAAAAGCTTATGCTTCCTTTATTGGAAAAGATCAAGCTGGAAAAAAACTGGCCGTCTTAGTTGATCAGGCAGATAATACAGTTTATGCTTATTCTTTAGAAGATGGGATTAGCCCAAAAAAAGCAACTGCGATTGTAAAAGAGGAGAGTCAGGACGCGATTGATCGTGTAACTTTTGGTCGCTTTAAAGGCAAACCGATCTGGGAAGTCAAGGCTGGGAGCTCTTATTATGTGGTAGATTTCAAGACTGGGAAAGTCATTGGTGTTTTTTAAGATTTGAGGAGGAAATATGAAATTATCAAATCGTGTATTGGAAATGGAAGAAAGTGTGACCTTGGCTGCAAATGCGCGTGCCAAAGCTTTGGCAGCAGAAGGTCGTGATATCTTAAGTTTGACCCTGGGTCAACCTGACTTTGCGACTCCAAAAAATATTCAAGAAGCAGCAGTCGCATCGATCGAGGATGGTCGCGCTAGCTTTTATACGGTAGCATCTGGACTTCCAGAATTGAAGGATGCCATTAGTGACTATATGAAAGAGTTTTATGGCTATGCTGTGAACCGAAATGAGGTTGTGGTCGGTACTGGTGCTAAGTTTATCCTCTATGCCTTCTTTACTTCTGTCATCAATCCAGGTGATGAAGTCATCATTCCAACCCCTTGCTGGGTTTCTTATGTAGACCAGGTTAAGATGGTAGAAGGCACACCTGTTACTTTCCAAACAACAGAAGAAAATCACTTCAAGGCAACGGTAGAGCAACTGGAAGCAGCACGGACAGACAAGACCAAGGTGGTCTTGCTGAATTCGCCATCCAATCCAACAGGAATGATCTACAGTAAAGAAGAGCTCGAAGCAATTGGAAATTGGGCTGTTGAGCATGATATCTTGATTTTGGCAGACGATATCTATGGGCGATTGGTCTACAATGGCAATACCTTTACGCCTATTTCTAGCTTATCAGAAGCGATTCGCAAGCAAACTATCGTGATTAATGGAGTTTCTAAAACCTATGCTATGACTGGTTGGCGGGTTGGTTTTGCTGTAGGAGATCCTGAGATTATCGGAGCTATGGCCAAGGTGATTAGCCAAACAACATCCAACTTAACAACCGTTTCCCAATATGCCGCAATCGAAGCCCTCACAGGAGATCAATCTTCTATTGAGATCATGCGTCAGGCTTTTGAAGAGCGTTTGAATACTATTTATCCTTTGTTGAATGAAGTGCCTGGGTTTTGAAGCCATCAAACCTCAAGGAGCATTCTATCTCTTTCCCAAATGTCAAGAAGGCCATGGAGATGAAGGGCTATACGGATGTGACGGAATTTACCACAGCAATTTTAGAAGAAGCAGAGGTTGCTTTAGTAACGGGAGCTGGCTTTGGTGCTCCCTGAAAATGTTCGCTTGTCTTATGCGACAGATTTGGATACCCTGAAAGAAGCTGTTCGCCGACTCAAGGCCTTTATGGATAAAATAAAATCGTAAGATCCTTAGTAATGAGCTGAGGATCTTTTTCTTTAAAAAAATATCTGGTTTTCACAGGTAGAACCTAGCACTGAAAAGCCTTTTTATGATACAATTAAGAAGATAATGTCTTCGGACAAGTTTAACGAGAAAAAGGAAGATGAATGATGACAAAACGGATTACTATCATCGAAGTAAAAGACTATGTTGGTCAAGAAGTGACCATCGGTGCTTGGGTGGCCAACAAATCAGGTAAAGGAAAAAAATTGCTTTCTTGCAATTGCGTGACGGAACTGCCTTTTTTTCCAAGGTGTAGCTTTTCAAACCAAACTTTATCGAAAAAAATTCGGAGAAGAAGTGGGGTCTTGAAAAATTTGACACCATCAAACGCTTGAGCCAAGAAACATCAGTGTTTGTGACTGGTATTGTCAAAGAAGACGAGCGTTCTAAATTTGGTTACGAATTGGATATTACGGACATCGAAGTCATCGGTGAATCTCAAGATTACCCAATCACTCCAAAAGAACACGGGACAGACTTCTTGATGGATAACCGCCACTTGTGGTTGCGTTCACGTAAACAAGTCGCTGTCATGCAAATCCGTAATGCTATTATCTATGCAACTTATGAGTTCTTCGATAAGAACGGTTTCATGAAGTTTGATAGTCCAATTCTTTCAGGAAATGCGGCGGAAGATTCAACTGAACTGTTTGAAACAGACTACTTTGGAACACCAGCCTACTTGAGCCAATCAGGTCAGCTTTATCTTGAAGCTGGTGCAATGGCCCTTGGTCGCGTCTTTGACTTTGGTCCAGTATTCCGTGCTGAAAAATCTAAGACTCGCCGTCACTTGACTGAGTTCTGGATGATGGACGCTGAGTACTCTTACTTGACACATGATGAATCACTTGACTTGCAAGAAGCATATGTCAAAGCTCTTCTTCAAGGTGTTTTGGATCGTGCTCCTCAAGCCTTGGAAACATTGGAGCGTGATACGGAGCTCTTGAAACGCTACATTGCTGAACCATTCAAACGCATCACTTACGATGAAGCGATTGATCTCTTGCAAGAGCATGAAAACGATGAAGATGCGGATTATGAGCATTTGGAACATGGAGACGACTTCGGTTCACCACATGAAACATGGATTTCAAACCACTTTGGTGTGCCAACCTTCGTGATCAACTATCCAGCTGACATCAAGGCCTTCTACATGAAGCCAGTTCCTGGTAACCCAGACCGCGTGCTTTGTGCCGACTTGCTCGCACCAGAAGGCTACGGAGAAATCATCGGTGGTTCAATGCGTGAGGAAGACTACGACGCTCTTGTTGCGAAGATGGAATCTCTTGGCATGGATCGTACAGAGTATGAATTCTACCTTGACCTTCGTAAATACGGTACAGTTCCACACGGTGGATTTGGTATTGGGATTGAACGGATGGTCACTTTCGCAGCTGGTACTAAACACATCCGTGAAGCCATTCCATTCCCACGTATGTTGCATCGTATCAAACCTTAATAGACGTAAAAACGCCATTAGGCGTTTTTAACTTTTATATCTGCTCCTAAAAACTATGAAAGGAAACTCAATGCTGAAAATAGACATCATCGATGGGAAAGAATACGAGGATGGTCAGGGGCTTTGATCGCAGATCTAGACCATAGTATTCAACAGATGCTCAAGACTTCCCTATCCTGAAAGTCAAATGGATGATTTTATCACGTATAAAAAAATTTGAGCCAATATTGTATGGATTATCTAGGTCAGATTATTGATCGTGCCAATGATAAAAACGAAGCCATTAAACAGCAGGTAACAGCTGTCATGCCTGAAAGCGAGCGTCCCTTTAACGTTGAAGACCGCTTGACAGCCAGCTATACCTTCGGTCAGCGGGTGGCGGATTCGGTTGCACGCTTTGGTGGTTCATGGACTTTTATCATTAGTTTTATCCTGATGATGGCTATTTGGATGCTGATCAATGTCCTGCATCCTTTTTGGCTTGAATTTTGATCCTTATCCGTTCATCTTGCTCAATCTTGCGCTTTCTACTATTGCGGCGATTCAAGCTCCTTTGATCATGATGAGCCAAAACAGGGCAGCAGATTATGATCGCCTGCAAGCGCGAAATGACTTTAACGTCAATATGGAGTCGGAAAGAGAAATTCGCTTACTGCATACGAAGATTGATCATATGGTTCAGCAAGACCAGACGGATTTACTGGAAATTCAAAAGTTGCAAACCGAATTGTTGGTGTCCTTGTCTAATCAATTGGCCCAGCTGCGTCAAGAAATGAATCAAGAAAAAATGAAGGAGGTGGAGAAGATGTAGGCAAATCTAAGTAAGTCTTTTAGAAACACTTATATAATCTATTGAAAGAGGAAAAACAATGTTTAAAAGAACTTACAAACGCAATATTTCACTCCTAGCAGGTTTGGAATTTACATCTTATTTTGGAATCACCAGTTTTTGGATTTTATTTTTTATTCAGAATGGTCTTTCTTTACTTCAAATTGGTCTATTAGAGAGTATCTTTCATGGGACGAGCCTTTTATGTGAGATTCCATCTGGTATGTTGGCCGATCGATTTAGCTACAAGACTAATCTCTATTTGGCTCGCTTGTCCAGTATTGGATCCTCGATCTTGATTTTATTTGGTCAGGGGAATTTTTGGATCTATGCCATTGCTATGATGGTCAATGCTTGGTCTTATAATTTTGACTCGGGGACCAGTACAGCTTTCTTATTTGATTCAGCTGTGGCAGCAGGTCAAAAAGACCGTTATCTTCAGATTTCTAGCTTCTTGTCTGGTGTGGCCGAAGTCACCCGAACGTTAGGTACAGTCGTGGCAGGCTTCTTTATTCACGGAGCATTGGCTTGGACCTATTATATTGCTATTGGGCTTTCCTTGCTTTCCATTCTTTTGATCTTTCTGATGAAAGAGCCAGAGAGCAAGAGTGATGAAAGAAGTCACTTGACCTTAAAGCGGATATTGGAGGTAGTGAAACAAGAATGGCAGGAAAAACCAGTCTTGTTTTACTGGATGCTCACCTATCAGTTGGTAGGGACCATCATGTGTATGTTTTATTTTTACTACCAACAGAAAATTAGTGACTTAGCTAGTTGGCAAGTTTCGCTCATCATGTTAATTGGTAGTGGATTCAATCTCCTGGCGGTTTATTTGGCCAGTCAAATCGGGAAAAAATGGAATAGTAATCAAGTCTTTCCGATTCTGGTTGCACTGACAGGTTTGGTCTTGCTTTTGGTAGGTTTGAAGACTCCATTCGCCTATCTGAGTGTCTATCTCTTGACCAATGCCCTTTATGCCGTTTATCAACCCATTTACTACAATGATTTACAAGCTTATCTGCCTTCCAGTGTACGAGCAACCATGCTGAGTATCAATTCGATGATGTTTAGTCTATCTATGATTGTCATCTTCCCTTTGACTGGGTGGTTCATTGATAGTTATGGATTTGTAGCAGTCTTTATCGTATTAGGCCTTATAACGCTATTCTCTTTCCCTCTCTTGATGTTTGGATTGGGGAAAATGGGAAAGACCTTAAGCAAGGTGCCAAAGACTGAATAACGCCTTAAGGTTCATGATTCTAACAAGGCATAGATAGAAGAATAGCAGAGAAACTATCGTTGAATAAACTCTTGCTTAACAAAAGACAAGTTTTTTGTTACTTGTCTAACGACTCAACTCTCTCTGCTCTGCAGGGAGAGTTTTTTCATCTTAAGAATTTGTGGTAAAATATGTATATCTATAAAAAAAGAATCGAGTCGTATGAAATCATTATTGAAGTATTTTAAGGGCTATTTATGGGAAACTTTTCTAGGGCCCGTGTTTAAACTCTTAGAAGCTATTTTTGAATTGTGTGTCCCCTTAATCATCGCCCACTTAGTCGACCAGGTCATTCCGAAAAAGGAAACGAGCGTAGTGGTGATAACGGTTGGTGTTTTGTTTTTATTTGCGAGCTTTGGTGTTGTCGTAGCTATTACGGCTCAGTATTTTTCTTCTAAAGCAGCTGTCGGATTTACCCGCGAGATGACCAAGGATTTGTATGAGAAGATCTTATCGCTTCCAAAGGACAAGCGAGATAGGATCGGTACTTCTAGTTTGGTAACCCGTCTCACTTCTGATACCTATCAAATCCAGGTTGGGATCAACCAATTCTTGCGTCTCTTTTTGAGGGCACCGATCATTGTCTTTGGATCTATCATCATGGCCTTCACCATCAGTCCTAAACTTACTCTTTGGTTCTTGGGGATGGTGGCGATTTTAACCCTGATTATTGTGATCATGTCACGGATTGTCAATCCACTCTTTGCTAAGATACGGAAAATCACAGACCGGATGGTTACGGTGACGCGTCAGCAATTTCAAGGGATGCGGGTGATTCGGGCCTTTGGACAACGGGCTGGTGAATTAGAAAATTTTAGAGAGGTCAATCAGGACTACAAGATTTGGCAAATTCGTGCTGGTATCTGGTCTAGTTTGGTGAGTCCCTTGACCTTCCTTGTGGTCAATACGACCTTGATTTGTGTCATTTGGCAGGGACAATTGAATATCTCTGCTGGCCTTCTAACCCAAGGGATGTTGGTCGCTTTGGTCAATTATTTATTACAAATTTAACAGAATTGATCAAACTGGCTATGCTGGTTACGTCTTTAAATGTCAGCTATATATCAGCCAAGCGTGTCCAAGAGATTTTTGATTTGAAGGAAGAAGACCTCTTAGAAGCTCTGCCAGAAGAAACTGCAAGAGAGCAAGAAGCGATCAGCGCCCAGAAAGTCTCTTTCACTTATCCAACGGCTTCAAGTCCAGCTCTAGAAAATATTTCCTTTGATCTGGATCATGGACAGATGTTGGGAATTATCGGTGGTACAGGATCTGGGAAGTCTACCCTGGTTCAGTTATTGAGTCATTTGTATGCCGTGAGTCAGGGAAAATTAGCCCTCTATCATCAAGGTCACTCTCCTAAAACTCTCAAGGAGTGGCGGGAGTGGGTAGCTGTTGTCCCACAGAAGGCAGAGCTCTTTAGAGGAACCATCCGCTCGAATCTCTTACTTGGAATGGAAGAAAATCTATCGGATGAAGATTTGTGGTGGGCACTAGAAACAGCTCAGGCGGCTGATTTTGTCCGTGAAAAAGAAGGACAACTCGATGAGCCAGTGGAAGCCTTTGGTCGAAATTTCTCAGGAGGCCAACGTCAGCGGTTTGACCATTGCGCGTGCCCTTTTGAAGAAATCTCCTTTCTTAATTTTGGATGATTCGACCTCTGCCTTGGATTATTTGACGGAAGCTCGTCTCTTAAAATCGATTAAAAGAAGAATTGAGTGATACGAGTTTGATCCTAGTATCTCAACGAACCAATAGTCTCAAGTCTGCTGATCAGATTTTGGTCTTGAACAAGGGACATCAAGTAGGACTGGGGAAATCATGATTTCCTTTTGTCTACCAATGAGATTTATCAAGAAATTCATTATTCACAACACGGGAGGGAGGAAGCATGAGTCAAAAACGTTCTAGTTATTTAAAACGTCTGTTTAGAGATTTTGCTCACCATCCCGTGCTCCTGATTCTAGCTAGTCTCGGAACCATTGCTCAAGTGGCCTTAACGGTCTGGTTACCGATCCTGATCGGACATGCAGTTGATTTAGTCATCAATCCTCAAGGGATGATAGTCTTATGGCCCTGTTTTGATCCAAATGGTTCTGGTCATTGTGGCCAATACCCTTGATCCAATGGATCAATCCTCTTGTATACAATCAATTGATCTATCGGTTTAGCCAAAGCCTGAGAGCAGAAGTGATGGAAAAAGTACATCGATTGCCCTTGTCTTATCTAGATAAACAAGGGAGCGGGGACTTTCGTCAGTCGCCTCACGACCGATGTAGAGCAACTCAATAGCGGTCTTCTGATGGTCTTTTAACCAGTTCTTTGTTGGCCTCTTAACCATTCTTGTCACCATCGTGACCATGGCAGAATTGGATTTCTTTATGATGGTGGCGGTTCTGGTCTTGACCCCTTTATCCCTCTTGATTGCTCGTTTTATTGCCAAGCGTTCTTATACGCTTTTCCAAAAGCAGACCAAGGCGCGTGGTCTTCAAACTCAGTTGATCGAAGAGTCCTTGACCCAGGAAAGTTTGATCCAGTCCTTTAACGCTCAGGATCAATTCCGTACAGCTTTTAAGGGGACGAATGAAAGCTATGCCAATTATTCCCAATCCGCTGTCTTTTATTCTTCAACTGTCAACCCTGCCACTCGCTTTGTGAATGCCTTGATTTATGCGGTAGTGGCTGGATTTGGTGCTGTACGCATTATTTCGGGATCTCACTTTACTGTTGGTCAATTGGTGACCTTCCTCAATTATGTCAACCAATACACCAAGCCCTTTAATGATATCTCCTCTGTCTTGTCAGAACTCCAAAGTGCCCTTGCCTGTGCAGAGCGTTTGTACAGCGTCTTGGATCAAGCTGAGGTCGAAGAGACAGGCCATCAGATTCTGGAAAGTCAGGATGTCAAAGGTGCGATTGGTTTTGAGCATGTCTCATTTGGCTATGATTTGGGGCGGACCTTTGATCAAAGATTTAACCATTCATGTTCCAGCTGCCAGTAAAGTGGCCATTGTAGGGCCTACAGGAGCAGGAAAATCGACCTTGATTAATCTGCTCATGCGTTTCTACCCTGTTAATTCTGGAGAGATCACGATTGATGGGGTGCCAATTACGGACTATACTCGTGCTTCTTACCGCCAACAGTTTGGTATGGTTCTGCAAGAAACCTGGCTCAAGGTCGGGACCATTCATGAAAATATCGCCTTTTCTCGTCCAGATGCAACTAGAGAAGAAGTCATAGAAGCAGCCAAAGCAGCCAATGCAGATTTCTTCATTCGGCAGTTGCCAAAAGGGTACGATACGTATCTTTCAGATGCTGGAGAGTCTTTGTCCCAAGGTCAACGCCAACTCTTAACGATTGCGCGGGTTTTCCTTTCAGTTCCTAAGATTTTGATCTTGGATGAGGCGACATCCTCCATCGATACTCGGACTGAGGTCTTGATTCAAGATGCCTTTAATCAGCTCATGAAAGGGACGGACCAGCTTTATCATTGCTCACCGCTTGTCGACCATTCAAAATGCTGATATGATCCTTGTCATGGTGGATGGCGATATTGTTGAGCATGGCACTCATGAAGAGCTAATGCAAGCGCAAGGTGTTTACTACAAGATGCAGACAGCTCAGCAACAGATTAGTTAAAATGTAAACAAACCATTTTTAATGTAAAATAAGTATAGTGATTCTGCAAAGAAATAAATATCTACCCAATTTGTATAACGAATTAAGAGAACATTAAAACTTTCCGCTGTGAGAAAAGTGCCTGAAACAATTTAGTTTCAGGCACTCGGAATTATTGAAACTTTAGGTTCAATAATTAGTCTTGGAACTTCGCAGAAGTTCGCTGACGTCCGTACTCACCTTAGGAAAGTTTTTAATATGTCTATATCTTCAATCTAAGCATTTTCAAGTCTGAAAATGCTTTTTTAGACTGAAAAAAACATCTAGCAAAATTGCTAGATGCTTCAGGAACCACTCGTTTTTATCTTTTTAAACGTTTAAAACCTTATCCAAGAATTCTTTCAAGCGTGGGTGTTGTGGGTTGTCGAAGATTTGGTCTGGTTTGCCGTCTTCGAGGAATTCACCGTCTGCGGTGAAGATGACGCGGTTGGCTACTTGGCGGGCAAATCCCATCTCGTGGGTAACGATGATCATGGTCATGCCTTGCTCTGCCAACTCTTTCATAACGTTCAATACATCTCCAACCATCTCAGGGTCAAGGGCAGAAGTAGGTTCGTCAAAGAGCATAATATCTGGATTCATGGCGAGTCCACGTGCAATAGCCACACGTTGTTTTTGACCACCGGAAAGGCTGTTTGGATTGGCATCGGCTTTATCTGCGAGTCCAACTTTTTCCAACAATTCCATTCCGACTTTTTGAGCTTCTTCACGGGTCATCAGTTTGTGCTCTACTGGCGCAAACATAATGTTTTCAAGGACGCTCATGTGAGGGAAGAGGTTGAAGTGTTGGAAAACCATCCCGATATTTTCACGGACCAAATCAACATTGGTTTTTGGATCGGTTAGATCATATCCATTTACGGTAATTTGACCTTTTGTCACTTCTTCGAGGAGATTGAGACTACGAAGGAAGGTCGATTTACCAGAACCGGACGGTCCAATAATGCAGACCACATCCCCTTCGTAGAATTTTGTTGAGATTCCTTTTAAGACCTCATTTTCACCATAGTATTTGTGGAGGTCATGGACATCAATTTTTAATTTAGCCATTAGTTAACCTTCTTTTCTAATTTTTTTGCAAATCGTGTTAGCAAGGTGATAATCACGAGGTAGAAGACGGCAAGGATCGCATACATCTTGAAACTTTGGTAGTTTCGAGCAATGATGATCTTACCAGTTTGGAAGAGTTCTACCAATCCGATCGCAGAAACGATAGTCGTATCTTTCAGGGCAATGACGAATTGGTTAACAAAGTTTGGAAGCATGAGTTTGGTTGCTTGTGGCAAGATGATCTTACGCATGGTCTTGCCATAGGAGATTCCCAGGCTTCGGCTGGCTTCCATCTGTCCAATCGGTACAGCTTGGATCCCCCCACGAACAATTTCTGCAATATAGGCAGCAGCATTGAGGGAGAGGGCGATGGTACCTGCAACAAAGTCGTTGATTGGGGATTGATGACCTGTGACAGATTCAATCAAGTTTGGAATTCCCCAGAAGATGAAGGCAGCAAGGATCATCAATGGGATCCCACGAATAACATCGACAAAGATTTCTGCTGTCCAGCGGAGCCATTTATAAGGGCTAACACTAAACATCCCAAAGATAACACCGATCACCATAGCAATCGCGAAAGAGAGAAGTGCAAGGGCTAGAGTCACACCCAAACCACTTAACAATTGTTTGTAGTTGTTTTGGAGCAAGCCCCAAATCGTTGTTTCATCTACGGCTGTACTTGAAGTAGATTTGCTATCTGATTTAAGGTATTTATCAAGAATCTTTTGGTATTGGCCACTTTTCTTCAAGTTCGCAAGTCCGTTATTGAACATTTCGATCAATTCAGGATTTTCACCCTTCTTAACGGCAAATGCTAGTTGACCACTTGGAGTTCCTTCGATAGGTGTTTTGAATTTGCGTCCTTGTTTAATAGCGTATTTGATAACAGGTTCGTCATCCATGATCGCTGCAACAGAACCAGAATTCAAACTGTCATACATAGAAGCTCCGTCAGAGAACGTTTTGATCTTGTAACCATATTTCTTTTGGTTCTCTTCAAGGAAGTTTTGGGAGGAAGTACCGTTTTTAACACCGACTGTCTTTCCTTTAAGGTCATCATAAGAATCAATCTTGCTACTTTCTTGAACGGCTAGAATAGAATTGGCTGTGTAGTATGGTTCAGAAAAATCAAATGTTTCTTTCCGAGCATCTGTCACAGTCATCCCTGCGATCATTCCTTGCGCATGGCCGGATTGAACATCACTTATCGCCGCATCAAATCCAGGATTGTCAATCTCGATGGTAAATCCTTGGTCTTTGGCAATAGCCTTGATCAAGTCCATATCGATCCCTGTGTATTTGTTTTTCCCATTTTGGAAGACAAATGGTGCAAAGGAAGAATCACTTGAAATGCTATATTTTGATTTTTTAGGGGTTGCTTTTTGACCAGCAGGAGTAGTGGTTTCTGGAACGGCACTGTTACTTGATGATTGGCTTTCACCTGTCCATTTCTTGATAATCTCATCAAGTGTTCCATCAGCTTTCATTTGAGCGAGAGCCTTGTTAAATTCAGTGATCAACTTTTCATGATTTCCACCTTTTTAACACCAAAGGCAAAGCCACCGACTGCTTCCCCGTCCATATTGATAGCTAGATCCTGACCCTTTTGGATGGCGTATTGAATAACTGGTTGATCATCCATGACTGCATCCACTGCACCAGCTGATAAACTGTTATACATGAGATCACCGGTATCAAAAGTCTTGATCTTGTAGCCGTACTTGTCCTTGTTTTTATCGAGGAAGCGTTGGGCTGCAGTTCCGTTTTTAACACCGACTGTCTTCCCTTTTAATTGGCTGTACTTCGTGATTTTGTCAGCTTTTTTAGTAGCAATGACAACTTTTGTATCGTAGTAAGTATCAGACATGGTGAAGACTTTTTCACGTTCTGTTGTTTTGGTCATCCCTGCCATGATGGCATCCGCTTGACCAGCTTGAACTGCATTGACCGCCGCATCAAATCCAGGGAAGGATTTGTCCAAATCCCAGCCATTGATTTCAGCGACCTTGTCCAAGATCTCTACGTCAATTCCTTTATAGGTTTGATCTGAATCCTTAAATTCAAATGGTGCATACGCTGTATCGAAAACGACCTTGATCGTTTCAGCATGAGCATGACCAGCGAATGCAACGAATGGAAATAAGAAAAGCAAACATGCTAGTAATTTTTTCTTCATTTCTGTCTCCTTATAATTCTTTTCTCTTTGGGGTTTTTGACCCATGAGCACATTGACCAAAGGATGGCCTTAAAAAAACAAATCATTCATACCAAAACGAGTATGAATGGTCTTATGTTTTTCTACAAAAGCTATTATATCAGAAAATAGTTTGCTTTGCAAGAAAAATCCAGTTTTCATGTTAGGTTTTCTAACATGAGACGATATTGCAGCTCTGGATTTTGTTTGCTACAATGGACCTATCAGATAAATGGAGGTTGATCATGAAGAAAGGAAAGATGATTCAGGATATAAAAACTAACACCCCATGGCCAGTTCTTATTTCTATACTATTCTATGTATTATTAGCATTCCTCTTTATAGAAGGAGGACTTTGGATTGGTAGTGAACTTGTGGGGCCATTTTCCTTAGTGATCGGTTTTCTAGTGGACTTCTTTTCACCAGGAAATGGGATAGCAAGTATTCAAGAATTTTTCTACCATTATTTTCTCTATTATGAGCTCTTCAGTTTTGTAATCATTCTGTTCCTCTTTATTTTTTGGGTGAAGGTCATAGAGAAGAATGCATTATCAAGCTTAGGCTTTGTAAAAAGGAATTGGCTTAAGTATCTAGGTTGGGGGATCATGTTTTCCCTTGTTCAAATGGGAGTGATCGCGCTTGTCTACCAAGTAAGTGGAATAGGGTCTTTTGAGCTTAATGAATTAAGTTTAGAACCCATCCCCTTTATTCTAGGCTTATTCCCATTTTGGCTTCTCCAAGGAGGGACGGAAGAAGTGGCGACACGAGGTTGGCTCCTGACTCGGATTGCTACAAGAACTAATCTGCCTTTAGCGATCGCGATTTCTAGTAGTCTCTTTGGCATTCTGCATATGGGAAATGCAGGAGTGACCTTCTTATCCGTTCTGAATATCATCCTTGATGGGAGTGCTAGCTGGTCTGCTTTTTATCTATACCGATAGTATCTGGCTAGTGGTCGCCCAACACGGCACTTGGAACTATGTACAAGGAAATCTCCTTGGTTTTCAAGTCAGTGGCACAGGCGCAGATGCGTCTATCTTTAGCTTTACCATGGGATCTGGACCCGACTGGTTGACCGGAGGGACATTTGGAGCAGAAGGATCAATCATTACCACTTTGGTTCTTCTTGTATCCCTAGTGATTGTTTATCGCTTAGGGGAAAGGAAAGAAAAGTTTGATGACTAACCTCTGTGTAATGTCTGAAAGTCATATATGAAAAAGACAAACACCAAAAATGACGTTTGTCTGCGTTTTGAGTCGAACACATAATGATGAGTTCGGCTTTTTCTATATAATAATGGGAATGATTAGTTTCACTTGTGCACCATTATGAATATTTTCTAAATGCATAGTTCCATTATGAAGTTTCATGACACGTTTCACGAAAGATAAACCAAGTCCAAAGTGACTTTCTTGAGAGGGTGTTCTTGCTTGGTCCTCTTTATAGAAAAGATTTCCAGCATGTTGAAATACATTTTTTGAAAAACTAGATTGATTATTCCATATGGTTAGAACTAATTGACCATTGTCTTGTGACATTGTTAGCTGGATCTTTGCATCATTATCTTGTTGATGTTGTATTGCATTATTAATAATATTGGTGATTGCTCGGGAAAATAGATTGGAATGAATGGCAATTTGTGTCGATGGAGTTACTGTATTTGAAAAAACAAAATTCGTATTTCTAGGGAGTAAAGGAGTGATCTGTTCCTTCAATTGATGAGTTACTTGTTTAATTGATATATTTTCAAGTTGGATATCATGGTCGTAAAAAGTTTTGGAATATTGGATAAAGTTGTTAAAATAATCGTTTAACTGAATACTTGCTTGCTCAAGGTCTTTTAGACATTCCATTGTTTGAGGTGTTTGCTCGGTGGATTGTAGAAATTCAGCATTTCCTCTGATGACAGTTAGAGGGCTACGAAGATCATGTGCAGCGCTAGATACTTGAAACATGAGTTCTTTTTTTTGATCTTTTTCATTTTGAATTCTATTTTTTATATCAGATTGCATTTTTTCAATCAGATCGTTTGTTTCAATGAATTCTTTAATCTGCAAATGGTGATGTTCATTTTTGGTGAAATATAGACCACTATGATAAACCATGTTCATTTCTTTTTGAATCTTGGTTAATAACCGTCTAATATTTATTACAATGATAAAAATTAAAATGATGCAAAGATAAATCCAAGAACTGACGCTAAAAAATAAAGCAAAGTGATTGGCGTTTTTCTCATTAATTCCAGATACAGAAGATAGAAGAGTTGGAACTATGTAAAAAAGTATCAGACATAGAAGAAATTGCCACATGATTTTAAGGTAGGTACGCTTAATGAGTTGCTTGATTGTCAATTCTTTTTCCATTTGTATCCACCTCCCCATACTGTTTTAATGGGATCAATTTGATGAATCTTAAATTTTTGTCTGATTTGATAGATGTATTCAGTAATGGATCGTAGTTGTGCATCAGAGTCTACAGGATAGAGGTAATTGTAAAGTTCTTCTATGCTAAATATTCGGTTCTCATTTTTTGCTAAAAGATAAAGTAAATCAAACTCTCGCTTAGTTAATGAAATTCTCTTTGATTGATAATAAACTTCTTGACTATCTCGATAAAAAGTTACATTTGACTCCATCTCTTCTTTAGAGGAATGGTGTGATCTTTCTTCTCTACGAAGATGCATTTGAATTCTTGCAATTAATTCTTTAATGCTGAATGGTTTTGTGATGTAATCATCTGCCCCGGCTTGTATTCCTTTTAGTAAATCTTCTTCAAAATCTTTAGCGGTTAGAAATAGAATTGGAGTAGTAATTTGTGAACGAATGGAACGACAGATTTCTAAACCAGAAATAGGCATCATGACGTCAAGTAAAATTAGATCGAATCCAGTAAAGTCACAGATATTAATCTCCTCTATATTTTTACGAGTTTCCACGTGAAAGTTGTTCGCTTTTAATGCATTCGCTATTAATCGTAAGATTTTTTCATCATCGTCAATGGCTAAAATTTTATGCTTCATAGTCCCTCCAATTATATGAGCATATTATAGCAAATCTAGAATGCAATTTGTTAGAAATGAAGAAAATAATTATTCTGATAATTTCCTGATTTTCTCCTGTTATACTTGCTCCAAGTGAACGTGGAATTTCACTAAAAGTCAGAAAGGAAAAAGAATGAATGATAACAATTCACAAGCTACATAAGGAATATAATAATAAAATTGTCCTTCAAAACGTGTCTTTCAAAGCCAAAAAAGGTGAGATTACCGGATTGATTGGACCGAATGGATCTGGAAAATCAACTTTAATTAGAATTTTACTTGGTTTAGAAAATAGTCAAATGGGAATGGCGTTGATCGATGGAAAAAAATACTCTCAATTGGGAGATAATCCTTTTTGTATTGTTGGATCATTCCTAGATAGTTGTCAACCTTATCCAACTAGAACAGGATTTCAGCATCTTCGGTGGATTGGCTTGGCTTGTGGCGTTGACAAAAATAGGTGCAACGAATGTTTAGAGTTGGTGGGGTTAAGTGAAGCTAAAAATAAAAAAGTAAAAGACTATTCATTAGGAATGAAGCAACGTCTTGGTTTAGCAACAGCCTTATTAGCAAATCCTGACATCTTAATTTTAGATGAACCAATCAATGGACTAGATCCAGAAGGAATACGCTGGGTACGCAATTTTTTACAATCTTTTGTCAATGAAGGTAAAACTGTCTTAATGACAAGTCATTATATGAGTGAGTTAGAATTAACTGTAGATCATTTGGTTGGTATTTCTAATGGGAAGATCGTTATTGATGCTCCTACAAAAGACATTTTGAAACAGTTTGGATCTTTTGAGGAAGCATATTTTAAGGCGCTCGAAGGGAAAGAAGGTGCATGATATGTTGAAGCGTTCCTTTTTTAGTGACCTCTATAAATATTGTAGTTTAGCTACTTCTAAATTCACTTTTTTTCTTATTTTGGGAGTCAGCATATTTTTTTCAATTCAAAATATCCAGGTGATAAATGCTTTAGTAGAAGGAAATGGACAGGCTGTTAACCTTGATCCATCTATGCTATCATCGAATCCAGTCTATACAGTCAGAGATGCTCTCTTATCCTCACCCTACCAAGCAAGTGTTATTTTCTTACCAATCTTAGTTTCACTTGTTTATTCAACCCATTACCAATTTGGTGATGATAATTTTACTCAGTTATTGATCCCAAACTGGAAAGTTCGTCTTACTGGTTTTATTGCAAGTTCGGTTGTTTTATCGATACTTTCTACTTTAGTATTATCTATAGTAAATGCTATTATCTTACTCATTTTTCTAGATTCAACTTTAAAGAATTATTTAGAATTTACTTTGTTTTTAGATGTTACGGTAAGAGTTATGATATTTGCAATCGTTCTTACTTTATTAGCTTTACTTTTCGTAATAGTAACGAAAAAATCAATGACTTCATTAATTGCAGACGTTTTGTTATTGGTAATCACTTTATCAGGTATTCTAAGAGGAATTTCTTCTAAAATAGAAAATCTCTTGCCTTTGATTGGAGCAAAGTCATTTGCTTTTGGCCGAATTGAAGGGATTCAAACGAGCCAATTATATGGATTTACACTTTTAGTAGTAGAAGGAATCTTGTTCTTGGTATTCATAATGCTTGTAGAAATGATTCGAATGAGGAGGAAGAATGGCAAGAATATTTTTTAGTCTTATCGTCAAAAAATATAGTTTAAAACCCGTAAAGTACCAGATAGCTATACAGTCACTTTTGATAGGTTTTGTGTGTCTCTTAGGTGTTTTACCAGTTTCAATCAATTATACTGTTGTACAATTATCTATAAAGCAAGCTCTTGTTTTTGCATCAATGCTCACTGTTAGTATTGGGTGTGTTAATGCATTTATTGAGTTACAATCACACGAAACAAAACTGGTTTATTTGGTAAGTGGAAAAAGGATCTTAAGTTCAATTCGGATCCTGTTCGTAGAGTTATGTGATGTACTACTCCAATCAACCTTAAATTTCATTGTACTGCTTATATGGTTTCATTTTTTTAGTAGCAAAAATGGTGTCAGTTTAGAAATTTTCAGTTTCTATTTGATTGGCTCCATCCAATATTTTTTAATTTCTTACTTCTTAAGTTATTTTTTCAAAAGTCCAATGGGGAGTTTAGCTATTTTTGCTGCTATTTCCTATTTTTGGTACAACCATTCATAGAAAGAGTAGTGGAACCAGTGACTAGTTATCTATTTTTATAATATTATTGCGGATACAATATTAGGGAGAGCTTTCCTATTTTGCAACTCTGTACTTTACGTTATTGGACTTTGTATGCTCACTTGGAGCAACTCTCTACCTCTTGGTAAGGAACCAAGAAGTTAAGTAGTAAATTGATTTCGTAAAAATGATACCGATGAGCATACCTTGCTAATTTTGTATATCATGGACACTGATGTTTATTACGTATTGCATTGTTTTAGAATAAAAGACAAGACTTTCGAAGTAATTGCGAGAGTCTTGTTTAGTTTTCACTCTAATGCGTGTCCAATTAATTATTTTGTAATATGTTGTTTTCCCTTTCATTCCTCATCTCAGAGAATTCTAGTGATTTATGGTAAATAAGGTCTATATATGTGAGGACAAAGAGATGATTAATCGAGTAACTGATAACAAATTTAAACTAGTATCCAAATACCAACCGTCTGGGGATCAACCGCAGGCCATTGAACAGTTGGTGGATAACATCGAAGGTGGTGAAAAGGCTCAGATTTTGATGGGAGCAACTGGTACGGGGAAGACCTATACCATGAGCCAGGTCATCGCTCAAGTCAATAAGCCAACCCTGGTCATCGCCCACAATAAGACGCTAGCAGGCCAACTTTATGGGGAGTTCAAGGAATTTTTCCCTGAAAATGCGGTCGAGTATTTCGTATCTTACTACGATTACTACCAGCCAGAAGCCTATGTGCCTTCGAGCGATACCTATATCGAAAAAGATAGCTCGGTCAATGATGAGATTGATAAACTTCGTCACTCCGCAACCTCAGCTTTGTTGGAGCGTAACGATGTCATCGTTGTCGCTTCCGTCTCTTGTATTTATGGTTTGGGTTCGCCGAAGGAATATGCCGATAGCGTAGTCAGCCTGCGTCCAGGTCTGGAGATTTCTCGTGATAAACTGCTCAATGATTTGGTGGATATCCAGTTTGAGCGTAATGACATCGACTTTCAACGGGGGAAATTTCGTGTTCGTGGGGATGTGGTGGAGATTTTCCCAGCTTCGCGTGATGAACATGCCTTCCGGGTGGAGTTTTTCGGGGATGAGATTGAGCGGATCCGTGAGATTGAAGCTTTGACTGGCCAAGTTCTAGGAGATGTGGACCATTTAGCCATTTTCCCAGCCACTCACTTCGTGACAAATGACGACCATATGGAAGTGGCTATTGCCAAGATTCAAGCGGAACTAGAAGAGCAGTTGAAGGTCTTTGAAAAGGAAGGGAAGTTGCTAGAAGCTCAACGCTTGAAACAGCGTACTGAGTACGATATTGAAATGCTACGGGAGATGGGCTACACCAATGGGGTCGAAAACTACTCCCGTCACATGGATGGCCGGAGTGAAGGAGAGCCTCCTTACACTCTCCTTGACTTCTTCCCAGAAGATTTCCTCATCATGATCGATGAAAGCCACATGACTATGGGACAGATCAAGGGCATGTACAATGGAGACCGCTCGCGCAAGGAAATGCTGGTCAACTACGGCTTCCGTTTGCCGTCTGCTCTGGATAACCGGCCACTGCGTCGGGAAGAGTTTGAAAGCCATGTCCACCAGATCGTTTATGTGTCAGCGACACCGGGTGACTATGAGATGGAACAAACGGATACTGTCATCGAGCAGATCATTCGTCCGACAGGTCTACTCGATCCTGAGGTGGAAGTGCGTCCGACCATGGGTCAAATGGACGATCTCTTGGGTGAAATCAATGCGCGTGTAGAACGTGGAGAGCGGACCTTTGTTACCACCCTGACCAAGAAGATGGCAGAGGACTTGACCGACTATTTCAAAGAAATGGGGGTCAAGGTCAAATACATGCACTCGGACATTAAGACCTTGGAGCGGACGGAGATTATCCGTGATTTGCGTCTGGGTGTTTTTGATGTCTTGGTCGGGATCAACCTTCTTCGTGAAGGGATTGACGTACCGGAAGTCAGTCTAGTTGCTATTCTCGATGCGGATAAGGAAGGCTTCCTCCGTAATGAACGCGGATTGATTCAGACCATCGGTCGTGCAGCCCGTAATAGTGAGGGTCACGTGATCATGTATGCAGATACTATGACCCAGTCTATGCAAAAAGCCATCGATGAAACAGCCCGTCGTCGGAAAATCCAGATGGCTTATAATGAAGAGCATGGCATTGTCCCACAAACTATCAAGAAGGAAATCCGTGACCTCATCTCTGTTACCAAGGCAGTGGCCAAAGAAGAGGACAAGGAAGTGGATATCACTAGTCTCAACCGCCAAGAGCGCAAGGAACTGGTCAAGAAACTGCAAGGCCAGATGCAAGAAGCCGTCGAAGTGCTTGATTTTGAACTGGCAGCGCAAATCCGCGATATGATGTTGGAAGTCAAGGCTTTGGATTAAGATAGGATAAAGCGAATGAAGATTATCATTAAAACAATGGAAACTCCTGAAGAGATAGAAGGAAAATCTCTCGTTCATTGGCAAACGTGGAGAGAGGCTTATGACGATCTTTTACCCGCGGAATTTCAGGAGACGATGACATTAGAAAGATGTCGATTCTTTAGTCAAAAATATCCAGAAAATACCTTGATTGCGATGGATGGAAAGAAGGTCATTGGATTTATCAGCTATGGAAATTTTCGTGATGAGACCATTCAAGCTGGTGAAATCATTGCCTTATATGTTTTAAAAGATTACTATGGAAAAGGTGTGAGTGAACAGTTAATGCATGCTGCATTTGTTGTTCTTGATCATTTCTCTGAGATTTATTTATGGGTATTGAAAGATAATAAGCGAGCCATTGCTTTCTATCAAAAAATGGGTTTTACTTTTGATGGCCTAGAAAAAATACTTGAACTTGGAAAACCTGTTAAGGAATTGCGGATGATGTGTTCTTCAAATAAAAATTTCTAAAGGACCTATCTATCAATCTTTGAACCATTATCAATTAATCAAGTAAAAAAATAAAAGAGATAGAATGAACCAAAGAAATGAAGGAGAAGACGAATGAAAATTCTGGTCATCAATGGTCATCCGGATAAGGAAAGTTACTGCCAGGCTATTTTTCAAACCATTGTCGAAACGATTGATCCAAGTCGCCACGAGCTCCAAGTGATCAGTCTCAATGAAGAGGACTTTGATCCTGTCCTTCGCTATGGTTATCGAAAAGCGGATGGAGGAAGATTCCTTTATCCTTCGTTCTCAAGAATGGATCCAGTGGGCGGATCACCTGATCTTTGTCTATCCCATCTGGTGGAGTAGTATGCCGAGCCTCATGAAAGGCTGGATTGATCGGGTCTTTACACCTGGGATTGCCTACTCAGCCAATGATCAGGGTAGCTTTATCTGGAATTACCTCAGAGGCAAGCAATTCAAGAAGTTGCTCAAAGGGAAAACAGCTAGTATATATGCGACCTCCATGGCGCCTACTTGGTGGTACAAGATCTTTTCAGGTCCTCTCAACATTCCAGATAGTTATGGTATCTCTGTTTTGAAGAATGCCGTCTTGAACCACTGTGGGATCAAAACCAAGCGCGTCTGCATCTTGGGAGAAGTCGGTCGGGATGTGAACACCGCTAGCATGCGAGAACATCATCTCCAAAAGGTAGCAGCAGAAGTGAAGAAACTATCATGAAACAAGATTCTAAGAGACACAAATAATTAAAAAATAGTACAAGGTAAAGAGAAAGACAGATAACTAGACCGATTTGAAAAAAGGGTAAGAAGCTAATCGGGGAAAAATCCACTCAAATGAAAAAAATAATCAAAGAAAAATCAAATACAAAAAAAGAATCTATCAAGGAGAGAAAGTTTTTCAGCTCTGGCTAGATTCTCATAAAAATTATAGGCTTTTTTTCCTGATCCTTTGATCTCATCTTAGGAATAGGAATAGGTATCAATCTTATTTTTAAGAGTCTTCCTATTCCGTCGCCCTATAGAGATATCAATTATAGTTTTCCATTATATATAAATCTTTTTTGTCTGGTGTATCGATTATTTGACTATTGGTTCCTAGACTTTTCTAGGACAAGGATGACAATAAAAAGATATGCAGATTTATTTATTTATCTTAATAGTATCGGTTTAGTGGTCCATCTTTTTATCGGGGTTGGTGGGAAAAATAGTAAGGGGCTCCTGCCTTCACTCTTATCCCTAGATCACCGCTATATTTGGTTCCCTATAGCAACCTATCTGGTCTTTTTTACTGTGTCTGCTTTAACGATTTTGCTTATGAAATATATCGAAACAAAGAGGAATAAATAATAGAAAGGAAATATATGTCACGTACAACGCCTACTACACTGTGCAATCTTTGCATGGTCGAAGATCTTGAAAATGGGAAAGTAGTCCTCCAATACCGCTCACCTGAAAAGACTCACTGGGCTGGCTATGCTTTTCCAGGTGGCCATATCGAAGAAGGAGAAAGCCTTGTAGAATCCGTCATTCGTGAAATCTACGAAGAGACAGGACTTACAATTACAAATCCAAAACTGGTCGCAGTCAAAGACTGGCCACAAGATGAGGGCGGCCGCTACATCGTCTTTTGCTACAAAGCGACAGAATTTACAGGCCAGCTCAGATCGTCTGAAGAAGGAGAAGTTTCTTGGGTTGAGAAGGACCAATTAGAAAAGTTGGACTTGTCCTATGACATGCTTCCTCTGCTAGAAGTGATGGAAGACCCGGACTTGTCTGAGTTCTATTATCGCAAACGGACAGATGACGGCTGGGAAAAATTAAGATTTTAAGCAAAGGGCTAGAGGTATCTAGGTCTCAGATTTAAGATAAATTCATCTTAGAAACTTTCCTTAGGTGAGTACGGACGTCAGTGAACTTCTTCGAAGTTCCATGACTAATTATTGAGCCTAAGGTCTCAATAATTCCGAGTGCCTGAAACCTAATAGTTTCAGGCATTTTTCTCACGGCGGAAAGTTTCAGTGTATGTTTGAATGAGACCGAAACTCTAGATTATTCTCATTTTTTCAGCATCATTTGGATTGTTTGATGTAAAAATAGATTGTTTACATTCTAAGAGCTAGAAATATCTAGTTCTTTTTTCTCTTCAAAGATAAAATGTTGCCTAAAGCACTGAGAATATTCCATTCGTGCTTGAATCTGCTCAGAAAAAGTACTATAGTATAAGCATAAAATACAATTGTAATCTTTCATACTGTGAATAGAAAGAAGGCAAGATATGAAATTACAATTTAGAATCCTTATAGGAATTTGCTTCTTGATCGGTGCCTTAGTCTTTTCCTTTCAAAAGGAATGGTTATACGCTTTGCTGTTGCTTTTGGTTGGGGCTTCTTACCTTTATAAAGGAGTGCGTCGATGAAGAGTGAGTGTTTAAACATCAAGGGGCTAAACGTTTGGTATAAAAAAGACAAGCCCATTATAAAAGACACGAATTTGTTTGTGCCCAATCATTCTGTAGTCGGGTTGATTGGTCGAAATGGAGCTGGGAAGACAACCTTGCTAAAAGCTTTAAGTAGTGTTTTTGATCATCGGCAGTATGCAGTTGAGACTGTTATCATAGAAGACAAGGCGACCTCTTTTCATACGAATTTCTATAAGAGCCGTACCTATACAGTTTTTACTGAAAACAATAGTTTTTTAAACTGGGATTTTGTTCACTATTTTAATTTTGTCTGTCGTTTGTATCATCGAAAGAGAGATGAAAAGGTATTGCAGGACTTGATTTCAGGCTTTCATTTTGAAGAATTTCTCAACACCGATATCGGTAGTTTGTCAACGGGGAATAAGAAGAAAGTCTTCTTGATCACAGCTTTTTATCTCAAACCTCCCCTCCTTATTTTGGACGAACCATTTGATGGCCTAGATTTTGATGCGACAGAATTTCTATATGGTTTGCTATTGCAGTATAAAGAAGAAGGCTCTATTCTGATGAGTTCGCATATCGCAGAGAGTATCGTTCGGGTGTGTGATACAGCTTATTCTATTGAAGATGGTCACCTAGACGCCATTGAATCGAATTTAGAAGATTGGTTTCATGACGTCAATCGTCAGAGGGGGTAGAACATGCTACTAGCAATTTTTAGAGATGTGGTATCCAAAAATCGGCTCTTCTTGTTCTTGACTTCCTTAGCCTTTGCTCTTTATTACTATCTTGTTGGGGCAAAATTTTCTACGAGCTTTCAAGTCTTGTTGATCAGTACGGCTATTGTTACTGCTCTATCAACCTTTCAATTGCTGTATTCCTACTTTTCGATGGACAGGGTCCAGGCCTACTACCAGCTTCCTTTGTCTCTCAATCGTTTTAAAGGGTCTTTTCTGACAGTAACCTTTCTTCTCAATTTGTTGGAGCGCGTGCTGTTGTTGATCCTCTTTTTAGGAGTCAGGTTAGACCTGCTACAATCCTTTAAGCTCGTCCTCCTTTCTTTACTGGTGGTATTGAGTGTGTTTTATATCTTTATCCAGTTCAATACCAGGCCAAGTCTTCTAGGAGGAGTGCTCATTTCTGTAACGACTGTTCTTACAGGATCTTCTTTATGGGTTCAACAAGTGTCCTATATGATCTTACTTTCAGCCCTCCTTGCTGTCTTTATTTTTAAAAACGAAGACTTGATCGCGATTTCAAAAAATGATCAGTTGCTTGTCGCAAAGAGAAAAAGTGGCAATTATTTTTGGATTTCCTTATTTCAAGAGCGCTATTTTTCCATCAATTTTGTCTTTACTCTCATCTTCCTCCTTCTCATTCTGATACAGGATTATGAGGCTCCATTAAAAATCATCATCCTGTTAACGATTGCTTCTGTCAATACGCCATTAACCACTCTCATTTCCGCTGATAAAGATTTGATCGATCATGTCAAGTCCCTACCTAAGAGTCGGTTCTTTTATCTGATGTATTACCGTGTATTGCTGACCTATTTTCTATCTGTGAATCTATTTGTTGCTTTGTTATTAAAAATGGTGGTCATGCCTGACTTGGGGATCCTATTTTTACTAGGAGTGATGATTCTAGCAGTAGTGGAAGCTGTTTTGCACTTACTTATTGAAATCTATTTCCCTTTAAGAAAATGGAATTTAAAGAGAGAATGTTGGAAGCACCCAAGAAAATACATTGTTCCTAGTATCGTCTTCTTACTTAGTTGGAGTCTCCTTTTCTGCTTCTAAGGAATTGCCCCTTTGCTTGTATCTGCTTCTTAATTGTAGTATGATAGAGGAGTTGAAAAGATGCTAGAAAAGGTGGCAAGTATATGAAAGATTTTCACTTTGATGCAATTGCTGCATTTGAAAATTACGAAATCGAAAAGATGAGAGATGGCCATGTGGTGGTGACAACCAAGGTCGTGGAATCATCGCTCAATTATTATGGAAATGCGCATGGAGGCTATCTCTTTACCCTGTGTGACCAAGTCAGTGGTTTGGTCGTGGTTTCTCAAGGGGTCGATGGGGTGACCTTGCAATCCTCGATCAATTACTTGAAAGCAGGGCGTCTGGGGGATGTCCTCACGATCCATGGCGAATGTGTCCACAGTGGACGGACGACTCGAGTTGTGGATGTCGATATTACCAATCAAGACGGGGCCAATGTCTGCAAGGCAACCTTTACGATGTTTGTTACGGGAGTGAGAGATGAATCCGCACAAGTACGCATTTAAAAACTATATTTTTGATTTTTATGGAACCTTGGTCGACATCGAAACGGATGAGTCGAGTCCCATTTTATGGGATACCATGGCTCAGATCTACCAATCCTACGGGGCAAGCTACTCAGGAGAAGGTCTTCGCCTACGTTATAGAGAGTTGGTGCAACAAGCCGAAGAAGACTTGGCTAAGGAAAAACAAGTTGCCTACCCAGAGATTGATCTAACGGTCATCTTTTGTGCAATTGTATTTAGAAGGTCATCCAAGTGGGGAAATAGTGTTGCCCACCTCAAAGAGTGGGGACGTTTGATTGCGCGGACTTTCCGTGTCCTTTCTCGCAAGCGGTTGGAGCTTTATCTTCATACGAAAGAAGTATTAGAGGATATGAAAGCTGCAGGTTGCCGAATCTTTCTCTTATCCAATGCCCAAGCAGATTTTACCAATCCGGAGATTGATTTGGTTGGTTTGAGAGAACTTTTCCATGCCATTTACTTGTCATCTGATGCAGGTATTCGCAAACCTCAGCCAGAGTTTCTCTTGGAAGTGATGAAAGAACACCAGTTGAACCCTGAGAAAACGGTCATGGTGGGGAATGACTTTACGACAGATGTCGCTGTTGCCCAAAGTATCGGGATGGAGAGTATCTTGATCAATACCTTCCCATACTCTGAAGCTGAACTGCGCGAGAAGAATCAAGCAGGCGTGCGCGTGATTCGAGATATTCAAGAATTGCAGGAAGATTGAAAAATATCATCCATGTAGGGAGGCCAAGTCGCCTCCTTTTTTCTTGAAAATGCTACAGTCGAGCAGGATTTGTCAAATTTTCGCTTTCATGGTATACTATGAAAGTTAATTTGAATAAGGAGATAAAAATGAATAACTTACCAAACTGTCCAAAATGTAACTCTGAATACGTCTATGAAGATGGAGCGCTCTTGGTGTGCCCAGAGTGTGCGTATGAATGGAACCCAGCTGAGGTCGAAGAAGAAGAGGGTGTCGTAGCGATTGACGCCAACGGAAACAAATTGGCTGATGGCGATACGGTGACCTTGATCAAAGATTTGAAAGTGAAGGGTGCACCGAAAGATTTGAAACAAGGTACGCGCGTGAAAAACATCCGTATCGTGGAAGGAGACCACAACATCGATTGTAAGATTGATGGCTTTGGTGCAATGAAACTCAAATCAGAATTTGTGAAGAAGATCTAAAGAACAGTACACAAATTGATAGAGTTGTTTAAGTTTATAATGGAACTTTCCCTGTGAGAAAAGTACTTGAAACAGTATTGATTCAAGTACTCGGGAGTTTTGAAACTTTAGGTTCAAAACTAAGTCATGGAACTTCGTAGAAGTTCGCTGACGTCCGTCCTCACTTAAGGAAAGTTCCTGATTAAACTGAAGGGGCTACCCCCTTTTCTTTCAGGAGAATACTATGAAATTCAAACTATTATTTAGCTATCGTTTTCTATTGTTTATCTTAAGTGTACTCGGTGTTTATCTGCAACTGACCAAGCATGGTGGCTTTGGCATGATGCTCTATTACACCATTTTATCCAATATGTTGGTCATGTTCTTTATGGGAGACATGGTTTGGCGCATGGTTCGAGGTCGTTCGACCCAGACTCAGGGCTACCTTCGTATGAAAGGCGCAGTTACCATGTCCATTATGATCACCTGTGTCATCTACCACTTTATGTTGGCGCCTCTTGCGACGCCAGAGAAGTTTTATCGTTTGGAAAACTTCCTTTGTCATTACATCGTTCCTCTGATGTTCTTCTTTGATACCCTAGTGATTGATAAAGCCAAGCAATACCGTAAGCCCGATCCCTTCCTTTGGACCTCGATTCCCCTGACGTACATGCTCTTTGCCCTTCTCAATGGTTTGGTCTTGAAGTGGCCGATTCCAGGTGCAAAAGATAGTCCCTTTGCCTATTTCTTTATCAATGTTAATAAATACGGCTGGGCCTTTGTTGGCAAATGGGTAGTCATCATCTTTATCGCTTACCTCTTAGCTGGCTATGTGCTCTATGGAATCAAAAATATCAAGCGGAAATCGGCTGTTTCTTAGTAAAAGCCGAACATTATTCGGACGAAAAGTCTTGTTTTTAAATTTTTTTGAAAAATGTTGAGTTTTTTCTTGCATGTCGTTTGAAACTGTGATATAGTTATCTCAATTAAATAAATCCTTTAATCCTGTCCCGTGAGGCAGGCAAGGAGACTGTGAAAAACAATGGCTAGGACCATAGGGCGAGACTCTATCCTCTTAGACCATTCATTTGCTGAACCTCCTTGAAAAAGGAGGTTTTTCTTTTACAACTAAGGAGGACTGAATGAAAAACCAAAAGAAGTCGTTGATGATTTGACGATGAAACGGGCCATTACCCGGATCACCTACGAAATCATTGAACGAAACAAAGATTTGAGCCAGATTGTGCTGGTGGGGATCAAGACGCGTGGCGTTTACATCGCTCGCCGGATCCAAGAACGCCTCTCTCAGCTGGAACAAATCGATGTCCCTGTAGCAGAACTAGATACCAAGCCTTTCCGAGATGACATGAAGGCGACAGAAGATACAACGGTCTTACCAGTTGATATCGCTCATAGAGAAGTCATTTTGATCGATGATGTCCTCTATACAGGTCGCACGATACGCGCTGCCATTGATAATCTGGTCAGTCACGGTCGTCCCGCTCGAGTGAGTCTTGCGGTTCTAGTCGACCGTGGGCATCGGGAGTTGCCGATTCGTCCGGACTTTGTTGGGAAAAATATCCCGACAAGTAAGTCAGAGGAAATCATTGTCGAGATGGTGGAGCTAGACGGTCAAGACCGCGTCCTCATCAAAGAAGCTTAAACAAATTGTAAACTATTTGCATTCACATTTTAAAAGGAGAATCAACATGTCTGAAAATCAAATCGCTCTTAGAAACCTTGTCTCAATGGAAACTCTTACCAATGAAGAAGTAATGGCATTGATCAAACGTGGGATTGAGTTCAAAAACGGAGCAAAAGCAGCCTACGAAGACCAACACATCATCTCAAACCTTTTCTTTGAACCTTCAACTCGTACCCACAAAGCCTTTGAAGTGGCAGAGTTGAAATTGGGATGTGATCTCCTTGACTTTGATGTGAAGACAAGCTCTGTGAACAAAGGGGAAACACTTTACGATACCATCTAACCATGTCAGCTCTTGGTGTAGATGTCTGCGTCATCCGTCACCCTGAAGTGGACTACTACAAAGAATTGGTTGAAAGCCCAACGATCACAGCCTCTATCGTCAATGGTGGGGACGGTTCAGGTCAACACCCAAGCCAAAGCTTGCTTGATTTGATGACCATCTACCAAGAATTCGGTCACTTTGATGGTTTGAAAGTTTGTATCGCTGGGGACTTGGATCACTCACGTGTGGCAAAATCAAATATGCAAATCTTGAAACGTTTGGGAGCAACTCTTTACTTTGCAGGTCCAGACGAATGGAGAAGTGCGGAATTTGAAGACTATGGAACCTTCGTCACTATCGATGAAGTCATTGAAGAAGTAGATGTGATGATGTTCTTGCGTGTGCAACACGAACGTCATGATTACGAATCACTCTTCTCTAAAGAAAACTACCACCGTCTTCATGGTTTGACACAAGAACGTTATGACCGTATGAAAGATACTGCGATCTTGATGCACCCAGCACCAGTCAACCGTGACGTTGAAATTGCGGACCACTTGGTAGAAGCTCCTAAATCACGCATCGTAGAACAAATGACCAACGGTGTCTTTGTCCGTATGGCCATCATTGAAGCCGTCCTTAAAGGTCGCGGTGCAAAATAAGATAACTGACAATTCATTGAAAGGAAAGGAAAGAGGACAGAGTAGATAGCTACATGGAATCTGACTTTCCTTTTTTTGAGGAACTATGATAAAATTGGATTAGTGTAAAAGAAGGGAGGGGTTCGATGAAACGATTATTGGTCCTAGAGGATGGGACTGTATTTGAAGGAGAAGCCTTTGGTGCAGACCTATATGTGACTGGTGAATTGGTCTTTACGACAGCCATGACAGGCTATCAAGAATTGATCACGGATCAGGCTTTTAGTGGCCAGATTCTCTCCTTTACCTTTCCAGTTATTGGCGCAACAGGGATCAATCGGGATGATTCTGAATCCATTACACCCACTTGTTTGGCAGTAGTGGTTCAGCATCTAGTGGAGATGCCGAGCAATTGGCGACAGCAGATGACCTTGGATGAATTCTTGAAGCGAAAAAAAATCCCTGGTATTGTAGGGATTGATACGAGACAGGTGGCAAAAATTGTCCGCAAGTATGGACGGATGAAGGCGACTGTCATTAACAAGGGGGATTCGATCGAGCATATCCTGGATCAGTTGCGAGCGACAGTTCTTCCCAAAGACCAAGTGCGTCAAGTTTCTACAAAAACGGCCTATGCTGTACCAGGTTTTGGAAAGAGTATTGCCTTGATTGATCTAGGGGTCAAGCACTCTGTCTTACGCCAGCTGAGTCAAAGGGACTGTAATGTCACGGTCTATCCCTATGATATCTCTTATGATGAACTGATGGAACAGCAGCCCGATGGCGTTATTTTATCCAGTGGGCCTGGCGATCCCCATCAGGTGAAAAAACTCTGCCGCTTGATCAAAAAGCTCAATGGTCAGATTCCAATCTGGGGCATGGGTTTGGGAGCACAGCTGCTGGCTCAAGCTTACGGGGCTGAACTAGCTCCCATGGAAGTCGGGCATTTCGGTTTAAATATTCCTGTGCGTGAAATTGCGACAGGAAAAATCGAGATAACCAGTCAAAATCACTTGTATAGTATCGCACGCGATAGCCTGCCCCATGATTTATTGGTCACGCATGAAAACGTCAATGACCATAGTATTGAAGCTTTTCGTCATCGTTACCAACCGATTTTAGGGGTTCAATTCCAAGTGGATGCTAGTCCAGGGCCAAGGGAAAATCTCTATTTTTACGATGAATTTTTTTAGAGTTGATTGATGCCAAAAATTCACGAAAGTAGAAGGGAGAAGGAATGATGAAAGAAAACCAGAAATTGCTTCTCCTATGTGGAGATTCTTATCAGGATATTAGCCTCTTGGCTGCGGTAAATGAAGCACAAAAACTGAATGCCAAGGATGGGAAATGTTCTTGTCCTTTATCTGGGCGAAGAAAATACTATCACACAAGAAGCTGGAGAACAGGTTGTAGTCAGTAAGCTCAAGCTGGATGCTCTTAGGACGACTCTTCTTTCCTATACAGGATCTCGTTTGCTCTTAGCCTTTGCGGATAAACAGATTTTGAACCTCTTGTTTCGTTTGGAAGAAACTGGATTTTTCAAAGAAGTATCGATTAGGATTGTGGGACCGAGCCTTCAACGTTACCGGACCTTTTATCAGCAGGCGGATCAACGACGCCTCTTTCAAGAGCTGGGCTATCAGGTACCCGCTTCCGCACTGGTTGGTTCGGTTCGAGAAGCCATCGAGTTTTCTGAAGGCATTCAATTTCCCATTATGATCTGGCCGGTAGCGAGTAAGCAAGGGCAGGGGCGAAAGATTGCTCATAACCTGGATGACTTGTGCGAAGCAGTAGAAACAGGACTTTCAGTCTCTCCAAGTCAGCAGTGTTTGCTAGAGTTTTCGACCTATGGCTTTAAGGAATTGGATTTTGTCGTCATGCGCGATCGCGAAGACAATCACTACCTGGCGGCCTCTATTGAAAGCATTGATCCTGTCGGGATCCACTCTAGTGACTCTTATCAATTTATGCCAGCTGTCACCCTGACTGACCGAGAGTTTCAAAATCTTCGTGAAGCAGCGATCCACATCAGTCGCTATTTGAAGCTGACAGGAGCCATTTCGATCAAGTTTGCTCTTGATCCGACGAGCTATGCTTTTTATATCCTAGAAGTTAATCCATTTGCTTCAGACAGTATCTCGATGGCCTCTATGGGCTTGGGCTATTCCTTGTTTGAGCAAGGAGTTCAGCTACAATTAGGGCGATCTCTCGAGCATTTGCCTCATCCCCTATTAAAAGATCTAAAGGCCGTTTACGAACCGAGTTTGGACTATATCTTCTTTAAGATTCCGATTTTTTCTGATGCTACTAAAAATGCCCGTCTCAATACCCAAATTCACTCTTATGGGGCAGTTTATGGGTTTGGGAAGAGAATCGATGAAGCTTATCAACACGCCCTAGAAACCCTTAAAGATAAGAACTTGCTGACCATCCTTCCTGAAGAAATGAGTGATGATGAGTTAATCCAAAAAATAGCTCGTCATATGCCCGCATCGGCTCTTCTATATCTTAGAGGCTTTGAAACGTGGTTTTGAGTTTGAGGAACTCTTGGATTTGAGTAAATTAGCACCTGATTTATTTGCAGGTTTTGGCCAATCTAGTGGAGATGGAAAAAAAAGCAGAAGTTGCAACAAGCCCAGCCTTTCTTCCGGTTGAGCCATCAGCTGGCTTATATGAGGTCAAAGCGGGCGCATCCTATTATCTGACCCAAAACGGAACCAATGAATCATTGAGTTTGGACGCTGCTTGTGTCTTGGTGGATGATCTAGAAATCTGCGATGAGCGTTTTTACCAAAAGGTGAGAAAGCAGGTGAAAGAGCTGAAAGAAAAAGGACAACAGGTGATCTTACTCACGAATCGTCCTTTTACAGAATCTTTGGCAGATAAAGTCTATTATCTTCCTATCAATGAGACAAGCCTTCACCTGATTCAGACCATTGATCAGGTCAAAGAAATTGTCAAGCTTTCTAATCTACAATAAAGGATCCGGACAATCAATCCGAATCCTTTTTTGTTTCTTATTTTTTGGTCACAATACCGATAATGGTATCAACTGCGCGTTCCATGGTTTGGAGGCTAACGTATTCAAAGCGACCATGCATGTTTTCACCACCGGCAAAGATATTTGGTGTTGGAATCCCCATAAAGGAAATTTTAGATCCATCTGTACCACCGCGGATCGGTTCAATGATTGGAGTGATTCCAAGATCTTCCATGACTTCCTTAGCAAGGGTAATCGGTGTCATATCTTTTTCAATCACTTGCTTCATGTTGTAGTACTGATCTTTGAGGGTGAGGAGAACGCGTTCGCTACCGAGCTCCGCATTCATCTGATCGGCAATAGATTTCATGAGGTCTTTGCGTTTCTCAAAAGCTTTCAGTTTCAAAGTCCCGAATGATGTAGCTGGCACTTGCTTCCTCGACAGTTCCATCGATGTTCATCAAGTGGTAGAAGCCTTCATAGCCTTCGGTTAATTCTGGACGTGCTCCTTCAGGGAGTTTGTTATGGAAATCAATGGCCAATTGAAGAGCGTTGATCATTTGACCTTTGGCTGTACCTGGGTGGACATTGCGTCCTTTGAAGGTAATTTCAGCTCCAGCTGCTGAGAAGGTTTCGTATTGAAGCTCTCCAAGAGGACCACCATCGACAGTATAGGCAAAAGTCTACATCGAAATCCTCTGCATCAAATTGATCTGCGCCGACTCCAATTTCTTCATCTGGACCAAAGCCGACACGGATTTCTCCATGTTTGATTTCAGGATGAGCTGTCAGGTATTCAATAGCTGTCATGATTTCAGCGATACCTGACTTATCGTCTGCACCCAGAAGAGTAGTACCATCCGTTGTGATCAAGGTTTGTCCCTTGTAGTTGTTCAAATGAGCAAAATCAGCTGGATCGAGTGTGAAACCAGAGTCACCAAGGGCAATGACACCCCCATCATAATTCTCAACGATTTGTGGATTGACATTTTCGGCATTGAAGTCAGCGGTATCCATGTGAGAGATAAATCCAATCTTGCGTGTAAAGCTTGGATCATTAGCTGGAAGTGTTCCAATAGCATAGCCGTTTGGTAAATAGTAGACGTTTTGAAGACCCACGCGTTTCATCTCAGGGATCAAGACGTTTGTTGCAAAATCAACTTGTGATTGGGTACTTGGAGTGGTTGTAGAATTTTCGTCTGAACGTGTGTTAACCTTTACATAGGTAATAAAACGGTCCAACAAATTTTGGTATTTCATGATCATTCTCCTTTTTCAGTTTCAATTAATTTGTGAATAGCATGGGCCACGCCATCCTCATCATTGGTCAGGGTGATGAAGTCTGCGATTTCCTTGACAGCAGCATTGCCATTTCCCATAGCGACGCTGTAACCAGCAAAACGTAGCATTTCAAGGTCATTATTGGCATCTCCAAGAGCCATGACCTGGTCTCTCCTGTAGCCTAATGTTTGACTTAATGCTTGAAGAGCAGAAGCCTTTGCTCGCGCCTTTTGGAAGGATTTCAAACAAGATATCCTGTGAACGTACAGTGTTAAAATCGGCTTCTAATGCAGTCTCGTACTGAGCTTGAAGGCATCAATAGCAGAAGGATCTCCTACGTACATGGCTTGAAAAAAATAGGGAGGTAGTTTGGTAGATCTTTCTAATGAAATAGGTGTCGGTTTACTAGTTAACAATACCCGCATCCATCGTGACAAGTTCACTGGCTTCAGGTGCGACCACTAGGTAGTGATCCATATCAAATAAGGTTAGCTGGACGTCTGTATCTTCCGTCAAAACTTGCAACCGGTGCATGTCCTCAAGGCTCAATTCTTCCTTGCCAATGATTTCCCAATTCTTAGTAGACAAGGTTGTACACCCGTTATTGATAATCATATAGTAGTTGCCATCAGGAAGTCCAATCTCTTCAAAGATAGGCCGTACACCCGCTAAGGGGCGCCCCGTACAGATTACAATATCATAGCCGGCTTCATGGGCTTGGTGAAGAGCTACAATATTGCCTTTAGAGAGAGACTTATCCTCATGCAAGAGGGTTCCATCCAAGTCAATCGCAATTAATTTAATCATTTTATCTCCTCCAGATCGAGAGGAACAAAGCCATCAATCACTTTTCCAATCACCCCAGGTTCCTCATCTAGTGGAATGATTTGATCACTATATTTCTTATTGAGGGAAACCAGTCGAATACCGTTGGCCTCACGAAATACTCGTTTGATCAACGTTTGCCCATCAAAATCAATGGCATAAATAGCCCCTGCCTGATCATAATAGGTTTGCTTGATTAAGACAACAGCCCCTTTTTCGTATTTAGGCTCGAGGGAATCTGTATGAATCCAAAAAGCCAAATCGTAAGGAATCTTTTGATCAAACCAGACGATATCAGCTTGCTTCTGATTTTGGTAAGCTGTAAAAGAATCATAGACAGAATAAGAGTGGTATTGCTTTTCAATTTTCTGTCTTTCTTTTTGATGGGTCAAGAGACTCTTTCCATAAGAAAGAAGATTTTCTTGATTTCCTTCATCGAGCTGTTTATACAATCGTTCAATCTCTGAATCAATGACCACAAAATCATTGCGCAATCGAGGGTCAATTTCAGCAACTGCTACCTGGAAAAAGGCTGCAATCTTCTCTAAATTTTCAGGAACGGGAAGAGAAGTTCCTTTTACATATCCAGTCAGGGTACTTGCAGGGATTCCAGTAATACGAGATAATTCGATCTGTTTTTTTCCTTGTTCTTTCAGTAATTCTCTGATTTTTTCCGATATAATCCGTAATGCCTCTTTGTCTTGAGGGCTTGCTTTTCCACGACCTCTGGCCAACGTACTCACCTCCTTGTATTTACCCTTACTATTATAATGAATTAAATCGAAAAAGTAAATAGAAATCCCTGAGAAATGCGAAAAAAGATGAATTTGATCTAAATCGGATTTTCTTTTTAAATTTTATTTGGTCTTCCTTTACTTTTTGAGGAAAAAGGTCTAAGATAATACCAAAGAGTTCATGGAGGTGGAGGTATGATTCGTACTGTTCAAGTCAAAGATGCAGGTCAAATTAGAGATTTATGTCACCAAGCATTGGGGTATGATTCGACCCTTGAGAAAAGTGGCAGCTCAGATTGATAAATTTAATTCGCCAGATTCGGGATCATTTTTGCTTTGTTTATGAAGAGGATCAAACAGGCCATATTCTTGGTTATGTGGAAGCGGAAGTCTATGAAAGCCTCTATAGTGATGCTGGTTTAAATATTTTGGGCCTTGCGGTTTTTCCATCTGCTCAAGGACGTGGGATCGGTCGCCAATTGATGGAGCGAGTAGAAGATCTTGCCAAAAGCAAGCATTATGCTTTTATCCGTTTAAATTCTGCCTCTCATCGAAAAGAAGCGCATGTCTTTTATGAACGGATTGGATATGATGGAAATAAAACGCAGAAGCGATTTTTGAAAATAATGAATTAAGATAGGCAAAGCCCTATCTTTTTTGTTATAATGAAGAGTACGATTAAATTTACTAGGAAGATGATTATGCCAAATTTTGAAGAATTAAAAAAACGACAAGAGAAGATTCGGAACTTCTCGATCATCGCCCATATTGACCATGGAAAGTCAACCTTGGCCGATCGAATTTTAGAAAAAACCGAAACCGTGTCTAGTCGGGAGATGCAAGCCCAACTTTTTAGACAGTATGGACCTGGAGCGGGAACGTGGGATTACCATCAAGCTTAATGCCATCGAGTTGAACTACACGGCTAAAGATGGGGAAACCTATATCTTCCACTTGATTGACACACCAGGACACGTGGACTTTACCTATGAGGTTTCGCGGTCGCTCGCCGCCTGTGAGGGTGCCATTCTCGTAGTGGATGCCGCTCAAGGGATTGAAGCTCAGACACTAGCCAATGTTTACCTGGCGCTGGACAATGATTTGGAAATCCTGCCAGTTATCAATAAAATCGACTTGCCAGCTGCAGATCCAGAACGTGTGCGCACAGAAGTAGAAGATGTCATCGGGTTGGATGCTAGTGAAGCTGTCCTAGCCTCTGCCAAAGCTGGTATTGGGATTGAAGAGATTTTGGAGCAGATCGTTGAGAAAGTTCCAGCACCGACGGGTGATGTTGAAGCCCCTCTTCAAGCCTTGATCTTTGACTCTGTTTATGATGCCTATCGTGGGGTAATTCTTCAGGTCCGTGTGGTCAATGGAATGGTTAAACCAGGCGATAAGATCCAACTCATGAGCAATGGTAAGACCTTTGATGTCACAGAAGTTGGGATCTTTACTCCTAAAGCAGTTGGACGTGATTTCCTTGCGACTGGAGACGTTGGCTATATTGCGGCCTCTATCAAGACCGTTGCGGATACCCGTGTCGGGGATACGGTGACCCTAGCGACCAATCCAGCAAGTGAGCCACTACATGGATACAAGCAAATGAATCCAATGGTCTTTGCTGGTCTTTACCCGATTGAATCCAACAAATACAATGATCTTCGTGAAGCTTTGGAAAAATTGCAATTGAATGATGCCAGTCTTCAATTTGAACCAGAAACTTCTCAAGCTCTTGGTTTTGGTTTCCGTTGTGGTTTCTTGGGACTCCTTCATATGGACGTTATCCAAGAGCGCTTGGAGCGTGAGTTCAACATTGACTTGATCATGACAGCGCCGTCTGTTATCTACAAGGTCAATTTGACAGATGGAGAAGCACTGGATGTCTCAAACCCTTCTGAGTTTCCAGATCCAACCAAGATCGCTTCGATCGAAGAACCGTATGTCAAAGCCCAAATCATGGTGCCACAAGAGTTTGTCGGGGCTGTCATGGAATTGGCTCAACGGAAACGCGGGTGATTTTGTGACCATGGATTACATCGATGAAAATCGGGTGAATGTCATCTATCAAATCCCACTAGCGGAAATTGTCTTTGATTTCTTTGATAAATTGAAATCCTCTACTCGTGGCTATGCGAGCTTTGACTATGAGTTGTCTGAATACCGTCCTTCTAAATTGGTTAAAATGGATATCCTTCTCAATGGCGATACCGTCGATGCCCTCAGCTTTATCGTTCACAAGGACTTTGCCTATGAACGTGGTAAGTTGATCGTTGAGAAGCTCAAGAAGATTATCCCTCGTCAACAGTTTGAAGTGCCTATCCAAGCAGCCATCGGTCATAAGATCGTGGCCCGTACAGATATCAAGGCCCTTCGTAAGAACGTCTTGGCCAAGTGTTATGGTGGGGACGTCTCACGGAAACGCAAGCTTCTTGAAAAACAAAAAGCTGGTAAGAAACGGATGAAAGCGATTGGATCTGTAGAAGTACCACAGGAAGCCTTCTTATCTGTCTTGTCAATGGATGAAGAATAACATTTAAAGTGCCTCAAAAGGGCACTTTTGTTTTAGGTTTGAAAGAAATAGACTGAATTAGAAAGGTTTGATCAGATGTAACACTTATCCTATTTTAAAATACCAACTTTTATGGTAGACTAGAGGAAAGTAAATACATCATTGAGGAGAGAATATGAAAAATAAGTTCCTACTCGCGTCTGTTACGTTTTTGTCTGTTGTTAGTCTTTCTGCTTGTACCAGTCCAAAGAAAGAGTCTAGTAAATCATCGGCAGCATCTAGTTCTACGAATGTGGTGAAAGAGACAACAACATCAAGTAGCAATGTAAAGAAACAAATATCAGATAGTGATAAGGGGAATGTGAAAACGAAACGAATTGGTTCGGCAGATTATGGGTATGTTAATATTCCAAGTGACTGGAAAAAGAATGACAATATCCAAGTTGGGGATAACATTCAGTACACAGATAAAAACGCCTTCAATATTATTGTTTTAAATGCTGCCACTAGAGAAAAAGCACATGTCCCCGAAGGAGTGGAATTTAATGCAGAGCTAATAGCTAAAAGATTTGAGACCAGGTGGAATGATTATAAAATTGTTGAGAAAATGACAAAATCTACGACGACTGTTGGAGGAAATGAATCGCTTAAAATACATATATTTCTCAAGACAGGCCTGCAGGCTTCTGGGTGGGTATTCCAAAAAGATGATAAGGTTTATTTGATTGTTGTTGAAGGATTTGAGAAAACAATAACTCAATTTACTCCTTATGTCGAAAACACTTGGAGCCTTGATGGAACAGGCGCTGTAACGGATTGATGAAGAGGAAGTTTTACTTAAACTATCCAGCCTTCGATGTTTGATAAGAATAACAGTATGACGCAGTGGTTGATTGGCATCTTTGTTCGCATTTTAAGCTCCAAAGATAGCCTAATCAACTGTGCGGGGGTGGGAAAACGAACTCTTCTTAATTAGTCGGAGTTCTGTCCCACTCCCTTTTTTACAGTCTTTGTGGTATAATCTTTCTATTGTTTAGAAGAGGAAATAGAGGATGACACAGGAAATTGATATTGAAAAATACCATCAGTTAGCTCTCCAAAAGCAAAAGGAGCACCGCAAGGTATTGGCGAATCTCAAGAAGAAGCCACCTAAGAATTTAGATAAAATAGCGCAAGAAATCCACGATGAAGTTTTCCAAGAAATCGATTGTACGGCTTGTGCCAATTGCTGCAAAACCTTAGGTCCAGATTTTAAGGAAACCGATATCACGCGCATCGCCAAATATTTCAAGATGAAGCTTCCTGCTTTTGAGGCAGAATTTCTTCAAGTTGACGAAGATGGGGACAAGGTTTTTAAATCCATGCCTTGCCCCTTTCTTGGTGGAGACAATCTCTGTTCCATCTACGATGTTCGTCCGAAAGCCTGTCGGGAATTTCCTCATACAGATCGCAAGAAGATCTACCAGATCAACCATCTGACCATCAAGAATACCCTCACTTGCCCAGCGGCTTATTTATTTGTAGAAAAATTGAAGGATCGTTTGTAATGGCATATACATTTTTACTTTTTGATTTGGACCATACCTTGTTGGACTTTGAATCTGCTGAAGAGACAGCCTTGACGCAGATGTTAGAAGACATGAATTTTCCAGATGTACAGGCCTTTAAGGATTACTACAAACCCATGAACCAAGGGCTCTGGAAGGATTTGGAGCAAAAGAAATTAACCAAGCAAGAGCTCGTGGATAGTCGGTTTGCGATTGGGTTTGCCCACTTTGGGATTACGGTTGATGGGGCTGAGATAGCTCTTCGCTACCAAGATTACATTAGTCTTCAGGGGCAGTCTTTCCCCGGTGCGGAGGACTTACTGGCTCGACTTGAAAAAGCAGGTTACCAGCTCTATGGTGCAACGAACGGAGTGACTGCCATTCAAGAAGGACGCTTAGTTCATTCTACAATCGTACCTTATTTCAAAGAGGTCTTTATCTCTGAGCAGCTTCATACTCAGAAACCAGAACCTGCATTTTTTGACAAGGTCGGCCAACTGATTCCAGGTTTCAGCAAGGAAGAGACCCTCATGATCGGTGATTCCTTGACGGCGGATATCGCAGGAGGCCATGCTGCGGGGATCGATACCGTCTGGTATAACCCAAATCATAAGGAAAATACCAGTCAGGTAGTGCCGACTTATACCGTTAGCAACTATCAAGAAATCGCCGATTTACTGATAAAATAAAAAATTTTAAATACTGTCAAGTTTTTTTCTTGACAACTCTATAAAATGTGTTACAATAGATCATGTGCTAAATAGCTTGTCTATTTCACCGAAAAATTAAAAATATAGAAAAAGAGACTTATAAAAAAATGGCAGTTAAAAATTCGTTTGACTCGTATGGGTTCTAAGAAAAAAACCTTACTACCGTATTAACGTAGCAGATTCACGTTCACCACGTGATGGACGTTTCATCGAAACAGTTGGAACTTACAATCCACTTGTTGAAGAAAACCAAGTAACTTTGAAAGAAGACCGCGTTCTTGCATGGTTGGCTGATGGAGCTCAACCTTCAGATACAGTTCGCAACATCCTTTCAAAAGCTGGTGTGATGAAGAAATTCCACGATTCTAAATTCTCAAATAATTTTTTAAGTAGGTTGATGTATGGATACGATTGAAAATCTCATTATTGCAATTGTGAAACCCTTGATTTCACAACCGGATGCTTTAACCATCAAGATCGAAGATACTCCTGAATTCTTGGAGTACCACCTTGACCTTGATCCTAGCGATGTTGGTCGTGTAATCGGTCGAAAAGGTCGCACCATTTCTGCGATAAGAACGATTGTCTACTCTGTCCCAACTGAAGATAAAAAAGTAAGAATTGTTATTGACGAAAAATAAAAAGGCGGGATTTTGTCCCGTTTTTTTGTTGGAGCACTCAGGGAGCACCGTTGAGAATTGTTGCTGAACGTGATAAAATAGAGTGAATAAACTACACTGGAGAAATCATGAATTACTTTAATGTTGGGAAAATTGTCAATACCCAAGGCTTACAAGGAGAAATGCGGGTCTTGTCTGTGACAGACTTTGCGGAAGAGCGTTTTAAAAAAGGAGCTGAATTGGCCCTCTTTGATGAGAAGGATCGTTTTGTCCAGACGGTGACCATTGCCAGTCATCGCAAGCACAAGAACTTCGACATCATCAAGTTTAAGGATATGTACCATATCAATGCTATCGAAAAATTCAAGGGCTTTAGCCTCAAGGTTGCAGAAGAAGACTTGACGGATTTGGAGGATGGCGAGTTTTATTACCATGAGATCATCGGCCTTGATGTTTACGAAAATGACCAGCTAATCGGTCAGATCAAGGAAATCCTGCAACCAGGTGCCAATGATGTCTGGGTCGTGAAACGAAAAGGCAAACGTGACCTTCTCTTGCCTTATATCCCACCAGTGGTGCTCAATATCGATATCCCAGGAAACAGGGTGGATGTAGAAATCTTAGAAGGGTTAGACGATGAAGATTGATATTTTAACCCTCTTTCCAGAGATGTTCTCTCCTCTTGAGCATTCTATCGTCGGAAAGGCGCGTGAGAAGGGACTTCTCGAGATCAACTACCATAATTTCCGTGAAAACGCGGAGAAAGCGCGCCATGTGGACGATGAACCCTATGGGGGCGGGCAAGGCATGCTTCTACGCGCTCAACCGATTTTTGATGCCTTTGATGCCATTGAGAAAAAGCATCCGCGCGTGATCCTGCTGGATCCTGCTGGTCGGACCTTTGATCAATCTTATGCAGAAGAGTTGGCTCAGGAAGAAGAATTGATCTTTATCTGTGGTCACTATGAGGGCTACGACGAGCGGATCAAGACCTTGGTGACGGATGAGATTTCTCTTGGAGATTATGTACTAACAGGTGGCGAACTAGCTGCCATGACCATGATTGATGCGACGGTTCGCTTGATTCCAGAAGTGATCGGAAAAGAGTCCAGTCATCAAGACGACAGTTTCTCATCAGGTCTTCTAGAATATCCTCAATACACACGGCCTTATGAATACAGAGGGATGACAGTTCCAGATGTCCTCATGAGTGGCCACCATGAAAATATTCGTCAGTGGCGCCTCTATCAGAGTTTGAAAAAGACCTTAGAACGTCGTCCAGACTTGCTAGAAAACTATGAGTTGACAGCAGAAGAAGAGAAGATGTTGGAACAAATTAAACAAGAAGACTAACAGCGTCAGCTGTTTTTCTTTTGCCTCAAAAATTTATGAAAAAAACTTTTTAAACCTACTAGTTATTGGTAACAAAATGTGGTATGCTAAGGGGTAGAGAAACTTCAAGAAAATGATTCAGTTTTGGGGGTGAGTTTAATGGGAAAGAAATTAGGAAAATCGGTTTTCACGACTGGGATTGCTGCAACAACGGTCCTATCTGGTATGTTTAATCACAAGGCTAGTGCGGAAGAGGTGAAGCAAAATGAAAATGCAGAAACCAATAGTACGGAAGTAGTCGAAAAACCAATTACGGTTGATGAGTTGAAGCAAATTACAGCTCAAAAAGGCCAAGTGGTGAAAGATGTCCACTACCAAGAGCAAAAAGTGATCGATGCTCAAACGGAAGTCAAGGTGGCTGGGCAAGAGCTGGAAGAAAAGAAAGCAGTAGTGACGGATGCAGAAAACCTGATCGCAACGACTTCAGATGCCCAAGTTCAAAATGCAGAAAATGACGTCAAGGTGGCTCAAGCCTATGTGACTATCGAAGAAAATAAGGTTCGAGAAGCAGAAGCTGCCCATGACCAAGTCGTAGAAGCTGTTCGTCAACAGGAAAATCAAGTTACAGCTCAAGAATCTTTGGTCGATGTAGCACAAAATGAATTGAACCAAGCCAAAGCACCGATTTCAAATGATGAGAATGTGCTCAACCAAGCCTTGTTGGAGCAAAGTCAAGTCGAGCATAGTATCCGAGAATCTCAGAATTACCTTGCAACCTTGCAAGCGAGTCAGCAAACTGGCTCAGATACAGTGGCTCAAATTGAGAGCGATATTCAACTGGCTCAAACGCGTTTGACAGATTTGAAAGCGGTCATCGCAACCAAGGAAGCAGAATTGGCAGCCTTAGAACAAGCTGCGGCCAATAGCCCAGTTCAGTTGAGTCAAGCGACTTATGAAGGTTATTTGCAACACTTAGCTGACAATGGCAATGAAGCTGCAGCGAGTGCTTTAGCCCTCTACAAGCGTGGTCGGGAAGAAGACGGCTTAACAGTTGGAGAGTCTGGATCCTTGCAAGCTAACCTCCGAGCTCTTGAAATTGCGGATGCCATCAATAGCTATCGTCGCAATGCCGGCTTGCCTGAATTGGAACTGGATCCCTATTCCCTTCCAGCCAGTCAAGTACAGTTGGAATACTTCAAGAAAGCCAACTGGCATATGTTTAAGTATTTGCCAAACGAAAACATCGCTTATGGCTTCTCACCTGCTGGTGCGGTTGACTTTTGGTACAATGAAAAAGCGGCTTATCAAGAAGTTGCAGCTCAATATGGTCTACCAACAGACGAAACTCAAATCGATGCCAATGATATCTATATGAAGATTGGTGCTGAGGCCTTTGCTAAGGTTGGCCACTACCTTCAAATGGTAGACAACAAAGCGACAGCTTTATCAGTCGCTTATGACCCAAGCAATGCCATGTCAGAAGCAGCTTTCTTACACAGCCCGGTCAATTCAGCAGTATCAACCAGTGCACTCGCTTACCAATTGCGTCAGGGAGCTGGGGCCACGACGACAAGATCAGATGTGAAGCCAAATCTGATGAAGTCGCTAATCTCAAGCTGGACAAGGCCAATCAAGAGTCTCAAATCATTATCTTGCAAGGCAAGTTAGAAGATGCCCGCCATGCTAATTCAAATGTGGCAGTAGAGATGGCCAATGTCCAAAAGACCATCCAAAATTACAAGATTCTTCTTGTTAGCAAGGACCATGCGGTTGAAAAGGCGAAGGCGACTCTTGATGTATCTCGAGGTCGGATTGAAGCAACTATCCAACCAAAAGAAGCAGCACTTCAAAAAGCGAAAGATTTGTTAGTAGCTGCGCGTGAGAAATTAGATGGTTTAAAAGCGGAAGAAGCAGAAAAAGCCCAAGTCGTTCAAGAAGCGCATGAGGGCTTGAAGGCGGCTCAAGAGCGCTTGGTTGCTGCTGAAAAACGTCTTTCTGACTTTAAAAATGCTCCAGAATTATTGGTCAAAGCCCAATCCGTTTTATCAGCTGCGGTGGCTAATTTAGAGAATAAAAAAGAAAAATTGGAAGCAGAATTCACAACCCTTCAATCTTATCAAAGTGTCGTGGAACTGTTGAATTCCCAATATGAAGATCTAGCCTCACGGATAGATCCAGCTATTTTAGAAGCAGCAGATATGCCAATGGATATCCGCTCAAGCAATCCAACAACTTTCCCGGATAGACCAACGGTTCTTCCAACAAATAACAATAGTCCACAAGTGCAAGCACCAACAGCTACTCCAGCTCCAAAACAAGAAGCCAAAGTAGAAGAAATCAAATCAAAAAAAGAAAACAGCCAAGCTGTGGCTGGATCTGATTCCTCCAAATATGTAGCAGCAACAACAGGTGTTGCCGTCGGGCTACTTGCTGGATTGTTTGGTTTCAAGAAAAAGAAACAATCTTCAAAAAATGATTAAGACATACCGAAGATAGAGTGGATGCTTAGACACTTTATTGCTTAAACTCTTCAAAGAAGATTGATGAGGGTGGGAAAAGAACTCGCTTAACAAAATGAGTTCTTTCCTGCTCTTTTTTTGTACAATTTTAGAATTTTTGAAAGAAAATGATAGAAAATGATAAAAAGTGTTGACATTTTTTGAATATGGAGTATAATAGTCCCTGTAATCGATTGCAAAAGGAGGAGAAATGCTTAAGTCTGAACGAAAACAATTCATCCTCGAGAGGTACTGAAGGAAAAATTTGTTTCCTTAGAAACCCTTGTACAAGAGCTGGGGACGTCTGAATCAACGGTTCGACGTGACTTGGATGAATTAGAAGCTGAAAGTAAACTTCGCCGGGTTCACGGCGGTGCGGAAAGCCTGCATTTTCTTCAAGAGGAAGAAAGCAATAAAGAAAAATCTATCAAAAACATTCAAGTTAAGTCAAAAATCGCGGTAAAAGCGGCGGAATTGATCAAAGATCATGACGTGATCTTTATCGATGCCGGGACGACCAATGAACTTTTGGTACAAGAAATTGTCAATCCAACGGTAACCGTGGTGACCAACTCGATTCACCATGCGACCAAGTTGGTCGAGCGAAATGTTCCAACGGTCATCATCGGTGGGAAGGTAAAATCTTCTACAGATGCTAGTATCGGAGGAATCGCGCTCAATCAGATCGGTCAGTTGAATTTTGACAAGGCCTTTCTTGGAATGAATGGAATCGATGATGAATTTTACAGCACTCCAGACCTGGAAGAAGGATCTGTTAAGCGTGCGATTATCGAAAATGCGAAAAAGACCTATATCCTAGCGGATGATTCGAAAATTGGGGTGACATCCTTTGTCAAAGTGGCTCCTATCAAGCGAGCCATGATTATCACCAATCAATGTGAACCGCAACGATTAAAGGTTTTAAAAGAAAAAACGGAGGTTATAGAGGTTTGATTTATACAGTTACACTGAATCCAGCAATTGACTATATTGTCCGTCTCGATCATGTAGAGACCGGAGCGGTCAATCGGATGGCTTCAGAAGATAAATTCGCCGGTGGTAAGGGAATCAATGTCAGTCGTGTTTTGAAGCGTCTCGATATCGAGAACACAGCGACTGGATTTATCGGTGGTTTCACAGGACGCTTCATTGAAGACGTACTGATTAGCGAAGCCATTTCAACCAACTTTGTGACAGTGGACCAAGATACACGGATCAATGTCAAGATCAAAGCTGATGAAGAAACAGAGATCAATGGGAATGGCCCAGAAGTGACGGAAGCTCAGTTGAAAGAATTGCTCAACATCTTATCGAGCTTAACAGCGGATGATGTGGTAGTCTTTGCAGGATCTGCCCCATCTTCACTTGGGAATGCCGTTTACAAACAATTGATCGCAGCAACACGTGCGACAGGTGCGAAAGTGGTTTGTGACTTTGAAGGGCAAACCTTGATTGATTCCTTAGAGTTCAATCCCCAATTGGTCAAACCAAACAACCATGAATTGGGAGATATCTTTGGCGTTACCTTGACGGAATTGCCAGAAATTGAACGTTATGCTAAAGAGATTTGGCCAAAGGAGCACAAAACGTCATTATTTCCATGGCGGGTGATGGTGCTCTCCTTGTCAGTCCAAGCGGAACTTACTTCGCAAAACCAATCAAAGGACAAGTGAAGAACTCTGTTGGGGCTGGAGATTCCATGGTGGCAGGCTTCACTGGGAAGCTCGCAACAACAGGAGATGTCATCGAAGCCTTCAAATGGGGCGTGGCTTGTGGAACAGCGACCACCTTCTCGGATGACTTGGCGACAGCTGACTATATAAAAGAAACTTATGAAAAAGTAGAGGTAGAAAAACTATGAAAATTCAAGACGTTTTAAATAAAAACGTGATGTTGTTTGATCTTCAAGCAACAGATAAAGAGGGCGTGATCAATGAGATGGTTCAATCGCTCGTTGACAATGGTGTGGTGACAGATTTTGATACCTTCAAGGCTGGAATCATGAACCGTGAAGCACAAACTTCAACTGGTTTGGGTGACGGAATTGCCATGCCCCACAGCAAAAATGAAGCAGTCAAAGAAGCAACAGTCTTGTTTGCAAAATCAAACAAGGGTGTGGACTATGCATCACTTGATGGCCAACCAACAGACTTGTTCTTCATGATCGCAGCTCCAGAAGGAGCCAACGACACTCACTTGGCAGCCCTAGCTGAATTGTCTAAGTACTTGATGAAACCAGGTTTTGCAGACAAACTTCGCCAAGCAAGCACTCCTGATCAAGTGATCGCAGCCTTTGATGCAGAAGAGCAAGAAGCTGCAGCTGAAGAAGCGAAAAAGCAGAAGCGGTCAAAGAAGCAGCTTCATCTGACAAACCTCTCATCGTTGCTGTTACAGCATGTACAACAGGGATCGCCCACACTTACATGGCAGAAGAAGCCCTCATCAAAAAAGGGGAAGAAATGGGTGTTACAGTCCGCGTTGAAACCAACGGTGCATCTGGTGTCGGCAACCGCTTGACAGCTGAAGAAATCGCAAAAGCTGAAGGGGTCATCATTGCAGCGGATAAGGCAGTTGAAACCGCTCGTTTTGATGGCAAAAAATTGATCTCTAAACCAGTCGCAGCCGGTATCCGTCAGACAGAAGAATTGATCCAAACCATCTTGGATGGCAAAGCAGATGTCTTCCACGCTGAAAATGCTGCACAAGCTAGCGCTAGCCAAGAAAAATTGAGCTTAGGTGGAGCCTTCTACAAACACTTGATGAGTGGGGTTTCTCAAATGCTTCCATTCGTTATCGGTGGTGGTATCTTGATCGCCCTTGCCTTCTTGATTGACCAAGTTCTGGGTGTGCCTCAAGATCAATTGTCTAGTCTTGGTTCTTATCATGTATTAGCAGCACAATTTAAAACAATTGGTGGAGTAGCCTTTGGCTTCATGCTTCCTGTACTTGCAGGTTACATTGGATTCTCAATCGCTGAAAAACCTGGTTTTGTAGCAGGGTTTATCGCTGGATCTATTGCTAGCTCAGGGTCAGCATTTGGAAATATCGCCTACGGTGCTGCTAAAGGTGAATTACCAGCAGCCGTATCATCTGGTTTCCTTGGAGCCTTAGTTGGTGGTTTCCTAGCAGGTGGAGTGATTCTAGTTCTTCGTAAAGCTCTTGCAGGTCTTCCACGTTCTCTTGATGGTATCCGTTCAATCCTTCTCTTGCCATTGCTTGGTGTTGGTTTGACAGGATTCTTGATGTTCCTCATCAATATTCCAATGGTTGCTATCAATACTGGTCTTAACAACTTCCTTTCAAGCTTGTCAGGTAGCTCAGCTGTCCTTCTTGGACTTCTCGTCGGCGGTATGATGGCTGTCGATATGGGTGGACCAGTTAACAAAGCCGCTTATGTCTTCGCTACAGGTACACTTGCTGAATCTGTTGCTTCAGGTGGTTCTATTGTTATGGCAGCTGTTATGGCAGCTGGTATGGTTCCTCCATTGGCAGTATTCGTAGCAACTGTATTGTTTAAAGATAAATTCACACAAGAAGAACGCGATTCTGGTTTGACAAACATTGTCATGGGTCTTTCTTTCATCACAGAAGGTGCCATTCCATTTGGTGCAGCTGACCCAGCTCGTGCCATCCCAAGCTTCATCGCAGGTTCAGCATTGACAGGTGCTCTTGTTGGTCTTGCAGGCTTGAAACTCATGGCTCCTCACGGAGGAATCTTCGTTATCGCCCTTACATCAAATCCACTTCTTTACATCTTGTTCGTATTGATCGGTGCAGTTGTAAGTGGTATCTTGTTCGGATTGCTTCGCAAACCTAAAAACTAATCATACCTAAAAGAGGCTGGGCAAATCGTCCAGCCTTTGAAGTCTGATAGAAATAAATATATGACGCAGTGGTTGATTGGCATCTTTGTTCACTTTAAAAGCTCCAAAGATGACCTAATCAACTGTGCGGGGGTGGGAAGATTGAAAAGGTTTGGGGAACCTTTTCAACTTTTTTTATTTTACGGAGTTCTTTCCCACTCCCTTTTTATTGCACAAAAACACCAACTAGTGATGAAGTTGCTTATCTCTATAGATTTCGATATAATTGCAATAACTTTTCTTTATCAAGGAGGCGAGATAATGAAAAAAAGAAAACTTGTCATTTTTTTTTGCAATAACTTCTGTGTTAGTGGGAGGTACAATTATGTCTATTCAGAAACAAAATATCTTTTCAAATGGTACTCAACAAAGCAAGCAACTTAGCACGAAAGAGAAGCAATTGGCTTATTTACAGAAACACGAATACAAAATCGAAAATTTTGTAAAATCTCAAAACCCAAAGATCGAATCAGTTCAAATTGATTGGGAAGAGACAAAATGGGATGAGATAGGAAATGGTACTCCACAAGGAGGTGGCGAAATTGTTCAGGTCTATGGAGGATTTAATAATATATCAAACTCAAGCTGGAGTGCGATTATTAAGTTTAAGGATAAAAAAATTTTAATTGATTATATCGGAATGGGTAGCCCTTTACGTATTGGAGGTGAACTGCTTGACTAATAGTAATTTAAGAACTTTTGATAATTTTTACTCAAATTTAGCTCAGTCAGCTTATCGAGGACGTCCGAATCTTTTTGCTTATGAAAGATTGACTAAAGAGGAAATAAAAGTATTAGATTCAGGGAAAGCGTTGGAATATGATTTTTCACGTGATAATAAATTTTATAACGATGATAAAAAAGAATGGGAAATCACCACCGGAGGTAAAAATCTTCCTAATGGTGGAAAAGTCTATTTACAGCCAGATTCTGGTTTGCATACTGTAGAAGAGACGTTGGATCTTCAGGTCCCAAATCCTAATGGTGGATATCATAAAGAAACATATACCGTCAATCATTATCAGAAGGGTCTTTTAACTGATGAGAAAGCAGGGTTTAATGCCTATTATTTAACAGATACTCCAACCTTAGGTAAAGATACTAAGAAAACCTACATGGCCATTCGAGGAAGTGATGGAATGAGATTGTCTACTTGGAACGACTGGGTCGATAACGACGCTCAGTTTGCGATTAATGATAGTCATATACCACAAGCGAAGTTGGCTACAAAAGGATTGAAAGAAAAAATAGCTGAAATGAGCAAAAAAGCTCCAAATGCTCAAATGGACCTTGCCGCTCACTCACTCGGGACTATGGTTTCTGTCCAAGGAATAGCTGATCTAAGTAATCAAGAGTTGAACAAAATTGGCAAAGTAGTTTTGCTTGATGGTCCAGATACGACAAAGAGTTTAAAGAAAATGGGCCTTAGTGATGAAAAAATCAAATTAATCAGTGATAAAGTAGAATACTATGTCAATCCCTTTGATATGGTAAGTATGCTCAATCGAGAACATACTATTACTAAATTACCTGGTGATGGGAATGAGCCTCTTAAAAAGCCTGTTGGTAAAGTCAATATCATTGTCCCCCTCTATTATACTGAAAGTTTTGATGCAGAAAGTTCTCATGATTTTGGTGTTTATCAACCGGATGGAAAAGGGAATTTCTTAACAGCTTCAGAAGATTTTCATCCGGAGTTGCTTAGGGCTGGTGAAAAGTTTGCTCGTTTGATTGCATCGTCATTAGAAGCTGCAAAAAAGTTAGGAATTAAAGGAAATGTAGCTTTAAATATTTTCAGTTCAATTGTTACAGGTGACATTAGCATCAGGCTCCCTCTTGGAATTTCAGTCTATGAGAATTTTAAAAAGCAGTATGGAGAAATCGTTAGGGAAGCACGTTTAGAATCTATTAAATGGGATCGTGAAGCTATCCCTAGATATCAGGAACAACTGAGAAGTGGAAATTTGACAGGTGAGGAAAGAATTTTGATTCGAGCTCGTTTACTTCAGACATCCTCACAGTTAGCTATTTTTGAGACAGAAGATAAGGTTGAGAATGTAAAGAGTTACCTTTCAAATGCTAAAGAAGAAATTCAAACCATTTTAAATAATACAAACTCGGAAGCAATAGGGTTAGCTACTTATTTAACGAGCTCAGAAGTCACAGCTTTGCTCTCTGATTTCAATATCTCACGTTTTTGGGATGAAGGAATTGAGGGTAAAACGGAAAAAGCAGCTGGAGCTTTTCTAACGCAAATTGAGCAATTGGGTACAACTTTGGTGAGAGCTAGTGGTACATTTGAAGTTGTGGATACACAACAAGCAGAGGATTTTAATAGTTTACTAGCAGATGTAAAAAATAAATGGAGGAGTAAAAATGTTGATGCTGGATGATTCTTTGCTAACAAAAGAGAGTCTAGAAAGAGAATATAGAGAAAGGATGAAAGAACAGGAACGCCAGGCGATTCGTGCTATTATAGCAGTTAAGACACTCCTGATTATAGCTAAAGGAGTAGAGTTATCAAAGAAATTAGATGACATAGCTTCTGAGATGCGGGAGTATACGTCTAAGACTTTTGTAAATAATATTAAGGGAGGATTTGAAGGGAAGGCAGCAGAAGCTACAGAGACCTATTTGACTCAGACAATGAAAAAGCCTGATCTAAAAAGTCCTATTAAATCCTGAATAAGAAAGTTGAGAAAGTTAGTAATGGATAAAAAAGAACTACAGAAAATAGAAGACGACCACATGTATAAACTACGTGAGTTAGAACGTCTGGAGTTTGATTTAGATTACTATTATCATAGGTTTGACAGAGACACAGAGAATATAATAGAGTCTGTTTCCTATGCATGTAGAGGGGAGTATGCTGTTGAAATACAATCCTACATTTTTGAAATTGAGGAAAATTTGGATAACTATCGTAAATTGTATAATGCTCGCATTGAAGATGTATTGGACTTACGTTCTAAAGAGAATAAATTTCTATAGAAAGTTAGAAGAAAATAAAATTTAGAAAATAAGAAACGAGAACGAAATATAAATTCTATTAACATTACTACACTAAAAAAGATAATCGACTTAATAAAGCTGTGTGTTAGTGGAGCAAAATTCGTTATCCTCTGTCTTATGAAAGGCCAAACTTCCTCGGCCTTTTCTTCTTGTACTAGCGAAAAAATCCCCTCATTCGGCGTTGGTATCTTGAGCTGAATTATGATATAATAAGCCTATCGCATATTTTTAGGAGAATAAAAATGGATATTCAACGTGAAAAAGAATTTGTCAGCCAATACCACTATGACGCTCGTAATTTTGAGTGGGAAAAAGAAAATGGCATCCCTGAAACAAAAGTAGATGTAAACTTTCAATTGATCAATCGTGATCAAGAACAAAACACGACTTCTTTGATTGTGATCTTGAGCTACATGATCGTTTTTGACGGTTTTGTGATCAGCGGAACCATCACTCAAATCAACCACTTGTTTGGTCGTTATGTCAATGAACCAAGCGAATTCAGCAAAGACGAAGTGGAAGAATTGGCTCGCCCTTGCTTGAATATGCTCAACCGTTTGACTTATGAAGTCACAGAAATTGCCCTCGATTTACCGGGTATTAATTTGGAGTTTTAATCAATGAAATTAGCAGTGATCACGGATTCGTCTGCCTATTTAACGCAAGACGTGCTCCATCACGACGACTTATTTATTTTAGAGATCCCGATCTATATCGATGGGGAGTCTTATGTTGAAGGGAAGAACCTGACACACGATGAGTTCTACCAAAAGATGGCTGCGTCTAAGGAATTGCCAAAGACTAGCCAGCCGAGTGTTGCAGAGTTAGAAGAAGTCTTATCTGGTTTGACAGCTAAGGGCTATACGCATGCTATCGGTCTTTTCTTGTCATCTGGTATTTCTGGTTTCTACCAAAATATCCAATATTTGAAGGATGAATTTGAAGGCTTGACCGTCGAATTTCCGGATTCAAAAATCACCAGTGCTCCTCTAGGAATGATGGCAGAAGACTGCTTGAAATGGGCTGGTGAAGGCCGTTCCTTCGACGAGATTGTTGCCAATGTCCAACACCAGATTGATGGAACCTCTGCCTATATCATGGTGGATGATTTGACCACTTGGTTAAAGGTGGTCGTCTGTCTAATGGGGCTGCTATTCTTGGAAACCTCTTGAGCATCAAGCCTATTCTTCATTTTAATGATGAAGGCGTGATTGAGGTCTTTGAGAAAGTACGGACGGAAAAGAAAGCCATGAAACGCTTGGTAGAGATTGTTGTATCAGATATCGCAGATGGTCATTATCAAGTCTTTGTCATCCATGCCAATGTCCCTGAAAAAGCAGAGGCACTTCGCCAACTACTCATCGAAGAAGGAGTAGAAGGAGATATTCCTTTTGCTACCTTTGGAGGAGTTATTGGGACGCACCTAGGTGACCATAGCTTAGCAGTTGGGTATATCCCTATCGTTTAAGGAGTATTCTATGTCCATTAAAGTCATTATCGCAGGTTTCAAGGGAAGAATGGGACAAGCAGCCTACAAGATGGTTTCAGAAGATCCTGAGTTAGAATTAGCTGGCTTGATCGATCCATTTACTGATGAGACAGAAGTTGCAGGAGTCTCTGTCTTTAACTACAAAGAAGATGTTGTGGGTCTAGAGGCAGATGTTTGGGTCGACTTTACTATGCCCAAGGTCGCTTACGAGAATACTCGCTTTGCAATTGAAAATGGCTTTGCGCCTGTTGTGGGAACGACTGGATTCACTCCTGAGCAGATCCAAGAATTGACAGACCTTTCACGTGAAAAGGGCTTGGGTGGCTTGATCGCGCCGAACTTTGCCATCGGAGCCGTGCTTTTGATGCAATTTGCAGCGCAAGCAGCCAAGTATTTCCCGAACGTGGAAATCATCGAATTGCACCACGACAAGAAAAAAGATGCACCGAGTGGAACAGCAATTAAAACCGCTGAGTTGATCTCTGAGAAGCGCGAGAAAATCCAGCAAGGTGCAGCAGATGAAGAAGAGTTGATGCCTGGAGCAAGAGGGGCAGAGTTTGAAGGGATGCGCATCCATTCAGTTAGATTGCCTGGCCTAGTCGCTCACCAAGAGGTGATTTTTGGTAGCCAAGGCGAAGGGTTGACTCTCCGACATGATTCCTATGATCGTGTTTCCTTCATGACAGGAGTAAATCTAGGGATTAAAGAAGTTGTCAAGCGTCATGAGCTTGTCTATGGTTTGGAACACTTACTATGAGATTAGAAAAGATGCCTTCTGAGTTTCAGGAGGCTTTACCAATATTAGAGAAGATTAAAGCAGCTGGTTTTGAGGCCTATTTTTGTGGGAGGATCTGTCCGAGATGCTCTCTTGGATCGTCCGATTCACGATGTCGATATCGCTTCCTCCTCTTATCCCAGAAGAGACAAAGGCGATTTTTTTGACCGAACAGTAGATATCGGTATCGAACACGGGACCGTCTTTGGTCCTTGAAAATGGCCAAGAATATGAAATTACGACCTTCCGGACGGAGGATGTCTATGTCGATTATCGCCGTCCAAGCTCTGTGTCTTTTGTCCGCTCACTAGAAGAAGACCTCAAGCGTCGTGATTTTACCGTCAATGCCTTTGCCTTAAATGAAAAAGGGAGAAATTGTCGACCTCTTTCATGGGATTAGAAGATTTGGAAAACAAGGTTCTTCGGGCGGTTGGGCTTCCTGATGAACGCTTTCATGAAGATGCGCTCCGCATCATGCGAGGCTTTCGTTTTCAAGCCAGTCTTGGCTTTGAATTAGAAGACGCAACCTTTGATGCTATGAAGGAGTGTGCTCCTTTGCTTGAGAAGATCTCTGTTGAGCGCACCTTTATCGAGTTTGATAAGCTCTTGCTTTCTCCATACTGGAGACAAGGCTTGGAGGCCATGCTAGCAAGTGGAGCCTATCACTATCTGCCAGAGATGAAGGATCGCAAAGAAGCGATCGAGCGTTTGTTTGACATAGAGTTGGAATATACTTTTTCAACTTCTGAGCAAGCCTTGGGCTGCTCTGGTTTTAGCACTAGACATCCAAGACATTCCAAAATTCTTTAAGAAATGGAAGACCTCTAGAGAGTTTGCCAAGACGGTGGAGCAGATTGTGGAGATTCTTAAAGCTCGAGAAAAAGGAAGTCTGAGACAAGCGTGCTTGCTACAAGTATGAGAAGCGTTTGTTGCTAGTGGCTGAAGAGCTTCGTGAAGCGTATGCCTTGAGTGTGGATTATTTGGCCATCGAGCGCGTTTATGATAGCTTGACCATTCATGATAAGCATGAAGTGGTGGTCAATGGCGGTATGCTGATCAAAGAATATGGTTTTCAACCAGGTCCAGCCTTAGGAGAGATTTTGACAAAGATCGAGTATGCCATTGTCGATGGGGAACTGGCTAATGAAAAAGAGACCATCATCGCCTATATCCAGCAAGTAAAAGAGGAGGAAAAATGAGCGATTTTATTGTCGATAAATTAACCAAATCTGTCGGAGATAAGACTGTCTTTCGTGAGATTTCCTTTATCATTCACGACTTGGATCGGATCGGATTGATCGGGGTCAATGGAACCGGAAAAACCACTCTGTTAGATGTATTGTCAGGTCGCTCTGGCTTTGATGGAGATGTGAGTCCTTTTTCTGCCAAGAGTGATTATACGATTGGCTACTTGACGCAGGAACCAGACTTTGATGATCAAAAGACGGTTCTGGATACGGTGCTATCTAGTGATTTGCGTGAAATGCAACTGATTCGCGACTATGAGTTCTTGATGGCGGATTACCGAGAAGAGAACCAAGCCCGTCTTGAAAAGGTCATGGCGGAGATGGATTCGCTCAATGCTTGGGAAATCGAGAGTCAGGTCAAGACAGTCCTTTCAAAACTTGGAATTGAAGATTTGAACGCAAAAGTTGGGGATCTATCTGGGGGCTTGCGTCGTCGAGTGCAACTGGCCCAGGTTTTGCTATCTCACCACGACCTGCTCTTTACTAGATGAGCCGACCAACCACCTAGACATTGATACCATCGAATGGTTGACCAATTTCTTGAAGAACTCTAAGAAAACCGTGCTTTTCATTACCCACGATCGCTATTTCTTGGATAATATCTCGACACGGATCTTTGAGTTGGATCGAGCTAGCTTGATCGAGTATCAGGGTAACTACCAGGATTATGTCCGCTTAAAGGCTGAGCAAGATGAGCGTGATGCCGCCCTTCTTCATAAGAAGCAGCAACTCTATAAGCAGGAGTTGACCTGGATGCGTCGTCAACCCCAGGCGCGTGCGACCAAGCAACAGGCGCGGATCAATCGATTCCATGATCTCAAGCAAGACTTGTCTGGTCAAAGTAACCAGACGGATTTGGAGATGAACTTTGAGACTAGCAGGATCGGAAAGAAAGTCATCGAGTTTAAAGATGTGAGTTTTGCTTTTGAAAACAAGCCGATTTTACAGGACTTTAACCTCTTGGTGCAAAATAAGGACCGCATCGGGATCGTCGGGAGATAATGGCGTCGGAAAATCGACTCTACTCAATCTGATCGCCGAGCGACTCCAGCCTCAGTCAGGGCAAGTCATCATCGGAGAAACCGTGCGAGTGGCTTATTTCTCACAACAAATCGATGGTTTGGATGAGAGCAAGCGCGTGATTAATTTCCTCCAGGAAGTTGCTGAGGAAGTGAAGACGACCGTTGGGACGACATCAATTGCAGATCTCTTGGAGCAATTTCTCTTCCCACGTTCCATGCACGGAACCTTGATCGAAACTCTCCGGTGGTGAGAAGAAGCGGCTCTTTCTCTTAAAACTCTTGATTGAAAAACCAAATGTGCTTCTCCTCGATGAGCCGACCAATGACTTGGATATCGCTACCCTGACAGTTTTGGAAAACTTCCTTCAAAACTTTGGAGGTCCCGTTATTACCGTTAGCCACGACCGCTATTTCCTAGACAAGGTTGCAAGTAAGATCCTGGCTTTTGAAAACGGGGGCATTCGGGAGTTCTTTGGCAATTATACGGATTACCTGGATGAAAAAGCCTTTGAAGCAGCTCAAGTAACGGCCAGTCACAAGGTTGAAAAAGAGAAACCTGTCAAGCCAAAAGAAGAGAAGAAACGCATGAGCTACATGGAAAAGCAAGAGTGGGCAAGCATTGAAGCAGATATCGAAGCGATTGAAAATCGGATCGCAGAGATTGAAGTGGAAATGAATGAAAACGGCTCTGACTTTGGCAAATTGTCAGCCCTTCAAAAAGAACTGGATCAGGAAAATGAGCGATTGCTTGAGAAGTACGATCGCTATGAATACCTGAGCGAATTAGATGAATAAGGAGGCCCTATGAATCAATTGAACCGGATATCCCTTGGGATTTCAGCCACTATTTTTACCATTATCGGTATCGTCTTGTTTATCAATCCGATTGAGCACATCGGCTCGTTTAGCTGGTTGATTTCTTGTGGCTTCTTTTTAATCTCCCTTTCGCGTTTTTCACGCTATTACCGATTGCGTCAGGCTGGTATCATTCAGCAGCAACAGCTCTTTCACAGTATGGTCGCCTTGGTTTTTGCGGTCTACTTACTGCTTTATGGCTACAAGACCTTGCCGATTGTCTTTCCAGTCACTTTAGGAATTTGGCTGATCTACCGTTCGATTCTAAACTTCCGAAAAGCCAATTTCTACTCGAGAAAGGTTGAAGAACTGTCCAAGCGTTATATTTTCTTTGCCTTGCTACAGCTCTTCATCGGCTTTATTCTTAATCGTTAGTCCGCTTTCGATTAGCGTCTTTCTATTAAATATTATTGGCTTGATTTTCCTCATTTTAGGATTTCAATCCTTTAGTCTCTTGTTAAAAAGTTAAGAAAAGTTACGTGCAAACCTTTGCGTTTGATAAAAAGTCTGATATAATAGATCTGTAAGTGTTTACAAGTTTGAAAGGAGTTACAGATGTCTAAAAAAATTATTGGGATTGACCTTGGGGGAACTTCAATTAAGTTTGCTATCCTTACTTTGGATGGGGAAGTTCAAGAAAAATGGTCTATTAAAACAAATATCTTGGATGAAGGTAGCCATATCGTAGATGATATGATCGAATCCATCGCGCATCGTTTGAAAATGCTTGAACTTGATGCTTCTGAGTTCCAAGGAATTGGAATGGGATCACCTGGTGTCGTTGACCGTGAAAAAGGTACAGTTATCGGTGCCTACAACTTGAACTGGAAGACCCTTCAACCAGTCAAAGAAAAGATCGAAACTGCCCTTCATATTCCATTCTTTATCGATAATGATGCCAACGTTGCTGCTTTGGGTGAACGTTGGAAAGGGGCTGGTGAAAACCAACCAGATGTCGTCTTCATGACACTTGGTACAGGTGTCGGCGGTGGTATCGTCGCTGAAGGTCGTCTCTTGCATGGTGTACGTGGAGCTGCTGGTGAGCTTGGTCACATCACGGTTGACTTTGATGATCCAATCCAATGTACCTGTGGTAAAAAAGGCTGTCTTGAAACGGTTGCCTCAGCAACTGGTATCGTCAACTTGACTCGTCGTTATGCCGATGAGTACGAAGGGGACTCTCAATTGAAAGTCTTGATCGACAACGGAGAAGAAGTAACGGCTAAAACGGTCTTTGACCTGGCAAAAGAAGGCGATGCTCTTGCTTTGATCGTCTACAAGAACTTCTCACGTTACCTTGGACTTGCTGCAGCCAATATTGGTTCAACCTTGAACTCGTCTAAGATCGTTATCGGTGGTGGGGTATCTGCTGCTGGAGACTTCCTCTTGGATGGTGTGCGCAAGGTCTTTGAAGAAAACTCATTCCCACAAGTACGTGAATCTACTCAATTGGCGCTTGCTACTTTGGGAAATGATGCGGGTGTCATCGGTGCCGCATCTCTAGTATTACAATAAGATTAAAAGGAGATTTGCCTCTCCTTTTTTCTTTATCCTGTGATATAATGAAAGCAATAGTAGATTAAAGGAGGAGATATGACAAAAGCAGATACCATTTTTAAAGAGTATATTCGGAAAATCATGGAAGAAGGTGTTTGGTCTGAACAGGCCCGACCTAAATACAAGGATGGTAGAACGGCCAACTCCAAGTACATCACGGGAGCCTTTATGGAGTTTGATCTCTCAAAAGGCGAGTTTCCTATCACGACCCTTCGTCCCATCGCGATTAAATCAGCCATCAAAGAGATGCTCTGGATCTACCAGGATCAGTCGAATAGCTTAGACCTGTTAGAAGACAAGTACAATGTCCACTACTGGAATGACTGGGAAGTAGGGGATAGTCGTACTATTGGTCAACGCTATGGTGCTGTGGTCAAAAAGCATGACATTACCAATAAAATCCTCAAACAATTAGAAGCCAATCCTTGGAATCGCCGCAACATTATCTCGCTCTGGGATTATGATGCCTTTGAGGAGACAGAAGGACTCTTGCCATGTGCATTTTCAAACCATGTTTGACGTGCGGCGCGTGGATGGGAGAATCTATCTAGATGCGACCCTGACCCAGCGTTCAAATGATATGTTGGTGGCCCACCATATCAATGCCATGCAATATGTAGCTCTTCAGATGATGATTGCCAAGCACTTTGGCTGGAAGGTTGGAAAGTTCTTTTACTTCATTAATAACCTTCATATTTATGATAATCAATTTGAACAGGCTGAAGAGTTACTCCGTCGGGAGCCTTCAGATTGTCAGCCACACTTGGTTTTGAATGTACCAGATGGAACCAATTTCTTTGACATCAAACCAGAAGATTTTGAACTGGTCGATTATGATCCAGTGAAGCCACAATTGAAGTTCGATCTTGCCATTTAGTAATAAATCAAGGTTTTTTGATACCTTGATCAATTGGTAAAAATCCTTTTTAGAATTAAAAACAATTTTAGCTAAAAAATTTTTTTACTCATTTTTTTGAGTCAATATGTTTTTGAAAAATCGTTCGGTTTTTGTTAAAATAGATAAGGTTTGTAAAAAAACTAAAACAATTTTTAAAAAGAATGTTAATTTATAGATAAATATGGAGGTCCATTAGATGGGGAAAGACTTATTTAATGATCGTATTAGCAGATTCTCAATTCGTAAATTGAATGTGGGTGTTTGCTCTGTACTATTGGGAACACTTGTCATGGTTGGGACAGCCGCAAGTGCAGCCGCAGAAGAAAAGACAGATACGACAAGTGAAAGTGTAGCAGCAGTTGCAACAGCGTCAGAAGCGCCTGAAGCGTCAACAGCTACAGCAACTTCAGCAGCATCAACAGCTGCAACGACATCTACTTATGATGCAAACGCAGCAATCACTGCACCAGAGACTTCAACTGCTGCAGCAACATCAACAGCACCTGCTTCAACTAGTGAAGCAAGTAGCACAAGTACAGCAGCTTCAGCAACATCTGCTACCTCAACTGCACCGGGAACATCAACCGCTGCAACACCAAAATTAGAAGCAACTTCGCCAGCAAACAAGGCAGCAGAAGCAGCTGCAACAGATAAGAAAGAAGAAGTGGCTGCTGGTGTCGTAGCACCAGCCTCAGAAAACAATGCTGTGACAGCAGAGACTTCTGGTCCTAAGCGTCGTAATCGTCGTGCTCTTGGTGACCCAAATGATCCAAGCTTGATCGGGGATGACGTTGAAGACGCAACTTCAACTCCGAAAGTTGAAACCTGGCTTTACAACAAATGTAAATGCTGCAGACCTTGCTAGTCAAATCTCCTGGTTGGACTTTGGCGATACAGCCAACTGGACAGGGACTACTACAACATCAAAAGGGGAACTTGCTCTCCAAGTCGGCGCGACCTACACCAAGGAAATTATGCCGGGCTATGTGGTCAAGATCAAGGTCAAATCTTTGAAACCCTTCCAAGCGACAGAAATATACAAAAAACGGCTTGAAGAACGAGGAGCAACAGAAGCTGAAAAAGCGACGTATGACCCCAATGCTAGAAATGGTTATGTGAATGGAAATGCAAATCCGTTTACCTTGACGGCATTTAATGCCGGTGAAGAAGCTAAGGTTATTGCCGAGCCTCAAAACCGTTGGACTGAAATTAAAAAGGAGGGGATTGATACTGGTACAACTAAGAAAACTACTATTAGTGCAGAATTAACCGGTGGGAACATTGGGGTCCAGTTTGAAGTTTCTGCGACCTTCCGTGGCAAAGCCGTCAAACCTGCTGTCGTCATGGCAGATGGTGAGTCCGCTAACCCTGGTGAATTGCTTATGTTCACTACAAACGGAGAAGGATGGCAACAAATTGGTGAGTGGTATAAAAACGGAAAAACATATACTAAAACGTTTATTCCACAAGATACAGACAAATTATTTGGTTCAAACCCTACAACTAATATAGATGGCATGAACTTCAGTGGGACCAACCTTAACCAACTTCGAGGTTCAACTCAAGCCGGGCCAGATAAAAAAGCGGTTGCTTGGAAGTACTTTGGAAGTGCTGATCTAACAACTGGAGGTCTCGGAACAGGAGTCTTCGGACCAAATATTTCTGCAGCTGATGTTGCTGTTCCTCTTGTTATGACAAAGGGAGCTTCTGAGATTGGACTTTACATTGCTTCAGGTGGGAAACAGTCCGCTATGTTCGGCTTCTTCCCGCTTGATGAAGGGGATGCACCAGCTTCTTATGGGAAGGCTACCCACTCTATCGCAACGGTTGATGGGATAACAGGTAAAAAAGTCAACCAACCTTATCTCGGTCACTTGAGTCCTGATATGGATGAAAACAATACCCTTGATTGGACGGGTGATGACAAGGCGACCACTGCGGATGAAGGCATCGACCAATTACTTCCAGATGATCTAAAAGGGAAAACCAATGAGATGATCAAGATGGACCGGACACGTCCAGGTAATTACACCATTTCAGTGGAAGCTCATACGGATGGAGCAGCAAAAGCTAGCATCTATGGTTGGATAGATTTCAACCAAAACGGAACCTTCGATGAAGATGAACGGTCTGATTTAACAACCATTACCCAAGATGGAACGGCTACGTTAAAATTTACAAAGAGTAAAACCTATATTGATCCTAGTGTCAATGAATTGGGTGTTCGAATCCGTATCGCAAAGAATGATAAGGAGATTGAAAGCCCAACGGGTATGGCTTTATCTGGTGAGGTTGAAGACTTTAAGACTCAAATCACCCACCCACCAAAAGGAGAAGTCAAAGAAACAAGTGGTCTTCAAGGGGCGAAGCAAACCGCTACTGTAGCCTTTACCGCTCGTGGTTTACAAGGGTATAGCCTGACAGAAGCAGCAAAAATTGATGAAACAGTAGCTCCACAAATGATAGATAACCGTACAGGGCAAGTCGTAACACCTGGTGCAGATGGCTACTATGCTGTAGCTGGTCAAGGGAAGTACAAGATCACTCCAAACGGAACTTCTGTGGATGTTGAGTTCATTCCAGAAGATCACTTCCTCGGAACAGCTGATGGAATCTCTATCCGTCGTACAGACAGCAATGGCTACGATACTGGTTGGTCAACAAAATTCCCAGCTGATGAAGCCAATGTAGATACTGTTTTGAATACTATGGATGGTCTTTATATCCCAACTGTTACACCAACGGATATTGAAGGGGTAGATAAGACTTCGACAGATGTTCAAGGTGCGACTCAAACCGGTACACCAACCTTTAACACAACTACAACGAATGCTAATGGCGAAAGATCTCTGTCACTCCAAGCTTGGAATACCCTGCTAAATTGGTGGACCCAGCGACTGGTCAAGTAACTAATGCAACCTCTGTAACAGTGGCAGGTGAAGGAACATACAGCATTGATGATGTTACTGGTAAAGTAACTTTTGTTCCAGAACCAGGATTCACAGGTACAGCTCAAGGTGTTACCGTATCTGTAACAGCTCCTGTCGGAAAAGATAAAGACGGTACCGTCCGTGATGAATACCTTAAGACAGCAACCGCTAAGTACACACCAACGGTTACTCCAATCACAGTGACTCCTACAGACAAGGTTTCTGAGAATGTTCAAAATGTTCCTCAAACACAAACACCAACCTTTGATTTGAGTAATGATAAGACTGCTGAAATCACTAGCAAGAAACTGGTAGATCCAGCAACTGGTCAACCAACTGATGAAACAACAGTGACAGTAGCAGGTGAAGGTAGCTATACTATCGACCCAACGACTGGAGCAGTAACATTTACGCCAGAAAAAGACTTTGTTGGTACTGCAAAAGGAGTAACTGTTCAGGCAACTGCTACTATTACAAATGCTAATGGTAAGACTGCAACCATTACTTCAGATGCGACCTACACACCAACTGTTGTGCCAGCAGTTCCAACTGCAAACCCTGCAACTTCAAAGATATCCAAGGTGCGACTCAAACCGGTACACCAACCTTTGCAGGAACTACTGTTCAAGTAAATGGTGAAGACAAAGCTATTACCATAAAAGACAATAGCTACACATTGCTAGATAAAGATGGTAACGAAGTTTCAACGACACCAGCTTATGCGGCAGACGGTACAACCGTGATCGGTAACTTCACAATCGACCCAGCAAATGGTCAAGTAACTTTCACACCGACTGATAAATCATACACTGGTGCAGTCACACCAGCCAAGGTTCAAGCTGAAAGCTCAAACGGTATCAAGGTGGATACAACTTACACACCAGAAATCGTTCCAGTAACCCCAACAGCAACATCAGCTGAAACAAAAGATGTTCAAGGTGCCACTCAAACAGGTAAACCTGAATTCAAGGGTGGAACCGTAACGGTTGATGGCGTTGAGAAGACTGTTGAAATCAATGAAGATGTTCCAGCAACATTTGACGACGGTTCAACAACTAAGACCGTTGAAGGTGTTGGTACTTACACAGTAGCAGCAGACGGTACTGTTACATTTGTACCAGAAAAATCATTTGTCGGAACTGCACCAGCAGTGACGGTTGTTCGTGAAGATAAGAACGGAACCAAAGCTTCTGCAACCTACACACCAACAGTATTGCCAGTAACACCTGAAGCAACATCAGCTGAAACAAAAGATATTCAAGGTGCAACTCAAACAGGTAAACCTGAATTCAAGGGTGGAACTGTAACAGTTGATGGCGTTGAGAAAACAGTAGCTATCAATGAAGATGTTCCAGCGACATTTGACGATGGCTCAACGACTAAGAATGTAGACGGTGTTGGTACTTACACAGTAGCAGCAGACGGTACTGTAACCTTTGTACCAGAAAAATCATTCGTTGGAACTGCACCAGCCGTGACCGTTGTCCGCGAAGATAAGAACGGAACTAAGGCGTCTGCAACCTACACACCAACTGTAACTCCAGTAACACCGACTGCGACACCAGCTGAAACAACTGATATCCAAGGTGCTACACAAACTGGTAAACCTGAATTTACTGAAGGCGATAGCCGTGTGCCAATGAACGATGATGTTCCAGCAACATTTGACGATGGCTCAACGACTAAGACAGTCGACGGTGTTGGTACTTACACAGTAGCAGCAGACGGAACTGTAACCTTTGTCCCTGAAAAATCATTTGTCGGAACTGCACCAGCCGTAACGGTTGTTCGTGAAGATAAGAACGGAACCAAAGCTTCTGCAACTTATACACCAACTGTAACTCCTGTCACACCGACAGCGACACCAGTTGAAACAACAGGTAAGCAAGGTCAAACCCAAACAGGTAAGCCTGTATTTACTGAAGGCAACAGCCGTGTGCCAATGAACGATGATGTTCCAGCAACCTTCGATGATGGTTCAACAACTAAGACAGTTGATGGCGTTGGTACTTACACAGTAGCAGCAGACGGAACTGTAACCTTTGTTCCTGAAAAATCATTCACAGGTAAAGCACCAGCCGTAACAGTTGTTCGTGAAGATAAGAACGGAACTAAAGCTTCTGCAACTTACACACCAACCGTAACTCCAGTAACTCCAACTGCAACACCAGCTGAATCTACTGGACCTCAAGGTCTTGTTCAAACTGGCACTGTAACCTTCACTGAAGGTGATGAAGTAGCTCCAATTAACAAGGATTCGATTACTCTTCTTGATGAAAATGGTCAACCAGCAGCATCAGTAGAAGCGAAATCACCAGCAGGTGATGTGATCGGTACATACACAGTTGATAAAGACACAGGTGTAGTTACTTTCACACCAACAGATAAATCTTACTCAGGTGATGTGGTTCCAGTTAAGGTTCAGGCAGCTGATGCAAATGGAACTACAGTTGAAACAACTTATACACCGAAGATTACTCCGGTTGTTCCAACTTCTGAAGATGCTACATCGACAGATATTCAAGGTCAAACACAATCTGGTAAACCAACCTTCACGGAAGGCAATCCAAATGTTCCAATCGATGAAGATACTCCAGCTACCTTCGAAGATGGCTCAACCACTAAGACAGTAGATGGTGAAGGAACATATACTGTTGCTCCAGATGGAACCGTAACCTTCGTACCAGAAAAATCATTCACTGGAACTGCTACAGGCGTAACAGTGAAACGCGTGGACAAGAACGGTACTGAAATCACAGCTAAGTACACACCAACTGTGACACCAGTAACACCAACAGCAACACCAGCTGAATCAACAGATATCCAAGGTGCAACTCAAACTGGTAAACCTAAATTCACCGAAGGTGACAGCCGTGTACCTATGAACGATGATGTTCCAGCAACCTTCGATGATGGATCAACTACGAAGACTGTAGATGGTGTTGGTACATACACAGTAGCAGCAGACGGTACAGTAACCTTTGTACCAGAAAAATCATTCGTTGGAACTGCACCAGCCGTAACAGTGGTTCGTGAAGATAAGAACGGAACAAAAGCTTCTGCGACTTATACACCAACCGTAACACCAGTTACACCAACTGCAGAAGATACAACATCTACTGACAAACAAGGTCAAACGCAAACAGGTACACCAACCTTCACACCAGGTAATCCAAATGTTCCAATGGATGATGATACACCTGCAACATTTGAAGATGGCTCAACAACCAAGACTATTCCTGGTGAAGGAACTTACACTGTTGCTCCAGACGGAACCGTAACCTTTGTTCCAGAAAAATCATTCACAGGAGAAGGTACAGGCGTAACAGTTAAACGTGTCGATAAGAACGGTACTCCAGTTACTGCTAAGTACACACCAACTGTGACACCGGTAACACCAACAGCAACTCCAGCTACATCAGAAGCACCTCAAGGTGTGGTTCAAACTGGAACAGTAACCTTCACTGAAGGTGACCCAGTTGCACCAATTGACAAAGATACCATTACTCTTCTTGATGAAAATGGTCAGCCAGCAGAATCTGTAGTTGCTAAATCACCAGAAGGTAAAGAAATTGGTACTTTCACAGTTGATAAAGAAACAGGCCTTGTAACCTTCACACCAACTGATAAATCTTACTCAGGTGATGTGGTTCCAGTTAAGGTTCAAGGTAAAGATACAAACGGAACAGTTGCTGAAACAACTTACACACCGAAGATCACTCCAGTTGTCCCAACTGCTGAACCTGCAACATCTACAGATATCCAAGGTAAAACACAAACAGGTACACCAAGCTTCACACCTGGTAACCCTGCAATCCCAATGGATGATGATGTGCCAGCAACCTTTGAAGATGGTTCAACTACGAAGACCATTCCAGGAGAAGGAACTTACACAGTTGCTCCAGATGGAACTGTAACCTTCGTACCAGAAAAATCATTCACAGGAACAGGTACAGGCGTAACAGTGAAACGTGTTGATAAGAACGGTACTCCAGTTACTGCAACTTACACACCAACTGTAACACCTGTTACACCAACTGCAACTTCAGCAGTATCTACTGATGTGCAAGGTGCAACTCAAACAGGTAAACCTGTATTTACTGAAGGTGACAGCCGTGTACCAATGAACGACGATGTTCCAGCAACATTTGACGATGGTTCAACTACGAAGACAGTAGATGGCGTTGGTACTTATACTGTAGCCCCAGACGGAACAGTGACATTTGTACCAGAGAAATCATTTGTTGGAACTGCACCAGCAGTGACAGTGGTTCGTGAAGATAAGAACGGAACCAAAGCTTCCGCAACTTACACACCAACTGTAACGCCTGTTACACCAACTGCAACTCCAGCAGTATCTACTGATGTGCAAGGGGCAACTCAAACAGGTAAACCTGTATTTACTGAAGGTGACAGCCGTGTACCAATGAACGATGATGTTCCAGCAACATTTGACGATGGTTCAATTACGAAGACAGTTGAAGGTGTTGGTACTTATACTGTAGCCCCAGACGGAACAGTTACATTTGTACCAGAGAAATCATTTGTCGGAACTGCACCAGCAGTGACAGTGGTTCGTGAAGATAAGAACGGAACCAAAGCTTCCGCAACTTATACACCAACAGTAACTCCTGTGACTCCAACAGCTGATCCTGCAACATCTACAGATATCCAAGGTCAAACACAAACTGGTAAACCAAGCTTCACGCCTGGTAACCCAAGTGTACCAATGGATGATGATGTACCAGCAACCTTTGAAGATGGATCAACTACTAAAGTTATTCCAGGAGAAGGAACTTACACCGTTTCTCCAGACGGAACTGTAACCTTTGTACCAGAAAAATCATTCACAGGAACAGGTACAGGCGTAACCGTGAAACGTGTTGATAAGAACGGTACATCAATTACCGCTACTTACACACCAACAGTAACACCAGTTACACCAACTGCAGAATCAGTTACTTCAATTGGTAAGAAGGGTCAAACCCAAACAGGCAAACCAACCTTCACAGAAGGTGATAGCCGTGTACCAATGAATGACAAGGTTCCAGCAACCTTTGAAGATGGTTCAACTACGAAGACAATTCCAGGTGTTGGTACTTACACAGTAGCAGCAGACGGAACAGTAACATTCACTCCAGAACCTGAATTCACAGGAACTGCACCAGCAGTGACAGTGGTTCGTGAAGATGTGAACGGAACAAAAGCTTCTGCAACTTACACACCAACTGTCCTTCCAATCACTAAGTTTGTTGATAAAGAAGGTAAGGAAATCCCAGGATATCCTACAGTTGATGGAGAAGAACCAAAAGCTGAAATTCCAGGTTACCGCTTTGTGGAAACGAAGAAATTGCCTAATGGTGATACAGAACACGTCTATGAAAAAGTTACGACTTCATATGTAGACGAAAATGGGGATCCAATCCCAGGTAACCCAACAGAAGATGGGGAACAACCGAAGAAAGATATCCCAGGTTATGACTTCGTGAAGACTGTTGTAGATAAAGATGGAAATACACAACATATCTACAAGAAGACTGTGACACCAACTCCAATGCCGGATCCAACTCCGACACCAGAGCCACAGCCACAGCCTACTCCACAACCGCAACCAACACCAGAACCACAACCTACTCCACAACCGCAACCAACACCAGAACCACAACCTACTCCACAACCAAAACCAGAAGAACCAACAATTCCTGTTGTTCCAGAAACGAAAGAAGAAGTGAAGTATATTGATCCACAAAATCCTACTGCACAACTTCCAAACACAGGAACAAAAGAATCTTCTACTGCTGGTCTTGCAATCTTTAGTGCTTTAGCAGGTCTCTCATTATTCGGATTTGCAAAACGCAAAAAAGAAGACTAAGCTAACTTGTGGCTAAGAAAAACCGCGAAAATCTCGCGGTTTTTTCTGTTTATATTTGAAAAAATATCCTCCAAACTAGATAGTTGAAATCAGTCTTTTATAAGAAAATTTGATAAAATAGAAGTATCAGTGTAAAGGATGAGAGAATGAAAAAGATAATTGGTATCTGGGCTCAAACTGAAAATGGCATTATTGGAAAGGACCAAGTCATGCCTTGGCATCTGCCAGCTGAGCTTCAGCATTTCAAAGAAACAACCATGGGACAAGCGATTCTCATGGGAAGAGTGACCTTTGATGGAATGAATAAAAGGGTTCTACCAGGTCGGACCAGCATTATCTTAACGCAAGATCAAGCCTATGATCCTGAAAACGATGCTGTACTCGTCATGCACAGCAAAGAAGAAGTCTTGGACTGGTACCAGAACCAAGAGAAGAATCTTTATATTATCGGTGGCAGTCAGATTTTAAAGCTCTTTTCTGACCAGTTAGAAGAATTGATCCAGACCATGATTCATGCAACGATTGATGGAGATACATTGGCACCAAAATTTGAAGAGAGCCACTATGAAAGAGTCCGTCAAGTCCATCATCCGAAAGATGAGAAGAATCCATATGATTTTACGGTCAACTATTATAAGAGAAAGGATTTAGACTAATGGAGCGAAGTGTCTTTGGTTTTTTTACAGCTGTCCTATGTGTCATCTGTTTGATTTGCGCCTTACAAACCTTTCGTAAAAAACGGTTTGGCCTCGCTATTTTATTCTTACTAAATGCTTTTACCAATCTTGTGAATTCCATTCACGCCTTTTACATGACCTTATTTTAAACTAAATAGAAACAGAAAATGACAGAAAGAGGAAATACATGCCAACGAATCAAAATAATGATATGATGGTTTATTGTTCATTTTGCGGAAAGAGTCAAGATGAAGTCCAAAAAATCATTGCAGGAAACAATGCGTTTATCTGTAATGAATGTGTAGAGTTAGCACAAGAAATTATCCGTGAGGAGCTAGCAGAAGAAGTTCTTGCAGACCTTAGCGAAGTTCCAAAACCAATCGAATTGCTCAATATATTGAACCACTATGTGATCGGTCAAGATCGTGCCAAACGTGCCCTTGCTGTAGCGGTATATAACCACTACAAACGCATCAACTTCCATGATACGCGTGAAGACGAGACAGATGTTGAATTGCAAAAATCAAACATCCTCATGATCGGCCCTACTGGTTCAGGTAAGACTTTCTTGGCCCAAACCTTAGCACGTAGCTTGAATGTCCCATTTGCTATTGCAGATGCAACAGCCTTGACAGAAGCCGGTTATGTGGGTGAAGACGTTGAAAATATTCTCTTGAAACTTCTTCAAGCAGCTGATTTCAACATTGAGCGTGCAGAACGAGGCATCATCTATGTCGATGAAATCGATAAGATCGCTAAGAAAAGTGAAAATGTCTCTATCACACGTGACGTTTCTGGTGAAGGGGTACAACAAGCCCTCTTGAAGATTATCGAAGGAACTGTCGCTAGTGTCCCACCTCAAGGGGGACGTAAACACCCTCAACAAGAGATGATCCAAGTGGATACCAAGAATATTCTCTTCATCGTAGTGGAGCTTTTGACGGGATCGAAGAAATTGTTAAGCAACGTCTTGGTGAAAAAGTCATCGGTTTCGGTAAGAACAATAAAGCTATTGATGAATCAAGCTCTTACATGCAAGAAATCGTTGCAGAAGATATTCAAAAATTCGGGATTATCCCTGAATTGATCGGACGTCTTCCAGTCTTTGCTGCTCTTGAGCAATTGACAGTTGACGATCTTGTCCGTATTCTAAAAGAGCCACGCAATGCCTTGGTAAAACAATACCAAACCTTGCTTTCTTATGATAATGTTGAATTGGAATTCGATGATGAAGCCCTTCAAGAGATTGCTAATAAGGCTATCGAAAGAAAAACAGGAGCTCGTGGACTTCGTTCAATTATAGAAGAAACTATGATGGATGTCATGTTTGAAATTCCAAGTCAAGAAGATGTCAAACTTGTTCGAATCACAAAAGAAGCTGTAGATGGAACTGAAAAACCAATTCTTGAAACAGCCTAGAAAGATAAAATATGGAAATTAACACACATAATGCGGATATTCTCTTAAGCGCTGCAAATAAGAGCCATTATCCTCAAGATGAGATTCCAGAAGTTGCACTTGCCGGTCGATCCAATGTCGGCAAGTCTTCTTTTATTAATACTCTCTTAAATCGAAAGAACCTGGCCAGAACATCTGGAAAACCAGGAAAAACTCAATTGCTCAATTTCTTCAATATCGATGATAAACTCCGTTTGGTAGACGTACCTGGTTATGGATATGCACGAGTCTCTAAAAAAGAACGCGAGAAGTGGGGACGGATGATTGAAGAATACCTCACTAGCCGGGAGAACTTAAAAGTAGTCGTTAGCTTAGTCGATTTTCGTCATGAACCTTCTGCAGATGATGTTCAGATGTATGAGTTCTTAAAATATTATGAGATCCCTGTGATCTTAGTTGCTACCAAGGCAGATAAGATTCCACGTGGAAAATGGAACAAACATGAATCAATCATCAAGAAAAAACTAGATTTCGATCCTGCTGACACCTTTATCGTCTTTTCTTCTGTAACCAGGGAAGGACTAGAGAAGTCATGGGATGCTATTTTAGAAAATGCGTTTTACGAAATAAATTGAAATGACATGAAAATGTCATTTTTGTTTTGGATTTATCTCGCAATTGTAATACAAGTGTAATATAAGTGCCTTTGTTTTCTTCTATTTATATGGTATAATCTCTATAAAGATAAAAGATGATAAAAAATTAATTGGAGATAAATTGTATTATGAAAAAGAAAATACGGAATAAAACGAAATTTTTTGGTTTGTTCGTTTCTGTATTAGCAGTCGGGACATTTGCTGCTGCTATGAGCGAGCATGTCACATCAGTTGGCGCTAATGATGGAACTTACCAAGCTTATTCAGACCCTACTGAAACTTTCATCTCACAAATTGGTGAGTCAGCTCGTCAGCTCGGTCAAGAGAATGACCTTTATGCTTCCGTTATGATCGCACAAGCTATCCTTGAAAGTGGTTCAGGTCAGTCTGGCTTGTCTTCTTATCCACATTACAACCTTTTCGGGATTAAAGGAAGTTATGCTGGTCAATCTGCAGTAATGCAAACTTGGGAAGATGATGGTGCTGGAAATGCTTATACGATTAATGACGCATTTCGTTCTTACCCATCTTACTATGAATCATTGCAAGACTATGTAGCTGTTTTGAAACAAGGACATTTTGCAGGTGCTTGGAAGAGCAACACCTCTAGTTATCAAGATGCAACAGCGGCGTTGACAGGGGTTTATGCGACAGACACAAGCTACTATGCAAAACTTAATAACATCATTGAAACTTATAATTTAACTCAATACGATTCACCAAATGTTCAAGGTGGTATTACAGGTTCGGTATACAATCCATATCGTCAACAGTTCACTTCACAAGAAATCTTGAATTTGGATATCGCTTGGGCGAACCGTTTAAATTATTAAAACTAAAACAGGCAGATGCCTGTTTTTTTATTTGTTTTTAGCACACAGTGATATTCGATATAAAACGTATATGATGAAAAGTTAAGAATTCTTCCTGAAAACCTTTTCAAACTTTTCTCTCTATGATATAATGATTTTGTTCACAAACATTATATAAGGAGAATAGTATGTCTGAATCTAATTTTATTCAAAAAGTTGGAGCGGCGTGTAATAAGAAGGAAGATCTCTATCAGAAATCTAAAACTCGCTATGCAGTCCGTTCTATTTTTGCTGGAGGATTTCTTACTTTAAGTACGGCGGTCGGAGCAGTTTCTGCAGACTTGTTGAATACCTTCTTACCGGGATCGGGTCGTTTTCTATTTCCATTCATCTTTGCCTGGGGCTTGGTTTACCTCCTATTCTTAAATGCGGAATTAACCACCTCAAATATGATGTATTTGACGGCGGGTACCTATCTAAAGAAAATTAACTGGAAGAAAGCGTTGGAGATTCTTCTTTATTGTACCTTCTTTAATTTAATTGGTGCTTTAATCGTCGCTTTTCTTTTCAATCAAACAACTGCCTTTGCACATATCGATCCAAAAGGTTTCCTAGCCACGGTAGCAGAAAATAAACTCCAACGCAGCAATCAAGTGGTTTTCTTTGAAGGAATTATTGCCAATATCTTTGTAAATATTGCTATTCTTTCTTATCTATATTTCAAAGATGAAACAGCGAAGGTGCTCTTAGCTCTCTCTGCTATTTATATGTTTGTCTTTATGACCAATGAACACTTGGCGGCCAACTTTGCTTCCTTCTCATTATTAAGCTTTAATTCAGTATCTAGCCAATTGCCACATTTTGACTTTAAATATTTTACGTCATTATAGCGTCACCTTCTTTGCCAACTGGGTAGGAGGAGGAGTTCTAATGGGACTAGCCTATGCTTGGTTGAATAATATCAAGAGTCTCTACAACGATTAAAAAATATAAAAAAAGTTTGCAAAAGTACTTGCATTCTTTTTTTATATGTGATAAACTAATCTACGGTTTGAAAAAACTGCCTAAGACAGTAGGGGAGCTCGACTCATAAAGATCCTACCGAGGACAAAACGTATCAATTAAAAGAAGCGTATTGTACTTTCGTGTCTAGGTTTGGGCGCGTTTTTCTTTTGGAAAAATTCCCCAAGCAAAATAATTACGGAGGTGAACACACTAATGAGTGAAGCAATTATTGCTAAAAAAGCGGAACTTGTTGACGTGGTAGCTGAAAAAATGAAAGCTGCTGCATCAATCGTCGTTGTAGATTCTCGCGGTTTGACAGTTGAGCAAGATACAGTTCTCCGTCGCAACCTTCGCGGAAGCGAAGTTGAGTTTAAAGTTATCAAAAACTCAATCTTGCGTCGTGCAGCTGAAAAAGCTGGTCTTGAAGATCTTGCATCTGTATTCGTTGGACCTTCTGCAGTAGCATTTTCTAACGAAGATGTTATCGCACCTGCGAAAATCTTGAACGATTTTGCAAAAGACGCTGAAGCACTTGAAATCAAAGGTGGTGCAATCGAAGGCGCTGTCGCATCTAAAGAAGAGATTCTTGCACTTGCAACTCTTCCAAACCGCGAAGGACTTCTTTCTATGCTCCTTTCTGTACTTCAAGCGCCAGTGCGCAACGTTGCTCTTGCAGTCAAAGCGGTTGCAGACAACAAAGAAGACGCAGCTTAATCTTAAGCTACGCAGCGTAGCCTAGCTACAAAAAAATAAAAACATAAAATTAAAACTTATTTGGAGGAAATAACAATGGCATTGAACATTGAAAACATTATTGCTGAAATTAAAGAAGCTTCAATCCTTGAATTGAACGACCTTGTAAAAGCTATCGAAGAAGAATTTGGTGTAACTGCAGCTGCTCCTGTAGCTGTTGCTGCAGCTGGTGCTGCTGACGCTGGTGCTGCTAAAGATTCATTCGACGTTGAATTGACATCTGCAGGCGACAAGAAAGTCGGCGTTATCAAAGTTGTACGTGAAATCACTGGTCTTGGTCTTAAAGAAGCTAAAGAACTTGTTGATGGTGCACCTGGCGTTATCAAAGAAGGTGTTGCAGCTGCTGAAGCTGAAGAACTTAAAGCTAAATTGGAAGAAGCTGGAGCTTCAGTTACTCTTAAATAATAGAGTTTCCAATCAAAATCAAAACCGAGGTTTAGACCTCGGTTTTTTTGTCGTTGAAAATAATGATGATAGAATGTGAATAGAGGGCTTTTATAAAGCTAACATGTGTAGCTCTCTTTATTTTCTCTAAACCTACTAAATAGTGCAGTTTTAATGATGTTACAATGATTTTACATTTGCTATATTCCCTTGAGATGTTGCTAATTTGTTGCTATAATGGCTATAAATCATATCATAAAGGAGAAGATGATGAAAAATTTTAAACGTCTTTTGTTAGCTGTTGTAGCTGTCTTTGCAGCCGTCCTTTTGGTAGCATGTGGCGCTAAAAGCGATAATGGGACTTACGTGTTTGAGCCTACTAAGGATGAGATCAAAGATATTATGCCAAGTGAATTTCAATCTTTGATAGGTGATAATTACTCATTCACTATTTCGATTACAATCAATGATAAGAAAGGTGAGATGAAAGTAGACACCAATGCAGGTGGTCAAAATGTAAATCAAGTGATTGATTTGGAAGTAGACCAAAAAGCTAAAACTCTTGTCTCAGAAAATGAGTATGGGAAAGCGGAAATTACTTATCAAGTTTCAGGAAATGTGTTAACGATTAAGGATGTGAAGAATTCTTTGATGGGTGACACAGACATGTTTAATAACTACATGAAAATTGCTAAGTTCAAAAAAGTTAAATAAGCAATCATGGCGGGATTTAAATTCCGCCTTATTCTATTTCTTTGTTGATACAAGAAATATTACAAGAATATGACATTTATAAACTTTCATTGCCGTGTGTCTGAATTGTTGATATAATAGGGTGAATCTAACTAAAAAGGAGAAGTTATGAAAAACTTTAAACGAATTCTTTTGGCTGTAGTAGCTGTTTTTGCAGCAGTCCTCTTGGTGGCATGTGGTGCCAAAAGTGATAACGGGACTTATGTCTACAAACCAACAAAAACTGAAGTGAAGGAGATCCTTGAAGAACAAGGTGCTCCAAGTTCAAGTGTAGATGCATTGATCGACAATGTTAAATTGGAAGTTTCAGTGACCATTAAAGATAAAACAGGTAGCCTTAAAATTAAAGGTGAAATGATGGGACAAAAAACAGACCAATCATTTGATATGAAAGTTGACCAACAAAAGAAAACTCTTCAATCTAAAACAGGTAAAGGTGAAAAGGTTAAATACAAAGTTTCAGGCGATGTGTTCACTTTTGATTTATCTGGTGAAAAGAGTTCAGGTCATGAAGCCGCTTTGGAAATGTTCAAAAACGCTAAATTCAAACGTACAAAATAATACAAGAGAAGGGCAGAGAGTATCTGCTCTTTTTCTTCTTCAAAACATCTTGAATCGGTATTAAAATAGTGGTAAAATCTGATTATAAAATACATTAGGAGATTGATTATGAAAAATATTAAACGTATTCTTTTAGCTTTCGTTGCAGTTTTTGCAGCCGTCCTCTTGGTGGCATGTGGTGCCAAAAGTGATAATGGGACTTATGTCTACAAACCATCAAAAACTGAACTCAAGAAAATTCTTGAAGATCAAGGCTTATCAGGTAGTCAATTAGAGTCTATTGGAAACGTTATTAATTTTGAAGTTTCTATTAAGATCAAAGATTCTAAAGGAACCCTCAGCATCGCGGGTGAAGTCGCTGGTCAAAAGAATGAGCGATCTTATGATGTCAAAATCAATCAAAAAGAGAAAACAATCTCGTCAAATGATGGTAGTGGAGAAAAGATTACATACAAGGTCGATGGTGACTATTTGACATTTGATCTTTCTAAGTTAAGTAATAGCAACCAAGGGGATCTTATGATTCTTAAAAATGCTAAACTCAAACGCACAAAATAAAGCGACTGAAGAGTGGGGAAACCTGCTCTTTTCTTTTTTTTAAATATCTTGAATTAGTATTAAAATAATGGTAAAATCTGATTATAAAATACATTAGGAGATTGATTATGAAAAATGTTAAACGCCTTATGTTAGGTATTGTTGCTATTTTTGCAGTTGTTCTGTTAGTAGCTTGTGGTGCTAAAAGTGATAATGGGACCTACAAAATGGAGACGAATATAGATCAGTTAATGGGGCAAAATTCAGAATCTGAAGTGTTGAAAGATGCGAAAGTTACCATTGAATTGACTATTAAAGATTCAAAAGGGGAATTAAAAATTATTCAGAAGATGGCTGGTAATGAAGTACCATTAAAATTGGATTTAAAAGTTGATCAAAAGGAAAAATCATTAAAACGTTCTTATGGTGATATGGAGTTGAAATACAACATCAAAGGTGATGAATTGACATTTGATTTATCTAAATTAAGTTCTAGTGACCAAGCGAATCTTGTTATTCTTAAAAATGCTAAACTCAAACGCACGAAATAAAGCGACTGAGAGGCTGGGACAAAAGTCTTAGCCTCTCAATTATTTTTGAATTGTCGAGCAAGACGCAGTGGTTGAGTGGGCTCTACTACGCTGGTTCCATCAGCTTTTACAGCCCTACTCAACTGTGCGGAGGTGGGACGACGAAATCGAATTCTAACGAATTACCGATTTCTGTCCCACTCTCTTTTGCTTTACATTTATGACTGGTTTGATATAATAAATGAGACTACAGATGGGATTGGGGCAGGAATGATTTTCTTTGAAAATGATTTCGTCTCGCTCCCTCTTTTCTGTGTGATCAAGGTTATTATTTATGGAAAAGGAGAATCATCTATGCTTTATATTTGGTCTTACTTGAAAAAGTATCCCAAGTGGCTAGCTCTGAATCTATTTTCAGCGGTCCTGTTTGTTATTGTCAATTTGGGCTTGCCAACGATTCTAGCTCGCATGATTGATGAGGGGATTAACCCGCGTGATGTGGATCGGCTGTATTTCTGGGGCTGGGTCATGTTTGCGATCATTTTGCTTGGGATTGTGGGACGGATTATCTTGTCTTACGCGGTTGGTCAGCTAACGACCACCATGGTCCGCGATATGCGCAATGACCTCTATGCCAAGTTACAGGAGTACTCGCATCACGAGTATGAGCAAATTGGGGTATCGTCATTGGTCACTCGCTTGACTTCAGATGCCTTTGTTTTGATGCAGTTTGCGGATTCTATGTTGAAGATGGGGGTCATCACACCCTTGATGATGGTTTCCAGTGTTCTCTTGATTCTGACGACCAGTCCTTCTCTAGCGTGGATTGTAGCAGTATCTGTACCATTTCTTGCTGTCGTCGTCTGGTATGTAGCAGTTAAGACACGTCCTCTTTCTGAGAAGCAACAAAAGACACTCGACCATCTCAACCAGTTTGCACGTGAAAATTTGACTGGACTTCGTGTGATTCGTGCCTTTGCCCGCGAAGAATTCCAAGAGGATAAATTTGCGGCTGAAAATGAAGTCTATGCGGAAAACTCGAATAAATTGTTCAAACTAACTGGTTTGACAGAACCCCTGTTTGTGCAGATCATCATTGCTATGATTGTGGCGATTGTCTGGTTTGCTTTGGATCCTCTTCATGACGGTAGTTTGAAAAATTGGGGATCTGGTTGCCTTTATTGAGTATAGCTTCCACGCGCTCTTATCTTTCCTCTTTTTAGCCAATCTCTTTACTATGTATCCTCGGACTGCGGTTTCTAGCCGTCGGCTCAAGGAAATCATGGACATGCCCATTTCGATTGATCCAAATGAGAATGGTGTAACAGAGACAGCATCTCGTGGCTATTTGGAATTTGACAATGTTACCTTTGCTTATCCAGGTGAGACAGAGAGTCCGGTTCTCCACAACATTTCTTTTTCAGGCCAAACCTGGTGAAACGATTGCCTTTATCGGGTCGACTGGATCTGGGAAAATCTTCACTTGTGCAGTTGATTCCTCGATTCTATGATGTCACACTTGGGAAGATTTTTGGTCGATGGTGTGGATGTTCGAGACTACAATCTGAAAGCCCTTCGCCAAAAGATTGGTTTTATTCCGCAAAAGGCATTGCTTTTTACAGGAACCATTGCTGAGAACCTTCGTTATGGAAAAGAAGATGCCTCTGTACAAGAGCTAGAACAAGCGGCTGAAATTTCCCAAGCCAAGGAATTTATCGACAGTCGTGAGGAACGCTTTGATACGCATTTGGCAGAAGGTGGTAGCAACCTTTCAGGTGGCCAAAAACAACGCTTGTCCATCGCTCGTGCTGTTGTCAAAGATCCAGATGTCTTTATTTTTGATGATTCCTTCTCTGCCTTAGACTACAAGACGGATGCCACTTTGCGGAAGCGTCTCAAAGAAGTTACAGGAGATGCGACCGTTTTGATCGTAGCGCAACGTGTGGGAACCATTATGGATGCGGATCAAATTATTGTCTTGGACCAAGGGGAAATCGTCGGTCGAGGAACCCATGATGAATTGATGGAAAGCAATGAGATCTATCGTGAAATTGCCAATTCGCAGCTCGATAGTCCATCATTGACAGAGGAATAGAAAGGAGAAGCAGATGAAACAAGAACAAAACAGTTTTAGTAGACTATGGACTTATTTGAGAGCCTATCGCTTGGAAGTTTGCTTGTCCATTTTCTTAAAAATCCTGAGTGTCGTCATGAGTGTTGTCGAACCCTTTGTTTTGGGGCTTGCGATTACTGAGTTGACAAAAAATCTCATGGATATGGCAAAAGGCCTTCCAGGGGCTGGTCTTAACACCTCCTATATCGCGATCATTATGACGCTCTATCTATTCCGTGGGGTCCTCTATGAGTTGGGATCTTATTATTCCAACTATTTCATGACCAATGCTGTTCAAAAGACCGTTCAGGACATGCGAAATGATTTGTCTCATAAAATCAACCACATTCCGGTTTCCTATTTTGACCGGCATCAGTTCGGAGATTTGTTAGGACGTTTTACTAGCGATGTCGAAACTGTCTCGAATGCCTTGCAACAGTCCTTCTTACAAATCGTTAATGCTATCTTTACCTTGCTCTTTGTCATCAGCATGGTCTTATACTTAAACATCCAGCTGGGGCTAGTGGTCATCTTGTCCATTCCGATCACTTATTTCAGTGCTCGATTTATCATGAAAAAATCTCAACCTTACTTTAAAGAGCAGGCAGATGTTTTGGGGGCAATGAACGGCTTTGTGCAAGAAAATTTAACAGGTTTTAATGTCCTTAAGCTCTACGTCCGGGAAAAATCTTCTCAGGAAGAGTTTCATGATATTACCCATCACCTTCAAAAGGTAGGATTCAAGGCTAATTTCATTTCCGGCTTAATGATGCCGATTTTAAATGGGATTTCAGATTTGACTTATCTCATTATCGCTTTGTTTGGTGGCTTGCAAGTGATAGCAGGTCGTTTGACTGTCGGGAATATGCAGGCCTTCGTTCAATATGTTTGGCAGATCAACCAACCCATTCAAAACTTGACCCAATTGGCAGGACAGCTACAAAGTGCTAAGTCGTCTCTAGATCGGATTTTCCAAGTCATGGATGAACCAGATGAAGTAGCAGATGTGACAGAAACCCTTTCTGGAGATTTGACAGGGCAAGTCAGCTTTAAAAACGTTGATTTCCAATATGTAGCGGACAAACCCTTGATTCGTGATTTCAACCTAGAAGTCAAGCCAGGTGAAATGGTGGCCATTGTCGGACCGACTGGAGCAGGGAAAACAACCCTGATTAATTTGCTGATGCGCTTTTACGATGTGACTGCAGGATCGATTACAGTGGATGGTCATGATATTCGTCATCTATCTCGCCAAGATTACCGCAAACAATTCGGAATGGTGCTTCAGGATGCTTGGTTATATGAAGGAACCATCAAAGAAAACCTTCGCTTTGGTAATCTCGAGGCAACGGATGAAGAAATTGTTGAAGCCGCAAAGGCAGCCAATGTCGATCACTTTATCCGGACACTCCCTGGTGGTTACAATATGGAAATGAACCAGGAGTCTAGCAATATTTCTCTAGGGCAAAAGCAGCTCCTAACCATTGCGCGTGCGCTCCTAGCGGATCCTAAAATCTTGATTTTGGATGAAGCGACGTCTTCTGTCGATACGCGTTTAGAACTCTTGATTCAAAAAGCCATGAAGAATTTGATGAAAGGGCGGACTAGCTTTGTCATTGCTCACCGCCTGTCTACCATTCAAGAAGCAGATAAAATCCTTGTCCTCAAAGATGGCCAAATCATCGAGCAAGGAAATCACCAATCCTTGTTAGCAGATAAAGGATTCTACTATGAGCTCTACAATAGCCAATTTTCAAATAAAAAATCGGAATAAGCTAAAGAGGTTGAGACTGGATTTCTCAACCTCTTTTCTATATAAATCCTTTTGCAAAAAATGAAACTATTAGATCATTGCCTCTCTTCATTGACAGTGAGAAGGCATATCGGTATACTATGTATAATCTAATTAGGAGGCCACCATGATGATTCGACCCGTTCAGCTTAGCGATGCAGCAGCTATCCGAGCGATTTACCAACCTTATGTAACAGAGACAGCCATTACCTTTGAGGTTGATGTGCCGACTGTCCAGGAATTTGAAAGACGCATCACAAACGCTGACCCAATTTCCTTATTTGGTCGCAGAAGTGGATGGGAAAGTTGTGGGGTATGCCTATGCCTCGACCTATTATGCACGCGCTGCCTATGATTGGACCACTGAATTATCTATTTATGTCGCAAAAGAAGCGCGTGGACAAGGGATCGGATCGGCTCTTTATACTGCCTTAGAAGAGAAGTTGCAAGCACGAGGCTATTTACGCTTTCTGGCTTGTATCGCAGTTCCGAACGAAGCGAGCATTTCCATGCATGAAAAGCGGGGCTATGTTCAAGTCGCTCATTTCCCAAAGATTGGCTATAAGTTTAACAAATGGCATGATATCGTCTGGATGCAAAAAACCTTAAATGGTCCTGTGTCAACTTTGAAAGAGCAATGAAAAGTTTTTGTATGTCTTGAAAGAAAGCAAGCTCTCGTTTCTTGACAGATGCAGAACTCCATGGTAAACTAGATTTATGCGATGAGTCGATTGGCTCTTAGGAGCCTTTTGCGCTGAGGAGGTCTACATTCAATTGTAACGCAGGAGCGGACCTTGAGTAGTTGTGTGAACCGGCTGCTCTCACCGAAAGGTGCCTCGAATCCTGATCTTCGGATCAGGATTTTTTTGTTTCTTCAAAGAATTGAAAACTATTATAATACAATTGCTACAAAGTTACGTTGGTGTTATAATATAGTAAAGTGCCTAATGTCAGAAAGGAGTTGAGTTGATTGGGAGATTTCTATCATTCTAATGATCCAGCATCTATAGACTATTCGCATAAAATTGAGGAGCTAGAAAACTCCAAACAATTTCAAGATGCAATCGGATTAATCCGAGAACAAATGAAGAACAATCTTCAATGGAATGTTTTCCGATCTTTTGGTATTGTTTGTGCCATACTGTCTCTCATTTTATTGCGTTTTGCGACTATTCCTTTGATACTTTTTAGTTGTTGGTTTTGTATTATTGGCCACAATATAAAAAAACGAAAAAGCCTTGTTTGGGGATCGAATTCGTTCGAACGATGAGATCTATCTTGATGATATTCTGTCGCCTGTATTAAAGGAAGTTTTTTTCCTAAGGCTTCGATTAAAGAGGACGGTTCCATCCCTTCTGAAGCTCTTTTCGCATTTATGTCCTCGGTCGACTGATTTTTCTATGTTTCAAAGAACTATCGTTTCATGATGACAAAGAGCTAACGGTGTCAAATCTCTATGCCCATCATACGGAGACTCGTTACCGGACATCTAATGGACATACGAGGACGGAACATGTGGAAGTTACAGATTTCCTTGGACAAGTGTTCTCTTTATGTCTACCGATCAATTTCTCTGGTCATCTTCGGGTGGTTCCGACCAAGAAATCATTTCTTTTTAAGAGGGAGGTGAATGGGGTTTATCCTGGAGCCAGAGGAGATGAAGTTCAGATTGAAACCGAAGATATTCGCAATAACGAGAATTACAATATCTACTGTACGGATGAACTGTCTGCCCGTAAATTTCTCACCCCTAAGATGTTGGAATGGTTTGATCGACAAATTTCTCAAAATGCCATGTGTGTATTTTTGAAAGACAAGAAACTATTTATTTCTTTGTATACCGATCGCTATATCTTTCCGACTCCCCAAAAACCGGAAGATATTGATCAACTATCTTTGGTATCTGAATATCATAAATTATGCAGAGAACTAGCTTTAATTAAAGAAATAACAGCAATTTTTGAAGGAGAAGCATCATGAATCTCATTATCGGCTTAATCATATTTGTTGCCCTATTGGCTATTTGGTTTATTAGTGTAGGAAATCGTCTCAATCGCTATCTAGTGACCATTGAAGAATCAAAGAGAACGGTTGATATCGTCCTCGTAAACGCTATGATACCATTTCGGAAATGCTAAAAGTAGCTAAAGCCTATGCCAAACATGAGCAACAGATTTTCACTGATTTAGTTGCTTTACGCCAAGGAGCGACTATTCAAGAATCGAACCAAGTCATTACCAATCAAAACGATGTCTTGGCACAAATTCGTGCAGTGGGTGAAAACTATCCAGAGCTCTTGTCTTCTAACCAATTCTTGGCCTTGCAAAAGGAAATTGCTGATGAAAATGAAGATCTTGCTGCAGCGAAGCGAATTGTCAACAGTAATATTAGCCACATCAATCAAGAAATTGTTTCATTTCCGGCGTCTATCGTAGCAGGTGTAAAGGGGATCCATCAAGTTCCATTTCTTGCTGAAGAAACACAAGGTAAGAAAGATTTAAGTGACTTGAACTATGACCTGAACTAAAGAGCTATTTATTATAAATAACCATCAACAATCCTGGTCTTAGAATCAGGATTTTTTCCTACTGTTGGTACTTTTCATTTATGCCAAAAAATTGTATAATAGTACAAATACTCAATTTTTAGAAAATTTTGAAAGAGGATTTACTATGGGATATACAGTTGCTGTTGTCGGTGCTACAGGTGCCGTTGGTGCTCAAATGATCAAAATGTTGGAAGAATCAACTCTTCCAATCGATAAAATTCGCTACCTTGCCTCTGCACGTTCTGCAGGGAAGGTCTTGCAATTCAAGGGGCAAGATGTGACTATTGAAGAAACGACTGAAGATGCTTTCGAAGGCGTTGATATTGCCCTTTTCTCAGCTGGCGGTTCAACATCTGCTAAATATGCACCATACGCTGTGAAAGCAGGCGCAGTAGTGGTGGATAACACTTCTTATTTCCGTCAAAATCCAGACGTCCCATTGGTTGTTCCTGAAGTGAATGCACATGCGCTTGATGCTCATAACGGCATTATCTCTTGTCCAAACTGTTCAACGATCCAAATGATGGTCGCTCTTGAGCCAGTCCGTCAAAAATGGGGCTTGGAACGTATTATCGTGTCTACTTACCAAGCTGTTTCAGGTGCTGGTATGGGAGCTATTCTTGAAACTCAACGTGAGTTGAAAGAAGTATTAAATGATGGCGTTAATCCACGTGATGTCAAAGCTGAAATCTTGCCTTCAGGTGGAGATAAGAAACACTACCCAATTGCTTTTAACGCTCTTCCACAAATCGATGTCTTCACAGAAAACGACTATACTTACGAAGAAATGAAGATGACGAATGAAACCAAGAAAATCATGGAAGATGATAGCATTGCCGTTTCAGCAACTTGTGTGCGGATTCCAGTCTTGTCAGCTCACTCAGAGTCAGTCTACATTGAAACAAAAAGAAGTGGCACCAATTGACGAAGTGAAAAGTCGCTATTGCAGAATTCCCAGGTGCAGTCCTTGAAGACGATGTCGCTCACCAAATCTATCCTCAAGCAGTCAATGCTGTAGGTTCACGTGATACCTTCGTTGGACGGATTCGTAAAGACTTGGATGCTGAAAAAGGGATTCACATGTGGGTGGTTTCAGACAACCTCCTCAAAGGTGCTTTGCTTGGAACTCCGTTCAAATCGCAGAAACCCTTCATGAACGTGGGCTCGTACGTCCAACAGCTGAATTGAAGTTTGAATTGAAATAGGGAGAAAAACAGAAATCAGTAACTCGAAGAGTTTGATTTCGTAGTTTTTCCCCCGCACAGTTGATTAGGAAGTACGAATGTTGCAAACATGAGTAGTTCCAATCAACCACTGCGTCACGATTCAGAAATCAGTAACTCGAAGAGTTTGATTTCTTCATCAGCTACCTAGCAAATCAACTTGTTCAATGAACAGATCATGAGGCAAAAGGCAAGCATGCCCCAGCCTCTTTCTTATATAGAGAAAGGTTTTTTTCTATGTCTTATAGTGATTTAAAAGATTGTAAAATCATCACTGCATTTATCACCCCCTTCCATGAAGATGGGACCATTAATTTTGACGCTCTTCCTGCCTTGATCGAGCACCTCTTGGCTCATCATACAGACGGGATTCTCTTAGCTGGTACGACTGCGGAAAGTCCAACCCTGACCCACGATGAGGAATTGGAGCTCTTTGCAGCTGTACAAAAGATTGTCAATGGTCGAGTTCCTTTGATCGCTGGTGTCGGAACCAATGAAACTCGCGATTCGATCGAGTTCGTTAAAGAAGTGGATGCTTTTGGTGGATTCGCAGCAGGATTGGCTATCGTTCCTTACTATAACAAACCATCCCAAGAAGGTATGTATCAACACTTTAAAGCCATTGCGGATGCATCCAATCTTCCGATTATTATCTACAATATTCCAGGGCGTGTGGTAGTGGAAATGACCCCTGAAACCATGCTTCGTTTGGCAGAACATCCAAACATTATCGGGGTTAAAGAGTGTACAACTCTTGCCAATATGGCCTACTTGATTGAACACAAGCCCGAAGAATTTCTCGTCTATACAGGGGAAGATGGAGATGCTTTCCATGCTATGAACCTTGGAGCTGATGGGGTGATCTCAGTAGCCTCTCATACAAATGGAGATGAGATGTATGAGATGTTCCAAGCCATTGAGCACAACGATATAAAAAAAGCTGCAGCCATCCAACGTCAATTTATCCCTAAAGTCAATGCTCTCTTTTCTTATCCGAGTCCAGCTCCTGTCAAAGCTGTTTTAAACTATATGGGCTTTGAAGCGGGGCCAACTCGTTTACCATTAGTGCCAGCTCCTGCTGAGGAAGCGAAGCGCATTATCAAGGTTGTAGTGGATGGGGATTACCACGCGACCAAAGAAATCATTACGGGAGTTCTTCGTCCGGATTATTGATGTCTTAGATTCTTGACAAATCCCTATTTATTAAGATAATAGAAGTATATTGATGATCAAGGAGAATAAGATGGAAGTCATTAAACGTAGTGGTGAAGTTGTAGAATTTGACCCAGATAAAATCTATCAAGCTGTTTTGAAGGCAGCACAAACAGTTTATGTCTTGACGGATGATCTTCGCCAAAACTTGGCGCAAGTGACCAAGAAAGTTGTGATGGATTTGGAAGAAGCTGAAAGTGGAACGTGCGACGATCAGCATGATCCAGTCAATGGTTGAGCACCGTTTACTTGGTGCTGGTTATATTACCATTGCTGAACACTATATTTCTTATCGCTTGCAACGTGATTTGGAACGGAGCGGCTATGGTGATCATATCGCCGTGCATTTGCATTTTGAGCAAATTCGCTAGAATATAAAATAGAAGTTACTTAGGTAGCTTCTTTTTTAGTATTTTTCTTAATCACAGTGATTTCAGAAAACATGGTATAATAGAAGAGATTGAACTGGAAAGGAATGGAGAACATGGCAACTATACAATGGTTTCCTGGACACATGTCCAAAGCTAGAAGACAAGTACAAGAAAATTTAAAATTTGTGGATTTTGTGACGGTTCTGGTAGATGCTCGTTTACCCCTATCAAGCCAAAATCCTATGTTAACGAAAATTGTTGGTGATAAGCCTAAATTAATGATTTTGAACAAGGTAGACTTGGCAGATCCTGTGGCAACAAAAGAATGGCAGGACTATTTTGAGTCTCAAGGCATCAAAACCTTGGCTATCAACTCCAAAGAGCAATCTACGGTTAAGAAGGTCACAGATGCTGCTAAGAGCTTGATGGCCGATAAAATTGCCCGTCAAAAGGAACGGGGAATTCAGATTGAAACCCTTCGGACCATGATCATCGGAATTCCTAATGCCGGGAAATCAACTTTGATGAACCGCTTAGCAGGGAAAAAGATTGCTGTTGTTGGGAATAAACCAGGGGTGACCAAGGGGCAACAGTGGTTGAAAACCAACAAAGACCTTGAAATCTTGGATACTCCTGGGATTCTCTGGCCCAAGTTTGAAGATGAAGAAGTGGCCTTAAAGCTCGCTTTAACAGGTGCCATCAAAGACCAGTTGCTTCCAATGGATGAAGTGACCATCTTTGGTCTTAACTATTTCAAAAAGCACTATCCAGCTGTTTTGCAGGAACGTTTTAAACAAATGGATCTGGAACAAGAAGCTCCTGAAATCATTATGGAAATGACCCAGAAATTAGGATTTCGAGAGGATTACGACCGTTTTTACAGTTTGTTTGTCAAGGATGTACGTGATGGTCGTTTGGGACGCTATTCCCTTGATCGTGTAGGTGAAATAGATGCCAACGATTAAAGAAATCAAAGAGCGTTTGGCAACGATTGACGATCTAGATCATCCCTTATTTGAAGAATTGATCCTTGATGGTCGAGCGGGGGTTCAAGCGGCTATCAGCAAACGAAAACGCGAACTCCAAAAACAAGTGGATGAAGACTTGCGTTTGGAAAAAATGCTAGCCTATGAGAAAGAACTTTATGCTCAAGGGATTGATCTTATTGCAGGTGTGGATGAAGTGGGACGCGGCCCATTAGCAGGGTCCAGTTGTTGCACTGCCGTGATCTTGCCGAAAGCTTGTAAAATTCTGGGACTCAACGATAGTAAAAAGATTCCAAAATCCAAACACAAAAGAAATCTATGAGGCTGTGCTCCAAAACGCCATTGCGATCGGAATCGGCATCAAGGACAATCAAGTGATTGATCAGGTTAATATCTATGAAGCTACGAAGCTAGCCATGATGGAGGCCATTGGTCAGTTAGAGCCTCAACCCCAGCATCTTTTGATTGATGCCATGAAGTTGGATCTTCCTATTCCCCAAACTAGTATCATCAAAGGGGATGCCAACTCCTTATCCATTGCTGCAGCATCCATCGTAGCCAAGGTGACTCGGGATCAGATGATGGAAGAGTTTGATTGCGAATATCCGGGTTATGATTTTACGCAGAACGCTGGCTATGGGACGGCTAACCATCTGGCTGGCCTCGACAAGCTGGGAGTGACCCCTATCCATCGGCGTTCATTTGAACCCGTCAAATCAATGTGTGAGGATTAGGCTATGCTATTTACCATCGATATCGGAGGGACCTTTATAAAGTACGGTCTGATGGATGCAGACTATCAATTGATCCGTACAGACAAGATCCCAACACCATCTACGATTGAGGACTTTTGGCAAGGATTAGAAGGAATCGTTGCTCCTGTACGGGAAGAAATCGAGGGAATCGCCATTTCATGCCCTGGTGAGATCCAAAAGAGCCTTGGCTTTGTCTTTCGAGGTGGTCTCATTCCATATTTGCGAGGCATTCCTCTAGCTAGTAGATTGCAACAAACATTTCAAGTACCCGTCACCGTTCTTAATGATGGAGAAGCTGCTGGTCTAGCGGAAGCAAGGCTTGGCAATCTAAAAGATTGTTCTTGCGGTGCGACCTTGGTCTTAGGGACAGGAGTCGGCCTTGCTCTTCTTTCTAACGGTGATCTATTGAGAGGATGGCAACTGACAGAATACATTCGGACTATTGATAAGGCAGAAAGAACACCAGAAAATCGCCGCTTTCATCGCGGACTCTTTTTGCAAGGTATTTCCAATCTTTTGGAAAACACCGGTTCAGCTGTTCAATTTGTTGAGAAGGCTAGTCACATCTTAAACCTAGAAAAGGCAGATGGTATAGCCGTTTTCAAGGCTCTTGATCAAGGAGGCCATGAGGAGCTGAAATCCTTGTTTCGGGAGTATTGTCATGATATTGCTATTCTGATTTTTAATCTTCAATCATTGCTCCTGCTTGAGAAGGTGACAATTGGAGGGGGCATTAGTAGCCAACCGCTACTGATCGATGAGATCAGTCGACAATACCATGAGCTGCTCTCTCAAAAAGGGCATAAACAATTTGAGGCCTTGCCGATCCAAGCGGCTCGCTTCCATAATGAAAGCAACTTGATTGGTGCCGCATCTTACTTTTATTCTTCTACATATCAAAAAAAGTTCTAGAAATAGAGCTTTTTTTCCATTCTTTTTCGAATAAATAAGTGAGAGGAAGTAGAAGGTGACCATGGAGAAATTTGAAATCTTTAAATTAAAAGAAGCTGGTTTATCAAATGAGCAAGTCTTGAGAGTTTTGGACTACTGTAGGAAAGACCAAGCCTTACCAAGCTTAGAAGAGATAGCAAGGATCGCTCGCTGTCGCAGTATTATTCATTTTGTAGACAAATACCGGCAGCTGGATGAAGAGCATTTACACAAGGAGTTTGAACGGTTCCCATCTCTATCCATTTTTGATCCTGAATACCCGGAGGAATTGCTACAGATCTACAATCCTCCTGTACTCCTTTTTTACCAAGGAGATTTGGAGCTGTTAACCAAACCGAAGATTGCAGTCGTAGGAGCTCGGGAAACGACGCGAGAAGGGGTGCGATCTGTAGAGAAGATTATTAAAGAACTTGGAAATGAACTGGTCATCGTTAGTGGACTTGCTAAGGGAATTGATGCGACAGCTCATTATGCCAGTATACGAAATGGTGGCAAGACCATCGGAGTGATAGGAACGGGACTGGATGTCTTTTATCCTAAAAGCAATCAAAGACTGCAGGCACATATGGGGGAAAACCATCTGATCTTGAGCGAGTATGGTCCAGGGCAGGCCCCACTTAAGTTTCATTTTCCTGAGAGAAATCGCATCATTGCAGGTCTCTGTCAGGCAGTGATTGTGGCAGAGGCGCGACTCCGTTCAGGGAGTTTGATTACTTGTGAGCGTGCTATGGAAGAAGGCCGAGACGTTTTTGCTATTCCAGGAAATATTTTAGATGGAAAATCTGCAGGCTGCCATCATCTGATTCAAGAAGGTGCAAAGCTTGTCACCTCAGGCCAGGACATTCTTGATGAATTGAAATACGAATTGTGATTTTCCTATAGGAGAAGTTCCTAGTTGACATCTTTCTTAAAATGTATTAAACTCAATGAGATTTATACAATACAGAGGGATAAAACGTGGTAACAAAAAAGAAAAGCAGTACAACCAAGAAAAATTTGGTGATTGTGGAGTCTCCTGCTAAGGCCAAAACAATCGAGAAATACCTTGGTCGTAACTACAAAGTCATGGCTAGTGTTGGCCATATTCGGGACCTGAAAAAATCAACCATGTCGATTGACTTCGACAATAACTATGAACCGGAGTATATCAATATTCGTGGAAAAGGTCCCTTGATCAATGATTTAAAAAAAGAAGCTAAAAAAGCCAAACAAGTCTTTCTCGCAAGTGACCCGGACCGAGAAGGAGAAGCTATTTCTTGGCATTTAGCGCATATTTTGAACTTGGATGCCAAAGAAAAGAACCGCGTGGTCTTTAACGAAATCACCAAGGATGCAGTCAAAAATGCCTTTAAAGAACCGCGCCAAATCGATATGGACTTGGTCGATGCCCAACAAGCCCGTCGTGTCTTGGACCGGATTGTAGGGTATTCCATTTCGCCTATTCTTTGGAAAAAGGTTAAAAAAGGACTTTCTGCAGGGCGCGTGCAATCAGTTGCCCTCAAATTAATCATTGATCGTGAAAATGAGATAAATGATTTCAAGCCGGAAGAATACTGGACCATTGATGGTGTCTTTAAAAAAGGGACTAAGCAATTCCAAGCTAGCTTCTATGGGATTGATGGCAAGAAGATGAAGCTCAACACCAATGAAGAGGTGAAAGCTGTTCTTGAACGCTTAGATGGCAAAGATTTTACCGTTGAAAAAGTTGAAAAGAAAGAACGTCGTCGGAATGCGCCACTTCCATACACAACCTCTTCTATGCAGATGGATGCTGCCAATAAGATCAACTTCCGTACACGCAAGACCATGATGGTAGCGCAGCAATTGTACGAAGGAATCAATATTGGCTCTGGTGTTCAAGGTTTGATTACCTATATGCGTACCGATTCTACACGGATCAGTCCAGTTGCGCAAAATGAGGCAGCGAACTTTATCGTAGATCGCTTCGGTGATAAATATTCTAAGCATGGAAGCCGTGTGAAGAATGCTTCTGGTGCCCAAGATGCCCACGAAGCGATTCGTCCGTCTAGCGTCTTCAATACTCCTGAGAGCATTGCTAAATACTTGGACAAAGACCAATTGAAACTCTACACCTTGATTTGGAATCGTTTTGTCGCTAGCCAGATGACGGCAGCTGTCTTTGATACTATGAATGTCCGTTTAGGTCAAAATGGGGTTCAATATACAGCGAATGGGAGTCAGGTAAAGTTTGACGGTTATTTGGCGATTTATAATGATTCAGACAAAAACAAGATGTTGCCGGACATGGTAGAAGGCGATATCGTCAAGCAGGTCAATAGCAAGCCGGAGCAACACTTTACCCAACCACCTGCTCGATATTCTGAAGCAACCTTGATTAAGACCTTAGAAGAAAATGGGGTTGGTCGTCCTTCAACCTATGCTCCGACGATTGAGACCATTCAAAAACGCTATTATGTGAAGCTGGTAGCCAAACGCTTTGAACCAACGGAATTAGGGGAGATCGTTAATAAACTGATTGTTGAATTTTTCCCAGATATCGTTAATGTGACCTTCACAGCAGAGATGGAAGGTAAACTCGATGATGTCGAACTTGGAAAAGAAGAGTGGCAAAAAGTCATCGATGCTTTCTACAAACCATTTTCTAAAGAGGTCGCAAAGGCTGAAGAAGAGATGGAAAAAATCCAAATTAAAGACGAACCAGCTGGTTTTGATTGTGAAGTTTGTGGAAGCCCGATGGTGATTAAATTAGGACGTTTTGGAAAGTTCTATGCTTGTAGCAATTTCCCAGATTGTCGTCATACCCAGGCCATTGTCAAAGAAATCGGTGTGGAGTGTCCTGACTGTCATCAGGGACAAATCATCGAACGCAAAACCAAGCGCAACCGTATCTTCTATGGATGCAATCGCTATCCAGAGTGTGAATTTACCTCTTGGGATAAAACCGATCGGTAGGGATTGTCCAAAAATGTGGCCACTACTTAGTTGAGAAAAAAGTTCGTGGTGGCGGCAAACAAGTCGTATGTAGCAATGGCGACTACGAAGAAGAAAAAGTGAAATAAGTTATTAAATGTCTATTATAACAGCAATTTTTATAAATGTCTGTTATAATAGACATTTATCGTTTTTTTCGTTATAATAGACACAAGGAGGTGAGCATATGTATCTTGCTTTGATTGCAGATGTCATTGATTCCAAAACCGTACAAGAACGTTTTGACCTGCAAAAACAGTTAGAAAAAACGCTTCAAAAGATCAATGAGCTTTTTAAAGACTATCTAGCATCGTCTTTTACCTTAACTTTGGGCGATGAATTTCAGGCGCTTTTAAAAATGGATGCTCCGGTTTTTCAAATTATCGATACCCTGCGTTCAGAACTAAAGCCAACTCAACTTCGTTTCGGCATTGGCCTTGGAGAAATTGTAACGGATATCGATCCCCTGCAAAGTATCGGTGCAGATGGACCAGCCTATTGGAATGCTCGTGCAGCTATAAATCTGGTCCATCAGAAAAATGATTATGGCAACACCCAGATCTATTTTTTGAGCGGTAATGACAGCAAGGACTCGGTGGTGAATGCGCTCATCGCTTCCGGAGAGGCCATACGTTCGGGTTGGCGAGAGAGTCAGGAGGAGATCCTGCTTGATCTTTTAAAGAGATCTGTCTATAGTGAAAGCTTTAGCCAGCAGGATTTGGCCCAATCGTTAGCCATTAACCCAAGCGCCCTGTCCAAGCGCTTAAAGAGTAGCAGTATTCGTGTTTATTTACGGGGACGAGCGGGACGACTAGCTTGTATTCAAAGCTTTAGAGAAAGGAGAGGCCCATGAGCGGATTGTCTAGTATCGTAACGAATCCATACTTGATCCTCTTGTTAATTTGTCATTTGTTATCGGATTATTATTTTCAAAGCCAAAAGATGGCAGATCGCAAGGATCAGGATAAGAAAGTGCTCGGGCTTCACATTCTATATGTTGCTCTGCCTCTGATCGTTGTTTCTCTCTGTCATCTAGACTTGTGGTGGATTTGCTTGGTCATTTTACTGAGCCATGCTGCAATAGATTTCTTAAAACCGATCGTGCAGAATGGTTTGAAATTACCAACCGCCTGGACCTTTGCCTTGGATCAAGTCTTGCATGTCAGCATCATTAGCTGTCTAGTCCTTTTAGGAGCGAAGAATGGTTCGACCTATCTGCCTCTGGACACTTTAAATCTAATTTTTTATGTTCTCCTAGTTGGGAAACCAAGCAATATTGCCTTTAAAATTCTGTTTGCCAAGTATCAACCCACCAGCAAGAAGAAAATGGATACGATCACTGGGGCTGGTTCCATGATTGGCTTTTTAGAGCGTTTGGTGATTGGTGCCTGTCTCATCTATGGGCAATTTGCTTCTATCGGCCTAGTCTTTACTGCCAAGTCCATCGCTCGCTACAATAAATTTCGGAGGATCCAGCCTTTGCGGAGTATTACTTGATCGGGTCCTTGTTCAGTATCCTATCTGCCCTCTTAGCAGCTTGGTTGTGTCTATAAGAAAATAAATAGTAAAGTCTAAGACAGGAAGGAAAAGCCTCCCTGTCTTTTTACTTGGCTTTTTGGTATAATGGACCAAGTAGAAAATTAGAAAGATTTGTGGGTGTCTAACAGTTCAGTGAGGTGGTTTGATACCCAAAGAGGTATTAGTGTCATGTCTCAATCTTATATCAATGTGATCGGTGCGGGCCTTGCAGGCTCGGAAGCAGCTTACCAGATTGCCCAACAGGGAATTCCGGTCAAGCTTTATGAAATGCGTGGAGTCAAATCCACTCCGCAACACAAAACAGACAACTTTGCTGAGTTAGTGTGTTCCAACTCTCTTCGTGGGGATTCTCTCACCAATGCTGTCGGGCTCCTCAAAGAAGAAATGCGTCGTCTGGGTTCTGTCATCCTTGAAGCAAGCGGAAGCGACTCGTGTACCAGCCGGTGGAGCACTTGCTGTGGACCGAGAAGGTTTTGCTAGCCGGGTGACGGAGAAGGTGTCCCAACATCCGCTCATCGAAGTCATTCGTGATGAAATTACGGAATTGCCGACAGATGCCATCACAGTGGTCGCAACGGGGCCTCTAACCAGCGATGCCTTGGCAGAAAAGATTCACGCCCTTAATGGTGGCGATGGTTTCTATTTTTATGATGCAGCAGCTCCAATCATCGATGTCAATACTGTCGATATGAACAAGGTCTATCTCAAGTCACGCTATGACAAGGGAGAAGCAGCTTATCTCAACTGCCCAATGACCAAGCAAGAGTTTATGGACTTCCACGAGGCCTTGGTCAATGCTGAAGAAGCCCCGCTCAACTCTTTTGAAAAAGAAAAGTATTTCGAAGGCTGTATGCCCATTGAAGTCATGGCCAAACGTGGTATCAAAACCATGCTCTATGGCCCTATGAAACCAGTTGGACTCGAGTATCCAGATGATTACAAAGGGCCACGTGATGGGGAGTTTAAGACACCCTACGCAGTCGTTCAGTTGCGCCAAGACAATGCGGCTGCCAGCCTCTACAATATCGTCGGCTTCCAAACTCACCTTAAATGGGGCGAACAAAAACGGGTCTTCCAAATGATTCCAGGTTTGGAACATGCGGAGTTTGTCAGATACGGCGTCATGCACCGCAATTCCTACATGGATTCTCCAAATCTGCTGGAACAAACCTACCGCTCGAAGAAACAACCAAATCTCTTCTTTGCAGGTCAAATGACAGGTGTAGAAGGCTATGTTGAGTCAGCGGCCTCAGGTTTGGTAGCTGGAATCAATGCCGCTCGCCTTTTCAAAGGAGAAGAAGCAGCGATTTTCCCTGAAACGACAGCTATCGGAAGCCTGGCTCACTATATCACCCATGCAGATAGCAAGCATTTCCAACCCATGAATGTCAACTTCGGGATTATCAAAGAGCTAGAAGGACCACGCATTCGGGATAAAAAGGAACGTTATGAGAAAATTGCCGAACGTTCTTTACAAGATTTGGCTCAGTTTATGGAAAAATAACCCAAGAAAGGAAAAAGTTTGGAGAAAATCCAGACTTTTTCTTCTAAAAATGGTATAATGAATAAAATTTAGAATATAGAGAGTTTTCTGACAATGAACAAATCCTATTTTTATTTAGATATGAAGACACACGAGTTGAAAGTGCCTTATACCGGAAAACTCCGTCGTGTGCGAGTCTTATTACCTAAGAATTATGAAACGGATACAGATAGACGTTACCCTGTGGTTTATTTCCACGATGGACAAAACGTTTTGTACAGCAAGGAAGCTTATGCGGGTCATTCCTGGAAAGTCATTCCAGCCATTAAGCGGAATCCCGATATTAGCCGCATGATTGTCGTTGCGATCGATAATGATGGTTTCCAACGCATGAACGAATACTCTGCCTGGAAGTACAAGGAATCTAATATTCCTGGCATGCAATTTGGTGGCAAGGGAGTTGAGTACGGCGAATTTGTTATGGAGGTGGTGAAACCTTTCATTGACCAAGAATATCGGACTCTTGCTGATCGAGAACATACGGCCATGATTGGTTCTTCCTTGGGTGGGAATATTACCCAATTCTTGGGCTTAGAGTACCAAGATCAAATTGGTTGTTTAGGTATCTTTTCATCCGCTAACTGGCTGCACCAAGATGCCTTCAATCATTATATTGAACGCAAAAAATTATATTCAGACCAACGGATCTACATCTATGTGGGGACTGAAGAGGCGGATGATACAGATAAAACGCTGATGGCGGGGAATATCAAGCAAGCCTATATTGACTCATCCCTTCGTTACTATCACGATGTCATTCAACAAGGAGTCGATCTCAATCATATTGCCATTCGGATTCAATCCGGTGCTATTCACCATGAAGAAGCTTGGGCTGAACATTTACCAGAATGCCTTCGTTTTTTGGCAGAAAAATGGGATTAATAGCCTGTAAATAAAGAATTATAGAGAAAGAGGGAACTTATGAATATTGAACATTTAAGCCACTGGAGTGGCCAACTCAACCGTGAAATGTATCTGAACCGCTATGGACATGCAGGAATTCCTGTTGTGGTCTTTGCCTCCTCAGGTGGCAGCCATAACGAGTACTATGACTTTGGTATGATTGATGCTTGTGCTCAATTTATCGAAGAAGGACGGGTTCAATTCTTTACCCTTTCGAGTGTGGATAGTGATAGCTGGCTTTGTAATTGGAAGAATCCTCACGATCGAGCAGGAATGCACCGAGCTTATGAACGCTATGTGATTGAAGAAGCCATTCCTTTATCAAACACAAAACAGGCTGGTTTGATCCGATGATGACAACTGGTTGCTCTATGGGAGCCTACCACGCGCTCAACTTCTTCTTGCAACATCCAGATGTCTTTAACAAAGTGATTGCCTTGAGTGGTGTCTATGACGCTCGTTTCTTTGTTGGTGACTTTGGAGGCGATGAAGCAATTTACCAAAACTCGCCATCTGATTATATTTGGAACCAAAACGATGGCTGGTTTATCGATCGTTACCGTCAGGCTGAAATCGTTGTTTGTACTGGTTTAGGGGCTTGGGAACAAGATGGACTTCCATCTTTCTACAAACTGAAAGAAGCCTTTGATCACAAAAATATTCCTGCATGGTTCGCTGAATGGGGGCATGATGTCGCCCACGATTGGGAATGGTGGCGCAAACAAATGCCATATTTCCTAGGCCAAATGTATCTATAAGTAAAAAGGGAGGAGACCTCAATGAATTATATCGTTATTTCACCATATTACCCACAAAACTTCCAACAATTTACAATCGAGTTGGCTAATAAAGGGATCACTGTCTTGGGAATTGGTCAAGAGCCATATGAACAGTTAGATGAGTCTTTGCGCAACAGCTTAACAGAATATTTCCGTGTTGAAAATTTGGAAAATCTGGATGAAGTGAAGCGTGCGGTAGCCTTTCTCTTTTACAAACATGGTCCAATCGACCGTATCGAATCCCACAATGAATACTGGTTGGAATTGGATGCGGCGCTTCGGGAGCAATTCAATGTCTTCGGGGCTAAGCCAAAAGATCTGAAGAAAACCAAGTTCAAATCCGAAATGAAGAAACTCTTCAAGAAGGCTGGAGTCCCAGTCGTTCCGGGTGCTGTGGTTAAAACAGAAAAAGACATTGATAAGGCCGTGAAGAAGATTGGGTTACCATTGATTGCTAAGCCTGACAATGGGGTAGGAGCAGCAGCAACCTTCAAGATCGAAACGCCAGAAGATGTGGACCATTTCAAGGCAGAATGGGATGGCAATACTGAGTATTTCTTTGAGAAATTCGTCACTTCTAGTGAGATTTGTACCTTTGATGGTCTAGTGGATCGTGACGGCAACATTGTTTTTTCAACTACATTTGACTATGCTTATACGCCACTCGATTTGATGCTCTACAAGATGGACAACTCTTATTATGTCCTCAAAGAGATGGATCCAAAATTGCGTCAATACGGGGAAGCGATTGTCAAAGCCTTTGGTATGAAGGAACGTTTCTTCCACATTGAGTTCTTCCGCGATGGGGATGAATATATTGCGATCGAGTACAATAATCGCCCTGCAGGTGGCTTTACCATCGACGTCTACAACTACGCTCACTCGATTGATTTGTACCGTGGCTATGCTGCCATCGTAGCAGGGGAACCCTTCCCGGCTTCTGAGTTTGAACCCCTTTATTGCTTGGCAACTTCTCGTCGTGCCAATGCAGCCTATGCTCTGTCAGAAGAAGAAGTTTTGGCTAAATACCATGATCAATTCCGTGTCAAGAAAGATATGCCTGCAGCCTTTGCTGAGCTTCAAGGTGATTACCTTTACATGTTAACAACGCCTAGTCGTGAAGTATTAGAACAAATGATTCATGACTTTGGTCAACGCCAATCATAAGATAACGACCGGTAGGATAGGATCCTATCGGTTTTTATATTTTAATGCAATCTCATGAAAGAAAAGTTTGTGAAATAGTTTATTTTAAGTTGAAAATGCTTATAAAACCTTCCTCCAAGGTATATAGTTTGTGAAATCATTTGAGCATTATTTTTGACAGTGCTTTCATTTTTGGCTAGAATGAAAGAGAATGAATAAATGCTAAGAAAGGCGAAATGATGGCAACATTAGATAAAAGTCTCTTATTGGAAATGTTCCGTAAAATGGAAGAAATCCGTCGCATGGACTTAAAAATTGCACAGTTAGTAAAAAAAGGGAAAGTGCCAGGAATGACGCACTTTTCTGTTGGGGAAGAAGCGGCTAACGTTGGAGCGATGTTGGCTTTAAACGACGATGATTTGCTGACATCTAACCACCGTGGACACGGACAAGCCATTGCTAAAGGAATCGATTTAAATGGCATGATGGCTGAAATCCTTGGTAAGTATACGGGTACTTGTAAAGGGAAGGGTGGCTCCATGCATATCGCTGACCTCGATGCTGGTAACCTTGGTGCTAACGGGATCGTTGGTGGTGGTATGGGAATTGCAGTAGGTGCTGCCCTTACTCAACAAATGAAAAAGACTGGTAAGATTGTCGTCTGCTTCTTTGGCGATGGTGCAACCAATGAAGGTGTCTTCCACGAAGCGGTGAATATGGCTTCTATTTGGAATCTTCCAGTAATTTTCTACTGTATCAATAACGGTTATGGAATCTCTGCTGACATCAAGAAAATGACCAATATCCAGCATATCCACGAACGTAGTGCTGCTTACGGCATTCCTGGAATGTTTATTCCTGATGGAAATAACGTTATCGATGTCTATGAAGGATTCCAAAAAGCTGTTGAACACGTCCGCTCTGGTAAAGGACCTGTCTTGATTGAAAGTGTCACCTATCGTTGGCTTGGTCACTCTTCATCTGACCCTGGTAAATACCGGACCCGTGAAGAAGTCGAAGAGTGGAAGAAAAAAGATCCGATTGAAAACCTTCGCAAGTATCTCCTTGAAAATGAAATTGCGAGTGCAGAAGAATTGGATAAGATTCAAGAAGAAGTGAAAGAAGCAGTTGAAGCTTCAGTGAAATTTGCGGAAGAAAGCCCATTCCCTCCACTCGAATCAGCTTTCGAAGATATTTACGCAGACTAAGGGGGAGTTGAGAATTATGGAAACAAAATTAATGTCTTTCCGCGATACCATTATCCTTGCTATGTCTGAGGAAATGCGTCGCGACGAAAATGTATTGTTGATGGGGGAAGATGTCGGAGTTTTCGGTGGAGACTTCGGAACTTCCGTAGGAATGCTAGAGGAATTCGGTCCAGAACGTGTTCGTGATTGTCCGATTTCTGAGGCTGCGATTTCAGGTACAGCAGCTGGAGCAGCCATGACCGGACTTCGTCCAATCGTTGATATGACCTTCATGGATTTCTCGGTGATTGCCATGGATGCTATCGTCAACCAAGCTGCTAAGACTCGCTACATGTTTGGTGGAAAAGGGCAGGTGCCGATGACTGTCCGTTGTGCAGCTGGTAACGGAGTTGGATCTGCAGCTCAACACTCCCAATCTTTGGAATCATGGTTTACCCATATTCCTGGTTTAAAAGTTGTTGCTCCAGGAACTCCAGCTGATATGAAAGGACTTCTCAAGTCTTCTATCCGTGACAACAACCCAGTGATCATTCTTGAATATAAATCAGAATTCAACCAAAAGGGTGAAGTGCCTGTAGATCCTGATTATACCATTCCACTTGGTGTCGGCGAAATCAAACGTGAAGGAACGGATGTCACTGTTGTAACCTACGGAAAAATGCTTCGTCGCGTGATGCAAGCAGCTGAAGAATTGGCTGAAGAAGGCATTTCAGTAGAAGTAGTAGACCCACGAACTTTGGTTCCGCTTGATAAAGAAATCATCATTAACTCTGTCAAGAAAACAGGAAAAGTAGTCCTTGTCAATGACGCCCACAAAACAAGTGGTTATATCGGTGAAATCTCAGCTATTATTTCTGAATCAGAAGCATTTGATTATTTGGATGCACCTATCCGTCGTTGTGCGGGGGGAAGATGTACCAATGCCTTACGCGCAAAACCTTGAAAATGCAATGATTCCAACAGTTGAAAGCATCAAAGATGCTATTCGTAAAACGTACAATAAAGAATAATACATAACATAAATTATGTAATGTCATTTAAATTAGAGCACGGGCTAAAAGCTAGGAAAAAAGATAAATCTCCTTGACTTCATCGAAGTCTGCGTTGATTTCCTATTTTTCGGTCGCTTTTAAACGCCCTTAGTATCTTATAACTGAATCCGGACGGAGGACTGTAAAAAAAAGATAGATTTCCTTGTGTTCATGGAACACAGCGTCAATCTCCTATTTTTTCTTTGTCCACTACGTCCTTGATATCTTAGTATAGAATAGGAGAGGTCATGGCTGATGATAAGCTAAGAGCGACTCCTGCGGCTAGAAAATTAGCGGATGATCTTGGGATCAACCTCTATGATGTTTCTGGTTCAGGCGCAAACGGTCGTGTCCACAAAGAAGACGTGGAAACCTATAAAGACACAAATGTGGTTCGCATTTCACCACTTGCAAAACGAATTGCTTTAGAACACAATATTGCTTGGCAAGAGATTCAAGGAACTGGTCATCGTGGTAAGATCATGAAGAAGGACGTCCTTGCTTTCCTTCCTGAAAATATTGAGAATGAGACCATTAAGTCACCTGCTGAAATCGAGAAGGTGGAGGAAGCTCCAGATAATATGACACCTTATGGTGAGATCGAGCGGATTCCGATGACACCAATGCGGAAGGTGATCGCTCAACGGATGGTGGAATCTTACTTGACAGCACCAACCTTTACTTTGAACTATGACATTGATATGTCTCAAATGTTGGCCCTTCGTAAGAAGGTTTTGGATCCCAATCATGGAAGCAACTGGCAAGAAAGTCACTGTAACAGATTTGCTTTCTCTAGCAGTTGTTAAGACCTTGATGAAGCACCCATACATCAATGCGTCATTGACAGAAGATGGCAAAACCATCATCACTCATAACTATGTCAACTTAGCGATGGCGGTTGGGATGGACAATGGCTTGATGACTCCAGTTGTCTACAATGCTGAAAGATGACCTTGTCAGAGTTGGTGGTAGCCTTCAAGGACGTTATCGGACGTACCTTGGATGGTAAGCTTGCTCCAAGTGAATTGCAAAACTCAACCTTTACCATCAGTAACTTAGGGATGTTTGGTGTTCAATCATTTGGACCGATTATCAACCAACCAAACTCTGCCATCCTTGGAGTTAGTGCAACGGTTGAAAAACCAGTTGTTGTGAATGGTGAAATTGTCATTCGTCCAATCATGAGCTTGGGCTTGACCATTGACCACCGCGTTGTCGATGGAATGGCTGGTGCCAAATTCATGAAAGACTTGAAAGCCTTGATTGAAGACCCGATTTCAATGTTGGTCTAATCAACGAGAGAGAATAGAAGCAAGAAAAAGAGGGAAATAAAATGGCCTTAGAAGTAATTATGCCAAAAGCCGGCGTAGATATGACCGAAGGACAAATCGTTCAGTGGAATAAAAAAGTCGGCGAATTTGTAAAAGAAGGAGAAATTCTCCTTGAAATCATGACAGATAAAGTCAGCATGGAATTGGAAGCTGAAGAAGATGGCTACTTGATCGCTATCCTGAAAGGGGATGGAGAAACTGTTCCTGTAACAGAAGTAATCGGTTATCTTGGTGAAGAAGGGGAAAACATCCCAACAGCTGGAGGAGCAGCACCAGAAGCGAGTCCAGCACCAGCTGCAGCAAGTGCTTCAAACGATGACAATAAGAGTGATGATGCCTATGATATCGTAGTGATCGGTGGGGGCCCTGCTGGTTATGTATCTGCCATTAAGGCAGCTCAATTAGGTGGTAAGGTCGCTCTCGTTGAGAAATCTGAACTTGGTGGAACGTGCTTGAACCGCGGATGTATCCCAACTAAGACTTACCTCCACAACGCTGAAATTATTGAAAATATTGGGCATGCGGCAAACCGTGGTATTATCATTGAAAATCCAAGTTTCTCAGTAGATATGGATAAGGTACTTGAAACCAAGAACAAGGTCGTAAATACCTTGGTTGGTGGTGTTGCAGGGCTTCTTCGCAGCTACGGAGTGGATGTTCACAAGGGTATCGGTACCATTACGAAAGATAAGAATGTCTTGGTAAATGGTTCTGAATTGCTTGAAACGAAGAAGATCATCCTTGCTGGTGGTTCAAAAGTAAGTAAAATCAACGTTCCTGGTATGGAATCATCTCTTGTCATGACCAGTGACGATATTCTTGAAATGAATGAAGTTCCAGAAAGCCTTGTCATCATCGGTGGTGGTGTTGTCGGGATCGAACTTGGTCAAGCCTTCATGACCTTTGGTTCAAAAGTAACAGTCATCGAAATGATGGACCGCATCGTTCCAGCTATGGATGCGGAAGTATCTAAGAACCTTCGTTTGATTCTTGAACGCAAGGGGATGACCATCTTGACCGATACAAAACTGCAAGAAATCATTGAAGAAGACGGAAAACTCCGTATCAAGGTTGAAGGCAAAGATGATATCATTGCTAACAAAGCTCTTCTATCAATCGGACGTGTTCCAGACCTTGAAGGTATCGGTGAAGTCGAGTTTGAATTGGATCGTGGACGGATCAAGGTCAATGAATACATGGAAACATCTGTTCCAGGCATCTATGCGCCAGGCGATATCAACGGTACCAAGATGTTGGCTCACGCTGCCTTCCGTATGGGTGAAGTAGCGGCTGAAAATGCTCTTAAGGGAAATCATGCTGTTGCAAAATTGAACTTGACTCCTGCAGCGATCTACACCCTTCCAGAAGTTGCAGCTGTTGGTTTGACAGAAGAACAAGCTCGTGAGAAATATGATGTCCAAATCGGTAAATTCAACTTTGCGGCGAACGGTCGTGCCATTGCATCAGATGCGGCTCAAGGATTTGTAAAAGTAATTGCAGACAAGAAATACGGTGAAGTTCTTGGGGTTCACATCATTGGTCCAGCGAGACTGAATTGATCAACGAAGCTTCAACCATCATTGAGATGGAAATCACTGTAGAAGAAATGCTCAAGACCATCCACGGACACCCAACCTTCTCAGAAGTGATGTACGAAGCCTTTGCGGATGTACTTGGCTTAGCTGTTCACTCACCTAAGAAGAAATAGTACTATTCTTTTCAACTAAATTTTTCTTAAAAGTAGTACGGACAGCAGCGACCTCTCTTAGAGTTCCATGCCTAAAAATTGAGCCACTTGTCTCAATTTTTCCGAGAAATGTAACGAGTTATCGTTACATTTCTTTTTACTACTTCAGAAAATTCAAGTGAAATTCAACTATTTCTGTCTAATGCTTATCTTACTATGAGTAGGATTTATAAAACGAATTTTTGGAATTACTATGAAATACATTATCAATCATTCAAACGACACTGCTTTTAATATTGCTTTAGAGGAATATGCTTTTAAACACCTTTTGGACGAGGATCAAATCTTCCTTCTTTGGATTAACAAACCATCGATCATTGTGGGCCGTCACCAAAATACCATCGAAGAAATCAACCGCGACTACGTTCGGGAGCATGGGATTGAAGTGGTTCGTCGGATTAGTGGTGGTGGGGCTGTTTACCATGATTTGAACAACCTCAACTACACCATCATTTCAAAAGAAGATGAAAATAAGGCCTTTGACTTTAAGAGCTTTTCAACTCCCGTGATCAACACCTTAGCTCAACTTGGGGTTAAGGCTGAATTCACGGGTCGTAACGATTTGGAAATTGATGGTAAGAAATTCTGTGGGAATGCTCAGGCCTATATTAATGGTCGTATCATGCACCATGGTTGCCTTCTTTTTGATGTTGATTTGTCTGTCCTTGCCAATGCTCTCAAGGTATCTAAAGACAAGTTTGAGTCCAAAGGGGTTAAATCAGTCCGTGCTCGTGTGACCAATATCATCGATGAGTTGCCAGAAAAAATCACGGTTGAAGAGTTCCGTGACCTACTTTTGGACTACATGAAGAAAGAATACCCCGAAATGACGGAGTACATCTTCTCAGATGAAGAATTGGCTGAAATCAATCGTATCAAGGAAACCAAGTTCGGTACTTGGGATTGGAACTATGGGAAGTCTCCTGAATACAATGTACGTCGTGGCACTAAATTCCCTAGCGGTAAGGTTGAAATCTTCGCCAACGTCATTGAATCAAAAATCCAAGATATCAAGATTTACGGTGACTTCTTTGGTATCGAAGATGTTGCAGCAGTAGAAGAGGTTCTTCGTGGTGTCAAATACGAACGTGAAGACGTCCTCAAAGCCCTTCAAACCATTAACCTAGGTCGTTACTTCGCAGGTATCACTGCAGAAGAAATTGCTGAAGCAGTGGTGGAATAAAGTAAAAGATATCCATTTAACATGGATATCTTTTATCTTAAACTTGATATTTAAATACTATGAGAGTACAATATAGAGGAAATCTGAACACAAAAGGGGATTATATTCGATGATGAAAATTCCAGTGGATAATCTTGGTCTATTTGAACAGTTAGATCGTATAGTAGTGGCTTTTTTTAGCAAACAACAATCTTCAAGTCCTTATGATTTGTATGTCAGTATTACACAAGAACATGTTGACCAGAAAAAACAGGAGCTAGAACCATTAGGCTATCAAGCTGTCCAACTACCATTAGGAATGGCTTTAGATAACGTCATCCAGCAACCTCATTATGAAAACTTAATCATTGGAGGTCTTGCTCCTGAGGAAATAATCGTTAGCAAAGAAGAATTAATGCATTTGAAAGATATCGTGGACAGCTTTTGTATTATGTACGCTGCAGCGAATAACAGATTGGAAAATAGTAAAGCTTATGAATTAATGAAAGATAAGACGGTTTATTTTATTGGTAAACTATTTACAGATTTTCCGAAGGCCGGTGATGAAATTGCTTATTTAGGGATTGATCGAATAGCGAGCGATGGTACGCCATATGAAGCTGTTAAATGCTTTTTAACAGAAGAGAGTGCAGAGAAGTACAATGGTGAAAAAAGACCGGTCACCCCTGCAAATCTGGCCTATCTAAAATCATTTTGGGGAAAACCAGTCATTATTGAGCCACACCGTAATTATTGGATCGAATTTTTATAGAAAGTATAAAAGAGCGGTAGACATTCAAAAAATCTATCGCTCTTTTTAAAACTAATATATTACATAATTTACGTTATGTAGTTTTATAAACTATCCAAGGCATTTTTTTGCTCATCATTAACGATATGCGTATATAAGTCTGTAACTTGGGTGCTAGCATGTCCCAGCTGGTGGCTGACCAAAACCTGTGATTTGGTAGCATCATAGAGACGAGTTGCTAATGTATGGCGAAGCTTGTGGGGTGTCACGCGGACTTTGAAGTCTTCTGAATACTTGGCGACCATCTTTTCAACGCTAGAAGCATCGATCCGGTTTGGAACACCTCGATACAAAGTTAAGAATAGAGCTGTATCAGTCTTTTCTGTCTTGTAACGTTTGTCTCGAATAGCGAGATATTGTTCTAGATAAGGCTTAGCAAAGGCAGCAACATTAACAGAGTCTCGTTTTCCACCTTTTCGAGTGACGTCAATGACCATCATCTTAAGATTGAGGTCACGAAGGTCCAAGTTGACTGCCTCAGATAAACGGACACCAGAGGCAAGAAGAAGTGCTATAATGGCTAAATCTCGCTCTTTATTCTTATTAAAGGAGGATAAGGCGCGATTAGAGAGTGTTTGAGGGTACTCCTGGTCGATATAGTTAAGAAAACCTTCTGTTTCATCCCCTAAAAAGAGTTTTTGCTTGATATTTTCAGCTCGAGCCGCCAGGGTTTCTTTCTTTTTCTTGGTAGCAACCTTCTTCATGACATTGCGGTAGAAATACGGTTCCCCTTGCTCGTTTTCAACTTCCTCAGTCAAATACTTATAGAGACTAGACAGTGCAGAAAGGGTGCGGTTAATGGTTGTTTGGGAAACTCCGTTTTTTGTCGTATTGGCATTGAGCAGAGGACGTTCACGTAAGTAAAGAATAAAGGATTCCATGTCTTTCTTGGTCATGTGCTCCAGAACGTCTAAAGGGATCTCGGCCATGGTGTCAGCATCCGATATACCAGAGTCTAAGACCCATGTGAAAAATCGATCGTATTCCTTTAAGTATTCGTACAAGGTTGTAAAACTGTATGGAACGGCCAATTTTGATTGGTAATATTCCAATACATACCAGGGCATGACTTGTTTGAGTTTATCGATACGTTCTAATAAGATCTCGCGTTTCATGTTTTTCTCCAAATCTTTCTATACTAGTAGTATAGCATAGCCAGATATATTTTTCAAGAAAATTATAGTTTTTCGGAAAGATGTTATGGGGTTTATATAGGACTGTTTTGTATCTCTATCTATATTTTTAGATAACCAAAAAAAATTTTTTTAAGCCAATTATACTCAATTATGTACTTTATTTAAGTGAACACTGGAATTTTTTTACTACTCTCAATTCAGGTGAAAATGTACTTTATTTAAGTGAAAACTAAAAAAATTGTTTTATTTGTACACTTTTGTAATAATAGATTTGATGTATCAAATAAACCTCGTTTGTGTACCTCCTCTAAAAAAATGTCGTTACCTCAGATCTCTGAATCTTAAAAAAAGCCAGTCATGATAGATTGGCTTTTTTTACTTATATGGAACAAAAATGCTCTCGTTTACGTCTACGACCTTTACAGATAATGCAAGGTTCCATGCTACGTTTTTCTAATAGAACTCTTTCCTTAATCATTTTTTTGTATCTATGATTAGGATTGTTTTTGCACTTCCACCAAACTCTAATTTGACTTTTAGCTGTTACTCTTTCTGGATTCGCAAGAAGTATATTGTTTAAATAATCCCATTCGCTCATTAGATGAGGATGTGTTTCTTTTAGATTGTTTTGAACTACAGGAATTATCCGATCCGTGCAATTTGGACAAACATTATCTGTACTAGGTGGATTGCTCTTCAGATATCGTTCTAAAACAACATTAAGTCTTTCTCTGAAATTATAATGACATGTATTGCAATGCCAAAGATAGCGTTTATTAGATTTAGTATTTAATACGATTTCTTCCGTAGAATAATTATTCTCAACATTCCACATGCTATCTAAGTCAGGATAAAGGTCTAGTAACGTGTTGAATCCCTTTAAGGGTTCTTCGTCACTACAATAAGGGCAACTATTTTTCACTTCTCGCCTTATAGGAATTGAACAAAAGTATATCGCCATAAAACTTATCTCCGTCTTGTTTCTATCAATGAAAAATACGAGGACATCTTTGCCCTCTATGAAGAAAATCCTCGTATTATCGGAAAAATCGTAGGCCACTTCACTCCAATTGAACAGTAAAAAGAAAGGGAACTATATATACCAGTTTACACTTGAAGCAAGCAACAACCTGATTAAGATTATCAAACGGAATGCTTATGGTTTTAGGAACTTTGAAAACTTCAAAAAAGCCATTCTCATCGCTTTGAACATACGAAAAGAGAGAACGAATCTCGACCTCTCTTGGTGTTGTCTTTTCATCAACTCACTACAGTTGTTGATAAAGAAGCAGAAAAAGACGATTTCTGGAAGGAAGTCGTCTTTTTCAATTTCAATAAAATCAATCATTTAAAATGCTTAAATAATAGTCTTTATCTTTCAATGTATCATTTTTAATATCTGACAGAATAATATCCAATAAGGACCTGCATAATACTCTGAGATTACTAATCTCATATATTCCTAAATGCCTTATTTTTTTCAGAGTCAAATTCAAATGGATTTATGCTCTGTCCGCTATAGTATAACTTAGATATTTCAGATAAACTATCATTACTAATATTTGGAAACTTGATTATGTCCCAATATTGAACAGCAAAACTTCCACCTTGACCACCAACGGAAATTTTTATCCATAATACCTTTGTGTTTCATATAATTTAAAAAAATGTAGTAATCAGTATTGTATTTTTGCATGGAGTGTTTCTTTGTTTTTTTGGAGTAATAATAATACCATGTATATTAGTAGTAAACTTTAATGAGTTATCACAGATTGCAAAAGTTTTTCCTATATTACCCTCAGCAGAAAATAATATATCATCTTTTTGTAAAAACCATATCTTTCCACTTGTTCCTATAGATGACGTTCTTCCAACAAAACCAAAATTTGATATGTCGCTAGGATAAACTAAAATTGGATAATTTGGAATATAGCGTCGAGAAATAATTGAACGTCCAATATCCCTCTTTTGTAAACTAGGACCTCTTTTAGTCTTATATCCCAAATCTTCAAGTGATGAAAAACCACTAGGGTAAGTTTCAATACAGTTAAAAAAATTCTGTACTTCTTCTGAGTGAATACCAGCATCTAACCTAAAATTATGAAACAATTGAGAAATAGTAGTGCTTTTTGAGTTCATTTTTTTATTTATCAAGAGTAAATTATCATATATATTATAAATATTATGCAAATTATTTTTTTAGCTTGTATTTCAGAATATGTAAGATTTTTTTCACCAAGTTTTCTATAAGTTTGATAACCCACGTTTCATTATTATTGGGAAGAGGAATTAAACATTCTAAAAATCTATTGCCAGAATGCCTAATTGTAGACCCCTTTGGAGTCATTGCATCCAACTGTTTCCTAAAATATTCATCTCTTAGAAATGCAAATAGATAATATTTGTTAAAACCATGACCAATATTCAATCTCACCAGACCTGAAGAAAAATATATATTTGTTCTGGTTTTCTGGTAAAAAAACAATGACGCATCCCCTATATTTGCATCAACTGACAACAAAATATCTTGCTCAGATAAAGTGAATTTTTTTCACTGTCAACTAACTTTTTATCATTAAGGTATAAAGATTTGTTATTTTTGAGTTATGTAGTTAATATTATCTAAACAGCTATTCCTTATGTAATTAACTGATGATTTTAAATTACTCAAATATAAACTTGAACCAGTTTCGATCCCTTTTTGATAAGGATTATCCTTATTTAAAAGTTCAGCTAATTTTACAACATTGATATTCTTTATTGCAATTTTTTTATAGTTATTTGCCGAAAGATTTTTTTGTTTGATAAAAATCTGACTTATAGATATGTCTTTAGGTAGTAAAATATTTTTCCATAATTACCTACCCGATGAAAATTTTGTTCGTAAGGTGTCTTCCTGAAGTAAACACCATTCTCTGAAGTCTGATATTATTTCTGAAAAATCCTCATTTAATAAATTTTTCCCCTGTTTCTGAATTTATTATTGTTTCAAATGTTTTTTTGGATTTAACTTATAATCATTTTTCAAAAAAATAACGTTTCTGTTAACTGTTTTTTTCGTATATCCTACATTCACTATCTCTCTTACAAAAACTGAATAATCATCTTTGATTAAACTTTCCAGTTCTGACTTAGATGGCTTGTAGCCAACGATTATAGTCGTATTTACACCCGTCTCTGCGAAGATATTTGGTGGTAAGTCAATCAATGCTACAATCCGTACTTGATGCAAAAGCCATTCTCTAACAAATTCAAAACTCTTATTAGATGCGATGCTATTACTTAATACTATACCAAATCTTCCGTTCTCTTTAATAGAACGAACAGCATTTTCTAAAAATACAACGCCTAAATCCAGTCCATCTTTAGGATTAGTCTCAATATATTTATCGTATGTTTCGTAAAATTTAGCAACTCTAAGATCTTCGGATTTTTTTAAATCTAGATTACGACCTTTACCAAATGGTGGATTAGTAAGAATAACATCGTATTTCATTAACTCCGTTCCGTCGGGTCGGTTATCCCAATTTCCACTTAGATGATAATTTTCATCTAAAGCAATTATTTTTCCATCATCAAGCAATTTATGGTCGATTGAACCTTTATCTTCTACATAATGGATATTAGCATTACCGTCGCCATTTAATAGCATATTCAATTGTGCAAGAACCGTCATATTATAATCGTTATCTAAGCCAAACAAATTGTTGTCTTTAAGTTTGAAGTCAGAATTTGCGTAGCACACTGATAAAAAGTCTGCTATACCACAGCACGGGTCACAAATAGTTTCTGTTCTTTTAGGATTTACTAAACTAACTACAAAGTCAATAATAGGAATTGGTGTTAAAAAAATTGAGCATTCTCTTCTTTTTTTGAATTTTTGTTGCAAAAATTATAAAACACCAGTTGATACAAATCACCTCTAGATGATTTTTGTAAAAGAATATCGTTGAAATTCCTGAACAATTGTTTGTGCCACTCTAATATGACGAGAATTATTCCAGTCAATTTTATTTTTCCGAAAGAATATTTTTTTATATTGTTTTTTTAGCACTCTTATATATTGACTTTAAGCGTTCAATGAAAATTCTGGTATCTGATTTTAACAAATCTCCATTAACTAGCATTTCATGTTCAGAAATATGAAATTTTTAATTCTTGACCATACTTTTCAGATTCATTTTCATCAAAAAAATTTTTTTAACGCAAGCAGTTGAATTAGAAGTAAATACCCTTCCTCGTTAAACAAACTATCCTCAGAAAGTTGTCTTAAAAATATTATTTAGCGATTTTCTAAGATTCTCATCGGAAATTCTATCGACAACATCTAAATCTTCTATTTTTTTAACTGTGATTTTTTTCTAAATTAACACCGTTTATCTTTTTATCTAATTCATCATAACTCGGAATAACGTGGTAAGGATCAGTTAGTTCAAGCTGGTATTGTTCTAATATTCGCTGGCTAGTTGGGAAATTTTTTTGCTGTTATCATACCTTGAGATTGTTCCGCCGATATCTTTTTTTAAAAAGATATAATCGACCTTCATTGTAATAAACTCCTAATGTAAAAAAAGACTGTCAGACTCCTTGATGGTAGCTCTAATTTGTGAATTAAAAAAACCTGTTCAATTGTTTTTATCACTTTCTTTTTTTGAACTCAATCATGACAATTGCAAGTTTTTCTCAATTCACTAAGTGCATCTTGATTCTTATTATCTCTATATTCTTTATATAATTTTTCTCCAATTACTATCAGAAAAAAATGACTGCATCAATTTTTTTATTGGATTAGAATTTTTTTGTTTCCTTTAGGAAAATAAATCTCCGTCCCAATCAAATCTTTATTGAATAACTGGGCATTAATAAGAGCATAAATAAACTCCCACTTGTAAAACTCTTCATTCGGTTCATTATCCTTATTTTTTATGGAAATGTTAGTTAAGATTTTGCCATCAACTGGAACGAATGATTTTTCTAACTTCTCACGTGTCAGGTATTTACTTCTAAATTCTAATCTTGCAGAAGAAAAATTTTTACTCATTGGAAAGCCTCGCTTTCCAAGACAACAGAATGTGTGCTGATGGATTGTATCATCGTCTTCCTTCCTATATCAAAACATTTTTAACCGTTTGATACGGTTTATTTTTTAGCTTAATGCTATTGAAATGTGCTTAAAAATCACTCTATGAAGCACGTTACCATTATTATAACATAATCGGCAATACAATTGCATTAGAGTTGAGAGAATTTATTAATTTCTTTAGTCATTTTTTCAATCACTTAAACTCTCCCCTAGAACATGTCGCCATATTTCAAATCTAAACGCTAGATATAGCATCACATTGAATAGTTTTAAAAATTGAACTTGATTTAACTCCTTGTCCCACCGTCCATGTCCGATCATGTGACGGTTTGGTTCGTCTAGCGTAAATCGTTTTGTATCTTTGAAAAATTGATATAGCCATTTAAAGAAACCTAAATCCACAATTGGCTTGTTAAATACTGAATTATCTAACTCTTGCACTGCTCGACGACCAACGGGTATAAAGCGTGCATTGCTTTGTATTTCAGAGAATCTGGTTATTACTCCATCAATAGCTAAGCTTGCTAAAGTATAAGCAGCATAGTAATTTTCTGAACGATAGCTTTGTAGCATTGAATCAAGCAAGGGCTTTGAATAACAACCTGCATTTATCAATTCTTGATAAATGTTATCATCCCTAACATCTTCACTTAGCTGTTTGAGCCATTCTTGCTCCAACTCATCTGAAAGCCCACTCTTAAACTCTCTGAGGTCTCCTGCATAATTAAGATAAATAACCCAGCCCTCATTAGCCATAGTCTCAAAACCAGCCATAATCTCTTTGTTTTCTTCTTCAGAATATGGAGTCGGAATAGACTCAAAAACTCTTTTTAGGTCAGCAAGGATATTTAAAAAGTTTATTTGTAATCCTTCATTTACTTCGGCAATGCTTTGAGCAATTTTTGTTTGAGCTTGAATAGCATCTTTTAATATTATCAGGTAAGGATACAGTTTTGATTGTTTGAGCAAAACTCTTAGCCATAACTGCAAGTACTTTTTGGTTGATTGCCTTATTCTTAATTTTTGTAAATTCCGACCAAGATGCTAAAATAGGTGCGATATTCTTCATCAATTGGTTTACGTCAGACTCTTTATTTGGATCTATTTTGATTTCTTTGGTCATTTAATATCTCCCTTCTTTATCTTAAAAAAATACGGCTTTTTTTCTTTTTATTCTGTAAATTCGTTTCAATTCATGTACTACCCCATTATATTTTTTTCCATCTTTATAAGAAATTATGAGATTTCCTTGAGCATTAGGAATAAAAACATTGAATTGAGAACCTTCATAACCAACAAACCTATGGCTTTTTGCTCTGCTATGTGCAATTCTAGCTTCTAAAATAATACCTCTAGGGATAGGCTCGAATTCTAAATCATTCTTCTTAAATACAGGTGTTACTCTGTAATGAATATCTCGTCCTTCATCAAGTGACTCTTGAATTATCTTCTCAAAACATTTCATTCCATAGGCTTTTTTATCTCCATTAAATGTTTCAGCTGAGTTAGTCCAATCAGTTAACATTACAAAGTTTTGCCACTTTTTGTAATCGAAAGTATGAGCGTATTTAACAAGAGATCGGGCAATTAGATGCCCCTCGTGAAAGACACCAGTAGATGAAATTTTATTTTGTCCCCATATTGAATTTGGATGGTTGCTCCAAAATGCGTCAATATCATCATTTTTTTGCTGAGACCTAGAACCCTTAGATAAGATGGAGAGTTCACAGTAGATTCTGCTTAATAAAATCTCATCGTCTGGTTTTTGAATGTTAAAGTATAAAAAAGAAGGAATCGCACTATTAAACCACTTTCCATTATTTAAGCTATAATAACCCGACTCGTGAAACACACTGTTTTCAAGCAACTCTTTCAACTCAGTATAATCGGCATAGGTTCTCTGAATAGCCTCCTTAGTAGGCATAAAATCTTTTGTATACCTGTCACTTCTGCTCATACAAAACGCACTCTCTTTCGTTTATTTACTACAATTATTATAACACGCTACATGACTTCAACGTATACTCTTTGAACAATAAAAATGTACAAAATGCTTCTTATTTTATAATCTATTGCGTGCTCTGAAATAGCCTCTTGCCACTCTACAACTCAAAACAATTTTAGCACTCAAAATGAACATTATTCAGTCTAAATATAATGTACAAAACAAAAAAATAAAGTACACTTTTTTTAACGAATGTACTTTATGCTTCTAATTCAGTTGTATCAATAGTTTAGCTCTAGTTTAGTTAATTGTACATAAATTTTTTTAGTTTATTAATTTATTTCATTATCCCATAATTTGGATTCATCAGGAAAAAAATATAGTCATGTATTTTTAAAATATTGCTCTCTTACTACATCAACCCACTTATTTATCATGTCAGCGACTACCATAGAATCACCAGAAGGATATACCATCAAAAAGTAACCCAGTAAGTCGTGCTATTGTGATGGCAGAGTGTTCACTAGGTATTGTTAATCCATAATCAGTATGTTCAACAGTTCGAATATGTCGTATTTTTGATAAATATAAAATCCAGCGTTCCATTTTAATCTTATTAATTTTCATACCTTACAAAGCAACGACCATATTTTTTTACTAGTTCGATTCTTGAAATTTTTTTCACAATAAATAAACTCTGAATTATTTTTATCCTGTTTCGGTTTGTTATATGTGATATAATATAGATAGAGAGTGCTGATTTATGAAGCACCTTTCAGGAAATGTAAAAATATGTTAAGGAAAAAAATAATATCCAAAAAAATGAAAAAAATAAGCTTTTTTTAAAGACATTCCTGATCAAAGAAAAAAATTCAATCTCAAAGAGGACTTAAACGCATCAATGAGTCAATATTTGATGAGTATATAAAACAGAATAATTATTTTAATGCTATTAATGGTTTTTGAAACACTTTTTTTGAGTGATAAAGAATCTAAAATTTACCATAAAAAAATATTTCTTTTAATGATTTTTAGACGAGTGTATAATCTAGATAAGCAAATTTCTAAGGAATTATATAAGCAACTAGCTTTTAGTTGAATTAGCACTTAGTTCTAGTATTTCTTATCATTTAAGTAAGTCTTATTTTTGGTAATTTGAATACAATTACTTCAAATTTAAACACTTTCTACCTTGATATTAATCATTATTCTATTCCTAATCAAAATTCTGGTCCAGCACATTTAGTTAATTATTTTTTTATAACTATGATATTCAAAAACATGAAGTATACAATAGCCATAAATTTTTTTAAAAAAATATGTACAGAAAGACGTTTTTTTGCGCATAATGTCGATTTCACTGGTACTTGTACTTATCATAGTAGATTAGGTAATCAGATATTATTTTTTTGATGGAGAATTTAGAGGAAAAATTTAGAGGTGTCGAAAAAAACAGATTCAAAGGAAAATTTGTAGTTGATTCAGCACAGTCTTCAGCTTTGCAAAACTTGTCTAATAATCAACAATTAACAAATTTTAGAATGAACGGATGCACTGGAGACTTTATTAGTTTAAGTTACAGCGATTACTGCAAATTTAAGTACCCATATGTAGCAAAATATGAATATCCACCTATATGGGTAGTTATTAACACTTTGATGCTAAATGATTTGATTGTACTATTTTTTTAGGTCTAGACTCTACTATTCAAAAATAATATTATGAAAGATTTAGGTTTTTGTAGGGAGTCCATCTTCTAAGAAAGAAGAGTTTATAAATTATCTTGAAATAATGAGAGAAGCTAGAAATTGTGTTGCACACTATGGTCTAATTTCTCGAATTCGAACTCCTGAAAAATTTGATTCTAAATACTAATTTAGTTCGTCGTCTAAAACTGAAACCTAAAATTAATAATTCTAATGATTTAAAGAAAATCGCTTTATTTGATATATTGAAAGTACTAAACGAGGTTACCTTATTCGATGTTAGAAGAATCAGAAAAAAATATTTTTTTAATATATTTTTTTGAAAAAAATATTATTCAGTTAAAATGGAAAATTAACAAAAATTTTTCTAAAAAAAGAGTGAAATAAAAGTGTTGACAATATTATACGATACTGATATAATGTTCACATAATTGAATTGCCGAGACGGCGTGAGTGCCTTAGTGATGGGTACTCTAAATGAAGCTCCAAATTTATTGGAGCTTTTTTTATATTCAACCAGCGTATATACTGGGAGATCTGATTGAGGGCTGTTAATTATTATTAACTGCATTGCTTAGATATTTAATTCGTAAAGTGAACGCCACCTCGAATACGCACCATCAGTAAAACCGTTCTTCATTAGAGTAATGATCTCTAAAAATTGTTGGAGACCTCTTCCGTGTATATATTTCAAGGCTGTGTATTTATGAATAGATTTTTCTCTCTCCTTATTATCAATTTTATTTACATAATCAGAGTAATCCTTTATAGCTTCAAAAAAACCATCATATACATTGTCTCTGAGGCTGCGAAGGCTTTGAACCATTCTTGATTTATTCTTGCGACTATTTCAGCTTCCTCACATCTGAACAAAAGTGTATTTTCGTACATTACACTCTTGGCATTGGCTACTAATTGATTTGAAGTATCGTTAATCATCTCTAGTAATAATTCCGAAAATCTGCCTTCTAATTATACCATCAATAAAATATAAATATAAAGCATGCTCTTACGCAAGATACGCTCATATTTTTTAAAATGTACAATTGAACCACCACTTCTTCTGCTATTACTTGAGTATAAAATGTACAAATCAATTCCTTAAATCAGATGATGTGATGTACTAGAAAACATACAAAAATACCTCTCTAAAATAATGTACAAAAACAAAAAAATAAAGTACACTTTTTAAATAATGTACTTTATGCTTTTAATTCAGTTGTATCAATGGTTTAGCTCTAGTTAAGTCAATTGTACATAAACTTTTAGTTTTCTAGATCCTTTTCAAACACAAAACAATCAGCAAATCACATGGATTTACTGATTGTTTTTTTCTGTAACTTATTTTTCTACATATCGAAATGGAATCTTGCTACCACAGAGCCAATTATAGACTCGGTCATTGACTTGAACATTCATAGCTTCATGGGCATATTCTGGCATGATTAAATGCTCTTTTGGACATTCTAATCGATTATAAATGGCAAACTGTGTCTCAGGATAACAGACATCATCATCTAGACCGGTAATCATGTGAACTTGTCCTTTGATGCGATGGGCAAAGTTTTTTACATCAATATAGGCCAAAGTCTGCATCAAACGATCTTCGGTCTCATGGAATGGATCATGGAACTTGAAATAACGGAAAAGCTCGTCATAGGCCTCACTGGTATTTCCAATCTCTAATACCCGTCTGAAATCCGATAAGAATGGGTAAATGGCGACTGTTCGTTGAATCCTTTGATTCAATCCAGCAGCTACAAGGGCTAAGGCACCACCTTGAGAAGCTCCGTAGCTAGCGAGTTTGCTGTCGTCTACTTGAGGAAGGCTGGCTACAATTTCAATTAACTGGTAAAGATCTAAGTAGACATCCTTATAAAAGAGCTGGTCCGGACCTTCCACGGCGCCACGTATAATCTGTCCTTTGACCGTATTTCCAAGTGGTGAGCGGTCACCGTCTGTTGAATAGCCTGACTGCCCTCTCACGTCCATAGACACAACACCATTGCCGGCTACTGTATAAGCCAACATATCAGCCCAATCCCAACAACGACCCATATAGCCATGAAAATGGAAAATAACGGGAACCTTTTGTTCCGTTTTTGGCAGGATCATTCTTGAATAGACAAGGCCATTTCTGGTTCCTTTAAAGGTTAATTCATAACAAGCAACATTTGGAATGCTGAAATCTCGTTCTTCGAGCTTGTATTCAGGCAGTTCAGTCATCTTTGCTAGGGCTTGATCCCAAAAAGCATCAAAATCTGAGGGAACCTCATCCCGTCCCTTATAATCTTTCATTGTTTCTAATAATTTGGGATCTTTCATAAAATTCTCCTTAAGTATGTGTAATCGCTACCAAAAATGTACCGTATTTACTTAAGGATTGCAAGAGACAAATAAAAAATACATAACCGAAATTATGTAATTTAATTATAGATTTAAAAAAATAGACTTAATTGTTTCACTAGATCTGGATTAGTGGGTAAAGCTGAATGATGAGCCTTGCGTCCTTTTAAATTTACTTCTGTATAGGCTTGTTTCTCAAAAATAGATTGTGCTGCTTGTGCACTAGAGAGAGGCACGATGCCATCTGATTTTCCAGCAAAGCTACCTATAAAATTAAGGACTTCTACTTCTTTTCCCAGGCGATGCTTCCATGTTTGAAAATCGTCATACATCTCTTGATTGAAATGGTAAGGACTTCCAATAATAGCCAACTTGGTTACGGTTACCTTCTTTTTCTCTAAAAAGCCACTTTCCAATAAACCAGTCAAAACCAGTCCACCATTAGAATGCCCTACTGCCTTGAACTCTGTAAAATGATAGTGATCAAGAAGGTAGGTTAGAGCTATCTTAAGGGATTCGATTTGCTGCTTGATATTGCTGTAGCCGTCTCGATTGTTCTCGAAGCCAATCACAATCATTGGATTCGGCTCTTTCGTATTCAATCTTCCTTCCATCTCTATAGAATCATCTTTGTTGACTTTTATTTAAGAGACTCTGTTTTTTTCTAGAAAATCGATGGAGCATGCGGATGGTTCCATTGAATCGCTGGATACTGGCTGAACTCCCAGGTACAAGGATGATTGGTCTGATCGGTGGTTTCTTTGGCCCTTTAGGAAATTCAAAGGGCTTTCTGTGAGAAGAAAACATTCTTACAATGAAACGAATGACTTGTTGAAATAGTTTTTTTAACATGATCCTCTAGTAGTAGTTTCTAAAAGAACCCAGAACAGTGTGTTCCAGGCCCTTATTAGAAACGATTATTTCCGTTTTTTCTTATTTTTGCGCATTTGTTTGGCCATCTTGTTCATCGCCCGTTTCATCATAAATTCACCGGCTTTTCCTTTGAGACCACCACCAAACATTTGGCTCATATCAGGCATTCCAGCGCCTCCACCAAGAGCTGATAAGTCAGGCATGCCACCTTGTCCCATCATGCCTTCGAGGGCAGACATATCTGGCATTCCACCAGGCATGTTTTTCGGCATATTATTGGGATTGAGCCCCATTTGTTTCATCATCTTGTTCATATCGCCAGAGAGGACACCTTGCATCATCTGCTTGGCTTGGTTAAAGTCCTTGATGAATTTGTTGACTTCGACAAAGCTATTTCCTGATCCAGCAGCAATCCGACGACGACGGCTTGGATTCAAGAGATCTGGATTTTCCCGTTCAGCTGGTGTCATGGATGATACGATCGCACGTTTGCGAGCAATTTCTCGTTCATCGACCTTGAGGTTCTTCATAGCTGGATTGTTGGCCATACCTGGAAGCATCTTAAGCAGGTCTTCCATTGGTCCCATGTTTTGAACTTGGTCTAACTGATCGATGAAATCGTTGAAGTCAAAGGTGTTTTCCCGCATCTTCTCAGCGAGTTCAAGAGAGCGTTTCTCATCGTATTCTTGAGAAGCCTTCTCGATCAGCGTCAGCATATCCCCCATACCGAGGATCCGACCAGACATACGGTCTGGGTGGAAGGTTTCGATATCAGTGATTTTTTCACCAGTACCAGTGAACTTGATTGGTTTTCCAGTAATCTGACGGACAGAAAGGGCCGCACCACCACGGGTATCCCCATCAATCTTTGTCAAGATGACCCCGGTTACTTCGAGTTGTTCATTGAACTCACGCGCCACATTGGCTGCCTCTTGACCAATCATGGCATCGACAACCAAGAGGATTTCATTTGGTTCAGCAAGGGCTTTGACGTCGCGCAACTCGCCCATGAGTTTTTCATCGATTTGCAGACGACCGGCTGTATCGATCAAGACATAGTCATTGTGATTGGCTCTCGCTTGCTCCAAACCTTGACGAACGATCTCTACTGCAGGGACTTCTGTACCGAGTGAGAAGACAGGGACATTGATCTGCTGACCAAGAGTTTTCAACTGGTCAATAGCTGCTGGACGATAGATATCGGCCGCAATCATCAAAGGACGTGCGTTTTCTTCCTTGACCAATTTGTTGGCCAATTTACCCGCAAAGGTTGTTTTACCAGCCCCTTGAAGACCGACCATCATGATAATGGTTGGAATCTTTGGAGATTTGATAATTTCTGCAGTTTCTGAACCTAAAATCGCTGTCAATTCTTCATCGACAATCTTCACGATTTGTTGGGCAGGGTTGAGGGTTTCGATGACCTCATGACCTACGGCCCGCTCGCGGACCCGTTTGATGAAGTCTTTTACAACAGGAAGGGCAACGTCGGCCTCTAAGAGGGCTAGACGAATCTCTTTGGTTGCCTCTTGGACATCCGCTTCAGAGATTTTCCCTTTCTTACGAAGATTTTTAAAGACGTTTTGTAAACGTTCGGTTAAACTTTCAAATGCCATACTCTTTCTCCTAGTTTTTTTCAATTCAGTGGAAATCGTCCGAAATGTTGCAAACATTCTAGTTCTTCGGGTGTGACTTCTTTCATGATTTCATTTGGATATCCCCAACAGCTAAAAACCTATTTGCATAGCTTTGGAGATATCATTGGGCGAGATAATCTGTAGTCGAGTAGGAAATACTTCCTGTGCGACTAATAGTTTGCAAGGTATTCCTTGATAAATGACGAGACTGCCCATAATCACTCCCGATTGTCAATGCTTGATAAAATTTCAACCTGCTCTTGTAGAAAAGTATCTTCCGGATAGCGTTCTAAAATCTGATCAAAAATCTGGCTGCGTACAATGTAATCGGAATACATATGGAGTTTCATTTCGTAATCTTCCAAAATCTTTTCTGTACGTTTAATATTGTCATAGACCGCTTGACGGCTCACTCCAAACTCTTCTGCAATCTCAGCCAAGCTGTAGTCATCTGCGTAGTAGAGCTCGATGTAGTTCATCTGCTTGTCCGTCAAGAGCGCTGCATAAAACTCAAAGAGCGCATTCATTCGGTTGGTTTTCTCAATTTCCATACCTTTCATTATATCAAAAAAGCCCGCTAAAGACTAGCGGGACTTGATGCTTTTTGAGCTTGAAATAAGGGGATACATCATTAGAGTTTCAGTGCCAACATATTGACCGTCATCCCTGCTGCAGTTCCCATCAAGAAGATGGTATCTCCTTCCTTCACATAGCCATGATCCAGTGCATAGGCTAGGCCGAAAGGCACGGCTACCGAAACCATATTTCCATAATCACTGACAATATTGAGGTACTTGTCTTTGCCAACGCCCAATTTGTCCATGACGAGTGGTAAGGCACGACTTGCTTGGTGAGGAATAATATAGTCTACAGCATCTTTAGAAATGCCTGATTTCTCTTGGAATTCTTGAAACATTTCTGGAATAACACGGGCAGAAAGCAAAAGAATCTTCTTCCCTTTCATATCAAACATGAAATCAGTCTTGGTTGCTTCAGAGTACAATTTCGGATGATACGCTGTCAAACCACCACGAATTTCGGTGTCATGGGCTCCCTCAGACCAGGTACGTTGCATACTGGCAATGATTCCTTTATCTTCCTTTGTTGCTTCAAAAATAAAGGCTGCAGCTCCATCGCTAAACAGTTCAAAGCTTTCTTTTTGTTTGGGATTCAGCCCTAGGCTACCTACTTCACTGGATACAATCAGAACCCGACGATATTCTCCACCTTCAATCAGATAAGAGACAGTGCTTAAAGCTGATACAAAACTGGTACAAGTTGTATTGATATCCATAGCAGGAATCGTCAGTCCTTTGGCCACGCGCTCATGGATCAAAGCTGCTGTACAAGGAATGGGCTGAACACCAACTGCACTAGCCGAAACCAGGCAGTCGATGTCCGCCATTTCAAGCCCCGCATGGTTTAAAGCCGCTTCAATCGCACGCGCTGCAAGATCAATCTGTGTTTCTTCTCCTTCTTTCACGCGGTAACGAGTCTGGTCTTTGAAAGTTACGGTATGAGCTGGAAGCGCTGTTCCATAGCCTTTAATTTGCAAATGTCTTTTTACAGTAGTCATAGGATTCTCCTTTTATTGAAGTCGTTGAACACGTTTTAATTTACGTGTTGGGTCCCATTGGTAGTCGATAAATTGAATACTTGGGAGGATGAATTGTTTTTGCTGAGCTAAGAGTTCAAATTGAGCAAAGATCGCTTGCTCCATAGACTTTGTCCGGTGACTCAAGGCAATGGTAATGGATCCATCTGCCAACTGAGTTACTTGATAGTCCTGAATATTTTCGACAAAGAGAATGCACCGTCGAATAAAATCCGGATAGATTATCTGGCTACTGCCATCTTCTTTATTGAAATAGAAGATATCGTCCGATCGTCCTTCGATCTTTGCGATTCTAGTAAAGACGGAACCACAAGGGCAAGGAGACTTTTCTTCCACCAAAATATCATTGAGGCGGTAGCGATAGATAGGTTGACTGGTTCGTTTGAAATCCGTAATAATCGGATAAAAGCGGTTATCATCAAGATACTCTTTTTCGACAGACAAAATATCTTCGTTGAGATGTAGATTGCCTTCTGAACAGGTACAAGCTAAAAATCCTTCTGTCGCTTGGTAGACCTGATCAACCTTGTCTAGTTGAAAAGCTTTAGCGATGATCTGAGCATCTCGATGTTCTAGAATCTCTGCGACAGAAACAACCTTGACAGGTTGGATCGCAAGTTGCTGATTGCTGACATAGTTGGCTAACTCAATCAAGGTTGAAGCTGGTGCGACCACAATGGTTGGTTGATAGTCTTTGAGACGCTCTAAATGCTCCTTGCTATCCTTGAAAATATCAAATATTCCAAGCGGATAAGGCCTGAATTAATGGTTTGATAGAGTTCATTGTCCGCTCGTAAGAAAAAGGCAATGCGATGACCAAACAATTTTCCTTTCGGTAGCATCTTGGCTAGAATCGCTGCAGCCCACATACTTCTTTCTTTTTCTGTGGTGACAAAAACTCCTCGGTGGCCGGAAGTCCCAGAAGACAAGCCTACTGCTACTTCTCCATTCATCTCAGTAAAATCTCGCGTCTGTTCTCCGCGAATCGCCATCTCTAAAGCCTGATCTCGATCCACCCCTAGGGTATTGAGTTCATTGAAATGCGTCATCATGAAGGTTTTATCCATGGTCCCAAAGGATTCGGGAGGATGGGTTTGAAAATAGGGAGATTGAGAAGTGATAAATGCATGGTAGCGTGCCAATTGTTTATCTTGGTATCGCTTCAAGGCCTCCTTTGAACGGAATCGATGGCACCATCTGGTTTCAATAAAGGTTTTCAGAAAGACTGTTTTTTTCATTTAAAATCCTTTCAATCCGATCTTGCGGGTCGTGGCTGACCACAACTTGAATGCCATCTTGCAAGAGTGTTTCCAGCAAATCAGCTCCTTTTAAATAAGCCTTCTTATCATCCTGAACCAAGGAAGGAATGAGACGCATTTTCCGTGTGAAAGGCAAGAGGTCTACTCCCCAAGAAAGATCTGCTCCGATGAAGAGTTTGAGCTCATCCAGATAAAGACAGCCTTGCCCTCTCGCATGTCCATCGATAGATGATACAAGAATGCTCCCATCCCCAAAAAGATCCGCAGTCGGGCGATAGGGGAAAGCAGGATGTCTTTGATCTGCTTTGAGACAAGTCACCCGATCCTTAAAATCAGCTGGCAAAAACTCTTTAAAAATCAGATCTTTAAATTTCGGTTTTTGGTACACCTCATAGACTTCCTGGGTGACAAAGAAATGAGCATTTGGAAAAAGGGCTGCTCCACCGAGATGATCAGGGTGCAAATGCGAAAGAATCACATAGGAAATGGCTGCAGGATCAATCCCCCGCTCTTGCAATAGATAATCGATCTGGTCTTCTTTTTTCATCTGCATAGGCGTTGCTAGACGGTACCAGAAATACCGTGCTTTTTTCTTGATCTCATAATGATAGCCAGTATCGTACAAAATATAGCCTTTTTCACGATGATGAATCAAAAAGACACCTGCTGGAAATTGCAATTTTTTGTTTGGAATCCCTTTAAATAAGAGTCCAGAATGACTGCTACAAAAACCTGCTGGAAAATAATCAATGTGCTCGATCATGTTGGACATACTTGTCAATCCCTTCTTCAATGGTCATTTTTGGATAGTAGCCAAGTTCGGTTTGGGCCTTTTGAATATCGAGAGTTTGGCTATATCGAAGGAGATAATAGGTATAGCGAGTCAATGGAGGTTCAGCTTTTAGATGGAATAATCGATACACCCCTTCAAGACTATAAGCCGCGCCTGCTACTAGACCTGCTGGAAGTTTCCGATAGCGGATCGGCTCACCCAATCCTTTTAGTGTGGTTTCAATCAAATACTTAAAGGTCTTTGGTTCTCCATTTGTAATATTATAAACCTGACCGTGCGCTTCTTTTGCTTCCAAAGCCAAACGAATGGCCAAGGCAACATTTTCCACACAGGTCATATCCATAAGCTGCTCTCCTCCTCGAATCAAAGGAATTCCAATTTTTCGACTGAGGCGTAAGACACGAGGCAAAATACTGGTATCCCCTACGCCAAATAATCCTCTTGGACGTAAGATGATACTTGGCACATCTGGATAGTCAGAAAAAAGTTTTTCAGACGCCAATTTGCTTCGGATGTAATTGTTGAGGCGATTTTCTTTTGGAGCATCGCTTTCCTTGATGTTTAGTTGGTCTTTGCCAGCTGCGTAAATACTAGGAGAAGAAACGTAAACCAAACGTTTTACCGCATATTCACGGCACAAGTCAAGGACATTTTGAGTACCAACTACATTCGCCTGATAGAAGGCCTTCCAAGGTCCCCAGGCAGTGGATAAAGCTCCAGCGTGAACCACAGCATCAACAGACTGAAAGGCTTGTTTTAATTCCTCAATAGAGCTCAAATCCCCTTTCACAAATTGGACGCGCTCATTTTCCAGGGCCTTCCCAATTTTTTCATTTCGGCCAAAGGCTACAATGGAATAATCGTGAGCCAACAACTCATCGATCACGTATTTTCCAAGGAAGCCAGTCGCACCTGTTACAAGAATTTTCATAGTTTCCCATCCGTTCCACGTCTTAATAATCGTTGAATCTCAAACTCCAAAGTATCCAACGGCTTGTAGGTTTTTGAAAGTTTGTTTAGTCTTTCTAACTTTTCCCAAGATTCTTTTTTTAATAGGGCATTAAAACCTGCTTGAATCTCTTCGGTGCGATTACGATGTGCTTGAAAAGCAATTCCTGCTTCTACTCCTCGAATCGCATAGTCAAATTGGTCATAATCATGTGGCAAGATCAAGGCTGGTTTTTTAAATTCGATACACTGATAAAAGATTCCAGCTCCTCCATGATGAATGACATAGTCCATCTGCGGAATATATTCTTTGTAGGGCAGATATGAGACAACCGTCACATTTGGTGCTACTTCTTCTTCAGAAAAGTCTTTTGCCCCATCACCTAAGGTGACGAAAGTGACATTCTGGATGCTCTTTGGCCAAATGCTTGGTTTGTTCTAGCAAATTCTCCTTTGCCCAAGGCAACTGGGTTCCACATGTCACGAGTACCTTCGTCTTGTCGTCGTAAGGACGGAGATCTAAAGGATAATCTTCAGCTTTTTCAAGAGAAGTCCCCAAAGGGCCAAGCCAGGCATATTGATGAGGGAAATGTGTTTTCAACTCAAGCTCCATCATCCCAATTCCAAAGATGGCATAAGGAGAGTAGATGGTCTCCACTCCATTTTGATTGTACAACTTGAAATTGTATCGTTTTAAGCGTTTGCGTAAGAGGAAAGCCCCACAGTATTTTCCAATGCGCGTGAGTTTACGGCATAGTGCTTGGATCTTCTCTTCCTTCTTCGTACGCGCGACTCCCATCCCTCCGAAGAAGCAAGGAGGACCATAAGGAGTTTCGATTGCAAATTGTGTTGCCATGGTGGTAATCCAAGGAATTTCTAACTCTTCTGCCACAAAGCCTGCTGATAGAGTGATAAAGTCAGCAATGACAATATCTGGACGGTTGACACGCCACTCCTCTAGCAATTGATCCGATACATGATTAATCAAATCAAGACTCCTAGACAATTGCCGATAAGCTGAAAAGAGATTGTGTTTTTTATCGTTATTAGCCACACGTTCAAATTCTTCTACTTTGTCCTCTAGAATCGGAACGACCGTGAAGCCGAGACTTTCTGCGACGGCTTTTTTCTGAGGACCCGTGAAAACTCGGATTTCCATAGTTGGATCATCTAATAAGGGTTTAACGAGATTTAAAGTTGGGTACAGATGCCCACTCAAGGGAACAGCTACCACATCGATTTTAATTTTTTTCATTTTTTCCTGCCTTATATCTTTTTTAGATCTAAAACTAGCTTCTATCTATTAATTCGTAAAAATCAAAAATTGAAGAAAAAAATAAAAATTTTTTTAAAAAAATTTTTTAAAAATTTTTCAATGTTGCCTTTACTATCACTATTTAGAAAGAATGATTTCAACCTAAAAAGCTCCCAAATGCCCAAAGAGAGTGAGCCTCTCAGACATTTGAAGAGTTTTTCTATTTTTTTACGATTTGCGAGCTTAGTTATTTTTCCAAATAAAATTCGAACCGCTCGCCGACATACTGACTTTTTACATACTCAAAAGCCGTCCCATCTTCAAAATAGGAAACCTGTGTCAGACCTAAAATAGCCTGCCCTTTTGAAATCTGTAAGTACTCCGCAATCTTATCCTTGGCCAATCGCGCATAGATGGTCTGGTGCGACTTTCCAATCTTATAGCCATGACGCTCCAAGGTTTGGAAGAAATGGCTGGTAACCTCTTCACGATTGAAATTCTTAATAAATTTCTCTGGAATAGAGGCCACTTCATAAACAACAGGGATCCCATCGGCATACCGGACCCGCTCCATCCGAATGATGGTTTCTGTCTTATCAATGCCCAATTTGTCCACTTCTTGGAGGCTAGGAATGGTTTTACGGTAAGAAATCACTTGGCTAGAAGGTTCCTTGCCTTGCGATTTCATAATTTCTGTAAAACTGGTTGTGCCTCGCATTTTTCTTGGACGCGCGTGCTAGTGATAAATGTGCCACTTCCTACTCGTCTTTCAAGCACTCCTTCTTCAACCAGAAGGGTAATGGCCTGACGAAGCGTCATCCGACTCACTTGAAATTTCTCAGCTAGATCGCGTTCGCTGGGAAGGCGCTCCCCGATTTTCCATATTTTTTGATCAATCTCAGACTTAATCTGATCATGGATTTGGATGTAAGCTGGAATCATAACCTTGCTCTTTCTCTGTGTTATCTCTATTGTAGCGTAAAATTCCTAATTCTTCAATCAGAGATTGGTAAAGACATGGCTTTTGTGTTAGAATAGAGGAAAGTAAATTTCTTTAAGAAGGGGATAAGATGACAAACCTATCAACTGATTTGCATGATGTTGAAAAAATCATTGTGCTTGACTACGGTAGCCAATACAATCAGCTTATTTCACGTCGAATTCGTGAAATTGGTGTCTTCTCAGAATTGAAGAGCCATAAGATTTCTGCTGATGAAGTTCGTGCAATCAATCCAGTTGGGATCGTTCTTTCAGGCGGACCAAACTCTGTATACGAGGAAGGTTCTTTTGATATCGATCCTGAAATTTTCGAACTCGGTATTCCAATCCTTGGAATCTGTTACGGGATGCAATTATTGACCCATAAATTGGGCGGGAAGGTCGTTCCTGCAGGTGATGCTGGTAACCGCGAATATGGACAATCCGAACTGACTTTGACAGAATCTTCCGCTCTTTTTGCTGGCACACCAGACAAACAATTGGTCTTGATGAGTCACGGAGATGCTGTTACAGAAATTCCGGCTGACTTTATCCGCACTGGTACTTCTGCTGACTGTCCATTTGCATCCATTGAAAATCCAGACAAGAAAATCTACGGAATCCAATTCCACCCTGAGGTTCGTCACTCTGTTCACGGTTATGACATCTTGCGTAACTTTGCCTTGAACATCTGTGGGGCTAAAGGTGACTGGACCATGGACAACTTCATTGACATGCAGATCAAAAAAATCCGTGAAACCGTCGGAGACAAACGTGTCCTTCTTGGTCTTTCAGGTGGTGTTGACTCTTCTGTTGTTGGGGTTCTCCTTCAAAAAGCTATCGGCGATCAATTGATCTGTATCTTTGTAGACCACGGTCTTCTTCGTAAAGGAGAAGCTGACCAAGTGATGGATATGCTTGGTGGTAAGTTTGGTTTGAACATCGTCAAAGCAGACGCTGCTAAACGTTTCCTTGATAAGTTAGCTGGTGTATCTGATCCTGAGAAAAAACGGAAGATCATCGGTAACGAGTTTGTTTATGTCTTTGATGACGAAGCAAGTAAGCTCAAAGATGTGAAATTCTTGGCACAAGGAACTCTCTACACTGACGTGATCGAGTCTGGTACGGATACTGCTCAAACCATCAAGTCTCACCACAATGTGGGTGGACTTCCAGAAGATATGCAGTTTGAACTGATCGAGCCACTGAACACTCTTTATAAAGATGAAGTTCGTGCACTTGGTACTGAACTTGGTATGCCAGACCACATCGTATGGCGCCAACCATTCCCAGGACCAGGTCTTGCCATCCGTGTTATGGGAGAAATCACTGAAGAAAAACTTGAAACAGTCCGTGAATCAGATGCTATCCTTCGTGAAGAAATCGCCAAAGCAGGTCTCGACCGCGATATCTGGCAATACTTCACAGTCAACACTGGCGTTCGTTCAGTAGGAGTTATGGGAGATGGCCGTACTTACGACTACACGATTGCCATTCGTGCTATCACTTCTATCGACGGAATGACAGCTGACTTTGCGAAGATTCCATGGGAAGTCCTCCAAAAAATCTCAGTTCGTATCGTAAACGAAGTTGACCACGTCAACCGCATCGTCTATGATATCACAAGCAAACCACCTGCAACTGTAGAGTGGGAGTAAAAAAAAGGTCCAGTGGACCTTTTTTTATGAGCTTAACATAAAATTTCTAATTGAGTATAAAAATAGGAAACCACACACAAAAAGCACTCCGACTTCTTGTCAGGAGTGCTTTCCTGCTGATTTTAGCCAACTAAACCACTAAAGAATTTGACAATAGCATTCCAGATGGCTCCGAAGAAGCCAGCAATGGCATTCCACGCATTTGTAAAGAAGTTTCCACTGTCTTTTAGAATAGCATCTGTATCAAAATTGAGATTGATATTGTTAAAGGTATCGCCTGCTTTATCCACGATACTATCTTTCAAGTCCGACAAGGTCTTCGTAAAGCTTTTGCTATTGATGACGCTACTCTTTGAAAGATTCACTGCGAAATTCACGATCAAATTGATCTGGTTACCTGTCACGGTTGTATCCAGCTTATAATTTTTCAGGGTTTCTTCGACGATCTTTCGAATATCATCCTTGCTTAAATCCTGATTGTTCTGTTTAGCATTGGCTACTGCTGTTTTAATGTCGGTCAATGCTACGTTTAACTTATCCGCATCGAAGTTTTTCTTTCCCGCGTTCTCTTCATTGATCCCGGATAGAGTCTTTAACTCTTCTTGGGCCAGATCTTTGCTTTCTTGAGAAACTTTGGCACCATTTTTCTCAAGCGAGTAATAGATCCCAGCCAAGGCACTTTCTCCGGTCACTTGAATAGGGGAAGCTACTGTAATTTGAGCATGCTCCAATCCAAGTGTAACGGCTGCATTACGATACATATCTGCAGTGACCTTGGTGATATTTTGAGGTGTCACGATATTCACTTCTAGTGGCTTATTTTTGCCTAATTTTTGAATTTTAACAGAGGAATAAAGTTCCAAACTATCATCGTTCGCAACGTTCATAATCGAAGAATAAACCTCTGGTGTCATGGTCTTCCACTCTTCTTCTTTATCTTTTGAACTATCGTAGTTCAAGAGACTCAAGGTTTGTTCGATTTGACTTTGGTCCAGCGAATAGCCCAAAACATAGTCTGGTTTGACATAGGTTTCATCGATGACTTTCTGCACATTGCTATCTGCAGAAACACGTGGGACAGCTGTAAACAAGGCTAAAAGTCGTTGTTACAAACAATGCAATCTTCTTTATTTTCATCATTTTCTTCTTTCTAATTCAAATCAACTCCGGGTATCTCTTATTACCTTTCTCACCTCACTAGAGATGAAAAAAGAAGTAAATAAAGAGTTTACCCACTTCAATTTTCATTATACAGTTGATTTCTTAAAACTAGCTTACAGTTTTTTTAAGAATGCATGACATTTTTATTTTCCCCAAAGAAACTGGATCAACAGCTTATCTACTATTGGATTTTCATGAAGTTGGCTATGCTGGGCACCTTTACCATCAATCTTTTCTTCACGGTAGCTTTTTTTGCACGCTCTACTACTAGGTAGCGAAGGGCTTTCGAAGAAACATTGAGAACCGATCCATCCGTCTCTCCACCGATATCACCATAGATATTAAGCACATCGATTTGATTTTCAGGATAGACTTCCCGAAGAGCTAAAAGATGCTGGTACTGCTCATTCATTGCGGAGGGTTTACCATTTTGCGTATCTAGAGTCAACCCCTGGGGTAGGTTCATCCCTTCGAGTCCAGCAACATGGTTTGCAATGGCGACCTGCTTGATAATTTTTGGTAAATTCTCATCACTTCCATGTTCTAGAAGATAATATAAGACAGACATATTTCCCATAGAATGAGCGACAAGGTTCATTTCTTTGAAAATGATAGGTGTCTTGAAGCTTTTTTGACTACCTGATAGGCATAATTGCTGATGACTTTTTGGATCGGGCGTGCGATTGTTTTGGTATTCCACTTTGATAATTGGATTGACTGCACCTTTTGGAATGGTCCCTGTCAGCCTTTACCTGCCCATCTTCAGCCACGTTTGCAGTGATGACGGTTTGTGTCACCCCTGCTTTTTTTGCCGAATCTGTCATATGTTTTTTTCTGCATTGGCACTCGATCCATAACCATGAAAAAAAATAAGGTAGGGACGACTACTTTTGTAGGTAATTCGTGTGGTCCAGCTGCGTTTTTTGTTGATACTTCCCAAAAAATGAGATACATAGGAGAATCAACCCCAAAAGCAGCCCGTAGAATGATTTTTTGTTCAATAGGAACTCCTCAAGATAATTTAAAACTAACTAGTATTTTATCATAGCTATTCAATGATTTCAAAATATTGAGAATGAAAGAGCCAAAATACACAAAAGATCGAACAATTAAGGAGATAGATAAGAGGCCAGACTACTTGTCCGACCTCTGAATTGATTGATTAAAACCATGAAAATAACTTCATAATCGTCATATTGGTTTCTACTAAGCGGGAATAATAAATGTTACCCCCATTAATGTAGAGTTCCATCCCGTTTAAAAGAGAGATAGGGTGGAGGTAAAGATAAGTTTCACCGGTTACATTGCCAAGACTTGGTGCTACTACATCCCGTGAATAAGCGCGGGCCAACTCTAGGGAATTTGTTCCACCGTGTTTTGCGACGTAATCGATGTAGTCTTTCCCAAAATTATAGGCTTGAACCGCTGTCCAGCTATCAACGCCTTTTTTCTTGGCTTCTTTTAACTCATCTGAAAGAGTTTGAATTCCTTGGCGAATACTGGCCTTATTATCACTAATAGTATTGGTCTCACCACTTGCACTCTCACTCGCCTGCATGACATCGTCTTCTCTGCCTTTGGTCTCCGTATAGATCATAGCCAGAATGAGGTTTTCATTGGCCGTGGTGTCCTCCTCAGCAAGGACTTCTCTAACCAGGGAGCGGTACTGCATGACTTGTTTGACATCATGGTGGATCTGAATTCCCTTGTAGATTCCAAATATTAGTAAGATGAATAAGAAGATCTTCACTATACGTTTAATCATTATTTACTCTGTATATCCTCAATATTTTTGATCAAAATAGAATAGGTCCCATTCTCGTTTAGAATAAATTCAACAGATTCTGCATCTTCATAGACATTATTCGGAACGATCAGTTCAATTCCATTTGACAATGACAATTTCTGATTTTCGAACTTCTTCAACTGGCGACTTGCATCAATTTCTTCAAAAGTGACAGGCTCTGGTACAGCTTCTTTGACTTGGTCAATAAAACTGAGGCGAGCTGTCAGATTATCATCGAAGAGATCATTCGCTAATTTCTCAGGAAAGAGTTTATTTTCTTCCTCAATATGGTTTGAAAAAAATAGCTGATTTAACCTTTGATTGAAATTGAAAATCATCTGTGTTGAAGCTTTCCGCAATCTTCTGGGCTGTTTTTTCTAGTGCCTTGATCGATTTTTTAGGAGAGATCTTGGGTTGCGCCTGCAACAGATTCTCAGAAAAATAGTTCAAGAACGTCCCGTTGTACTTGATCCGTTTTTCAATCAAGTGGTATTTGCGACTTTGAAGATTGATGACCAAAGCTTCATCTGCACCAGTCCCAAAACCAGGTAGATTATTTTGCGTCAGCTTAATCGGATTATCCACTTCACCACCAAGATGCGTCAGGGTTTCCCGTAAGGCAATCCGAAGAAAGGCAAAATGGTCCACCCCTTCTTTTGAGAATTGAATGAACACCAAATCATTGGTCTTTTGATTCTCAGAGACGACAAATTCTTCCTTCCAACGATTCGCTACTGCTACCGAAGTTTCTAATAGGTCATCTGAAATCATCTCAAGAAAAGGATTGTCCTCTTCGAAAATACCGGTCCTGGCTTCATCAGAATAGACCCGTTCAATCTTCTTACGCAAGTATTCCTCAATTTTAGGCGTGATATTGAGAAATTTATCTGCCAGATAGAGATCGGTATCGTCTGGGCTAAATTGATGAATGATGGCTTTTTTTACGTAAATATCCATAAGATGGTTTAGTCCTCGTAAAGTGGAAAGGCGTCTGTCAAGGCTTTGACTTGGCTACGCACTTCGTCTAATACTTCTTGCTTGTCCGCATTCTTCAGCGCTTTGATCATCAGTTCAGCAACGGTGCGACTTTCTTTTTCACCAAAACCACGAGCGGTGATGGCTGCTGCACCAATCCGAATCCCACTGGTCTTAAATGGAGACAAGGTTTCATAAGGAATAGAGTTCTTGTTGAGAGTGATATTAACTTCATCCAACAAGTTTTGCGCCACTTTCCCATTTTCAACGACTTTAGTGACGTCGACAAGGAAAAGGTGGTTCTCTGTTCCGCCTGAAATAACGCGGAAATCAGGATCTTGCAAGAAGACATCAGCCATGGCCTGACTGTTCTTAATCACATTAGCTGCATACTCTTTAAAGGCAGGATCCAGCGCTTCTGTGAAGGCGACAGCTTTGGCTGCAATGACATGCTCCAACGGTCCTCCTTGAATACCAGGGAAAATAGCAGAGTTAATTTTCTTAGCTAACTCCTCATCATTAGTCAAGATCAGGCCTCCACGAGGGCCACGAAGGGTCTTGTGAGTGGTCGTTGTCGTGATATGTGCATAAGGAACTGGACTTGGATGGAGACCTGCTGCCACGAGACCAGCAATATGGGCCATATCAACCATGAGCTTAGCTCCTACTGCATCTGCAATCTCACGGAATTTTGAGAAATCAATAATATGAGAGTAGGCTGAGGCACCAGCAACGATGAGTTTTGGCTTCACTTCTTGGGCTTGTTTTAAGATGGCATCAAAATCCAAGAGCTCTGTTTCAGGATCTACACTATAAGACACAAAGTTATAAGTTTGACCAGAGAAGCTCACAGTAGCTCCGTGCGTCAAATGCCCACCGGCAGCTAGATCCATCCCCATGACGGTATCACCAGGCTCAATCAAGGCCATATAGGCAGCACAGTTTGCCTGACTTCCTGAATGCGGTTGAACGTTCGCAAATTTAGCGCCAAAGATTTCTTTGGCCCGTTCGATCGCGAGACTTTCGACCACATCGACCACATCTGTCCCGCCATAGTAACGACGACCAGGATAGCCTTCGGCATATTTATTGGTCAGAATAGACCCTTGAGCAGCCATCACTGCCTTAGAGACGACATTTTCAGAAGCAATCAATTCAATATTGTTTTGTTGACGCTCTTCTTCTTTAGCGATCGCATTCCATAGGTCTGCATCATAGGCTTTGTAATCTTCTTTATCAAAAATCATAGGTCTACTCCTTTATAAAAAAATTATTTTATGTACATTATCACTGAGGAAGTTTATCATCCTCAAAAGGAAAGCTCTGGCACTTGTGCAAGCAAATCAGCTTGTGTAATCGAACCTTGTCGTAAAATCCTGGCTTTAGAACCCAGAGATATCCAAAATAGTTGAATCTTGGCCAGTCAAGAAAGTCATCATCCTCTATACCAGGAACCACTTGATCAAATTCGCTTACAATAGCCTCATACTTTGTTCCACTTGCATGACCTGAAAGATTAGCCGAGGGACCAACCAAAGGACCGTACTTACGAATTAATTCCAACGTTTTTGGGTGAGCCGGAATACGGAAGCCAACTGTATCCAATCCTGAATGAATCCAGCCAGGTACCTTGTCATTCGCCTGAAGGATAATAGTCAGAGGTCCTGGTAAAAATGAATCAACCAGTTTTGTTAAATAACTAGGTTGATTTTTCGAATAAAGTCGAATTGCTTTTTCATCGGCTACATTTAAATTCAGAGCCTTGTCTCTAGGTCTATGTTTTAACTCGTATATATAATCGACTGCCTCTTGATTCAAAGCTTTGGCAAAAATACCATAGACTGTTTCAGTTGGCAGAATAACCGCACGTCCTGCTTCTAATTCTTTCTCAATGTGATCCATTGTCTACTACTACCATTCTATCTTGTCCAAATTGGTCTTTCAGAACTCGAACGCGTTTGTCGGGAAATGCCTCTTGAAAAGAGCTCTTTTACCTTTGCTTTACCTTGCTTATAGCCAATCTCTAGATAGATCTTTCCATCTGGTGTTAAAACACTTGGTGCTTGCTGGGCAATCTTTTTCGTAGATAGCATATCCATCACGGTCTGCAAAGAGAGCTAAGTGAGGTTCAGAGGCTAATACATTGGCTCCAACTTCTTCTACATCATCCCGAGAGATATAGGGAGGGTTGGATACAATCAGGTCATAAGGACCTTCTAGTTCGTCCAGTACATCTGACGACTTGAGGCAAGGACTGCTTCTAGCTGCTTGGCATTTTTTTGAGCCAGGGCTAAAGCCTCTTCTGATACATCGCTAGCTTGAACCCGCCAGGCAGGTCTAGCAAGGGCTAAGCTAATAGCGATAGCACCACTTCCTGTACCAATATCCAGAACTCGTAAGGCTTTCTCATCGTTTTCTTCGAGAATTAGAGCCACCAACTCCTCTGTTTCTGGGCGTGGAATCAGCACGCGCTCATCCACTGTAAAAATATGGCCACAGAATTCTGCACTGCCAATAATATATTGGGCTGGGACGTGATATTTCAACTGCTCAAAGATGGATTCAAGCAAGGCCTGATCCTCTACTTCCACTTCTTTTTGCAAGGCAAGGACAAAGTCTGTAAAGGTCCAGTTTTTTAAAGCACGATACGCGAAGGAGAGGCTTTCTGCTTCCTCTCCAACGGCTATTAATTCTTCTTCATACTGGGCTAATAATGGTCCCAACAACATTATTTGTTCAACTCTTCTAGTTTTTGTGTTTGATCATACAAGACCAAAGCATCGACCACTTCATCTAATTTACCAGATAAGATGGTGTCCAGTTTTTGAAGGGTCAAACCAATCCGGTGATCGGTCACACGGTTTTGAGGGAAGTTGTAAGTCCGGATCCGCTCTGAACGGTCACCAGTACCGATAGTAGACTTCCGCTCAGCGTCCTGCTCGTCTTGGGCAATCTGAGCGAAGTGGTCAGCCACACGCGCACGGATGATCTTCATGGCTTTTTCACGGTTCTTCTGTTGGGTCCGTTCTTCCTGCATCTCTACCTTGATATTGGTTGGCAAGTGGACGATACGAACGGCTGTTGCAACCTTGTTGACGTTCTGTCCACCCGCACCAGATGCGTGGTAGATGTCAATCCGAAGGTCTTTTGGATCAATGTCGTACTCAACTTCTTCAATTTCTGGCATGACCAGAACGGTCGCTGTAGAGGTATGGACACGACCTTGGCTTTCAGTCACAGGGACGCGTTGTACCCGGTGGGCACCAGATTCATACTTGAGTTTCGAGTAGACTGATTGACCAGAAACCATGGCCACTACTTCTTTGATCCCACCAACGCCATTGTAGGAAGCTTCCATGACCTCAAAGCGCCAACCTTGGCTTTCCGCGTATTTTTGGTACATCTGCAAGAGGTCACCAGCAAACAACTGTGCTTCGTCTCCTCCTGCTGCCCCACGAATTTCCAAGATAATGTTCTTGTCATCGTTTGGATCTTTTGGAAGAAGTAAGATTTTCAATTTTTCTTCGTACTCTTCTTTTTCAGCCTTGGCATCTTTCAGCTCTTGCTTGGCCATTTCTTCCAAAGTCTGCATCGCCACCTGCTTCCTTAATCATTTCCTCAGCGTCGACAATGTTTTGAAGGACTTGCTTGTACTCACGGTAGGCTGTTACCGTGTCACGAGTGGAAGCCTCTTCTTTTGAAAGCTCCATAAAGCGTTTGGTATCAGAGACCACATCTGGGTCACTCAATAACTCCCCTAACTCTTCGTATCGGTCTTCTACAGCTTGTAGTTGATCATAGATATTCATGTTTGCTCCTTAATTCTTGGTTGTTAGATCATAGATTGCTACAATTTCGTTTTCTATGACTTCGCCAGTTTCTTTAAATCCATAATGGAGATAGCAAGATCTCGCTTGATTATTTTTCCGGTTCATAAGATAACCAAAGACTTGTTGCTTTTTCCAGCTGGCTCTGTTCGAACAAAGTCAATGACTGCATCCATAGTCGGTTTAAAATAGCCTAAACCTTGAAATCGTTTATCGATCATAAAACGAAATAACAAGTAGTTCCCCTTGCTGATCCCAATTTTCTGGTCATAGGCAATCATAACAAAACCAACTAATACTTCCTTATCATAAACTGCTAAAGGGAGCTATAAAATCACCATTTTTTTATCATATACATAGGCTTCAGCTAAAGCTAATGGAATTGGATGCAATAAAATTCCTTTGGTTTGGATGAACTTCTAGATTTAAAACGTCAAAATAATTTCTCTATTATAATATCTTTTAAACAAATAGACATTATTATCCTCTCTAAAACGTTCTAGACGCTTTCAGTTGGAATGTCTGGATTAAAATAATGCTTGCGGCAAACGGAGATATAGGTCTCGTGTCCACCGATCTGGATCTGCTCTCCATCATAGACAGGTTTACCTGCTTGGGTACGCAAGACCATGGTTGCCTTGCGGGAACAGTATTGGCAGATGGTTTTGATCTCCTCGATCTTGTCGGCTAACAAGAGGAGGTGTTTGGAACCTTCAAAGAGTTCATTTCGGAAATCATTTTTGAGGCCAAAAGCCATCACCGGCACATCCAGTTCATCCACGACTCTTGCCAAATCATAGACATGGTGGCGTTTCAAAAACTGAGCTTCATCGATTAAGACACAGTAAGGTTTGATTGTTTGGTTTTTAATAAAGCCAAAGATATCCGTATCGTCTTCAATTGCAACGGCTTCTCGTTTCATACCGATCCGACTAGAAACCACTCCTACTCCATCTCGTGTATCGATTGCCGAGGTCATGATGACGACGCTCTTTCCTTGCTCTTCATAATTATGGGCCACCTTCAAGATCTCAATGGTTTTCCCCGAGTTCATGGTCCCATATTTATAATATAATTGTGCCATTTTTCCTTTTGTTCTCTCTAAAATGTGTTTCATTATCATTTTACCATAATTTTCGCTAAGCTTTGTATCCCAAAATGTGATAAAATAGTCCTATAAAAAAATTTAGGAGGTGGCCCATATGCCATTTGTACGAATTGACCTATTTGAAGGACGCACCTTGGAACAAAAGAAAGCCTTGGCCAAGGAAGTAACCGAAGCTGTTGTTCGCAATACTGGTGCTCCTCAGTCAGCAGTTCACGTCATCATTAACGATATGCCTGAAGGAACCTACTTCCCTCAAGGTGAAATGCGCACCAAATAATGGTTCCACTAAAAAAGCCTTTCTTGCTTGTGATATCACATAGCAGGAAAGGCTTTTTCTTATTTTTCTTGGGCTTGACGTTCTGCTTTCCGTTCTTCGAATTCTTCGTCACTCATCAAGGTTCCGCCGACATTGGCTGATTTGGCAAAGGCTGTATAACGACGCAACCAACCGCTGGAGATTTTTGATTTGAAAGGTTTCAAATGTTTGCGACGTTCTGAAAGAGTGGCATCATCGACAAGCAAATCAATAGTACGATTTGGAAGGTCAATCACGATTTCATCCCCATCTTTGATTAGGGCGATATTACCACCTTCTGCCGCTTCTGGAGAAACATGACCAATAGCAATCCCACGAGTAGCTCCTGAGAAACGACCATCCGTAATCAGTGCCACATCCTTACCAAGACCGCGTCCGACAATCTTAGAAGTTGGTGCCAACATCTCTGGCATACCAGGACCACCCTGAGGACCCTCGTAACGAATGACAACGACATGTCCCTTCTTGACTGTTCCATTGTCAATCAACTCAAGGGCTTGATCTTGTGAATCGCAACAAATAGCTTTACCACGGAAAGTGGTCACAGACGGATCGACCCCACCGACCTTGATAACAGCTCCATCCTGAGCAATATTTCCGTAGAGGATCGACAAACCACCTACAGGTGAAATAGGATGCTCGATTGGATGGATAATTTCTTCATTTTTGATTTCAGCACCAGCTACATTTTCTTTCAAGGTTTTACCAGTAACTGTGATACGATCACCCTTAATGGCACCTTTTTTGATCAACTGATTGATAATGGCTGGAACACCACCAGCTTCATGCACATCATGCATAGTATAAATACTTGAAGGGGCAATTTTAGAAAGATAAGGTGTCTTCTTGGCAATTTCGTTGATATCTTTGAGATCATAGTCAATCCCTGCTTCACGCGCAATAGCGAGTGTATGAAGCACAGTATTGGTAGAACCACCCATGGCCATATCGAGCGCAAAGGCATCGTCGATGGCTTCTTTGGTCACAATATCCCGTGGGCGGATACCTTTTTTAATATTCTCTACCAATTGTTTGGCTGCTTGGCGAACTAATTCCCGGCGTTCATCTGAAACAGCTAGGATAGTACCATTTCCAGGAAGAGCAAGGCCTAATACTTCCATCAAACAGTTCATGGAATTGGCGGTAAACATACCAGAGCAAGAGCCACAAGTTGGGCAAGCATTTTTTTCCAGGAAATCTAGCTCATCCATGCTCATATCACCAGCCTGATAAGTCCCTACTGCTTCAAACAAACTGGAGAGAGTCGCTTGATGCCCCGTCATGTCAACGCCACCCTTCATAGGGCCACCAGAACAAAATACTGCTGGCACATTAGTACGCATGGCCGCCAAAATCATCCCTGGTGTAATCTTATCACAGTTAGGAATGTAGAAAACCCCGTCAAACCAGTGGGCATTGATGACCGTTTCAGCAGTATCAGCGATCAACTCGCGAGATGGCAAACTATAACGCATCCCGATATGGCCCATAGCGATTCCGTCATCGACACCGATGGTATTAAATTCAAAAGGAATCCCACCGGCCTCGCGAATAGCTTCCTTGGCAATATCTGCTAATTCACGTAAGTGAACATGCCCTGGAACGATATCGATATAGGAGTTACAAATTGCTATAAAGGGCTTTTGCATATCTTTTGCTGATTTTACTTGCCCTGTTGCATAGAGGAGACCACGCGCTGGTGCTCGGTCGATCCCCATTTTGATCATATCACTTCTCATCTTGTTCTCCTTCTAGTACTTCATTTCTACCTCCTAATCTTACCACTTTGGCATCAATTGTCAAGAACTTTCAGAAAATTTATACTATTTACGATACATAAAAAGCCTGGTCTCCCAGACTTTAGTTTAGTTTTTTTGCTTTTTTTCGATCTGCCAGAGCCGAAGTTGGTAGCAAATACCACTCACGACAAGGCTAGAAATAAGACCAATCCAATAGGCATAGGGACCAAGATTGGTCACATGATCAAGGAAAATCCCTAAAGGAATAGAAATACACCAATAGCTAAAAACTCCTAATAAGAAAGGAACGGTTGTATCCTTATAGCCCCGCAAAATCCCTTGAAGAGGTGCTGCAAAGGTATCAGCTACTTGGAAAAAGAGACTATAGGTCATAAAAATAGCAGTTTGCTGCACAAAGACTGGATCCTTGCCGTATAGCCCCGCCAATTGAAAGCGGAATGTATAAAGAAAGACGAGGGTGACAATCGAAAAACCAAAGGCTGTCAGCCGTCCCAAACGGCAATATTGTTTGACCACTTCTGGTCTTCCTGCTCCCAATTCGTAAGATACGATAATAGCCATGGTGCTCGAGATACTAACCGGGAAAGCATACATCAGGGTAGAAAAATTCATGGCCGATTGGTGACTAGCGATGGTGAGTGATGGGAATTTTGCCATTAACAGGCCAACCAACGAGAAGATGATGACTTCTGCAAAAACAATTCCACCAATTGGAAGCCCAAGGCGCAGTACTTCTTTCATCCCTTTAAAATCATAAGGTTGGGGCTTCCACAATTGGAAAGGTGCTACCTTAGGGTGCTTGCACAAGATCAAAACTGCAATAGCCAGCAAGACCCAGTAGGCCAGAGAGGTTCCAAGACCTGCTCCCGCTCCTCCCATCTCAGGAAAACCAAATACCCCATAGATCAAGATATAGTTAAAACAAGCATTCAAAGGCAAGAGCAAGAGCATCAAGTACATCGATAGTCGCGTCATTCCCAACGTATCAAGGAAGGTCCGCACGATACTAAAGAGCAACAAGGGTAAGATTCCTAGAGAAAGGAAATATAAGTAGCGAATGGCTATTTGAGCAACAACATTTTCTAAGCCGATCTGCTTGAGAATCATGGGTGCAATCCCCCAAACAAAGCCTATTAAGAGAATGGCCATACCAAATGACATATAGAGGAATTGGTAAAAATCACCAGCAATCCGTTCTTTATTTCCCTTGCCTAAATGATGCCCAACAATCGGCGTCAGCGCAGAGACAATCCCTGTCAGGAAAGTAAAAAATGGATTCCACAGACTGGTAGCTGTAGAAACACCAGCCAAATCAAGGGTCCGGTACTGACCAGTCATGGCTGTATCGACAAAGCTGGCCGAATAATTGGCCAATTGATAGATCAAAATCGGCAAAAATAGACTCAAAAACAAGCGTAAGCGCTCTTTAAAGTGATAGGTTACATACATGATTCTAACTCTCTTCTCATCAAATAAGATTTTCTCCTCTTCCACTCTACTATATGTTTCTTTAAAAGTCAAAAAAACCGAAGATCCAAGGACCTCCGGTTCATGTGAGATTAGTTTTTGTTGCGGTTTAAAATAGCATTGAGAACGATCGCCAAGACACTGGCAACGACAATTCCGTTCGCAAAGAACATTTGGAATCCTGTTGGAAGGCCGTTGAAGAGAGTGCTGTTGTTCAAACCAACCCCTGCAGCAATCGATACAGCAGCGATCAAGAAATTGTGCTCATTGTGTTCAAAATCAACACGCGCAAGGATCTGCATCCCTTGAATCGATACAAAACCAAACATGACTAGCATCGCTCCCCCAAGAACTGGACTTGGAATGATTTGTGCCAGAGCTCCAAACTTAGGAAGGAGACCAAGAAGAACAAGGAAACCAGCCGCGTAGTAGATTGGTAGACGAGTCTTGATACCAGACAATTTCACCAAGCCAACGTTTTGTGAGAATCCGGTGTAAGGGAAGGTGTTGAAGATACCACCGAGGAGAACAGCCAACCCTTCAGCACGGTAACCATTGCGAAGGCGCGTGCTATTAATTGGATCTTTGGTAATATCAGAAAGAGCAAGATAGACACCTGTTGATTCCACCATAGAAACTGTTGCGATGATACACATCATTAAGATGGAGGTGATTTCAAACTTAGGAGCTCCAAAGAAGAAAGGCGTTGGAACGTGAACGACCGGTGCTTGAGCCACAGGTGTGAAGTCTACCAAGCCCATAGAAGCCGCAATGGCAGTACCTGCGATCAAACCAATCAAAGATTGAAATGGATTTAATAAAACCAGTCGTATAGATATTAACAACTAAAATGATGAGAATGGTCACGACAGCCAAAGATCAAGCTTTGAACAGTTGGTTTTGGCGCATTATTTCCCATATTTCCAATCGCTACTGGAATCAAAGTCAAACCAATGGTTGTAATAACAGATCCCGTTACAATTGATGGGAAGAGATTGGCAATCTTAGAGAAGAAACCAGATACAAGGATGACATAAATCCCTGAGACAATCAAGGCACCAAACATGGCACCCACTACCATGGCTAGCTCCAATCATGCTGAGAGGTGCCACAGACTGGAAGGCAACCCCAAGGACTACCGGAAGACCGATCCCAAAGTATTTATTGAGCTGCACTTGAAGGAAAGTTGCGACCCCACACATGAAGATATCTGTAGAGATGAGGTAAGTTAGTTGATGAGCGTTATAGCCCAAAGCTCTTGCGATCATGATCGGCACCAAAATAGATCCCGAATACATGGCCAAAAGGTGTTGCAAGCCTAGAACGGATGCCTGTGAATGGCTTTCTTGTTTTTGCATTAGATGTCTGCCTCCTTAAATACAACCTGACCATTTTCAAAACGGTCCAAACGCGCGAGGGATACAACTGGATATCCCAACTCTTCTAATAATCCCCGTCCATCTTGGAAGGATTTTTCAATGACGATTCCAACGGCTTCCACTTGAGCACCAGCTTGTTCGATGATTTGAATCAAGCCTTTGGCTGCTTGCCCATTTGCAAGGAAATCGTCAATGATCAAAACCTTATCTGATGGATCCAAGAATTTACCCGCAATCGAAACGGTGCTGGTCACTTGCTTGGTAAAGGAATAAACCTCAGCCGTCAAGATGCCCTCATTCATGGTGATGTTTTTAGCCTTCTTAGCAAAGATCATGGGAACATCCAAGGCTTCAGCTACATAAAGGGCTGGTGCAATCCCAGATGCTTCAATGGTCACGACTTTCGTCACACCAGCATCTTTGAACCGGTCCGCAAAAGTCTGACCAATTTCTTTCATCAATTTGAAATCCACTTGGTGGGTCAAAAAGGAATCCACCTTGAGGATATTCTCGCCTAAAACATTGCCATCTTTTAAGATGCGATCTTCAAGTAATTTCATACTTTCTCCTACTTTTTTAAAAATCCTCTACTTCATTCATAAAACACAAAAAGGCCTGCTAAGCAAGCCTTGAAATCTCTCTAGAAAGAGAAATAATCCCGACTTACTTATTGTTAGGTGTTCCGGCACCTTGTAGAAACATCACGCCCATTCGTGAAATAAATAAGTAATTCAATTAGTGTGCATCGCCATTCCAGATAGAATTCTTAACGATCACATAGTCAACATGTTTCAAATCTGCTAATTTTCGGCCTCCTGCATAAGAGATCGAACTTTGCAAATCTTGTTCCATTTCTGTCAAGGTATCTTGCAAATGACCCTTGGCAGGCAATAAAATCTTCTTCCCTTCGACGTTCTTATATGCACCTTTTTGGTACTCTGAAGCAGATCCATAGTACTCTTTGAAAGACTCTCCATCAATCTCAATTGTTTTACCAGGACTTTCGATATGTCCTGCAAAGAGAGAACCGATCATGACCATAGACGCCCCGAAACGAATCGATTTGGCAATATCACCATGGGTCCGAATACCACCGTCCGCAATGATTGGCTTGCGCGCTGCTTTTGAGCACCAGCGAAGAGCAGCCAATTGCCAACCACCTGTACCAAATCCAGTCTTCACTTTGGTGATACAAACCTTACCAGGGCCGATTCCGACCTTAGTCGCATCAGCTCCCGCATTTTCCAATTCACGAACAGCTTCAGGTGTTCCAACATTTCCAGCAATGACAAAGGTATCTGGTAATTCTTTCTTGATGTGTTGGATCATCCGAATGACACTATCTGCATGACCGTGAGCGATATCAATAGTGATATACTCAGGCGCATCTGCCTTTAATTGACTCACAAAGTCGTATTCGTATTCCTTAACACCGACTGAAATGGAAGCGATCAAACCTTGCTCATGCATACGTTTGACAAAAGGAATCCGACCCGCTTCATCAAAACGGTGCATGATGTAGAAATAACCACCACGCGCCAACTGCTCTGCTACATTCTCATCCAAGATTGTCTGCATATTGGCTGGAACAACTGGAAGCTTGAAGGTATGCTTTCCAAATTGGACGGTTGTGTCTGCTTCTGAGCGGCTATTGATGATACATTTGTTGGGAATCAACTGAATATCTTCATAGTCGAAAATAGGAAATTCATTTAACATAGATTGAAAAATCTCTTTTCTAAAAACTGACCTACCTATGCGCAAGCGCATCGCTACGTCTCTTGACGTTTCCTTGATAGATTATACCAAAGATACGGACCTAATGCAATGGGAATGATTTTATAGGAAATAACGTTCGGAAATTACAAGACAAAAACCCGTTTCAAAAAGAGAAACAGGTTTTATTTATGAACATTTCGGAGCCAATTGTTGACTTCTTTAGCTACAATTTCTGGCGCCTCTGTATACAGTTCGTGCCCCAAACCATCTAGCAAGACTTGCTTGATCTGGGAATCTAGTTGCTTCAGAGCATCTTTTCTCCATTCAGGTTCTTCTTGGTATCGAGGTCCGATAAAGAGGACAGGCAGGTCTGCCAGTGGAATCTGGTAAGCCTTGATCTGACGCCGTAGACGCAATAAGGCCAAGACCTTTTCGAGATCCAGATTTAATTCATATTGTTCACTCACTGGATTCCAACGATAGCTAGCCTCTACTGCTTTCGCGCTATAGACGTAGGATCTGCTTCCTCACCAAGTTCGGATAACACGGCTTCTTCTAAAGTCGCAAAGACTTGCTGCTGCATGAAAGACGCCGTTCCTTCTAGTTCTTCTTCAAGAGGCAGGATCTTTTCCATATCCAGATAGCCACCATCCAAGAGAATCAGAGCTCGAATCTGAGGAAATTCACTTGACAGATAACGAGCCAAATCTCCACCCAAGGAATGCCCCAATAAACAGATCTCTTCCGCCTGGCCGATCTGACCTTGAAACCAAGAACGAAGATCGTTTTCTGTCTGAATCATTTCCCTATAAGGATCTAGAAAGGTCACAGGAAAGCCTAGTTTTTCAATAAGTGGAGCCAGATGGCTGCCATTGCCACCTAAGCCGCCGATAAAATAATACTGCATGTGTTTTGTCCTTTCTTTTTCATTCTATTTCATTGGTTAACGCGATTCCCACTCATTTCCTTTCCTAATTTCTGTATTATAGGCAACTTCTGCTTTTAGACTGCCTTTTTCACTTTTAACCACACCTTTTAGGTGACCAGCATTGACAAGCGCTACAATATTTTCATCCATTGAGGGGTTGATTGTTAATTTAGCTTTTGGAGGTAAGCTTTTGTAATTCGTTATGTCAAGAAATTTACCATCTACATCAATTTCAATCACTTCCTCATCAAAACCATTAAAATCTATCCTTAGATCTCCTAAAAGACCGTAGCTTGCATATCCATGCTTACCAACCTTCTGCCCTAAATAAGCCTTATTCCCATGATTATCATAAATTACGGGAACGATATTAGCATCGAACATAGTTTGTCCATCCCCACCTTGAACAAAAATTGGCGAAAACTCTATTTTACTAACTCCTGAATAGTGTTCTTTGATGTAAGTCGCTAGTTGTTCTTCTAACACACGAAATCCGCGTTTGTAAAGTTTTACACCTTTATCATCTAACACAGCACTCACGTTGTATGGATCTTTCTGCTCTTCCATCTTTTTGTTAAAATACAACATACTTGCAACAATCAAAATAGCAAGAACTAAGGCAAGCCTAAAGAGCTTCTTCTTCATTCTGCTCCTCCTTTTTGAAGTTCTGTATTATAAACAATTTCAGCGTTTGGACTTCCTTTATCATCCTTTACGACTCCTTTTAACTGACCATCTTCTACTAATAATTCGATATTTTCATCTGTGCTTCTTGCCTCTGTGAGTTTAGCTTTCCTAGGTAAATGTTCCTCATTTGAAACATCTACAGATTTGTCATTTGAGTCCAGTAACTCAATGACATCATTGCCACCTCCATCAAAATCAAGAACAATGTCTGAAATCAATCCATAACTTAATGGAATAAATTTATCTATTTGATCTCCCAGAGTAGCTTTATTTCCATACTTGTCATAGATCGTTGGACGCACATAGGCATTTGAGAAAGTTGAACCTTCATCAGTAACGTAGATTGGGGAGAACTCAATCTTTTCGATCCCAGTATAGTGTTCTTTGATGTAGGTTCCGATTTGCTCTTCTAGAAGTCGAAAGCCACGCTTGTATAATCTAGTTGTTTTAGGTCCAAGATTCGGTTTCGTTAGCTTATGAAAAACAAAGTAACTACCGGACAGGATTAAAAGGAAAATAGAAATAATCTTTACCCATTTTCTTCTCATCAGTTGCTCCTCCTTCTATCTACACCTATATTTATCCTCTCTCTGTTCTTCAATTGTAATTAATCCTCACCATATACATCGCTGCCACAAGCCAACCAGAATTTTTCTTCTGTTGGAATCTTATCCCAAAATGATTTATATTGGCCTTTCCATGGTTCTGAAACATATTCTTCAAAAGATACGTATTCTGCATACTGTGAGTACAGCTCCATCTCATCCATATCAATAAACAGGGAAGGTTTAAAATCATAAACCGCGTTCAATCTATCTTCCTGATACAATTTAGCAAATACTTCTCCTAACTCATTTCGATTACATTTGTATGCGTCCATATCTTCTAAGAAATATGGCAATGTTTCATGGGTCAGTTTCGAAGAACGTTTGCGCTCATCGTACAGAGTATCCAGCGAATAGCGTGCCACCTCATAATCAATATACCAGAATTCTAAATCCGAAACATACCAAGTATATTTATTTTCATGTTTAAAAAGAACAACAATATTTTCACCGTTCTTAGGTTCGATCATAATTTCCCCAATCAAATTTTATTTTTTCTCTTATTTCTTTCCCGATGTGTCATGATATCAGCGAATCGTGTTGTGATTGGCAAACGGCTATCTTTTGTAACAAATTCTAAAACAAATTCCCGAGTCGTTTCCAGATCAATCCAATTCCCACAAGAAATATAGATTGGTTTGACATCTTGATGAGTCCGTAAAACTTGCCCATAAATTTCACCGTCTTTTACAATATTTGTATAAGCTCCATCACGATTTTCAGGGTCAGTATATTGTGCCCCATCAATATGGTAATAGTTTTTAGCGACGCCAATCGTCGGCTTATTTAAGTAGAAAGAAGCGTGTGTCGCTATCCCCATATTGCGCAGATGCAAATATCCATTTCCATCAAACATATACAAATCTGGTATAACACCTAAAAGTTTTACTGCCTCTAAAATCAAAGGTAACTCTCGAAAAGCTAAATAACTAGGAAGATAAGGAACATGGATTTCGTCAGAGTAACTCACTTCCTCCAACACTTCCATAGTTTTACTGTCGATGACAACGATACATGCAACACCGTATTCCTTATCTCCTTCTTTCCAATAAGCAAGGTCCACTCCTGCCACATACTGGATATCAGAAGGTATGAAACGATTTGTTAAGTCAATCTGAGATCTCAAGCGATTTTGTTCTACTTCAAATTCATGTCTAAAGTCGATAAATCAACACCCCACTTTTTTGCTATCTTGAAATCATCTTCGGTAGGCTCTGTTTTTTCTTCAATAACTTTACCAGTCTCATCATATTTTTTATAGAGAATTTCTCCTCCTGCAATACAATAAGAAACCGACTCAATATCACCATTTTCAAAATATTCTTTTTGAATTCCTTCGGCTGAACCTCTGTCTTGATTATTAATACTTTTAATTTTTCCATTAGAATAAAAGTAGACAGCTAGACCATGCCTATACCCATTATCTATATATCCATAAAACTCTAATTGACCATCTGAATATAAATCATAGGCTAAACCAGTATAAGGAACCTCTTCTCCTAATTCATTTTCACAGACAATTTGTTCATAGAATTCTCCGCCCCAGTCTAGTTCATCTTCAAAACAAACACCATCACGAAGAACTTCTTCTTTTGTTAAAATTTTATCTTCTGTCATTTTCCAACCTTAAAGTTTATTTTGTTGCGTTCCTTCCGCAACCAAATCATATGGGAAATATGAAAGTTCTTCACTAGATATTCGTTAACCAAATTAGTTTTTTAATCACTTTATTCCTCCTATGGACATTATTTACCACACAGATGTAAAGAATGAACAAGAGAACAGAATAAATCAGCAATCCTAAAAACTTTGCATAGACCAGGTAAGCTATCAAGGAACCTATCAAACTGATACTACTAATATTCATAAATAAGAACGCAAGAGTTCCATTTTTCTTTGCTATTTCAAAAAACTCGGAGTACTCAAGATCCGTAAACAATGCAGGAAAAACGTCCAAGTCTTTGTCATAATAGTCAACTACAAATTTCCCTATAAGTAAGGAAAGACAGGAGCATAAAATGAAGCAAGAGTATTTGATAATAGGTATACTAAAAATAGTTAAATCATTCAACAATCTAACCAAAGGGAGAGATAGTAATGTTAGGCCGGCTATATAGAGTTGCTGATTTTTGGAAGGCTTTTTTGAAATGGAGAAATATAAGTTCTTATCCTCTAAGTCATAATAAACCCATTTGTTTTTTTATAATACTAAACTAACTAGATGTCTATTTTGCTTACTTCTTTTTGCTCATATTCTTTGTCATTTGATTGATAAAAAGCTCCTTGCTACTTCATGTAATCCGTATTGATATATTTTTACAAAAACGAAATCGTTTTTGTAAAAAAATCCATTCGTATAAAAGTAGATAAAAAGAAAAAAAATCACATAGTCCATCACTAGTAACAAGAAGATGCTAGGAGTTGAAAGATATAAATGCATTGAAATGAAAAACATACCAATAAATAAGATGATAAGTAAAACGATGGTTTTGTTATATTTTTTTACTTGCTTTCGAAATTCCTCATACTCATCTTTTGTCAATTCAACCTTTTCAAATTCTGTATTCTTATATAGCCGTTTATTAAACACAATCGCAGCAATGATCGAAAGAACAAAGGACACTAGTAAGAGTACAATACTTAAGATCTCGTTTGATTCAATGCTTTTAAATAGACCCAATCCTAGAACATGGTAACCAATGATAGATGACAAAAATATTTTGGATGTAGATGCCTTATGAGTAACTGACTTTTTCAATTCGCCAGTAGATAAATCGATATAAAAGGTATCTTCTTTATAATCTCCTAAACAAAGCAGCGATTTATAGGTATACTTCATTCCTTCTCCTTCTTATCTGCAGCCCCTTGTATATTACTCAGTCAGGTCCCCACAAACAAACCGTAAATCTATTACCTACTATCATACCGAAATACAGTTTGAAGTTCAAGTTAGTCACTATCTAGGGAAATTGGATACACAAAAAGAGACCCTTGAAGTCTCCTTATATTTAATCCTATCTGAATGAATAAGAAAAAAATCCACTCACTCGGAGTGAAATGGATTGTTTCTTTGTTAACGGTTCAACAAGAAATTGAACAATTTTTCGACAATTTTTACGACCAACCAGCATAAGAATCCGATATAGCTGAAATAGAAAATGAGTGACAAAATCGTAATAATCATGGTTTCCTCCTTCGTCGATTGCAAGTACTTGTCTTATTATACCTTTTTATGCAATCGAACTCAATAGAATTTTGAAAATTGTCTGATTATTCTTTTTCTTCTTTAGCTTCTTTGGTTTCTTGATCGGCTTCTTCACTGCCTTTATTGACAGCTGTCTTAAATTCAGCAAACATTTTGCCGATGGACTGGCCCAACTCAGGCAGGCGTTTTGGTCCAAAAATCAAGAGGGCGCCCTAGGATGATGATGATCAAATCCTGGTGCTCCAATATCACGTAAAATTCCCATTAGTTTCTCCTTTTTTTCTTGAATAGATGACTTTACTGATGGCGACACTGACTTCAAATAAGAGGATCAAAGGGAGTGTCATGGCCAAGTCACTGATAAAGTCTGCAGGGGTTAGCACGACAGCTAAGACCAGCAGAACAAAGTAAGCGTAACGTCGGTAGGTTATTAAAAACTGTGGTGTCAAAAGTCCAATCGAGGTCAGAAAAGCGACCAAAACTGGTAACTCGAAACAAGACCCCTAAAAGGCAAGGTAGTATGCCATAAGAAGGTTAAATAATTTTGTGCTGTTAATTGGGTATCAAACAGCCCTTCTCCTAAACGCATCAAGACCTCTAAAATCGCTGGGCTGACAAAGAAATAACCAAATGTAAGCCCCAGCACAAAGCAAATAAAGCTAGCTGGGATGTAGGCAAAGATTGCACGCGCCTCCTTCTCCTTCAGAGCCGGCCTTACAAATTGCCAGATCTGGTAGACAATAAAGGGCAAGGTCAGGCTAAAGGCTGTAAGATTGGCCAGCGATACATAGATCCAGAGGATATCATTCGGTCCCAGCACCAGCAGTTTTTGATGCAGGCTAGCCGTCAAGGCTTGGTAGAGCTCTCCTCCAAATACAAAGGCTAGGATGAAGACGATAATATAACATAAGACTACTGCGATCAATCGTTTTCGAAATTCGACCAAATGTTCAACAATAGTCATTTCATCTGCTCTACTCTTTGCCATGTTGTCTCACCGTAACGAGTGCGATCAAGGCCACAAAGATACCTTGAGGAAGAAGAACTTCCCAGCTTGGATAGATCCCCGCCCAATCGATAGTTGGAAGTCCATTGACCAAATGGCTAGGTAGGATATTGGTCAACTGCAGGGCGTGAATGCTGACACCGAGCATTTTGAAAGCCAAGGCGTAAATCAACCACGTCAGAATGAAAAAGATTCGATGAGGTTGGATAGCTTGACTAGCCTTGGTCATGGCCACTGCAATAATGATGAGAACAGCTATAGCAATCCCGATTCCCAGTAAGAAATTCGTGGTTGTAATCCGCGGAATGATCCCGACATAAAAGAGAATGGTCTCAGCCCCTTCACGAAAGACTGCTAAGAAATTGAGGGCAAACATAGAGACAAAACTTCCTGTAGCCGTCACAGTCTTCATTTGACGGTCCATAAAGGCATTCCACTGTTTGACAGAGGACTTGCTGTGGAGCCAAATTCCGATGAGGATCATCATGACCACAGCGAAAATCCCAACGCCACCTTCAATGATTTCCCGGTTAGACCCCGAAGTAACGGCTGGAAATGCTACTTGCAAAACTAGAGCGATCGCTGCACTGGCAAGAACACCAGCAACAGCCCCTCCATAGACCCATTTTAGGCCTTCCCTCATCTTAGCGGCCTTAAGGGTCGTCACGAGCGCCATGACGATCAGAAGGGCTTCTACTCCTTCACGCAGAAGAATCAACATGGCATCAAAAGCGTTGTAAGAAGCTGTCGTATCGATCGCAGATAGGTCCTTAATCAAGGCTTGTAATTTCTCTTGATAGGCCTTTTCTTTCCCCTTGACCATAATAACCGGAGATTCGTTCTCTACGCGCGTGTAGAGACTTGGATTGGTCGTGCTGACATCCCCTTCGATAGTTGGCCAGATCGTGATGAACTGCTTCATAGTCGCTGCAGCAGACTTTTCATCCCCAGCTTGGAATTGGCTTTGCGCCTTCTCCAAAAGCTTGATCCCATCGTTCAGCGTCAAATCCGTACTGGCACTGCTAATGGCTTCTCCTTTTACAAAGGCATCAATCTCATTTTTGAGGTCATCATAAGAGGACTGGATGTTGGTAAAATCGGTAGGCTCTGTTTCAATGCTACTGCGCAAGAGCGAAATGGCCGTCTCGATTTTGCCATAGTAGGCTGTGCTATGATCTCTTACCACCGCTTCGTTTCGCGTCCATGTGTTATTGAGATCTGCATAGATTTGACGGGTTTTATCCAGATCCTTAGCCGTAATGGCCTCTTGTAGGTTCTTAAAGTAAGGAGCGAGGCGACTCACGAGTTTGTCTTTTTCCGCCTCTAAATCGACCGGATTTTGCTCTTTTTCAAAAGCGAGCAAGGCTGATGAGATCTTGGTGAGATCCTCTTTGGTTACCTCCCCTTTTATAGCTAAGGCTTGGCTAACTTTTTTTCCTGCCTTGGAATCATGGTGGTCTTTGGATTCAAAAGCAGCCTGAATCTCAGCGATTAATGCCTTGGCCTTATCCTGGTCCTTATTTGTACAGCTGTTGTTGCATCTGTAATCTTGATAAAGAGATCGCTATAAGACTCCGCAGCCACTGGATGAGTCCAGAACAAGGCAAGAAGGCCGAACAAGATCAAGAATTTATTCAAAGAGTGCTTGACCAAGATACCCTCCTTTCTCAACGCCTGCAAAGCAAGCAAAGAGTCCACTTCCGATATGGGTGATGTACTCGTTCATTTTATCGACTGCGCCTAAATTAGTTTGGATTTTGACAAAACTGTTCGGATCCTTTTGAAAGGCGATAAAGATCAAGCCAGCATCAAATTGCCCAGTCTGTTCATTGATGCCATCCGAATAGGAATATGATCGGCGTAAAATCGGTCGATCGACTTCTTTGGCCAAACGGACATGTGAATCTACTGGTAGTTTAGATAAATCTACTTCATCAAATTCGTTGGTTTTACCAAAGGGAGCACCGGACTCCTTGTAGCGACCAAAGGTGTTTTCTTGCTCCTGCAAATTGGTTCGGTCCCAAGTTTCCAAGTGCATTTGCACTAGGCGAAGAGCCATATAGGAACCACCCTTCATCCAATCCTTGCTGTCAGTCCAGACGACCTTATCAAAGTCCTTCTCCGTCGTGACATTTGCTGTTCCATCCTTGAAACCAAAGAGGTTGCGCGGCGTTTCTTTTCGGTCGCCAATAGCTGCAAATCCTGATTTGCTCCACTTCATGGTAATGATATTGCGACCCTTACGAATCAGATTTCGCACCGCATGAAAGGCTACTTGCTCATCGTCTGCACAGGCCTGAATGACGATATCGCCACCTGTATATTTGTCCTGCAACTGCTCCTTTGGAAATGGAGGCAAATCTCGAAAGAGTTTCGGACGTTTGGACTCCAAGCCCAGTTTCTTTAGAAAGGAGGCCGAAACCCCAAAAGTCAGGCTCAAGCGATAGGGGTTGAGTCCCACTGTTTCACCTGTATCTGTTGGCGGCAAGAGGGCATTGGAACCATTTTTTTTGACCAATTCTCCTTCGACTAATTTACTACTATAATCAGTCCAGTCTTTAAAGAGCTGGATGATTTCTTTTTTGTCCGTCGTGTGAAGATCTAACACAACCAAGTAGCAAGCCTTTTGCATGGCCGTCGTAATCCCTGCTTGGTGCTTGCCATAAAAGGAGATGTCTTCATCCCCGTCATAAGCTTTTTTGCTGGAACTGTCTTGATTAGCGAAAAAAGCAGATGCACCAGAGAGGCCTAGCGCTAGACCAGCCCCTCCAATACCTGCTTTTTTAAGAAATTCACGACGGTCCATTTTTTTATCTAAAAATTTTTCGTCAGCCATTTTTCTTATTTCCCATCTAAAATCACACCCATTTGAGATAAAGGTTCACCAAGTTTGGTCACAGCTTCTGCCAATTCCTTGGTATCTTCCTTGGATAAATCTGTGTAAGACTTATAGTTTGAATCATCTGTCATGTGTTTGTCCAATAAAGCATTAACATTCTTGAATTCTGATTCCAAGGTTTTAACCAATTTGGCATCTTTTTTCTCAATCAAGGGTTTAAAGAGAGAGAAGATCTTTTCAGCCCCTTCAATATTGGCACGGAAGTCGTAAAGATCTGTATGAGAGAAGACTTCTTCTTCACCCGTAATCTTTTGCGTTGCCACTTCATTGAGTAGATCGACAGCTCCGGTCAACATGATATCCGGTGTGACTTCTACTGTAGCAATTTTAGCTTTCAACTCCTTGATATCGTCCACCAGTTGGTCAGCATATTTGTCTGTTCCATCTGTAGTATTGTTTCCCAAAGAATACGCTCAATCCGGTGGAAACCTGACCAGCCATCTTCTGATTTGTTTTCATCCACATAATCCACCAAACGGTAGTCGATCTTGACATCTGATTCTCCGAAGGTTTCAGCAATCGGTTCGGAACGTTCATAGGCCATACGGATCAAGGGATATTGCTTTTTGGCTTCTTCCAAATTCCCATCTTTTAACGTAGCTCGGAATCCTTCTGTATCCTTGAGCAATTGGTCAATTTGCATTTCAACAAAGTCTTTGTATTCAGCTGTCGCATTGTCCAAGGTCTTCTGGTCAGCCTTTGACAACTGCACCGTTGAGCTGGTTTGCGTCTTTTGACTCGACTGTTTGCTAGTAGTATTTGCACACCCTGCTAAAAGAGCAACACTCAATAAGAGTAGACTATATTTTTTCATGAAAGACTTCTCCTCATTTGTTCTTGGCCCTATTTTACCAGATATTTTCTCATTTTTCAATAATTGTCTGAAAATTTAATAATAGAAAAACTTTTCTGAAAATCTGTCTTTTACAAAAGAATATCTTTGACCCGTCCGATTTCGGATTCTTTAACCACCACAAAGATGCTATCTCCAAGATACAAGCGGGTTGCACCATTGACCGTATAACTCTTCCCGCTTCGCATTTGCGTGGTAATTAAGATATCTTGAGGGAGGTGCAGTTCATGAACTTGCTTTCCAGCAATCTTTTCTGATACAGGGATCTCAATCAAAGTCAACTCTCCTTCTTCTTGCGCCTTATCCGGCAACAATTGCTCGAGCATGGCTTCATAGACTGGCGCTCCATGGAAGAGATCCATAATCATATAAGCCAGCAAGGTCACCATGCCTAGGGGCATTAAACTGCGAATATCACCGACCATCTCTGTTACCAAGATCATCGCTGTTAAAGGTGCTTTTGAAATAGCCCCAAAATACCCACTCATTCCTAAAATAATGAAGAGAGGCAGCTGATTTTGAGAGATAAAGCCAATGTTTTGAAGGATAGTTCCAACGATGGCCCCTAAAAGTGATCCTAATGCTAGTATGGGCAGGAAGATTCCTCCCGGCAAACCACTACCATAGCTTAACATACTCCAGATGAAACGGATCACAAATAGAGAAGGATGGTCAGCACTGGATACGGTACTCGAGCTAAATCCAAGACTAATTGGTTCCCACCACCAAGAATTTGGGGAAGAAAATAGCCGATTGGAAGAATCAAGACAAAGGCGAATAAAGAAGAATAATGAGAAGGAACATGGAAAATCTTCTCTAGCAAACGATACAGGCGACCGATATTGAGCACCACTATTTCGTAGACATAACCCGCTGCCCCTAAAAAGACTCCAAGAAATAGATAAATCCAGTACTGAGACAGATGAAGTGGTGGAATATTTTGTGGCATATGAAGCACTGGTGTTTGACCAAAGACATTGAGTGAAATAAAATTAGCCGTCAAACTAGCAGCCAAGGTTGAAATCCAAAAGAAACGTGAAAAATGATGGTAGACCTCTTCAACCACAAATAAGAGCCCCGCTATAGGTGCATTAAAGGCAGCGGCAAGACCAGCGGCAGCCCCACTTGCAATCAAAGACCGCTCCTCAACCGGACTGACCTTCAAATGATGGGCCACTCCTTTTCCACCCATTGCCCCTAATTGAATACTAGGACCTTCACGACCAAGCATCAAGCCACTTCCGATGGCCAAGACACCTAGAATATACTTCTTCCACAAGGTATCCCACCAGCTTACCGCCAATAGGCCCTTAAGCTCTGCTTCGACTTGCGGAATTCCTGATCCTTTGATATCCCGATTGGTGCGAATAAGTCGGCCAGCAATCAGTACGATCACCCCATACCCCAACAGCATCGCCAGCAAATAAAGTGGTTGACCAGACATCTCCTTGTAAACGCCTTGAACAAAATGAAATATGTTCGATCAAAAAACGAAAACTTGAGACGATGCAGCCCACAACGATCCCAACCAGAACACCTCTGACAATATGGGCCACAATTGAACTAGAGGCAAAATGAAATTCCTTTTTTAAGGCTTCTTCTTTAGCAGACATTCCCTAACTCCTTCAAACTCTTATCCTATTCATTATACCTTATTTCACTGCCTCTGAATACATGGAAAGACAGAAAAAAACAAAACCACCCTTGTTAGTTTTGTTTAGAATGTAGACAAACCATTTTATCAAGTAAATTAAGTTAAGAAATTCTACAAAGAAATATAAATATATTCTATTATTATGGAATGAATAAAGAAAAGTCAAAACTTTCCGCTGTGAGAAAAGTGCCTGAAACAATACAGTTTCAGGCACTCGGAATTATTGAGACCTTAGGCTCAATAATTAGTCATGGAACTTCGTAGAAGTTCGCTGACGTCCGTACTCACCTAAGGAAAGTTTTTAATAGAACTTTAGCTATTATTCAGCAGTTAAAGCTGCCATTGTGATGTAGTTGTAAGGTTTGTTGAAGTGTGGCAAGAAGAACAAGTCCGTCAAAGCCAACTTATCAATCGTCACGTGTTCTTGAATCGCAAGTGAGAACATGTGAATAGCCATTGAGATAGCGCTATCACGTGATACCATTTGAGCTCCAAGGATTTGACGAGTGTCTTTATCGTAGACGATCTTGATACCAACCTCATAGTTATCGTGTTTGATAAATTCAGGTTTTTGAAGGTCGTTGAAGCCAGTTTCAGTGGCATTGAAGCCTGCAGCTTTCGCTTTTTCAAGAGTCAAACCAGTTGAAACCATGTGAAGGCCATAGATAGAGATACCGTTAGAACCTTGAACACCGATTCCTTCTAATTCATGACCAGTCGCATTGTAGGCACCAACAATACCTGAACGAACCGCATTAGACGCAAGAGCGATGTAGCTCATTTCGTTACGAGCGTTATCAAAAATCGTCGCACAGTCACCAACAGCGTAGACACCTGGAAGTGACGTTTCTTGTTTCTTATCAACAAGGAAGGCACCGTTGCGGAAGAGTTCGATCTTACCATCAGCAAGAGCTGTATTTGGACGGAAACCAACAGCTAAGATAACCATATCTACATCAAAGGTTTCTTTATCGGTTACAAGGCGTTCTACCTTACCATCTCCTTCAACCGCTTGAACAGTTTGTCCAAGTGCCAAACGGATGTTGTGGTCTTCCAAGTTTCGCCATGATGTCAGTGAAGTCTTTGTCGTAGTATCCATTCAAGACAGTGTCCACGATATCCACCAAGACAACATCTTTACCAAGACGTTCGAAAGCTTCAGCAAGTTCAACACCGATGTAACCACCACCAACTACGGCGATACGGTTCAAGTGTTTGCTGTTATCTTTCAATTTTTCGATAACTTCTTCAGCGTTTTGGTACAATTTAACGAATTGAAGATTTTCAAGAGTTGCTTTGAATTCGCGGTTACCAGGTACGATTTCAACTCCTTTAATTGGAGGAATGATTGGTGTTGATCCAGTCGCAAAGATCAATTTTTCGTAAGATTCTTTGTGTTCTTTTCCATCAACTTCCGCAGTTACCACTTTGTTGTCATAGTCAATTGAAAGAACAGGAGAGTTCATGTAGACTTTTGCACCTTTTGCTTCCAATTTTTCTTTGTCAGAGTAGAAAAGACCTTCAGGACCATCGATTTGCTCACCGATCCAAAGTGCCATCCCACATCCAAGGAATGAAATGTTTGAGTTTTTGGTCAAAAACTACAATTTCATTTTCATTTCCAAAATTATCTAACATAGTGTTGATACAAGCTGTTCCGGCATGGTTTAGCCCCTACAACAACGATTTTACTCATAGAATAAATCCTACCTTTAATTTAATTTACTTCTTGAGTATATCATAAAAATGATATCGGTTACAATTATTTTGCTCAGAATTTGTGATCTTTTTTTCAATTTTCCAGAAAATCACACTTCACATGTTTCAAAAAATGTCAAACAATATGCTCGAAAGGATTGTGAAAACGATATCTTTTTGATATACTGTAAGTGAGTGAAAATAGGAAAGGATAGATTTTTAGTGGACCTAAGTAGTCGATCCGAACGTTTGATGGGTACGACCATCACTGTTTCGATCTGTCACCCACAAGCGAATGAACTCTTAGCCCGCTGCTTTGAACTTCTTCGCTCCTACGAACATCGCTTCAGTGCTAATGATGCAAGTTCTGAACTCATGGAGGTCAATCACCAAGCTGGTATTGCTCCTGTCCAAGTTCATCCAGATCTTTTTGAACTGATTGCATTAGGTACCTTGCATAGTCAAGCTCAAGACAGCCATTTAAACATCGCCATTGGTCCTCTTGTACAGACCTGGCGAATTGGATTTTCAGATGCTAGACGTCCCCAGCAAGGGGAAATTGATCAAGCCCTGGCCAAGATCGATCCTCACCAAATCCAGCTCGACCCAGAAAACCATACGGTCTTTCTGATGCGTCCTGGAATGAAGATTGATTTGGGAGCCTTGGCTAAGGGCTATAGTGCAGACTGCATTGCGACCTTTTTAAAGAGCCAGGGAGTAACAGATGCCTTTGATTGATCTTGGAGGCAAATATCCTCACTGTCGGTCAACACCCCGTCAAACAAACAGCCCTGGCGGATTGGTATTCAAAATCCAGTCGAAAAAAGAGGCCAGCACCTACTGGTCCTCTCCGTCAAGGATAAATCTGTTGTCACCTCTGGTATCTACGAGCGTCATTTAGAAGTTGACGGCCAGTCGTTTTCACCACATCTTTGATAGCACGACGGGCTATCCGGTCGAGACAGACTTAGCCAGTATCACCATCATATCTGATCGATCCGTAGACGGGGAGATATGGACTACCCGCTTGTTCGGGGAATCTCCTGCTTCTATCCTCAACACTGTTGAATCACTTCCTGGTATAGATACCTTATTGGTTTCTCAATCAGGCAAGATCGCCTATACAAGTGGGCTTCAATCTTATTTATAATTCTCCTATCAGAAAGGAATTTTCCATGATAAAACTTATTGCGATTGTGGGGACTAACTCCAAACGTTCTACAAACCGTCAACTGCTCCAATACATGCAAAAACATTTGCTGATAAGGCTGAGATCGAATTGGTCGAAATTAAAGATATCCCTGTCTTTAACAAACCAGCCGACAAACAAGTGCCTGAAGCTGTCTTAGAGATTGTTGCCAAAATTGAAGAAGCTGATGGGGTGATTATTGGGACTCCAGAATACGACCACTCTATTCCAGCAGTCTTGATGAGTGCACTCGCTTGGCTCTCATACGGAGTCTTCCCATTGTTAAACAAACCGGTCATGATTACTGGGGCTTCATACGGTACGTTGGGATCTTCACGCGCCCAACTCCAACTTCGCCAAATCTTAAATGCTCCAGAAATCAAAGCAAATGTCTTGCCAGATGAATTCTTGCTCTCCCATTCATTGCAAGCCTTTGATCAAAATGGAGACTTGGTGGATTTAGATGTCATTCAAAAATTAGATGCCGTCTTCAATGATTTCCGTGTGTTTGTAAAAATCACAGACAAATTGCGCAACGCCCAAGAATTACTTCGCAAAGATGCTGAAGAATTTGACTGGGAAAACTTGTAAGATAGGAGACAGAAAAGAATGAAATTTGTTGGACTTGTAGGATCGAACTACGATCAATCATATAACCGTAAACTTTTGGAATTCATTCGCCGCCAATTTAAAATCAAATTTGAATTGGAAGTTCTTGAAATCGACGAAGTTCCAATGTTTAATCAAGATGAAAAATGGGACGAAAGTTTCCAATTACGTCTTTTATATAACAAAATCACTCGTGCAGATGGTGTCATCATTGCCACTCCAGAGCACAACCATACGATCTCTGCTGCTCTCAAGTCTGTTCTTGAATGGCTATCTTTCGAGGTGCATCCATTTGAAAACAAACCCGTCATGATCGTTGGTGCTTCTTACTATGATCAAGGGACTTCACGTGCGCAAGTTCACCTCCGTAAGATCCTCGATGCCCCAGGTGTCAATGCTTACACTCTTCCAGGAAATGAATTCCTTCTTGGAAAAAGCGAAAAGAAGCTTTTTGACGAAAAACGGCAATATCATCAACGAAGGAACCGTCAAATTCCTTGAAACCTGCTTGGATAATTTTATGAAATACGTTGAGGTTGTATCGAAATTGAAAAAACCAAAACCAATTGAACCAGAAGACTTGGATTGTAATCATCCAATCGCTACAACTGTTACTGAAGTCGATCCTGACGATCCAGACTGGGTAGAAAAAGTAGCTGAAATCACCGGTGCCGTTTCTGGCGATACCTATGTCAAACTCGACCACGGTATCCTAACCGTTAACCAAATTGATATGTTCTTGAAGGCTATGCCATTTGAATTGACTTATGCCGATGATAACAACCAATTCCTCTACTACAACAATGCCCATCAAGATCCAGATACCATGTTTGCTAAACGCGTGCCACCTCAATCAGGAAGCCGGATGTCAACCGTTCACGGCTCCCTACCACCAGCACGTATGAAAAACGTGGAATGGGTGATTGGTACCCTTCGTAACGGTAACCAAGACTATGTTCGGACCATTGTTCCAGGATCTCCTGAAGGCGTGATTAACACTCACAACTACCAAGCTATGTACTATGAAGATGGTTCTTACGCTGGTATCAATGAGATTGTCTTCAACTTCAAACCATGGTTGGACTGGTACCTGCAAACAACAGGTCAACGTCTAGTTGGCGGAAGCGGTCCATTTGCTCCTGCTGGTGGACACGGTAGTGCAGATGCAACTTCTGGTGCTTCTGATGCTGGAGGACATGGTGACGGAGGGCACGGAGATGCCGATGCCACTTCTGGTGCAAGCAACTAAGAAACTAGAAAAAAATGAAGCTTCGTGCTTCATTTTTTTATTGTAACTCCTTGATGATCTTCTTAGCATCTTCGTTTGAAATAGCCCCTAATTGGACATGTCCAATTTTCCCATGACTGTCTATAAAAACTTCTGTAGGAATAGAGCGAACCTGATAATCCGCAAATGCAGAACCATCTGGATTGTACAAGACCGGTACTGACTTGTAATCTTGTTGATCAAACCATTTGACGAATTCTTCTTCTGTTTTTCACCTTGGAGTCCTGGTGCCATAATGGTCAAAATTTCAAAGTCTCTATCCGTATCCTTGACCAATTTCTCTAATTCAGGCATACTTTGCCGGCAAGGGCCACACCAAGTTGCCCAAAATTTCAAATAAACTTTTTTGCCTCTATAGTCTGAAAGTTTGACCGTATTCCCCTTCATATCCTTTAGTTCAAAGTCACTGGCGTCTTTTCCTACCAAAGGATTCTTATTCGTTGTTGTATTCATTGTTGGCTGATTGTCCATACTACTCTCACTGGATTGATTCATGGAACAAGCTGACAGCAAAGCTAAAGAGAGAACTGAGAAACAAGCGTATTTAATACCTTTCATCATGTGTTATACCTCCGGATTATTTTATGAAAAGATAGATGACAAACTGTTCAATTGTCCCAAAAGTAAGAGAATTCCCATCAGAATAATGATAGCTCCGCCGATTTTCTTCAGCAATAACAAATGGGGTTTGAGACGATTAAAGTAAGGTAGGACCAGACTAGATGCTAAGGCCAACAGTAAAAACGGAAGGGCCATTCCCAAGGTATAAACAAGGAGATAAATAGCTCCCATAAGAGCATCTTGCCCATCTGATGCTGCTAAAGCAAGAACTGATCCTAATACTGGACCAATACAAGGCGTCCAACCAAAACTAAAGCCAAGACCAAGGAGAAAAGCTGAAAACAATTCATTCTTCTGTTTGTTGGCTCCAAAATCTACTGATTTTTGCTTTTCAAGGAAATGAAAATGAAAGACTTCCATTTGATGAAGACCAAGGATAATGATGAGGGCTCCCATCAGATAACGGAACCAATTGGTGTACATGATCTTTCCAAGCAAGCCCGCTCCAAAACCAATGAGGAGGAAAATAACAGAAATACCTGCAATAAAACAAAGGGTTTTCAGCAAGCCATGCCAGCGAATTTTTTTCCCGAACAATTGGATAGCCTTTTCCTGATCACTTCCTAGTAAGATTCCAATATAAACCGGAAGCAAAGGAAAGACACAGGGAGAAAAGAAAGACAGAATACCCGCAAGAAAAACTGTCAATGAAAAAACGATTGGATTCATAGTTCACTCCGTATATTGATATGCTACATTCAGTATAACATTGACTGACAAAAAATAAAAATTTCTGCTACGTTTTTTTACTAAAGTTTGGATTTAGATACTAGTTTCAAAAGAAAAACTCTAAAGCACAAACCTTTAGAGTTTTTAATATAACTTATTCTTCTGCCGTTTGTTTATTTGGTAATACGAGCGATAAAAGAATCCCTATAACTACTGGAACCAACCATGGAAGAGATTGAGCTGCAAATGGAAGCAAGGCAATCCCCTTTTCTACTAGTGAAATTTTAAAGGTACTTGCCAGAACACTTGCAAGAGAAACCGAGCTGGCCAAGAAAATAGTCAGTTGCATTCCTGGTTTTGAAAGAGCCACAAATTTATTCACTATCACAATCAATACAATGGTAATGGTGATTGGGTAAAGAATCATCAAGACCGGCAATGAGAAAGCAATAATGGTATTCAAGCCAAGGTTGGCAATCGCAAAACCAATCAAAGTGAAGGCACTTGCATAGACCTTGTAAGAAACCTTAGGGAAGGTACTATGGAAGAATTCACTGGTAGAGACGATTAAACCAGCGGTTGTGGTAAAGCAAGTTACCGTCACCATTCCTGCTAGGAAAATCTGAGCAGTCGGACCAAAGATCGCTTTTGTCGCTTCTGATAATACATACACCCCTTTATTGGTATCAGATGCCATAACAGAAGCTAGAATTGGAAAATGATTCCCCAGATATCCTAAACCGATATACAGCACACTAAAACCAAGGGCTACGACAATCCCAACCAACCAAATGGTCTTGATATATTCTTTCTTACTTGAAAATCCAAGTTGATTCAAGGTAGTCACTGCGATCACACTAAAGGCAACAGATGCCAAGGCATCCAAGGTGTTGTAGCCCTCTAAAAATCCTTGCCCAAAGGCAGAAGCCTGATAGGCTTTTTAGCCACCATTGGAGCATGTCCACTGTATTTTAGAGCTCCAAGAACAACCAAGATCAAAATGAGAATCGCAAAGATCGGGGTCAAAATACGACCGATTCGATCTAGAATCTTAGATGGATTCAAAGCAATCAGAAAGGCAAGCAAAAAGTAGACCAGGGTAAAAATGAAAAGTGCTAAACTGGCATTCATTCCACCTAATAAGGGGGCTGTCCCCACTTCGAAAGATACCGTCGCCGTTCTTGGAATGGCAAAGAAAGGACCAATCGAAAGATAAAGCGCAACTAAGTATACAATCGCGAAAACAGGTGAAATCTTACGAGAAATCTCATGAATATATCCTTTGGGATTAAGCGTCCCGATAATCAAGGTCACAATGGCAATTCCCACACCTGAAAGGACAAACCCAGCAATAGCTGGCCAAAATTGATTACCCGATAAAGCACCAAGAGTCGGCGGAAAAATCAGGTTTCCAGCACCAAAAAAAATACCAAACAGTAATAAACCTGTCAGGGAACCTTTTCGTAACATACGATCTCCTTAAAAAAACGATATTCTTAACTTTATCAAATTCATTTGAAGAAAGCAACTTATTTGCATGAACAATCCGCTAGTTCTATCAGTCATTATGGTACAATGGATGTAAGATTTTACGAGGTGCAAAACATGTATCTATATCTATTCTGGTTATTTCCAGCTCTTATTTTTTTATTGTTCTTTATGAGTGATCGCAGAAGGCTTTTCAATGCTTATCTCTTTTCGATAAACCTGGGGCTTCTTCTACTGATTTCTGCATTTCTACTAGTCGTTCGAACTGAGCTATGGTTTAATCAACAAATTGCAATGATTGTCTTTGTAGTGATTTCCATCCTCGTTTTTCTCAGCATTATTTTCTCATCTATCTTTCTCCTTTTTAACGGCCGTCAAATGATGCTTTTTGAAGGAAAAAGACTAGCCAACCTCCTCTCTCTGCTTTATGGACTGTTTATTATCGGAGCTTTGTCACTACATTTTCTACCCTATTTCCCAGGGAATGACATCCTCATTTATCTGACTGACTTCGCCCTGTTTTACATGACTTTTCTCTACCTCTCTTATGTATCCTATGGGACTTTTTGCAATCTCTTTCCAGTTCGCAAAGAGCCAGACGCCATCATCATCCTTGGCTCAGGTTTGATTGGAGACAAGGTTCCCCCACTCTTGGCCCAGCGTCTTGAGAAGGGAAAGGCCATCTATGAGCAGTTTGAGAGACGACCAAAGCTGATTGTTTCTGGTGGTCAAGGGTCAGATGAGCTGATCGCTGAGGCGGAAGCTATGGCCGGATACTTGATAGAACACGGGGTTCCAGAAGACGCCATTCTCATCGAGAATCGCTCTCGTACTACTTTTGAAAACCTGACCTTTAGCAAGCGTATCTTTGAAGAAGAGGGTCTTGGCAAGCGAGTCCTTGTGGTAACCAATTCTTTTCACGTGCTCCGTGCAGGTGTCTTTATGAGACGATTGAAAATACCTGGTCGAAGTATCGGTTCGAGAACAGCTTTTTACTATCTCCCATCCGCTTGGATTCGAGAAACCGTTGGCTTGGTTTCACTCTATTGGAAATGGCATGTTACCTTCCTAGTTCTTCTGTTTCTGCCTTGGTTCTTTACACAAATCATGAAACTGATTGAGTTCTTAATGCTATATCTAAACTAAAAGAGGCTGGGACAAAAGTCCTAGCCTCTCAATTGTTTTTGGATTGTCGAGCAAGACGCAGTGGTTGAGTGGGCTCTACTACGCTGATTTCATCAGCTTTTACAGCCCTACTCAACTGTGCGGAGGTGGGACGACGAAATCGAATTCTAACGAATTACCGATTTCTGTCCCACTCTCTTTCTTGTCTAGTGATCACTAAAGCGTCTATATTTAATGCGGAAATCGAAATAATTTTCTTCCTGCAGTTTACGGAAAATATCGCGATAAGCCTCTTCATCAAAGTGATCACCCCGATAGAGAATTTCAAAGCTCAGTCCTTCGTATTCTAAAAAAGCATTAGCAGTTTTAAATCCATTTCGCTTATAGAAATCCATCCGAGACTGACGTTGCTCTAGATTGTCACATTCTTCATCTAAACGTTCCACTTCAAGAATCATGGTCCTTTGGTAAAATTCTACTAATTTTTCAATGATTTCTTGACCATAACCGTGGCTACGTAGGTGGGGCATAATGGCAAAGAAGCTAACATAAAAAACTTTCTGGTTATAGATAGAAAAAGCAAATCCTACAAATTCTTCTTCGTTATAAAAAGCAAAAAAATTAGCATCGTCATTGTCCGTATAACGCAGGTATTCCGACAAAGGAACTCGCTCTTCTTCTGGAAATGCCTCGATATTCAGCCTCTCGACCTTGTCCAGATCTGGGAACGTTTCCGTGATTAATTGGCTGGTTAAGCTCATAAAAGCCTCCTTTTCTGCCCTGATTATACCCAAAAAAATGTAAGGGCCTTCAACTACTGACGCTTGTCGCTGGTTCCTGAAGTTGGTATAATGACACTATGAAAAGAATTCAACGTGTGGATCTCATAGATGCTCCTATTTTACCCGCTCTTTTGAGTTTCGCCTTTCCTATTCTTTTATCCAATATCTTTCAACAACTCTACAATACCTCGGATGTTATGATTGTAGGGCGTTTTTTAGGTCAAAAATCATTGGCTGCCGTTGGAGCAACCTCTGCTATTTTTGATTTGATCGTTGGATTTGCTGTCGGTGTTGGCAATGGGATGGGGATTATTATCGCGAGAAATTATGGAGCTAAAAACGAAGACCAATTACGAAAATCAGTCGCCGCAACTGCTATTATTGGTGGCATCCTCAGTCTCTTTGTGATCTTCATTGGTGCTGTCGGACTTTTTCCCCTGCTCCAATTTTTAGGGACCCCATCAGCAATTGTGTCTCAGTCTTATCTCTATATCTCCACTATTGTCAATGGTGTGGCTGTGACCTTTGCCTATAATCTTTGCGCTGGACTTCTTAGAGCGGTTGGCGATAGCTTAGCGGCACTCTACTTCCTGATTATTGCTGCCATTCTCAATATTCTTCTCGATCTATATTTTTATTACCCAACTCCATCTCGGAGTTCAATCCGCTGGGATTGCGACCATTATTGCTCAGGGTATTTCGGCCCTTCTTTGTCTTCTCTATATTCGTAAGAAGGTCCCTTTTCTGCTCCCGCATCGCAAGGATTTTGTTTGGGACAAGGAGCTTTATCAGGATCTGCTAAGTCAGGGCCTTGCCATGGGCCTCATGACTTCCATCGTTTCGATTGGAACGGTTATCCTCCAATCCGCTATTAATCAGCTTGGAACAACCATTATCAGTGCACAGGTCGCAGCCCGTCGTATCATGTCCTTTGCCGTTTTACCGATTACAGCTATCGCATCAAGTATCACAACCTTTATCTCGCAGAATTTTGGCGCAGAGCAATTCCAGCGGATCAAAAAAGGCGTTACCATTGCCAACCTTCTTTCTTGGGTTTGGTCTGTCTTGGTTGCTGCTCTTCTATTCTTCACAAGTCCGTCTTTAACCAGCTTTATTTCCGGCTCTACAAATCCTGATCTCATTGCAAATGCTAGTCTTTATCTCCAGATCAGCTCTTGCTTTTATCCTATTTTGGCGAGTCTCATCATCCTGAGAAATGCCCTACAGGGAATGGGTAAAAAATTAACCCCACTCACATCCAGTTTTATTGAATTGTTTGGAAAAATTTTCTTCGTTCTGTGGATTATTCCTCACACCGGCTACATGGGGGTCATTCTCTGCGAACCCCTTATCTGGATTCCCATGACCCTACAGCTCATCATAATCTATCGAAAAATCAGGTACCAACTCCTTACTGAATAATGATTGATTAACAAGACCAAAACAACTTCTGCTCATTTGAACAGAAGTTGTTTTTAGATATCTAGCTATTAGAACAAACCGATGGCTGTTCCATCAGCAGCCACATCCATATTCAAAGCAGCTGGACGTTTTGGTAAACCAGGCATGGTCATGACATCCCCAGTCAAAGCGACAATAAAGCCTGCTCCCAATTTTGGAACCACTTCACGGATAGTGATTTCAAAGTTTTCAGGAGCTCCCAAGGCATTTGGATTATCAGAGAAGCTATATTGTGTTTTGGCCATACAGATTGGCAACTTATCCCAACCATTTTTCACGATTTGGGCAATTTGTGTCTTAGCTTTCTTCTCAAAGTTTACCCTGCTACCACGGTAAATCTCCGTCACAATTTTTTCAATTTTTTCTTCTACAGAAAGGTTGTTATCATACAAACGTGTGTAGTTAGCTGGACTTGTTTCAATGGTCTTAACTAGCGTTTCAGCAAGGTCAACTCCACCGTCCGCACCATTCGCCCATACGCTCGCAAGCTCTACTGGTACCTCAATTTCAGCACACAATTCTTTCAAAGCAGCAATTTCTGCTTCTGTATCGGTGATAAATTCATTGATAGCAACTACCGCAGGAATGCCAAACTTACGAATATTTTCAACGTGACGTTTTAAGTTGGCAAAACCAGCACGAACAGCCTCTACATTCTCTTCAGTTAGAGCATCCTTGGTAACTCCACCATTCATCTTAAGGGCACGAAGTGTCGCTACGATCACAACTGCATCTGGTGATGTAGGTAAGTTTGGAGTTTTAATATCGAGGAATTTTTCAGCACCAAGGTCAGCCCCAAAACCTGCTTCTGTAATCGTATAGTCAGCTAAATGAAGAGCTGTCGTCGTTGCTAACACAGAGTTACATCCATGGGCGATATTGGCAAATGGACCACCGTGAACAAAGGCAGGTGTACCATAGATGGTTTGAACCAAGTTTGGCTTGATCGCATCTTTGAGGATCAAGGCAAGTGCCCCTTCCACTTCCAAATCACGGACATAGACCGGGCTACGATCATAACGGTAACCAATCACGATGTTGGCCAAACGACGTTTCAAATCTTCAATATCTGTCGCCAAGCAAAGGATGGCCATAATCTCAGAAGCAACGGTAATATCAAATCCGTCTTCACGCGGAATCCCATTTAAAGGACCGCCAAGACCGACAGAGACATGACGAAGAGCACGGTCATTCAAGTCCACTACTCGTTTCCAGATAATCCGACGTTGGTCAATACCTAGCTCATTTCCTTGATGCAAATGATTATCAATCAATGCTGAGAGAGCGTTATTAGCCGTTGTGATCGCATGCATATCCCCTGTGAAATGAAGGTTGATGTCTTCCATCGGTAGAACTTGGGCATAGCCACCACCAGCAGCACCACCTTTAATCCCCATAACTGGACCTAAAGAAGGTTCGCGAATGGCAATCATGGTTTTTTTACCGATTTTATTCAAAGCATCTGCTAGACCAATGGTAATGGTTGATTTCCCTTCTCCAGCTGGAGTTGGGTTGATCGCAGTGACTAAGATAAGTTTTCCTACTGGATTTTCTCAACTTCACGAATCTTATCAAAGCTCAATTTTGCCTTGTATTTTCCATACAATTCAAGATCATCGTCAACCAAACCAATTTTCTTAACAACGTCCACAATCGGTTGGAGTTCAATGCTTTGAGCAATTTCGATATCTGTTTTCATAAGGGACTCCTTTATATTTGATAGATCTATTATACCTAAAATTCGCGAAAATAACATGGTTTTTCCACCTTTTGAATCGAACGTTCGTTTTTTATCTAAATTTTATGGCTATACATAGTTAATCCTAATAGCTTCAGAACTTTACTTACGTATCTTTTTTGTGTAAAATAAGCATATGCATATTTTAATTACATCAGGTGGGACGAGCGAAGCCATTGATAGTGTTCGTTCGATCACCAATCATTCCACCGGGAGCCTAGGGAAAATCCTTGCAGAAATGGCTCTTGCAAAGGGACATCAGGTGACCTTGATCACAACGCCTACCGCGCTTAAACCCGATCCTCACCACAGCTTCGACTTCTATTGATCCAGAATGTCGAAGAACTTCTCACACAAATGAAAACGGAAGTCCCTCATCATCAGGTTTTGATTCACGCTATGGCAGTCTCAGACTACACACCTGTTTACATGACAGGCCTTGATGAAGTTAAGAATGCTCAGGATCTTCATACCTTTATCCATCGCGAAAATCACGAAACCAAAATCTCTTCGAAAGAAGAATATCAGGTGCTCTTCTTAAAGAAAAATCCGAAGATTATCTCGCTCGTCAAAGAATGGAACCCTGCCATTCAACTGATCGGCTTTAAGCTTTTAGTCGACGTTTCTTCTGAAGAGTTGATCCAGGTAGCGCGTGAAAGCCTGGTTAAAAATCATGCCAGCATGATCGTTGCCAATGATCTGACCAAGATTCAGAACGGTCAGCATCAAGCCTATCTAGTAACAGATGATCACGTTCTAGAAGCTTCTACGAAAACAGAAATCGCAGAGGCTATCCTACGTTATATCAAATAAAAAGGTACATATGACACACATTACTTTAGCGGTTACCGGTAGTATTTCCGCCTATAAGGCTGCTGATATTACCAGCCAACTAACCAAATTGGGATTTGAAGTGAAGGTCCTCATGACTCCTTCAGCCCAAAAATTTATCACCCCTTTAACCTTGCAAGTTCTTTCAAAAAATCCAGTAGGCCTAGAGGTTATGGTGGAAGACGATCCACAGCGGATCGAGCACATCGACATTGGGAAAGAAACTGACCTCTTTCTTGTAGCGCCGGCCAGTGCCAACACCATTGCTAAATTGGCCATGGGACTTGCAGATAATATGGTCACAAGCACAGCTCTAGCCTTGCCTCAAAGGACTAAAAAATTACTGGCCCCTGCTATGAATACAAAAATGCTAGATCATCCTGCTACCCAACGAAATCTAAAACTCTTACAAGACTATGGTTACCAGATCATCCAACCTCGAGAGGCTACTCTCGCTTGTGGAGATCAAGGTTCTGGAGCTCTAGCCACTGTCGACACTATCATCCAAGCTGTTAAGGAGAATTGTTTATGAGAAAATCAGCCTCTATTTCACGAATTGCCATCTTTTTTGCCGTGATGATCACCATTCACTTTGTGACGTCCTTCATTTTGCAATTTGTCCCATCAGGAATTCAACCAACCTTGGTTCATATTCCTGTCGTGATCGCTTCTATTATCTACGGACCTCGAACTGGAGCAATTCTAGGACTCCTCATGGGACTCTTTAGCCTCACCATGAATACCCTGGTTATAACACCAGCCAGCTATCTCTTTAGTCCCTTTGTCCCTCACGGGAATCTCTACTCCCTTCTCATCGCTTTAGTACCGCGTATTCTCATCGGGGTAACACCTTATTTTGTCTATCGATGGTTCCACAATCGTACAGGGCTTATGGTAGCTGGGATGATCGGTTCTATGACCAATACTGTATTCGTTTTAAGCGGGATTTACTTCTTCTTTGGGAACAGTTTTGGAGGCGGAATTCAAAATTTCCTTGGCTTGATTGTGTCTACTAACTCTCTTATCGAAGTCGTTGCGACAGTCCTCATTACCAGCGCAGTTGTTCCATCTCTTGAAAAATTAAAATAATCTTCCAAGTCAAGACAGATTCGTCTTGGCTTTTTTAATGAGTTAAATGCTTATTATTTTTGAAAAAGATTTACAATTATAGCTAGAATTTTCTGAAAAAAATCTGCTATAATGAAAGCGATTAAATATAACGCAAAAAGGAGACGCTTGCATGACCTATCAAGAAAACTACCAAATGGCTCGACTTTGCTGAATTACCAGCTTACCTTCGTGATGAGTTGGTCGCAATGGATGAAAAAACAAAAGAAGATGCCTTCTATACCAACCTTGAATTCGGTACAGCTGGTATGCGTGGATTAATCGGTGCTGGTACCAACCGTATTAATATCTATGTTGTTCGCCAAGCAACTGAAGGGTTGGCCCAATTAATCGACTCAAAAGGTGAGGAAGCGAAGAAACGCGGTGTTGCGATCGCCTACGACAGCCGTCACTTCTCTCCTGAGTTTGCTTTTGAATCTGCTCAAGTTTTGGCTGCACACGGAATCAAATCTTATGTATTTGAAAGCCTACGTCCAACACCTGAATTGTCATTTGCTGTTCGTCATCTCCACACATTTGCTGGGATTATGGTAACCGCTAGCCACAACCCTGCTCCGTTTAATGGATATAAGGTATATGGTGAAGACGGTGGACAAATGCCACCTGCAGATGCCGATGCTTTGACAGATTACATCCGTGCTATCGAAAATCCTTTCACTGTACAATTGGCTGACCTTGAAGAAAGCAAAGCTAGTGGCTTTGATTGAAGTTATCGGTGAAAACGTCGACGCTGAATACTTGAAAGAAGTGAAAGGCGTTAACATCAACCAAGACTTGATCAATGAATACGGTCGCGACATGAAGATTGTCTACACACCACTTCATGGTACTGGTGAAATGTTGGCTCGTCGTGCTCTTGCCCAAGCTGGATTTGAAGCTGTTCAAGTTGTTGAGGCTCAAGCCGTTCCAGATGCTGACTTCTCAACTGTTAAATCTCCAAACCCTGAAAACCAAGCTGCCTTTGCTCTTGCTGAAGAACTTGGCCGCAAAGTAGACGCTGATGTATTGGTTGCAACTGACCCAGATGCTGACCGCCTTGGTGTTGAAATCCGCCAACCAGATGGTTCTTACCTCAACCTTTCTGGTAACCAAATCGGAGCGATCATTGCTAAATACATTCTTGAAGCTCACAAAACAGCTGGTACCCTTCCTGCCAATGCTGCCCTCTGTAAATCAATCGTATCAACTGAGTTGGTGACTAAGATTGCAGAAAGCTACGGCGCAACTATGTTTAACGTCTTGACTGGTTTCAAATTTATCGGTGAAAAAATCCATGAATTTGAAACACAACACAACCACACTTACATGCTTGGTTTCGAAGAAAGCTTCGGTTACCTGATCAAACCATTCGTACGTGACAAAGACGCTATCCAAGCCGTTCTTATCGTTGCTGAAATCGCGACTTACTACCGCTCACGTGGTATGACTTTGGCAGATGGTATCGAAGAAATCTACAAACAATACGGTTACTTCGCAGAAAAAACCATCTCTGTTACCCTTTCAGGTGTGGACGGGGCTGCTGAAATCAAGAAAATTATGGATAAATTCCGTGGCAATGCTCCTAAACAATTTAACAACACAGACATTGCTAAGACAGAAGACTTCTTGGAACAAACAGCTACTACTGCTGACGGCGTTGAAAAATTGACAACTCCTCCAAGCAACGTTCTTAAATACATCTTGGCTGATGATTCATGGTTTGCCGTTCGTCCTTCAGGTACAGAACCAAAAATCAAATTCTACATCGCCACAGTTGGTGAATCTGAAGCAGATGCTAAAGAAAAAAATTGCGAATATCGAAGCAGAAATCAATGCTTTTTGTAGGCTAAAAACATGAGGCTGGGACAAAAGTCCTAGCCTCTCAATTATTTTTTGATTGTTGAGCAAGACGCAGTGGTTGAGTGGGCTCTACTACGCTGATTTCATCAGCTTTTACAGCCCTACTCAACTGTGCGGAGGTGGGACGACGAAATCGAATTCTAACGATAACCGATTTCTGTCCCACTCTCTCTTTCTTTCGTAGCAAATACCAGCGATTTTATAGAAAATATGGCATACTAGACATAGAAGAAAGCGAGGTAATCTCATGGAACAATTTTTAGAAGATATTAAAGATCTTGAAGTCACAACTGTCGCGCGTGCGCAAGAAGCGATCGATCAAAAAGAAACAGCGACCTTCTTTATCGGACGCAAGACTTGCCCTTACTGCCGGAAGTTCGCTGCTAAATTAGCAACTGTCGTAGCTGAAACAAAAGCTCATATCTATTTTATTAATAGTGAAGAACCAAGTCAGCTAGACGCATTACAAGCCTTCCGCTCAACTTACGGCATCCCAACTGTCCCAGGATTTTTACATGTCGAGATCTGGTGAAGTCAGTGTTCGTTGCGACTCATCCATGTCTGAAGAAGAAATCAAAGCATTCGCTCATCTATAAAAAAAATAGCTAGAGAATAATCTCTAGCTATTTTTCATTTTCCGTAAAAGTCGTCCAAATCTTTTGCTGGGGTTTAGCAAAAGGATAGTCCGAAAATTCTTCTGGTGTTAACCAAACAGTCGATTCACTTGCTGGTTGCTCTCCTTCTTTTACTAGGCCGTAACGAAGTTGAACCTGCCACTTGCGATGCGAAAAGACATGCTGGACGATAGGATACGATCTGTCCTGCCATTCAATAGCCAAGTCATAGTCTTGTTCAAAGGAAAGAATTTCTGGGTTGACTTCTGCATGACCTTGCCCATTCAGTAGGGATAATTGACCTAGGTTCTCAGATAGGCCATCCACTTCAATCAAGGGGAAATGCCAAAAACCAGATAAAAGCCCTTCTCGCTCATTTTTCTCCAGCAAGTAGCGGCCTTGACTATCCTTGATAATAAAAGCTGTTAGATAGACAGGTACAGGTTTCTTCTTAGGAGCCTTGATGGGATAACGATCCATGGTCCCATGTTGGTAGGCCGCGCTAAATTCCTTAACAGGACTCTCTTCCGGCCGTGGATTGACTGGCGATTCAATATCGGATCCCAAATCCATCAAAGCCTGATTAAAATCACCCGGCCGGGCCGGATCGATCAAGATTTCCATCATGGCTTGAAAAATCTTGCGATTGGTCGGAACTCCGATATCGTAGTCCACTTCAAACAAACGGGATAGAACACGCATGACATTGCCATCTACTGCTGGCTCTGCTAATCCAAAGGCAATACTAGCAATGGCACCAGCTGTATAAGGCCCAATTCCCTTCAGTTTAGATATTTCCTCATAACTTGATGGAAACACTCCTCCGTGATTTTCCATGATCTGCTGGGCGGCTTTCTGCATATTGCGGACACGTGAGTAATAGCCCAAGCCTTCCCAAGCTTTTAAGAGTTTTTCTTCAGGAGCTTGAGCCAAATCTGCAACCGTCGGAAACCAGTCTAAAAAACGCTCATAATAAGGAATCACTGTATCGACTCGTGTTTGCTGGAGCATAATCTCTGAGATCCAAATTTTATAAGGATCCTGGGTCCTTCTCCAGGGGAGATCCCGTTTATGGGCATCATACCAAGCTAATAACTTTTTCTCGAAAGGAAGCAATTTTTCCTCCTCCCACATGGTAATCCCGTAATCTTTTTAAATCTAACATATTCCTAGTATACCATAGAATGAGTTAGAGTTTAGAAATTCTGATTTTTATAATGAAAAAGAGGCTGGGACAAAAGTCCTAGCCTCTCAATTATTTTTGGATTGTCGAGCAAGACGCAGTGGTTGAGTGGGCTCTACTACGCTGATTTCATCAGCTTTTACAGCCCTACTCAACTGTGCGGAGGTGGGACGACGAAATCGAATTCTAACAATTACCGATTTCTGTCCCACTCTCTAAATGCATTTCTTATTGTTCCACAGCTTGAGCTGCTGTAATCAAGGTTAATTTGTAAACGTCATCTGCATTACATCCACGAGAGAGGTCGTTGACTGGTTTATTCAATCCTTGCAAGACAGGACCTACTGCTGCAAAGCCACCAAGACGTTCAGCCATCTTGTATCCAATGTTACCTGCTTCAATACCAGGGAAGATAAAGACATTAGCTTGACCTGCCACCTTGCTTCCTGGAGCCTTCAAGGCTGCAGTTGCAGGGACAAAAGCTGCGTCAAATTGCAATTCCCCGTCAATTTCAAGGTCTGGACGAAGTTCATGGGCAAGCTTAGTTGCTTCCACTACTTTATCAACACTTTCACCGAAACCAGATCCTTTTGTTGAATAGCTCAACATAGCAATTTTTGGATCAATACCAAACATCTTGGCAGTGATAGCTGAATTGATGGCAATTTCGGCTAATCCTTCAGCATCTGGATTGATGTTGATGGCACAGTCCCCAAACAAGTAGCGTTCAGATCCACGAACCATAAGGAAAGCCCCTGAAGTCCGTTTTACATTTGGACGAGTTTTGATAATTTGTAAGGCCGGACGAACAGTTGCGGCTGTTGAGTGAATCGCACCAGAAACCATACCATCAACAATTCCCATGTGTACCAACATGACACCAAAATAGTTAACGTCGTCTTTCAAGACTTGACGCGCTTCTTCTTCTGTCATTTTGCCCTTACGACGTTCTACTAAGGAAGCTACCATTTCTTCAAAACCTGGATAAGAATGAGGATCGATGACTTCATATCCATCCAAAACCCCTTCGATTTCAAGATAAATCCGAATTTTATCCGGATTACCAAGCAAGACAGGGGTTACTTCTGTCTCGTTCACAATGCGTTTTGTCGCTTGGAGGATACGAGGCTCTTCACCTTCTGGTAATACAATACGCGCATTCTTACCAACGAGGTTGGCTTTGAGATTTTCAAAAACTTCCATGAGTTTTACTCCTTTTAATAATTAATAACTTGTTTGAAGCTGTGTTAATACAGCTTGGAAATCTGGAGGTAGTGGACTTTCTATGACCAACTCTTCCTCTAGAAATGGATGATAATAGGATAGACGATGACAATGAAGGGCTTGGCGCTCAATGCCGTCTTCTAAACTGCCGCCATAGAGATCATCTCCCAAGAGCGGAAAACCAATATGGGAAAAATGAACGCGGATCTGGTGGGTTCGACCTGTGTGTAACTGAATATCCACTAGGTGAATATCACCAAAAGATTGAACAACCTGGTAGCTAGTATGAGCATACTTGCCACCTTTAGCTACCTTGCGGGTGATAATTGAATCTTCATCACGCGCAATCGGAGCAATAATCTCTCCGACAGGGTCAAGCTTCCCAGATCCCTTGACCAAGGCATAATAGCGTTTTTGAATCGTTTTAGACTGCAATTGCTTATCTAATCGAGCATGAGCATAACCATGTTTGGCAAAGAGCATAACGCCACTAGTGTCCTTGTCCAGGCGAGTGACAATGTGAACCTGCTGATTCTCGTAGCCTTGTTTCACATAGTAGCCTTTTACAAATTGGCTAAGGTATTGGAATGAATCGCACTTGGAATTGAAGCAATCCCAAAGGGTTTGTTTAAGACCAAAAAATGATCATCTTCAAACAAAATATCCAAAGGCCGATCCATGGGTTTTAGAGTTTCGAACCCTTCTTCTGCTGGAATATCAATGACTAAGCGATCCCCAATATCCAACAAATAAATTGCATTCTCCGGACGTCCATTGACAAGGATCTGGCCACCACGAAACTTAATCTTTGCTAAGAGGCCCTTAGAAACCTCGTGTTTTTTCAGGAAGGTCTTAACCTTGACATGCTCATCAACAATGAATTCAAATCTCATTCTCTATCATCTCCGATAAAGGCATCCTTGACCCGATTCCAGAAGCTGGTGTGACTGGAACTTGCCACAAAATTAATCTTATGGTTGTCAATCTGATATTCTACCTTTGCAATATTACGGTAAGAATAGGTTGAATTGTCGACAGAGATAATGTGAAAGCCCGGTCTTGTCGGTGTAATCTCGATCTTATCTTTTTTTAGGGACAATGACAGAAGAACCCAAGGTACGATAAACACGGTTGTTGAGACTAGCAATCTCAGCGATCTGCAACGCTTCAATAGTCGGGTGAAGGACTGCTCCTCCCAAGGATTTGTTGTAAGCCGTACTTCCTGTCGGAGTCGAAACGGTAATCCCGTCTCCTCTGAAACGCTCAAAATCCACTCCATTAATCGTGAGATCGGCAACCATGGTCCGGTCGCTTCTCTTAATCGTCGCTTCGTTCAACGCTCTCATAGTACGGGTTTCCCCATTATCAAAAGTAATCTTGACATTCAAAATAGGGTAAAGAAACCTTGGCACCTGTATCATATTTTAAATTCTCAACCAGCTTATCGATTTCACTGTCTAAGTAATCTGTATAGAATCCTAAGTGTCCGGTATGGACGCCAACAAATCGCACCCGATCCAACTGGTGTTCATACTTGTGAAAGGCCGATAGCAACATCCCATCGCCACCAATTGAAATCACAATATCCGGGTGCTTCTCCGTCAAAATAAAATTATTTTTCCGAAGCTTATTTCGCAACTGCTGAAAAACCTCTTCACTTTGACGCTTGCGATTGCGAATAATGGATACTTTTTTACCTGTAGTCTTCATCTGTGTCATCACTATTTCCAACGCCATCATTTAACTTACGATGAAGTGGATCAAACAGGGCTTGAGCCTCCTGAATCGCATCCCGAATTGCCCCCATCTCTTCATCCAAGAGATAGGCCAGGTTTGCTGTCGTCTCTAAGCGTTTTTTGATCTCGTCTGGAAAGTCTCCTTTATATTTATAATTGAGCGAGTGTTCAATGGTTGCCCAAAAATTCATGGACAAGGTCCGAATTTGAATCTCTGCTAAGATCGTTTCATTTCCATCAATAGTATCGACCGGATACTCGACCACGACGTGGTAACTCCGGTAGCCACTTGATTTCTTGTGGCGGATGTAGTCTCGCTCTTGGACCACGCGCATATCCTGCCGTTGTCTCAGAACCTCTAGGATTTCTTCGACGTCATCTACGAACTGGACCATGATACGAAGACCAGCAATATCTTGCATATCCTGAGCCAAATTTTCTTCAGAAATATTTCTTCGGATCATCTTTTCGCGGATACTCTCAATCGGCTTAACACGACCTGTGACAAACTCGATTGGAGAATGCTTTTGTTGCTTACGATATTGCTTACGAATCCCACGCAGTTTGATTTTTAATTCCCCAACTGCTTGGATATATGGATCTAAGAAGTTTTCCCAATCAATTGCCATCCTACCACCTTGTAATCTGAACCATTTTTGTATACAATAAACACATCTCTTATTATATCATGAATCGCTTTCGAAAAAAAGCAAAGGACTACAAAATGAACCATTTAGAAATTGAATACAAAACCTTGCTAGACAAGGAGGAATACCAATCCCTCCTTCCACTTTTTGCTGATACAGAATTGGTTGTCCAAACCAATCACTATATCGATACCCCCGACCAGCTCATCCGTAAGGAAAAAATGGCCTTGCGGGTGCGTACTTTCACAGATCAAGCTGAGTTGACTCTCAAAGTCCCTGAAGCAGTTGGCCATTTTGAGTACAATCAAAACCTCAGCCCAGAAGAAACCGAGGCGATCCTTCAACACCAACAGTTTCCTGACGGAGAAATCAAAAACCTCTTAATCTCTAAAGAAATCTCTGTTGAGCAACTCGCTGTCTGGGGAAGCCTTACAACAGAACGATTCGAAAGAAACAGCTGCAGGATTGGTGGCACTAGACCACAGTCTCTATCTAGACACTGAAGATTATGAATTAGAAATCGAGGTCGAAACCGCTGAGCAGGAAGAAAATTTCCATCAGTTCATCAAAGAGCATGGAATCGTCTACAAAGCTGCAAAAAATAAAATCGCAAGATTGGCGGAAAGATTGTAAAATAGCTGAAATTATCGCAAATTTTTGCTAAAATAGTGCTAAGATCAAAAATCTAAATGAGGTTGGAATCACATGTCAGATAAAAAAAATATGAAGCTCTTCTCTCTCAATTCAAATCCAGAGATTGCGCAAAAAATCGCGGATCATGCTGGGGTTCCACTTGGGAAAATTTCATCCCGTCAATTCTCAGATGGTGAAATCCAAGTCAATATTGAGGAAAGTGTTCGTGGATATGATATTTATATCATTCAATCAACCAGTTTCCCTGTCAACAATCACTTGATGGAACTCTTAATTATGGTGGATGCTTGCCAACGGGCCAGCGCAAATACTGTCAATGTGGTCATGCCTTACTTCGGTTATGCTCGCCAAGACCGGACTGGCTGCTCCTCGCGAACCAATTACTGCTAAGCTTGTCGCAAACATGTTGGTCAAAGCTGGGGTGGATCGCGTCGTCACACTGGATCTCCACGCTGTTCAGGTCCAAGGTTTCTTCGATATTGCCGTGGATAACCTCTTTACCATTCCACTCTTTGCAGAACACTACATTAATAAAGGTCTAACTGGTCCTGATGTTGTAGTCGTCAGTCCTAAAAACTCAGGTGTCAAACGGGCTCGTAGTTTAGCGGAATATCTTGATGCACCGATTGCCATCATTGATTACGAACAAGATGATGCAAACCGTGATTATGGCTATATTATCGGGGATGTCAAAGATAAGAAAGCAATCTTGATTGACGATATCCTCAATACCGGTAAGACATTCTCAGAAGCTGCGAAAATCGTCGAACGCGAAGGTGCTACTGAAATTTATGCTGTTTCAAGCCATGGTTTATTTGTAAAAGGCGCTGTTGAATTATTAGACCAAGCTCCGATCAAAGAAATCTTGGTAACCGATTCTGTTGCTCCAAATGGACCAACACCAAAAAATATTAACTATCTGACAGCTAGCGAACTGATCGCTGAAGCTATTGTTCGCATTCAAGAAAGAAAACCTGTTAGTCCTCTATTTGCCTACCACAAGAAATAAGGTCTTAATGTGATATATTTTGATAATGCCGCAACAACTCCCCTTCTACCTGAAGTCATTGATAAAATGTCTGCAACTATGAAGACCACTTTTGGAAATCCATCGAGCCTTCATGCTCATGGACGGATGGCTAGTAAACTCCTCCGAGAATCTCGCGAGCAGATTGCTCAGTCTCTCCATACTCTTCCAAATCGTATTTTCTTCACTTCAGGTGGATCAGAAAGTAATAATACCGTTATAAAAGGCTACTGCTTGAAACATCAAGCAGATGGCAAACACATCATTACGACCGCTTTGGAACACCATGCGGTTCTAGAACCCATCGAATATCTTGTAGAACGTTTCGGATTTGAAGTGACGATCGTCCAACCAAGAGATGGACGCATTCAGGCTCGTGATATCAAGGCGGCACTTAGACCGGATACCATTCTTGTCTCTACCATGTTTGCCAATAACGAGACAGGCGATCTTCTACCGATTAAAGAAATCGGAGAACTCTTAAAAGATCATCCAGCTGCCTTTTCATGTTGATGCTGTACAAGCAATTGGAAAGGTCCCTGTCTATCCCGAAGAGTTGGGAATTGATTTTCTCAGTGCTTCTGCCCACAAATTCCACGGACCAAAGGGCGTCGGCTTCCTTTATGCGGCCACCCCAGATTTTGATAATCTCTTACATGGTGGGGATCAGGAAAATAAGATGAGAGCCAGCACGGAAAATCTTATTTCTATTGTCGGGATGGCAACCGCGCTTCAGCAAGCTACACTTCATCAAGAAGAAAATTTCCACCAGGTTCAAAAACTCGGCCAAGAGCTAGTCAATGGTTTAGCAGCCTACGACTACTACGTAAATGCGAATGAGGATCATCTTCCATTTGTTTGGAACCTTGGCTTTCCGGGTGTCCAAAATGACGTTTTACTGATGCGACTCGATCTTGCTGGAATTTCTGTCTCTACAGGTTCTGCTTGTACCGCTGGTACAGTTCAACCCAGCCATGTCCTTGAGGCGCTCTATGGAAAAGATAGCTCACGCCTAAAAGAATCCCTTCGAATTAGTTTTTCAGAACTCAATAGCGTAGAGGAGGTTCAAGACTTCCTCTCAAAACTTAAAGAAATTTTATCATAGGAGAACAATATGGCTTTTGAAACAAGTGTTTCATTGAAAGACTGCAAATATACCTATAGTCTACACCCAAATGTAAAAAAATATACCTTACGTGACAATACATTCGCTGTTACAAAAGTTGGAAATTACGAGTTAAATCGTTTGCTCGAAGCCGTTCCAAATAGCGGCGAAGGCTTCCTACTTAAAATCATTTTTAATAAAGATTTGACAGGTTTTAAGATCAATATTACAGACAAGTCTGGGCTTCGCCTGGTTAATATCTTTAAAAATCCAGAAAATGACATTATCCAACAAAAATTCTATTTCTTAATGGATAGTCTTGTCGAAAGAGAAATTTTCAACAAAACAGAGGCCTAATATGGTAACCCTAACTTATATCGATGCTTACCAAGTAGAACGAACGACTACTTATCCTGACCTTGCAGCCTGCATTCTAGCTTTTTCAGGCTGTGTAACCCTGCCTGACTCTTACTCAATCGTATCCATTGAATACAAAGGTGAAAAGCTCCCCTATACAGGGCGAGTCGATGGACTCTATGCTTTTTTGAAAAAGATAGAACAAGCTGAAAACTAAGCTGATGCTGATGGAACTCTCCATCGCCATCAGCTTTTTCTTTAGACAAAAATATTTTTTAAAAATCGCTCTACATAGTTGATTTTTTCACAATCTTCCTATACAATAAGAGGGAAAGGTTGTGATATTGTGAAACATGATAAAAATACTCCAATTCCACGCGCAACAGCAAAACGCTTATCGCTCTACTACCGCATTTTTAAACGCTTTAACTCTGAAAAAATAGAGCGCGCCAATTCCAAGCAAATTGCTGATGCAATTGGGATTGACTCTGCTACCGTTCGCCGAGATTTTTCTTATTTTGGTGAATTAGGAAGACGGGGATTTGGTTATGACGTAAAAAAACTGATGAACTTCTTTGCGGATCTCTTAAATGATAATGCTATTACCAATGTCGCTATTGTGGGGATCGGAAATATGGGAAGTGCGCTCCTCAACTATCGCTTCCATGAACGCAATAAGATGAAAATTGTCATGGCTTTTGATGTAGATGATCATGAACTGATTAATACCAAAAGTAAGGATGGGATCCCCATTTATGGGATTTCTACGATCAAAGAGAATCTCAAAAAAGAAGGCATTCAAACAGCAATTTTAACTGTCCCAAGTATTAAAGCGCAGGAAGTGGCTAGTCTTTTAGTAGATGCCGGTGTCAAAGGAATTCTAAGCTTTTCTCCGGTCCATCTGACAGTTCCTAAAGACGTCGTCGTCCAATATGTCGATCTCACCAGTGAATTGCAAACACTCCTTTATTTCATGCGAAAAAACGAAGAATAAAGATTTATACATTAACAAGAAAAGAGGCTGGGACAAAAGTCCTAGCCTCTCAATTATTTTTGGATTGTCGAGCAAGACGCAGTGGTTGAGTGGGCTCTACTACGCTGATTTCATCAGCTTTTACAGCCCTACTCAACTGTGCGGAGGTGGGACGACGAAATCGAATTCTAACGAATTACTGATTTCTGTCCCACTCTCTTTTTTATACCAAATAATCTGTCTCTTCACGGTAACTATAATAGTTTTCTTCAGATACAATCAAGTGATCCAATAGGGTTAAACCCATCACTTCACAGGCCTCTAAAACTCGTTGCGTTACTTCATCATCATTTTTACTGGGAAATACGGCACCAGATGGATGATTGTGAGCCAAGATGATAGAGGTTGCCATGTGCTTCAGTGCATAATGCAGGATTTCACGTGGCTCCGCAATACTTCGATTCACGGTTCCAATAAAAATGGTCTGCTGATGAATAATTTCATTCTGCGTATTTAAATAGAGGGCAACCAGGTGCTCCTGTTTCTTATGGCCGATTTCCTGTTGAATTTTATGGGCCAATTTCTGGCTGCTCATGATCTGTTCAGAACTCATCAATTCGTCTTTATGAATCCTTCGTCCAAACTCAATCACAGCCTGAAGTTCGATAGCCTTCACCCGGCCAATGCCAGAGATTTCCTGTAGCTCCTCTAGGGTTAATTGACTTAACTCCTTTAAACTATTAACGGAGCTCAAAAGACCTTGTGCAATCTCATAAACGCTTTTTTTGCTTATTGCCTGTCCGTAAGAGAATGGATAGCAATTCTTGATGACTCAGCTTATCTACCCCTTCAGAAACCAAACGTTCTCTAGGAAGCAAAGATGGTTCAATAAATGATATGTCGTACATAATTTCCTCCTCACTTATTAATTCGTAATAAATAGAGAAAACGACGACCTTGCATTATTTACAGGCGATTTCTTCCTTCAAATCATCTAACACTAAGACTTCATCTTTATTAAAGCGGATCTGGTAACCTGTTTGAACTTGTTCAAGCTCTTTTAAAAACTGTTGAATTTCACAGCGAATCAAGTACTCCTGGCTCTGAGAAATGGCCTCTAAAGCTTGGTAGACCTGCTCTACTTCATAGATTCCTTTCGTAATTAAACCATTTCGTGGAAAATCGTTTACTAAGAGATTATAGAAATGATGCAAGAGATGGTAAATTCGCTCTTTTGTCACTATTCTACCTCCTTATCATACTCTTTCCCCTTTATTATATACTGATTTTCCCTTAATATTATGACAAGTTCCTTACATTATATTACCAATCTCTTACAATTTTACAAGAATTTCTCCTAGCTTCCCACATAGAAAAAAGCCCTGGCATCTCTGCCTTGGGCTTTATTTTCTTAAAGTTGCATTTGATTATAAGACTTGCTGAATGAATCCAGGATGTCTTTTGGAGCCTTGTCATAGTCAACAGAGGTTTCCAAATTTCCTTTTACAATCGTACGGTAAGTCGCTGCAGCATCCTCACAGGTCACTAAAGTGATCTCATTGACACCTTCACGATCTTGAATAACATCTACACGGTCCGGAGTCACTGTCTCAACTGACGAGATGACATAAGTATAGATTTTTTCTTTATCCGTGATGTAGATCTTCATACCCGCCTTGGCTTTCTCTAATGGTGAGAACAACATGGCATTTGCTCCAGTTAGGCCAAATACGTGGTGACTAGCAAGAGAATAATTGCCTTGTCCCATGACTTGGTTTTCCTTCATGGTCCCTGCCCCATAGTAAAGAGCTACGTTTTCAAGTCCCTTAAAAATAGGAAGGTTCATGTTCAATTCAGGAATCGAAATCCCCCCAATTACAGGAAGTTTTTGAGCCTGCCATTGGGCATTGATCACGGCTTCCGTTGAGAGTGACTCGACATGTTGGAAATCAAAGCTCGTCTTCACTTCTTTGTTTTTATCAATAGTCTTTTTATCGACCTTGCTAACCTGGTATTGGTTGGTATGCCAAACCATAATCATATTACGGATCGGAGCATTGAAAATCAAGAGAAGCGAGAGAATAATCAAAAATGTTGCAACGATGTTGATAAGAGTATTACGTAAACTCTTTTTCTTTTTTCTTTTGCGTGACATGCTGTCCCCTTATCTATTCGTTTTCTTCCACTACTTCTTCATCTTTTTCATCAGGTTGTACAGTTGTAAAGGTCACAATTTTCGCATCCTGATCCAGTCTCATGACTTTCACACCCTGAGTCGAACGACCCGTTTGAGAGATATTCCCAACACTTGTACGGATCATGACTCCTGTATCGGTAATGATCATCAGATCTTCATCCCCTTTAACGGTTAAAAGACCAGCTAACGGACCATTTTTCTCTGTAATATTGGCTGTTTTGATTCCTTTACCACCACGGCCCTTGGTTGGGTATTCGCCAGCTATCGTCCGCTTACCATACCCTTTTTCAGTAATGACCAATACTTCGTCCTGGTCGGTAATAACACTTGCCCCAACAACCTTGTCTCCATCACGGAGATTCACACCACGTACACCTGTAGCAGAACGTCCCATATTGCGGACCACAGCCTCGTTAAAGCGGACTGAATATCCATATTTGGTACCGATAATGACGTCAGTATTGCCATCTGTAAGGAAGACATTGATCAATTCATCCTCGTCCCGTAGGTTCAGAGCTTTCAGACCGTTCTGACGGATATTTGAAAATTCTGCTACGTTAGTGCGCTTGACTACACCTTGTCGCGTCGTAAAGAAGAGATAAGACTCATCACTGCGATCTTGCTCCACATTGATAATGGTTTGAATCGATTCACCTTCGTCCAATTTTAGGAGGTTGACAATTGGCAATCCTTTAGCTGTCCGGCCATATTCGGGAATCTCATAACCTTTCAAACGATAAACCCGCCCCTTATTCGTAAAGAAGAGCAAATGATCATGGGTGCTCGTAGAAACCAATTCACGAACAAAGTCATCATCCTTCACACCAGTTCCTTGGACACCACGTCCACCACGTTTTTGTGCAGTAAATTCGGCTTGGTCCAAACGTTTGATGTAGCCTTTGTTAGAAAGGGTAATTAAGACATCTGTTTCTTCAATCAAGTCCTCATCTTCAAGAGAAAGAACTTCCCCTACCATCAACTCAGTTCGACGAGCATCGCCAAACTTGCGTTTGACTTCTTCTAATTCTTCCTTGATGATAGTCGCCACACGCTCTGGTTTAGCCAAAATATCAGCCAAATCAGCAATCAGGGCAACCAAGTCGTCATATTCACTCTGGATCTTGTCTCGTTCCAAACCGGTCAAACGACGAAGACGCATGTCCAAAATGGCTTGACTTTGACGTTCAGAGAGCTTGAACTTCGACATCAACTCAGCTTGTGCTTCAGCGTCTGTCTGGCTATTGCGGATGATTCGGATTACTTCATCAATGTGATCCAAAGCAATAAGCAAGCCTTCTAAAATATGGGCACGAGCTTCAGCTTTTTCTTTATCAAAGATGGTCCGGCGAGTCACCACTTCTGTTTGGTGCTCGATATACGCACCTAAAATTTGACGAAGAGAAAGGATCTTTGGAACACCGTTTTGAATCGCCAACATATTGAAGCCAAAGTTGGTTTGCATTTGCGTCATCTTAAAGAGGTTGTTCAAAATGACATTAGCCGAAGCATCCCTACGAACCTCGATCACAAATCGAACCCCTTCACGGTTAGACTCATCACGTACAGCTGTAATCCCTTCGATCCGTTTTTCTTGCACCAAGCGAACGATATGTTCGTGAACCTTGGTTTTGTTGACCATATAAGGGAACTCGGTAACGACAATCCGTTCACGACCACTCTTGGTCACTTCAATCTCTGTACGAGAGCGAAGAACAATTGAACCTTTCCCTGTTTCATAGGCCTTATGAATACCTGATTTCCCCATGACCAAGGCTCCTGTTGGAAAATCTGGACCAGGCAGCACTTCCATGAGTTCACGAGTGGTCACTTCAGGATTGTCCATCATCAATTTGACGGCATCTATTGTTTCACCGAGATTATGAGGTGGAATATTGGTAGCCATACCTACAGCAATCCCTGTAGCTCCATTCACAAGAAGGTTAGGGAAGCGTGCTGGTAGCACCATGGGCTCCCGCTCACTGGCATCATAGTTATCTGCAAAATCAACTGTATTCTTATTGATATCCCGCAACATCTCAAGTGCGATCTTGCTCATACGGGCTTCGGTATACCGTTGTGCAGCGGCCCCATCTCCGTCCATAGAACCAAAGTTCCCATGGCCGTCCACTAGCATATAGCGATAGCTCCACCATTGCGCCATCCGAACCATGGCTTCATAAATAGAGAAATCCCCGTGTGGGTGGTATTTACCCATAACATCCCCTGTGATACGGGCTGACTTCTTATGTGGTTTATCTGGCGTAACACCCAATTCATTCATACCATACAAAATACGACGGTGAACGGGTTTTAAACCATCCCGAACATCAGGTAGGGCACGAGCTACGATAACACTCATCGCATAATCGATAAAACTCGTCTTCATTTCTGATGTTAAATTCACATCAATTAGATTCTTATCCTGCATTCAAAAAATGCCTCTCTTTACTTAATTCACCATACTATTATAACACATTTTAGCCTATTTTTCTTCTTAGGAACACAAACGTAAAAACGTTTACATCAAGGATTCATACTGTTTCAGATGACAAAGACTTTCAAAAGTGGTAGAATGAAGTCGTATGAGAATCTATCTCAAAAAAAAATGAAGGAGACGTTTAGACTCATGGATTTGACTAAACAACACAAAAAAGTTATCCTTGTCGGTGACGGTGCCGTAGGTTCATCTTATGCATTTGCACTTGTCAACCAAGGAATTGCACAAGAGCTTGGAATTATCGAAATTCCTCAATTGCACGAAAAAGCTGTCGGAGATGCGCTTGACCTTAGCCACGCCCTTGCCTTCACTTCACCTAAGAAGATCTATGCGGCTGAGTACGCTGACTGTGCGGATGCTGACCTTGTTGTAATTACTGCAGGTGCTCCTCAAAAACCAGGTGAAACTCGCCTTGATCTTGTTGGTAAAAACCTTGCCATTAACAAATCAATCGTAACACAAGTTATTGAATCAGGATTTAACGGTATCTTCCTTGTAGTCGCTAACCCAGTTGACGTTTTGACATACTCTACATGGAAATTCTCAGGATTCCCTAAAGAACGCGTTATCGGTTCTGGTACTTCTCTTGACTCAGCTCGTTTCCGTCAAGCACTTGCTGAAAAATTGGACGTTGATGCTCGTTCAGTGCACGCCTACATCATGGGTGAACATGGAGACTCAGAATTCGCTGTATGGTCACACGCTAACATCGCTGGTGTAAACCTTGAAGAATTCCTTAAAGACACTCAAAACGTTCAAGAAACTGAATTGATCGAATTGTTCGAAGGTGTTCGTGATGTCGCTTACACCATCATCAACAAAAAAGGTGCTACATACTACGGTATCGCTGTTGCCCTTGCTCGTATCACTAAAGCAATCCTTGATGATGAAAATGCAGTACTTCCACTTTCTGTATTCCAAGAAGGTCAATATGGTGTTAGCAACGTCTTTATCGGTCAACCTGCCATCGTAGGTGCACACGGTATTGTACGTCCAGTGAACATCCCATTGAACGATGCGGAACAACAAAAAATGAAAGCTTCTGCTGATGAATTGCAAGCAATCATTGATGAAGCATGGAAAAACCCTGAATTCCAAGAAGCATCAAAAAACTAATCTGATTGGAAAAGACTCTCAAATTTCGAGAGTCTTTTTTAATTGAATAAAAAATAAAAGGCTGAGAACACTCAACCTTTTCTTCTTTCCACCCTGAGGGAATCGAACCCCCATCTCAAGAACCGGAATCTTACGTGATATCCATTACACTAAGGGTGGCAACTGTTATAGTATATCAAATTTTCAAAAATTTTACAAGTAAAAAAGAGAGTGGGACAGAAATCGGTAATTCGTTAGAATTCGATTTCGTCGTCCCACCTCCGCACAGTTGAGTAGGGCTGTAAAAGCTGATGAAATCAGCGTAGTAGAGCCCCACTCAACCACTGCGTCTTGCTCGACAATCCAAAAAAATAATTGAGAGGCTAGGGACTTTTTGTCCCAGCCTCTTTTGAATATTACAATTCGATATCGCCAAACAAGTCAGCCATTGAGAATCCAGTTTGAGTTTCTGGAAGATCAAAGTCGCGTTTCTTGTTTTGGACGACGTGGGCGAGATTGACGTTTTTCTTGTTTTTCGCCTTCTTCTTGAGCTGGACGTTCTTCAAGAGCTTTGATAGAAAGTGATACACGTTCATCTGCAGCATTTACTTCAAGAACTTTAACAGTTACTTCTTGTCCAACTTTAAGAACATCTTTTGGATTTTCAACACGTTTGTGTGAAATTTGTGAGATGTGTACAAGTCCGTCGATACCTGGCAATACCTCAACGAATGCACCGAAGTCAGTCAAACGTTTAACAGTTCCTTCGATAACATCACCAGCAGCCAATTTTTGTTCTACGCCATCCCAAGGTCCAGGTGTTGTAGCTTTCAATGAAAGTGATACACGACCTTCTTCTTCGTTCAAGTCAAGAACTTTCACTTGGATTTCTTCACCAACAGTTACAACTGATTTAGGTGATACGTTGCGTTCGTGTGATAATTCTGTCAAGTGAACCAATCCATCAACACCACCAAGGTCAATGAAGGCACCGAAGCTTGTGATACGTGCAACTTTACCAGTTACGACATCACCAACGTTCAATTTACCAAATACTTCTGCGCGTGCTGCAGCTGATTCAGCTTCAACAACTTCACGACGTGAAAGGATAAAGCGGTTTTCTTTTGGATCTACTTCTTTGATTTTAGCATCAAATTCTTGACCTACGAAACGTTCAGTGTTACGTACAAAACGAGTATCAAGCATTGAAGCTGGAATAAATCCACGAAGTCCTTCAAATTCTACTGAAAGTCCGCCCTTAACAGCGCGAGTTCCTTTAACAGTAACAACTTCTTCTTCACGTCCAACCAATTTGTCCCATGCTTTGCGAGCTTCCAAACGTTTTTTAGATACAAGGTAAGTTACTGTATCAGTATCTTTACCAACTACTTGACGAAGAACAAGCAATTCAAGTGTTTCACCTGGTTTTACCAAGTCGTTGATGTCAGCATCACGATCGTTTGTCAATTCGCGAAGAGTCAAGACACCTTCGACACCAGTTCCAGAGATTGCAACGTTAGCTTGGTTCGCGTCAACTGTCAATACTTCAGCAGTAACAACGTCACCTGGTTCAACTTGGCTAACACTGTTTAGCAAATCTTCAAATTCATTCATCTAAAAAAATCCTCCAACAATCAAGTTTTTCTAAAAACTTGACATACTTATAATTATTTTTTTCCTAAGCAAGCACTCGCAATGAGATCAACTACAATCTTTAACGACTCATCCTATAAAGAAATAAAATACCTGGATAGATATTTTATCACTTATCTGATATTACCTAAGAACTGGGGTAGCTGGATTCGAACCAACGCATGAGGGAGTCAAAGTCCCTTGCCTTACCGCTTGGCTATACCCCATGAATAAAATGGAGAGAGAGGGATTCGAACCCCCGAACCCGAAGGAGCGGATTTACAGTCCGTCGCGTTTAGCCTCTTCGCTATCTCTCCATATAAATCAACAGGATCTATTATACCATTGATTTACTATGATTGCAAGCCCTTATTTATTCAAATTATAATTTTCTATCAAAAATTTCAACGGCTTTTTTTCAAGTTTTTTTGTAAAGAGAATCCACATTTCATTTTTTTGATAATGGCAAATTGACCAGCCATGTCTGCAATTTCACCAATTGTTTTTCTTTCCAATGGACAAAGTGAATCCATCAAAAGTGTCTTTTTCCGACGGTTACTTTACTATCAACGATTTGAATCTCAATTTTTCTTATCTTTTTTTACTCATTTCAACCCTCTTTTTCACTTTTTTTCTATTTTTACAAAAAAATTCTCTTGATGACGCAAGAGAAAAGGGAGTGGGCAGAAAGAATTTAGTTCGAAATTCCTTCTTTATCCCACCCCCGCAAGAGTCATTCGTCATTCTTCTATTCCTAATAGCGAATGAAGAGAAAGATTAGCTACTGCGTCTTTTCCTTAAGACTTGTTCTCATTGAAGCCTGGATACTTTGTCTCAGACGCTTTCGGTTTAATCGACTTTGACAATCCATCCTTCTGGCGCTTCGACATCACCAAATTGGATACCGGTCAACTCGTCATAAAGCTTCCGTGTGACAGGACCTACTTCTGTTTCAGAATAGAAGACATGGAAGTCATCCCCGTGTTGAACACCTCCGATTGGAGAGATGACAGCTGCGGTACCACAAGCTCCTGCTTCTACAAAGCGATCCAAGTCATTGATAAAGACATCCCCTTCAATTGGTGTCATACCAAGACGGTGTTCCGCAAGGTAAAGCAAAGAGTACTTGGTGATAGATGGCAAGATAGAAGGACTCAATGGTGTCACAAATTCGTTATTAGCAGTGATACCAAAGAAGTTTGCAGAACCAACTTCTTCAATCTTGGTGTGAGTCGCTGGATCGAGGTAAATCACGTCAGAGAAGTTACGATCATGCGCAATCTTACCTGGCAACATACTAGCTGCGTAGTTCCCACCAACTTTTGCAGCCCCAGTACCATGTGGAGCAGCACGGTCATACTCATCTTGAATCAAGAAGTTCGTTGGAACCAAACCACCTTTAAAGTAGTTACCGACAGGCATGGCAAAGATGGTAAAGATATACTCATCTGCTGGATGCACACCAATAATATCACCAACCCCAATCAAAAGAGGGCGAAGGTAAAGGGTAGCTCCAGTACCATATGGTGGAACATACTCTTCATTGGCTTTCACCACTGCCTTACAAGCATCCACAAACATGTCAACAGGTACTTGAGGCATCAGCAAACGATCTGCTGTGCGTTGCAAACGTTTGGCGTTTTGATCTGGACGGAACAATTGGATGCTTCCATCTTTTGTACGGTAGGCTTTCAACCCTTCAAAGGCTTGCTGACCGTAATGCAAACTTGGAGAAGATTCGGACAAATGCAAGGTCGCATCTTCTGTCAATTCCCCTTTTTCCCAAGCTCCATTGCGATAATATGCCAAATAGCGATAAGGTAATTTCATATATGAAAAGCCAAGGTTTTCCCAATCAAGTGATACTGTCATGATAGTGCTCCTTTTAATTCTTTCTATTCCTTGTCGATCTGATGTAGGTCGATTTAGTTTCTCAATCTATGTACACTATTGTACACCATTTCATGAGAATTTCAAGCGAAATTTTCAATTTTCAGAAAATTTATTTTCAAAGAAAGTCAGTCCTAGAATGGACCGACGATTTCTTTTATTTGATAGTAGCTGAAAAAACTTCTTGATCCGAAATGGTATCGTTGACAAAGGATCCATTGCTTGTTCTTTCAGAAATGCTTAATTGTGTCAAATCAACTTCTGTCACCTGACCTGTTGTAGAAGTGATCTGAAGAATTTGATCTTGTTCTACCACTTCTTCTTGACTCGTAAAGAGATCAAAATCTCCCTGGTCAGTGAAGACTGGACCTGCCTTGAAGACACGGTGTGGTTTATTTTTCAACTCACGCAAGACCTGTAGTCCCCGTTTAGCCCGACTGGTCACAGGAATATCGTCTTGTAACATCCGTTTGAGACTGCCTCGCTGGGTCAGAATGTACATGCTTGGAGTCGTCGACTTAAAGGCGGCAGCAACTTGATCTCCGTCTTTGAGGTTAATGGCTTTGACCCCTGCTGCTTTGGCTCCTACGACAGGGACCTCTTCAATATTGAAGCGCAACCCGTAACCATTTTTAGTAATGATCATGATGTCTTCAAGGACAACTGGCGCAACTGCCACGATACGGTCGTCTTGGTCTTTTAGCTTAGCATACTTAGTCGATTTAGAACGATAAGTCCGCCATGGGCTCACTTCCTTACGTTCAAAGCGCTTGATTTGACCTTGTTGGGTTGCTGCAAAGTAGGTTACTCCCTCAAACTGATCCACAATCTCTGCAAAGAGAATTTCTTCCTCTTGCTCGAAATTGGTCAAGGTCTGACTGAGGTGCTCTCCGATATCCTTCCACTTGGTATCTGTCAATTCGTGGATTGGTCGATAAATGGCATTCCCCAAGTTGGTAAAGAGTAAAAGATGCTGAGTGGTCTTAGCAGGCTCTACAAAAATCAACTCGTCATCGTCTCGCTTACCGACTTCTTCCAGTGTTGAGGCATTGAAAGAACGAGGCGAGGTCCGTTTGATATATCCAGCACGGGTTACGCTGACGAAGGTTTCCTCTTCAACAATGAGGCTGGCTGTATCAATCTCAATTGTTTTAGCAGTGTCTTGTAGCTCACTACGACGCGGATTGCCAAAGAGCTTCTTGACTTCACGCAATTCCTTTTTCATGAGATTGAACATGGTCCGTTCATCCCCAATGATGGCTGCCAAGGTCGCGATTTGCTCCTTAAGGTTAGCATGCTCTTCTTCCAAAGTCACGATATCTGTATTGGTCAAACGGTACAATTGCAAGGTGACAATGGCTTCTGCTTGCTCTTCTGTGAAATCGTAGCTGACCTTGAGGTTTTCCTTAGCATCTGACTTGTTATCAGAAGCACGGATCAGAGCGATGACTTCATCGAGGATAGAAATCACGCGGATCAAGCCCTCTACGATGTGGAGGCGTCGTTCAGCCTTTTCCTTGTCAAAACGAGAGCGAGCGACAATGATATCCCGACGGTGAGCAATGTAGCTAGAGAGAATCGGCACAATCCCCACTTGACGAGGGGTATAGTTGTCAATCGCCACCATATTGAAGTTGTAATTGACTTGCAAGTCTGTATACTTGAACAAGTAGTTCAAGATTAGATCTGCATTGGCGTCTTTCTTGAGCTCAATGGCAATGCGAAGACCATCCCGGTCAGACTCATCCCGAACTTCCGCAATGCCAGCTACCTTATTGTTGACACGGACATCGTCGATCTTCTTGACCAAAACAGCCTTGTTGATCTCATAAGGGATCTCGGTAACCACGATTTGCTGCTTGCCACCTTTGAGCTGCTCAATCTCTGTTTTAGAACGGACAACTACCCGGCCCTTACCAGTTTCATAGGCTTTCTTGATCTCATCACGCCCTTGGATAATGGCACCGGTCGGAAAATCAGGTCCAGGTAGAAACTCCATGAGCTTATCTACCTTAGCAGAAGGATGGTCGATCATGTAGACCACCGCATCAATGACTTCAGTAAGGTTATGGGGCGGAATATCTGTCGCATAACCAGCAGAAATACCCGTAGCTCCATTGACCAAGAGGTTTGGAAAGGCTGCAGGCAAAACAGTTGGCTCTTTTTCTGTATCGTCAAAGTTCCAGGCAAATGGCACTGTGTTCTTTTCGATATCTTGAAGGAGATAACCAGCAATTTCAGATAGACGGGCTTCCGTATAACGCATGGCAGCCGGTGGATCACCGTCCATAGAACCATTGTTACCGTGCATCTCAACAAGAATTTCACGATTCTTCCAGTCTTGAGACATGCGGACCATGGCATCATAGATCGAAATATCCCCGTGAGGGTGGAAATTCCCCCATGATATTTCCGACAGACTTGGCCGACTTGCGGTAACCCTTGTCATGGGTATTGCCATCCTTGTTCATAGAATAAAGGATCCGCCGCTGAACAGGTTTCAAGCCATCCCGAATATCAGGAAGAGCCCGTTCTTGAATAATGTATTTGGAGTAGCGACCAAAGCGCTCCCCCATGATGTCCTCCAGGGACATATTTTGAATATTAGACATAAGATACAAAGCCCTTAAAATACAAAGTGAAAATTAGAAATTTATCTTTTTCACACAGCACTTAGGGCGTGTTCAACTCCTTTCAAAGAATGTTGAGTAGTCTTTTAGGAAAAAGGAATTCGGTTACACCAAGTAACCAAACGTTCCTTTCTGATGTTTAAAATAGATTCATTAATGATTAGAAAGTTTCTCTTTAGCATAAGAAGTCATTTTCTCTGCAACTTCCATATCGTAAGTAAATCCCATCTTTTGGGCCAGAATTTGAGCTGCATCATCGAATAGCCCCATGGTAGCAAATAAAGACTGAGTGATTTTATCGAAACTTGATAAATCAAGCAAAGCCGAGAACTCCTTCTCTTGCCCGGCTGGTAGATAATGTAAGAGGTACTTGTAGTTCTTTCCGATGTCAACTACTCCCTTATCGCTTGTCACCTGCCAAGCTAAGACCTTGAGCAATTCTTGCTGACAAATGCCATAGAGATGATCAGTCGCATAGATCAGCTGATTTCTTCGAATGGCTTTTACAACATAAGCCGATACCCACCAAAATTCATTGCAGGATGCTGCAAATTCCTCTTCAGTAGGCGGACAGGTCCAGTAGCGTTTTGGGCTTGGGAAATACGATTCAAACAAACCTTTGTCATCTTTTATAACTTCAAAATTTGCTTCGCTGTCTACCCACTCTTGGATATACTCCTTAGGACAGAGGGTCAAATCGATGCGATTCCCATCTTCAAAAAGCATGAGATAAAGATGACGATGGTCTACTACGTTATGTTGTGAAATCAGGCGATTTCCAAACTGGTTTAGCCAAGATAAATCTGAAATCAGGTCTTCCAGATCATCAACTATATAGACCACATCGTAATCTTGAAACTCATCTTTTACGGACTGAGGATTCGTTCGGGATCCGGATAAAGCAATTGCTTCTACTTTCAGAGCATCAGCTATCTGCAAGATCAGAGTCATCATTTCTGTATCAGTTCTCATGTCGATTCCTTAACATTTCTACATTACGGCTTATTTATTTTATAGTAGAAAGTAATTAAAATACCGTATTTTCTTCCAAGGTAAACTTAACGTTATCTTCGATCCATTGGCGCCGAGGTGCAGCCTTATCTCCCATGAGGACTGAGACGCGGCGTTCTGCACGAGCTAGATCATCAATGGTGACACGGATCAAAGTACGGGTCTCTGGGTTCATGGTGGTTTCCCAAAGCTGATCCGCATTCATTTCCCCCCAACCCTTTGTATCGTTGGAGGGTTGCGCCACGGCCAAAGGTCCGACGCAACTCCTCTAATTCGCTATCTGTCCATGCATAGGCTACTTCTTCTTTCTTGCCTTTGCCCTTAGACATCTTATAAAGAGGAGGAAGGGCAATGTAGACATGTCCTGCTTCTACCAAAGGGCGCATATAGCGATAGAAGAAAGTTAAGAGGAGGGTTTGAATGTGGGCCCCATCCGTATCCGCATCGGTCATGATGATGATCTTATCATAGTTAGCATCTTCCACTGAGAAATCTGCCCCAACACCAGCACCGATGGTGTAAATCATGGTGTTGATTTCCTCGTTCTTGAGGATATCACTCATATTGGCCTTCTCAGTATTAAGAACCTTCCCACGAAGTGGAAGAATCGCTTGGAACTTCCGGTCCCGTCCTTGTTTGGCAGAACCGCCGGCTGAGTCTCCTTCGACTAGATAGAGTTCGTTTTTCTTAGGATTTTTAGACTGGGCAGGTGTCAATTTACCAGACAAAAGTCCCTTGTCCTTTTTGCTCTTCTTGCCATTTCGACTTTCATCCCGCGCTTTTCGAGCGGCTTCACGCGCATCCCGGGCCTTTATAGCCTTACGAATCAGATTAGAAGCCAACTCCCCATTTTCCATGAGGAAGAAGGTCAATTTATCAGAAACAATGCTATCGACAACTGGACGAGCCAAGGGACTTCCTAATTTGTCTTTGGTTTGCCCTTCGAATTGCAAATGGGCTTCTGGAACCAAGATCGAAAGAACAGCAGACAAACCTTCGCGGTAGTCTGATCCCTCTAGGTTCTTGTCTTTTTCTTTGAGAAGACCCGTCTTTCTTGCATAGTCGTTCATGGCCTTGGTAATGGCTGTCTTAAGACCTGTCTCATGGGTTCCCCCATCTTTGGTACGGACATTATTAACGAAGGACAAGATATTATCTGAGTAACCATCATTGTATTGCATGGCCACTTCTACCTGAAAACCATCTGATTCGCCACTAAAGTAGAGAACAGGTGTCAAAGTTTCCTTATCTTCGTTCAAGTACTCTACAAAATCTTGGACACCATTTTCATAATGAAAGGCCACATGGTTGTCTTCTTCCTTGCGGAGGTCGGTCAGCGTCAGCGTCACGTCCTTAAGCAAGAAGGCTGATTCTTTGATCCGCTCAGCAATGGTATTAAATTTGAAATCCGTCGTTGAAAAGATGGTTGGATCTGGCATGAAGGTGACCTTGGTCCCTGTCTTAGACTTGGGAGCAGAGCCAATCTTTTCGAGGGTTGTAACTGGTTTTCCCCCATCTTCAAAACGTTGCTTGTAGACAGCTCCATCACGCGTAATTTCTACCTCTAGCCAGCTAGAAAGGGCATTGACGACAGAAGATCCCACTCCATGAAGACCTCCAGATGTCTTATAGCCTCCTTGGCCAAACTTCCCTCCGGCGTGGAGGACCGTAAAGATCACCTCAACGGTTGGTTTGCCCATAGCATGCATCCCGGTCGGCATTCCACGTCCCTGGTCTTCTACCGATAGAGAACCATCTTTATTAATCGTTACATCGATTTGTGATCCAAAGCCAGACAAGGCTTCATCGACCGCATTATCCACGATCTCCCAGACCATGTGATGTAAGCCATTTCCGTCGGTCGATCCGATATACATCCCTGGACGTTTACGGACCGCATCCAACCCTTCTAGTACCTGAATGGCATCGTCATTATAATTATTAATATTGATTTCCTTTTTTGCCACAAGGAACCTCCTGTTTGTTCATCTTTTCTATATTACAGTTTTTTAGGAAATTTTGCAAAATTTTTTCTCTTTATATGGAGATTTCTATATATCAGTATAAAATGCTGGCTGAGCACTTTCTTCAGATGTCACACTTGAACTCAAAAAAATTGCTTTTTTTCTATTGATGGCTTTTTGTTATAATGAAAGTATGATAAAAGAAATAAGTGTTTTAATTTTAGCCTATCTATTAGGCTCCATTCCTTCGGGATTATGGATTGGGAAAATCTTTTTCCATATTAATATACGGGAACATGGCTCGGGCAATACAGGAACGACCAATACCTTTCGAATTTTAGGGAAGAAAGCTGGGATCATCGTCTTTGCGATTGATTTCTTAAAAGGGACTTTAGCCGTTCTCCTTCCGACTTTCTTTGGAATTCAGGGGATCTCGCCGATGGTCTTTGGTCTCTTAGCCGTTTTGGGTCACACTTTCCCAATTTTTGCTGGATTCAAGGGTGGAAAAGCAGTGGCGACGAGTGCTGGTGTCTTACTTGGTTTCTCGCCTATCTTGCTACTCATTTTAGCTGTTTATTTTGTAGCCAGCCTTTATTTAACCAGTATGATTTCGTTTTCGAGTATTACCGTTGCGCTACTCGCCATTTTATCGGTCCTCCTTCTTCCTTTGACTGGATGGATCTTGCACGGTTATGATCCGCTTTTTACAATCATTGTCCTGGCCTTAGCTACCTTGATCATTCTTCGACATAAGGACAATATCCAACGGATCAAGGAGAAAAAAGAAAATCTCATCCCATGGGGAAAAAACATCACCCATCAACAACCAAAAAACTAGAGTAAGCGCTCTAGTTTTTTATATTCATTAAATAGAAGATCTCTGGAAGAAAACAAATAGGAGTCTCTCCCTTATCTTTCTTTTATAACTTCACTTTCAGGAGTCTCTCGATTTCTTGATAAAGTATCTCTGTCGGTTGATAAGCTTTGCAACGTTGAGCGAGGACCTTTAGATGATTCCAATCCTCCCGCGAAACCAATTCATTAAATAAACGCAAGACTTCGGAATTCGTCTTTTTACGAGAAACCAATCCTACTTGGAATAACTCAGCCCGAACCGCATTGTCAAACTGGTCATAGTCCTGGGGCAAAATCAGACTAGGAATCCCCTCTTCGATACACCCCATCAAAATCCCAGCACCTGCATGATGAATGGCAAAGTCCATTTGATCCAGAACATCTGAATAAGGGAGGTAATCAAAAATCAGAAGATTATCTGACAACATCCTTGGTGGATGCTCCAAACCACTAGGGTCACCTAGGGTTACGTAAAAGACATAGTCAGGATGTTCTTGGCTCAAAAGCTTTGCCAACTCCACCATCCGCTCTTTTTCCCATTTTAAATGAGTGCCGCAAGTGACGAGGACCCGCTTTTTAGAACTCATAAAATACTGTTTCTGTTCTTGAGGAAGGTGGTCAAAAGAGAGACAGCGATAACCAATCCATTTGAGTTGGGATGGAAAATCGTCTCGAAACTCCAACTCTTTCATGCCCAGAGCCAAGATTGAATAGGGAGAATAGATGGCTTCTGTCCCATCTTCACGGTACAATTTGAAATCCTCTAGGGTATCGAGATTCTTCTTAACCAGCGCAAATCCAACCTTCTTTGCCAGACGGATGACTTGCCTACCCAGCGCATCTCTCCACTTGTAGAAGATTCCCTGGTGCGGTTTCCAGCCACCTAGATAAGCAGGCGTTGTCGTGCGACTTTCAATCGCTACTGGACTTGGAATGGTCGTAATCCAGGGAATGCCCAAACGATCTGCTAAAACTCCAGCAGGAGCGGCTACAAAATCTGCAATGATCAAGTCTGGTCTCCCCTCAGAGTTCCAAATTCGAGTTATTTCGTCAAAAACTTCAGGTATCAGTCTGCTATTGGCCCCTAATTGTTGGTACATGATAAAGAGATTTGCTTGCTTGGCTGTATTGGCTATATCTTCCATCACTGTCGGACGATCAGGAAATAAGGCAAGGCAGTCAAAACCAATCCGCTCAACCAATGCCTTTTTCTGAAAACCTGTAATGACACGAATCTGAAAACGCGGATCCTCCAGCAAGGGCTTGACCAAAGTCAAAGTCGGAAATAAATGGCCACTAAAGGGAACGCTAATTAAATCGATTTTTATCACTTTTTCTAATCCAGTCATAGATGATTCCTTTCACATCTTCTCTGTATTCATAGCTATAATGATCCGTATCCACTTGGATATCTGCTGAGTGGTGATCCAGGATACGTGAATAAGGATCTTTCTTTCCTTTGATGACCAGTAGTTCTAGCTCCTTTTGACGTAAGAGAAGCTGGGAAACAGGGCCAAGCGCTATCACACGCAATCTTGGAAGGGAGACCTGATTCCCTAAACTTCTGAGCCACTGGGTCAGCATATTGACCCCTGAGCTCTTACAAACAAGAACCACTTCCTGCGCTTCCAACAAGGGAGACAAGTGCTTCTGTAACATCTTTTGGAAAACAGGGTTCAAAATCGTATGCCAATAGTAGATGATATTGGATGCAGAAGCCGACAGTAGGGATACTTGAGGAAATTTTATATGTTCAAAATCTTGATTGAAGGGAAAATTGCTGGCTACTACTCTATAACCTGATGGACAAATCGCATGGAGGAGATCTAGCTGCCCAGCTGTCAGCCCGGCACAAGTGACATCACTGCTCCCACTGAGAAAGAGAACCAAGCGATTAGAGTTTAGCATGGTCTGATCAAGTGATAAAGCAGACAAACGGTCTAGATAGGACTTCATCTTACTCATAACGAATCTTTCCGTCCGTCACACGAATCTTCCGTCCTCGCCAGTTTATCACAGGAGGAGTCAATAGAACATAGACAAACAACCAAGGAAGCAGGAGATCATTCAGCACTTCATAGATGACTTCATCCAAGTGTAGACGATTGGATAGAATGCTTTGCCGATAGAGGAGCATCCATACTGCCTTGAATACCAGTAAGCTTAAGGCTAGAAGAAGATAAGGCCATCCTAAAATGAGACTTAGGATCAAACCTGGAAGAGGTAGAAAACTCGGTAAACCTATGAGACAAAAGACCTTCCAGTCCAGGTGTTCCTTGAGATAGATAGAGCTAAAGAGAAGCCAACGCTTCATCTGGAGCAAATATTGCTTGGCATCCTTGATAGTGGTTCGAACATTACAGGTAACTCGCGTTTGAATAATGGATATACCTTTACTCCTTAAAAAATCAGCCACGGCTAAATCATCACATAGATAATCCTTAATTGCTGTGAAGAGCTTCTGGCCTTTTGCAAGTTCTACCGGTAGGATATAAAACATCCCGTTGATGGAGTGATTCGCCTCAACTTCTGCCATGGTAAAATAGGTAATAAAAGAATTGCCATTTACAAATGCTGCAACCAGCTTGGACCAGAAATTGCTTCTCTCCTGGTTATAAGGAATACCTGTCAGAATGACCTCTTGACCCAGATGGGCAGTTAGCTCACCCATTTTAGAAAAATCAATGACACTATCATCGTCCAAAACAATCAGATATGGACGGGTCAGCTCCTCTACAACCTGCTCAATCTTGTAACTCTTGGGATTAATCCCCTGAGGGACGTCTTCAATGAGAAAAATTCGAATGCGTTGGGCAAAAGATGCCTCTTGACAAATCTGATCTGCTACTCGCTGGGCTTCTGTATCAGACTGATCAATCAACCAGTAGAATTCAACTGCTTCAGTTTGCTGGAGATTGGCCCGCAAATCACTCTCTAAACGAGGATCCCCAGAAAGGATGGGTTGAACCACTGTAAAAAGCTGTTCTGGAAAGTCCGCAGTATGAACCTGACTTTTTTTATAATAAGTGAAGGACAGCAACCAACGGATGAGAAATAAAAGAAGATAAGTAACGGCTAAAAATATAAATACAAATTTCATCTATCAAGTCCCTTTCGTAAATACCTGGCGAGGACACGAATGATCCACCTTTGGGGAAGCATGCTACCTAGCCAAACTAGCAAGCGATAGCGAAGCCCGATAATCGCATAGGAAGTATCCCTTTCTATAAATCGGATCAACTGCTGAGCGACTTTCTCAGGCTTCATCTGCAAGCGACCGCCACCCAATGCTTCTACTAGTTTGGGAGGAAGAATAGCTGTTTGGACTGGTCCAAGAATATAGAGACCTAGCTGAATCGGTGAATCTGATTGCTTCAGTTCCTCCTGGAGAGCAAGAGTGTAGGTCTGCAAAGCAGCCTTACTAGCACTGTAGGCTGCTAAATAGGGATGAGGAAAAAGAGCAGCCAGAGATGACAGCTGGACCAAGTGGATCTTCTGATTCTTCTTCACTAATGGCTTAATTAGTTGGACCGGAACATGGTAATTGACTTGCCAGAGGTCTTGCTCACTAGCTGAATCAAGGTCACATCCTAGGGAAAAATAGGCTAGTCCCGCACAATTGACGAGAAGATCAGCATCTAGACTCTCTACAAAAGCTTCTAGAGCCACTTGATCTAGCATATCTAATGTTAGGATTGAAAGCTGCGCCTTACTCCCAGTTAGTTCTTTTTGGACTTGGGAGAGTTTGTCAGCATCTCGACTCACTAAAATCAGATGCTCCAAACGTTGTGCCAATTCTTTCGCTAGCTGCCGGCCAATCCCTCCTGTAGCGCCTAAAATGATTGCTTTTTTTATAGTATCTTCTATCTTCATAGCTCTAGTGTACCAAATTTCAACCAGTTAGAAAACTCTTACTACCATTCTCCAGCTTTACAGTTCAACCCCTACTTGTCAAAATGGTCTCTAACGTAAAAATAGAGTCCTTTTGTTTTTTGTCTATTTCCCAACCGTACTTCGATAACTACTAGCTATTAGGCGATCAAATAGGAAAGGTCGGTTCAATAAAACTACTGGAGCTGTGATGATTACAAATAGTACCAACATAAAAAAGCAAGAGCAAACAAGCAGAGGAACAAGAGTCTACCTGTAGCTTTATTAAACTCACTCATTATAGTCACTACGCTCAATGGAATCAAGAAGAAATAGGTATCTCATAAGATTTCTCTTAGATCAGTATCCACTATAAAGCATTGACTAAGTCCATCAGTATTTCCATAGGAGTTTTTTTCCTACGACCATTAACAGTTTCGATAAGATGATAAACTTTTAAACGATTGTCATTGCTAAAGACAAACTCAAAGCGGAATTCGCGTCCGTTGGGTGCCACTGTATCAAATTTCGTTTTATATTTATCATGAACGGGGCTAACTGGAAACTTATTGAAGAGCAAGCGACGCTTATCTCCTGCTTCTTTCAAACACTTTTCTAGCTCCTGGCAATAGTTATAAAACAGCTGATAGAGGTCTTCTTCTGAAATTCTTCTTCTCCGAACTAGTGATGTAAAATCCGAAAAATTTCTGCGCGGGATTTCAATGCTAAATGAGAAGCCCTCTTGGTTGATTCTTTCTAAAAATGCATCTCTTGAAATCATAGAACCACTCTTTCTTTTATCAATCTGTAGTGAACCCTTATTGTTTCTATACACAGTCAATCCATTATGTAGTCAAGCAGATCCATCAGGGTGAGTTTCTTACGACCATTGACGGTCTCAAAGAGATTATAAACTCTTAGTTGTTGGTTCTTTTTAAAAGCAAACTCAAAGCGAAACTCCCGGCCATTGCATGCCACTATATAAAATCCGGTCTGATACTTCCTCTTATCCTCTACTACTTTCATTTGCCGGTCTTCTACCTCTCTACAAAGTAAAAGAAAGATCTGATAGAGTTGCTCCTCAGAGAGCCTTTTTCTCCAAACTAATGACTTGAAGTTATTGTACGTCCACCATGGGATTTGGATGTTGAAGGAAAAACCTTCCTGATTGGCTTTATCGATAAATGCTTTTCTGGAGACCATACCACTTCCCCTTCTATTGGAACATCGTTTGACTTTATTATACCATCTTTTATCCTTTCACAAAAAAAGCATCCCAAATGGAATGCTTTTTTCTGTTTCTTAATAGTATTCCCCTTGGCGGTAGTTCCAAGAGTTGAAATGATCAGATAAGTGCATCATGATCTTATCGATATCCAATCCTTTACGGATCACAACTGGACAAGTATTGACAGAACGGCTACCTGCTCCTTGTTCTGGGATGAGATTTTCCTTCCGCATCAACCATAGAGACCATCACACCTTGTTCATAGCGCGTTTCAATGGTCTTGTCTGGTTGGATAGAAGCTACATAATCATCGGCTTCGATAACCAAGTCCACGGCACCTTCGATGCGCTCACCGATTCCTTCGACCTTCCCGCGGTTACCTTTACCGGAAGGGTTGGCTGAAGAAGCGTAAACCATTTTGCCTTCTTTTTCCCACATTTCTTTGGCGATTTGCTCACCAGCTTTACCAAATTTGATGACAAAGCATGAAGTTCCACGAACGTCTGTCATGAGTTCTTCACGTCCATCTCCGAAAGCTTGCAATTTTGCATAGGCATCTTCACGCCAAGGAAGGATACAACCAAGCAAGATATCTTCATCCCAATGTTTTTGGTAGAAGGCTTCAATTTCAGGATTCAATTGCGCAAGAGCACGAAGTTCATCCATACTTCCGCAGAGAACCACACCTGGTTTGTTGCGGTTGCGTTCTTTGGCTTCGAATTTCCGTTCCAAGCCAGCCTTGTCACTGGTCATGATGATGTAGCCAACTTTGGTAGGGCAGACGATACAGCCACCCTCTCCTTTAAGAATATCAAATCCTTCTTGTGAAAGTTGTCCGTCCCATTGAATGTGTTTTGTCATAAGTCTCTTTCCTTTTCTATTCTTTTTAGTATTGTATCAAAAAATAGTCTCAAATTCAATATATTTTCAGAAAATTCGTAATTCGATATACAATTTTATCATTGCCAGTAGGCTGGCCGATTCTTCTCATAAGCTACGATCAAGTCTTCGTACTGAAGCGTAATCCCGATATCATCCAAACCATTGAGCAATTTGTGCTTCCAATCTTGATCGATCTCAAAGCGAAACTCTCCAACAGGCGAGAGGATCTTCTGCTCTTCCAAATCCACCGTCACTGGATCTGTCGGCTTCAAGCTTGCCAGTTTTTGACGAACCTCTAGCGGTTGGACAATCGGCAACATGCCATTATTGAGCTCATTATTGTAATGGATATCTCCGAAGGATCCGGCGATAACGACTTTAAAGCCATAATCAGCTAAAGCCCAGGCCGCGTGCTCCCGAGAGGAACCAGCCCCAAATTGTCACCAGTGATCAAAATGGTCGCCTTGCGGTATTCTGGCTTGTTAAAGATAAAATCTGGATCCTCAGTATATTGGTCATCCAAATAGCGCCAAGCATACATGAGGTATTTCCCAAAACCTTTCTTATCAATCAACTTCAAGAATTGCTTGGGGAGGATTTGGTCGGTATCAATATTATCGTTCATCAGAGGAACTGTTGTTCCTGTATAAATGGTAAACTTCTCCATGCTTCCTCCATTTACTCGACTTCTGGCATTTGGCGCACGTCAACAAAGCGACCGGCGATTGCTGCTGCAGCGGCCATTGCTGGGCTACAGAGATGGGTCTTAGCCCCAAATCCTTGGCGGTCTTCGAAGTTCCGGTTGCTAGTTGACGCACAGTGGACCCCATCTGGAACCTTATCTGGGTTCATTCCTAGACACATGGAGCATCCTGGATCACGCCATTCAAAGCCCGCATCCATGAAAATCTTGTCTAAGCCTAATTTTTCAGCGGCTTGCTTAACCGGACGAGAGCCAGGTACCACAATAGCTGTTAAGTTGGGCGCAATTTTTTTGCCTTTCACAAACTTAGCTGCCAACTCCAAATCGCTGAGACGCGCATTGGTACAAGAACCGATAAAGATATAGCCTAATTCAATGTCTGCTGGTTTTTGGCCAGGTTCGAGATCCATATAATGATAAGCCCGTTCATCATTCATGTCTCGAATCTCTGGAAAAGGAGTCTCGAAGTCCACTCCCATAGAAGGATTGGTCCCCCAAGTCACCATCGGAGCAAGATCAGATACATCCATACGGATTACTTTGTCATAAACGGCATCGTCATCACTAACCAGAGTCTTCCAATCAGCTACTGCAGTCTCAAAATCATCTGGCACACATTCACGTCCCCGGAGGTAGTCAAAGGTCGTCTCATCTGGATTCATGATCCCCATTTTGGATCCAAACTCGATAGACATGTTACAGATGGTCATGCGTTCTTCCATGGTCAAGCGATCAATTGCTTCTCCCCGATACTCTACGACATAGCCAACTCCACAAGCAACGCCATAGCGCGCTATCAAGCTAGGATGTAATCCTTTGAATAGATCCCTTTTTGTGGGGTTCCGGTGAATTCAACCAACATTTTCTTTGGTTTGACTTGCCAAATAGTCTGGGTAGCAAAGACATGCTCCACTTCACTGGTTCCAATCCCAAAGGCAATGGCACCAAAGGCTCCGTGGGTAGCGGTATGGCTGTCTCCACAGACAATAAATTTCCCAGGCTGGGTCCGACCGGTTTCAGGGCCCACCATATGAACAATTCCTTGCTTAGCAGAACCATGGGCAGCATGATCAATCCCAAAGTCCACCACATTCTCAGCTAATTTATCAATCTGGGCTTTTGAAATCACATCTCGAATATCAAAAATATTGACCGTTGGAACATTGTGATCAAAGGTTCCAAAGGTTAAATCAGGTCGTCGAACCTTGCGTCCTGCATCCCTTAATCCTTGAAAGGCTTGCGGACTCGTCACTTCGTGGATATAGTGTTGGTCCACATACATGAGTTGGGGTTGCCCTTCCACTCCTGTAATCACGTGGCGGTCCCAAAGTTTATCAAAGATAGATTTTCCACTCATCGTCTTTCTCCATTTATCTTCTTGTTAGGAAATCCATTGAAGGATTAGAAAGAGGGCACCTGCTAAAAGAAGGCTACTCCCCCACCAGGTAGCTTGAAAATACCATTTCCGCACCTTGTGGTGAAAGAGATATCCACCTAGTAGAGCTCCGAATCCACCAAGTAGCCAGCTCTCGAGTAACAGGACCTTTTCAGGAATCCGCCACCTGTTTTGGATAGCTTTTCGTTTATCTAAACCATAGTCAGAAATACGATACTATTCCAAATAGCAATAACAACTAAACAGCGGTCTCTCCAAGTCATCTTAGAGATTCCCAATAATGGCTGCAGTCATCTCTGCAGTAGAAGCCTGTCCACCTAGATCTCGCGTCAAGATTCCTTGATTCAAGGTTTGATTAACGGCTTCTTCGATCATTTCTGCACCTGCTGTTTCTCCAAAACTGTCTCGGAGCATCATGGCAACGGACAGGATCATGGAAATCGGATTGGCAATGCCTTGACCTGCAATATCAGGTGCTGAACCATGAATTGGTTCGTACATACTTGGTCCTTGGTCAGAATGACTGGCAGACGGCATCACGCCTAGTGTTCCAGGAAGGACGCTGGATTCGTCAGATAAGATATCTCCGAATAGATTCTCTGTCACTACAACATCAAAGCGGGCTGGATTGGTAATCATGATCATAGCCGCACTATCGACAAGCTGGTGCTCTAAGGTCACATCTGGAAATTCTTTGGCAACTTCTTCTGCCACTTGGCGCCACAATTTAGAAGTTGCAAGGACATTTTGCTTATCGATACTGGTCACTTTCTTACCACGTCCTTGCGCAATCTTAAAGGCCTGGCGCATAATCCGACGGATTTCTTCTGCACTGTAATCATTGATATCGCGTGCTGTATCTTCTTTCAAGATATGCTCTCCAAAGTAAATCCCACCTGTCAATTCACGCACGACCACGAAGTCGACACCCTCGATACGCTCGGGTTTCAAAGGAGACAAGTGTTTCAAGGCGTCAAAAATCCGTACAGGACGAATATTGGCAAAGAGATTTAATTCCTTGCGAATAGCGAGCAAGCCTTGTTCTGGACGAACAGGAGCATTATCATACTCAGGACTTCCGATAGCTGCGAGAAGAATAGCATCCGCTCCTTTAGCTGCTTTTAGAGTATCTTGGGGAAGTGGGTGGCCAGCGGCATCAATTCCCAGCACCCCCAAAAGGTTTGTCTTCTAGACTATAATCAAAGCCAATTTTGGGAGCAACGGCTGCAAGGACCTCTAGTCCAGCTGCCATGATCTCAGGGCCAATCCCATCTCCTGCAAGTGTTACAATTTTCTTTGTCATGTTCATTTCCTCTTAGGCTTGTGGAAGATCACGGTAGGAGACAGCTCGTCCCATCTCACCCGCATTCTCTTTTTGAACCAGCGTGTTGGCATTGATATAAGCGATGGCAGAGGCTTTCAATACGTCAAAGTCCAAACCAGAGGCATTGAAAATCGTATCAGTATCAACATTTTCCACGGATACCAAGACACGGGCTTGGGCATCGATCCCATCTGTCACTGCATCGATATTATAAGATGTCAAGCGAACGGTTTGGTTGAAGAATTTATCAATCGCATTAAAGATGGCTTCAACCGACCCTTGACCATTGGCAATGAACTCAAGTACTTCCCCTTCTTCATTGCGGAGGCTAACCGCCGCTGTAATCGTTTCGTCTGCATTGGTGGTTAAGCGGAGATCGTTAAATTGGAATCCTTCTGGATTTCCACTGCTGTACCGGCAACAAGGGCTCGGATATCGGCATCTGTGATCTCGTGTTTCTTGTCTGCAAGAGATTTGAACTTCGCAAACAATGGCTTGATGTCTTCTTCTGTGAAATCCAGTCCCAACTCATGCAATTTTTCGACAAAGGCATGGCGACCAGACAATTTTCCAAGAGGGAGGCTATTGCTCTTAACACCCACCAACTCAGGGGTGATGATTTCATATGTAAGAGGATTTTTAAGAACTCCGTCTTGGTGGATCCCAGACTCGTGTGAGAAGGCATTACCACCAACAACCGACTTGTTTTTAGGAATTGGAATACCAGAGTAACGAGAAACCAACTCAGAGGTGTTGATGGTTTCATTAAGGACAATCGGACTCTCCACTTGGAAATAGTCTTCACGAATATTGAGAGCAACTGCTACTTCTTCAAGCGCCGCATTGCCGGCCCGCTCCCCGATGCCATTGATGGTTCCTTCAACACGACGGGCACCATTTTTAACAGCAGCGAGGCTATTGGCCACCGCCATACCTAGGTCATCATGGCAATGAGGAGAATAGATAATCTCGCGATCTGTCTTGACATGGTCAATCAAGTATTTGAAAATGGCACCGTACTCCGCTGGTGTCGTGAAACCGACTGTATCAGGAATGTTGATATAGCTGGCCCCTGCATCGACTGCAGTCTGGACAACTTGCAAGAGGAAATCCAATTCCGTCCGGGTCGCATCTTCTGGCGAGAATTCAACAATTTCAAATTTTGAGCGAGCGTAAGAAACGTGCTCTTTGATCGTTTCAAGGATTTCTTCCTTTGTCTTGTTGAGTTTAAACTCCCGGTGAATCGGACTGGTTGCGATAAAGACGTGAATTTGTGGATACTTAGCATCCTTCAAAGCTTCATAGCAGGCATCAATATCTGATTTGACAGAACGGGCCAAACCTGTCACGGCTGTCTTGGTCAAGACCTTGGCAATCTCTTGAACAGCTGTGAAGGAATCAGGACTAGCTGCAGGAAAACCTGCTTCAATAGCAGAAATGCCCCACTTTTCCAATTGTTTAGCAATGGCAATCTTTTCTTTGATAGAGAAATTAACTCCTGGAGTCTGTTCGCCATCCCGAAGGCTGGTATCTAAAAATTCAACTTTACGCATAGGGTCTCCTCATTTCTATGTAGTGGATATAAAGAAAAAAACATCTCACTCAGTTAACCAAGCGAGATGTTTTTTTGCCCTGCTTAGTAAGCCAAACAGGACTAATGCTTCTGCACTAGCCCTTATACCTCAACAACAAAGCAAATTGAATAAACTTAGCTGTTTTCATGTTTGACTTTCTCCTTTGTTCAATGTCTTGTTTAGTATTTTAGCATAGGGAAAAAGCAATGTCAAGAATTTTCTACAATATTCTGAATTTTTTGAATAGAAACAAAATAGAGCTTTCAGTTCTAGTTAGATTGAAGATAAAGTCATCTTAGAAACTTTCCTTAGGTGAAGACGGACGTCAGCGAACTTCAAAGAAGTTCCATGACTTAGTTTTGGACCTAAGGTTCCAAAACTCCCGAGTGCTAGAAACAAAAGTGTTTCTAGCACTTTTCTCACGGCGGAAAGTTTCAATATTTATTGAATAAGCCTAATAGTAAGTATCGTTTTTATTTTCAGCATCATTCTAGTTGTTTTATGTAAAATACAATTTTCCATCAATCTGAATAGACCCTGTTACTCTACTTCTTCTGATACAAATCAAAAACGATCTTGTCATTATAGAGGTCAATGGTATTGGCCTTGACATAGATTCCAAAGTCATTGTCGATTTCTGGTAATACAATGGTGATGGTAGACTGCTTGGGTGAGATCTGAACAAATTTTGGGATATTTTTATTTTTACTCAAGAGCTGCAAGACCATCCTTTGTGGAATTTGAAAGGTTCCGACTGAAAAATCCTTCACCGTCAAGAGAATATTCCCGTTTTCCAATTTGGATGGTTGAAAGTAAATATATAAGGGATACTCCTTTCCTAAGAGACTCAACTGCCCTTCTAATAGGATTTGCTGATTGTCCGCATAGACCTTGTAGTCGGACAGCTTATATTTTTTCAGAAGCGATTTGATAGTATCATTGAGTTGATCCCGAGTCGTTGTCATGGTTCCAACTTTGACATCTTTGGTTCCAACTGCTTGATGAAGCTGACTAACATCTTCTCTTGGCATCGCTAAGCGTCCTTGCACAACTATAGCGAAGGCTAAGAGAAGGCTGACCAAACCTAAAAATAACCATTTCCAAATATTGATTTTTTGAAGGAAGGGGACCTTCTCTTTGATGGGATTATTTTTGACTCCAAGTTTTCTTCGTGGCATTGATTTTCTCCAATATTACTTGTTTCATCTTTTCATAGCCCGTATTGTTAGGGTGAAAGCTATCCTCTTCATACAGGGCATCATTGATAACGGTAGTCTTCCCGTCACTGACTTCTGATACGCCCATTTTGCCATCAATTCCTTTATAAAGTAGATCATTGATCGGAACGAAATAGACCTGATCAAATTGCGCGATGGTTTCTTCCGTCGTCTCATTCCAACGATCTACAGCCGTCTGGATACTAGTTAATTCAGGAAAATTCAGGTAAAGAGGATTGTAGATCCCCACTACATAAATGGGAAGATGGGGATTGTCCTTTCTGGCCTTTGTAATAATTTCTTTGAGGTTAGCTGTATAATTCTTGAGCGGTTTTTGGATATCTGATAGAGAAAAATCACTCAGATGATCGACAACAACTTTGCGCAGATCATTTCCTCCAACCGTTAAGGTCATGACACGCGCCTGTTTGAGATCCTTCTGAAGGTCTGTTTGCTTCTTGAGCCGATCTAAGATCTGAGCACTCGTATTCCCAGCTACTCCATAGTTGACAGGCTGGTACTGACCGTCATTTTCATTGGACAGGCTTTGGGCAAGGATGGGCACAAAGCCCCCTTGCTTGGTGCTATCCCCTACTCCTTCGGTCAGTGAATCTCCTAGAGCTACATAAGTATAGGTGACTTCTTTCGTAGCCATTTTGGGCTTGGTCATGCGAGGGGACGCAGTTGGTAGCAGGGCACGAAATAGAAAGACAAAGACAAGAAGGCTGGTTAAAAAGAAAACCAAGCCTTGCATCATTTTTTTAAGATTCATATGAATACGATCGCTTATCCTTGAAAAATCACTTGTCCATCACAGATTGTATAAGCAACTTTCCCTTTTAATGTTTCACCCACAAATGGTGAATTGCCCGCTTTTGAAGCGAAATGATCCGATACCAGACGATCTGCTTCTGGATCAAAGATGGTTAAATCTGCCGGTCCATCCACTGCAATATATCCAGCATCAAAATCATAGAGACGTGCTGGATTATAGGACATCTTTTCAAGCAATTGCATCAGGCTTAAATGGCCAGCATGCACCAAGTAGGTCAAACCAAGAGAGAGCGAAGTTTCAAGCCCAGTCATTCCAGATGGTGCTTTGGTAATATCAGGGACATTCTTCTCGTCCGCATGGTGAGGCGCGTGGTCCGTCGCAATCACAGAGATGACGCCTGACTTCAAGCCTTCAATCACTGCTAGACGGTCAGATTCCAAGCGAAGAGGTGGGTTCATCTTAGCATTGCTTCCTTTAGTCAAGAGCAGATTTTCTGTTTTCGAAAAGTGTTGAGGTGCCACTTCTGCCGTCACATGAGCTCCTAATCCTTGGGCAAATTCCACCACCTTGACACTTTCTTCCTTGGAAAGGTGTTGGATATGGAGGTGAGCCCCAGTCGCATGAGCAATCATGGCATCACGCGCAGCCATTGAATATTCGGCTACACCTGTCGCACCACAGACATGGAAGTGTTCCTTAGCAATATTCTCATTCAAACCAAGAATGCCATTCAACTCAGGGTCTTCTTCATGAAGACTAATAAAGGTCCCTAGACGCTTAGCTTCTTCCAAGGCTTGGCGGACAACCTTAGTGCTTTGAAGGGGAATCCCATCATCTGAAAATCCTACTGCACCGGCCTTAAGCAATCCTTCAAAATCTGTCAGGTGTTGACCGTCAAAGTTCTTAGTCACCGTCGCAACCGTATGAATGTGAAGATTTTCCTTGGCTGCAGAAGCTAAGACTTCTTCTAAGGTAGCAATATCTGAAATGGTAGGATTGGTATTGGCCATCATGACCACTCGAGTAAAACCACCCGCAGCTGCGGCTAAGGCACCCGTATGGATGTCTTCTTTATGAGTTTGACCAGGTTCACGGAAATGGACGTGTACATCGATCAATCCAGGAGCTACAACCAGACCAGTAGCATCAAGGACTTCTTGTCCATCCGTTGGGAGGTTTTCAGCGATCTCTACGATTTTCTTTCCTTCGATACGAAGATCACAGACTTGATCCAAACCTGTCTTGGGATCCATTACGCGACCATTTTTAATGACAACCATTGCATTCTCCTTTATTCATAAAAAAATCTACATGCGACTCTAACAAGCGGTCGCCGTCATAGCGAAACATTGCTGAAAAAGAAGGGTTTATCCTCCAACAACCACTCGACAAAGGTGTGGTCCCCTTCCCAGGTTGGTTTTGAGAGGACTTGATCATAAGGCACCCACTCCAAGGTTCCTTCGTTACACTCGATCAGTTCTCCCTCAAAATCTGTTACCTTGAAGACATAGGTGTACCAGTCCAAATCTGGAGTAAACTCCGGAAAGGTAATAATCCCTTTCAAAACTGGCTTTGCTCTAAGGCCCGTCTCCTCAAAAATCTCACGCGCAGCACACTCCTGTGGGGTTTCCCCGCGTTCTAATTTCCCACCAACTCCGATCCATTTGCCTTCATGGACATCATTGGGCTTTTTATTGCGATGCAGCATGAGAAATTCTTTCCCATTATCAATGTAACAAATCGTTGCTAATTGTGGCATTTCTTTCTCCTATCTTAACCAATCAATCGGCTCGCGTCCCGTCTCTTTCAAAAATTGATTGGTTTTTGAAAAGGGTTGGGAACCAAAGAATCCTCGGTAGGCCGATAAAGGACTTGGGTGAGCTGATTCAAGGACCAAATGTCGATCGTTGGTAATCAGAGGCTTTTTCTTACGGGCATAAGATCCCCAGAGGATAAAGACAACAGGCTCCTCCAACTCATTGACCACCTTGATCACAGCATCTGTGAAAGGCTCCCAAATTTGTCCTGCATGGCCATTGGCCTGACCAGCAGGCACCGTCAAGCAGGCATTGAGCAAGAGCACGCCTTGCTCTGCCCAAGAGGTCAGATCATGGGAACGCTTCTCTCCGATATCTGAGCGCAATTCTTTGAGAATATTTTGCAAAGAAGGCGGCGCTGGTACATGATCTGGAACAGAAAAACTTAAGCCCTGCGCTTGATCCGGTCCATGGTAGGGATCTTGCCCTAAGATCAAGACCTTGACATGATCCATCTCTGTCATCTGCAAGGCCTTAAAGACCTTGTCACGCGGTGGATAAACCACTCCTTTGCTGTAGACTTCATTCATAAAGTCATTGATCTGGTGAAAATACCCTTCTGGAAGATGGGATTTGATGGCTTCATGCCAGGGTGAATGCTGCATGGAAACTCTCCGCTATCCAATAAATTCTTACCTTCCATTATACCACATTTGGCGCAGATCCACTGGATAAAAAAGAGGCTGGATAATTTTGTCCAACCTCTTTTTCTGCCTGTCAAACAAGCAGGAGCTTTTATGTATTTTCTTTCTTGGTAAATCCTGCTAGACCGATCGAAGCGACTAGTAAAATTTGCGGTAAGAATTGGATGAGGTAGCGGGTCTTCCCACCTTCAAAGATGGTTAAGAAAAGCAAACCACCAAAGACCGCTAAGGAAAGGAAGTTAAAATCATCTGTATCTCGACGTTTGAGATAAGCTCCAACCAAACCAGCCGATAGGACGATCCAGATCAGCTGCTTGACAAATTCATAATACTTGTACTGCGGGCGATCAATGCTAAGGAAATAGGTCCGCACCCATTTTGCCAAACCATTATTTTTAGTCAGAGGTGCATATAGAGGATTGATAAAAGGCGTCTTCTCATACTCTACATCTCGGTAAAGCCAACCGAGGGTCCCTTCTGCTACCGTCAAGGATTGCTTGTAGTATATATGCCCGATCAAACCGAACGGTCCGTATTCCTTGAGCCGGCGTTTGATTTCTTTGATCACATTTTCTTTTTTAAAGAGGCCATTGTTGTAATCCGAGCGCTTATCCTCATCGATATAGGCCAACAAGCCTTCTTTCATATCTTCTTGGTTGTGCCCCATATCTGTCAAGCCCAGATTGATAAACAAGAGCGGTCCTTTTGCCAGCCCTTCTTGTTTCAAGATCGGTACAACTGTTTGATGATTGACCGCTGTATTCAATCCTGCAAAGACAAAGCCCGTCGTCAAGACCGTCACCGTAGCAATCTTTCCAAAGGCCTTCCAATTTCCTCTGAAAAAGAGCACAGCCCAAAAGGCAATCATGACAATAATCGTCGTTGGACGGATCAACATGGATACGCCAGATAAGATCCCCAAGCCAACAATCTTCTTCCAGGAGACTGCTTGATCTTCCTTTAATAGATCCAAAGCCCACCATAACTGAAGAGCGATCAAAGGAAGTGGCGGAATGTCCGTATACATGGAATAGAAATAAGGCGAGTAACAGATCAAGCTCACATAGAAGAGATAGACCAGATCAGCCGTTTTTTGATTGAAATGCTTCTGGGACAGCTTGTACAAGAGGACTGCACCCAGATTGACATAGAGGATATTGAGAGCCTGCATGACCCACAGACCGCTAGAGCCAAATAAGACATAGAAAAACTTCTCGTAAAGAAAGAGCGGAATGTTATTGGGATTGCGACTGAGGTAGTTGGTGATAGAGGATTGCTTAAGAAGATCAAAAGCCCCTTTGAAAACAACCGCAGCATCCCGACGGATCAAGAGCTCCGCACAGACCATAACGATCAACTGAAAGACAACCGCTCCAAGCAAGAAGCCTTTTTTATGCCGAGTCAACCAAGCAAAGGCACTCTTTAGCCCATCGCGTTTCAGCCAGGCTAGCAGAAATAGCAACCCAGCACCTAAAATGGCTAGCCATGAAATCTCTCTCAGATAGGTCACACTGATCAAGAACCAGTGGACCATCACTAGCAACATGACAACATGAAGCATCCCAAATAGAATACGTTTACTTTTCGATAACATAGCTCCATTATATCAAAAAAACAGCATTTCTGCTGTTTTGGACTGACTATCAACTGTAAAGTGAAAAGAAAAGTTGTTCTAAAATGTAATTTATAAACATACTCATTTTATCGAAGCAATTTTTAACTCTTAACCTTAACTAACAGACCTAAAATACTAGAATTAAAATACATAATAATACAAGATAAATTCCAACCGTTAGAATCATTCCGATTTTATAGAAACCGACTAAGCCAGCATATCGTTCGACAAAACCGATCTGTGGGTCGACTGGATTATAAAAAGACTGTCATAGGAGACCCGATTGGGAATATCATCCGCAAATCCAGATTTTTGCCGGCTCCAAGAACATAGGTTCTATCGAAAACATTGGTTTGTCTTGACTTAGAAGAAGTCTCCTGAAAATAAGCGTAGGAAAAGGTCTTTTGGTATCTTTCACCCTCGACTTGATACTCCACCACAGGCAGAGAAATAAGCAGTTGATTTTTGGAATCAAAAGCAACTACTTCTCCCAGAACTTTTGCGGTTGATTCTGTTTTCACTTTTATTTCACGACGATACAAGGTGTAAAAGATGAGCAGCATGATCAAGAAAACAAGGCTCAGAATGCCCAAGCTAAGCCAGAATATTGTTACTGTCATTGATTTTTTACCCTTTCACATAAACTTGTTGGTTTCAAATCCCTTGAAAAAATTTTTACTCTCCTCTTTTCAACCAATTCTGTTGCTGTGCTTTTTCTGCAAGATCTTTTGCTTTATTGAGATCTAGTGAATTTGAATCTGATGGGGCATTAGATTCGATCTCTTCCTTCAATTCTTGTAAAGTTTGAACATCTTTCGGGGTTAAATTAGAGACTGTGCTAGATTCTTTTTCTGTCGAATTTTCTGGCACAGACTGGATCTCTCGATAGGTTTTGATCACTTCAGTTCCTGCATCTGTTGTCGGAGGTGGTCGATAGAACATGAAGAATCCAACAATTACAATGATGAAAGATAGGATCGATATCCCATTTCGTTTTTTTGAATTTCTTCCTGAGTAATTTCTACTCTTTTGTTGATAAATTCTTCCATTCTGGATGTTCCTTCTCAGCTGCTTTTTTTCTCATAAAAGACAGGTGCAATCAATGACTGATTGATGAAGGTGAGAGTTCCAAGACAGGTTATAAAAAGGGCACTTCACGAGAGTGGCTAAGCAATATCTGAATATAAAATACACTAGCAATTATACCTAGGACGATAATAATTGTAAATCTAATTTTCAAATTCCTTCTTCATTTTGCAAATAATGTTCTTTTTGTCATCTTATTCTCCCTTAAAAAAATAGTTTTTCCTTCATCCATAAAAACAATTACTACTATCATACCGGATTTTACTTTGAGATTCAAGTTAATCACCAACTAGTGAAAAGAGTATAAAAAAGAAGCGTTAGAAACGCTTCCGTCCTATTATTTATCTTGCCAAGTTTCTTGGTTTTCCTTGAAACGGTGCAACAACTCTAAACCTTCAGAAGTGATGTAACCTTGTTCTTCTGCCAAATGAATCAATTCTGTATAGTTAGACAAGGTTTCAAGTTGAACGCCAGCTTCCGCAAATTTCTTATCGGCTTTCTCCAATTGGTAGGTGAAGATAGCTACGACACCAAGAACGTCCGCCCCTTCACGCTTGGCAGCTGCGACAGCATCCAAGACAGATCCACCAGTAGAAATCAAATCTTCCACTACGACCATCTTTTGACCTTGTGGTACACGGCCTTCAATTTGATTTCCAGCACCGTGGTCTTTTTGGTTTTGCTACGGATGTAGGCAAATGGCAAATTCATCTTGTCCGCAATAATGGCTCCGTGAGGAATCCCAGCAGTTGCTGTACCCTGCAATCACTTCCACTTCAGGGAAAGCTTCCTTAATTTTATCTACAAATCCATTTTCGATCAAGGTGCGAGTTTCTGGATAAGCGAGTGTTACACGGTTATCTGTATAAATTGGGGACTTGATCCCAGATGCCCAAGTGAAAAGGTTCTTCTGGTTTCAAATAAACCGCTTCGATTTTCAAAAGATGGCTAGCAATATCTTTAGCTAATGACATGATGACTCCTTTTTACGATTTTAATCATATACGAATTAAATCAATCATTGATTTAAAGAACAACATTACAGGTTAGTGAATAGTTTAGGGAAGACCCTATCGGGCTCCGATTATTCCGACGATCACAGAAGAGAAACGATCATTTTCTCTTCTGTGATCTAGTGAATGCGTTAGGGAAGGTCCCATGGACTTTTTAAGCTCCGACACTTAGTTGAAAGAAACGATCATTTTCTTTCAACTAAGTTAGTGAATAGTTTAGGGAAGGCCCTATCGGGCTTCCCGTAGAACGTCTTGAAGCACAGCTTCTTAGACGTTCTTAACTATTCCACTGTCTCTTAATTTCATGGTAAGCGTCCCATGGGTTTTCTGCTTGGATGATTGGACGTCCAACAACAATATAGTCAGATCCAATTTTATGAGCTTCTTGTGGCGTCATAACCCGTTTTTGGTCACCAATTTCAGCTCCTGCTGGTCGAATCCCTGGTGTGACACAGACAAAGTCTGATGAAGTGGCATCCTTGATCAAAGCTACTTCATGGGCTGAGCAGACAACCCCGTCCAAGCCTGCTTCTTGGGCCTTGCGAGCATAATTAACTACAGATTCTTGGACTGTTGTTGGATGTTTTGGCAATCACGCATGTCTTCTTCACTGGTAGAAGTCAACTGGGTCACGGCTACCAATTTAGCTCCTTCACCAAGAGCTGCCTTGGCTTCGCGCATCATCTCTACACCACCGGCTGCGTGAACTGTCACCATATCTACTCCGAAGGTCCCCAGTACGGACATGGCTGATTTGACTGTATTTGGGATATCATGCAATTTTAAATCAAGGAAAATGCTGTGTCCAAGCCCTTTGAGGTAATGTACAATTTCAGGACCAACTGCATAGAAAAATTCCATTCCGATTTTTACAAATAATTTTTCGTCTTCTGGAAAATGCTCTAAAAAGTGTTTGACATCCTCGAAAGCTGGGAAGTCAAGGGCGATAATAGGACGTTCTTCACGCATGGATTACTCCTTTTTTTATTGATCTTTTTGTCTACAAAAAAACCTTGCCCGAGGCAAGGTTACACGAAAATTAGGTAGGAACAACTACCATGATTCACCGTCTAGACCTTAGGAGCCTCTCTGGACTACTTTAAAGGTTTTTATTTATTGTAGTACGATATTTGGGAAAAGTCAAGGATTTACAGTAGATTTTCCCGTACATGTTTTCGGAAGTTCTCAAGTGTGTCAATACCATAGCGATCCATGACCTGTGGCAGATCTTCGATGATGGTTGGACATGCATAAGGATCGGTGAAATTAGCGGTTCCAACTCCAATCGCAGAAGCCCCTGCAATCATCATTTCAATGGCTGCTTCAGCTGAATCGACACCTCCCATTCCGATAATCGGAAGTTTCGTAGATTGGGCCACCTGACGGATGAGTTTCAAAGCAACTGGGAAAACGGCTGGCCCCGACATGCCTCCGGTTCCATTGGCAATGATGGGCTTACCAGTCCTGAGGTCAAAGCGCATGCCGACCAAGGTATTGATCATGGTCAAACCAGTCGCCCCTGCATCCTCTGCTGCTTTTGCGACCTGCGTGATGTCTGCTACACTAGGCGTTAACTTGACATAAACAGGGACGGAGGACGCTTCTACCGCTGCTTTCACAGCCGCATAGGCCAACTCAGGAACCTGCCCGATTAAGAGGCCGTTGTTCCCATGGTCTACGTTTGGACAAGAGATATTGAGCTCAATGGCCTTGACATTTGGTGCTTGCGAGATCTTCCTAGATACCGTTGCATACTCTTCATTGGAGAAGCCAGCCACATTGGCAATAATCGGTAGGTCTGGATAATGTTGGGCCAACCAAGGAAGTTTTTCCGCCAGGACCACGTCTACCCCTGGATTTTGGAGCCCAATGGCATTGAGCATGCCGGCAGGCGTCTCAGCGACACGTGGCGTTGGATTACCAAAACGAGCCTCAGCAGTTGTTGCCTTGATCATGATGGATCCAAGCAAGTCTAAGTCATAGTATTTGGCATATTCCTGACCGAAACCAAAACAACCAGATGCCGGGATGATGGGGTTTTTCAAGTCTAAACCAGGTAAGGATACGGCTAGTCGATTTGCTGTCATAAGGTCCTCCTACATCACAATCGTACCGGTTTCAAAGACCGGTCCGTCTTCACACACGCGCTTGTTGGCTGCTTGGCTCTCATTTTCCAGATGCACCACACAGGCATAGCAGGCACCCATCCCACAGGCCATACGCGATTCCATAGAAATATAGGCGCGAGGATGGTCATGGAATTTGGTATTGACATATTTGAGCATACCAGGTGCCCCACAAGAATAGATAGCATCAAACTCCTGGTCCATCTGATCAACGATTGTTGACACATAACCCTTGGTACCATAAGAACCATCGTCTGTTGTAATGGTGACTTGGCCGTACTGCTTCAATTCTTCTTCCAGGATCACAGCTTCTTTATTTGCAAATCCAAGGACAGAATGGACTGCTACTCCCTGCTCATGTAGCTGTTTAGCCACTTGGACCAAAGGAGGCACTCCGATCCCTCCGCCGATAATTAAAGCACGCGCCCCTTGACCAAGACCTTTTAGGTCAAAGCCATTTCCCTGAGGCCCCATGACACTAAGTTTGCTACCGATTGGCAATTGGGAAAAGATAGCTGTCCCCCCACCTTCGATGCGGTAGATCAAGCGACACGTCTGTGTCTCAGGATCAATCTCAGAAATTGAAATCGGACGGCGAAGGAGCTTGGACCCATCAGGGACGCGGATATGAAGGAATTGACCTGGCAGCATCTGCGCCACCATTTCCCCCTTTAAGATCATAGAATAAATACGGGGAGCGATCTCTTCTTGAGCGACCAGCTCCATCTCCTCCATCATGATTTTGCCAAAGCGTTTTTTACAACTGTCACTGACCATTGGTTTCCTCTTCTTTCTTCCAGCAAAAAAGACCTCGCAAAAGCAAGGTCCCACAAATGATCAGCTAGACTCCGTCCGCTGATCTTTTTTTCTGTCTTTCCTTGCAGGCCTCTCTGGACCTCTTAAAGGTTAAATTTGTCTCATTATATCGCGCTCCTTCTCGCTTGTCAAGTAAAATCAGTAACTTAGGAAACTTTACGGGGATCAAATCTTCTGGGATCGGTTTGATGTATTGCATGGCGATTCGGTTTTCAGGCTTGCGATCGACTAGATAGAGAACCAGTAAAAAGAGCCATTCCAAGGGTTTCATCAGGTAATAGATCAGGTCCATAGCCCATTTCTTCTTGATGTGTTTAGCAAAGGGATAGCCATAGCGGTCGTAATTGCGACGCAAGAAGCGATGGAATCGCGGCGTCTTTTCTTCTAGCACCTGTTCAAAGGCATTGGCAATACAAAGCTGGCGATTGACAACGACTGGATGACCGTGGCGGATGCCCATCCGCTGGGGCTTGACAACTTTTTCATGCCCACCAGCCGCAACCGTACAGAGATAGTGCTCATCAATGATAAGATTCTGAGGGGGGATCTTCTGTGAGAAGGCCCAGTCAGCTGTATTGGTCCAGGCCTTGATCATGGAATCCGGCTGCTGCCCAAAGAGCATGAGAACGAGGACAACAAGAGCAAGGGTTGGAAGAGCGACAAGGACCGCTAGCCAAGGCCAGTTACGCGACCGATTTAAGAGCTGATGGAGCCATTGAAGTAGACGATTCTCATAGCTTATCTCTGTTCGATCTTCCTGCCACTCCTTAATGCGAACCCATAAGAGATGGATGGAATAGATCAGTAAGAAAAAGGTGTGAAAACTTGCTACCTGCAGTTGATTATCAAAAACTAAGAGGAGAACCACTCCTCCTAGAATGCCACTAATACAGAAGACATTTGCTAACGGCGAAAGTGAATTCGCATCCCGGTAGGAATAGATAATCAAGGCTAGTAAAGTAAGAGCTGCCAGTGTAAAGAAGGTCGGATAGGCGCCAGACCAGATCAAGGCATGCTTTCTGAGAATTGATCAAAGCTCTCACTCCAATCGTAAAAAGGTCATCTCCTTGACGATGTAAAATGAAAAATCGCTTCGAGAAAGCAACCAAAGAGACCAAACCAAAGAACAATGGTAGGCTGTTGCTTTTTCTTTTTGCTAGGCTTAGGACTAGGTGATTCTTGCCTTTCTTTCATAAGGAATGCGTCATCTTCTCTTGTTCCTTCTCCTTCCTTTGGCCCTCCATCTTCAAACAAAACCGGATCTTTAAGGGATTCTTCCTCAGCTTCTTTGTACTGGAGGCTAGACCAGCGACCGATCCCATAAATGATGACAAAAATATTGGGGAACAAAAGAGGGCTAGGGTCAAACCATAAGGGCAAAGATCTCCATCGTAAAGGACACTATAGCAAGAAAACTAAATTGAATGAATGGATCCTTTATTGCATAGATCGACTCACTAACAACAAAATAAATGTAAAAGGCTAATAGAATCAGTGCATTGGTCACAAAATTGATCTGCAACAGACCGGCTGTGAAATGGGTTTCCAATTTCCTTATCCTTTTTCTTATACCAGGAAACTAGTTTTTTTCATAAAGATCTCCTCAATCAATTTTTTTACCATTCTATCAATCGGATCTCCATTTCAGCAAAGGCAAAACTGTATTTTTCCATCAAAATCAGTCCCCAGATGGAGATTTTGTTCCCAATTTTCTATTTTTTTAAATATTTGATCTAGCCTACTTCCTATTACCTACCCTCAGCCTGTCATTATACTCTGATACAGTCCTTGAAAGACCACATTTTACGGGAAAAAAACGCGCATTTTTTTATGTTAAAATAAAAAGCATGAGAATACAACAATTACAATACATTATCAAAAATCGTCGAAACCGGCTCTATGAATGAGGCCGCAAAACAACTCTTCATCACGCAACCTAGCCTTTTCCAATGCCGTCAAGGACTTGGAAAATGAGATAGGGATTGAAATCTTTATCCGGAAATCCCTAAAGGGATCACTTTGACCCGCGATGGGATGGAGTTCCTCTCTTATGCCCGCCAGGTGGTGGAGCAGATCGACCTCTTGTCCGAGCGCTATAAAAATCCTGTGGGTTCTCGTGAGCTTTTCAGCGTCTCTTCACAGCACTACGCCTTCGTGGTTGAGGCCTTCGTTTCACTATTGAAGAAAAGCGACATGGAAAAATACGAGCTCTTCCTACGGGAGACGCGGACTTGGGAGATCATCGATGACGTCAAGAATTTCCGAAGCGAAGTTGGCGTACTCTTTTTGAATAGCTACAACCGAGATGTCCTCTCTAAGATGCTGGATGATAATCACCTGATTGCCACCCACCTCTTTACAGCGCAACCTCATATCTTTGTCAGCAAGACCAATCCTCTTGCCAAGAAGGAGATCGTTCACTTGTCAGATCTGGAAGATTTCCCATACCTTAGCTATGACCAAGGAACCCACAACTCCTTCTACTTCTCAGAAGAGATTCTCTCTCAAGAGCATCATAAGAAATCCATCGTTGTCAGTGACCGGGCGACCCTCTTTAATCTCTTGATTGGTCTGGATGGCTACACCATTGCGACCGGGATTCTCAACAGCAATCTCAACGGGAATAACATCGTCTCCATTCCCCTTGATATCGAAGACCCAATCGAGCTGGTCTACATCAAACATGAAAAAACAGCCCTCTCGAAAATGGGAGAAAAATTCATCGAATACTTGCTTGAGGAAGTGAAGTTTGATAAATAAAAAATATCTGAGTGTCTCATGTTCACTCAGATATTTTTTATGGTCATTTCTATATTTAGAAAATTAAAATGGGTCAATAACTTTGTACCCACGAAATCATTTAAGCATCCGTTTTATTTGAAATCAGTTAACATTTTTTTACTAAGTATTTCAGTTGTGTATTCATTTTTTTATCTGTGTATGTTTTTCGATTGTGATACTACTCTAAACACCTTTCGCTATTCTTGATCATCATCTGGCAAGATATAGGTATCTGTAATTGTAGTTTTTAAATGAATTTCCTGTCATACGAATTCCAACTGGTTGATTAGTAAATCGATCAGAATAAAATAAATAAACAGAAAAATTTTTCTTGACCAATATTTAAACTATTTCACCATGATCAAAACCTGTATCCCAATAATTGTGTGATTTTGACTGATCATAAGCATCAAAAACCTTTTGATTCCTTTTCTGCTGTATTCATAACAGATTTGCCGAAAAGAATACTGGGCGGAAAAAAAGTAAATTCTGGTTCCGTACCATATTGATAGTAAGTTTGTAGTTTTTCCACTCTTTGGATTTTCTAACTTGAAATCTAATCTCATATGGATATTCTGGTATTTGAAACCAAGGTATCCCCTTGGTAGAAAGCATTAAAAACTAAATCAGTTCTATAAATGTAGCTGTGATCCACCTCTTTTAGATTTGGAAAACGGTTAGATAGTTTTCGTAGAAGCTCATTATTTAAAATTTTTCTCACTAAATGCAGGACCAATTGAACTTACATCAAAGGGATGTCCGCTTTACTTTTTATCTGTAAAAGGTCACATGTAGTATTCTGCGACTACCATATTTTTCTCTATGTCTGTTCGGATAGATTCTTTCCATTGTCCATCAAATGGTTTCTTTTCTATGTCATCATGAATAAATTTCGAAATTAATGTCTTTGATAATCTTTTTTTCTGTGGCTTTATTTTACTGGTTTTTGTAATTGTATACATCATAATAAATAGCTCCTGGCTCAAATAACTCAGGTTTTAAATAATAACGAAGGGCAATATAACCGATGAATACACCAAATAAAGCCAGGTAGATATGTTTCTTCTTAATTTCCAACTTCTTCACCCCCTAAAGATGGACTCTAGTAACAAGATTGAAACCTCTTGTTTCTTACTTACGAAATATTTTTTTTCTTGCTCTTTCACTAGCATCATAATAATTTCTCAGTTCGTTGAGGACTTCTTTTTCGTACTCCTCTTTATTTTTCTCTGTATAGTTTTTTGTGGCCGTCCGTACTCTCATCTGATCATTTTGATCAGGTTTTATCAGCTGCGTACGGGTAACTGTTAATTTAAATTCCGAACCTGTAGGATTTATATTAATGGGAAGGTTAGATAAAGAATCTGAATAATACCAAGTATCGTAATAATATTTATATTGATAGGTATTAGACAATTCTTTAGAAATGGGATCGACTCCCCTGTCCCAGTAGCCCTTCCAACTTTTATAGTAATCATCATAAAAAGATTGCATGTCTACTTGGTCCACATCTTTTTTTGTTTTTAAAAACACAGGTGTATTTGTTTTCTCCGGCAAATTCCCATATTCATAATAAGTTTGTAACTTTCCTGATTTTGGATTCTTCAGGGCAAAACGCGTAACAGCTTCTATTTTTGGAACTTGATAGAGAGTATCCCCTACATACATCATTCCGGCTAAAAAGGCAATTTTATAACCACTATTTTTCTCTGTGATCACATTTGGAAATCTTCGGAGCATTTCTTTTTCTAATTTTTTATCATATAGTAAATTACGACTGAAGGTTGGACCCATTCGAATCGTTTTGTCTAGGGAATTCTAATTTTTGATCCATCTTCTAACACGGCATGTAAAATGACATCCCCACCGCTAAAGTGGCCAAGATCAGACCGAGTTTCTTCCGTCCAAGTTAACCCTTGAGGAACCTCTGATTTTTCATAATAAATAAATTCAAGATTGATCTCTTTTACTTTTGCTTTTTTGGGCTCGATCTTCTCTGCTTTGTAGTTATAAACTCTGGTATATTGATAGTCCTTATCAAATAAACCAGGATCAACATAATTTTTCAAATATTGATAAAGTCCAAAGAAGAATAATCCTAAAGCTACTAAAACAAGCGGTAATATTCTTTTTAAACTTCTTCATACACCTCCTAGAAAATCTAGCACATTTAACGCAAGGAACAAAACTCGAACAATCTAATCTATTGACTTGATATAAATATGATCCATAAAAATGTTGAAGTGTTTTCACTCTAGAATTGAAATAAACTAAACTCCAGCTTGTATTATTCTATTATGATTTTGGGTTTTTCTGTCAAGAATTTCATACGTGTATTCAGTTTTGATCGTGTATGTTTTCGATTTTTGATGTAACTCACCCTCGCTTTCTCTGATCTTCATTTGGTAAAAACATAGGTATCTGTAAATCGTTGTTTTAAATGTAGTCCTGTAAGATAATTCCAACAAAGCTGATTGCTTAATCGATCGGAATAAAATAAACGATAATAACGATACTCTTGCGAGATCGATAGATTAGCAGTCTGAAAATCGAAATCTCTATCCAATAATGACTAGATTGGTTATAAACATTAAAAATTCTGTTTCATTAAATAGTGTGCTTTATTTTGTAAAAGAATACTGGTCGAAAATAAGTAAATTTAGGTTCTGAACCATATTGATAAGAGTTTTGTAGCTACCATTATTTCGGATTTTTCACCTGAAATTGAATCACTGTTTTGTTTCCCTCTGGGATTTGAAATAAGGTATCCCTGATAGAGCATTGGAACAGATTCTAAGAATGATATTGAACAACATCAATCGGGTTCTGCTAACGGGAAACGAGGACGATAATTTTTATATAATTCATCATCCAAAATTTTTCCAACTAAATGCTGGACCAATTTGATCTGTTTCGTAAAAGAATATCAACCTCACTATTATCGATAAAAGTCACATGTAATATTAGATCAATACGATATCTATCTATATCTGTTCGTATGGTCTTTCCATTTTCCATCTGTGCTTTTGCTCTTTTTTATCATGTATAATTTCGATATTAATATCTTTGATAATCTTTTCTGTGGTTTTATTTTACTAACTTTTGCTATTGATAGTACCTTATGATAAGTATACTCTAAATCAAAACCAATCTGAGCGATATAATACCGAAGCCCGATGTAGCCAATCACTCTCTAAAGCCAAGAAAGATATATTTTTCTTCATCTCAACTTCTTCATGCACACCTCCTAAAAATCTGTTCATTATATCATAATCAGACACATTCTTATATCGCTGGTCAAAAGGATACATAAAAACACCTGAAACAAGTGGATTTCCACTTCTCTCAGGTGTTCTTTTATGTCTTAATTGTGAAAAGACTGCCCAATCTTTCCTTCGATAACTAGGTCTACTTGCTTGTCTTGTGGGATACTGGTTTTATTGATGACAACCAGCTTCTTCCCTTGAAATACTGGATCAAGCTAGCTGCTGGGTAGACCACAAGGGAAGTTCCACCGATAATAAGGAGATCAGCCTCTTGGATGGCTTGGGCCGCTTGACTAAAGACGTCCATATCGAGAGGCTCCTCATAGAGGGTCACATCAGACTTTGACCACCTTGCCACAGTCCAGACGGTGTGGAAGCGGGCCTTCCAAAGCTAGAAAGGCCTCCAAATCATAAAATCGCTGGCAACCCGTACAGTAATTGCGGTCGGCACTGCCATGGAGCTTCAAAACTTTTTTAGAACCAGCCATTTCATGGAGACTATCAATATTTTGTGTCACCACCGCCTTGAGCTTACCGGTCTCTTCAAGCCAAGCCAGATAGCGATGGGCAGCAGTGGGCTTGGCATCTGGGTAGAGCAAGTACTTCTTGTAAAAGTCGAAAAAGTCCTCTGGATAGCGCTCAAACATGGTATGTGAGACCAATTGCTCAGCTGTCAAATGCCGCCCCACCTGAACACTATAGACACCATCTGAGCTTCGAAAATCCGGAATATTTGACTCCGTGGAAACTCCTGCCCCTCCGAAAAACACGATCCGTTGACTCTGATCAATCATCTCCTGTAGTTGAGCAATCTTATCCATCTACTTCTCCTTTAGTAGCTCTTCCATCACAACATTGGCCTGATCAAAATAAAAGTTAGCTTGATCATAATGAATGCCAGTGTAGCTTGCAAGGTCAATCAAATTCTTCATAAAATCCTGAGAAGAGAAACCCGTCGTCCGATGGAGCTCTTCCTCATCAAAGGGCTTGATCAAGTGGGCCAGGGGGTTGCGAACTGATTTTTCTAACTCCCGCAATTGTTGGGCCGCAACTTTGACGCTATCTGGCAAATCCAACTGCACAATCAACTCTGTCAAACTGGATGAATTGACCACACTTTCGCTGTGGAATTGCTGCAGGATAGGATTGTCGGACGCATGCAGGCTCTCAAACTTCCAACGGTCATAACTGGACTCTTTGGAGTTATGAATATAGTTTGTAATATCAGGAATTTTCAACTGAATCAATCGCATAAAGATCCGATAGATGGCTGGGCTAACGGCACGAACAAAGTCAATAATCTGCCTCATTTCTGCAACTTCGCTTCGAGATCATGAGGGTAGTTGGCCAACTGCTCGTCTTCTGGATCCTCATGCCAAAAAAGCTGAAAACCAGTCGCCTCTAGCAACTCGGTTCTCAACTTTTGATTCATGACAGGTTGGATATTAAGCTCTCGACGCTCCGCCATTAACTGTAGTAAGCTCACCAACAAATCCGGTACTTCTTCCTGCTGCTTGATAGAGCGCAGAGCCCGGCTGTAGTGATAATTTTTGGAGATCGTAGAGCCATTCATCATGAAAGAATTTTGCCATTAGTCTGCAATCAAGGTCTCAAGACCAACTTTCATCATGTCTGTGAAAGTAGTTTGACGTTCTTCAGCAGTTGTATCCTCATCTGGATTGACCAAACTGTCTGAAATAGTCATGATAGCAGGCATCAACATGGTGTTGAGCGAAGATAATAGAAGAGCCGCTGCTTCCATTTCTACAGCTTTCACACCCCATTTACCAAGCTTGATGTTCTTTTCACCATAGTTTGAATAGAAGACATCAGAAGACAAGACATTGCCGACGTGAGTCGTCATGCCAAGGTCTTTGGCAATGTGGTAAAGCCTTGTCTAAAAAAGATCAAAAGCTAGCGATTTAGGAAATCGTATTGAGGCCAGTCGTACGGATGATGTTTGAGTTGGTTGCAGCAGCTTGTGCCAAAACCAATTCACGAACATGCACATCCTCGTTCAAAGAACCAGCCGTTCCCACACGGATCAATTTCTTCACGCCGTAGTCGACAATCAATTCACGCGCATAGATAGAGATGGATGGCATCCTATTCCAGTCCCCATGACAGAAAACACGATGAGCCTTTATAAGTACCTGTGTAACCAAACATATACGGACTTCGTTGAGCAAACAGCGTCTTCAAGGAAATTCTCAGCAATAAATTTTCGCACGAAGGATCCCCAGGAAGAAAGAATTTTATCAGCAATTTCACCCGTCTAGCAGCAATATGGATAGACATAGTTTTGATGATACAAAGAGAGCGACCAGAAAGTGACTGAGATAATTAGGAATCTGACTGAAATCTTGATTTCTCAGTCAGATTATCTATTTTCCGAGCTTTCCGCTCGTGTTCAAATCAGAACACATGCTCTACCTTTCTTTTATATTTATTTTGTTAATGAATCCAAAAACGCAAAGAGTTTGGCATTCATTTCTCGATAATCGTAATCACGAATGGCTTCGGGTTTTTGAACAAAGGTCAATTTTTGACTTTGTTCTTCCAAATATCTTTCACCGTCAGCGACAATCAAGAGATCGACTGCTTCTGGATCAAATTCCAAGTGGGCTTGGAAGGCATAGTGTTTAGGACTGAAGCGAATAATCTGACGTGGACACCCTTGACTAGTTGCAAGAACGACAGCATCTTCCGTCAATCCTGGCATATCGCCATGCCAGTGGCCAGTTTCAAGAGTTGCTCCAAACTCACCGACATGTGGATCTGTGAGATCCTTCAGGCGTCAAGGTCACAGGATAAACCCCAATCTCACGTTCGGACTATGCTCATACTTCGCTCCACAGGCAACAGACAGGAGCTGGGCACCCAGACAGACTCCAACAATATAACGATCTGCCTTGATGGCTTTTTTGAATCAGCTCGATCTCTGCCTGAGGATCGTAGTATGGAAAAAGCTTTCTCGATCTTCATCTGGCGATTGAGGTACCTCCCATCACAATTAAGAAGTCAATCTCATCCACTGACTCTGGTAAGGTTTCATTCTCATAGACTTTGGTCGTGGTCACCTGATGGCCACGCTCCTGCGCCCATTTTAGATAAGCGCCCGGCACTTCAAAAGTTTCATGCAGTACAAAATGTACCTTCATCATTTCTTCTCCCATTTCTTTCGAATCACGTATGACAGACCAGACCCGCAAGTACAAGCGGTATTGTCAAACCCAAAGTCTGGCCCTGTAAATCCAAGGCTCAGGGCAATAGCTGTCAAAGGAGCTTGTAAGGTCGTTCCTAAAAAGACTGTCGCTCCTAGTAACATCCCTAGAGCAGGATCCAGATGAATCCCAAGGACTGTCAAAAGCAAGGTCACTAGGTAGCCAGAACCAATCCCAAGGGCAAATGATGGTGTCAAAGTACCCCTCATAAGCACCATTGCGCAAGAGGAGGTAAACCATAAGCCCCTTCACTGCAAGAGTCAGTGGAAGATAAAGGGAATCGACTGACTAGACAGAGAGGCTTGCGCTAGTACCTGGCCATTTCCCTATAAAGATAGGGAAAAAGGCTACTAGGCTCCCCAGCACTAGAAAGGCTAGAGGAAGAGCCCAAAGAATCGTCCCATCCTTCCGCCTTTTGTGACTAGCCCGCTTGGCGAGGAAAGCAAAGACCAGAGCCAAGGGAGTGACCAAGAAAGCAATCACAATAGCCTGTAAGAAGTCTGCTAGACGACCATGAGACTGCGGACAGGTGATAAACAGCCTCCTGACCAACGATGGACTGAGCAACCCAGGTGGCTAGATAAGTACTGGTCAAAACCAGTAGAAAATTCTGCCAACTGTAGGCGAGTCCCTAAGGTCTCAAAGACGAACAAGCTACTGGCAAAGGGGACCTGATAGACCGCAGCTAAACCAGCTCCAGCACCACAGGCAATCAAGACTTTTCGCTCTTTGAGAGCTAGTGAGAATCCCTTCGCCAAGCGACCAGCTAGAAGAGCCCCGACCTCACGTGGGGCTCCTTCTTTTCCGACCGATGCGCCTGCTCCAACAATTGCCACCTGCATCCCTGAATGAAGGAGGTGGGCTAAGGGCGCTGGTTCCCTGTCTCCAGCTAAGTCAATTTGCTGACGAATAGACAGGATCTGATAACGCCTTTGCAGGACATACCAGGCCAGCCACGCATCCCCAGTCACACACAAAGACCAGAAATCTACGGAGACCTCCAACTTCTTGAAATTGCTGGAGCAAATCCGAACTAGCTTGGCCAAAGGCCAGCTCTTGCACCCCTTCTAGTAGATAATGACAGGCTATTCCGACCAGACCTGTCCCTATCCCTAATGATAAGGTGGCTAGAAGCAACCTCAGGCCATAGGGCAGACTTTGGAGTCGTACTTTCATTGGATTAGAGTTCAGCAAGAATCGCTTTTAGCAATCCTTTGAAGTCGCCTTTGACGCGCTCTGTCACTTCCACTACTTCTTCGTGGTTGAGCTCTTCTTGGAAACCAGCCGCAAAGTTGGTAATACATGAAATACCAAGAACCTTCAAGCCAGAATGCGCTGCAATGATGACTTCAGGAACAGTTGACATTCCGACAGCATCTGCACCAAGAGTCTTAAACGCACGGATTTCAGCTGGAGTTTCGTAGGTAGGACCAGTCACACCGATATAAACCCCATCATCCAATTTGATACCCAATTTGTCAGCTACTTTGTGGGCGATTTCACGGTATTCAGGTGTATAAGCTTTCGACATATCTGGGAAACGTGGACCAAAGTCATCCAAGTTTTCACCGATCAATGGGTTTTGACCAGTCATATTGATGTGGTCTGTGATGGCCATCAAAGTACCAGGACCAAAGCCGATACCACCGGCAGTTTGTAACAAGAACCCTTCACAGCCGCAAAAACTTTCATGACACGAACTGGGAAAGTCACCACTTCTAGTGGGTTTCCTTCGTAGAAATGGAAACGTCCTATGAGGGCCAAAAACCTTACGTCCAGCAAGATCACCATAGACCAATACCAGCATCGCCGACAACCGTTGAACGACTCCAGTTTGGAATTTCAGGTAGTGCTACTACGACTGGATTTTCGATTTCTTCAGCCAGTTCTCCAAGACCTGATCCAAGGATCAAGCCAAACTCAGGTGCTTCCATTCCTTTGCCTTTCAAAAAAGCAGCTGTTTCATTGATTTTTGCTAATAATGTCATTGCATATTTCCTTTATGATTTCCTTAAAATTGGCCAATTTTGTCAAATGTGTCTAGCATGCGAATGGTCAACAGACTGGTAATCAGCATCTTGAGACTTGTCTGTGGTAAGCTGTCTTTGCAGCAGGCTCTTCTGAGTATTTGCCCCAGTAGATCCCTAGATTCCCACGATGGATGATTTCATCACCGAGTGGAAAAGAGGAGACCAGCTCCCAGACAGCATCCTGATCAAGGCCTTCTGTGTAAAAAAGAGAACATCCTTGCGGGCCAGATCCTCCTGCCACCAGGCTGGTAGAGCGAGCGAGATCTGCGCATAGTCGTCAGCTGAAAAGAGAAAAAGACTGGATAAAGGGATAGTGATTACGAAAGAAATGTCCCAGCAAATCTACCAATTCTGCTTTTAGAGCGAGAGATCGAAAAGAATATTGCCACTATTGATGTAGGTCTCTAACTCATCAGCCCGATCGTTTGACTCCTCTCGAGCTCTGCCATCACGACCTTATTCTTCCCGCCAACATTGATCCCTCTTACGAGGAGAGCGAAGCGTGCCATCTTAGTTTAGTTTGTCTAAGAAGCTTTCACCGATCATGGCTTTTTCAACACCAAAGTTCTCGCAATTGTCGCAGAGATATCGGAGAAATGTCCGACTGGAATGGCACCATTGCCCTTGAAGGATGGGCTAGTAAGCCAAATGGAATGTATTCACGTGTATGGTCAGTACCAGCATAGGTTGGGTCATTCCCGTGGTCTGCAGTGATCATCAAGAGGTCATCTTCACGCATCGCGCCGATGATTTCTGGCAAGCGTTCGTCAAATTCATGCAAGCAATCGCGGTGTAGCCGTGAGCATTGCGACGGTGACCGTAAAGAGCATCAAAGTCTACCAAGTTGGTAAATGAACCCTTCTGGAACTCAAGGCCCCGCATGGTCTTAATCAAGTATCCATACCGTGGCTATTTGATTTGTTGTGGCCCATATCGTGGTTGATACCCAGCTCCGTTGGAAAGATATCGTTGATCTTACTCAGCTGCATAGTATCAATACCGCTTCGTTCAACGTTGTCCAAACAAATAGTTGGCGCAAATGGCGAAACAACCAAGTCACGACGGTTGGCTGTCCGTGTGAAGTTTGCCTGGTTCGCAACATAAGGACGAGCAATGATTCGACTCAAAGAAGAGCTGGACGTCTCAAAGTGATGGAACGAGCGTATTCACAGATACGGTTTTAACTCATCCAAAGGGAATGATGTCTCGTAGCGACGATTTGAAAGCACAGGGTCTGCTGATGTATAAATGATCAATTCACCAGTTTCCATTTGACGTGGTCCAAAGTCATCGATGACCGCTGTACCAGAATAAGGCTTGTTGGCTTCACGGATGACCTTACGTCCTGAGAATTCTTCAATTTTAGTCAAAATTTCTTCAGGGAAACCATTCCAGAAGGTATCAAAAGGTTCTGTAATGTTGAGCCCCATAATTTCCAGTGACCAGTCATGGTGTCTTTCCAGAGAGACTTCTTGCAATTTTGTCGCATAGCCAGTTGGGTTGCTTTCCAGCTGGCAGTCTTCAATGGTACTACGAGGAATATTTCCAAGACCGATTTTGCCATGTTGGTACATTCCAAACCGACTGTTTTAGAGATGATGTCCCAAAGTATCAGATGCTCCATCTGGAACTCCTGCATTGACAAAGTTATTGGCATCTGGTGCAGCACCGATCCCAACTGAATCCAGCACAACTAAGTGCATGCGTTTAAATTTTGACATATACTGCCTCTTTCCTTTATTAGACTAGCTATATTATACCATATCCCTATGAGAAGAGAGCCGTTGTTTGATCCCGGGCCCCCTTAGAGAAACCTATTTTCGATGAGATGACAGGGCCGTGCTGCGTCCCGGCAATCACTTTTGATCGTGCTCGTTAAATAAACCGTGCTCGACAACCGACGAGTGTGATCCACTCACATTGGCTAGAGCTTCTGCATCCTCGATCACCTTGAGATCCAAGTCAATGATAAAGTTGCCTTGGTCGGTGACAAAACGTTGATCATCCGCGAGACGGAAAGCAGGATGGTAACACTCGCTCAAAATGACGGAAAAGATTTTCATCCCGTATTACTCTACTTCCCACTGGAGTTAAGCCCAAGAGTTGCGACTTGTTTGGATTCATCCACGATCAAATGCAGATCTCGAATTAGTTGCACGATCCATGAGAGGCCCCACCGCCACCTTTGATCCCATGATTGAGGATCCACTTCATCTGCGCCATCCACTGTTACATCGACCACTTCGACATCGTCGATCGCCTTGAGCGGGATGCCTAAACTTTCAGCCTGATCATAGGTCACACTTGACGTCGTGACAGCTGTGATCTGCAAGCCTTCTTCTTTGATGCGACGACCCAATTCAGCCACAAAATAATAAGCAGTTGACCCTGTACCGAGACCGACAATCATGCCGTCTTTGACAAACTCAGCCGCTTTAATTCCTACCTGTTCTTTTAGGTTTACCATCATAGACCTCCTTTTATATTCTATTACAGTATAGCATATTCTGTAAGAGATTTCACTCGTGATTGAAAACCTTTCCAAGCTTTTAGTTCTATAGCAAACCTTCGCCGTCCGCTGACTTTACGATAGAATAAGAGATGAATCTACGGAAAAGAGAAATGACATGATTACTAAAGAATTTGATACTACATTGCTGCCATCTCTGACCTCTCGGTGAGGGCGATCAGGGATCGTCCGCATTGAGCAGGACGAGACAGCGCGCCATTGCACAAAAGATCTTCAAAGGAAAGATTTGAGCAGCGTGGCGAGCCCCCACACGCTCAGCTCACGGTCATATCGTGGATCGAGATAAGGACAGATTTCTCGACGGGAGTCATGAGGGTAAGAGCCATGCGCTCGCCGAAAGACCTTCACCCGTGAGACATCATCGAGATCAATACCCACGGCGGGATTGCCGTGACCAATGAAAGTCCTACAGGCTGGTCTACCATCCGCGAAGGGCTCGTTTGGCCGAACCTGGTGTAGTTTACCAAAGCAGGCGCTTTCTGGACGGTCGGGTCGATTTGACCCAGGCCAGAAGCCGTCATGGACGATTATCCGCGCCAAGACCGACAAGGCCATGAACATCGCCGTGAAAGCAACTAGATGGTTCCCTGTCTGACCTCGATGTAACAACGCGCCATGAGATTCGCCATACCCTGGCCCCGGGTCGAAGTCGATATCGACTATCCTGGTACGATGATGTCCGAAAAGAAGCAACCACTGAGATCATCCGTGAAAAGACCAGTGATTTGAAGCCTCTGACCACCTCCTCACGAGACTGCCCGTCGCGGTGAGATCTTGCGTGAAGGGATCTCTACTGCTATCGTCAGCCGGCCAAACGTCGGCAGAAGTCGAGCCTCCTCAATAATCTTCTTCGTGAGGAGAGCCATTGTGACCGATATCGAAGGAACCACCCGGGACGTCATCGAGGAATACGTCAACACCAATGGGGTTCCCCTCAAACTGGTCGATACGGCTGGGTATCCGAGACCGAGACTGTCGTCGAGCGGATCGGTGTCGAACGGTCGAGCCCTCAAGGAAGCTGATCTGGTCCTCCTGGTCCTCAGTATGTGAACTTGACCGATCCAGATCGCCAGCTCGCTTGAGATCTCTCAGATAGCAACCGCATCATCCTCCTCCTCAACAAGGTCGATCTCCTGGAAAGATCGAAATCGACCAACTGCCGGAAGATCATATCAAGATTTCCGTTCTGGAAAACCAAAACATCGATCAAATCGAAGATCGGATCAACGCCTCTTCTTCGAAAATGCTGGGCTGGTTGAGCAAGATGCGACGTATCTTTCTAATGCCCGTCATCTCTCTCATCGAAAGCTGTTG